>JAESGW010000039.1_pt1 | contig 411610 bp, 405 predicted proteins | sample 9269791 | NCBI WGS metagenome assembly JAESGW01 (sample SAMN16773120, study PRJNA677053) | algae metagenome | isolation source: Aphanocapsa lilacina HA4352-LM1 and co-occurring heterotrophs from near cave... | place: USA: Maniniholo cave, near Haena, Kauai, HI | collected 2009-07-28
CACAAATCGTAGCGCCTGTAATAGATGCCGTTGGTAACGGAATTACAGTAATAGTAATACACTCTGTAAAGGCTTGATTACATATTGGGGTAGTGTCTGAGGCTACATTCACTAAACAATACGTAGTGGTTGCTGTAGTGGTTACTGTGGCTGTACCTGAACCATCTAAATCAATAGTGGTACTAACTCCATTAACCGTATAAGTAACAGTAGCATCTGGTGTGCCTGTAAACGCTATTGTAGCCGAAGTTCCTGCACAAATCGATGGAGTCGTCGTAGATATAGATACAACAGGTAAAGGATTTACTATAACCGTGGCACATAATGTAACTATTTCTGTACAAGCTGGTGTTTCATCTGATGTTATATCAACTAAACAATATTCTGAATCTGAAGTTAGAACTGGCGTGGTAATAATCGCTACACCAGTGGCATCTAAAATAACTGACTCAATTGCACCGCCATCAACAGTATATTGAACAGTAGCATTTGGAGTACCTGTAATAGTTACCTCTCCTGTAGTATTCTCGCAAATAGTCGTAGCAGTTATACTCGTTACTTCTGGCAATGGATTAACTGTAATTGTAGCACATTCAGTTAAAGTATCTGTACAAGGTGGGGTAGTATTATTTAAAGCTATTTCAACTAAGCAATATTCCGAATCAACCGTCAAAACTGGAGAAGTAATAATTGCTATTCCAGAAGCGTCCAAACCTACTGTATAAATTGTAGTATCATTGTCGATTGTATAACTAATAGTACTGTTTGGTGTTCCTGTAATGGTAACTTCACCTGTAGATCCTTCACAAATGGTATTTGCAGTGATTTCAGCTTCTAAAGGCTCTATTGATAAAGTAATTGGAACTACTGAAGGACAAACAATACTTATATCTTCAATTCTTATATATATAACTTCAGTTAAATTTGGAGGAGGAATGCTATAGGCATTAGCTCCAACAATTTGATTATTTCCTGTAAAGGCATCATCAAAACTATGATAATAAGAAAAATCTAAATTGGGATCGTTATTTAATAATGTATTTAGAGATGATAAGTCAAAAAGATTGTTGCAATTAATTATTTCGTTTGGTGCTGTTGGATCAATTGCAGGAGAATCAACTACTTCGATTGTTTTTGATATAATTGTAGAACAATTAAAATCGTTAGTAACAGTAGCAAAATAAGTATAAAATCCTGCAGTATCTGATTGTACAGTAATTGTAGATCCTGTATTGTTAATTATAGTTGGGTCTGGATTCCAAACAATTGAAGTGACAAAAGGACTAAATGATAAGTTTGAAGGTGTCAACAAAGGGTCAAAATTTATACTCCAACCAAAAATGTAACCGTTATCACTTCCTAAATTGTCAGTTACCTTAATCGTCCAAGTACCGTTTAATTGACTTCCGATTAATGTATTCAAAGTACCACTTGGTAAATAATTACCTGCTGGCAAGCTAACACCTGTTGGTGTTCCTGAACCAACCATAGTAGTGGCTGCTGCTGAAGTAAAACAATACTCAAACCCTGTTCCTGCAGTCAAATCAGCATCAACATCAATAGGTATACCTAAATAAGTACCTCCTCCACCTGGATAGCTTTTTAATATTGCCACTTGACCTGAAGGACTAATGATTTCAATTTGTAAATCTCCTAAATACGAATGCTCCATATTTAAACAAATTCCTGTGATTTGATTAATATTTGTTAAAGTTGTTCCTGATTCAAAACAACTTACAACAATAGATGTCTCATACGAAACTCCACTACCATCTGGTAGAAAAGTTTCTCCACTAACTGGTGGAGCACATTCAATAATAAAAGTTTCGTTTGATGCACTTAAATTTAAATCTAAAGGTAAGTTTCTACATACTTCATCAGTAATAGATGTAATACTTCCTACTGGAGGCGGTGCTACGTGAATAACCTGATTAATAAGGTTTCCATTAACACAATCTAAGGGATCTCTGGCAAATAAATTTACTTTGTAAACTCCTGGTACAGAATAACTATGGGTTGTTGTTAAACCAGTTCCTGTAGTTCCATCATCAAAATTCCATGTGTATGTTGCTCCTGCATTTGATGTTGAAAAAGTTGCAGCACCATTGAAAGTTATACTTTCACCTACACAAGCTCTAATAACATTCTCTGAGTTAACAGCTGGAACTGAACTTACTAAACTAGTATTTATAGTTTGACATGGTGTTATACAACTGATATCTGCCATCCAACCCGAAGAAACACCAGTTCCATCAGATGTGAATAAAAAAGTAATACAACCTGTAGTATTTGTACCTGTAGGTTGAATAACAAGTGGTAAATCTGTACCTGTATATGTAGCTAGAAGCGGTGCACTTGTTGTATTTCCATCATAAACAAATAGAAAATCAGCATTATTTTCTAAACTAAATTGAGTGAATACAAATCTAATAGCACTACCTGGTGTAGAAGAACAAAAGGTTTTAGTAAACGTTTCAGAATTAGTATAATTTCCTGCTGCTGCTGAATCATAAAATGTTCCTGAACATGTTGAAACAGGAGTGTTTGACATGTTGTAATTTTGAGAAAAAGAAATCGAAATTCCTAAAACAAAACACAAAAAAGTAATGTATTTTTTTAACATGATTTTCTTTATTTTTTTATTGGTTTGATGATGATGACCCAATCCGTATTATTGATTCTATATATTTTAGTAAAATTTGAAAAGAAAATCAAATCATATTTTAAAACATTGAATGTATTCTCATCAAAAGTAGAATCTCTCGTGATTGACTTATTATATTTATTAAAAAGTGGTACTTTAGCAATATTAGGATAATCTTTGTCTGAATCTGAACTCTTTACTAGTTTAGTAAACTCAATTCTATTTTGCAGTAAATCAATTAAATTTTTATGATGTTGACTTCCTACAACTACATTATCTCCAAAAACAGAAGTGATAAATTCATCCTCTAAATTTGGATTTGACTTGATTGTAGTTTGTTTAGACTCATAGTTGATTTCTTGGGCATTTATAGTGTATGAAAACACGCATAATAGAAATGCCAATACTAATTTTCTTTTCATAATAAACAGTTAATTAAGGGGAGCGAAATGTACAAAAAATTAACATTAAATTAAACAAAAGTTGTAAAAATGTATAGTTTTAACATTTCTCGCCTTTTTTAAACATAATTATTTATCTTTGCACTTTAAAAAAAATTGCTAGAAACTTATTGCATAATAATATGTCTAAAAACGAAGATTTAAATACTGAAATTGGCGAAAACCACATTGGAACAAGCACAAATACACCACTAAGACCTGACGCTTTTGCCATTTCTGATGATGAAAAAATTGAATTAATTAAAAAAGATGTAGAGAATATTTTGAACACCTTAGGAATGGACTTAACAGACGACAGTTTGAAAGGTACTCCAAATCGTGTAGCAAAAATGTTTGTCAAAGAAATTTTTGGTGGTTTAAATCCTGCAAAAAAACCAAGTTCTTCAACTTTTGACAACAAATACAAATACAACGAAATGTTAGTGGAAAAAAACATCGTTGTTTATTCTACTTGTGAACATCATTTGTTACCTATTGTTGGTAGAGCTCATGTGGCTTATATCTCTAATGGAACAGTTGTGGGTTTATCAAAAATGAATAGAATTGTAGATTATTTTGCTAAAAGACCACAGGTTCAAGAACGTTTAAATATTCAAATTGTTGAAGAATTACAAAAAGTATTAGGAACTGAAGATGTGGCTTGTGTTATTGACGCTAAGCATTTATGTGTAAACTCAAGAGGAATTAGAGATATTGAGAGCAGCACAGTTACAGCTGAGTTTGGTGGAAAATTCAAAGAAGAAAGTGTGAGAAGAGAATTTTTAGATTACATCAAAATGGAAACAAATTTCTAAATTTACCCTAGATTTCAAGTAAAAAACAATACCCCTAGCCCTGATAGAAACGGCATCCTTTTTATTTTGTGTTCTTAAACAAAATAAAAAGATATAGTGGATAGCAGGATTAGCTTCAAAAAAAAAATAAAAATGCAACTTTATAAAAACAATTCGTTACACCTATACAACACAACAACTGGAAAAAAGGAACTATTTACTCCTATCTTAGAGGGAAATGTTGGTATGTATGTTTGTGGACCAACGGTTTACAGCAATGTGCATCTGGGAAACGTGAGAACTTTTATGAGTTTTGATGTTATTTATAGATATTTATTGCATTTAGGTTACAATGTGCGTTATGTAAGAAATATTACTGATGCAGGTCATTTAACAGATGATGGAAATATTGAAAATGATCGTTTTGTAAAGCAATCGAAGTTGGAAAAATTGGAGCCAATGGAAATCGTACAAAAATACACGGTTGACTTCCACAAGGTTTTACAAGAATTTAATTTTTTAGAACCTACCATTGAACCAACTGCTACAGGTCATATTATTGAGCAAATTGAGCTAACTCAACGCATGATTGCTGATGGTTTTGCCTATGAAAGTAATGGTTCTGTCTATTTTGATGTTTTAGCTTACAACAAAAAAGGATTGAATTATGGTGAACTAAGCAACCGAAATATTGAAGAATTGTTTGCCAATACAAGAGATTTAGACGGTCAAAGCGAGAAGAAAAACCCTCAAGATTTTGCTTTGTGGAAAAATGCTTCTCCAGCTCACATAATGCGATGGAATTCTCCTTGGGGAGCCGGTTTTCCAGGTTGGCATTTGGAATGTACTGCTATGAGTACAAAATATTTAGGCGAAAACTTTGATATACATGGTGGTGGAATGGATTTGAAATTTCCGCATCATGAGTGTGAAATAGCTCAAGCCAAAGCTAGTTTTGGACATTCTCCAGTAAATTATTGGATGCATACTAATATGCTTACAATGAATGGTCTTCGAATGAGTAAATCCACAGGAAATTATGTTCTGCCAATGGAATTACTAGAAGGAGATAACCCGTTTTTTGAAAAGAGTTTTGAAGCTAATATTGTGCGTTTTTGCTTTTTACAAGCTCATTATAGAAGTGTTTTAGACATTTCTAATGACGCTATGGTTGCTGCTGAAAAAGGGTTTAACAGGTTGATGGAAGGAATTTCTCTTTTAGAAAAATTGACTGTTAGTACTACTTCTACTCTATCCATTCAGACTTGGAAAGAGCAATGTTATAAAGCGATGAACGATGATTTTAATACACCTATTTTAATTGCAAATTTATTTGAAGGTATCAAATACATCAATCTAGTAAATGACAAAAAGGAATCTTTGACAGCTGAAGATATTGAGTTATTAAAAATAACTTTACATTCATTTGTTTTTGACGTATTAGGTATTAAAAATAGTAAAACAACAACTAACAATACCGACAAATTAACTGGTGTTGTTGAAATGCTTATCACCATGAGGGATGAAGCTAGAGCCAATAAAAACTGGGCTTTGTCTGATGAAATTCGTGACAAACTAGCTGCACTAGGTGTTATTTTGAAAGACGGTAAAGATGGCACAAGTTTTTCTATTTAAACTTGTTAAATCATAACTTACAATTCTGTTATACTGAACTTGCTTCTGCATCTTATTAGATTTTAAACTTGAAAATAAGCTTAAAAAAAATACTGATTTTTCCTTTTGTACTCTTGGTACGTTTTTATCAAGGGGCAATTTCTCCATTTACACCAGCTTCGTGTAGGTTTGAACCAACTTGTTCTCATTATACTGTTGAAGCCCTACAAAAACACGGTTTATTTAGAGGTGGTTGGTTAGCCGTTAAAAGAATTATCAGTTGTCATCCATGGGGAAAAAGTGGCTATGATCCTGTTCCATGAAGAAGATTTTAGCTTGTTGAAACTAAAAAAACAACTTAACTTTTCATAAAAAGCTTTTTTAATAAATTCAGCTAAATAAAAAAGAACAATTGCTTTTTCAAATTGAAATTTGATTCTTTTTTAACAGCTAAACAAATAATAATCTTTATTTTTACCTTTTTAAAACAAGCACAATTATGAATACTGCATTATATATGGTTTGGAATCCTTCTGAAGGATTTGATTTAGGATTTATTACACTTAGATTTTATAGTCTAATGTTTGTAGTTGCCTTTGGATTAGGATGGTATGTCATGAAAGGCATCTATAATCGTGAAGAACAATCCATTGAAAAATTAGATAATCTTTTTTTATATACTGTTATTGCAACTTTATTAGGTGCTCGTTTAGGTCATGTTTTCTTTTATGATTGGGATTACTTTAAAAATCACTTGTTAGAAATTTTATTGCCTATGCGTGAAACTGCTGATGGTTGGGAATTTACTGGGTTTAGTGGTTTAGCTAGTCATGGAGCAGCAATTGCTATTATTATAGTGATGTATTTTTACAGTAAAAAAGTAGTTCAAAAACCTATTTTATGGATTTTAGATAGAATAGTAATTCCAGTGGCAAGTGGTGCTATTTTTGTTCGATTAGGTAACTTTTTCAATTCAGAAATTGTGGGTGAAGAAACTACTTCTTCATTAGGAATAAGATTCATTCGCGATAAGTTCAATGCCAGAGAAGCATTTGAAAAAACAGGTATTGCTGATGCAAATGATGCTTATAAAGCCATTGAAACTAACCCTAAATTTTCTGAAGTATTGGCGGAAGTAACACCAAAACACCCAGCTCAATTGTATGAGGCTTTTGGTTATATTTTTGTATTTGCTATATTATTTTATATGTATTGGAAAACTGATGCAAGAAACAAACAAGGTTTACTATTTGGAACATTTTTAGTATTGCTATGGACCGTTAGATTCATTGTGGAATTTGTAAAAGAAAGTCAAGGTGGTTTTGAAGAAATAAAAGGTTTTGAAGCTCTTTCTACTGGTCAATGGTTAAGTATTCCTTTTATAATTGCTGGCTTTTACTTCATATTCAAAGCTAAAAAAGTAGCTTAAACATACCTCAACAATAAAATTTAAAAAGTATCAATTTCACCATGTGTTTTTGGTACTTTTTTTATTTTACACGATTGACTGATAAACCAACTCCAATTACATTAGGTAAAAATTCATATTTAGAAGTATTTGCAATTGAAATAGTGTACTCTCCAACAGCTAACTCTTGATTGGCTTTATAAGTGTAATACAAATCACAAATATCTCCTGTACATGTTGCTATTTGCTTTCCTGATTCGTCCTTTATAGGTAAAACTATGGTTTCTGTAGTTTCAGTACCATCTGGATTTTTTGTTTTTATGGTTAAAGGAATTGTAGTTAAATCATAATTATATATGTGCGAAAATTCAATAATAATGTCATATTTACTTGCCGCTGCTATTGTAAAATTATGCACTTTTATATCCGATTCTTTCCATCTATTTGATTCAAAGTTCTTGTCAAATTCATGATACACTTGATTGGAATTACACGAAACGAAAAAGATAAAACTGAAAAGGAAAAAGATATTTGATTTCATATTTTAGATATTGAATTACATTTTAATTGAAGTAAAGTTACTAATATAAAAAAAGTCCTGATGGAAATCAAGACTTTTTTTATATTCTGTTTAGAATCTAAATCCTAATGTTACATGAGCTTTAAAATCGATTTCAGAATAGTTATCTCTAAACTCATCATCATTAGACAAGTTTCTACCTAATTGCGAACCAACTTGTAAACTAATTTTATCATTAAAGAGCCATTTATGTCCTATACCAAAGCCTGCTTCTAAACCTGATAAATCAAATTCTCTTGAACTCTCTGTATAAGTATTTGTTGCTGGGTCATAATTATAATAATAATCGTCTATAACTTGTGTTCCTGTTCTATATTTTATAAATGGATAAAATACAAAACCATAATGGTCTTTATTTTTTGAAAAGTAGATATTATATGAAGCTTGTATTCCTACCAAATTGTTTTTGTCTAAATATGATGCATCAAGATAAGAATAAGTATCAAATAGTGTAACATCTAATTGTAGTGCCTGATTTCCATTTAAAAAATGCTCATAACCCACATTAAAAGACTTTCCAACTACTAAGTCAAACAAATTGGATTTGATTTCACCATTAAAAATTTTTTCTTCTTTTTCTTGTGCGAAGGAAATAAATGGAATTGCTAATAAAAGGTAAATTTTTCTCATAGTTTTTTTTGTTTTTTGTTTGCCAAATGTAAGAAGTAAATTCAAAAAAAAATCCTAAATTTTTCATTTAGGATTTTTTAAAATTATGTTTTCTACTATTATTCTTCTTTTTTGAATTGAGCCATTTTAAGTGCTTCTTCCTTACTCATAGAATCACGCATAATTGGTGTTGCAACGAATAGAGATGAATACGTACCAACTAAAATACCCACTAAGATTGCAAATACAAATCCTCTAATAGTTTCTCCACCAAAGATAAATATAGCAATTAATACAACTAATGTTGTTGCAGAAGTATTGATTGTTCTACTTAAAGTGGTATTTAAGGCTTTATTTACCAATCCATCAAAATCAGATGTTGAGTTGTAATCTAAATATTCACGAACCCTATCAAATACAATTACGGTATCATTTAAGGAGTATCCAATTACGGTTAAGATTGCGGCAATAAAAGCTTGGTCAATTTCCATATTAAATGGTAAAATTGTGTAAAAGAAAGAGAATATACCTAACACAATGATAACATCATGTGTTACTGCTAAAACTGCTCCAAGACCAAACTGCCATTTTCTATATGAGAACATTAAATATACAAATACTACTAATAATGAACCTATAACTGCCCATATAGAATTTGTTTTAATGTCTTTTGAAATTGTACCTGAAACTTTTGAAGATTGCATTACTCCATATTGTTTCCCTTCATAAGATGTTACAAATTTCTCATAAGTTAAGTCAGCTGGTAAATATTTCTTTAATGCTTCATGTAATTTTACATTAACTTCTTTATCAACTCCTTCTCCTTCTTCGTCTACTCTATATTTTGTTGTGATTTTTAATTGGTTATCATTTCCAAATACTTTTGCTTCAGCACTTCCAAATGTAGCCACTAAATCTTGAGCAACTTCTGGTGCAGAAACTGCTTTGTCAAAACGGATTTGGTATGTTCTTCCTCCAACGAAATCAACTCCTAAGTTTAATCCTTTAGAAAAAATTGAAAATAAAGATAAAGCGACTAAAATTCCTGAAACTGTGTAAGCAATTTTTCTTTTTGCTAAAAAGTTGAAATTTAAGTTTTTAAACCAATTTTTAGTCAAATTTGTAGAGAAAGCTAGTTTTTCACCTTTAGTAACACTCCAGTCTAGGAATATTCTTGTAATAAAAATGGCTGTAAATAATGATGTTAAAATACCTATTAATAAAGTAGTTGCAAAACCTTTGATTGGTCCTGTTCCTAATACAAATAATATTAAAGCTGTGATAAAAGTTGTAACGTTAGCATCAACAATAGAAGACATTGCTCCTTTCCATGTGTATGAATAGTTTACAGCTTCTTCTGTAGTTTTACCTGAATCTAGTTCTTCTTTGGCTCTTTCAAAGATGATAACGTTTGCATCAACTGCCATACCAATTGTTAAAACGATACCTGCAATACCTGGCAATGTTAAAACTGCTCCAAAACTTGCTAATACTCCAAAAATGAATAGGATATTAACTAACAAGGCTAAATTAGCATAGAAACCTGTTTTTCCATAATAAACAACCATCCATAATAATACAAGAGAGAAACCTATAATGAATGACATTATACCACTGTTAATAGCTTCTTTTCCTAAAGATGGTCCTACAACGTCTGATTGCAAAATTTCTGCAGCAGCTGGTAATTTTCCTGCTCTTAAAATATTAGCTAAATCTTTTGTTTCTTCAATGGTAAATGAACCTGAAATTTCAGAATTTCCACCAGTAATAGCTCCTTTAGAAACTCCTGGTGCTGAATATACTTTATTATCTAAAACAATAGCAATTGCATTACCTTGTTGAGAAACATCTCCTGTTAATTTTTCCCACAACTTAGCTCCTTTTCCGTTCATTTGCATGCTTACGGCTGGTTTTCCAAAATTGTCATACGTATCAGTTGCATCAACAATTACACTTCCTCCAATTGGAGCTTCGTTGTCTCTATTTCCTTTAAGAGCATACAATTCAGTGATGTCTGGCGTTTTTGCATTAGTTTTTCCCCAAACGAATTTAATATTTGTTAATTCACTTGGCAATGCAGATTTAATATCAGCTCTATTAAGATAAGAATTGATTAAAACTGTATCATTTACTTGTGCATAACCAATAACAGAAGTTCCTGGTTGTTGGTTAATTTGAATTTTTTCAAATAAAGGATTTGATTGTGTTGCAGTAGAATCTGCTTTATCAACTAATAGTGAATCAATTCCTTTTGAAACAGATTCTTTAATGTCTTCTTTTTTAACTTCTGTTTTCTTTAGGGTTTCATTAACTGAAACTAAATATTGAGCTACTTCGTCAATTTTGTATGTTTCCCAAAACTCTAATTGTGCTGTACTTTGTAATAATTTCTTAATACGATCAACATCTTTTGCTCCTGGTAATTCTACTAAGATTCTTCCTGTTTCTCCTAATAATTGAATATTTGGTTGTGTTACTCCAAATTTGTCGATACGTTCTCTCAATACTTTGAAAGCACTTTCTACAGACTCTGTAACTTTTTGTTTGATAATTGGCTTAACCTGTTGGTCAGTCATATCAAACTTGATAACATCATCTAAACTTCTGTTTCCAAAGATTTCAACATCTGCTAACTTTGCTTTAGATGCTGCGGCTTCTTTGTCAAATGCTTCATAAAAAGCATCTAGGTAAGTTTGATTTCCTTTTTGATTTTTAGTAGCTTCGGCTAAAGCTTTATTAAAAACTGGATTTTTAGTATTATTGGCTAAACCTTTTAAAACATCTTTTACAGATATTTGAAGAATAACATTGATACCTCCTTCTAAGTCTAATCCTTTGTTAATTTGTTGATCTCTTACTTCATTGAAAGTAAATAGTCCGAAATATACTTTTTCTTTCCCTAAAGAGTCTAAGTATTGTTTTTCTTTCGAGAAATCTCCTTTTGCAAATGTTTTTGCTTTACTTTCCCAACTATTGGTTACAAATGTAAACGATAACTGATAAATACAAACCAGAGCAAAAATTAGTGCGAAAAATTTAATAAGTCCTTTATTCTGCATTATTCAAAAAATTAATTATTGTATTTTAAAAAACGGACAAATATATAATATACAATAGGATTAAACAATTTTATTTTGTACTAATGTTAAAATATTAGTGTTCTAAAAAAAGATTTTGTAAAAATAGGTAAAACAAAAAAGGCTGCTAAAAAATAACAGCCTGATTTATATATGTTTATAAAAACTATAATACTGCTTTTAAATCAGCATTCATATTTCTAACTGCATCTGCACTTTTTGCAAATAACGCTTTTTCAGCATCATTTAATTGTACATCCACAATTTGTTCTATACCATTTCTTCCAATAATACATGGAACACCGATACAGATATCGCTTTGACCATATTCTCCATCTAACATTACTGAACAAGGAATCATACGTTTTTGATCATTTAATATTGAATCTACTAAGAATGCCACAGAAGCTCCTGGAGCATACCAAGCTGAAGTTCCTAATAAACCTGTTAGTGTTGCACCACCAACCATAGTTGAAGCTGCTACTTTATCCATTTCTTCTTGTGATAAGAAATTAGCTACTGGTGAACCATTGTAAGAAGCTAATCTTGTTAATGGAATCATAGTTGTATCACCGTGACCACCAATTACCATTCCTTGTATATCATTTGATGGTTTTTGTAAGGCTTGAGATAAATAATATTTAAAACGAGAACTATCTAAAGCTCCACCCATTCCAATAACTCTATTTTTAGGTAATCCTGTTGCTTTTAATGTTAAATAAGTCATTGTATCCATAGGATTAGAAACAACAACGATTATTGTATCTGGAGAATGTTGTAAAATATTTTCTGCAACTGATTTTACAATTCCAGCATTGATTCCAATTAATTCTTCACGAGTCATTCCTGGTTTTCTTGGAATTCCAGATGTTATAACTACTACATCAGATTTAGCTGTTTTTGAATAATCATTTGTGCTTCCAGAAACTACTGTGTTAAAACCTGTTGTGGTTGCACATTGCATGATATCCATTGCTTTTCCTTCTGCAAAACCTTCTTTGATGTCTAATAAAACTACTTCGCTTGCAATTCCTCTGTAAGAAATAACATCTGCACATGTAGCACCTACATTACCAGCACCTACTATTGTAACTTTCATATTTGTGTTATTTATGTAATTATTAAATTAAAATTCGTATTGTAATGAAACATTTGTGTTTACAAATTTACCAAAAGCAAGCGTACCTTGTACAAAAAATTTGCTAAATTGATATCTACCTGAAAACTCTCCTATTAAATTTCTTTTGGTTTTACTCAAATCTTTCATTCTTTCATTCAAAATATCTTGAAGTGGAACTATTTCTTCGATACTTCCTTTTTCACCATCAAACTTATAATCAAAATCACTTATGTTGAAGATAACTCCCCAAAGTACTTCTAAGTTTTTATGTGTTTTAGAAATATTAATTTGTGTTTGATAAGTATTTATGTTACTTCCTAATGAATTGATTCCTAATGATCCAAAATCAGATTGAATATCGGCAAAATCAAAGCTCAAATCTTCTTTAGAATAAGCCAATAATGCGGAAACATGAATGGTTTTGTTAAAGTTTTCGGAAAAATATTGATCTAAATTGTGTTTTAAACCTGCTCCATACACTTGATAATCTCCTTTTTTTAACTTTGTTTTTGGTGAAAACTTCACTAATAGTTCTGTTCCATACCAAAGGCCGACACCTGCTTGTAAATAAGGATAGAAAACGGTTTCTTCATTAATTCCTTCTGGTGATTTTAGTCGTACTTGTGAACCTCCCAAATCACCTACTAAATTGTATTGGTCATTATTCCCCAAAGCTGTTGGCACTTGAACACTATTTTGTCCTTCTATTGAAAAAAACTCAAAATTTGAATTGCTTGCAATAAATGTTCTGTCGGATTTGGGAACAAAGAATACATTTGCGTTTACTCCAAAGGTAAATTCTCCTAATTGCTTCTTTTTTGCAGAAGTCATCCATCCTGATGAAGCTTGATAAACAGCAGCATCTGTAGCGGGTGTTATGTATTTATCTGAATACAAAAGGGCATCATTAAGTAGATACCCTATTTGTTGAAACACAGCTGCATTTTGCGCTTTAATTTGATTCGAAAAGAATACTAGAAAAAATAACACAATTTTACCGCTATTATTCATCCTATGCATCAATCTTAGCGTAAGCAGCATTTTTCTCAATAAACTCTCTACGTGGTGGAACTTCATCTCCCATTAGCATTGAAAAAATTCTATCTGCTTCTGATAAACTGTCGATATTCACTTGGCGTAGCGTTCTAAAATCTGGATTCATGGTTGTATCCCATAATTGTTCAGCGTTCATTTCTCCAAGACCTTTATAACGTTGGATTGCTGCACCACCTCCTAATTTTTGAGTGATTAAATCGCGTTGATCATCTGTCCAAGCGTATTCTTTTTTATTTCCTTTTTTCACTAAATATAATGGTGGAGTTGCAATATAAACGTGTCCGTTTTCAATCAACTCTTTCATAAATCTAAAGAAAAATGTTAATATAAGTGTGGAAATATGACTACCATCGACATCGGCATCACACATGATGACTACTTTGTGGTAACGTAATTTTTCTAAATTTAGAGCTTTACTATCTTCTTCTGTACCAATTGTAACTCCAAGTGCTGTGAAAATATTTCGAATTTCTTCGTTTTCAAAAACTTTATGTTGCATGGCTTTTTCAACATTCAAAATTTTACCTCTTAAGGGCAAGATGGCTTGAAATGCTCTATCTCTTCCTTGTTTAGCTGTTCCACCTGCTGAATCTCCCTCTACTAGGAATACTTCGCATTTGTGTGGGTCTTGCTCTGAACAATCTGAAAGTTTTCCTGGTAATCCACCGCCACCCATTACGGTTTTGCGTTGAACCATTTCACGGGCTTTCTTTGCAGCGTGACGTGCTTGTGCGGCTAATATTACTTTTTGAACAATGATTTTGGCATCATTTGGGTTTTCTTCCAAATAAGCTTCAATCATATCTCCTACTGCCTGACTAACTGGAGAAACTACTTCTCTATTTCCTAATTTAGTTTTGGTTTGACCTTCAAATTGTGGTTCGGCAACTTTTACAGAAATAATAGCTGTTAAACCTTCACGGAAGTCGTCTCCTGAAATTTCAAATTTTAGTTTATCTAACAATCCGGAAGCATCTGCATACTTTTTCAATGAACGGGTTAAACCTGTTCTAAATCCTTGTAAGTGTGTTCCTCCTTCGTGTGTATTTATATTGTTTACGTAAGAGAAAATATTTTCAGAGTAACTAGTGTTATAAATCAAGGCTACCTCAACAGGAATATCTCCTTTGTCAGTATCCATTGAAATTACGTGTCCGATAATTGGTTCACGATTAGCATCTAAATATCTAATATATTCTTTAAGTCCTTCGGTTGAATGAAAAACTTCGGTTGCAAAATTTCCTTCTTCGTCTTTTTGTCTTTTGTCTGTAAATGTGATTGTGATTCCTTTATTCAAGAATGACAACTCACGCATACGAGCTGAAAGTGTGTCGTATGAGAATTCTATGGATTGCGTAAAAATGGTGTCATCTGGATAAAAAGTTACAATTGTTCCTCTTTTATCTGTTGTTCCAATTTGTTTTACTGGGTAAAGTGCTTTACCTCTTTCGTATTCTTGTTCGTAGATTTTACCATCTGCACTATGAACCGTTGCTCTCAAGTGATTTGACAATGCATTTACTACAGAAACTCCAACTCCATGTAAACCTCCAGAAACTTTATAAGAATCTTTGTCGAATTTTCCTCCTGCTCCAATTTTAGTCATTACAACTTCTAGTGCAGAAACTCCTTCTTTTTTATGAATATCAACTGGAATACCACGACCATTATCCTCTACTGAAATGGAACCATCTTCATTAATATCTACTCGAATGGTATCACAATGACCTCCCATTGCTTCATCGATAGAGTTATCTACAACTTCATACACTAAATGGTGAAGTCCTCTAACTCCAACATCTCCAATATACATAGAAGGACGCATTCTAACGTGTTCCATTCCTTCTAAAGCCTGAATACTATCAGCTGAATAATTATTCTTCTTGATTTCGTCGCTCATATTTTATCGCTTATAATCTCATTTATATTAAACAGACAAATATAGTCATTCAATAAGAGAAAATGGCTAAAAAGCACCTTTAAATCATTTTAAGTTATTAACATTTGTTGAAAATAGTAAACAAAAAAACGCTACTATAAATAGTAGCGTCTTTCCCGCTTAACAATATAATTACTCATAAATCACTTCCTTCTCTTTTTTAGATTTTATATATGCATCATCATGGACATTTGCCACTGCTCTTCCTGAAGGGTCATTCATGTTTTTGAATGCTTCATCCCATTCTAAAGCTATTTTTGTACTACATGCTACACTGGCTTCTTGCGGAACACTTAGTGCTGCTGCATCGCTTGGAAAATGTTCTGTAAAAATGGAACGGTAATAATATTCTTCTTTTGATGTTGGTGTTTGTATTGGAAATTTATATTTGGCATTAGCTAATTGTTCGTCTGAAACTTCTTTGGCTACAACTTCTTTTAAGGTATCTATCCAACTGTATCCTACTCCATCGCTAAATTGCTCTTTTTGTCTCCATGCTACGCTTTCTGGCAACATATCTTCAAAGGCTTTTCGCAAAACCCATTTTTCCATGCGTTCTCCATTTATCATTTTATCTTGTGGGTTGATTCGCATGGCTACATCCATAAATTCTTTATCTAAAAACGGAACTCGCCCTTCAATTCCCCATGCGGCTAGACTTTTATTGGCACGAAGACAATCGTACATGTGTAATTTACTTAATTTACGAACGGTTTCTTCATGGAATTCTTTTGCATTGGGTGCTTTATGAAAATACAAATAGCCTCCAAATAATTCATCTGAACCTTCTCCTGATAACACCATTTTGATTCCCATTGATTTGATGACTCTTGCCATTAAATACATTGGTGTTGATGCTCGAATGGTTGTTACATCATAGGTTTCTATGTTATAAATCACATCTCTAATGGCATCTAAACCTTCTTGGATGGTGAACTTAATTTCGTGATGAATTGTTCCTAAATGGTCTGCAACTTTTTGAGCTGCTGCTAAATCTGGTGAGCCTTCTAATCCTACTGCAAATGAATGTAGTTGTGGATACCATGCTTCTGATTTACTGTCGGATTCTATTCTTTTTTGGGCGTATTTTTTAGCAATTGCGGAAGTGATTGATGAATCTAATCCTCCTGAAAGCAATACTCCATAAGGTACATCGCTCATTAATTGCCTTTTTACGGCTGCTTCTAAAGCGGTTTTTATGGCAATTATATTGGTTTCATTTTCTTTAACGGCATCAAATTCTGTCCATTCTCTGTTATACCATTTTACGAATTCTCCGTCTTTACTTGACATATAATGTCCAGGTGGAAAAAGTTCAATTTTGGTACAATATCCTTCTAAAGCTTTTAATTCTGAGGCTACGTAAAATGTTCCATGTTGATCCCAACCAATGTATAAAGGAATTATTCCCATGTGATCGCGTGCTATGAAGTATTCGTCTTTTGCTACATCATAAATTGCAAATCCAAAAATTCCGTTCATTTCGTCTATAAAATGTACTCCTTTTTCTTGGTATAAGGCTAAAATGACTTCGCAATCGCTTTCTGTTTGAAATTCGTATTTGCCTTGGAATTGTTTTCTTAGTTCTCTATGGTTGTATATTTCGCCATTTGCAGCTAGAACTAAACTTTTATCTTTGGTGAATAATGGTTGTTTCCCTGAAGCTGGATCGACAATTGCTAATCGCTCGTGAGCCATTATGGCTTTTTCATTGCTGTAAATTCCACTCCAATCTGGTCCACGATGACGAATAATTTTAGACATTTCTAAAACTTGTGGTCTTAACGTTTCTGCTTTTTGTTTTAAATCGAAGGCACATACTATTCCGCACATAACTTTGTGTTTAATTTGTTTAACTGTTTAATTGTTGAACAAAATTGCATATATAACATCATAAATGAAATCAAAAAATTGATTTTAGTTATAAATTAAAACTTAAAATTGATTTTTAGCATAAATAATCAACTATAAATGCACTAAAAATAATATTTTGTTTTAAAACTGTTACAAAGTGGTAAGATGCTGAAATAAATTTAGCATGACGAGATTGTGAGTAAATAGTTATTCTACTGATTGAATACTATACTTTGTAGTGTTCATTTGAAATTCTGAACCTACTTTGTTTCCCATTAATTTTGTTCCTAATGGTGATTGTGGTGAAAGGGCGAAAACATCTTGGTTTTCTATTGTTATTTTTGGTAATGCTGTACTTATGAAGAAATAGGTGTCATTTGCTTTTACTAGACTCCCTAAAGCAACTATATTATGTTTTTGGGAATCGTCAATTTTATCTAAAATGTTTTTTTGTTCTAGAACTTCTTTTAGTTTTTGCGTGAGTTTTTCTTGTTCTATATGCATCATGGCTAATGCTGTTTCGTGTTTGTCACCGGCAGAACCTTTGGCATCGTTTTGTGCATCAATAGTCAAATCTGAAATCATCTTTTGAAGAGTTTCAATTTTTTCTTGAACTATTGATTTGTATTTAGAAAGGATTTGAGGTTTTGTAGGCATTTGAAATAAATAAACAAAAAATTATTTTAAAAAGTGTATATATTAATTACACCATTTTTTCCGGCTGAGCCATACAATTTAACACTCTTTTCTATAGGAATGATTTCAATTCTCTTAATATCTCTCTTAATTAAATCAATTGCTCCTTCATATTCTTTATCTGATCTAATTATTTTTTGTTTTCCATTACCAAACAAAATTACTGTAGGTACAAGACCTATTTTATTTAACTTTACATTTTTATTAATAAACTCTACTAAATAAAATTTATCATTATTTTGGTCATTTAAAATAAATCGTTCTTGTTCTCTAACTACATTATAAACGGAATTACAACTTGTAAAGTAAATGAATAAGATTAAAAATCTATAAAATTTCATAAATTAAAAATCAAACTTATAATTTGCTCCAATCATAACCTGAATGCCTTGTACAGGAAAGTTTACCCATCTCTCGTAATTCTGACTTGCTAGATTATTCCCTTTTAAGAAAGCTGTTAATCTCTCGTTATATTTATAACCTATGTGTGCATTTAAATCAAAATAACTGTCTAATGTAACTACTTGTGTTGCAGCAGATGGTGTTGCAAATGTAGTGAAAGGCTCATTTTGGATGTCTTTTCTATCTCCTACAAAAAACACTTTTGCTCCTGCATACCATTTTTCTGTAATAGTAAGGTCTACAGTTGAAGCTAATTCAAATTGAGGTAAATTCCATGCCTCTTGTTCTTGATCTACTGAATAATTATTATAGGTTCCATTGATTCCAAAAGATACATTTTTTGAAAAATCGGCTTTTAATTCTGCAAAACCTGAAATTGTTTTTACATTGTCATAGGTTACATTAAACGAATTTCCGTAAGCATATCCTTCTGTATTGGTTGAAGTTGCATCAAATGAGTTGTTTTTAAATAGGGCTTTTGCTTCTTCATCTTTATAGGATGCTCTTACATTAAATGAAACTGTGTTTGATAATTTTCCGTTTAAACCTCCATAAATATCATATTTTTGATTAGTTGGTGACACAAAAAGGGTTGGTGACACAAACGGATTTACATCTACAAAATCGGCATACGAATTTTGATGCAATGTTCCTTCTGCACCAGCATAAAGGGTTAAAATTTCTGGAACTAATTTGTATGATGCTTTTATATTAGGATAAATAAATAATTTGCTATCTGAATTTCCATCTAATTTTTGTGTGCTGTAAAAGATGGAAGCTCCAAATTGAACTGAATAATCATCGTCTTGCATTAGAATTGAAGGGCTTGCTCCAAAATTTATGTTGCTATATTTAAATGAGTTATCTAACAATAATGTTCTTTCAAAACTTCCTCCAACATAATCCACAATTACATCAAAATTTACTTTTGTGTTCATCACTTCAAATGATGTTTCTGGTTTTACATAAAATCTGTTTTCGCCTGAATCAAAAGCATCTGAAAAGCGTTTAAATAGCAATGATGAATTATTGAGAATTCCTTCTCTCATTCCTAATCTTCCTCCTAGTTTAATAGTGTTGAAGGATTGTTTTTCTGAAATATTTTCAATGATTGGTGCTTCTTCAAAAGGAACTCTTGTAACTGGCAAACCGTACCAATTGCTTACTTGATTTTTATACCCTAAATCAACATTGTAATGTAAATCTTTGTCGCGACTTCCATAGGTAACATCTGCACTTGTTGTGGCAAATTGGTTATCGAGTGCTACTCCATCAATATCACCTTGAGAAGATAGGTGACGAATCATACCGCCAACGTATTCGCTTTTACTAATATCTTCTGTGATGAATAATTCTGCATTTAGTGTAAGGTAATTTCCTAAACCTAGTGTTGCATAATTTTTATATAGTTTTTCTCTTTTTGCTTTTTCTACATCAGCTGCTCTTCCTTTTGCTGGTGTAAAAGTTGATGCTACTGGAAAGGAGAAAATGGAGTATTCAATTTTCTCTTTTTGTATTTCTGCATCATCTTCAAAGGTTGGAGTTTCTTTTACTTTGAAAGCATCGGAAATGGTTGGACTATATGGTTTTACGATGTTTACTACTTCTGAGCCTATATTTTCGTCTTTTTTTTGAGCGAATGTTATCTGAAAGGAAACAAATGTTGTTACTAGAATTATATTTTTAAGATTTCTCATTTTCAATTTATTTTAGGTGCTGAAATATACTCAGCAGGACAACCTTTATTTGTATTACTCTTGGATTGATGAATTGCGTTTTGCTTCTTCGGCTTTAATTTTGTTCAACTCGTCTGTTGCTTCTGCTACTACATCTTCATATTGTACATAATTTTCTATTACGCTATCTAAAATTGCGGTTGCTTGGAAGCTGTCGTTTAATTTGAAGAAGTTTTTTGCCATAACTACTAAACTTTTAGCGGCAAAATATTCGTAACCTGAATAGTCTTTAGCGTATTTTTCAACTACTTTGTTTGAATCTGCATATTTGCCTTCTTTGTTTTTGAAGTAGGCATCATAGTATAATGCTTCTGCGGCTAATTCACCTTTAGCAATTTTTTGTAGGTTTTGATAAGCTACTTTTGCTTTGTCTTCATTACCTGTTTTGATAGCGGAACGAGCTACTATAATTTGTGCATCGCTTTTAACAACGTTTTCAATTTTATCATTTGCTAATACTTTGTCTGCATAAGTTACTGCATTTGCATAATCTTTTTTCTCATAATAGGACTTCATTAGATTTGATTGTGCAAAAGTTATGTTTTGTGGAAAATCAGCTTCTACTTCTAAACGTTTTAAAACGGGAATGGCTTTATCAAAAGTTTTTGCTTTTAAGTAAACTTGACTTAAACGTGCAAGGGCTTGTTCTGTGAATTCACTTCTTGGCTTGCTTATGACATATTCATAGTGTTTGATTGAATTACTTTCTAAACCATCAGCATAATAAAGTTGAGCCAAGTAGAAATTAGCTTTTAAAGCATGAAGACCATTTGGAAAGCTTCCTAAATAGGTTGTAAATCCAGAAAGTGCTTGTTTGCTGTTATTCATTAAATATTGTTTTTCTGCTGATTCATAAGTTGTATTGTCTAAATCTGCATTTGATACTTCAATAAAATTTAATGTTTTTACCCAAGCTGCGTATTCGTCTACTCTACCATTGTCAATGTAAATTAATCTAGCGGTTGAAACTGCTTCTAGTGCTTCTGGTGAGTTAGGAAAATCTGCTGCTACTTTTTTAAATCTTGATATGGCTAAGTCTTCTTTTCCGTTGTTGTAATTGATTAGTCCTTGTTTTAAAATGGCTTTTGCTAAATACGAACTTGTTTTATAGTTGCTTATCAATTTATCAAAAGTTTGAATGGCTTTGTCTACTTGATTTTCGATTACGTAGGTATTACCTAATTCATAAAGTGCATCATCAGCATATTGTGAGGTTGGAAAAAGTTGTCCAAACTTGGTTAGGTCTTCAATTTTTCTGTCATTTTTACCTACAAATCCGTAACTGATTCCTTTTTGATAGGCTGCGTAATCGGCATCTTTACTTTTGAGTTCCATCACTTTGTTGTAAGCATCCATTGCTGGCCAATATTTAGCTGAAATGAAATTGCAATCTCCTAAACGCAGATAAGCATCTGTTAATCTAACTTTATCATTTTTGTTATTGGCTAAGTAATCTCCAAAACTTTTAATCGCATTATCGTACTCTTTCAACTTAAAATATGTATATCCTAAATTGTAATCTATGTTAGTATTTTCTGGTGTAGTTGCAGCTACACTGCTGTTTTGAAATTGTTTGAACGTAATTTTTGCTTCTTGAAATTGATCTAAATTATATTCTGTTTCAGCTTTCCAGAACAAAGCTCTTGCTGTAAATTTTGGGTCTTTATTTTCTGTAATTGCTTTTTTAAACAATGCTAAGGCTTGTGCATTATCACCGTCAGTATATAGTTCTAAACCTCTGTAAAAATTAGCTAGTTGATAGGCTTGACGATTTTCTGGAGATTTGTTTTTTTCCAATAAAACCAATGCGTCTTTGTAATTCTTTGAGGTTATATAAGAACTGATTAACAGGTTATTGATTTCTTGTTTGTAAGATGAATTTGGATATTTGGTCAAATAAGCTTGTAAAACTTCTGGTGTGCTTTTGAATGAATTTCCAATTTCGTAACTTAATTTGGCATAATTTAAATAGGCATCTTCTTGAATTTTTAAATCATACTCCATTTCAGAAGCGGTTTTAAAGGCTGTTAATGCTTGGTTTTTCTTACCTGTGTTTAAATAACATTCTGCTAAATGATAATATGCGTTTTGGGCTACTGCATCATTTCCCCCAATGATTTTATTGAATTGAGAAATGGCTTTTTCATATTCTTTTTGTTGGTAATACGCATAGCCTAATTGGTAATAATCGGTATTATTCCATTTTCCTTTTTTACCGTTATAGCCTTCTAAATATGGGATGGCTTTGTCGTATTGTTTTAGATTGAAATAACTTTCTCCTATGATTTTAGATAATTCACTTTTATCAATTCCTCTCGATTTTGGCATTTGTTCTAAACCTAAATCTATTGCTTTTTGAAAATTTCCTAATTTGAAATTCATATCTGCTTGGAAATAACCCATTTTTTCTTTGTATCTATCTTGATCTGAAACTTTATCAAAATAGTCGTTGGCTTGTTTGTAATCATCCGTTTCATAAGCCAAATAGCCCAAATAGTATTTAGCTTGATTGCCAAACTCTTTGGAATTAACTACTTTATTAAAATAGTTGGTTGCTTCTTTTATGTTTTTTGCAGTGAAATAGGCATATCCTTTTTGGAAATTGAATTTTTCTCTTTCCGAATTTGTTAAACCATTTTCGTTTACTTTATCAAAATATTTCAAGGCTTGTGGATAATTACTTTGGTCAAAATAATAATGAGCTACTTCAATATATGCTTGATTCTGCTTGGTACTAGTTGGATAATTTTCTACAAAATCTTCCATTAATTGATCTGCACCAGTTTGGTTTAAACGAATGGCGCAATTGGCAATATAATAAGCACAATCGGCTTTTACATCAGATCCTAAATCAGAATTAATTACTTTATCAAAAATAATTTGAGCGGATTGATATTGTTTGTCTTTGTATAATTCAACAGCTCTATCAAATTCTTTTAAATCGTGCGAATAAATAGCTGATTGTTGTGCGACAGCAAAAGACGTTTGAAGGAAAAGAAAGATGTAAAAAATGTGTTTTGTAAGCTTCATTTTAATCTGATTTTAGAATCTCAAATATAAGTTATATATGAGTACTAACGAGTGAATGCTGTTTTATATTGTGAACAAGGTTTTAAACAAATTGGCGATTTTTCTACAATTGCTTGATATTATTTTGAATAGAACTTTACTATTCTTACTTTTACAAAATAAATCTTTTTTACTATCATGGCAGAAGCAATCCTTACGCTACAAGACGCAGCAATTTATCAAGAAAACAACAAGGTTTTATCCAATGTAAACTTAGAAGTTAAACGTGGTGAATTTATTTATTTAATAGGAAAAACTGGTGCTGGAAAAAGTAGTTTTTTAAAAACGCTTTATGGTGATTTGTCTTTATTAGAGGGTGAAGGAAGTATTGTTGATTATAATTTGAGAGCCTTAAAAGAGAAAGATATTCCTTATTTGAGAAGAAAATTAGGGGTTGTTTTTCAGGATTTTAAATTATTACCTGATAGAAGCATCAGAGAAAATTTATTGTTTGTTTTAAAAGCAACAGGTTGGAAAGAGAAAGCTGAAATGGATTTAAAAATAGATGAAGTTTTGGATAAGGTTGGCATGAAAATGCAAGCACACAAAATGCCTCATCAAATTTCTGGTGGTGAACAACAACGTGTGGCTATTGCGAGAGCCTTGTTGAATGATCCAGAACTTATTTTAGCCGATGAACCTACTGGAAATCTTGACCCACAAACTTCAGTAGAAATCATGAATGTGTTGAAAAAAATTAACGAAAACGGCAAAACTATCTTAATGGCTACTCATGATTATGCTTTGATCATGAAATTTCCTTCAAAGACCTTGAAATGTGAAGATAGTACTATTTTTGAAGTGGTTCAGAGAACGGTTTAGGATTTAAAAGATTTTTATTTTGAAAAAATCACAAACAATCGTCATATCAGGAATTAACGTAATAGATAGTGGTATTCACTCTATAATGAATGATTGTTTGCAGCAATTGGAGCAATATACAATCGATAAAAACATAAAAATTGTTGCATTAGTTCATTCTAAAAATCTATTTTCCATTCCTAATGTTACTTATATTGAGTTTCCTAAATCAAAAAAATCTTGGTTTTCAAGGTTGTATTATGAATATTTTTATTTCAAGAAATTATCTAAAAAACTAGATGCTGACATTTGGTTTTCTATGCATGATATCTCTCCAAATGTAGTGGCTAAAAAGAAATTTGTGTATTGTCACAATCCTTCTCCATTTTATACGTTAAATGCTAAAGAATGGTTTTTTGGTTTTAAAATTGGATTATTTTCATCGTTCTATAAATTTCTATATCAAATTAATATTAAATCAAATACTGCTGTATTTGTGCAACAACATTGGATTAAAGAAACTTTTGAAAAATGGTTTTCTATACAAAATTGCAAGGTTGCTTATCCTTTAACTTCTGTTAAAACTGATAAGAAATCCATCGTTTTAGCTCCTAATAAAATTCACTTTTTTTATCCTGGTTTTCCTAAAATGTTTAAAAATTTTGAATGTATCGGTGATGCTGTTTTACTTTTACCAAAAGAAATTCAGGATAAAATTGAAGTTCACCTAACTATTTCTGGTGATGAAAATCGATATACTAAGTATCTTTTAAAAAAATACGGCAAATCTAAATCCATTCATTTTATTGGAAAACTTGACAGAAATGAAGTTGCAGGTTATTATGATGCTATGAATGCTTTATTATTTCCATCCAAATTGGAGACTTGGGGCTTACCATTGACAGAAACAAAAGAGTTTAACAAACCCATTTTTGCTTCAAAGTTGCCTTATGCTATAGAAACTATTGGTTATTATGATAAAGTTGCCTTTTTTAATCCAACAAAACCAGAGGAATTAGCTCAAAAAATAACTTCTTTTGTAGAAAACACTTTAGAATTTGATGCCACAGCAATTTCAAATAAACCCGATTTTGTAGGTTGGAATTCCATTTTTGATTTTATATTTACGGATAATTCATAAGTCATGCCTTTCTTTTCAGTAATAATTCCGTTGTACAACAAAGAAAATTATGTTGAAAATGCTTTAAAAAGCATTCTCAATCAGACTTTTACTGACTATGAAATTATTATTGTAAATGACTGTTCAACAGACAATAGTATTGCAAAAATTGAATCGTATTTGTCTGAAAAGATTGCTTTGATTCATCATGAAAAAAACCAAGGTTTATCTGCTACAAGAAACACAGGTATTAAAAATGCAAAAGCGGATTATGTTACTTATTTAGATGCTGATGATTTATGGAAACCAACTTTTTTAGAGACTATTCATCGCTTAATTACAAATTTTCCTGAAGCTAAAATATTTGGTACTAATTATGAAGAAATATACGGTGATAAAATCCTAAAACCATTTAATAATTCTGACACTTTAGCCAATGATTTTGAAGGACTAATTGACTTTTTTAAGATTAATATCAAACAAGGCATTTACAATCATGGTTCTGTTTGTTTTCACAAAGCTGTTTTTGAAAAAGTGGGGTATTATGATGAAAAAGTAAGATTTTCTCAAGACATAGATTTCAACATTCGTGCTAATTATTTTTTTAAGCTTGCTTATAGTAATTCCAATCAGATGAGTTACTTTATGCAAACGGATAACCAAATTACTAGAAGCTCAATCCTACATTATCAAATTCCTAATTATGATCAGTATGAAGATTGGGCAAAATCAAATGTGGATTTGAAAAAACAATTGGATTTTTTACGTTATGTTTTGGTAAAAAAACTCAAAAAAGATGGCGATAAAATACTTTGGAAAAAAATCATCAAACCTATTCAATTGAAAAATCTAAATTGGAAACAAATTGTATTGTTATACCTTCCAAAAAACACTTTGCTCCTTTTAGATAAAATGAAAATGGTTTTAATAAAAAAAGGAATAAAGCTCTCTACTTATTCAAATAAGCCTTAAATTCTTCAAAATTTCTGATGTAATCTTCTTCTAAAAACACATCTGAATTTAACACCAAACAAACTGCTCCTGAAGAAAAGTTGTCTAATTCTCTCCAAACATTGGTTTTAATTAGCAATCCTTTATCTGGTTTGTTTAACGTTACTTTTTGAGTAGATTTTCCATCGTTTAAAACCACATCAAAACTTCCTGATAAGGCTACTAAAAATTCTATTTGGTCTTTATGAGCGTGTCCACCTCGTTGAGCGGAACTAGGTACATCATACAAATAATAAACTCGTTTAATTTCAAATGGAACTACTTCTTTTTCTATAATGGCTAAATTTCCTCTATAATCTTCTACTTTTGGAATGTCTATTATTTCTATGTTCATTGTTTTAATTCATTAAAAAGTTGTAGCCATTGTTTTCCAATGTTTTCCAAAGAAAATCGTTCAACGGAACTTTTAGCATTTTGTTTGCAATGTAAATATAATTCTTTATTTGAGACCATTTCGTTCATGGCTTCTTTGAATTGATTAAAATCTTGGTTTTTTACTAAAATTCCATTTTCTTTATTCATGACAATTTCACTTGGTCCTGATTCACAATCAAATGCAATAACAGGAGTGTTTGATCCTAAAGCTTCTAAAATAACATTTGGAAATCCCTCATTCTTACTGGTTAATAAAAGTAGTTTTGCTTTAGACATATAAGAAAATGGATTTTGTACATTTCCTTTAAAGATTACCAAATTATTTAAATTTAATAAATTAACTAATTCTATATAGTCTTTCATTAATTTCCCATCACCTAGTATAATTAATTTTATGTTTAAAGATGGTAAATTAGAATTGTAATATGTTCTAATTAATTCATCAAATTGCTTTACATCATTGGTCATTCTACCAACAGCTAAAACGAATTCAAAATCTAATTTAAAATCTAATTCTTCATTATTAAGACTTTCTATATAATCAAAATCAATAGGATTATAAATAGTTCTTAAAGGATATGTTTTGTTTTCTTTATAAATTTTATCCTCAATGCCTTTGGAAACTGCAACTATTTTTTTAGCATTTTTATAGATTAATTTTGAAGAAAAAATGCTACTTGGAAAATATAATTCTGTCATAAAACTTCTAATTGAATAAATCAATGTGGATTTATTATAAACATAATTAGAAATAATATATTCTTGCCAAAAAAATTCTTTGACTCTAAAATCAACAATAACATCAAAAGCATTTAAGTTGAAGTATTTTTTTAATGCTATAAATCTTTTATATCTACTAAAATAGCTGTTTCTTGAATCTTTTAAACTTTCTAAATGCAATAACTTACCTGAATAGTGATATTTAATCTCTCCAGCAAATACCACATGGTGAACTTCGTGACCTTCGCTAACAAAATAATTTGATAAATTGGCTGCACATCGTTCTGCTCCACCACCTGATAGAGATACTGAAACTAAGCAAATTCTTAATGGTTTTACTTCCTCGAATGCCAATTTTTATATATTTTTGATACAAATATAGGAATTAAGTGAGAATATTATTAGTTGGAGAGTTTAGTAGATTGCATAATTCTTTAAAAGAAGGATTAGTTGCATTAGGGCATGAAGTGGTTTTAATAAATAATGGAGATGGGTTTAAAAACTATCCTGCTGATTATTCCAATAGAGCATTACTATGCGAGAGTAAACTTGGAAATATCCCAAGACAAATTATTTACAGAATTTCAAAATTTGACATTTCAAAAATAGAACGTGGCATTCGTTTTTATTTTCATTTGAATAAATTGAAAAACTTTGATATTGTTCAGTTAATTAATGAAGCTCCTATCCAAACTACTCGAAAGTTAGAGTTTTTTCTTCTACAGAAACTTTTAAATAAAAATCCAAAAACTTTTTTATTATGTTGTGGTGTAGATTTTATAACTTTAAATCATATGCTTCAAAAAAAGGAGCGATATTCTATAATGGACCCTTATTTTGAAGGAACTACTGAAGTGAAAAATCAGTATGCTCACATGTTTAAATTTATCTCGAAAAATCATAAAAGAATTCATGATTTTTTATATCATAATATTGCTGGTGTTATTGCTTCGGATTTAGATTATGTCAATCCTCTTCAAAATAATAAAAAGTTTATAGGATTAATTCCAAATCCAATAAATTCAACTAAAATTGAATATAAAGAGCTGCAAATTTCGAATAAAATCAATATTTTTTTAGGAATTAATTCTGGTGGTTATTACAAAAAAGGGATTCATTATTTTGAAAAGGCGTTAGAAATTATTTCAGAAAAATACAAAGATGAAGTCAGTATTAAAATCACAACAAATATTCCATATAATCAATATATTAGTCTATATAATGATTGTCATATTTTGTTAGACCAAGTGTATGGTTATGATCAAGGGTACAATGCTTTAGAAGCAATGGCAAAAGGTAAAGTGGTTTTTACTGGTGCTGAAACAGAATTTTTAGAATACTATAATCTAAAAGAAGATGAAGTTGCTATTAATGCTTTACCTGATGTAGACTATTTAGTTGCAAAATTGTCTTTTTTGATTGAAAACCCTTCAAAACTGATTGAAATAGGTAAAAATGCAAGTGATTTTATAAAAAGAGAGCATGATTACATTAAAGTGGCTAAAACTTATTTAAGCAAATGGAATATATAATTGCTTAATTTTTTTCTCTTTTCTTATTTATAAATTCTTTGATATTGATACGTTTATTTAATTCAACAAAAGAGAAACTAAAAGAAATTATAAATAAAATTAGTAATAAAACATACATTAAAATTGCCTGAAAATTATATATGATTAAAATTGCTAAAACTCCTAGTAACAAGTTAATCTTTATTAGTTTAAAACATTCATTGGTAAAATTAAAATTATAATGATTTTTATTCATGTTGTAAACATATATACCGTATAGTATATAGTTTACAACAAATGCTATTCCAATGCCAATTAGTCCAAAATAATGGTATAAAGTCACAGAAAAACCTAAATTTAGCAAATCACCCACTAAGGCTTGCTTGAAATATAATTTTTTATTTCCTTTAGCTAAAATAATATACCCTAATGGAAAAACTATTGCTTTTAGTATAACCGAAAATAATGCAACTTTTAATATCACGAAAGAATTTAAAAACTCTTTAGAGTATAGTATTTCAATTAAAAAGGGACCAATAATATATAATAAAATAATGGCTGGAGTTACCAGAATAATTGCAATTTCGATTTGATTGTTAACTAAATTTTTAACTTCTAAATTATCCAAACTAATGGCTGATAATTTTGGATAAAAATCATAAGCCATTGCATAGAAAATAAGTCCTAAATAATTAACCATAATCACCGAACTTACTTCATAGAATCCCAAAATTTCATTTGAAGCTCCATGATTACTTAAATACAATCGCAATATAAAATAACAAATTTGCCCAAAAATTAAATTCAAAGACATTAAAAACCCTAACTTAAAAACAGGAAGTGATTTTATGTAAAAGTCTTTGTAATCAATGGGATAAATTTTAAAAGAATAGTTTCTAGTGAAATAAAAATTAATACAAAATAGCACAACACTTGAATACAAGGCTACCCAAACTATTCCGTCAAGTCTATAAAAATAATAGATAATAATACTACCTATAGATGTGAATAAGGTAACAATAATATTACTTATGGCTAAAACTTTTATTTTATTAACACCTTGAATAATAGAAAGTCTAACGTTTGATAAACTTGTAAATAAAAAATAAATTGATAAAATTATAAACCAGTGCTGTTTATCGTATGTTCCAAAAGTGTAATAACTTAGAAAACCACTAAATACAATTGAAAAAAAAGTACCAATTATTCCAATAAAAATCCCCATTTTTTGAATGAGTGCAATTGTTTGGTTTAGATTTGATTCATCTTTAGAATTTAAGGCAACTTCTCGTGTAGCAGTTTTAAGGAATTCAAAATTTGTGATGGCCAAAATAATATTAATAACATTATTCAAAAGCCCAACTAATCCTAATCCAACTGGACCAAGAAATATTGCAACAAATTTTGAACTTACAATAGTTATCAATATTTTAGAAATCTGTACCATTCCAAAAACACCTGTTGCTTTTAAAATAGAATGATACGATTTGTTATTATTTTGATTCATATATTTTAAATCAATCTATTAAACAACCAATATCAATATATTGTTGTTTAAAATTATTTGACCATTTTAACCAATCTTCTTTTGAAATTTTTTGCTCATTATCATTGTCAATTACAGAAATAATATCGTCTTGACTGATGTCTTTTGGTAAAGATTTTATAGTATCAAAAGTGTTGTTAAACCATGCATCATTGAGGAGTTTATTAAACACAAACATATCAATATTACCAGTGTAATGTTCTTTATTTTGATTAGTTGCTGATGACATAAAACCTGTCTTTAGTATTTCTTTTCTGTAATGTGCATACTTGTTCTTATTTCTTTCTTTGAAAAATATTTTTAAAGCATTGTACGTTTGTAGTCCTTCGTTGATAACATTTGTGTGGTTAACCCAAAGTTTATTGAAATAATCTCGTTTAAAAATTACACCTGCAACGGCATATATTGTATAATAAGCCAATCGTCTGTCTAATGTATGTATGTTAAGACGTTGAAATATTCTTCTCGATTTAAACTTATTAAAAATAAATATACAATAATAAACAAAAGGAATTCTCGTAAATAATTTAGGTTCAATTAAAACTAAATTTCTTTTTAAAATAGACTTTTCACTAAGATTAATTTTTGCATTTCCAATCCAATGCAATTTAGTGAGTATTACATTATTTACATGTAATTCATTTTCCACATCATTGATGTCTATATCATCAGTAAACCAAATATCATCTTCTAAAAGAATAAAATATTCTGAAGCATTTTTGGCAGCTTCAACCCATAAATCAATTGGAATTAAATATTCTTTTGGTTTGACACCTTCTTTTGTCAACAACTGTTTTTGCTCATAAAATTCAGATTTTATAAGTATAACATCAGGATACTTTGATACTATTTTATCTAAAAACAACTGTGGTGTTCCATCATCCAAAATAAATATTTTACCATTAAAATTTTTAACATGCTTTTTGATAGAATGTAAACATCTGTCAAGATAATAAGCTCTATTAAAAGATTTAATCAATATGTCCATCAAAAATTTATTAATTATGAATAGTTCTTATAATTTTAGCAGGATTTCCTGCTGCAATAGTATTTTCTGGAATATCTTTTGTGACTAAAGATCCGTTTCCTATTATACTATTTTTTCCAATGGTTACTCCTTTTAAAATGGATACATTATTGCCAATGAATACATTTTTTGAAATATGAACATCTTCTGTTTTTGGAGTTCCAGTTGTTCTTTTGTCTATTGCTAATTCATGTCCGTCATTATCAATAATTGAGCAATTAAATCCAATTAAAACTTCATCTTCTATTGTTATTTTGGAAAAGGCAATCAGTGAAAAAGCATTATTAATTGATACATTATTACCAATAATCACTCTACTTTCTTCAAATCTTGCTTCTAAATATGTGTAATGTGAATAAAAATTAGGTGATGATTTTACACCAATTTGTACGTTATCTCCAAAAACAATTTGCCCTTTACCTTCTAATAAAATAGGATGAAAAACCACAGGTTTTCCTTTTATATTTTTACATTTAGACAGCCATTTGTATTTTAGAATTCTAAATTTAATAAATACTAAATATTTTATTTTTTGTAAAACTTTCATTCGTATCGATTTAAAACATGAACTACTCTAGAAACCTCATCATCTGTCAAAATTGGTGAAATTGGTAAACTCAATACTTCCTTATGAATTTTCTCTGTGATTGGAAAAGATAAAGCATTCCAACTTTCAAAAGCTTTTTGTTTATGAGGTGGAATGGGATAATGTATCATAGTTTCAATTTCATTTTGCTTTAAATACTCTTGTAATGCTTCTCTGTTTTCTGTTCTAATCACAAATAAATGAAATACATGATTGGTTGAAAAACCCCATTGTGGAAGCATGATTTTATCATTTTTAATTTCAGATAAATATCTTTTTGCGATACTTCTTCTTTTGTTATTTTCTTCCTCTAAAAAGGGCAATTTTACATTTAAAAAAGAGGCTTGAACTTCATCTAAACGACTATTTATGCCAATAAGTTCATTATGGTATTTTTTTTCAGAACCATAATTCCTCAATGAAAATAAGATTTTTGCTAATTCCTCATCATCAGTTGTGATGGCTCCTGCATCACCTAAAGCTCCTAAATTCTTACCTGGATAAAAACTATATGCTTGTGCATTTCTAACTTCTGACTTCTGACTTCTAACTTCTAAAACAGCACCGTGTGATTGAGCTGCATCTTCAACTACTAATAAATTATGCTTTTTAGCTATTTCATAAATTTTATCCATTTCACATAATTGTCCATATAAATGAACTGGCAAAATGGCTTTTGTTTTTGAAGTAATCTTTTCTTCAATTAAAACTGGATTGATAGTGTATGTTTCCAATTTTGGCTCTACTAAAACAGGCACTAAATCAGCTTGTAAAACTGCTAAAACACTAGCAATATATGTATTTGCTGGAACAATAACTTCATCTCCTTTTTGAATTAATCCTAATTGAATGTAGCCTTTAAAAATCAAAACTAAAGCATCTAAACCATTTCCAACTCCAATGCAATATTTAGAAGTAGTGTAAAAAGCAAAATCCTTTTCAAACTGTTTGACTTCATCACCTAAAATAAACCATCCTTTATCTAAAACTAATTGCATTTTTTGATGAAATTCGTTTTGATATTGTGCATTTATCTTTTGTAAATCTAGGAATTTAATCATGTTGTTGTAAATTAATTTCATAGTGATTTTGTTCAAAAACAACACAACCTAGTTCTTCTTTCTGATTTAATAATCCTTGATTATATCCTTCTAAATAACTTAAATCGGTTACAATTCCCATATCAAAATAAGACTTTCCTGCTAATTGATACTTTTCCATTAAACTTAAAAACAAAAAGTCTAAAGCCCTGCAACTTTCTCCTTTTACAGTTGTTGCTCCATATTGAGATTTTACTACATCATCCGTTTCAAATATAGTGATTCCTGCAACAATTTCTTCATCTAAATAAGCGTTAAATTGTTTTATGTTGTTCGGAAATTTCATAGCTAATTTACTGATTTCATCTAATGTATGTACAGGCTTAGCATTGTGTTTTTCATCTAATCTTGGCAGCAAAACTCCAGTCCAAAAAGATTCAAAATTAGTATCTTCTTTCATTGAAATACCTAAACTTAAGGAATTTCTGTATTTTTTCAATTTAGTTTTAGAAATCAAATAATCTTCCCCTAACTTGAAAGCTAAATTCATGTCTTTCTTGATAAGATTTGATTTGATTTTGAACAAATAATAATCTAATTCAAATGAAAATGTTTTATTGTAAAAAACAGGAATGGGTTTTATAATCAACTTTTTAAAAGCATTGTTTTGTAAAAATGTTACAACTGCTTCAAAACAACTAAAAACTTCTTTTGCTTTTGATTTATGACTTAAAACCAATCCGCCATAAGTTAAACCTTGATGGGAATAAACTGTATCTTCTACTCTATTTGCAGGTAAAACAGCTACTAATTTATCTTTATCATCAAAAATAAGTAACGAATAATCTTCAAACCTGTCTTGATGATATTCCATAAAATCTCTGTGAAATAAAAATGTAGCGTTTTTTGCTTTTGCAATAAACTCATTCCAAGTAGAATAATAAGCCGAAGAATATTGTTTAATATTTATCTTATTCACATTTTTTTGTGTTAGAAATACTATTTTGTTGATGAATTTAGTCGAATTATATCTAATTAACTTAAAATTTAATAAATTAGTATCAAAATTAATTCATCTTGAAACAAAAATATCTATTATTTTTTTCAAAAATACTGATTTTATCTTTGTTATTTACTATAAATATGCAAGGACAGGATGTTTCATTATACCAGCAATTTAATGGTCGCTATGATTTTACTTTTTTAGGAAATACTCTAAATCCTTTAGAGAACACTTACCAACCTTCACCGCCTACTATTTTTACTTCATCTTCTGCTTCACTAACACTACAACCTAATGATATGGTTGAAAAAGCGTATCTCTATTGGGCTGGTTGTGGAACAGGCGATTTTAATGTGCAACTAAATGGTGTTGACATAACTGCTCAAAGAACATTCAGTAATGTTTTACAAACTCAATTTAATTTTTTTAGTGCTTTTGCTGATATTACTACGCAAGTTCAATCCACAGGAAATGGTACATATACACTATCTGAACTAGATGTTACCAGTTTCATAAATTTGCATTTTCTAAATAAAACAAATTTTGCTGGTTGGGCAATAATCGTTGTATATTCCAACCCTGATTTACCTTTAAATCAACTTAATGTTTATGATGGTTTACAAGTAGTTTCTCAACAACAAAACCAATTAAACATTACATTAAACTCACTAAACGTAATTGACAATAACGATGCAAAAATTGGCTTTTTAGCTTGGGAAGGTGATGTAGGTTTATCAAACAATGAAACGCTTTCCATTAATGGAAATATCTTAAGCAATACATTAAACCCACCTACAAATGCTTTCAATGGAACTAGTACGATTACAAACAGTACTAATCTGTATAATATGGATTTAGACATCTACAATATTCAAAATAATATTCAAATTGGAGATACATCTGCCGAAATTCAAATGACTTCAAATCAAGATTTCGTGATGATTAATGCCATTGTTTCAAAATTAAATAGTCAATTGCCTGATGCTACAATTGCTATTGATGCAACAAATCAAGCTTGTAATTCTAACATTCTTTTGGTAGATTTTACTGTATACAATATTAATTCTACAGAAATACTTCCTGCTGGAACGCCAATTGCAATTTATGCCAATGATCTGTTTATTGAATATACCGAAACTTTAACACCTATTCCTATTGGTGGAAGTTGGAGCGATCAAATTAGCCTATTACTTCCTTTTGGACTTCCATTAAATTTTGAACTCGAATTTGTAGTTGATGATGACGGAACGGGCAATGGAATTGTTATAGAAATTAATGAAGATAACAATAGTGATGCTGAATTAATTCTTCAAAACAGTTCACCCACATTTAATAAATTAGAAAATTTAGTATCCTGCAACGAAGGTTTAAAAAAAGGAACTTTTAATTTTTCACATTATGAAGAATTGGTCAAGACAAATCAAAATCACGTAGTTACTTTTTACAGTACATTTGATGATGCATTCAACCAAACTAATCCTATAATAAACTCTAATAATTATAGTGCACAATCAACACCAAAAGAAATATTTGTTCGAATAGAGAATGAAAATTGCTTTGCTTTTACTTCTTTTTTGTTAACTACTAGAAACTGCCCTCCTACAGTATATAATTATGTTTCCGGAAATTCCGATGGATTTAATGATGCCTTTTTTATAGATGGATTGCGCAATATTTTTCTAAATTTTGAAGTTAAAATTTATAACCGTTGGGGAAAATGGCTTTGGACAGGGAATCATTCTAAACCAGATTGGGATGGTTATGTTGAAAATGGAATTGACGAAAAATATGCTCCAGCAGGCACATATTACTATGTAATTTATTTAAATGATCCCGATTATCGTGAACCATTAGTAGGTTATTTATATTTAACTAGATAATTTCAAGAAATACTTCATTATTAATTACTTTAATTCCTATATTTAAACCCTTAAATATAAAACGTTTTTTATGCGAAGTATTAAACTCTTATTGCTGGTTTTTTTCAGCATTTCACTTCATGCTCAAGATTATTTTCCCAAAAATGATGGTGTAAAACAATCCTTCAAAAATCATGTAGCCATTACAAATGCTACAATTTATGTTTCCTCAACTCAAAAAATTGAAAAAGCAACACTCCTTATAAAAGACGGCAAAGTCATAGAAGTAGGCACCTCGGTAGCAATTCCAAAAAACGCAACAACTATTGATGCCTCTGGAAAAACAATCTACCCATCATTTATAGATATTTTTAGCGAATTTGGAATTCAAAAACCAACTAACAAAACCGAAAGAGGTTCATCTGCACAATACGATTCAACTCGTGAAGGCTATTATTGGAACGACCACATAAAAGCTGATTATAACGCTTTTGAAAACTTAAACTATGAAAACAAAAACGCCGAAAAACTTCGTGCTGCTGGTTTTGGAACAGTTTTAAGTCATTTTAATGATGGTGTAATTGCAGGAACAGGTTTGCTTTGGACACTAAATGATGATGCAAACAATGCTACAAGAATATTAAATAATAAAATATCGCAGCATTTTACATTCAACAGAAGCAAACTTTCCAGACAATCATATCCATCTTCATTAATGGGAAGCATGGCTTTAATTCGTCAAGTATATCACGATGGAAAATGGTATGCCACAGGAAATTCAAAAACGAAAGACTTATCACTAGAAAGTTTTAATGCCAACAAAAATTTAATCCAAATTTTCAATGCAGGTGATAAGCTAAACAGTTTAAGAACAAGCAAAATTGCCAAAGAATTTGGTGTAAATTATATTGTCAAAGGCAATGGTAATGAATTTGAAAAAATAAATGACATCAAAAACACTGGTGCAACATACATTATTCCATTAAATTTTCCAGAAGCTTATGATGTTTCTGATACATATTTGGCTCAACAAGTCAGTTTAAGCGATATGAAATATTGGAATCAAGCACCGTTTAACTTAAAAATTCTTGCCCAAAACAACGTGCAGTTTGTTTTAACTGCTTATGACAATAAAGAACCCAAAGACTTTTTAGAAAATCTAAGAAAAGCTGTTTTTTACGGTTTGCCAAAAGAAAAAGCAATTGCAGCACTTACCGAAATTCCTGCAAAATTATTAAATCAATCTAACGTTCTAGGTACATTAAAAAAAGGCTCATTAGCAAACTTCATTATTGTTTCAGGAGATATTTTTGAAAATGATAGTAAAATTAACGAAAACTGGGTACAAGGAAACAGAAACGTTTTAGCCAAAATGAATATAGATGATGTTCGTGGTGAATATGACTTAGTATTTAATAATGAAACTTTTGAATTGAAAATTTCAGGAGAATTAGAAAAACTTGAAGCCAAAATTTCTAAAGACAGCATAGATTATGGTACAAAAATAAGTTATAGTGAACCATGGCTTAGCCTTGTTGTTAAAACCAAAGACACTATAAACTCAAATTATCTTAGATTAAGTGGCACCAAAAATAATTCTAATTTAGAAGGGAAAATTATCTTAGAAAATGGTCAAGAATCAACATGGAAAGCAACCAAAAAAGAAGTAAAAAGCACAGAAGAAAAGAAAGAAGACAATAAACCAGAAGTCCCAAAAATTCCCGAAATGTTTCCTGTTTCATATCCAAACTTAGCTTTTGGAAATAATGAAAAACCAAAACAAGAAACACTACTCTTCAAAAATGCCACAGTTTGGACAGGAGAAAAAGAAGGAATTTTAAAAGAAACCGATGTATTAATTGAAAATGGAAAAATAACTAAAATTGGAAAAAACCTTTCAGCCAAAAATGCCAAAGAAATTGATGCAACAGGCAAACATTTAACAGCAGGAATTATCGACGAACACTCACACATCGCTATTTCAAATGGAGTAAATGAAGGCGGACAAAATTCTTCTGCTGAAGTAACTATTGAAGACGTGGTAAATTCTGATGACATTAACATTTATCGCAATCTTTCAGGTGGTGTCACATCAGCTAATTTGCTACATGGTTCTGCAAATCCTATTGGTGGTCGTGCCGCATTTATCAAACTAAAATGGGGCTATTCACCAGATGAAATGATTGTTAAAGATGCGCCTAAATACATCAAATTTGCTTTAGGCGAAAACGTCAAACAATCCAACTGGGGAAGCGGTGGTCGTTTTCCACAATCAAGAATGGGTGTTGAACAAGTTTATGAAGATTATTTCACACGCGCTTTAGAATATCAAAAAGAAAAAGCTACCAATAAAAACTTCAGATACGACATTGAAATGGAAGTTTTAATCGAAATCATTAATAAAAAACGTTTCATTACTTGTCACTCATACGTTCAATCAGAAATTAACATGCTAATGAAATTGGCAGAACGCTATAATTTCAAAATTCAAACCTTTACACACATCCTTGAAGGATATAAATTAGCAGATAAAATGGCTGAACACGGTGTAGGTGGTTCCACATTTGCCGATTGGTGGGCCTATAAATTTGAAGTAAATGACGCTATACCACACAATGCAGCATTAATGCAAAGTCAAGGCGTAATGGTTTCAATCAATTCAGATGATGCAGAAATGTCAAGACGTTTAAATCAAGAAGCATCAAAAGCTGTAAAGTACGGAAACGTTCCAGAAGAAATAGCATGGAATTTTGTAACCCTTAATCCTGCAAAATTATTACAAGTAGATGACAAAGTAGGAAGCATAAAAGTAGGCAAAGATGCAGATGTCGTTCTTTGGTCAGATAACCCATTATCAATTTATGCCAAAGCCGAAAAAACTGTTGTTGAAGGAACTATTTTCTACGATTTAGATAAAGAAAAAGAAACCCTAGCAACCATTCAAAAACAAAGAAGTGAACTGATAAATACTTTACTTGAAGCCAAAAACAAAGGATTAAAAACCCAAGCTCCCAAGAAAAAAGAAGTCAAACATTATCATTGTGATACCGTTGAAGAATTTTAAAATAAATTCAAACGACACTTATTATACAATTTACATCATACATATACAATGAAAAAATACATATTTATACTACTACTAACCACCATCGCTTTTGGCCAACAAACTCCAGCAGCTAAACAAACTAAAAGTATTTTAATTTTAGGTGGAAAAGCCCATATTGGAAATGGCACTATTATAGAAAATAGTTTAATTTCCATTAACAATGGTAAAATTGAAGCCATTGGAGATGCTCGTGTTATGAAAGTTAGTAAACATGATATTAACATAGACGCATCTGGTAAAGACATCTATCCCGGATTTATTGCTCCCAATTCCACACTGGGATTAGTTGAAATTGATGCCGTAAAAGCCTCTGATGATGAAAGAGAAATGGGCGAAATGAACCCACACATAAGAAGCATAATCGCCTACAATGCTGAATCTGGATTAGTTGAAGTAGCTCGTCCAAATGGTGTACTACTTGCACAAATCACTCCAAGAGGTGGACGAATTTCAGGTACATCATCCGTAGTACAATTAGATGCTTGGAACTGGGAAGATGCTATAGTTAAAGAAAACGATGGTATTCACCTGAACTGGCCAAGAAGTTATTCAAGATCAGGATGGTGGGCAGAACCAGGAAGCATTGAACCAAATAAAGACTACGATAAACAAATCACAGAAATTGAAAACTTTTATAACAATGCTAAAGCTTATGCTGCTTCAAATGTAACCGTAAAAGACATTCCGTATGAAGCCATGAAAGGATTAGAATCTGGAGACAAACAACTATATATTCATGCCAATGGTGAAAAAGAAATTGTTGATGCCATCTTATTCAAAAAGAAAAACAACATCAAAAAAATGACCATTGTAGGTGGTTATTATGCCTATAAAAATGCAGCTTTATTAATTGAAAATAACGTTTCTGTACTTTTAAGAAGAGTGCATGATTTGCCTTTACTTGAAGATGAAGATGTAAATTTGCCTTTCAAAAACGCTAAATTACTTACAGATGCTGGAGTTTTAGTAGGCTTAGAAAACATGGGAGATATGGAAAGAATGCAAGTTAGAAACTTACCTTTTTATGCAGGAACCTGTGTAGCTTGGGGAATGGAAAAAGAAAAAGCCTTACAATTAATCACTTCAAACACTGCAAAAATTTTAGGAATCGACTCTAATTATGGCACATTAGAAAGTGGGAAAAGTGCAACACTATTCATTTCTGATGGAGATGCTTTAGACATGAAAACCAATAAAATAACAACCGCTTTAATCGATGGAAGACAAATCAGTTTAGAAAGTCACCAAACCGAATTGTACGAGCGATATAAAGAAAAATTTGAAAATAAATAAAAAATAATTCTCCAAAAAACCGCAAATTCGCAAATTATTAAAAACTGTTTTGGTACAGTAATTTGTGAATTTGCGGTTTTATTTTACCTAAATTTGTCTTTTAATTGTTATCCAATGAAACAAATTACTTCCATTCAAAATCCATTTATAAAATCATTAGTGCAATTGCAAGAAAAAGCAAAAGCACGCAAACAAACCGGTACATTTTTAATTGAAGGAAAACGAGAAATTGAATTAGCCATAAAAGGAAATTACGAAATAGAAACCATTTTATTTCTACCAGAATTAATTTCCGAAAAACAATTGAACAGTTTAACAATTAAACCGTTAAACACCATAGAAATTTCAAAAGAAGTCTATCAAAAATTAGCTTATCGCGATACGACGGAAGGTATTTTAGCGATTGCCAAAACCAAGAGTTTATCACTTTCAGATTTAAAATTACCTGAAAATCCATTAATTCTAGTTTTAGAATCCATCGAAAAACCAGGAAACATTGGAGCCATGCTTCGTACAGCAGATGCAGCCAATATTGATGCCGTAATTTTAGCCAATCCAAAAAGTGATTTGTATAACCCAAATATTGTTCGTTCAAGTGTTGGTTGTTTATTTACCAATCAAATTGCTTCAGGAACAACAGAAGAAATTATTGCCTTCTTAAAAGAGAAAAACATCAATTTTTATAGTGCAACGCTACAAAATTCAAACGAATATCACAAAGTAGACTACTCTACTCCAACTGCTTTAGTTGTAGGAACAGAAGCCACTGGTTTAACCCAACTTTGGAGAGACGAAAGCACCCAAAACATCATAATTCCCATGCAAGGTGAAATTGATTCCATGAATGTTTCAGTAGCTGCTGCGATTTTATTGTTTGAAGCCAAAAGACAACGTGGGTTTTAAAATAGTTTAGTACAAATTTTTAATTGTAATAATATTTTCACCACACAAAAGTTCTTCTAAGTTGATACGTCATAAATACTTTTTAAGCTATTCAAAAGCAAAAAATATCCATTAATTCCATAAATAATCGACATACAACCTTTTCAACAAAAATCCCGAAAATTAATTTGCCCAATCCATAACTTTGTTATAACTTTAGGTATCTAATGCACATATATGATAGAAATAGATTTAGAAGCCGAAAACAAAGCCATTGCGAAAGAATATAAAGAGCTTTTACGCATTAGTTATCAAACCCTTTCAGATGATGATAAAAAACTAATTCGAAAAGCGTTTGATGTTGCTGTTGAAGCACATAAAGACCAAAGACGAAAATCGGGAGAAGCCTACATCTTCCATCCTATTGCTGTGGCTAAAATTGTAGCTTCAGAAATTGGTTTGGGAGCAACATCTATCGCAGCTGCTTTGATGCACGATGTTGTGGAAGACACAGAAATATCCGTAAAAGACATTGAACAAATGTTCAATCCTAAAATTGCGCAATTAGTTGAAGGATTAACCAAAATTGCTCAAGTTAAAACCGAACAAGGAGTTTCCATGCAAGCGGAAAACTTCCGTAAAATGTTGCTTACCCTTAATGAAGATGTTCGTGTAATCTTAATCAAAATTGCAGATAGGTTACACAATATGCAAACCATGGAAAGCATGGTCGATTACAAACAAGCAAAAATTGCCTCAGAAACTTTATACATCTACGCACCCTTAGCACATCGCTTAGGCTTATACAATATCAAAACACAACTGGAAGATTTAGGTTTAAAATACACAGAACCTACTGTTTATAATGATATTGTTGGCAAAATTAAAGAAACAAAAGAAGAACAAGACGAATATATCAAATCCATTTCAAGTGTTTTAAGCGAATCCATGAAGAAAGAGGGAATTGAATTTTCCATAAAAGGAAGACCAAAATCCATTTACTCCATTCGAAGAAAAATGATGGCTCAAAACGTAACCTTTGATGAAGTATATGACAAATTTGCCCTTCGCATAATCTACAAGTCTAGTGTTCATGATGAAAAATTTCTAGCTTGGAAAATATATTCAATCGTTACCGATCATTATCGTCCAAGTCCAAGTCGTCTTCGCGATTGGATTTCTTCTCCAAAATCTACAGGTTATGAAGCACTTCATATTACTGTAATGGGACCAAAAGGCCGTTGGGTAGAAATTCAAGTTCGAAGTGAACGTATGGATGAAATTGCCGAAAAAGGATATGCAGCACACCACAAATACAAAGGAGTTGGCACAGAAGAACACGGTTTAGAAATTTGGCTAAACCAACTAAAAGAAGCCATTGAAAACCAAACTTCCAATAATGCAGTTGACTTTGTTGAAGAATTCAAACTGAATTTATATGCCAAAGAAATTTATATTTTTACCCCAAAAGGAGATATAAAATCTTTACCAAAAGGAGCAACCTCACTTGATTTTGCCTTTAGCATTCACTCCGAAATTGGTTGTAAAACAAGAGGAACAAGAGTAAATGGAAAATTAGTTCCCTTAAATTATGTTCTAAACAGCGGTGACCAAGTTGAAATTATTACCTCTGAAAATCAAAAACCAACCTCACAATGGCTAGATTATGTAACAACCTCTAGAGCTAAAAATAAAATTAGAAATGTTCTAAATGAAAGTACCAAAAAAATAGCAGAAGACGGAAAAGAAATACTTACCAGAAAATTACGCCATTTAAAAATTACACTAAACGAAACTACCGTAAATGAATTGGTCAACTTTTTCAAATTACAAACTAGTTTAGACTTATTTTACAAAGTAGGTTCAGGTTCCATTGAAAATCAAAAACTAAAAGAATATGCAGCACAAAAAAGCAATACATTAGTCAATTTCTTCAAAAAAACCATAACTAGAACTCCATCCGTAAAATCAGAACAAAGCCATAAAAATGAGTTAAATAAAAAATATGACCTATTAGTCTTTGGTGTAGAACAAGACAAATTAGAATACAAACTATCTTCATGTTGCAATCCCATTCCTGGTGATGATGTTTTTGGTTTTATAACAATCAATGAAGGAATTAAAGTACACCGAAAAGATTGTCCAAATGCCATAAGTATGCAATCAAATTATGCATATCGCATCATGCAAGCCAAATGGATTGATTCCAGTCAAGAAGAATTTAGAGCTACATTAAACATCACTGGAATGGATACTTTAGGATTAACCAATGAACTAACAAGAGTAATTTCCAATGAAATGCATGTAAATATTCAAAACATCTCATTAAGCAGTGATGCTGGAATTTTTAATGGAAAAATAACCGTTGTAGTAGCCAACAATACCATCTTAAAAAAATTGATTGAAAACATCAAAAAAGTAGATGGAATCGATAAAATCACAAGGATTTATAAGAATTAATTAGCATCAATTGTTAATAAATTTGGAAAACGTATTTCTCACAAAAAACAATATCAAAAAAAATAAAAGTATCTTTGCCATTATTTGATGGTTAATCCTATGGAAAACAACACAAATCAAGAAGTAGTAAAAAACGTTTTTACAAAGTATTTAGAAGAAAAAGCACACCGCAAAACTCCTGAACGCTACGCTATACTACAAGAAATTTATGATTCAAAAGAGCATTTTGACATTGAATCATTATACATTAAAATGAAAAACAAAAACTATCGTGTTAGTAGAGCTACACTTTACAACACCATAGAATTATTGTTAGAATGCGGTTTGGTTCGTCGCCATCAATTTGGTCAAAATCAAGCACATTATGAAAAATCTTACTTTGATAAACAACACGACCATATCATCATGACAGATTCTGGTGAAGTTATTGAGTTTTGCGACCCAAGAATTCAACAAATCAAAGAAACCATGCAAGAAATTTTTGGAATTAATATTCAAACACATTCACTTTATTTTTACGCAACAAAAAAACCATAACATATAGACAAGTTACGGACTTGTCTATGCACAAATAAATAAACAAAACAACTTACAACTAATATTACAAAATGACCGTAGATTTATTACTAGGATTACAATGGGGTGACGAAGGAAAAGGAAAAATCGTTGATGTACTTACTTCAAAATATGACATTATAGCTCGTTTTCAAGGAGGTCCAAATGCAGGACACACCCTAGAATTTGACGGGATAAAACATGTTCTAAGAACAATTCCTTCAGGGATTTTCCACAAAAACAATAAAAACATAATTGGAAATGGTGTAGTAATCGATCCAGTTGTTTTCCAAAAAGAAATTGAAGGTTTAGAAAAATTTAATTTAGATATCACTTCAAAATTATTCATTTCTAGAAAAGCACACTTAATTTTACCAACACACCGTTTATTAGATGCTGCGTCAGAAGCCTCAAAAGGTAAAGCAAAAATTGGTTCCACTTTAAAAGGAATTGGACCAACATACATGGACAAAACAGGAAGAAACGGACTTCGTGTGGGTGACATTGAACTAGAAGATTTCAAATTAAGATACAGAGCTTTAGCAGACAAACATGAGTCAATGATTGCCTTCTATGATGTAGATTTACAATACAATCTTCAAGAAATGGAAGAAGAATTTTTCACAGCAGTTGAAGAATTAAAAAAATTATCTTTCATTGATTCAGAAGAATATTTAAACCAATCCTTAAAAGAAGGAAAATCAATCTTAGCAGAAGGTGCACAAGGTTCGCTTTTAGATGTTGATTTTGGAACATATCCATTTGTAACCTCATCTAATACAACAGCAGCTGGTGCATGTACTGGTTTAGGAATTGCTCCAAATAAAGTAAAAGAAGTATTCGGAATTTTCAAAGCCTATACAACACGTGTTGGAAGCGGTCCATTCCCAACAGAATTATTCGACGAAACTGGAGCAGCAATGGCAAAAATTGGAAACGAATTCGGTTCCGTAACAGGAAGAGCCAGAAGATGTGGATGGTTAGATTTAGTTGCCCTAAAATATGCCGTTCAAGTTAACGGTGTAACCGAACTTTACATGATGAAAGGTGACGTTTTATCAGGTTTTGAAACATTAAAAATTTGCACATCATATACTTATAAAGGACAAAATATCAGTCATTTACCCTACAATATTGAACCAGAAAATGTGCAACCAGTTTACACAGAAATGAAAGGTTGGCAAGCAGATTTAACAAAAATGACAACTTATAATGAATTGCCAAAAGAATTAAAAGACTATATCGAATTCATTGAAAAAGAATTAGAAGTTCCAATCAAAATAATTTCAGTTGGACCAGATAGAAAACAAACCATCCTGAAAAATTAGAATTCAAAAACATAATTTCAATACCATAAATTTCACCAATTTTCACTAATTCATCTGTGTTAATTCGTGAAATTTGTGTTTTTAAAGACATATATTATATAAAACTTTCTTAATAGAAATCAGCTTATCTACTTTTTAATTAAATTTGGCACAAAATAAACACTCTTGAAAAAATACAGTTATATCCTATTCATTTTAATACTAACCAGTATTTCAATAGTAGCACAGGAAAAGTCAAGTAAAATTGTCATAGAGTACTCCGACTTTATTGATAAAAATCAAGTTGAAATACCTGGAGCAATTGTTTTTACAGGTAACGTTCGCGTACTTCACAATGGTGTAAAAATCAGTTGCAACAAAGCCTATCATTTTACAGATGAAAACTATGTAAAAGCCTTTGGAAATGTTCAATTAGTACAAGGTGATACCATTTTCATGAACAGCAGATATGCCGAATACAATGGCAACAAAGAAATTGCCTATGCTACTGGAGATGTTAATATGCGTTCACCAGATTCAAATTTAGCAACTGACACTGTTTACTTTGACAGAAAAGCACAAGAAGCATTTTACAATAGTTTCGGAACAATCACCAACAAAGACAACACACTCAAAAGCAAATCTGGACGCTATTATTTAAACGAGAAAAAATATTCCTTCAAAACAGCAGTAACTGTTGTAAATCCCAGAAGCACAATCAAAACCAACCATTTAGATTACTACGATAATTCAGGTCATGCCTATGTTTTTGGACCATCAACCATAACAAGTAAAACCGATTACATTTACACAGAAAATGGCTTTTACGATACCACAAACGACATTGGAAAACTCAAAAGCAATTCACACATTCTTTACAATAGCAGAAGAATTGAAGGCGATGATATTTACTATGACCGAAAAAAGAACTTTTCCAAATTAGTCAATAATGTAAAAATCACAGATACCATTAATAACCTAATTGCAAAAGGACACTACGCAGAAGTATACAGAAACACATTGACCAAAAATGACTCCATGTTCATTACTAAAAAAGCATTAGTCATTACCAAAACCGAAAACGATTCCATGTACATGCACGGAAAAAAAATATTAGTAACTGGTCCACCTGAAAATAGAATTATAAGAGCCTACAATAATGTAAGATTCTACAATTTAGATATGAGTGGAAAATGTGATTCTTTGCATTCTAGCAACAAAAACGCGTTGACAAAATTAATTGGAAAACCTATTCTGTGGAGTAACAAAAGTCAAATGACTGGTGATATTATGCATATTATTGGGAATAATGAAACTGAAAAAGTAGATTCCTTAAAAGTATTAAACAATGCCTTCCTAATTCAAAAAGACACACTTAGTGAAAATGGCTACAACCAAGTAAAAGGTCAAAATTTATATGGAAAATTTAGAGAAAACAAACTCTATGAAGTTGACATTGTAAAAAATTGCGAAACCGTATATTATATGTACAACGAAGAGGATGAATTAGTTGGAATTGACAAAAGCGTTTCAAGCAGAATCAATTTACAATTAGAAGAAAATCAAATTCAATCCATGACCTTCTTTACAAAAACGGATAGCTATTTATACCCAGAAGAAGAATTTCCTGAAAATGCCAGAAGATTAAGAGGCTTTCTCTGGCGTGGTGATGAAGAAATAAAATCCAAAGACGATATTTTCCCACAAGAAGAACTAAACATAGACGAAAAAATTCAAGCAGAAACCAAAGCCAAAGAATTAGTAGAAGAAGAACCCATGAAAATTCTAAAAGAAACTTTAGACTACGACAAAAACAATCCAAAGAAAAAAGAGTAATTAGTATTCATCTCACAGATTGCAGATTTTCAAACAATAACAACCAACCAAAACCTTTTAACCTTACAACCTTACAACCCACAATGCTATCCGATTTTTTCAAATACCAAGCACAAACAACACCACACCCACTTGCAATGGAAATTTCTCACGCAATGGGCTCTTATATTTATGACACAAAAGCAAATAAATATTTAGATTTTGTAGCAGGAGTTTCAGCTTGTACATTAGGACATCAAAACAAAAGAGTCAATGATGCCATAAAAAATCAATTGGATAAATACGCACACGTTATGGTTTATGGCGAATATGCACAATCCCCTGCTACCGAATTATGCAAACTCTTAGCCGAAAATCTTCCACATCCCTTAACAAAAACCTATTTAGTAAACTCCGGAACAGAAGCCATTGAAGGAGCCTTAAAACTTGCTAGAAGAGTCACAGGAAGAAGTCAATTAATTTCATGCCACAATGCCTATCATGGAAATACTATGGGAAGCATGAGCGTGATGGGATTCGAGGAACGCAAACAAATATTCAGACCCTTAATTCCAGATGTAGATTTCATAACCTTCAACAACGAAGCCGATTTAGAAAAAATAACAACCAAAACAGCCGGAATTTTACTAGAAACCATTCAAGGAGGTGCTGGTTTTATCCAACCTGAAAATGATTTCCTAAAAAAAGTAAGACAACGCTGCGATGAAGTTGGAGCAATTATGATTCTTGACGAAATTCAACCCGGTTTTGGTCGAACAGGAAAATTATTTGGATTTCAAAACTATGACGTCATTCCAGATGTAGTAGTTATGGGAAAAGGAATGGGAAGCGGAATGCCCGTTGGAGCATTCACAGCTTCAGAAAAAATGATGGATCTATTAAGCCATAACCCCAAACTAGGACACATAACCACTTTTGGTGGACATCCTGTTATTGCTGCAGCCTGTTTAGCAACACTACAAGAATTAACAGAAACCACTTTAATGCAACAAGCCCTAGAAAAAGAAACAATATTCAGAAAATTACTCGTTCATCCATTACTTACTGAAATTCGCGGAAAAGGATTAATGCTAGCTGCCATGACAAAAAGTCCTGAAATTACAGACAAAGTAATACTTCGCTGTCAAGACAAAGGATTAATTTTATTTTGGTTATTGTTTGAAGGCTGTGCTATTCGTATCACACCACCATTAACTATTTCTAATGAAGAAATTCAAGAAGGTTGTGGCATTATTCTTGAAGTCCTAAATGAAATTGACGCTGAATTAAAGGCAAGTATTGAAAATTGAAAAAACACAAAACCTTTACTCCTTAATTTTTAGCGGTTTATCCATCCAAATTGTTAATTAAATTGTTTAAAACAATAAAAGCTAAAAAGTAGAATAGCTCCTAAATTAATTAATTTTAGATAGGATAAATTTTCAAAACCAAAAGCTATGAATTTGAGTCACGAAGAAGAAAACAACCAAGACTTATCCTTATCCAAATTTGAATCAATGCTTAAAACAAACAAAGTTTTATTCTTTGATTCCGAAGAATTTGAAGACATCATTCTTCATTATATGGATACAGGAAGGTTAAATCTTGCCAAAAAAGCACTTAAACTTGCTTTAGAACAACATCCAAAATCTACTGGATTAAAATTAGTTCAAGTTGAACTTCTTATTTTTGATGACAAAATAGACATTGCAGATAAATTATTAAATGAACTGTATGCTATTGAACCCACAAATGAAGAAATCTATATCCAAAAAGCCAATATCTTTTCCAAAAAAGACGAGCACGAAAAAGCTATTGAATCCCTAAAAACAGCTTTGCAATACACAGACGATTATGCTGATGTCTATTCAATGATAGGAATGGAATACCTTTTTATGGATAATTTAGAATTAGCCAAAGAAAATTTCATCAAATGTTTAAATGAAGACACAGAAGATTATTCCTCCCTATATAATGTAGTTTATTGTTTTGACTTTTTAGATCAAAATGCAGAAGCCGTTTTGTATTTAGATGAATTTATCAATAGAAATCCATATAGCGAAGTAGCTTGGCATCAATTAGGCCGTCAATATTATGCCCTAAAAAACTTTGACAAAGCCGTTTGGGCATTCGATTACGCCACCTTAATAGACGAAACATTTTTAGGAGCTTATCTTGAAAAAGCAAAAGCCTTAGAAAAACTAAAAAAATACCAAGAAGCCATAGATTGTTACAACATTACAATGGAATTAGATGATGTAACATCATTTGCACTATTAAGAGTAGCCAAATGCTATGAAAAATTAGGCAACAATAAAGAAGCCCTAAAATACTACTCAAAAACAGTACACGAAGACCCTTTGCTAGATAAAGCATGGATTGCCATAACCGATTTTTACATAAGACAATTCGACTATAAAAAAGCATTATATTATGTCAACAAAGCCATCGGAATTGAAGGCGATAACAAATTATACTGGAAACGTTTTGCCTCAATCAACAGAGCTTTAAAATCGTATGAAGAAGCAGAATATGGTTACAGAAGAGCATTTGAGTTAGGTGATACCGATTTAGATACATACATTTATTGGGCAGATGCCTTACAATATGTAGGCGATTTTGAAATTGCCATTGAGGCATTGCTACAAGGCGTAGAAGCACATCCAGACAATTACGAAATTGAATACCGTTTGGCAGGTTTATATTACATCTTAAACCAAACCAAAAAAGGAAAATTTCATTTAGTAAATGCTCTACAAAGCAATTACAAAAACCATAGCATTTTAGAAAACCATTTTCCAGCAATTTGGAACAAAAAATCAATTCAAAATCAAATTATTAAATTCAGAGATTAGTTTAAAATTTTGATTTTAGCTTTTTTCAATGCTTCCATCTTATGAGAAAATTAATTCCAGATTATCTTATCATCACACTTAAAGGAATAGCAATGGGCGCAGCAGATGTTGTGCCTGGCGTTTCTGGTGGCACAATTGCATTCATTTCAGGAATTTATCAAGAACTCATTGATAGCATCAATAACATTAATTTATCCCTTTTAAAAACAGTAAAAAAAGAAGGAATAAAAGCCGCATGGAAACAAGCCAACGCTTCATTTTTATTAGCCCTACTTATTGGAATAGGAATCAGCATTTTAACCTTTTCTAAAATTATAACCCATTTATTAGCTACCCAACCCATCATCGTTTGGTCATTCTTTTTTGGATTAATCATTGCCAGTATTTTATTGATTTGGAAACAAATTTCAAATTGGAAACCCGTTACAATTGTTGCATTACTTTTAGGAATAATTCTCACATATTACATCACAATCGCAAGACCAGTAAGCAGCCCAGATAGTTATCCCTATCTTTTTCTTTCCGGATTTGTTGCCATAATTGCCATGATTTTACCTGGAATTTCTGGAGCCTTCATACTTTTACTAATGGGTTCTTATGAAACTGTTATTGGCACTATAAATCAATTTAGAGAAGGATTAATCCAAATGAATGGAGAAATCCTATTCAGTGCCTTAACAAAACTAGGCATTTTTGCCATTGGAGCAATCATTGGTTTAAAAGCATTTTCAAAAGTTTTACATTGGATGTTTGACCATCACAAAAACACCACATTAGCCCTATTAGTTGGCTTTATGATTGGTTCATTAAACAAAGTTTGGCCTTGGAAAGAAGTTTTAGAAACACGCACCAACAGTCACGGAGAAGTTGTTCCATTTATCGAAAAAAGTATTTTACCTCAAGATTTTGCAGGAGATGCCCAACTTATAAATGCTATAATTTTTGCATTACTAGGGTTTCTTGTAATTTATGGTATGGAAAAAATAGCAGCAAAACTAGGCAAGAATTAAGACATTCCGCATGAAAAAGAAAGTGAAAAAACAAAAAAAATACGGTCTAATAGGCAAAGACATTAGCTATTCTTTTTCCAAAAAATATTTTACAGATAAATTTACTTCCTACCATTTTGACAATTGTGAGTACTTGAATTTTGATATTCCAACCATAAAAAAAATTCCAGAAATAATCCGTGAAAACAAAGGTTTAAAAGGACTGAATGTTACAATTCCATATAAACAAGAAGTCATTCCCTATTTAGATTCCCTTTCAAAAAATGCCAAAAAAATAGGTTCCGTAAATACAATTGTAATTACCAAAAACAAAAAATTAAAAGGCTACAACACAGATTATTATGGCTTTAAAAAATCTTTAGAGCCCCTATTAAAATCACATCACACAAAAGCACTCATTTTAGGAAGCGGTGGAGCAAGCAAAGGAGTAGCTTATGCCCTAAAAAAATTAAATATTGAATATGATTTTGTATCCAGAAATCCAGATGAATTTCAAATTGCTTATGACGAAATTGATGCTACACTTTTTGAAGAATACACCATTATCATAAACACTACACCCGTTGGAACTTATCCAAATGTAGAAAATTGTCCACAACTTGATTACAACCTATTTACCAAAAAACATATTGCCTTTGATTTAGTTTATAATCCCGAAGAAACTTTATTTTTAAAACAAGCCAAAGAACAAGGAGCCATAACAAAAAACGGCTACGAAATGCTTGTACTCCAAGCAGAGAAATCTTGGGAAATTTGGAATAAAAAATAGTTTTTCAAATCCAACTTTTATACAAAAAATCAATTTTACCCATTAATAATCAATCTTTAACCTCAATCTTTAGTCTTTTTTTTTGAAATTTCCCTTTGAGTTAGTATCTTCGACGCATATTAGTAACTTATACATGAATCATGTTAGAAGAAAAGAATGATAACCTGCAAGATGCAGACGGACAAAACGCACAAGAAACAACAAATGAAGTTGTTGAAAATCAAGACATTACTCCAGCAGAAAACACCCAGGAAACTCAAATCAATGAGCTTGAAGTGGTTACAGCTACCAATGTAATGGATGAAATAGACAATTCAAATGCAGAAGAAAGTGAAGATGATTCCCTAAAAGACAGACATGAAATTCCACTATTGGATTATGATGCAATGTCAATGGAAGCCCTTACCCAAGAATTAGAAAAATTAGTAGCTAATGAAAAAGTAATGGCCATCAAAGACCATGTGGAAGAAATTAGAAAATCATTCCAATCCCACTTTCACGACCTGCTTGAAGAAAAACGTGAAGAATACAGCGAACAAAACGAAGGAAATACCGAAGGATTTGAATATCATTCACCCCTAAAAAATAAATTTGATGCCATTTTTGACGAATATCGTTCAAAAAAAGCCAAACACTATAACCAATTACAAAACAACCTAAAAAACAATTTTGAAGTTAGAAATGCTATCATTGAAGATTTAAAAAATCTTATAGATTCAACAGATGAAAGCATTGGAGACATGTTCAAAAAAATGAATGAAATCAGAGAACGATGGAACAATGCAGGTTCAATTCCTAGAGATAAATACAATATTCTTTGGAACAACTACCATTTCCATGTAGAACGCTTTTACGATTTAATTCACCTAGACAAAGAAGCTCGCGATCAAGATTTCAAAAACAATTTAGAGCAAAAACAACAACTAATCCTTCGTGCTAAAGACTTGTTAGCCGAACCAGATGTGATGAAAGCTTTTAGAGAATTGCAATTATTACACAGAGTTTGGAAAGAAGAAGTTGGACCAGTAGATAGAGAACACAGAGAAACCGTTTGGAATGAATTTAGCGAAATCACCAAACAAATGCACGACAAACGCGAAGCACTAAACGCAAACGCTCGCGAAAAAGAAATGCAACATTTCAATGCCAAAAACGAAATTATAGCACAAATAAATACCCTATCAACAGAACAGGTAAGCGGTCACAAAGGTTGGCAAAACCAAATGAAAAAAATGGAAGCCCTACGAGAAACATTCTTCAAAGCAGGAAAAGTACCCGCAGAGTTGAATGAAGAAACTTGGGCAAAATTTAAAAACGCAGTTCGCGATTTCAACAAAAATAAAAATGCATTCTACAAAGAAATCAAGCACGACCAACAAGACAACTTGAATAAAAAAATGGCTTTAGTAGAAAAAGCAAACGCACTAAAAGACAGTGACGATTTCAAAGCTACAACCCCAATAATGAAACAAATTCAAGAAGATTGGAAAAAAATAGGTCATGTACCCCGAAAATATTCAGATAGCATCTGGAAAGATTTTAAAGTTGCATGTAATGCTTATTTTGACAGACTTCACAAAGTGCAAAATGAAGAAAACAAAGAAGAAGTAGAATCGTATGAAAACAAAAAAAACTTCTTAGAAACCTTCAAATCATTTGAATTAATTGGTGATCACAAAAAAGATTTAGAAAACATCAAGGAAAATATAGAAACGTGGAAATCTTTTGGTAAAGTTCCTTTCAACAAAAGACACATAGAAGGAAAATTCAACAAAATACTGGATGCACTGTTTGAAAAATTAAGCCTTTCTAAAAAAGACACAGAATTAATGAAGTTTGACAACCGTTTAGAGTATTTAGCTGGAAACGAAGACAACAGAGCCTTAGAAAAAGAAGCCTTCTTCCTGCGTAAAAAAATAGATGAAGTACAAGCAGAAATTTTCCAATTAGAAAATAATATTCAGTTCATTACCTCAAGCTCAAAAGGTGAAAATCCATTCATCAAAGAAGTTCACAAAAGTATTGACAGACATAAAGAAGATTTAAAACTTTGGAAAGAAAAACTTTCAAGATTAAATCAAATGTAAAAATAAATGTTGAAAAAAGTTTATTATTTATTACTTTTCGTTTTTTTAATATCATGTTCTGATAGTGATATTTATAAAACAAAATCAAATGAATATGCAAGTAAATCTGGAAATTTTATAGCAAAGTTTCCAGATGAACCTGTAAAAAATGTTATTGAAAATAATATTGGTACAGAGAAATATGAAACTACAATATTTGCTACTTCATTAGGTCCAAATAAAGTTTTTAGTGTAACTTATGATGATCTTCCTACAAATTTAATTGGATCAACTACAGATGAAGAACTTTACGATAGAATGATTCAAAACGTTTTGTTTAGATTGAAAGATGCTTTTAAAGTTGAACACAAAAAAGAAATAAATCAACATGGTTTAAAAGGTATTTTCTATATTTTAGAATTTAAAGATAAATCTTTAAGAAGTAGAGGTTATATTACGATGAAACTCTTTAGACATAAAAATCGTTTTTATAATATCTCTTATAATGGAAAAAACGATAAAAATATTGATTCATTTATTAATTCATTTAGATTGATTAAGTCTAACTGATTTATTTCTTAAAACTATATTCTCTTTCCACCAAACAAATTCGAGTTGTGTATGAGCTATACCAATCACTCCTACCCTTTTGTTGCGCTACAAGATGCTCCATGTTTTGTTTCCATTTTTTGATGGATTCCAAATCCTTCCAATACGAAACCGTAATGCCAATCTCACTCCTTGCAGATTCAACACCTAAAAAACCCTCTTGTTCTTTGGCTAATACTACCATTTTATCTGCCATTTCCGAATAACCTTCCTCTATTTCAGTACGTTCTGAAGTAAAAATAACTGCGTAATACATTTTTGTTGAATTGTTTATTTGTTAAACTGCTTAATTGTTGAACTTCAAACTACTTTCTGCCAACTGAATACTGAGCACTGAACACTACAACCTCTTCGCTTCCTCCCAAAAAACATCCATTTCCGCCAAAGTCATCTCCGATAAATTTTTACCCAATTCACCCGCTTTGCTTTCCAAATACATAAAACGTTTCATAAATTTTTTATTCGTACGCTCCAAAGCATCTTCCGGATTGATTTTTAAGAATCGAGCATAATTAATCATAGAAAACAAAACATCACCAAACTCAGCTTCCATCTTGTCCTGATTACCAGCTTTCACTTCCTCATGCAACTCGTTCAGTTCTTCTTGCACCTTATCCCAAACTTGGTGACTTTCTTCCCAATCAAACCCAACTCCCTTAACTTTATCTTGAATGCGACTAGCCTTCACTAAAGCAGGCAAACTCTTTGGAACACCCTCCAAAACCGATTTCCTACCTTCCTTAAGTTTTAGTTTTTCCCAGTTACGCTTCACTTCTTCTTCATCTTCAACCACAACATCACCATAAATATGAGGATGTCTCTCAATCAACTTATCACAAATAGAATTAGCTACATCAGCCATATCAAAATCATTAGTCTCACTGCCTATTTTAGCATAAAAAACAATGTGCAATAACAAATCTCCCAATTCTTTTTTAATCTCTAACTTATCATTATCCAAAATAGCATCACCCAATTCATACGTTTCCTCAATCGTTAAATGTCGAAGACTTTCAAACGTTTGTTTTTTATCCCAAGGACACTTCTCGCGTAAATCATCCATAATATCCAGTAATCTGTTAAAAGCCTCTAATTGATTCTGTCTGTTGCCCATTCCTTTAAGAATTAGTGATAAGTAAATAATGATTAGCTTTTCTAAAGCCATTGTAAAATTATGGAAATATTTTTAGAACTAGATTACAAATAAATATTAATACAACACCCCTAAAATTTATCTTTAAGATTTCACCATATTTAATAAATAACTAAATAAAGTACCTTCACCATACCAAAAAAACAACTTTCTCTTTTTACAATTACCAAAATTTGGAGACTTTACAGAAATTTAATAAAAAAATCATGGGACGAAATACATCAGTTTCACTAGGCGATTATTTTAAAAACCTTGTTGATAGCAGAGTTACTCAAGGTAGATTTAAAAATGCAAGTAAAGTTATTCGAGCTGGATTAAGATTGTTAGAAGAAGAAACTAAAATTACCGTGCTTAAAAATGCCATTAATGAAGGAATTGAAAGCGGAATTGAAGAATAAACAACTACAGCCATTTCCAACATTAAAAAATCAGAAAACACAACCTCTTTTATAATAATTTTAAAAGAGGATTTCTTTTAGTTGAAATATAAAAAGAAATATGTCATACAGGCTAGGATTTATGTCATACAGGTTTAGATATATGCCATGCAGGTTTAGATATATGTCATACAGGTTTAGATATATGTCATACAAGTTTAGATTTATAGCATACAGGTTTAGATATATGCCATGCAGGTTTAGATATATGTCATACAAGTTTAGATATATGCCATACAAGTTTAGATATATGTCATACAAGTTTAGATTTAGAGCATACAATTTTAGATATATGCCATGCAGGTTTAGATTTAGATCATACAAGTTTAGATATATGCCATACAGGTTTAGAATTATTGCACCAGCAAATAAAAATTTAACCCCAGAAATAAAAAACATTTTTAATAATCAAATAACACTTAAAATACATTAGCACAACACTATGATCTTACTTTCGTGGTGTTAAATGTATGTATGAAAATATTTTATGCCATTCAGGCAACCGGAAATGGTCACATCAGTAGAGCCATGCAAATTTATCCCTATTTGCAAAAATTTGGAACAGTAGATTTCTTTTTAAGCGGTAACAATTCAAGTTTACAAATAGATTTACCCGTGAAATATAAAAGTAAAGGATGCAGTTTATATTACAGTAAATGCGGTGGTCTAGCCTACTGGAATATTGTAAAAAACATCAAACCTAAACAAATCTATAAAGACGCCAAATCACTACCATTAAAAAACTATGATGTAATCATCAACGATTTTGATTCCATTACAGCCTTAGCTTGTAAGTTGCAAAAAGTACATTCCGTTCAATTTGGACACCAAGCCAGTTTTATTTCGCAAAACACCCCAAGACCAGAGAAAAGAAGTCCCATGGGAGAATTTATTTTTAAAAATTATGCACCAGCACCTAAAAATATTGGATTACATTTTGACCAATACGATTCCTTCATTCATCCACCCATCATTAAAGATGAAATCGTAAATGCAAATCCCAAAAACCTAAAACACATTACTGTTTATCTACCCTCATTTGATAAAGAATGCTTAGAAAAAGCTTTCAAATCCGTTTCCACTATCAATTTCCACTGGTTTTTAGATACCGTTAAAGAAATTCATACCATTGGAAACATTACCTATTTTCCAGTTAGCCAAAAACAATTCAACAATAGCCTAATCAATTGCGAAGGAATCATTACAGGTGGTGGATTTGAAACTCCAGCCGAAGCCCTATTTCTTGAGAAAAAGGTTTTATCAATTCCCATCAAAGAACATTATGAACAAGAATGCAATGCCGCTGCTCTAAAACAATTAGGCGTTCCAACACTCAAAGATGTAGGAGATGATTTTGGTCAAATCATTGAAAACTGGCTCAACAAAGATATTATTTACCCCAAAATGCAAGCCAATAACATTGCCGATACTTTACAGTTCCTATTTGACACTTATAACAATTAAGTCAAAACCAAAAAAAAAGTCCTAATTCTCATTAGGACTTTTATATATTCATTGAAAAAAACTTATTCAGAAGCCTCTTCTTTTTCTGCCGTTTCCGGAGCTTTCTCAGCTAAAGCCTCAAGAGTTAATATTCCTTTTGGTTGTAATAAATTGTACCAGTTTAGAACCTTCTTAATGTCAGAAGTATAAACTCTATCCTCATCAAATTCAGGTAAAACCTCTCTAAAATAAGCTTTCAAAGTAGCATCATCTTCTTTGTGAGATAAAGCTGGTCCTTCATTTTCCTTTTCAGCAATAGCTTTAAAAACTTCTGCCAAACGAACTTCTTCACTATATGTATAAACTGCAATTTCTGATAGCAAACTTACATTGGCTCTCAAACCAACAGTTATTTTTTTTCCGTCCAATAAAGACTCTGCTACAAATCCCGTACGCGTTTGAACTTTTAATTCGTATAAACCTGGTTTTCCAGAAATAGCTAATATTTTTTGTAAACTCATTCTTTTAATAATTAATTGGGTGGCAAATATATATTTTAAAGTTGAAAGTGCAAAGAAGAAAGTTATGAGTTTTGAGTTATTAAGTTAAGAGTTGAAAATTAAAATTAAAGAACTACAAACTATTAACTGCAAACTAATTACCTTCCCTTCTTATTGGCAAACTTCATTCTATAATCAGGGAAAGCCTTTCCTTCCATGATGTTGTTTAGTTTTTTTGCAATCAGCTTTTTCTTTAAAGAAGAAACATGATCCGTAAATAATATCCCCTCAATATGATCATATTCATGCTGAATTACACGAGCAATCAATCCATTATACACTTCAGTCTTTTTATTGAAATCCTCATCATAATATTCAATAGTTATAGTATCATGACGAAACACATCCTCACGAACATCTGGAATACTCAAACACCCCTCATTAAAACCCCAAAGAATACCTTCCTCCTTTAGAATTTTTGCATTGATAAAAGTTTGTTTAAAAACTTTCAATTCAGCAGCTTCCTCTTTTGAAACATCATCGCTATCTGCAAAAGGAGCAGTATCTACAATAAAAATGCGAATAGGCATCCCCACTTGTGGCGCAGCTAATCCAACACCATGAGCATTATTCATAGTATCATACATATTGGCAATTACTTCTTTAAGATTAGGATAATCTTTTGAAATATCTTCACATTTCTTTCTTAAAACGGCTTCGCCATAGCCATATATAGGTAATATCATAATTATCAGAATTTAGAATTTAGAATTTAGAACTCAAAATTCAAATGATGTGCAAAAATAGTGTTTTGGTTTGAGTTTAAAAAGTTAATTTAAGCTAAAACCTGAACCTATTTCCTATTCATATAATCTTGTAACATAATTGTAGCCGCAATTTCATCAATCAAAGATTTATTTTGACGCTGTTTTTTCTTTAATCCACTATCAATCATGGTTTGAAATGCCATTTTTGAAGTAAAACGCTCATCCACTCTATCCAAAGGCATTTCTGGAAAAGTTGTAATGAATGTTTTGATGAATTTTTCAATAATTGCAGTACTCTCAGATGGAGTTCCATCCATTTGTTTAGGCTCTCCAATGATTACCTTTTCTACCCTTTCTTTAGTAAAATACTCTTTTAAAAAAGCAATTAACGTTTCTGAAGGCACAGTAGTTAATCCTGAAGCTATGATTTGCATTTCATCGGTTACGGCAATACCAGCGCGTTTTATTCCGTAATCTATGGAGAGAATTCTTGGCATATCTTTTATTTAATAATTTCAAATTCAGCCAAAGTAACCATTCTTGCTTTATTTAATTTTAGTGTTTTCCCATCAAAATTATAATTGTCTGCTATTTCAAGTATCTTGGCTAGTTCCCTTTCTGTATTCATATCTTCGCATGCCATCATGGTTGACATAATTTTTGAAAACTTAATTCTTTTTTTACTTTCGTCTAATATATAACTTCCTCCCATCGAATTACATCCAGCAAAAGCAGACACTCTTCCATCTGAAGTAAAAGTTATACCCATAGGTTTCTCCTTGTTAGTATTACTAATCTCTTTACCATACAATTTAACCAATTTCCATTTAGAATTTTTTAAAGCAATTTTTTCATCACCATTAGTCGCACTCATTTTTCTTTCACTTGCTACCACTGGAGCTGTTTGTGCTTTCTTTCTCAACTCATAATTTGATGCCAAATCACCTTCAATTCTTTTTCCATTTATATCCAAGTGAAATAAAACATTTTCACCCACAAAATACTGATTTGGCTTTTCAATTCCCATCAACGTAATAGTATTTCCTTCTTTGTTCCATTCAAAACTTCCTGACTCCCTAAAAATTTCTTTCGATTTTCCTTTGTAAACTACTTCTTTCACAAAACTATCATCTGTTAAAAGGATTGTCGTTTCCAATGCTTCACAATCAGCACACGGCAAATTACCTATATAAGTTCCTTGATAATCCAAACTATTCATGGCATTATGCTCATCCATAGTAACCTCAACAGCTGTTGAATCTGTGGTGTTTTCGTCAATTTTTACTGTACTATCCTTTTTACAAGATGTGAAACTTATTGCAAGTAACAACAGTGATGCAAATGTATTCTTCATAATCTATTTTTTAACAATTCAATGTAAAATTAAACATTTTTATACAATCAAAAACAATTCCAAGATTATATAAAATACTATATTTGTGAAAATTTTTATAACATGCAAAATTTACAATCTATCATAGAACAAGCATGGGAAAACCGTGCTTTATTACAAGAAAATCAAACGACAACTGCCATAAGAGAGGTTATTGAATTATTAGATAACGGAAAACTCCGTGTAGCTGAACCTACCGAAAATGGTTGGCAAGTGAACGAATGGGTCAAAAAAGCTGTGGTTATGTATTTCCCAATCCAAAAAATGGAAACTTGGGAAGCTGGAATTTTTGAATATCACGACAAAATGGAATTGAAACGCAATTATGCCGAAAAAGGAATTCGTGTTGTTCCACCAGCTGTTGCTAGATACGGAGCTTATATTTCAAAAGGTGTAATTCTAATGCCAAGTTATGTAAATATTGGTGCTTATGTAGATGAAGGCACTATGGTTGATACATGGGCTACTGTTGGAAGTTGTGCTCAAATTGGTAAAAACGTTCATCTTTCAGGAGGTGTTGGAATTGGTGGCGTTTTAGAACCCTTACAAGCAGCTCCAGTTATTATTGAAGATGGTGCTTTCATTGGCTCAAGATGCATAGTAGTAGAAGGAGTTCGTGTAGAAAAAGAAGCTGTTTTAGGTGCAAACGTTGTATTAACAGCTTCCACAAAAATTATAGATGTTACAGGAAATGAACCTAAAGAATATAAAGGCGTTGTCCCTGCTCGCTCTGTTGTAATTCCAGGAAGTTATACCAAGAAATTTGCTGCTGGTGAATATCAAGTACCATGTGCTTTGATTATTGGTCAACGCAAACCTTCAACGGATTTAAAAACTTCATTGAATGATGCTTTACGCGAATATGATGTAGCCGTTTAAGAATAAATAGCAAATTTTGAAATTCCAAATTCCAAAAAGTTTTTAAATGGAGTTTGGAATTTTTTATTTTTAATAGATTAACGATTCATTACTTTTTCTTGACGTTGCAATTTCAATAGTTTGGCATATTTCATGTGAGAAAAAAAACCTTGAATTAACGCTATTGTAATTCCGTCAATACCATTAAAAATTCCTTTTTTGAAAAAATAACATCTTATAAAAGCTGTCAATCCATTAATTACTGGTTTAGCTGCTCCTACTCTTTTGCCTTGATCAAAAAGTTGCTGAGCATGCCAAGTGGAATACTGATTTTTTTTAGCAATTATTTGTTCCAATGAATCCCAACCGTAATGCAAAATATGAACTGGAACTTTCTTTTCGTTAGTTGTTACAATAGATTGATGCACTTTTGCTTCAGATGGTTTTGCCGTTATCTTGTTAAAAAATCGAACTTTATGATCTGGATACCATCCTGAAAAATCAATTAATTCATCTCCTAAAAAATTCTTTACTCTAAAAGAAAAAGCGTCATAGTTTCCGATTAAGTATTTTTCATCTAGAATAAATTTTTCGGCATCAATATCTAAAAATTCATCTGCATCCAAATTTAAAATCCAATCATTTTTACAAAATGGTAAACCATGTGTTCGTTGTGGTCCATCACCTAAAAAAGCTTGAGAAATTACTTTAGCTCCTTTAGATTCAGCTATTTCAACCGTTTTATCTTTACTCAATGAATCAACAATGATGACTTCATCACAAACCTTGAACAGCGCATCAATGCACTTTCCAATATTTTTTTCTTCATTAAATGTTATAACTAAACCACTAATTGCCATAATCTGAATTTTGTTCCAGCAAAAATACAGTTTTTATTTAAAGTTTTTATGTTTGGTTTTACTTATGTACTTTAGCACTTTAATTTATAAAAATGAAAATTTTAATCATTCAACAAAAGCGAATTGGTGATGTTTTAACCAGTTCAATTTTAGCTAATAGTCTAAAAAACAAATATCCAAATGCAACTATTGACTATATGTGCTATCCCAATTGTGTGGATGTTTTAAAAGAAAACAAAGCTATGGCTAACATTATAGTTTTGGAACAAAAAGTTAGAAAAAATTATTTATCACTCTTTAAATTCATTTTTAAAATTAGAAGTCAAAAATATGATGTTGTTATCGATGCTTACAGTAAATTGGAAACTAATCTAATTACTCTTTTTTCTGGTGCAAAATATAAGATATCCTATGAAAAAGGTTATTCAAAAATATTTTACAATCATAACATCAAACGATTACCAAATGGCACAAAAAGCGATTATGGTTTAGCCATTGAAAACAGATTACGTTTGTTAAAACCTTTAATTGAAGAAGAAATTACCGATTTTAAGCCTAAAATTTTTCTTTCTAATTCAGAAATTGAAACAGCCAAAAAAACTATTTTAGAAGCTAATATTCCTCAAGATAAACCATTATACATGATTGGAATTTTGGGAAGTGAATGGTATAAAACCTACCCATTAGAAAAAATGGCTGAATTATTAGATTATACTGTTGAGAAAACAAATGCTTCTCTACTATTCAATTATATTCCAAACCAAAAAGAAGAGGCTTTAAAACTTTATAATTTGTGTAATGATAAAACTCAAAAGGCTATTTTCTTTGAACTTTATGGAAAAAGTCTTCGTGAATTTTTAGGCTTGTTATCGCAATGTAATGCTCTGATTGGAAATGAAGGTGGTTCAGTAAATATGGCAAAAGCATTGTTTGTTCCAACCTTTTCATTATTTTCTCCAAGTGTTGACAAAGAAACTTGGCAGATTTTTGAAGATGAAAAGAATATTTCAATTCATCTAAAAGATTTGAAACCTGAAATTTATACAGAACATGATGAGAAACACATCAAGGAACATACGTTTAAATATTTTGAGGAATATCCAATTGAGTTGATTAAGGAAAAATTAGATGCATTTTTTGAAGAGATTATTTGATTCCTGTCATGCTGAACTTGTTTCAGCATCTCATTATATTTTTATTAGATCCTGAAACAAGTTCAGGATGACAAACTTTATCTATAAATACTGCGAAATCCCCTTTTCAATTGCTTTAATATTATGCTTTCTGTTGTAAGCTCTTATAGCAAAATTCTTTTCCCAAGTTTCTTTAGTGGCATAACCTCTTTTGTGATCTAAGTGCAAACAAATAGCTTGATAACGAATTTGTTTAGCTAAAACACCATAATTGAATAATCGTTCTCCTACTTCCCTATCCAAACCACCATATTGCATTTCTTCGTTGAAACCATTTATTGCTATTAAATCGCTTTTAAAACAAGAGGTGTTGTGACCGTTAAAGGTTTTTTTTGTTGGAGTTATCCAATTCATAAAAATAGCAAAATATTTGTTTTGAGTCAATTTTGTCAATTTAAAACTCTTTTTAACGCCATTTTTAATCAACCATGAAGTAGAAAAACAGTTTTGCGATTTTATATCTTCAAATGAAATTGTTTTAGACGTTTCCATTGGTAATTTAAAATAACCTCCTGAAAGAAAATACCCTTTTTCTTGAAATTTTAAATGTTGTTGCACAAAATCTTTTCTTGGAATACAATCTCCATCCGTAAAAAGCAAATAATCTGAATTAGTCTTAAGAATGGCTTTGTTAAGGATTTTACATTTCTGAAAACCATTATCTTCTTGCCAAATGTGTATAATTGGGAATTTAAATTTAGTTTGAACAGCATTAATTACTTCTTTAGTTTTATCATTAGAACCATCATCAGCAATAACAACTTCAAAATCATTCTCGGTTTGGGAGCAATACCCTTCCAGAACTTTTGATAGCCATTCTTCTGAATTGTAAGTAGTAATAATTACGGATAACTTCATGAAAACTATTAAGTTTGGAAAATTACTATTTTTTCCAAAACTTTAACCTCTTTTTTATCCTTTTTTTTCGGTAAAATCGATATTGAAAATCTTGAGTCATTTTCCACATGGTTGCAAAAACCTTGTCTTCAGCTACTCCATAAAGTTTTGCGTATTCGTTACTCATAACGGCTACCATTTCTTCTTTAGGTGTGATTTTGGACAGGTTTTTCATTCGAGTTTCAAAATCCATTTTGGTATGGAATTTCATTCGATTTAAATCTACTAAATAAAAATCATATTTGCCTTCAGGCTTTTTGATTATCAATGTGTTTCCTGGTGAATGATCTAAAAACTCAATTCCTTTTTCATGCATGGAAAACGTAAATTGGGTAAATTGACGCAATATATTTTCTGCATCAGGATAATCAGTTTCTACCAATTCGCGATACGTTAAATCACATTGTAAATGTTCGCTTACGTAATAACTATCTTTTAACCCAAATAAAGATGTATTCTCATAATAAGCAACTGGCTTTGGTGTTCCTATATTGTTTTCAAGAAGAAAATTAGCGTATTCAAACGAACGTTGGGCTTTAGATTTTCTGAAATATCTGTAAGCTATTTTGTTGATTAAATTAGGTTCTTTAAACGATTTTATGTTTAAAGTAAGGTTATCTAATTGGAATAACTTAATGGTGTTTCTATTTCCTTTAATGAAAATTTCACCTGAAGTATTGAAATTTTCAATGAAATTTTCAATTTGTTGCTTCTTCTCCAAAAAGGCATCGTTTAGTTTGTACACCATTATTTTTTTTTTCAAAATTATGCATACAATTTAATTAAACCAATATTTTAGGTATTTTTACCAAAAAATAAATCAAAAAAATGAGTTTTTTACCAAAATCCTCTCTTGTAACGCCAACCTACAATTGGCCAGAAGCTTTAGAACTGTTGTTATTAAGTATAAGAAATCAAAGCGTTTTGCCTGATGAAGTACTTATTGCTGATGATGGTTCTAGGGAAGAAACTACAAAGTTGATTGAAAAATTTCAAGCAGATTTTCCTGTTCCGCTGATTCACATATGGCATGAAGACAATGGTAATCAGAAACCTAAAATCATGAATAAAGCTATAGCTAAAGCCAAATATGATTACATCATTGAAATTGATGGTGACATCATTATGCACAAAGATTTTGTAAAAGATCATTTAACTTATGCTGAAAAAGGGATTTATTTATTTGGTTCAAGAGTAAATATCCAACAAAATATTTTGAAGACTATTTTTGAAAAGAAAATAATTCACTTTGGTTTTTTTGCTGAAGGAATTAAGAAAAGAACAAGAACGGTTCGTTTTCCTTTATTCATGCAATTTGCTAAAACACATGATGAACGTTCTGGTAAATTAAGAGGTTGTAATATGTCATTTTGGAAAGAAGATTTTATTAAAATAAACGGTTTCAATGAGGGCTTAGTGGGCTGGGGAATTGATGATTCTGAAATGATTCAACGCTTACACAATATAGGTATAAAAGGAAAAAGGTTGAAACAGACTGCTATTGCTTATCACATTTACCATAAGGAACAAGACAAAAACAATTTGGATATTAATAATGCAATTGAAAAGGAAACTACTGAAAAGAAAATTACTTTTATTGAAAAAGGTATAAATCAATATTTATAATTAACCTTTTGACAATACATTTTGATATTCTTCTAATGTTTTTTGTGCAATATATTTTGCTGTAAATTTTTCTTTAATAATTGCTTTTCCTTTTTCAGAAAATTGTTTTTGTAAATTATTATTATTGAGAAGTTCTACTGTCTTTTCAGCTAATGATTTACTATCTTTTATTTCAGCCATGAATCCGTTTTCTCCATCAATGATAATATCGGAAACTACTCCAACTTTAGTAGAAACAACAGGTATTCCAATAAGCATAGCTTCTAAAAGTGATGTTGGCCCACCTTCTCTTTGTGAAGTCAAAAGAAAGCAATCAAATTGAGTGTTTAATGAAGAGGCATTTTTAATTTTATCCATAAAGACAATCTCTTTGAAAACTTTTTTATCTATGGCATATTTTTTTAATTTATCTGTTTTTTTTGAAAACTCTCCTATTTGAACAAAAACAATATTATTTTGCTTCAAAGTATATTTCAATTCAGCAAGAACATCAACTAAGGTGAATAAATCTTTTGCATTGGTATGATTTGCAATATTTCCTACAATAAACTTTTCTTCTGGAATGTTATATAGTTTTCTAATGTTAATTTTACTTGATTCTCCTAAAATATTTATTGAAACACTATCATTTATAACAACTGTTTTTCTAGATGTTGATTGATTCAAAATTTTGCCAAAAGAATCTTTTACCATTTTAGACACACATATTATTGAGTCTATTTTATTGCTGTTGTATTTTAATTTACTTAGAAAGCTTCCGCTTACACCAACTCCTTTCTTTGAAAAAATTAACTTTACTTTGAAATTGTATAAAAAATTAGATACTAAAAAAAACATCAACGAATCGCTTGTATGAAGATGAACAATATCTGGTTTGTGTTGTTTTATTGCATTGGCTAGATGTTTATAATTAGAAAACTTGTTTAATTTTCTTGTTTTAACACCAGTAAAAGGAATTTTAGCTTTTTCACATTCTAATTCTAAAACGGAATTATGAATTCCAAAAACAATATTCTTAACATCTAAATCGTTTAATTGTGGTACTATATAAATTATCTGTTGCTCATTTCCTCCCCAACCTTTTGCACCAGATATATGTAGTATTTTCATAAAATTATTTGTTACTTTGCCTGTGATAATTTTTTGTAAAAATATATAAAATATATTGCAGTTACAAAAGAGAATTAAACAAAAAACAAACTAAAATGCTCGATTTATCTATTGTAATAATTAATTATAATACCAGTAGTTATACCATTAAGTGTATAGAAAGCATTTTTGAACATACGTCAGCTAATCTTAATTATGATATAAAAATAGTTGATAATCATTCCAAAAGTGAAGATGTTCATCAACTTGAAAAACACATAAAAGACATAAACAATCCTAAAATTACACTTTTAAAAAATCATATTAACGTTGGTTTTGGAGGTGGAAACATGATTGGTTGTCAATTTTCTGACGCAAAATATTATGCCTTTGTAAATAATGATTCTCTACTTTTAAATGATTGCTTCTCTATTGTTTTAAACCAAATGAAAAACAATCATGAATTTGGAATTTGTGGTCCTCAAAGTTTTAAAGATGATGGTAAGATGTTACCTACTTTAGATCATTATTCTTCGCCTTTAAAAGAACTCTTTGGAAGATATTTTTTAGAAAAAATAAATCCCAAGAAATATCCTAATAGAAAAGTTGAATATCATCAACCTAAAAGAGGGCAGTTTGTCTCTGGGAGTTTTATGGTTGTCAAATCAGAAGATTTTTGGAATGTTGGCGGTTTTGATACAAATATTTTTCTATATCATGAGGAAACAGATCTATGCATACGATTAGCCAAAATTAAAAAATATGCTTACCTAATTCCTGAAGCAAAATTCATTCATTTTCACGGTGCAAGTACTCCAAAATCTATTGAAATTAAAACTGAATTAAAAATATCCCTTCTTTATGTGATTAGAAAACATTATGGTTACATAAATTATCGATTGATATTATTATTTCTTCAAGTAAAATATTTTTTAAAAAGTATCCGAAAACCAAAATATTGGTATTTATTTAAAATTTTATTTAGAGGTGGCAGATTAAATGATTCATTGAAACACAAACAAGGTAATTTATAAAACGCAGATGAACTTTTTTAAAAAGCTTTTTAATGTAAATATTTCTATTGAGTTCAATACTTTGCAAAATAGCGACAAGTATGATGCTTCAAAAAAAACAATTGTTTTTGTATGTGGTTCCATTCCTACTTTTGATAAAGATTCTGGTTCAAATAGATTAAAAGAAATAATAAAAGCATATACGGAATTGAATTTTAACTGCATTATAATTGTAAATCAATTAGAAAATGCCACAAAGTATTTAGATTATTTCAACGATTTGGGTGTTTTGACTTATGCAGATCATAAAGCCAAAAACAAGACTATTTCTTTTTTAAAATCCATCCCAAAGGTTGATTTTATATGGTATTATGGTCCTAATTCTTTGAAAAAAAACTACACTGTTATTGCTAAGGTGCAACCAAATTCAAAATCAATTTATGATATGGTTGATATTCATTTTTTAAGATACCAAAGAGCTATTGAGTTAAACCCAAAAAGAATTTCTTTAAAAAAGAGATATAATAAATATTTTAAAATAGAAACGGTTTTGGCTAAAAAAGTAGATGTTATAATTGCCATTTCAGAGCAAGAAAAAATAATAATGTCTTCTTATGTTGATAAAAATAAAATTATAACCATATCAAATATTCACTATCCAAAAATTGATAAAAAAGATACACTTCCTTTTGAAGATAGAAAAAATATTCTTTTTATTGGTTCTGCACATACACCTAACATTGATGCTTTATATTATCTTTATGAGAAAATAATGCCTATTGTTTGGGAAAAATTACCAGATTTAAAAGTAGAAATTATTGGAAACTTGAACGAAGAAATTCTTGATATAAACAATCCAAATATGATATTTCATGGCTATGTTCCAGAAATAGAATCATATTTTAATGCTGTTAAATTCATGATAGCTCCATTGCGATATGGTGCAGGTGTTAAAGGTAAAATAGGACAATCTTTTGAATATTACCTTCCTTTAATTACTACTGAAATTGGTACAGAAGGAATGTTTTTAAAGCATAATGAAAACGCATTAGTTGCAAATAATGAGGAAGATTTTGCACGTGAAATCATTAATCTTTATGAAAATAAAAATCTCTGGGAACATCTACAAAACAATTCTGAAGATAGCTTGAAACCCTTTTCTAGAGAAATTTTAAAAGAAACGATAAAAAAAATATAATTATGAAGTTGAAAAAAGAAATAAGTCTTTTTTTTAGAAGAAGAAGAAAAGTTAAACAACTTGAAGATAAATTAAAAAACATACAGCCTAAACAGCTTGTAAACATTGATAGAACTTCAATTGTATTTAACAGTTCTGAAAATCCAAAAGTTTCTATAATTATCCCATTTTATAATCAAGAAATTTATACATGGAATTGTCTTCAATATTTACATAAAAATTTAACAGATAACTATCCGTTTGAAATAATATTAATTGACGACAATAGCTCTGAAAAGTATGATTTTACAAATGTTTCTGGAATTAACCTAATAAAAAATGAAACAAATCTTGGCTTTCTAAAAAATATTAATAAAGGAATAAAGGTTTCAAAAGGCGAGTATGTTTATTTATTAAACAATGACACAGAAGTATATGAAAACTTTTTAGACGAACTTTTTTATGTTTTTGAAAACCATAAAAATGTTGGAGCTGTTGGTTCAATGCTATTAAATCCAGATCAAACATTACAAGAAGCTGGTTGTGTATTTATGAAAGATTTCACAATTCATCAAATTGTAAGAAATAGAAAACCTTTTTATCCTGAAGTTAATTATATTAGAAAAGTAGATTATTGCTCTGGTTGCAGTTTGTTGTTTAAAAAGCATAAAGACAATGGTGAATTAAATCTATTTGATGAACAGTTTGCTCCTGCTTATTTTGAAGAGACTGATTTATGTTTTGATTTAAAATATAATCAAAATAAAAACATATACTATACACCTTTTTCAAAGGTTTTACATTATAATGGAATCACATACAATGACAAGTCTAAACAAAACCAAGAAAGCAATAATCGAAAAGAAATTTTGTTTAAAACTAATCAGAAGAAGTTTTATGATAAATGGAATAAACAAATAAACAGTATTGAAGCGGAATGTGTAGAAGATAGAATTTTAGAAATTAACAATAACAAATCAATTGTTTTTTTTCATGATAGTGTTCCAGAGTTTGACAAAGATTCCGGATCAAATAGATTAAAAGAAATAATGAAAATCTTTGTTGAAAAGGGATTTCATGTAAGTTTTATTTCTAAAGAAGTATTTAATGAAAACCAATACATCGCATTTTATCAAAAATTAGGAATCAACGTTTTTTATGAATTTTTACCTAATAAAGATTTTAGCTATTTTATTAAGAAATTTTGTAAAAATTCAAACTATGTCTGGTTTTATGGACCAGATACTTTCAACAGATATCATAAAAAAATAAAAACTCTTTTTTCAAATGCAAAATATATCTATGACATGGTTGATATTCATCATTTAAGATATCAAAGAGCATTAGAATTTGATTTAAACAATAAAAATCTAAGAAGAGAAGCTAATAAATATAAAGAAATTGAAATTGAAGCTTCCAATACTTCTGATTTTATTATTACTATATCTGATGCTGAAAAAGATTATATGAAATCATTTGTAAGCGAAGATAAAATGATAACCATTTCAAATATTCATTACCCAAAGATTAGTAAAACTAAAATTCCACTATTTGAAGACAGAAAAGACTTAGTCTTTATTGGATCAACTCATCATCCTAATATTGATGCATTAAATATGCTTTATAACGAAATTATGCCACTTGTTTGGAGAATTATGCCAGATATAAAGGTTAATGTTATAGGTAATATTAGTTCGGTTATAGCTATTCAAGATCCTAAAATTGTAATGCATGGATATGTTGCTGATATTGAAGATTTATTTCTCAATTCAAAATTAATGGTGGCTCCTCTATTAATTGGCGCAGGAGTTAAAGGAAAAATAGGTCAAGCATTTGAATATTATTTACCAGTTGTAACAACCACAATTGGTGCAGAAGGGATGTTTTTAAAAGATAATGAAAATGTTTTAATTGCTGATTCAGCTAAAGATTTTGCTAATTCAATTATAAAATTGTACACTGATGAAAGTCTTTGGAATAAACTTTCAAATAATTCAGAAGAAAGTTTATATCCATTTTCTATTGAAAAAGTAAATAATACAATCAAACATAATTTAACATGAATACAAAAATAAAAGTAGGCTATTTAATTTCATATGATTATACCTATCTTAAAAATTCGCTAGATAGTATTTATCCCTATGCAGATGAAATTACTTTATGTTATGATAAAAATTTCAAAACTTGGTCAGGAAATGATTTTAATATTCCATCAACTTTCTTCGAGGAAATATCGGAGTATGATAAAAATAAAAAAATAAAAATATATACAGATAATTTTTATATTCCTGAAAACAAATCAAATCCTATGCTTAGTGAAACCTTTCAAAGGAACAAACTAGGAGAATTCATGGGAAATGGTGGCTGGCATATTCAATTAGATGTGGATGAATATGTTTATGATTTCAAAAAAATGATGACTTTTTTAAAAAAATCAAATTTTTTGTTAAAGAATCCTGAAAAAAATCCAGTATCACTTATTGCACAATTTATTGTTTTATATAAAAAAGATAAAAATGGTTTTTTTGTAATAAACCCAATTAAAGAAAATTTTTATTTGGCTACAAATAATCCCAAATACATTAGAGCAAGACAAACTGCTTGGGTTTGTTTGGATACAAAACATAAAGTACTTCACCAATCATGGGCAAGAGAACCACATGAAATTGAACAAAAACTCAATAATTGGGGACATAAAAATGATTTTAATGGACGAGAATATTTTAACAAATGGTTATCAGTAGATTCAAAAAATTATAAAAATATTTTAAATTTTCATCCCATTAATCCAAATGAATGGCATAAGCTTGAATATATAAATATTGCCATCATTGAAGAATTGATAAAAAAAATAAAAGACTTTTTCCCTCAAGAAAAACCCTACGCAGCTCTTTTAGAATTAAAAAGACAAATTAAATTACCATTTTTATTAAAAATTGAATTAAAAATCAGAAGATTATTTAGCGTGTAATTAAAATTTCTTTTAATAGAAATTAATAAGTCAATATATTAATATGTTGGCTATACATTAAAAAATAAAAAGTTATAATAAAAAAAATAATTAAAATGAAAATAATTTTTCATGAAAATCAATTATCTTATAGAGGAACCTCATTAGCTATTTATGATTATGCACAGTATAATCAATCCATTTTAAATAATGAATCGGTTATTCTATATAATAAAACTAATCCAAATAATTTTGAAAATGCTGTTTCAAATTTTAAATCAAAATTTAATGTAATAGGATATGAAAATATAAATGAATTAGAAAAGATTGTAGAGAAAGAAAAAGTAGATGTTTTTTATGCAATTAAATCTGGCGAAAAAGATGGAATTGAAGTTTCTAATTGTAAAACATGCATTCATACAGTTTTTAAAAATTATGATCCTCATGGAGATGTTTATGCCTATGTTTCGCAATGGTTATCTGAAATTATGACTCAAAATAAATCCCCTTTTGTACCACACATTGTTAATTTACCAAACTATAGCGATAATTTAAGAAAGTCTTTAAATATACCAAATAATGCAATTGTTTTTGGCAGGCATGGAGGTGCTGAAACATTTGATATTAATTTTGTCAAACAAACAATATTGAAGTTTTCTAGAAAAAGAAAAGATGTTTATTTTCTGTTTTTAGGCACTAATCCTTTTACGAAAAAATCATTTTTTAGACCATATAAAAATATAATATTTTTACCAGCAACTATTGATTTAGAAACAAAAGTAAAATTTATTAACACATGTGATGCTTATATTCATGCAAGAAATCAAGGTGAAAGTTTTGGTTTATCCGTTGCAGAATTTTCAATTAAAAACAAACCAATAATAACTTGGAAAAACGCGGAAGAAAAAGCTCATTTACAAATATTAGGCAATAAAGCTATTCTTTATGAAAACACTTCAGATTTATATAATATACTAGATAATTTTGAACCAAATACAAATCAAAATTGGGATTGTTATTCTGAAAATTTTTCTCCTAAAAAAGTCATGCAAAAATTTGAATCTGTATTTTTAAAATAAATCAATGAACATAAACACCGAAATCCAAAACGCATACGAAGTAATAAAAGAAGGTGGCATAATCTTATACCCAACAGACACCGTTTGGGGAATTGGTTGTGATGCTTCCAATGAAGAAGCTGTAGCAAAAATTTATGCCCTTAAAAAGCGTGAAGAAAGCAAAAGCATGATTTGCCTGATGAATTCTGAGAAAATGGTTTATAATGTTTTCAAAGACATACCAGAAGTGGCATGGGAAATTTTAGATTTATCAGAAAAACCAACTACTTTAATTTTAGACAAACCTAGAAATGTTGCTAAAAATCTTATTGCTCAAGACGACACCTTAGCAATCAGAATTGTAAAAGAACCTTTTTGTTTCAAACTCATGGAACGCATGAAAAGACCTTTAGTTTCAACATCAGCCAATATTTCTGGAATGTTCACCCCAAAATCTTTTAAAGAAATTGACCCAGAAATTATAAAAGGTGTTGACTATGTAGTAAATTTGCACCAAGATAAAGTTTGCAAAAATCCTTCAACAATTATTAAATTAGGATTAGATAGTCAAGTGAAAATTATACGTAAATAAGCTTAATAGCCACTGATTCACTGATTAATTTAAAATTATTAAGATGTCAATTTATTTATATGAAGATGAAACCTATAAAATCATAGGTGCTTTAATGGAAGTTCATAAAAATCTAGGAAAAGGTTTCTCTGAAATTGTATATAAAGATGCCTTTGAATATGAATTGAAGGAAATTAATTTTACTTTTGAAAGAGAAAAAGAATATCTAGTTCATTACAAAAATATAATTTTAAATCATAAGTTTTATGCTGATTTTGTTGTTTTAGATAAAATAATAATTGAAATTAAATCTACTGATTCATTACATGAAAAACATATTTCCCAATGCTTAAACTATCTTCATGTATCAGGTCACAGGCTTGCAATACTTGCCAATTTTAATAAAACTTCTCTTGAATATAAGAGAATAATAAAATAATTTATGAAAATCTGTGAATCAGTGGCTATAAAATAATGAATTACACAAAAGCACTAAATAACCCCATCTTCAAAATCATTGCGCAAGCAAGTCAAGAACTTAATGTAGAAACTTATGTTATTGGCGGATTTGTTCGTGATTACCTTCTAAATAGACCTCTAAAAAAAGATATTGATATTGTTGCCGTTGGAAGTGGAATAGACCTAGCACTTAAAGTTTCCGAACTACTTCCTAATAAGCCCAAAGTCCAAGTTTTTAAGAATTATGGAACAGCAATGCTTCGTTACAAAGACACTGATATTGAATTTGTAGGAGCACGAAAAGAAAGCTATCAAACAGAAAGTCGAAACCCAAAAGTTGAAATTGGCACCTTACAAGATGATCAAGAAAGACGTGATTTTACCATAAACGCATTAGCTTTTTCATTAAATGAAAACAATTATGGCGATCTAATTGATCCTTTTAAGGGTGTAGAAGATTTAGAAACGAAAACCATAAAGACACCTTTAAATCCAGATATTACTTATTCTGATGATCCTTTGCGAATGATGCGTGCCATTAGATTTGCTACTCAATTACAATTCGAGATTGAAACAGCATCTTTAGAAGCAATTTCTAGAAACAAAGAACGAATCAACATCATTTCTGGAGAACGAATTGTGGATGAATTAAATAAAATTCTTTCCACCGATAAACCATCAATAGGATTTTTATTGTTATTCAAAACTGGGCTTTTAGATATCATTTTACCTGAATTAACAGCCTTAAACAATGTAGAAGAAATAGAAGGTCATACCCACAAAAACAATTTTTACCATACTTTAGAAGTCGTAGATAATATTTGTCCTAACACAGATGATGTTTGGTTGCGCTGGGCTGCTTTGTTACACGATATTGGAAAAGCACCCACAAAAAAATTCAACAAAAAACAAGGTTGGACTTTCCACGGACATGAATTTTTAGGTGGAAAAATGGTCAAAAAAATATTTGAACGTTTGCACATGCCTTTGAATCAAAAAATGAAATTTGTGCAAAAAATGGTGATGATGAGTTCACGTCCAATTGTGCTATCACAAGATATTGTAACAGATTCTGCCGTTAGACGTTTGGTCTTTGATGCTGGTGAGGATGTAGAAAATTTAATGACTCTTTGTGAAGCTGATATCACCACAAAAAACCCACATAAATTCAAAAAATACCATAATAATTTCAATATTGTTAGACAAAAAATTGTGGAAGTAGAAGAAAAAGATTCCGTTAGAAACTTTCAACCACCTATTTCTGGAGAAGAAATTATGGAACTCTTCAACTTAAAACCTTCTAGAGAAATTGGTGTTTTAAAAGAAGCCGTTAAAGAAGCAATTTTAGAAGGCGAAATTCCCAATGAATATGAAGCTGCTTATCAATTCATAATAAAAAAAGCAACAAAAATGGGTTTAGAAATAACCCAAAAATAAATTTACAATGACAACTTACACTTTTAGAAAAGCAATACAGGAAGAAAAAGCTGCCATTTGGAGCCTTCTTCAACAAGCCATTAAAAGACGTAAAGAAGACGGAAGCAATCAATGGCAAGATGGTTATCCCAATGAAGCTATTGTTGCAAATGATATTAAAAATGCATTAGGCTATGTACTAATAGACCAAGAAAAAATTATCGGTTATAGTGCAATCATAATCAACAATGAACCTGAATATGAAAAAATCATTGGAAAGTGGATCACTAATAACGACTTTGTTGTGGTTCACAGAATTGTAATTGCTGAAGAATATTTAGGTCAAGGTTTGTCTAAAACCATTTTAAAACATATTGAAGATTTTGCACTAAAAAATAAAATTAACAGCATCAAAGTAGATACCAATTTTGACAATTTTGCCATGATGAAGGTGTTTGAATCATTAGGCTATGTTTATTGTGGTGAAGTTTTTTTTAGAGGAAGTCCAAGAAGAGCTTACGAAAAAGTTCTTTAGTGAAAATTTACGCTTTTTAGATTTTACTAATAATACAAAGGCTGTAATGAAGTTTAACTTCTGTTTTTTCAATTTTTCACAAAATATTTTATAAATTTACTAGAAATTTTAAGGTATGAATATATCCGAACTTAAATTAAAATTGATTGAAAAAATTATACATTCTGATGATGTAGAATTTTTAATGAAAATAGAAACTTTTTTAGAACAAAATAATGACTTTATAGTTAATGAACCTCAAGCTTTATATGAAAATTCAGCAAAAAAAATTGTATTGAATGATTGGCAAAAAGCAAGAATTAAAAAAGCACAACAACAAATTAAAAATGGTGAGTTTTTAACTTTTGAAGAAGATCAAATAGAAATGGAAAAATGGTTTCAAGAACAAGAAAAATTATTATAACTTCAGAAGCAAAACAATCAAGAAAGGCAATTTTTAGTTATTGGATTAAAAGAAACAAATCCAATATATACAGCAGAAAGTTAAATACCTTGTTTAATGAAAAAATTTTACAAATAGCTATTCATCCAGAAGCCTCTATTGAAATTAATAAAAGCATAAGAATGGTTTTAGCTCGTGACTATTACTTAATTTTTGAATTTGATGATTCAACAATAAAAGTATTGGATATATGGGATACCAGACAAAATCCCGAAAAATTTCCTATTGAATAAAAATGAAAACAAATAAATCAGTCATTATATGGCTACTTTCAGGATGTGTGTTGTTATTTATTATGGTAATGGTTGGAGGAATTACTCGTTTAACCAATTCAGGTTTATCCATGACGGATTGGCACTTGGTTACAGATACCTTCCCTCCATTAAGTGAAGAAAAATGGGTAGAAGCTTTTGAAGAATACAAGAAATTTCCTGAATATCAAAAAATAAACATTCACAACGATTTCACACTTTCAGATTATAAATTCATTTACTTTTGGGAATGGTTTCACCGTTTTATTGGACGAATTATTGGTTTAGTTTTCATTATTCCATTTGTATATTTCTTAATTAAAAAGAAATTAAATTCTGAAACCATTAAAAAATGCATCATTTTGTTAGCAATGGGTGCTTTTCAAGGATTTTTAGGCTGGTTTATGGTAAAGAGTGGCTTAATCGATAATCCTGATGTGAGTCACTTTAGATTGGCTTTGCATTTAACGTTTGCCTTTGTCACCTTTGCTTACACTCTTTGGATTGCTTTAGATTTGATATACCCTGAAAAATCTGAAATCTACAAATCATTAAGAACAATTGCAAGAGTCGCTTTAGTAGTCTTGGTTATCCAAATCATTTATGGTGGCTTTGTTGCTGGTTTAAATGCCGGTTTGGTGCATAATCATTGGCCTTTAATGAGCGATGGTCAGTTTATTCACGATAGTGTTTTCATTGAACAGCCTACGTTACTTAAAAATTTAGTAGAAGGAAAAAGTGGTGTTCAATTTGTACACAGAACTTTTGCTTACGTAGTTGTAGCACTAATTGTCTTTTTATACTACAAAAGCAGAAAAATTAATTTGAATGTGATTCAAAAAAGAGGTTTAAAAGTGCTTATGTTTTTTGTTTTTATGCAGTTTATTTTAGGTGTTTTTACCTTACTTTTTCATGTGCCTCTTTGGTTGGGCTTGGCACATCAATTGATGGCATTTTTGCTTTTATCTGCCATGACATTTGTTTTACATCGATTATCTAAATAAAACAGTATCTTTGTAGTCTGACTATATTGTCGCATTTCTTTGAACATTTATAAATGTCTAAACTTGCCGAAAAAGATAAATTTTTAGATTTATCAGATTATGGAAGACCCTTTGGAAAAGCATTTGCCTTACAATTAAAAAACACCAACTTTACACCCATTCATGTAACCCTACTTTTTGGAATTTCTGGTTTATTGGCTATTTATTGCATCTTAAATCACCACTATTTTACGGCTGCTTTTTTCATCATTTTAAAGTCAATTATTGATGCTGCAGATGGCGAATTGGCACGCATAAAAAACACCCCTTCTTACACCGGAAGATACCTTGATAGTGTATTTGATATTGTGTTAAATTTTATGTTTTTTATGGCAATTTGTTATGTGTCTGATACTTCTTTTTGGTACACAATTTTAGCTTTTTTTGGCATACAATTGCAAGGCACTTTATACAATTATTACTATGTAATTTTAAGAAATAAATCAGTTGGTGGAGATGCCACAAGTAAGATTTTTGAATACAAATCTCCTAAAGCTTTACCAGGAGAAAGTCAAAAATCAGTTGATATTTTGTTTAAAATTTACACTATTGTTTATGGAACTTTTGACAAAATAATTCACTTTTTAGATAAGGATGCTTACAAAGTAAAAACGTTTCCAAATTGGTTCATGACATCTTTATCTGTTTTTGGATTGGGTTTTCAATTGTTGATTATTGCCTTCATGTTACCATTTAACTTGATTGAATTTATAGTGCCTTTTTTTATTGGATTTACATTTATGTTATTTATATTCATTGCCATAAGAAAGTACTTTATTCGTGCCTAAAATCACAATAGATAAATCTTATAGTTGTCAATTATATAATTGATTTTCAAAATTTTAAATAACTTTAGATAAACAATTAATAGAATATGAAAATTAATCAATCCAAGTTTTAAAATCAGACACTTTTTCTCTTGAAACTATAACTTCTTCGTCTTTGTAAGTAGGTAAAATGACCTTTAATCTTGAATTACTATATACCTGAATTTCCTTAATAGCTTTTAAAGGAATTATAAATTTTCGACTCACGCGATAAAAATCTTTTGGATTCAACTCCTCTTCTATTTGTTCTAAAGTGGTGTCTAGGAGATAATTTCTTCCTTCAAAAGTATGCAAATAAGTTCCTTTGTTTTCGCTATAAAAACATTCGACCTCATCAACCGAAATTACTTTGAGTTGTTGTCCAATCTTTACCGAAAATCTTTTTTTAAATTCTTTGGTTTCATTGCCTAAAATCATCTTCTTAATCATGTCAAAATCTAAGTTTGAAACTGTGTTTTTTTGCACTTGATTTTTGAACTTATTTATAGCAACTTCTAGTTCATCTTCATCAATGGGTTTTAGCAAATAATCGATGCTATTTAACTTGAAAGCTCTTAGAGCATATTCATCAAAAGCTGTAGTGAAAATGACTGCACTTTTAATGTCAATTTGCTCAAAAATTTCAAACGATAAACCATCCGAAAGTTGAATGTCTAAAAAAATTAAATCAGGATGATTATTGTTTTGAAACCAATCCAAAGCTTCTTCCACAGAATGTAAAAGCGTATGCACCTCTAAACCCAATTTTTCTACTTTTCGTTGCAACAATCTTGCTGCTGGTTTTTCGTCTTCGATTATTAATATTTTCATTTTTAACTATTTTATACTGCTACTAATTCCTGAATACTATTTACTGAGTTATTCCCAATTGCGTTTCTTTTCTTCTTCCATAAATTGTTTGATTTTTCGTTCTTCCCAACCTTTACCAAAGATAAAATTTGGTGCAAACACAGAAAAACCGTGTCCTAGTAAACCTATTCCCCAAAACGATGCAGTCATAAAATTTTTAAATTGAAAATAACTTTCTCCTTCTTGTAAATTTTGAATATTGACAATTATGATCATTATGTTAACTACAACATAAACCAGTGCGTGTGTGTAAAATCCTTTAATGCGTTTTACTCTTTCAATAGCTTGTTCGTATTTTATTTTATCTTGATTTTCCATTTTTTTTATTTTTTTGCCTTTGACTGAAGCCGAAAGGCTATTCATTTTATTTTTAAGACTCTAATTTATTTTTGAAAACTAATTACTGCCAACTGGATTTATTCTTTTCTTTATTTAATATTTCTTGGATTTTTCGTTCTTCCCAAGATTTTCCGTACCCAAAAACTCCAAATGCATGTATTGTTAAACCTAATCCCCAACCTAACATTGGAAACCAAAACCATTGAAAACTTGTAGTGTTTAAGTTTACTAAAATTAGAGAAGGTATTACAACGCAATAGGAAATTAAGTTGCCATAAAAACCTTTTAATTCTTCTAATCTTTTTTTAGCTCTTTCATAAGCTGTTTGCTCATTATAATTATATGCTGTTTCCATAATTGATACTTGTTTTGTTAGTATAGGAAGCTTAATTCTGAAAAAAACATCTGTGTCTTCAACGGTTACATTTCTTTTCGATAAAATAGCATATCGATTGACAATATTTTGAAGACCAACTCCTTTTCTGTCTTGCAATACTTCCTTTTTTTGCTTGTTATTTTCTACAATTAATTCGTTATTTTTAATACTGATTTTAATGTGTAAGGGCTTTTTCTCACTGACTACATTATGTTTTATAGTATTTTCAAGTAATAATTGCAAAGATAAAGGCACTACTTTGGCTTCTTCATCATTAAAATCCATTGGAATCTCATAAGAAATACTATCTTCAAATCGCATTTTTAATAAATTCATATACGTTTTGGCGAAAGCTAATTCTTCTGCAACGGTTACTAGTTCTTTGTCTTTTTGTTCCAATACATATCTATAAATTTTAGACAATGAAGTAGTGAATTTTTGAGCATTTTCAGGATTTTCTTCAATCAAAGAGCTTAGCACATTTAAACTATTGAATAGAAAATGAGGATCTATTTGATTTTTTAAACTTTCAAATTTAGCGGAAGCTGTTCCTGCGATGATTTTTTGTTCTTTAATTCTTCCTTCTTGATAGGCTTTATAAAAATAGAACGCATGAATTCCTAAAGTAATTATTAAAGTGATGATGATTGAAACTAAGTAATTTGATGGTTTTTCATTAGATAAAAATTCTTGCAATGGAACTTTTTCAATAAGTACATCTTCCACAATTCGCAACAAGAAAATAGTAAAAACAGAAACCACAAAAGAAAGTAGAAATCCAATTAGTAATCTTTTTTTATCATATTTATTCTCTTTGAAAATGTGATCTAATTGAATAAAAACATAAGCATTAACATAGTATAATGAATACCCATATAGCATAGTATAAAAGAAGTTCCAAGCTAATTTTTCGTCAAATGCTACTGAGCCACCTGTGATAACTCTTATGAGTAGTAACACTATAAAAATACCTAACATTATGTAAGTCGCTCTTGGAAACTCTTTGATATACTTATTCATCTTTAATTTTTTTAATTACAATTAGCTGAAACTTCTTTTGCTCTTTCTAAACCCCAAGTTGGATGAAAAGCTGTTTCTGGAACAAAGTTTTCAAACAACGGAATTGATTTAGCAATTTGTTCACACATGGGTTTTGTATCTTGACCAAAATATTTTGCTGAACCCATCTCAAATTCGGCTTTACAAAATAGTACTCTTGGATTTTCAGGAGCTATTTTTGCTGCTTTTGCATAAATACTGTTTGCATATCCAGAATATTTCATGCCGTTTGTCATGGGGTCAACCATAATCCAAGCTGTGTAAATTAATCCTTGAACCACTAACAATTCTGCGTTTTGAGACTCTTTTTCCATTTCCACATCTAAAACATTTTGAGCCGCTTCTAACAAAGATTTAGCTTTTTCTTTATCTGTTGTTTCAAACGAAGTTAAAGCGTTAATCAAAGCTACGTAATAATTTGGTAACCAATTGTTTTTTTCAACGGAAGCAATTCGTTCAAATGTTGCTACTGCTTCAGTATTTTTTCCTTCAGACCAAAGGCTTAAACCTTTTGCCATTCCTGATTCATAAGAAGTTTGTGCTGCCATTACTCCACAAACTAAAATTGCGAAAAAAGTGATAATTTTTGTCATGTTATTTAAAATTTAAAGTTAGTATTTCTTTTTGATGATACAAAGTTGCATCGGATTATTAAAGTTTTAAAATTGTTCTAACCGAACTGTTGATTTTTAGGGATGAATTGTTGTTTTGAGAAATAAGAGATTAGTAGTACATCAAAATCAACTAATAATTTATCCCTTATCCCTATTTACTTCTTTACAAATTATCTAAATTATTAGTTTTCTTATTATCACTTATCGTCCAAAAGAATCCTACAAAAACAAATCGACTGGCTGGCTGTGTGATTGCTTGTCTTTGAAACTGACCGTTCATATCAGGTGAATTGGCATATTGATAACCAAAAATATTATTTGTTCCTAAAGCATTAGTAAGTGAAAAGAATAGAATTTTTTGTTGTGATAATAAATAAGCCCAGCTAAAACTTAAATTGTTAAAAGCTTTTGTTTTTCCATTCATAAAAGTTGTTGCATTTGGATTGTCATAAGGTCTCCCAGAATTGAATGAATAGGTAGCACTTACTTGTGATTTTAGCTTTTCTAACCAGTATTTTGTAACTATTGAAAAATTATTTTTAGCTATAAAACTTGGTGTCACATTGGCTTCGTAATTTTTATAATCTCTTTTTGAATCTATGAATGAGTAGGAAATCCAATAATCTAAATTTTTAATGGATTTATTGTCTCTCCAAAACAAATCAATTCCTTGAGCAAAACCAAATCCGTTATTGGTATATATGCTGTTATATTGAGCCGTTGAAGTATTGAATTTAACTAAATCGTGATAATCTTTGTAATAGGCTTCTGCTCTAAACATTCGTTTATCCTTGTTGTACATATAATTGAAAATGTAATGCGAAGTATTTTCGTAATTTAAATTAGACGTATATTTCAAGTAATTTTGATTAGGTGTTTGATTAAACGTTCCATAAGCCATTGAAAACTGACTGTTTTCTGCAACTTTATAAGCCATTGAAATTCTTGGTTCAAATACAAAATCATTTACAATTGATGCGTTTGAACCTCTTAAACCAACACTCATGGCTAATTTTTTAGAGAAGAATAATTCACTTTCAACAAAAAGAGCTCCCAAATCATTAACATAGCCTGAAAGATAAATATTACTTTGATTTTCTGTAAAAGATTCATCAAAATTGGTATGAAAATAATCTCCTCCAAAGTTTAGTTTTATACGATTGGTAAGAAACTGTGTAAATTTCAATTTATAATGCAAACTTCTTTCGTTATTCCCTACTTTATCATTGGCAATATCGATTTTATTTTCACTATAGCCATAGCTAAAACCCGTATGAAGCTTTGTGTTTTTGGCAACATAGCCTTCAAATGATGAATTCAAATAAAAATTATCATTGGTAACAGCTACCCTAATTTTATCTTCAAAATTGATGTCTTTTTGATTGATGTCGAAATTTGTCTTGTCAAAAGCTGCATAAACTTTTAGCAATCCATTTTTAATTTTTGTTCTAAAAACACTTTCACCAGAAGCAGCTTCCACAGGCTTATTCCAATCTAAATTTTGAGGAATTATAGCTTGATAGGGAGCTAAATTAATATAACTAGTATTGAATGTTAGAGAACTGTTTTTCCATTTTTTGGTTTTTCCTAAACCTGCTCCAACAGTCATGATAGAAATATCCGTTTGATTTTGAATGGGTTCATCAATCGTATTCATTAAAAGCACACTGGAAAGAGCATCTCCATATTCTGCGCTATATCCACCTGTTGAAAATGTAATGCCATCAAATAAAAAGGGTGAAAATCTACCTCTTGTTGGCACATTATTAGCCGTTGCACCATAAGGTTGAGCCACACGAACTCCATCCACATAAGTTTGAGTTTCGTTGTCTTCTCCTCCACGAACAAATAATCTTCCACTCTCACCAACCGTTTGAGTACCTGGCAAAGTTTGCAGTGCACCAATGATGTTTCCTACTGAACCAGCTGTTGTGACAATATCTAATGGCTTTAATGCGGTTACTTTACTATTATCTCCTGCTTTGAATGTTCCTGCTGAAACTACAACAGCATCTAATGTATTTAAGTCTTCTTTTAGCGTAAATGTTTTTATTGTATATTTTTCAACTTCAGTTTTTATAAGTAATGTTTCAAAAGAAAGGAAACTAATTTGCAGAAATTGATTTGAAGTTGCTGTAGTTTCAAAAGAAAAATCACCATTCTCATCGGTTATTGTTCCGTCATAAGTGCCTTTTAAAAAAACATTAGCACCAATAATAGGGTTATTTTGTTCATCTACTACTTTTCCTTTTAACGTAGTTTGCGAATAACTTATAAAACTTATAATTGTTATGAATAATGTTACAATTGTTTTCATTTTTTACATTTAGTTGATTTGATGTAGCAAATTTGTTGCATTCTAAATGGAAATAAAATTTAGCTTTTCCGAATTGTTGAATTTTGAGGATGAATTGTAAAATGTACTTGCAAAAAAAACTTTTAGTCAATTGTTGTCGTAAATATAATTATGAAAACAATCTCCTTACAATTGTTGCTGTTAATTATAATTCCAAATGGTTTGATGGCACAAAAGATTAACAATATGGCTTCATTTAGAGCTATTGAAAATGATAGTTACTTTAGGTTTAATTATGATAATGATTATTTTACTTCTTCAGATAAAAATTATACTCAAGGCTATTCTTTTGAACTAGTTTCTTCAAAATTGAAAAAAAATCCTATCAACAAACTGTTTTATATTCCACAAAATTCAGCAACTAAATTTGGTTTCTCCATCGAACATATTGGTTTTACGCCAAGTAACTATAAAAGTGCAGCCATTCAATTTAGTGACCGACCATTTGCAGCAGCTATCATGCTTAAAAGTTTTACGATAAGTACAACTATTGAGAAAAAGTACAGAGGATATTCTGCTTTCAATATTGGAATAATTGGTCCTGGAGCATTTGGAAAAGAAATGCAAGTTGCTATTCATGAAGCTACCGGAAATGCAATTCCACTAGGTTGGAAAAACCAAATTAAAAATGATGTCGTACTAAATTACGAAATAGGTTTAGAAAAACAATTGTTCCGTTTTAGAAACATATTCTCTTTACAGTCTGACACAAATTTGAAAGTTGGAACACTATACACCAATGCTTCTTTAGGTTTAAATGCCACAATAGGAATCATAAACACCCCTTTCGATTCTACCTTTGAAAAGAGTAAATTTCAACTCTATTTTTACACACAACCTCTTGTAAATATTGTTGGTTATGATGCAACTCTTCAAGGTGGTTTGTTTAATCAGAATAGTCCTTATACCATTTCAAATTCATCCATTGAACGTTTTACGGCTCAACATAATTATGGCATTGTTTTAAAAACTAAAAGGTTGTATTTTGAATATTCCAGAACAGCAATTACAAGAGAATTTGATTCGGGAAATTCAGCTAAATGGGGTGGAATTAAGATTGGTTTTACATTTTGACAATTCAACTCTTCAAAATCTTATCAACAATTATAAAATGACAAAACTAGTTTCTTAAATAATACTTACTTTTGCATTTCATAAAACTTCAAAAAAATGATATATAAATTTAGAGCTATATTAGATACTAAAGAAGATATTTTTAGAGATATAGCTATAGAACAAACAGACACTTTAGAAGATTTGCACAACGCCATAACAAATGCTTTTGGTTTTGACGGAACTGAAATGGCTTCTTTTTATATGTGTGATGATGAATGGAATCAAGAATTTGAAATTCCTCTTTTTGATACTGGAGAAATTGAAGGTGAAGTAAGAACAATGAGCGAATTTATCTTAGAAGATAATTTAGACAAACACCACACAAAAATTATTTATGTGTATGATTTTTTAAACATGTGGACATTTTTTGTAGAATTAGCTGCTATAGATGAAGAAAAAGAAGACGGATTAGTATATCCTGCATTGTTATTCTCTCATGGTGAAATTCCTTTAGAACCAGAAGACAAACTATTTGAGGCTGAAGGCGGATTTGACGATGAAGATTTTGACGAAGACGAACTAGATATGTTTGAAGGCGATGACAGCTTTGAAGATTTTGGCTTCGAAGAAAACTGGAACTAAAGCAAGAGAATAGAAAATAGAACAAAGAAAATAGAATCGATAAATTAATAAGTTCATAGAAGGAAAGTCTTTTTTCTTTTCCCTGTGTTCTTTATTCTAAATAACAAAATGATAAACCTTTTCAACGCCCACATTGACAATCTTTCCATCCATAGAGTTGGAAATAAAAGCCGAAATGAAGCTATTTTCTTGTCTGAAAATCCATACGGATTGAACGATGAAATTATGCCTCTTTTAAAAGAATATTTCTTTAAACCTTTTCGCGAAAAAGAAGAAAACTATTTTCAGTTTGCTCATGAAGTAGATTTAGAGTACAATGATATGTTCAATTTAGCTACTGAAATCTTTACAAATCCTAGTGAAGTTCACAATGTATCTCAAAAAATAACCAAACATCTTTTTGAACAATCCAATCATCCTCACATCAAAAACGGTGAAGTTTATGTGGCTTATCTTACCAATGTTTCAATTGATAACAATGTGGTAGATGCCATTGGTATTTTCAAAAGTGAAATTCAAACCGATTTCTTGCAATTTGAAGAAAATGGTAGCAATTTAGAAATGATTTTACAACAAGGAATCAACTTAAACAAGTTAGATAAAGGTTGTTTAATTTTTAATTACAAAAAAGAAGAAGGCTATAAAATTCTAACGGTTGATAGCAATAGATATGATGCTCGTTATTGGTTAGAACATTTCTTATCCGTTGATGCTTTTCAAGATGAAAATTTCATGACTAAAAAGTATTTAAAATTCTGTCAAGATTTTGCAAAAGAAGTAGTTTTACCAGCAGAAGACAAGCAACAAGAGGTTTTGTTTATGAATAGGGCCATCAATCACTTTGCTAAAAATGATGCTTTTGAAGAAACCGCTTTCTTGAATGAAGTAATGGAAAACCCAGAATTTATTCCAGAATTTAAAAACTACAAAGTAGATAAAGGCGAAAAATATAGTATTGAAGATGTAACGAATTTCCCAATTGCCAATGCAGCTGTAACTGATGTTCGCAAGAAATTGAAAAACACCATTCATTTAGATACCAACGTGCAAATAAAATTGGATTTCGTAAATTCTGATTCAGCACAAAAATTTGTAGAAAAAGGTTGGGACGAAGAAAAACAAATGTATTATTACTTAGTTTATTTCAACAAAGAACAGAAAATTTAGCATTCAATGTTCAGTAGTTAGCGTTCAGTAAAATTAAAGTCCTCAATTCATTAAAATGGTTGAGGATTTTTTTTATATTTGGATAGACAAAATTCTACAAATCATGACAAAACTAGAACTTCAAAAATTCATTGAAGAAAAATCGAACCGTCAAATTGTTTTAAAAGAGCGTATGAATCTTTTAAATGCCTTAGATGAAGAATTATCAAGTTCAAAAATTGGACGTTGGTTTGGTTCAGCCTATTTATCTACTAAACGACTTATTACACTTGTTCTAGGAATTGTTTTTATAGTTGGTGCTGTTCTATTTTTCTTTTTTCCTCAAATTATTGTAAAAGATGAAGCTGTAAAAAATGAAATTATTCAAGATTATAAAATGAATTTTGAGCAAGAAACTGGTTCCTCTTTACAGGTAAAAATTGAGCAAATTTCTAACGATTCTGTCAATTCAAACTCTATTTTATTGGTTCAAAATATTGATAAATCTATTGAAAATTCAATACAAAATAACGCTAAAAACAAATTCCAATTCATGGCAATTTTAGTTTTAATTTTGGGAATCATTTTACTTTATATTGCTAGATTAACCAAAAAAATAAAAGTAAGAAACACTAAAATTGCTGATGCGGAAAACTTAACACAAGCCATCATCAAAGATTATGCTCTAACCATTGAAGAAGAGGATAAAGAACTTCAAATTTTAAGACAATACTTAAACTCAACTACACTTTAACATGAAAAAAATTATCCTTTCCTTCATTATCCTTTTTATCTCTAACACCAGTTTTTGTCAGGATTTACAATCGTTAGAAATTGAAACTAACAAAATGTTCAAGGCTACATCTAAAATGAACTTTGACGAAATTTTAGATTTTAGTTACCCTAAATTATATGATATTCTCAGCAGAGAACAAATGAAAGAAATGCTTGAAATGACTTTTACCAATGAACAATTTGATATTAGTTTTTTACCAATTGATCCTGAATTTGACTACACACCAATTAAAAAAATTGAAAAAAAATCACTTAGTGTCATAAAGTATAATTTAGGAATGGCCATGCGTTTTAATGAACCCGTTGACGATGAAACCGCTAACATTATGATTGAAAGCTTACAAGCACAAGGCGAAAGTTATGCTGATGTGAAATATGACAAAGAAAAAAACACTTTCTATATCAAAGGTAAATCAACAATGATTGCTATTGCTGATGAAGTCACTGAAAATAAATGGAAGTTTATTACCTATGATAAAAACAAAAGACAAATTGCTGAAATGCTTTTAAGTGATTCTATTTTGAATAAATTAGGGTTATAATTTTATTTTAAATATTCAACTAAATACATAAATAATCTTACTATTATTACTATTCCTGTTATAATTAAACCTATACCAGCAGTTTGAATTTTAAAAGACAAACCGCCAACTTTCTTTTCTTTTTTTAACTTTTGATAATAATTAATTAGTTTAATACCCAAATAAATTAATAGAATAGCTAAAATAAATTCTAAAAACTTCATCTAGATTAAATTTCTTCATCCGGAAAAATCTTTCCAGGATTTAAGATATGATTAGCATCAAAAACTCGTTTAATACTTTCCATAAGTTCTAAATGAGTTTTTGAAAAAGCTATGTCCATATAGTTTTTTTGCACATAACCTATTCCATGTTCCCCAGAAATGGTTCCTTTTAAAGAAACTGTTAGTTCAAAAATTTCGCGAATCCCTTTAGGAACTTCATTTTTCCAGTTTTCTTCTGTCATGTCACCTTTTACAATATTGATATGCAAATTACCATCACCAGCATGTCCATAACAAATAGATTCAAAACCATATTTTGCTCCTATGTCCTTCACTCCTTTTAACAGCAAAGGCAATTCATATCTTGGCACAACTGTATCTTCTTCTTTGTAAATAGAGTTAGACTTTACAGCTTCTCCAACGGCTCTTCGCATTTTCCATAAGGCATTTTTTTGTTCTTCAGAATCCGCAAAAAGAACATCATCAATATCAAATTGTTCTACAACTTCTAAAATTTTCTCGGCATCTTGCATTAAAATTTCTGGATAATTTCCATCCACTTCAATTAATAAATGTGCTTGAATATTTTCTTTAATGGGTACACTAATTCCATCCACATATTTCATCGTCCAATCTAAGGCATCTCGTTCCATAAATTCCAAAGCACTTGGTACAATTCCAGCTCTAAAAATGGCAGAAACTGCTTCACAGGCTTGCTCTGATTTATAAAAAGGTACTAAAAGCAAATTGGTATGCGAATTAGCAGGCAACAATTTCAACACAATTTTAGTGATAATACCAAGCGTTCCTTCACTTCCTACCATTAGTTGCGTTAAATTATAACCTGTAGAATTTTTTAAGGTATTAGCACCTGTCCAGATAATTTCTCCATTGGGTAAAACTACTTCTAAATTTAAGACATAATCTTTGGTTACACCATACTTAACAGCTCTTGCTCCACCAGAATTTTCTGCTATATTTCCGCCAATGAAACAACTTCCCATACTACTTGGATCAACAGGATAAAATAATCCTTTAGCGGCAACTGCTTCTCTTAGCACTTGGGTAACAACGCCTGGTTCTGTAATTACTTGCAGATTTTTTTCGTCAATGGTTAAAATTTTATTTAGTCGTTCTAATGAAAGCCCTATTCCTTGTTGGACACATAAAGCACCACCACTCAATCCTGTTCTTGCACCAATTGGTGTTACAGGAATATAATATTCATTAGCTACTTTTAGAATTTCAGCAATTTCTTGAGCATTTGCAGGTTTCAAAACTACACTTGGTGGAAAGACATAATCTTCTGTTTCGTCATGACCATAATCATTTCTGGTAGCTTCATCTGTAAAAAGGTAAGACTCTCCTACAATTTCCTTTAATAGCTCTATTATATTTTTTTTCAATTCCATTTTAATAATTTAAAAATTCAACAAAATCCAATACCAAAAAGCCAATGTTAAAAAGGATAAGGGAATTCCTATTCCAACCATCATACTACTCAATTTTGGTTTCAATCCATAAGTTGATGCTAAAATTGCACCCGTAATCATAGGTGCCATTGCAGCTTCTATAATAGAAACATCTATAGACAGTCCATTTGCACCAAGTATTTTTTTATACAAAATAAAGAAAAAAACGGGTGTAATTATCAATTTAAAGAGCAATCCTAAACTTAAAAAACTCCAATGCTTACTATTTCTTTCAAATTTAAGTTGAAATCCCACGGCTATTAAGGCTATTGGAGAAACCGTACTTCCTATTCGCTGAAAAACAGATTGCATTTCTTGTGGAAAATCTATTTTAAATAGGTTGAGCAAAACTGCTAGTAAAAAAGCTACAAAAGGTGGAAAAAACAAAATTTTCTTAACTATTGCTGTTGGACTTAATGTAGCTCTTGAAAATAAAGTTGCAACGACAATTCCCATTGTTGCCATCACCACAAAAGTTCCTGGTTGATCTATTATTATGGCTGTTTCTATTCCTTTTGTGCCATATAGAGCCTCAACCACTGGAAATCCAACAAAAGATGTATTTCCTAAACCAGCAGTTAAAATTAAACAACCTATTAGTTTTTTGGACCAACCTAAATAAGTTCCTAATGTATAAAAAAACAAAAACGCTAATCCAAACCCGAGCCATGCTATTCCTAATGGATATAACAAAGCAAATGAAATTTCAATTTTTGGAATATAATAGAGTGCCAAAGCTGGCAATGAAACATAAATTACAAACTGATTCAAAACAACATGAAAGTTTTTTGGAAAAGTTTTGGCATATTGAAAGGCAAACCCAATCAGTAAACAAATGAAAATTAATAGAATATTATCCATCTCAAAATTAAGAAATACAAAGTTAGAAGCAATATTTTGAATATTGGTCTGAAAGTTCATTTTTTTGAAAAAAATTGTACATTTACAAAAAGAGAATCCTTTTGAAAAAACCATCTAAAAAATCGGCTTTATCAGAAATCAACGGAATCAATCAACCTGATTCTGTTAGTGCAAATGTTGCTAAAAAAATTCAGTTAAAACGCAAGGAAATTCCTTCTTCAGAATCACTAATTGATGCTATAAAAAAGGGTGATAAAATAGCTTTGAGTAGAGCTATAACTTTGGTTGAAAGTACAAATCCAATTCATTTAGAAAGAGCTAATGAAGTAATAAATGGTTGTTTGCCTTATGCCAATAACTCTGTCCGAATAGGCATTACTGGTGTTCCTGGTGTGGGGAAAAGTACATTCATTGAAACTTTTGGAAAACACCTAACCTCTATGGGTAAAAAAGTAGCTGTTTTAGCTGTTGATCCTAGTTCTTCTATAAGTCACGGAAGCATTTTAGGTGATAAAACTCGAATGGAAGAATTGGTTAAAGACGAAAACGCTTACATTCGTCCAAGTGCTTCAGGTGAAAGTCTTGGAGGTGTCGCAAGAAAAACTCGTGAAAGTATTATTTTGTGTGAAGCTTGTGGTTTTGATACTATAATTATAGAAACCGTTGGTGTGGGGCAAAGCGAAACTGCCGTTCATAGCATGGTGGATTTCTTCTTGCTCTTAAAAATTGCTGGTGCTGGTGATGAGTTACAGGGCATTAAACGAGGCATTATGGAAATGGCAGATACTATTGTAATCAACAAAGCTGATGGTGATAATATTGCTAAAGCCAAACTAGCTAAAACCGAATTTAACAGAGCCTTACATTTATTTCCTGCAAAAAGTAGCGGTTGGATTCCAAAAGTAACCACTTGTAGTGCTTATGAAAAAACAGGAATTGATGAAATTTGGACCATAATCTCAGAATACTTCTCTTTGACTAAAGAATCTAATTACTTTTTTAACAAGCGCAAAGACCAAAACCAATTTTGGATGATGGAAACCATCAATGAACAGCTAAAATCAAATTTTTATAACCATCCTGAAATTATAAAACGATTAGAGGAAAATAAAAAAATGGTTCAAGATGGCGTTATTTCTCCTTTTGCTGCTGCTCAATCTTTATTGAAAACATTCTTCTTCTCATAAAAAAACCCAATGAAAAAAATTCATTGGGGTTTTCTTTCCAAAACAAATCTAATTAACAAGTTTAATTAGTAAATAACAAACAAACGTATAAACATGAAATATTTACACATTACCTTTTTCAAAGATGCGTACTTTATTCATACATTTTATAGGTAAAAATACCTGTTTTAAAAAAATAGATTCGTCAAAAAACAGGTATTTTCACGGTATAAACTTAGTAGTATTTAAAATAGATTTGTAGCAAGTTAATAAAACCCTTTATTAAATAGACGCATTTACTATTATAAAAACTTCTAAAATGAGTATTGCCAATACACCATTAGCAGATTTAAAATATTTTTTTACTTATCTCCAAATAATTACAGCGATTGCAGGGTCATTGTACTATTATAAATATAAAGATACGTACTTAAAATACTTTTTATTTCTGCTTTGGTATATTGTCTTAAATGACATTTTTGCTGAATTGTATCGTGTAAAAGTATCTACTCTTGATTTTTTTTTCTACAATAGTTCGCAATTAGTTTCTTTTAGCCTTTATTTTCTTTTATTTAAAAATGCGGTTAAAAATATAAATAGAGAAAGAACAATTTTAATTTTGCTACTTCTATACTATTGTTTTTATATAGGCTGTTTGTTTTTTGAAAACTTCTTTACAAATTACTTTTTGAGTGCTTTTATTTTTGGAGGTATTTTAATTATAATATCCATTTTAATCTATTTATTTGAGATTTTAAAGACAGATCAAATCATACAAATAAATAAAATGCTTTTGCTTTGGATTAGTATTGGGCTTCTTTTTTTCTTAATACCTAATATCCCTTTTGGCATCATAAGAAATTTTTATAAAGATTCGCCTACAATACCGAATATATATGTAGTATATTTTATGTTATTATTCTTTTATAACATTATACTAATCACAGGCTTCATCTCTAGTAGTAAAACACAACGAGATTTTGTTTAAAACCAAATCTCGTTGGATATAAATTTTAAGGAATTATGAGAAATTACTCCTCGTATCGTTCCATTTCTCTATCGTAAAACTCACCTGCTAGTGTGATTAGATGCTCCATTTCGCTTTCCATTTCTCGTTCGTCTTCATCATCAATTTCCTCTAAGAATTCCACCTCATCATCTTTTAAATTGATTAAAAATCTTGGATAATCTAAATGCACTATAAAAATATCATCTGGAAAATCGGTATTGTCTCCTAATATAAATTTTGGTCTTTCCATTTTTTTTAGTTTTTAATTATATTTAGTAGAGACAAGTCGCGACTTGTCTTTACATATCAATTTATTAATTTTTTGGTCAAATAATTAAAGCGAAGGTACAAAAATAATGCAGCAGCAGTTAATCCTGCTAAAAGCCCTATCCAAATTCCTATTGCTTTTAATTCTGTATAAATTCCTAAATAAATAGAAATGGGAAAACCAATTACCCAATAGGATATAAAGGTCATATACATAGGTATTTTAACATCTTGCAAACCTCTCAAAGCACCTAAAACTACAACTTGTAATCCATCTGAAATTTGAAAAATAGCTGCTACCAATAATAACTGTCCAGCAATTGTAACTACTTCTGTATTTTTTGCTAAATCGGCTACACTACTCATGTTTACAAATAAACCTGGTAGATGTTCATGAAATAAAACAAAAATAGCTGCAAAAACTATTTCTAATAAAATAGCCAATAAAAAAATCGATAACGCAACAATTCTTAGTTTTTTATAATCGTTTAATCCTTTTTGGTTGGCAACTCTAATCATGGCTGCAACGCTTAATCCCATAGCAAACATAAAAGTAAACGATGCTAAACTCAATGCAATTTGATTGGCTGCTTGGCTTGTTGTTCCTAAAACACCTGATAACCAAATTGCTCCTGTAAACAACGCTACTTCAAAAAACATTTGCATGGCTGAAGGTGTTCCTAATTTGATGATTTTTATATTGACTTCTCGCTTAATTTTTTTCAAATCAAATCCTTTGAAAAACGGATGAAATTTTTCTCTCTTATTCATCATGTAATGCATATAACCTAACATTACAAAGCGTGAGGCAATCGTTCCAATAGCTGCACCTACAATTCCCATTTTTGGAAAAATCCAAAATCCATAAATCAATAAATAATTTAACACAACATTGACTAAATTGCCTAAAATTGTTGCCCACATGGAATACTTGGTTTCACTCATTCCGTCAGCAAACTGTTTATAAGCCTGAAACATGATTAATGGAATTAATGAAAAAGCTACAATATCCAAATAAGGTTTTGCCAATTCCACCACAATTTCTGGTTGACCCATAAAGGCTATAAGTGGTTTTGAAAAGAAAATCAAAGTGAATAAGGCTACTCCTAAAATCGTACACAAATACAACCCATGATGAAAAGCGCTTCTTCCTTCTTCAATATCATGTTTACCATCAGCTTCTGCCACTAATGGAGTTATAGCTGTTGAAAATCCGATTCCGAGTGACATGGCAATGAAAACAAAACTATTTCCTAAAGATACAGCTGCCAACTCGTCTGGTCCTAATTTACCAACCATAACATTATCAACAATACTCACTACGGTGTGCCCTAACATCCCTAAAATGATGGGATAGGCTAATCTTAAATTATAAGAAAATTCTTTGGTATAGGTTGATAAATTCATTTGCGATTTTAAAGCGGCAAAGATAGTTATTTCTCGCTACTTAACTTATCGTGATACATTTTTATATTATCTTTAACTTGATCTTCAAGTTCAGGATAATGAAATTCATATTTATTTAATTCTTCTAAAATGGTTTTGGCTACAATATATCTAGCTGTTTCTTTATTATCTGCCGGAATTACAAACCAAGGAGCATGTTCTTTTGAGGTCTTGTTCATAATATCTTCATAGCATTCTTGATACTTATCCCACAATTCTCGTTCTTTTAAATCTCCTGGAGAAAATTTCCAATTGTGTTTTTCGGTTTCTAATCTTCTTAGTAATCGTTGACGTTGTTCTTCTTTGCTCAAATGCAAAAAGAATTTCATGATAATAACACCATTGGTTGCTAAATGTTTTTCAAAGGCATTAATACTTTCAAAACGATTTTCCCAAAATTCAGTTGTAATTGTGGAAACATCTTCAATATCTGGCATATTTTCATTCAAAATATAATTTGGATGCACTCGTGTTATCAAAACATTTTCATAATGTGTTCTGTTAAAGACAGAAAATTTTCCTTTTTCAGGTAGTGCCAAATAATGTCTCCACAAAAAATCATGTTCTAATTCATTAGATGATGGTGTTTTAAAACTGTGTACCACAACTCCACGTGCATTGAATTCTTTAAAAACTTCTCTAATCAAACTATCTTTTCCTGCGGTGTCCATTCCTTGTAGGCAAATCAAAACACTATATTTATTGTGAGCGTACATTTTATCTTGCACTTTGCTCAACTTCTCTCGGATTTTTTGCAATTCTTTCTCCTTCTTTTTTTCAGAAGTTTCTACATTAATATAAGTTGGAATTTCTCTTAATTTAATAGTATCCTTTACTTTAAAGTCATCTGATTTCAGCGTTTTCATAATAATTACATTTATATTTGTTACCTATAATTAAAGTGTTTTGTAAAAGTATGGAAAAATTTCAACTGCAACTGTTTTTTCAAATTATTGGTATTGGTTCTGCTTCTGGACTTTTATATCACAATGATTTGCTTTATATAATTTCAGACAATAGTTCCTACTTATATGAGTATAAGATTGATTCTAATGCGTTAAATAAAATCGCTTTAGTTGAAAATCCCGAAGAAAATATGCTCAAAAAAGACAAGCCTGATTTTGAATCGATGACTTTAGAGAAAAACAAAATTTTTATTTTAGGTTCAGGTTCAACTGACAAACGCAAAAACATTATTAGTTATTCCATAAAGTCAAAAACAATCAATAGCAATGATTTTTCAAAACCTTATGATTCTCTGATGAAAATTTCTGGAATTAGAAGTGAAAACATGAATATTGAAGGATTTATTTATTCCCCAAATAAAGCTTTATTATTTCAAAGAGGAAATGGAGAAAACGGAATTAATGGTGTATTTGAAATAAAAAGTAATAACTCAGAAATCGTATTCCATAAAATTTCACTTCCAAAAATCAACAACGTTGAGGCTTCTTTCACCGATGCTATTTTAGTTGATGAAACCATTTATTTTTTAGCTTCAGTGGAAAACACTACCTCAACTTATGATGATGGAGAAATATTAGGAACATTCTTAGGGAAAATGAAATTAGAGGACTTTTCAATTGTAGAAACCCAATTAATTTCAACTAAACATAAATTTGAAGGCATCACACTTTATAAAAAAACAGAAAATCAATTAGAATTTTTATTGTGTGAAGATAACGACACTGATCTTTTAGAATCAAACATTTACAAATTAATCATCACTATATGAATCCTATTTTAAACCGAAACCTTTTTTTAGTCAAAGAACATATTGGAATGTTCAAAGCATCTAACAACTTTGATGTTTTTAATCCAGATAATGGAGCACAACTTATGACTTGTAGAGAACCTAATTTAGGTTTCTTTACCAAATTATTCCGCTTTACAGATTATAAAAGAATGACTCCTTTTCATGTAGTAATTGCTGATATGCAAGGAAAAAAGATACTAACTGTTAAAAGAGGTGTTACTATTTTTCGTTCTGATGTTGAAATTTTTGATGAAAATGAAAAACGAATTGGCATTTTCAAACAAAAATTCTTCTCATTTGGCGGAAAGTTTGAAATTCACGATACGAATGACAGACATCTTTGCACCTTACAAGGAAAATGGACAGGTTGGGATTTTAAATTTACAAAAGACAACAAAGAATTAGCTCACGTTTCTAAAAAATGGGCAGGAATGGGAAAAGAATTCTTTACCAGTGCAGACAATTATATTTTAGAAATCTTCAATCATGTTCCACAAGATGATACTCTTAGACCTTTAATAGTAGCTTCTGTGATGTGTATTGATATGGTTTTCAAAGAATAACCCTTTAAACTTTATCCTCATAAACCTCAAAAAGTTAACCGTTTTTTGAGGTTTTTTTTTGATTATTGCTTACTTTTAAAAAATATTTTTAATGCCTTTCCAACCTTTTCCAACTTTTTATACTCTTTATAATAAAGCAACTTTTTATGATGGATGAAAAAATAATCATAGCCTGCAAAAAACAACAACGCGAAGCCCAACGTATGGTATACGAACAAATGGCAACCAAGTTGTATTACACTTGCAAACGCTATTTAAAAAAAGAAGAAGAGATTGAGGAAGTATTGGCAGATGCATTTTACATCATCTTCACAAAAATAGAACAACTCAAAGAAAATAAAGCCTTTGAAGGTTGGGCAAGAAAAATAGCTGTCAATCAATGTTTGTTACAACTCAAAAAGAATTTGAATTTCAATCTTTATTTGGAAGACACCAATATGCAGTCGCAACCTTTTACAGATGAAGTAACTGATTTAGAAGAAGAAGATTTAATGAAATTAGTAGAAAAAATTCCAGAAGGTTGTAGAACGATTTTTAACCTCTTTGTAATTGAAGGTTTTTCGCATAAAGAAATTGCCGAACAACTAAAAATATCTGAAGGGACATCCAAATCACAATTAAACGTTGCCAAAACTAAATTGAAAGAATTAGTAAATACCTTTTACTATCAAAAAGCTAAATAAAATGAATCAAGAAGAAAAAATATATCAAAAAATAAGAGAAGCTTCTCACAAAACCGAAGAAACATCTTTTCCAGGAATGGATAAAGTGTGGAACCGTGTAGAAGAAAAACTAGACACTAAAATAATCAAAAAGAAAAGCGAAGTTTGGAAAAAATTAGCCATTGCTGCTTCTTTCTTATTATTTTTTACGGTTGGAATTCAATTATTTACTACTCAAAAAGAATTGAATGAACCAATTGTTCCTAAAGTAAACATGGAATCATCCTCAGAAAATAATGCCAATTTAGATACTATAAAAACGGAAGAGTTTACAAATGACAAATCAGCAGTAGAGTCATTTTTAAATACTGATGGAACTAAAAACAAAGTTGCTGCTCCAACTAATCCTTCTGAAGAAATAGTTTCAGAAGCAAAATCAACTGCAATTTATGATGATATTCCTGCTATGGGTTATAGCAATAAAAAAATAGCTGAATCTGCTAAAACTTCTTTTGATGCCGAAGAAATAACAGCCGATGTGGAAATAATAAGCCATAAAGAACTTCTTGAAAAAGGCCACTTCAATTCGGCAAGTTCTAATAATGTATTTTATCCAGGCAAAGGAAAGATATATGCTACCAGAAGTTCCAATATGAAATATGAATTACAAGATACTACTGAAAAGGAATCAAAAGTTCAATCTAAAAACGACGATTTACTAATCATTAATGGAGAATTATCTTCTAAAAAAAGAAAAGATTTAAACCCAAATGAAATTGAAGAAATGGTAGAATTAAAAAATCCTATCTACATCATCAATGGGGAAGAATTTTCCGAAGAATCTCTTTTTGGAGAAAAACCAACCAGTAAATACGCTCCTTTAACCAATCAAAAAATAGATTCCATAAAAGTCTATTTACCAGAAGAAGCCATTCCTATTTATGGTGCAAAAGGTAAAAATGGTGTGGTAATTATAGCCATTAAAAAATAAACTTCAATTCTATTATGAATTAATATTTGCCAACACATAATCGTGTTAGCCTAGATGACCTTACTTAAATTTTAACTAAAAAAAAGATGCTGAAACGAGTTTAGCATGACAGAAATCAAATAAAAATAAATCATGACAAAGAAAGTAATCCTTATTTTAATGGTGTTCACGATGATACCGTTACTGCAATCGTTCTGTGGCTTTTATGTTTCCACAGGTAACTCTAAAATTTTCAATCAAGCATCCGAAGTAATTCTTGTGCGAGATGGAAAGAAAAACACTGTGACTATGAATAGCGATTTTAAAGGTGATGTAAAAGACTTTGCCATTGTAATTCCTGTTCCAACAGTTCTAAAAGAAAATGACATCAAAGTCGTTAAAAAAGACATCTTCAACAAGTTAAATCAATATTCTGAACCAAGATTAGTGGAATATTATGACGAACATCCATGCCAACCAAGATATAAATATGATGATATGATTATGGCTGAAAGCGTTTCAGTAATGAAAAACTCAGCTGCAATGGAGAAAAAAGATAAAGAATTAGGAGTAACCATTGAAGCAAAATATACCGTAGGAGAATACGATATTCTAATTTTATCCGCCAAAGAATCAGCTGGATTAAAAACTTGGCTACTTCAAAATGAGTATAAAATTCCAGCAAAAGCAGAAGAAGTTTTGGAACCTTACATCAAATCAAAAATGAACTTTTTTGTGGTAAAAGTCAATTTAATTGAAATGAAAAAATTAGGTCGAGAAGAGTTAAGTCCAATCCAAATTTCTTTTGATAGCGAAAGATTCATGCTACCTATTCGTTTGGGAATGGCAAATGCTAATGGTCCTCAGGATTTAATTGTTTATGCTTTTACCAAAAACGGAAGAGTGGAAAGCACGAATTATAGAACTGTAAAAATTCCAACAGACAAAAATATTCCAACCTTTATGCGTCCGAAATTTCAGGAATTTTACAAAGATCTATTTACCAAACAATATAAAAAATATGGCAGAAACGCTGTTTTTACAGAATATGCTTGGGATTTAAGCTCTCACAACTATCAAAAATGTGATCCTTGTTCAACAACTCCTCCCACTTATGCAGAATTAAAAGATGCTGGTGTTTTCTTTGCCAATTACAGAACACCACAAGGTTGGCAAGGAAGTGATTATGAAGGAAATCTATTTTTTACCCGTTTGCATGTACGTTATGATAGAGAAAATTTTCCAATGGATTTACTCTTTCAGGAAACTATGGACCAACAATCCTTCCAAGGCAGATACATCATGCAACACAGCGTAAATGTGGATATGCAAAGTTGCACTGAAGGAAGAAGATACTACAATGACGTTTTAAACCGAAGAGAAAATGAGTTGGAAACATTAGCCAATTTAACCAATTGGGACATCGATAATTATGATGATTACACCAATGAAATCCGAACAAAACTAGGGTATAAAACATCAAAAAGTGAAACTAAAAAAGGTGGTTTATTCTTCTTTTCAAATGGAAATAAGCCAAACAAAACACTACCAACTTTGTTACTACTTTCAGGTTTAGCACTAATTTCATTCTTGATTTACAAGAGAAAAACGCTTTTACCAAAATTAGCAGCAATCAAAAGTTTTTTATTTTAAACAAAACATTCATGTCATTGATTCACAGTTTTAAAATTTAAAATCAGTGAATCAGTGGCTCCATAAAAAAGATATACTTATGAACGCAAAAGCCATAGAACTTCCTAAAAATTATAAACTATCATTATTCAATGATGCTCGACATTTTCAAATCCTTTTTTTGGGAAGTTTCTTGGTCATTGTTTTATTTGCCAATGATTTTCCTAAAGAATATTTGTTTCAAATTGGTTTAACCATTTCCAGTTGCATACTATTTCAGTTCCTTTTTACACATTTTACAACAAAAAATTACAGCTCTTGGAAAAGTGCTCTCATTACATCATTAGGTCTAAGTTTATTATTAAAAGTAGATGCTATTTATTGGGTATTTGTAGCTACTTTTATTGCTATTGCTACAAAATTTTTAATCAAATACAAAGGAAAACATATTTTCAACCCAGCCAATATTGGTGTTGTAGCAACCATTTTAATTAGCCAACACGCTTGGATTTCACCGGGACAATGGGGAAGTAATATCATCTATTTATTTATAATTGGTTCCTTAGGGTTTCTAGTAATTAAAAAAGTAGCCCGAATTGATATTGCCTTAAGTTTCATTGGAACATTTGGAGGATTATTATTCATCAGAAACATCTTGTTCTTAGGTTGGCCGATAGATTTTTGGTTGCATCAAATGACTAATGGAACCTTAATGTTGTTCACTTTTTTTATGATAACTGATCCAATGACTACTCCTAATAATCAAAAAGCCCGAGTTATTTTTGCTGTTTTATTGGCAAGTATTGCTTTCTATTTAACCACTTTTAAACATTTTTATGCAGCACCAGTTTGGGTATTGCTCTTCATGTCGCCTTTAACTATTTTGTTTGATAGGATTTGGAAAGGCAAAAAATTCAATTGGCTTAATCCAGTGAAAGTAATCAGATAAATAAATGAAAAATATAATATATACATTAATAATTCTATTTTTAGGTTTAACCGCTTCTGCACAAGAAGTAGTTAAATCTGAAATAGTATTAAAGGACACTCCAACAATTTATCTCATTGGCGGAATTGCTTCTGTAATTACAAAAGAAGATGCCGCTTTTGCAAAAAAATACAATATTCAATACCATGATTTTGGTTGTTTAGCACCCGCAAATATGGAAAAATATGAAAAACTAAACGCACAAGCATTTGACGAATTAAATAAAGAGTTTGGTACAAATTGGCAAAAAGAAATTCGGAAAGGAATTTTAGGATATGAAAAATGGAAGAAATCTTAAGATGAACTTAAATTTGAAATTTCATGCTGAATTTATTCAAAAAAAAATGTACTTTTAATTAAATATTTAATGTTAAAGTCATGAAAAAAGTTCTAGTTGTCCTTTTAGTTGTTTTAGTTATTTTACAGTTTTTCCAAATTGACAAAACTAATCCTGCATTTGATGCCAATCAAGATTTTCTAAAAATACATGAAACTCCTACTGAAATTGCTTCAACCATAAAAGCCTCTTGCTATGATTGTCATTCTAACGAAAGTGTTTATCCATGGTACACTTATGTGCAACCTGTGGGATGGTTTGTGAAAAATCATATTGAAGAAGGAAAAGAACATCTCAATTTTTCTGAATTTGGAACCTATACACCAAAGAAACAAGCGCATAAATTAGAAGAATGTTATGAATTAATTAAAAAAGGAGAAATGCCTCTTTCAAGCTACACCATCATTCACAAAGATGCTGATTTAACTCAAGCTCAAAAAACTGAATTGGTGAGTTATTTTAATGAAGTTGAAAAGCAAATAAATAATGATGTTGAATAATCATAATCTGAGATACTGAATCAAGTTCAGCATGACAACTTCCAACTCATAACTCAAAAACTACTTCTCAATCTCCTTCAAAGAATCCATTTTTTTGTATTCCAAGAAACCTTTTAGGTCTTCAAAATGTTCTTTTACTCTTTGGTTGCCAAATTCAAAAACCTTCTCAGCTAAACCATCTAAGAAATCTCTATCGTGAGAAACTAGGATTAAAGTTCCGTCAAAATCGCGTAAAGCATCTTTGATGATGTCTTTGGTTTTCATGTCTAAATGATTAGAAGGCTCATCCAGAATCAATAAATTAACTGGTTCCAACAATAATTTAATCATAGCCAAACGTGTTTTTTCTCCACCAGAAAGTACTTTCACTTTTTTGTGAATGTCATCTCCTTGAAACATGAATGCTCCTAAAATGTTTTTGATTTGGGTACGAATATCTCCTACTGCAATTCTATCAATGGTTTCAAAAATAGTTGCGTTTTCATCCAATAAGGAAGCTTGGTTTTGAGCAAAATAACCAATTTGTGCATTGTGACCAATTTCAACACTTCCACTATTGATTTCAATTTCTTTCATGATGGCTTTAATCATGGTTGATTTTCCTTCACCATTTTTACCTACGAAAGCTACTTTCTGACCTCTTTCAATAACTAAATTAGCATCTTTAAAAATTACTTTATCGCCATAACTTTTATGCAAATCTTTAACAATAACAGGATATTGCCCTGAACGTGCTGAAGGAGGAAATTTTAATTTCAAGGCAGATGTATCAATTTCATCAACCTCAATAGGAACAATTTTTTCCAACATCCTAACACGCGATTGCACAGCATCTGTCTTAGAAAAAGTTCCTCTAAAACGATCAATAAACGCTTGATTATCAGCTATAAATTTTTGTTGCTCATCATACGCTTTTTGTTGATGCACTCTTCTATCTTTACGCAACTCTAAATAATGAGAATATTTAGCTTTGTAGTCATAAATTCTTCCCATAGTAACTTCAATCGTTCTGTTAGTGATGTTATCTACAAAGGCTCTATCATGCGAAATTACCATCACTGCTTTGGCTTGATTGATTAAAAAATCTTCTAACCACTGAATACTATCCATATCCAAGTGATTCGTTGGCTCATCTAAAAGAATTAAATCGGGTTTCTTTAAAAGTATTTTTGCCAATTCAATACGCATTCTCCAACCACCAGAAAATTCATTTGTTGGTCGGTTAAAATCTTTTCTTTCAAATCCTAAACCTTTTAAAACTTTCTCTACTTCTGCTTCATAATTGACTTCTTCAATCGCATAAAACTTCTCTGAAAGCTCAGAAACTCTTTCAATTAGTTTCATGTAAGCATCACTTTCGTAATCGGTACGAATGGTTAATTGCTCGTTGATTTCGTCTATTTCACTTTTCATTGTAAACACTTCTGCAAAAGCTTTTGATGTTTCTTCCATAACGGTACAATCGTCATTGGCTAACAAATGCTGAGGCAAATAAGCAATAACAGCTTCTTTAGGTGCAGAAATATTTCCGCGAGTAGGTTTGTTTTGACCAGCAACAATCTTAAGCAGCGTAGATTTTCCTGCTCCATTTTTTCCCATTAGGGCTATCTTATCGGTTTCATTGATGGCAAAAGTTACTTCACTAAAAAGGGTTGTTCCACCAAATTCTACGGCTACATCGTTTACTGTAATCATTTTTGAAAATTTAGAATTTAGCATTTAGAAGTCAGAAGACGCTAAAACGCTAAAATTTTGAAGGTGCAAATATAGGTTAATTTAAGTCTTTGGCAAGTTGCAAAAAACTAAAAATAATGTTCTAAAAAATAAGATTTATAATTTGATTCTTAATTTATTAAGAAATAAATAATTTTCAAAAGAATTGAGGTTTAAACCTCATCTATGAATAATAAATACTATAATTTTGCAGTTTAAATAGAAATTATGCCTTTAATCGACTATAGTTTTCTCTCTAAAATTTTGCCTAAAGCGAAAATCAAAAAATCATTTAGAACATTAAAAAGTGATTATTTGATTCGAATTAAGTTGGCTATGGCATTATTCTTCTTTGGCAAGGGGTTTTGTTTTGCCACTTGGGCTAGTAGAATTCCTGATTTAAAAAATACTTTGCATTTGAGTGAAGCTGATTTGGGTACAATTTTATTTTTTTTACCAATTGGTCAACTAATTGCAATGCCTTTTTCGAGTAAAGTTGTATCTCGTTTTGGAAGTAGAATTATTACCATTTATGGAACTTTGTTGTATGCTTTATTTTTAATCTTTTTAGGGTTAGCTACTACCAGTTGGCAATTGGCTTTGGGTTTGTTTTTGTTTGGCGTTTTCGGGAATTTTTGCAACATAGCCAGCAATACACAAGGTGTTATAACCCAGCAACTATTCGAAAAACCTGTAATGGGCTTCTTTCATGGTTCGTGGAGTTTGGCTGGTTTTTTTGGTGCTTTGGTTTCATTATTGATGCTCTACTTAGAAGTATCACCTTTTGTGCATTTCATAATAGCCTTTGTTTTTGTAGTCTTACTAATTGTTTTGAATTCGAAATATTTAGTTCAAACAAAAGTGTCAAAAAGTAAGGAAAAAGTAAAAACTACTGATGTTGCGCCTAAAGACAGAATTCTAATTTGGTTAGGTGTAATAAGTTTCTGTTGTATGGCTAGTGAAGGAATTATGTTTGATTGGAGTGGTGTTTATTTCAAAGATATTGTTCAAGCTCCTTCAACTTTAGTCGCATTAGGATACACGTGTTTTATGATATCAATGGCATCAGGACGTTTTTTGAGTGATGTTTTGGTGCAAAAATTTGGTCCTCAAAAAATAATTGTTGCAAGTGGAATAGTAATTACTTTCGGATTATATCTTGCCGTAATTTTTCCTTATCTTATTCCAAGCACAATTGCATTTATGCTGGTTGGTTTTGGCGTTTCAAATGTAGTGCCTGTTGTTTTTAATAGAGCTGGAAAAATTACAACTGTTGCCACCGAAAAAGCATTAACAATCATCTCTAGTATAAGTTTTCTTGGTTTCTTGATAGGACCTCCAATAATAGGTTATATAGCTGAATTGACTAATTTAAGATATTCGTTTGCAACAATTGGAATTCTAGGAATTTTTATTTCTATTTTAACTTACAAACAAAAATTATTCAAAATTTAATTCAAAACATTAAACTTTTGATTACAAATTCATTTTAAAATCATCGATGATAGGCTCAGCTTTTTCTTTGTCTGCTTCGTTGATGAAAATTTCTACGGCTAAATCTGTGTTGCCAAATCCTATTACTCTAGCTGATTGTAAGTTGTTTTTTGCCATACAAACAATTTCGTTTTCTTGTAACTTAGCCTGAAGTGCCATTGCGATGATTTCGCTTCCTGAAAATATTTTTACTAGTGCCATTTTTAATTGTTTGTTGTTAATGTTTTATTCGTCAAATTCTATAAACAAGGGTTCAATCATTATTCGGTCTGCCATGATTTCAATTTTTTCTGTAATTTGATTGCAAAAGAACAGTTTTTGCATTTTAGGCATACTGTCAGCCAATCGCAAAATGGGAACATCCATTCTATTTCTAAATAAAATATCGGCATCATCAACAACCATCATTTGCAAACGGTTTACATTATAACCAGCTGTTGAAAACATTGCGTTAAGCTTGTTTGCTGTTCCAATAATAACATCTATGCCAAGTGAAATTTGATTTTTATCTTCGTCTAAATCGGTCTTATCATGAACTCCATACACTCTGATTTCATTGTCTTTTCCTAGTTGATTGAATAAATCAATCATTGCTATCACTTGTGGTTTGTCTTCTACAAAAACAATGGCTCTTGGGGATTCTTCAAAAGGCTTTTTTAGTTTCTGAATCACATTTAAAACAATTGTTGTTGTTTTTCCTGAACCTTTTTCAGATTGAATAACAGCATCCACACCGCTTTTAATGGTAGAAAAAGTTTCTTGTTGCAATTCATTGGCTTCCGTTAATCCATTGCGGATTAATCCATTTTGAAGGCCTTGATCTATTTTTTTTAAATTCATTTTTTAAAGTAATTAGTAACTAGTGAAAGTGATTAGTTAGTTACTAATTACTATTCACTATTCACTTAGTATTATTTACTCGCAAACATTTTTACATCATTTTCAGAGATTTCTGTTCCTCCTAGTATGATTAATCGTTCCACTACGTTTCTTAATTCGCGGATATTTCCTGTCCAATCGTACTCTTGTAATAGTTTAATGGCTTGTGATGAAAAACTTTTCACTGCATTTCCTTGTTCTTCTGCGATTTTATGGGCGAAATGTGCAATCAATTCTGGAATATCATCTCTTCTATCGTTAAGGGCTGGTACTTTTATTAAAATTACGGCTAAACGATGGTATAAATCTTCTCTAAAACGACCTTCTGCGATTTCTTTTTTTAAGTCTTTATTGGTTGCAGCAACTACTCTAACATCTACTTTTATGTCTTTGTCTGCTCCTACTCTTTGTATCAAATTTTCTTGTAAAGCCCTTAAAACTTTGGCTTGTGCTGGCAAACTCATATCGCCAATTTCATCTAAAAAAATGGTTCCGTTGTGAGCGGCTTCAAATTTTCCTGCTCTGTCTTTTACGGCTGATGTGAAGGCTCCTTTTACGTGTCCGAACAATTCACTTTCAATTAATTCACTCGGAATTGCTGCACAGTTTACTTCTATAATTGGTGCTGAATAGCGTTCGCTTTTTTCATGCAATTGATGGGCTACTAATTCTTTTCCTGTTCCGTTTGGTCCTGTAATTAAAACTCTAGCATCTGTGGGAGCAACTTTATCAATCATGGTTCTGATGTGATTAATTGCTTCACTATTTCCTATCATTTGATAGTTTTTACTGACTTTCTTCTTTAGGTTTTTATTTTCAACAACTAATTGTTTTCTATCTAAAGCGTTTCGAACGGTATTTAACAAACGATTCAAATCTGGTGGTTTTGAAATATAATCAAAAGCGCCTAATCGCATGGTGTTTACTGCTGTTTCTAAATCGCCATGACCAGATATCATGACCATTGGTATTTCGGGTTTGATTTTTTTAACGGCTTCAAGAACTTCAACGCCATCCATTTTTGGCATTTTTATATCGCACAAAACCAAATCATAGTCTTCATTTTTAATTTTTTCAACACCTTTTAAACCGTCTTCTGCTTCTTCTACAACATAACTGTCATTCTCTTCGGAAAGAATTTTTATTAATACTCTGCGAATGGTTGCTTCGTCTTCTATGATAAGTATTTTTGGCATTTTTTTTATTTAAACGCAAAGTTTACAGGGTATTACGCAAAGTTTGCTGTGTTTTATTTTAAGTGTCAAAGTTAGTAAAAAATATAGACATTTATTTAAGGAAACTCATAGAAACATAGGTTTTGTTTTTTGATGTTTGTATGGAAAAAGGACTTTCTAAAAATTCAATACAAATCGCTCTATAACCCTGATGGGAATGGCATCTTTTTTATCTTGTTTTTTAACAAGATAAAAAAATAGAATGGACAGCAGGAATGGCATAACTAAATGAAGCCCAAGCCTGCTGTTACTCATGAAAAATATGACTAATAAATTAATATTTAAGCCATTTGTATAGTTCTTTCCATGTTGGTTTTTTGCCATACATTAGAATTCCAACTCTGTATATTTTTGAAGCAAACCAAACGACTAGTAAAAATGTTGCAAATAACAATACCATTGATAGTATCAATTGCCATAGTGGAACTCCAAAGGGAATTCGCATTAACATGACGATTGGTGAAGTTAATGGAAATATTGAAAATGCGGTTGCTACTGTGCCATGTGGGTCATTGATTACTGTGAAAAACCCAATGTAAACGGCTAATACCAAAGGTAAAATTATAGGCAACAGAAATTGTTGAGAATCTGTCTCGGAATCCACAGCTGCACCAATGGCTGCATAAAAGGAACTGTACAAAAAGTAACCTCCTGTGAAATAAATTACAAATGAGATAAGTAAAGTAGCTAATGGTAAGTTTGATATTTCATTAAAATACAATTGCAATGTTGCTAATTTATCGACTTGAACGGTATTCATCATTTCTGGTGAAATTGAAGCATTTGTTCCCATTTGTAATCCTAAAAAGGATGAGGCTACAAAGAAAAGTATGGTTCCTACAATAGCCCAAATGGAAAATTGTAAAATTCCTGCTAATGAATTTCCAATAATTTTTCCCATCATCAATTGGAAGGGTTTGACTGATGAAATAATAATTTCTATAATTCGATTGGTTTTTTCTTCAATAACGCTTCGCATTACAAAGTTGCCGTAGATTATGATAAACATCATGATCAAATAGCCAAAGATTCCGCCAATACCTATTTTGATTTCATTTAAACCTTTTAGACTTTCTTCTCCTGAAAATTTGGATAATTTTAATGTGGCATTTGTTTTAGCACTTTCAATTTTCTTAGCATCAAAGCCCATTACTTTCAATTTTTCAGACGTTAGATTGGAGTCTATGACTTGTTCTACATTTGTTATAAATTCTAAACTTGGACTATCTTCGGAAATATATTCTACTTTGTCTAATAATTTTTGAATAGAATCTACTTTAGGAATATACAAAAGAGCATCGTAGTTGTTGCTAGCTGTATCTTTTGCGGTTTTAAGTGGCATGAAAGAAATATCAATATAATGAATGTCTTTGCTGTTTTTAAAATCATTTTTCAATGTACCTAATTCATCATGAATGGCAATTTGAGTGGCTTTGTCTTTGTTCATATTGGCAAAAAAGGCCACTAGAAAGGTCATTCCTACGAATAATAAAGGACTCAAAAATGTCATTACTATGAATGATTTATTGCGCACTTTTGATATAAATTCTCTCTTTATGATAAGGGATAGTATGCTCATTTTTTTACTTAATTTGAAACTGTTTGAATAAATATATCATTAACACTAGGTATTTTTTCCACAAAATGTGTCACTTGACCGTTTTGGGTTAAAATGCTTAAAAGTTCATTAGAGTGATGTTCTCCTAACTGAACTTCTAATTTTACATCATCATTCAACGATTTAAAATGGGTTGGACTTACTTTGAATTTTTTGGTTAAATCATACATTAGTCCTTCTACGTTTGGAGAAATGATGCCTATTTGAAAAGAATTGGTTCTAAACTCTTTTTTAACATCAACTAATTTTCCTTCTATTAACTTATTGGATTTGTGTATTAATGCAATGTGATCGCACATTTCTTCTACACTTTCCATTCGGTGTGTGGAAAAAATAATTGAAGTTCCTTGTTTGTTTAATGCTATAATTTCGTCTTTTATTAAATTGGCATTTACTGGATCAAAACCTGAGAAGGGTTCGTCTAATATTAACAATTTAGGTTTGTGAAGTACTGTAACCACAAATTGAATCTTTTGAGCCATTCCTTTTGAAAGTTCCTGAATTTTTTTGTTCCACCAACCTTCTATTTCTAATTTTTCGAACCAATATTTCAATTGTTTTTTAGCTTCTTCTTTTGAAAGTCCTTTTAATTGTGCCAAATACAAACATTGTTCTCCTACTTTCATGGTTTTATACAAACCTCTTTCCTCAGGCATATAACCAATATATTGCACATCTGATGGACTTAGTTTTTTACCACTTAAAAAAACATCACCAGCATCTGGCATGGTAATTTGGTTGATGATTCTGATTAAAGTTGTTTTTCCTGCACCATTTGGGCCTAAAAGACCGTAAATACTTCCTTCTGGAATGGTAAATGACACGTTATTTAGTGCTTTATAATCACCAAATTGTTTAATTACATTTTTTACTTCTAAGATAGAATTCATAAATTGTATTTATATTTTTAGGTTGCAGCTGCAGCCATTGTATTTATTAGTATTATGCAATGAATTATTGATAAGAATAAAACATCATTTGCTGTAAAATTAGTTTCGTTTAAACTAGTTATGTGATAGGATGTCTTGAAATTTTTCCATTTAAATTCAGGTTTAATACTGCAAATTTGAGCATTCTTTTCATCAATTAAAAGATAATCTGAATTCCAAAACCCTTTTCTTTTAAAATATATTTTTTTGTTTGCTCGTCAAAATAGGAACTAATATGAACTGATCCGTTCCAACTGAAATTAAATTCTAGCACAGCCTTATCTCCATGCATAATGTAAAAATCAGATTTCCAATTGCTTTTTTTTGAAGTATAAAATTCCTCTGATGATTTCAGTAAAATCTTAGCTTTTGAAATAGAATACCAATTTTGATAAACAATAGAACCTTTAAAAACATTTGACTCAACTAAATCATATTTTTTATTGTTTACAGGTTCAATCTTGAAGCTCATACTACTTTTTATTGTTAGAGTGTATTTGTCACAATTTGTTACAAAAAAAACCCACCTTAATGAATAAACTTTAAGATGGGAAAAATTGCTATGAAAAAGAAAAATTCACTTTCCTAAAAAAGTGATGACCAAATGTAACTAAATAAATTTAATTACGAAAACATATCTTTAACTTTTTCAAAAAAAGATTTATCAGACTTCTCCGGTTTAGGAATAAAATTATCATCAGACAGCATATTTTCAAAGAAATTCTTTTGCTCTTTGTTTAAAGTCTTTGGTGTCCAAACGTTTACGTGTACTAGTAAATCGCCATTTCCATAAGAATTTATGCTTGGAATACCTTTGCCTTTTAAACGTAAAATTTTTCCTGATTGAATGCCTTCTTCTAATTTAATTCTAACTTTTCCTGAAACGGTTTCTATTTCTTTTGAAACTCCTAGAGCTGCTTCTGGGAAACTTACATACAAATCGTAATGCAAATTTTCACCTTCACGCTTTAAAAATTCGTGTTCAATTTCTTCAATAGCTACAATTAAATCTCCAGGAATACTGTTGCTACCTGGTGCTTCATTTCCTTTTCCAGAAACTTTTAACTGCATACCATCGACAACTCCTGCCGGAATTTTGATGGAAACAGTATCTTCATCAATCAACATTCCTTGAGCATCTGCTCCATCTGGTTTTTTATCTAAAATTTGTCCTGAACCACCACATGTTGGACAAGTAGAAGCCGTTTGCATTCTTCCTAAAATAGTATTAGAAACACGCATAACTTGTCCTTGACCGTTACAGGTTGAACAAGTTCTAAAAGTTGCTCCTGATGCTTGAACTTTTCGTTTTACTTTAACTTTCTTCTCAACACCGTTGGCAATTTCTTCAAGGGTTAGCTTTACTTTAATTCTTAGGTTACTTCCTTTTACTCTGCGTTGTCCACCGCCACCAAAACCACCACCGAAGCCTCCACCAAAAGCACTTCCAAAAATATCACCAAATTGGCTGAAGATGTCATCCATATTCATGTGTTGACCACCTCCAAAACCTCCAGCACCATCAAAAGCGGCATGACCCATTCTGTCATATCGTGCTCTTTTGTCAGCATCACCTAATACTTCATAAGCTTCTGCTGCTAATTTGAAGTTTTCTTCAGCTTCTTTATCACCCGGATTTTTATCTGGATGATATTGAATGGCTTTTTTTCGGTAAGCTTTCTTTATTTCTTCTGGAGTAGCGCTCTTACTTACCCCAAGTATTTCGTAAAAATCTTTTTTCATATTTTATATTTTAGTATTGAGATTATAGTAATAAGTAGTAATACTTAAAACTTATCTAAACACTTTTACATTCCAATAACTACTTTTGGAAAACGAATAATTTTGTCGCCAAGCTTATATCCTTTTTCTAAAACATCTACTATCTTTCCTTTTAAGTCATCCGAAGGAGCTGGAATTTGAGTGATTGCTTCTGCAAAATCTGCATCAAAAACATCTCCTATGTTAACTTCAACAACTTCTAAACCTTTTGAAACTAGAGTAGATTTTAATTTTTCATGAATTAATTCAACTCCTTTAATTATAGCATCATCTTGCGATTTAGCAATTTCTACAATTGCTCTATCAAAATCATCTAATACGGGTAACATAGACTGCAATACTTCTTGATTGGCTGTTTTGAACAAATCGATACGTTCTTTTGCAGTTCGTTTTTTAAAATTGTCATATTCGGCAAAAAGGCGTAAAAATTTGTCTTTTTCTTTAGCTAAATCTTCTTGTAATTGCTCTTCAAGCGATAATTGTGGTTCTTGCACTTCTTGATTTTCTGAAACAGTTTCTGCGTTTATTTCTTCTTTCTCAATGTTTTCAGTACTTTCTTGACTCATATTTTTGAATATTTTTTTAAACATTTTTCCTTTTGTTGGTATATAGCAAATGTATTGCCATTTCTTATTTAATGTCAAATTGTCATTAAAACTATTTAAGAAATCTATGGAAAGTGTATTTGATAACTAAAATTTAGTTTTTTATTAAGATTTGTTGTGATTTGAATGCTTATTTTTGAGAAAATTTTTAAACCCATATTAAAATGAAAAAAATAGCATTATTAGGATTAGGTCTTTTATTTTTTGTAAGTTGTAAAAAAGAAGCTGAAGCTGAAACAACTACTGAACCAACTGTGGTTGAAAATGGTATAAACGGAACATTTGCTGCAGATTCAACATCTACTGTTGCATGGGTTGGTTCAAAACCAGCTGGAAAACATAACGGAAAAATCACTGTTAAAAACGGAGAATTCACAGTTGAAAACGGAAAAATCACTCAAGGTAAATTCACAATTGACATGACTTCAATTACAGTTGAAGATTTACAAGGTGATGAAAAAGCAAGTTTAGAAGATCACTTAAAAGGATCAAGCAAACCAGAAGCTGCTGATCATTTCTTTAATGTAACAAAATATCCAGAAGCAACATTCACAGTTACTAATTTCATGAACGAAGGTGGTTCTGATATGGTTGAAGGTGATTTGACTATCAAAGACAAAACGAACAAAGTAAAATTCCCAGTATCTATCACAGAAGCTAATGGAGTTATCACTTTAACTTCTCCTGAATTTAAAATTAACAGAACACTATGGGATGTTAAATATGGTTCAAAATCATTTTTTGATGATTTAGGCGATAAATTTATTGATGATGAAATTGCTTTACAAGTAAATATAAAAGCGAACAAAGAATAATTATAGAATATTATTAATTCAAATTTAAAAGGAGTGCTAATTATATAAGTGCTCCTTTTTTATTTCAATAAATTTGTCAATGCTTTTTCAATAGTAGCATATTTAAACTGATACCCTTGGTTTAATAGTTTTAAAGCACTTACACTTTGGCTTGAAAAAACCAAAATATACATTTCTCCTAATATGGCTTTCATTACAAACTTAGGAATATTAGGCAACCATATTGGTCTTTTTAAAACTTTGCCAATTTCTTTTGTCAAGGTAGCATTAGTAACAGGATGTGGTGCTACAGCATTATAAACACCATCTAATTCACCAACTTGGGTGTAATAGAAAATTGATACTAAATCTTCAATATGAATCCAAGATTGGTATTGTTTTCCAGAACCAAAAGCTGCTCCAACGCCATATTTTATAGGGGTTACCATTTGAGGTAAAGCACCACCTTTGTTAGATAATACTATACCAATTCGTATTTTAGTTACTAAAATAGCTAATGTTTTAAAAACTTCTACTTCTGCTTCCCATTTTTGAACAACTTCTCCTAAAAAAGAATTGTCAACTCCTTTGTTTTCTTCATTATATATGGCTCCCAAACTGTCTGGATAAATCCCTATAGCTGATGCCGAAATAATTTGAGTTACCTTATTAGGATTATTTTTTAGTGTAGAAAAAAGCAATTGGGTAGGAATAGTTCTGCTGTCTAAGATTTCTTTTTTGTAGCAAGAAGTCCATCGTTTGGCAACTGTTGCTCCTGCTAAATGGTAAATGACAGAAACTCCTTCTAAAGCATTAATGTCAATTTCATTAGCCTCAGGATTCCAATAAAATCCTTTATAATTATCTTTTGAAATTAATTTATCTTTTGAGGTGGAGAGATAGTGTACCTTAACATTATTTTGGTGCAAAATTTTTACCAATTCTTGCCCTATCATTCCAGTTGCACCTGTTATTAATACTTTCATTTTTTATCTTTTATTCAAATATACGTAAGAAATTACCAAAAAAATAGTTAATTAACTACTCTTAACAGTTGTTTTTAGAGTTTCAAAACTTCCATAAAAAAAGCAATCCCTCAAAAATTCACCCTAACTCCTAACTCTTAACTTTAACACTCCACTCAAATTGCATTTCAGCTACCTGATCCCCTTTTTCATCCGTTCCAATGGAAGTTAACCAAATCGTTTGACCTTCATTAGTAACTATAGCTTTTTGAATTGTATCCTTAATTAAATTGCCCTGATTGCATTCAAACGTTATTCTTCCTTTAGCTTTTTTGGTAAAAGTAGCTTTGTTATTTGCCACAAGCATAGAAATATTTTTACCACTTTCTTTAATTTGTTGCATTACTAAAACCCCTGTAGTAAATTCAGCAGCCATAGCTTGAACAGCAAAATACATGGAATTAAACGGATTTTGATTAAACCACCTATGCTTGACAGTTGACTTGCAAACTTCTAACGAAATGGATTTTGCCCTAACACCACACCAAAAAGCTGAAGGCAATTTAAAAAACATATAAACATTTAATTTAAAGGGAGAAATACTCATAAAACCTATATTTTTCTGCTAAAATACAAAAAATATAATGCATGCATAATAAAACTTAAATGTTAATAAAAAGTTAATATTTGGTACTATGTGTAACATAATACCATCTAATAGACATATATTTGTATAAGAAAATAATAGGTTAAGTATTTATTAGTTTCAATCATCAACAAAACTGAACTCAAAATCAATCAGTGTAAGCTGAAACGAGTTCAGTAAAAAATCAAAAAACGAATAGTAACTTTAAAAAAACAAAAGTGAATTATGAACATTGAAAACACAAAAGCTCAAATGAGAAAAGGTGTTTTAGAATTTTGCATACTTTCTGTCTTAAAAATCAAAGATGCATATACCTCTGAAATCCTAGAAACATTAAAAGAAGCTAAGCTACTCGTAGTTGAAGGAACAGTATATCCTTTATTAACTCGACTAAAAAACGATGGTTTACTAATCTATCGTTGGGAAGAATCAACATCTGGACCACCTAGAAAATACTATGGCTTAACAGATGAAGGCAAAGAATTTTTAAACGAATTAAGCAGCACTTGGACAGAATTATCTGATGCTGTGAATACCATAACAACCAAAAACTAAGATCATGAACAAGACAATAAGTATAAATTTAGGAGGGTTCTTTTTCCATATAGACGAAGATGCTTACAGCAAGCTAACCCGCTATTTAGATGCTGTAAAACGTTCTCTTTCTCCTGAAGGCAGAGATGAAATCATAAAAGATATTGAAAGTAGAATTGCTGAACTATTTCAAGGAAAAATCAAAAATGACAAACAAGTCATCAGTACCAAAGAGGTAGAAGACATGATTGCCATAATGGGACAACCAGAAGATTATAAAATTGATGAAGAACCAAGCAAAAAAGAATCTAAATCACACCACACCTATTACACTTCCAAAAAACTGTATAAAGATGAGGACAATAAAATTCTTGGTGGAGTTTGTGCTGGTTTAGGACACTATTTCAACATTGATCCAATTTGGGTAAGAGTGTTATTCATCATTTCTCCTTGGATTACATTTGGAACTGCTTTAGTAATTTACTTGATTTTATGGATTGTGTTACCAAAAGCAATTACCACAACTCAAAAGTTAGAAATGCGCGGAATGCCCATTAACATTACTAATATAGAGAAAAAAGTAAAGGAAGGTATTGACGATATTACTTCAAAAATCAGCGATATTGACACCGAAAAAATGATGTACAACATGAAATCTGGTTCTCAAAAAGTAGGCTCTACTTTAGAAGACATATTTTCTACCATATTTAATGTCATCGGTAAAATATTAGGAGGTTTTATCGTCTTAGTAACCTCAATTTCATTAATTGGATTATTAATAGGAACCATTTTATTATTCTTTTCAAGCACTTTAGATCATGTACACATGCCTTGGAATGAGTATTTAAGAGCTAGCAACTATACAGATTTTCCAATGTGGATTTTATATATCTTCTCTTTCTTTGCCTTTGCAATACCAGTTTTCTTCTTTCTGATTTTAGGATTGAAACTGTTAATTAGCAACCTCAAATCCATTGGAAGTTATGCCAAATATAGCCTTTTAGGACTTTGGATTTTATCCGTAATATTTCTAATTTATTTTGGATTAAGACAAGCTTCAGAAGTAAGTAAAGAAAGTAAAGTTGTAGAAAAAAGAGAAATTATTATTGCTCCAAATGACACCCTAAGAATAAAAATGAAATACAACGATTTCTACTCTAAAAGCGTGTCACACAGAAGAGATTTTGAATTTACAGTTGATCAAAACGATAAAGAAATTATATACTCAAACAATGTAAAAATTCATCTGATGAAAACGGATGCACTAACGCCTTACATTCAAATTGAAAAAATAGCTAACGGCAGTTCATTTAACGATGCAAAAGCAAGAGCTAAAAACATAGTATATAATTTTGATATTCAAGGAAATATAATTAATTTAGATAATTATTTAATAACAGACAGAAGTAACAAGTTTAGAGACCAAGAAGTTCATATTTACATCTATTTCCCTAAAGGAACTATTGTTTATCCAGATGATACTATTTCAAATTATCTAACTAATAATTATTCAGATATTGATATTTATTACGGGCAAGAAAACCATTATTACAAACTGGTTGAAGGTGATTTCAAATGTTTAGATTGTCCAGTAGAAGAAGACGATTCTATACAAATTAATGGAATACCTGAAATTGCTTCTGATGGAAATTTACATATAGACAACGAAGAAGTAAAAATTGACATCAATAAAGATGGTGTAAACATTCAAACCAAAAGCAAAAAATAAAAACAAAAAACAATACAGCTAATAAACTAAAACGAACTAAGTCATGGTAAAATTTATTTTTCAAATCACAAAAATAATTATTGCAATTGTAATGATGCTTCTTGTAGCTTCGTGTGGCAATAATGTGAGTTTTTTTAACGAAGGTATTTCCGGCAATGGAAATGTTACTTCTACAAAACGAACAACCGAAAAGTTTGATGCTATAGAAGCTAAAACAGGTATCAAAGTTATAGTTGAACAAACAGACGACTATGCTATTGAAGCAAAAACAGACGAAAACTTGCAAGAACACTTAATAACTGAAGTTTCAAACGGAGTTTTGTCCATCTATTTTGATGAAAATGTCAACACAGCTAAAGAAAAAACAGTTCATGTAAAAGTGCCAAACCTTACTAAAATATCTTCTTCAAGTGCTGCATCAGTAGAAAGTATGACAACAATAAAATCTGAAAACTTAGACTTAAAATCAAGCAGTGGAAGCGAAATGAAGCTAAGTGTCAATGCCAAAAACCTAAGTTGTGATAGCAGTAGCGGAAGCAAAATAGAAGCAAATGGAAAATCAGAAACCTTAAAATCTGAATCTTCAAGCGGTAGTTCAATCGTACTAAACGAGTTAGAAGTTGCTTATGCTGTTTGCAAATCATCCAGTGGAAGCACCACAAAAGTAAACCCCATTGAATCCTTAGATGCAGATGCCTCAAGCGGAAGTAGCATAAAATACTACAGCACACCCAAACAAATAAAGATAGACGAAAGCTCAGGAGCAAGCATATCCAAAAAATAAGAAATCAAACATCAGTCAAAAGCTGGTGTTTTTTTTAGCACTAAATCAAAGTAAAATCTTATTTTTGTAAAAACAAAGTAGAGAAAATGAAAAACAAAATTGTTTATGTACTAGTTGCCTTTTTCATGGTAACATTAACTTTTGCCCAAAAGAAAGAGAAAATCAAAGGATCAAAAATTGTAACAGTCACTGTCAAAGATATTGAAACTTTTGATGCAATAGATATTGCCGATAATTTAGAAGTCTTTTTAGTGAAAGCCGATAAAAATTCAGTTGAAATTGAAGCTGATGACAATTTACACGATGCCATTATTTTTGAAATTTTAGGAACTACACTAAAGTTTCACACAACCAAAGACGTAATACGAGCTAAAAAATTCAGTGTCCGAATTAATTATACCAACGATTTAAAAATGATTGTTGTAAAAAATGACGCCGTTCTAAACGCATTAGCCGATTTGAATTTAGACTCCATAACCATCAAAAATTTTGATAATTCTAAATCATTCCTAAATGTAAAATCATCCTCTTTTTCGTTAATATTAAACGACAAATCTGAAGCCGAATTAAATGTTAAAGCCGAAAAAACCATCCTTGAACTAAGCACTAGCAGCTCTTTAAAAGCTTTAGTTGCTTCACCAGATTTCAAGTTAGATATGTATCAAAAAGCAAGAGCCGAAATTGAAGGAGATGCTGCAAAAGCAACAATTCGTTTAGACAATAATTCATCGCTCAAAGCAAAAAAGTTTGCCGTAACAACAATGGATTTAGTGGCCGAAATGTATAGCTATTGCGAAATAAATGTAAAAGACAAAGTAAGCATTGCTGCCACAGGAAAATCAGAAATAGAACTTTTAGGAGACGCTAAAGTTGAATTACCTGTTTTTAGAAACAACGCAAACCTTCAAAAAATAGAAAAATAATCCGTGAAGAACATTCTAATTTTATGCCTTCTAACAACCCTTTTAGGATTTTCACAAAGTAAGAAAACCACTTTTCCAGAAGATTTTTTTGGAAAATACAAAGGCAAGTTAACCATAATCAATGCCAATGGTTCTCAAGAAATTGACATGGAATTTCATTTGCTTCCCACAGATACCCTTGGAAAGTATCAATACACCATCATTTACAAATCAGAAAAAATCAACCAAGAACGCAAGTACAGACTGATTGAAAAAGACAAAGCAAAAGGACACTATGTAGTAGATGAAAATAACGGCATTTTATTAAACATAACATTAGCCAACAATGCATTATATGCTATTTTTGAAGTCCAAGGAGGTTTACTAACCACAACTGAACACTTCTATGAAAACTACATGGATTTTGAAATTATGTATTCCTTAAAAGAAAAAGTTGAAAAATCTGGAAACACTAATGAAGAAACTCCTGAAGTACTCTCCTATCCAGTAATTAATGTTCAAAAAGCTAGATTATATAAAGAATAAAAAATCCAGCAGTTATGCTGGATTTTTTTAATAAATTCAAATCTATAAATAGATCTTACTCTTTAGCAGCCAAATATCTTTCCGCATCTAAAGCTGCCATACAACCTGTTCCAGCCGCAGTAATAGCTTGTCTGTAAACATGGTCAGCAGCATCACCACCTACAAAAACACCAGGCACATTCGTTTTTGCCGTACCAGGCACATTGATTATGTAGCCCGTTTCGTCTAAATCCAAATAATCCTTAAAAATATCAGTATTAGGTTTATGACCAATAGCCACAAAAAATCCAGTAGCAGGAATTTCTGTTAATGCTCCAGTAACTCTATTTTTAGCTCTTACACCTGTTACCACTTGTCCATCACCCAAAACCTCATCCGTTTCAGTATGCATTAAAATTTCAATATTTGGAGTATTTCTCACCCTAGTTTCCATGATTTTTGAAGCCCTAAATTGCTCACTTCTAACCAACATGGTAACTTTAGTACACAATTTAGATAAATAATGCGCTTCTTCACAAGCACTATCTCCTGCTCCAACGATTACAACTTCTTGATTTCTATAGAAAAAACCATCACAAACCGCACATGCCGAAACACCACCACCTAAATTTAGATATTTTTGTTCTGAAGGCAATCCCAAATATTTTGCAGAAGCACCCGTTGAAATAATCACAGTTTCCGCATGAATTTCAATAGTATCATTTATCCAAACCTTGTGAATTGCTCCACTAAAATCAACTTTTGTTGCCCAACCATCACGAACATCTGTTCCAAAACGTTGCGCTTGTTGTTGCAATTGAATCATCATTTCTGGTCCCGTTACACCATCAACATAGCCTGGAAAGTTTTCAACTTCATTCGTAGTGGTCAATTGTCCACCAGGCTGAGTACCTTGATATAAAACAGGAAACATATTAGCTCTAGAAGCATAAATAGCAGCCGTATATCCCGCTGGTCCAGAACCTATAATTAAACATTTTACTTTTTCTATCGTATCTGACATAATTATTTATTTTTGAGGCTCAAAAGTAACAATTTTGAATGAATTGAAAAGTAATATATCCTACAAAAAAACAAATAGTAGTATTATTAAAATTTATTATTCAAAATGATTTGGAGAATGAAAAAATAACTATATATTTGCACTCCACTTTCGGGGTGTAGCGTAGCCCGGTTATCGCGCCTGCTTTGGGAGCAGGAGGCCGCAGGTTCGAATCCTGCCACCCCGACAAAAAATCCTTTTCTCATCAGAAAAGGATTTTTTTATTTTTATCAAAATTGACTACAAAATTATTACTTTTGCTAAAAAAAATATATGTTAATTATTGGAATAGCTGGTGGTACAGGAAGTGGAAAAACCACAGTAGTTCATCAAATAATGAATGAATTACCTCAAACAGAAGTAGGAATTATTTCACAAGACTCATATTACCGTGAAACTTCAAATCTATCGTATGAGGAAAGAACAAAAATTAACTTTGATCACCCTAGAGCTATTGATTTTGAATTACTTGTTGAACATTTAAAGCAATTAAAAGAAGAAAAAACAATAGAACAACCCGTATACTCATTTGTAACACACAACAGAACTGACGATGTTATTGTAACCCATCCCAGAAAAGTTATGATTGTCGAAGGAATTCTTATCTTAGCCAACCCTGAACTTCGTGAGCTATTTGACATCAAAATATTTGTTCACGCAGATTCAGACGAAAGATTAATTAGACGTTTAAAAAGAGATATAGCCGAAAGAGGCAGAGACATGGAAGAAGTGCTAAACCGTTATCAAAACACACTAAAACCTATGCACCAGCAATTCATTGAGCCTACTAAAGCCTATGCAGATATTATCATTCCTAATGACAAATACAATACAGTTGCTATTGATGTTGTTAGAGCCGTAATTAACCAAAGAATCGAAAAATAAATGCTAAAGAAAATCCAACAGTTACGTTTAAAATATCCTTTCCTAAAAATCATTTGGAATAGATACGTTTTAGTACTGTTGTTTTTTGTCATTTGGATGCTGTTTTTAGATAATTATTCGTATCTTGACCATAGCCTTTTAAACAAAGAAATCATCGAATTAGAAGACAACCAAAAATACTATAAAGACGAAATTGCTTCCGATAGTATCAAAATTAAAAAACTTCAAAACCCAGATATGATTGAAAAATATGCTCGTGAAAAATACTTCATGAAGAAAGACAGTGAAGATATTTACATCATTGAATTTGAAGATGACATGCTTGAAGAAGAATCTAAAAAAGATTTTTAAATCCATTGCTAAACTATATCTTTAGCATAAATAAATTCAATAATCGTGATTAAACAACATCATTTATTTAACGAATTTGAAACCGTTAGTTCTAAACAATGGAAACAACAAATTCAATTTGATTTAAAAGGAGCCGACTACAACGAAACACTTGTTTGGGAAAGCCTAGAAGGTATTAAAGTAAAACCCTTTTACCACAATGATGAAGCCATACCAACCCATCAAATGGAAACAAGAGCTTCACAATTCAAAATTTTACAAAACATCTTTGTCTTCGACCTTGAAAAATCCAATGCAAAAGCCCTTAATGCCCTAAACAGAGGTGCAGAAAGCATACGATTTACCATCGAAAACGAAAACATTATCATAGATAACCTATTAAAAAATCTTCCTTTAGAAAAGATTTCCTATTACTTCAATTTGAAGTTTTTATCAATCGATTTCGTTAACAAATTAACTGAATTCGCTTCAAAAAACAATGCCAATTTCATCATTCAGATAGACCCAATCGGTCAATTAGTTAAAGACGGAAACTGGTTCACAAATTTAGAAACCGATTGCAAAACGCTAAATCAAATTTCCTCCAAAACAAACCAACCGTTCATTACCATCAAAGCAGGAATATATCAAAATGCAGGTGCCAATATGGTGCAGCAATTAGCATACACCTTAGCACACCTAAATGAATATTTCAATCGCATTGAAAACATAAACCAACCCATTACCATTGAAGTAGCCGTTGGAACCCATTATTTTTTTGAAATTGCAAAACTAAGAGCCTTGCGTTTGTTATTCAACACCTTAGCCAAAGAATACAACCACACTTTCGAATGCAATATCATAGCAACACCAACCAAAAGAAACAAAACCATATACGATTACAACGTCAATATGCTTCGCACCACAACCGAATGCATGTCAGCCATTCTTGGTGGAGCAAATGCAGTTGCCAATTTAGCTTATGACACTCTGTATCACAAAGACAACGAATTTGGCGACAGAATTGCCAGAAATCAATTACTAGTCTTAAAAAGCGAAAGCTATTTCGACAAAGTAAACAATCCTGCTGATGGAGCCTATTATATTGAATCTTTAACCGAGCAATTAGCAGAAAAAGCATTAAACCTATTCAAAGACATTGAAGCCAATGGCGGTTTCATCACACAATTAATCGAAGGAACCATCCAAAGAAAAATCAATGAATCCGCACAAAAAGAGCAAGATTTATTTGATAGCGGCAAAGAAGTTTTATTAGGAACCAACAAATACCCTAACAAAAACGACAAAATGAAACACGATTTAGAACTGTATCCCTTTGTCAAAAACAACCCTCGCAAAACTTTAATTACCCCAATTATTGAAAAACGTTTAGCCGAGAAAATGGAACAAGAACGATTGAATGCAGAAGAATAATTACTTATATTTACATCAATAAATCAAAGCCTTATGGAAGCCATTAGACAATTTGTAAAAGTAAAAAACCATCAAGTAAATATTACGTTACCTGAAGATTTTAATGCCGAAGAAGTGGAAGTAATCATCTTTGCTAAAAGTGAAAATGAATATGCAGTTCCACAATGGCAAATTGATGAAGTAAGAGAACGAACAGAAAAGTATTTAAAAAATCCTAAAAACGTAACGGATATTGATGATTTTTTAAAAGAAATTGAAAATGAGTTATAAAAATTGTAATTATTGATGAAGCTAAAATTGATTACAAAGAAGCTTTAAAATAGTATAAAGATATAAACCCTAAGCTCGGAAAAAGATTCAATCAATCTTTTAAAGACAGTTTAGATATAATTAAGAGAAAACCAGAGTTATTTCAAATTAGATTCGAAAATGTAAGAATTAAAATGCTTAAAACCTTTCCTTATCTAATTCATTTTACAATTTATGATAATTTAATAGTTATAAAAGCAATTTATCATTCATCAAGAAATAGCAAACTAAATCTTTTTTAAAAAAAATAAATTGAGAAAAAACATCCAACATATAACAATCAACAGAGAAAAAACGGACAACACTAAACCGATAACCAACAACTTTCTCACCGCAGAAAATATCGAAGTCAAACCAACCTACTCCAAGGAAGACATAGAAAACCTGGAACACATTGGTTTTGCAGCAGGTTTTGCACCCAACCTTCGTGGGCCATATTCCACCATGTATGTAAGAAGACCGTGGACCATTCGTCAATATGCAGGATTTTCAACCGCAGAAGAAAGTAACGCCTTCTACAGAAGAAATTTAGCCGCTGGACAAAAAGGATTATCCGTTGCCTTCGATTTAGCCACACATAGAGGCTACGATTCAGACCATGAAAGAGTTTTTGGAGACGTAGGAAAAGCAGGAGTTGCCATTGATTCTGTGGAAGACATGAAAGTACTTTTCGACCAAATTCCATTAGGAGAAATGTCCGTTTCCATGACCATGAATGGAGCAGTCTTACCCATCATGGCATTCTATATTGTAGCTGCCATGGAACAAGGAGTAGCCATCAAAGACCTTTCAGGAACCATCCAAAACGATATCCTCAAAGAGTTTATGGTTAGAAACACCTACATCTATCCACCCACCCCATCCATGAAAATTATTGCAGATATATTTAAATATACCAGTGATAACATGCCTAAATTCAACTCCATTTCCATTTCAGGCTATCACATGCAAGAAGCTGGAGCAACAGCCGATATTGAATTAGCCTACACCCTTGCTGATGGACTAGAATACATCCGAACAGGATTAGCAGCAGGAATGGACATTGATACATTTGCACCACGTTTATCCTTCTTTTGGGCAATTGGCATGAATCATTTTATGGAAATTGCTAAAATGCGTGCCGGTCGTATGCTTTGGGCAAAATTACTCAAACAATTCAATCCAAAAGACGAAAAATCATTAGCCCTAAGAACCCATTGCCAAACATCAGGTTGGAGTTTAACCGAACAAGACCCCTTCAATAACGTTGCCCGAACCACCGTTGAAGCCGCAGCTGCAGCCTTTGGAGGAACACAATCCTTACATACCAATGCCCTAGACGAAGCCATAGCCTTACCAACCGATTTCTCCGCCCGAATTGCAAGAAATACCCAAATATTTTTACAAGAAGAAACCAAAATCACCAAAACCGTTGATCCATGGGCAGGAAGTTATTACGTAGAAAGCTTAACAGCCGAAATTGCAGAAAAAGCATGGGCACTAATTGAAGAAGTAGAAGCACTAGGAGGCATGACAAAAGCCATCGAAGAAGGAATCCCAAAATTGCGTATTGAAGAAGCCGCAGCCCGCAAACAAGCCCGAATCGACAGCACACAAGACATCATTGTAGGCGTAAACAAATACCGTTTAGAAAAAGAAGACCCTCTACACATTTTAGATGTGGACAACGATATGGTTCGCAAACAACAAATAGAACGTCTAGAACAAATCAAAGCCACAAGAGATAACACCAAAGTAAAAGAATGCCTAGCCCAATTAACCATTGCAGCAAAGGCCTGCATAACTCCTAACCTCAGTCAGGAAAATAAAATCGAAAATAATTTATTATCTTTAGCCGTAGAAGCAGCCAAACACAGAGCAACATTAGGAGAAATCAGTGATGCCTTAGAAGCAGTATTCGGAAGATATAAAGCACAAATTAGAAGTTTTAGCGGCGTGTATAGCAAAGAAATAAAAAATGACAAAAGCTTTGAAAAAGCCAAGCAATTAGCTGACGCTTTCGCAAAAAGAGACGGAAGAAGACCAAGAATCATGATAGCCAAAATGGGTCAAGACGGTCATGACCGTGGAGCAAAAGTAGTAGCCACAGGATATGCCGATGTAGGTTTTGATGTAGACATCGGACCACTATTCCAAACTCCAAAAGAAGCCGCCAAACAAGCCGTAGAAAATGATGTACACATCTTAGGCGTTTCCTCCCTAGCAGCAGGACACAAAACCCTAGTACCCCAAGTAATCGATGAACTCAAAAAATACGGAAGAGAAGACATCATGGTAATAGTAGGTGGAGTAATCCCTGCACAAGATTACCAATTCCTATTCGATGCAGGAGCAGTAGCCGTTTTTGGTCCAGGAACGAAAATTAGTGATGCAGCCATTAGTATTTTAGAAGTTTTATTAGAAGAATAACCCAATCCACATCATACCAAACTTGTTTAGCATTCCGCTTAAATAATATAAACACCGACAGCCATGTTGGTGTTTTTTTTTTGGAACACAAAGTTTGGTAAAACTTTCCATTTTAAACCTGACAGGTTTTAAAAACCTGTCAGGTTTGCTTTTGCAAAAACATTTTTTATATTTGCAACTATATAAACGCCAATTAATTATGATACAAGCCCTTCAACATGGTAACTACTACCATATATACAATCGTGGAATAAATAGTACTATTTTATTCAAAGAAAACACCAATTACGAACACTTCCTTAAACTTTACGATTTGCACATAAATCCCATTGCAGAAACATATGCTTGGTGCTTGATGAAAAATCACTTTCATTTTTTAGTAAGAATAAAAGATACTCACGAAATAAACACAGAAAAGAAAATTGAACCCTCTCAAGCATTTTCCAATCTATTTAATGCATATACCAAAGCATTTAATAAAAAATACAATCGACATGGAGCTCTATTTGAAAGACCCTTTAAGAGAAAGAAAATAAATTATAATGCATATTTTCAAAATGTGATTGCTTACATTCACAATAATCCTGTGCATCATAAAATTTGTGAACATCCAGTTGCATATGCATGGAGCTCATATCTAACTTGTATCTCAGAAAAACCAACTAAACTTATGAGAAATGAAGTAATAACCCTATTTAATGGCATCGAAAACTTTAAGAATTTACATCTGCAAAAAGGAAATTATTTTTCAACTGAAAGCTATTTAGGAATTTAATTAATACGCTTTCCAAACTTAAATGTTTTAAAAGCATATAAAACCCAAACCCTATAAAGCTACAAACCTGTCAGGTTTTTAAAACCTGTCAGGTTTGAACTGCACTACAAAACCATTCAAAACTTCGCGAAAAACTTCAAAAACTTCGCGTTAAAAAAACCTCAGTGAAATATAGCACAAAACTTTGAGAAACTCTGTACTACAACCCCAACCCCTCAACAGCCAAAACCCCCTCCAAAAAATCAATCCCCATCACCTCCTCAAAAAAATCAATCTCCCTTTCGTGAGGCAAAAAATCCGAAACAATACGCACTATAAAATCTTGCGGTTTTTTCAGATACATAAACGTGTAGTCCTCCATATTCACCACAGTTTGAGTGGCTAGATTAGTTGTTCTTACAAACTTATCCGAAGTCAAAGACGACAAACAAGGTAATTGCAATTGAGGATTAGCCATAATAGGCTTACCATTCTCAAACAAACCACCTTCGTAGCCATATAGAGAAGCATTCGTAATTTCGATAGGTTTACCCAAACCCAAATACTCTGGCAAAGAAGACTCCTTCCCTACCACAGCCGCAAAACCCATCAACACACAAACATCATGAGCAGGCAAGTGCAACAACGCTTTAGCCGTAGCCTCACGACCAATGCCAGAAACCACAACAGCATACGCATGTTTAGGATTAGGAATACGCGATAAAGCCGACAAGACTTTTTCTCGCTCTATGGCCATTGGGGTTAGGATGATTATTTTCAAGGATTTTTTTGTAAAAGTAATACTTATCAAAAACATATTTTAGCTGATTCTTTCAAAAAAATTAAATTTATTTGTAATATGTTTTCGAAATTATATTAAGAATTAAATTTATTTTACACTCTTTTATTTTATTTTTGTGTAATTAGAAAATTTTTGATGAATAAAAAACTTAGTCACATAGAATTATTCGCTGGATGTGGAGGAATGAGCCTTGGACTTGATGCAGCAGGATTTGAATTATTCTTTGCTAATGAACTATCTCCAATGGCAGCAGAGACTTTTGCTTACAACATTTTAAATGAGGATTTGAATGATAAAGCAGAAAAAGAATTAATTTCAGATAAAGCATTATGGATAAAAAGTGATTTCAAAAAAAATGATTTAAAAAACAGATTAAGAGAAAATCCTTTCAGTACTAAAAAAGGTAGGTTTTCTGACTTAAATAATAAATCAAATTTAAAAGAAAAGTTACTGATTGGAAACATCGATGACTTATTAGATTATTTTAAAAAAAACCCAATAAAAACAGAAGAAATAAAAAAGAAGAATATTGATTTAATTTCTGGTGGGCCACCATGCCAAAGTTTTAGCTTAGCAGGGAAAAGAGAAAAAAATAATGAGAAAAATCAGCTTCCCTTATCTTTTTCAAAATTAGCTGGATTATTAAAACCTAAAACTATTTTATTAGAAAATGTAAAAGGAATTACTTCTCCATTTAAAGAAGACGGTATAAAATATTATGCTTGGTTAGAAGTATCGAAAGCTTTTGTTTTAGAAGGATATGTACCAATTTGTATGATGTTGAATTCAAAATATTTCGGTGTTCCTCAAAACAGGCCAAGATTTATCTTAATAGGTTATAGAACTGATGTATTTGAAAAATTATGCAGAAAATACAAACAAAATACTATTTTAAAAACTTCTAAGATTTTTTATGATTATGTTATAGAGAAAAAAGATTTATTAGAAGATATTACAGAAAAAGATTTTGAATATTATGACATAGAAAACAGTCCAGAATTATTTGATGGAACAATTTTGCCAAAAATAACTCATTTTGAGAGAGATTTTATAAGCACTAGTGAAGCTATTGGGGACATAAGAATAACTAGATTTAAATATAAATTAAATAATACTAAAGGAAAATTTGCTAACCTACTTATTGACACATTTCATAAAGATTTTGATAAAGAGATATTAATAAAAAATCATGAACCTAGAAAACACGATTTTATTATTAGGTCAAGGTTTAGATTTTATCAAGTAATTGAACAATTTCAAAATGGTCTAAAAAAAAGTGCTGTTGATTTATTTACAGGAAAATCTATTTCTGATGATTTGAAACTAAAATTATTTAATGAATTCTCGCATCATAATCTTTTATTTAAGGACAACAGAAATCGTGAAATTTTAATTACGCCTGAAAACATTAAAGAAGTAGAGTCTTTGGTTAGATTAATACCCTCAAAAAAACACTCCCAAAGAGCCTTAAAGGAGTTTGAGCCAGCACCAGCGCAATTAACAATACCTGATGATTTATGCCATTATGATTCAGAGCAACCAAGAACATTAACAGTGAGAGAAATGGCTAGATTTCAATCTTTCCCAGATTGGTTCGAGTTTAGATCGAAAGTTACAACAGGTGGAAAAATGAGGAAATTTGAAGTACCGCAATATACTCAAGTTGGAAACGCTGTTCCACCTCTTTTAGCGAAATCATTAGGAGAAATCATAAAATCTCATTTATTAACAATAAAGAAATAGTTATGCAGTTAGAAGAGTTTAAACAAAATTGCATTTCATCAAAGTCTGATTCTATAGTACAAAGATTCTTAATAGAAGACTCAACATATTTTTTTAATGAAATAGAAACTGGTAAAGAATACGAATTTAAGAAAGAAATTGCAGGTATTCTAAATGTTCATATCAGAGACATTGTTATTGTTGGTTCAGGCAAATTGGGATTTAGTCTAAAACCAGACGATTCAAATATTGGTCTATATTTGTTTAAAGAATTTGATTACAATTACAAGAATAATCTATCATTAAAAAAGTCTGATTTAGATATAGCAATAATTTCTTCTTTTCTTTTTGATAAAGAAATAAAAAATTTATACAACCATACCGGCTTCTATAAAATTAAATGGGAAGACAGAAATAGCTTTGCAAAATACGTGTTAAAAGGAAAATTAGCTATAAGATTTCTTCCTATAGATTTCCAATTAACCAAAGAAATAATGCATGTTCAAGAAAAGTATAAAATGGAATATGGCAGAGAAATAAATATAGAAATTTATAAATCTTGGCATTATTTTGAAACATACCATCAAGAAAATATTAAAAATATTCAAGTAAACTTACTACGATAAAAAATGAAACTAAAATCTAGCATTCCTTCAAATAGTGTAAAACTAATAGATCTTTATAATAAAATAACAACAGATTCATTAATAACTGGCCCTTATTTTCAAAGAAAACTGGTTTGGAAAAAACAGCATAAATTTGCGTTTATAGAAACAATTCTTCTAAATTTTCCATTTCCTGAAATTTACATAGCAAGTGCAGAGGTTGATGTAGAAAATTTAAAAACTAGAGAAGTTGTCGTAGATGGACAGCAAAGACTTACAACTATAGTGGATTATATTCAAGCTAAAAATGATTTTTCGAACCAAAATAAAGTAACACCATTTGATGAATTAAGTGTTGATGAAAAAAAAGAATTTTTAAATTACTCAATTACAGTAAAAGATTTAAAAGACATAGGTGATGAAAACATAAAAGAAGTTTTTAAAAGAATTAATAGTACAAACTATTCATTAAATACAAATGAAGTCTTAAATGCAGAATTTGGAGGTGGAGAATTTGCAATTTTTTGTAAACAATTGGTCGATTATGATTATAAACCAAACACAAAAGAAACTGATGTAATCATTGATGAAAGTATAAAAAATAAAATAATTGATTTTTTTAATCAGAATAACATTTTTTCGGGTAATGACATAAAAAGAATGTTCGATTCTCAATACATTATGTTAATTATTTCTACTTTTTTAGAAGGAGGATATTTTGGAAGAAGTAGTAAAATAAATTACTACTTAGAAAAATATAATTTATCATTTGAAAACTACAATTTTCAATTAGATTTACTAAAAAATTCTATAAATATTATAGAAGATCTTAAATTCTCTGAAAATAGTTATTGGTTCAATAAAGCAAATTTGTTTACACTTTTAGTCGAGTTGAGAAATATTCAAAAAAGCGAAATCAACTTAGATCTTTTTGAAACAAAACTACTTGAGTTGGAAGATAAAGTTGATTTATATTTTAATGGTGATGAAAATGATATTAAACTTCTTTCACAAGATGAAATAAAATATTTTGAAGTTGCTCGCCAAGGTAGTCATGAGTTAGCTGCAAGAGAGCATCGTGGAAAAGTAATAAAAAAAATCATTGAAGACTCAACAAATATTGGAAAAATAATAGTCGAAGAAGAAACAATTCAAAGTATAAATTTAAGAAAATTCAATGAACTAGATATTAAATATTCAACTATTTCTCCAACTGAAACTGGACTAACAAAAAGTATTTTTGATGCGGTTTCATCAGTTAGAGCATTTTTAAAATCTAATGAGATTCATGATTATGATACTCAAGAATTTGGACCAACCAATAAAGTTAAAAAACAAGCTTTTTTTTATGATGGCACTAATGAAACTGAACTTGAAATTTCAATGTACAGATCGAATGGAAGAGGGGATTATAGAATATGGATTTCTGATATTAAACAATATGTAAATGCTGGTGAAATTTTAGCTTTAGCATTCATTAAAAATAAATTATATGTTTTAAATATTTCAAGAATTAATTATGAAAATGTGAATTTCGAAAAATAATGGCAACTCGAAACCTTTGGACAAAAGAAGAATTAATCCTTGCCTTTAATTTGTATTTAAAAATTCCATTTGGAAAAATGCACAGTACAAATAAAGATGTGATTCACTTGGCTAATTTAATTGGTCGAAGTTCCAACTCAATAGCTTTGAGGTTAGTTAATTTTGCAAGTGTTGATCCAGTCCTTAAAGCAAGAGGTATCAAAGGTATGGATGGTGGTACAAAAATAGTACAACCCATTTGGGATGAATTTTTTCACAATCAAGAAGAATTGGTTTTCTTAAGTGAACAAATCTTAGCCAAAAAAGAAAACTCAACCATAGAGAACAAATACCAAGACTTACTTTTTGATATCAAAGATTTAAAAGGAGAAACAGCTATTCGTCAAGTAAAAACTAGAGTTAATCAATCAGTTTTTAGACAAATGGTTTTGGCAAACTACACTACAAAATGTGCTATAACTGGTATTGATATCCCAGAATTACTATTAGCCAGTCATATTATGCCTTGGTCAAAAAATGAAGAACATAGATTAAACCCAGAAAACGGTATTTGTCTTTCAGCATTATACGACAAAGCATTTGACAAAGGAATAATAGGAATTAATCAAAATTATGAAGTCATTCTATCAACTTCACTAAAAAAGAAGAAAAATACAGAATTTTACCAAACTCACTTTGCTCCTATCGAAAATCAAAAAATCACTGAACCCAAAAAATATCTTCCAAGAAAGGAATTTCTAGAATATCATATAGATACCATTTTCTTAAAATAATTAAACTAAACCACCCCCAATACACTAACCACCCCACAATCATCCCCTCTCAAAGCATAATACACACCTCCAACATCTTGATAAAAAAGCAACCTAAGCAAATACATACGATTACCCATCACAGTCGGTAAAGAATCTATTGATAAAGCGGTTGAATTAGACACATCCTCAAGAAGCAAAATCTGTTCTTCACTACTTGTCAATTGATGCGTTTTAGAAATAAAATCAAAATCATAACAAAGCAATTGCAACCCAACATGAGTAGTACCCTTAGGCGATTTCAAATGCTCTAGCGTGTTAAAATCCGACAAAAGCAAAACCCCATTTACAACGTCCAACCCAAAAGCCGCTCTCAAAACATCCGATAAACTTTGATGCACGTTAAATTCAAAACCCTTAACCAACCCCTTACCTTCAACAGTACCAATACCATTAGCCACCGTTCGTTCTCCACGCAAAGAAACTCCGTCACATAAAATCAGTTTTCGCATCAAAGCATTCACCCTACTATACATTCGGTTTTCGGCTATACCATTAGTATAAATTTTCAAAGGATGCCTAAAAACACTACTCATTTTAGCAGCACTACCCATCTCCTTACCAGCATCCCTAAAAGAAGCATAATTAGGAGACGTTTTATACTTCTTTTTAGCAATAGACTTAGCCTTTCGAGCCACATTTTGACCCTCCAAACGGTATAAATTCACGCCATCAATAGTGCCATAAAACTGCAATAAACCTTTCACCTTAGCCATAACAAAACCACACTTAAATTCAACTCAAATATAACAAAAATAAATACATATAGTATAGATTTAGTATAGATATAGTATAGTTATAACATAAAGTATATGAATATATATAAACAAATCTGAAAGCCATTTCAAACATTAACAAATTAAAAACAACAATAAGAAACATCCCAAAGGCATAAAAAAACTAAAATATACCCCTAAAAAACCCTACATCACCACAACAAAAAAATACAAACCCTTCAAAAACAGAAAACAACCGTCATTCAGTAGTGTATAGTTTTAATTTCCAACCAAGGTTTTAATCTTACCAAATATTTCCCTAAGTTTATAAAATTGTTATTTTACACTGCAACTTTATAGAGATATGATAAAAAAAGCCCTATTATTTTTCATTTTATTACATCAAACCGTTTCATTCGCACAGCTAGGGTTTTGCAATGGAAGCAGTGGAGCACCCATCTTTTTTGAAAACTTTGGCAGTGGACTAGATTATGGACCACCCCTACCAGCTGGTACTACAAATTACACCTATGTAAACAGCGGTTTTCCAGATGACGGTCAATATACCCTATACCACAGAACCAATCTTATTCCCAACTCTCAAAATTGGTTGTTCTCATTAGACCATACACCAGACAATGAACCCAATGGAGCTAATGGAAAATGTTTAATAGTAAATGCCAGCAATTCACCCGGACAATTTTACAACAGAACCGTAACAGGTTTGTGCAGCAATACCAGATTTGAATTTTCCGCTTGGGTTTTAAACGTCCTTAATGCCACTACAAACGGTTTACCCATCAATGTAACCTTTGAAATTTGGGATGCCACAGATACCACCCTTCTTCAATCTGGAGCAACAGGAAATATTCCCAATACATTCTCACCCGTTTGGAATCAATTTGGCTTAGTCTTTACCATGCCAGCAGGTCAAACCTCAGTCATTTTAAAAATGCGAAATAATGGTGTAGGAGGAAACGGAAATGACTTAGCCATAGACGACATCATGTTCCGTGCCTGTGGAGAATTCAGTTCCATTACAAATATAGCAAACAACCAAAATTTCATTTCCCTTTGCGAAAATGAAACGATTGCCAATACCACATTACAAGTCACCACAACAGGTACAAACTCAAACGTATATCAATGGCAACAAAGTAACGACAACATAAACTACACCGATATACCAGGTCAAACTAACGATACTTACACCCTACCAGCTATTACTTCAACCACATATTACAGAGTAAAAGTTGCAAATGACACAACCAATTTAAACAACCCATTTTGCTCCACACTATCAGAAATATTTACCGTTATATTCAATCCGTTACCAAATGCACCAACCTCAAATGGCAATCAAACCCTTTGCAGCAATCAAAATACAACACTCAGCGTAACCGTAAATACTAACGAAACCGCCAATTGGTACGATGCACCCGTAAATGGAAATATAGTACAAACCAATTCCACCACATTCACACCCACAACAGCAGGAACCTATTATGTAGAAGCCATCAATTCCACAACAGGATGCAGAAGCAATACACGAACAGCCGTAACGCTTTTACCCCTGACAACAGTAACTTTTTTAGGACCAACAACACTTTGTTCAGGCGAAACCACAGCCATTCAGTTAACAGCTTCCGATCCAGATGCACAACTAAACTGGACAGCAACCTCAACCGATGCACAAGGATTTTCAAACGGAACAGGCACAACAATTGCCCAAACCCTAACCTACACCGGAAATGCAACAGGAACAGTAACCTATACCATTACACCAATTAAAAATGGCTGCCAAGGCATGTCAGAAACCATAACAATTACAGTAAATCCACTGCAAAACATTACACTAACCTTCCCCAATATCACAACAACATATTGCTTGAACGCTACCGCACCTGCATTGCCAACCTCCTCTTCAAATCCTACACCAATTAATGGAACTTGGACACCTGCAACAATAGACACAGCAACAATAGGAACAACAACCTATACTTTCAACCCACAAGCAAACTCATGTCAAGCCATTCAACCTTACCAAATTTCAATAACCATAGGAACCAATTTTGTACCCGATTTTGATGCTACAATTTCATTTTGTGCCAATACAAATCCACCACAAATGCTACAAACAGCACCAAACGGAATCACAGGAACATGGAATCCACCCACCATCAACAACACAATTTCAGGAACTTACACCTTCACGCCAAATCCAGATCAATGCGCCATCAATCAAATCGTAAACGTTACCATTTTACAACCCACCTTAACCAGCATTGAATACACTACAACAGGAGCTTTTTCAGAAAGCCAAACCATAATAATCCTAGCCTTTTCACAAGGAGATTATTTATACCAATTAGACAACAGCACCCCACAAGAAAGTAATATCTTTCAAAATGTCACCTTTGGCACACACACCATAAAAGTCATAGACAAAAACGGCTGCTCACCACCTATAACCCGAGAAATTGCAATTATCGATTATCCACATTTTTTCACACCAAACGGAGATGGCATTAACGACTTTTGGAACATCTCAGGATTAAACAGACTCCAAAATCCAAAGATTACAATTTTTGACAGGTATGGAAAATTAATTTTTCAAACCACAAATAATATAGGTTGGGACGGCACACTTAATGGCAAAAACTTACCCGCAACAGACTATTGGTTCACCATAGACTTTGAAGAAAATAACATACCAAGAACATTTAAAGCCCACTTCAGTTTATCAAGATAAATCCAAAAAAAGCAACATTTACTCAATTTTTAAACACAATCATGAATAATTCACTACCTTTAGTCAAAATATAAATCATTATGGCAAAAAGTCAAGACGCAAAAAAGACAGTTAAAAAAGAGCCTCTTAAAACGGCAAAAGAAAAAAAAGCTGAAAAAAGAGATAAGAAAAACAGTCCAAAAAGAGATTAAAAACAACCTTAAACACGAATCCATTCGTGTTTTTATTTTTATCAAAACAATAGCCCCACAGAATAATTTAACTTTCAAGCTTAAAACTTTATCCTATTGTTAACAAATTAGCCTTGAAAAAACCATAATTAATTGTATTTTTACCGTTCCTAATTTTAATACATCAAATGGGTAAAATCATTGCAATTGCAAATCAAAAAGGTGGAGTTGGAAAAACTACTACAACCGTAAACTTAGCTGCCTCTTTAGGCGCTTTAGAAAAAAGAGTATTATTAATTGATGCAGATCCACAAGCCAATGCAAGCAGTGGTTTAGGTATCGATGTAGAAGCTGTTGAAATTGGTTCCTATCAAATTTTAGAACACAGCAACACCCCAGAAGAAGCAACCATTACTTGTTCCGCACCTAATGTATGGGTAATACCAGCACACATTGATTTAGTAGCTATTGAAATTGAATTAGTAGACAAAGAAAATCGTGAGTACATGCTAAAACAAGCATTAGAAAACGTTAAAGACAAATACGATTATATCCTAATAGATTGCGCCCCTTCTTTAGGATTACTTACACTAAACGCCTTAACAGCTGCCGACAGTGTTATTATTCCTATACAGTGCGAATATTTTGCCCTAGAAGGATTAGGAAAATTATTAACAACCATCAAAAGCGTTCAAAAAATACACAACTCAGCATTAGATATCGAAGGCCTATTATTAACCATGTACGATAGCCGTTTACGCCTATCCAACCAAGTAGTAGAAGAAGTGCAAAAACATTTCTCAGACATGGTTTTTGATACCATCATTCAAAGAAATATCAAACTCAGTGAAGCCCCAAGTTTTGGAGAAAGTATAATTAATTATGATGCAACAAGTAAAGGTGCTTCAAATTATTTACATTTGGCAGAAGAAATTATCAAAAAAAATAAAGCATAACCCATGACAAAGGCTGTGAAAAAGCAAGCATTAGGAAGAGGATTATCAGCTCTTTTAAAAGACCCTGCCAATGATATCAAATCGGTAGAAGATAAAAATGCAGATAAAGTAGTAGGAAATATAGTTGAATTAGACATCAATTCCATTGAAATAAATCCGTTCCAACCAAGAACCAATTTCAACGAAGAAACACTTAACGAATTAGCCACATCCATTAGAGAACTAGGGTTAATCCAACCTATTACAGTAAGAAAACTCGACTTCAACAAATACCAATTAATTTCTGGAGAAAGACGTTTAAGAGCTTCAAAAATTGTAGGTCTTGAAACAGTTCCTGCTTACATCCGAATAGCTAACGATCAAGAATCTCTTGAAATGGCATTGGTAGAAAATATTCAACGCCACGATTTAGATCCTATTGAAATTGCTTTATCATACCAACGCTTAATAGACGAAATCAATCTTACACAAGAACAAATGAGCGAACGCGTAGGAAAAAAACGTTCAACCATTGCAAACTACCTTCGTTTATTAAAATTAGACCCAATCATTCAAACAGGAATGCGAGATGGCTTCATCTCAATGGGACACGGTAGAGCCTTAATTAACGTAGAAGACAACGAGGTACAAAGCGATATCTATCACAAAATCGTTACCGAAAACTTATCCGTTAGAGACACAGAAGCCTTAGTAAAAAAATACCAAGAAAGTCTTTTACCTAAAGCAAAAAAAGCAAAAACAGAGTCCTTTCAAATAGATGAAGAACAAAAGAAAATTTTTGCACATTACTTTGGAGCAAAAGTAGATATTAAATCCGCTGGAAACGGAAAAGGAAAAATCACCATACCTTTTCACTCCGAAGAAGATTTTGAACGCATTTTGAAACTTATAAAAGGATAGTGAAGCAACTAGTTCTCATATATTTATTTATTTCATTATTTTCTAGCACTACCCTGTTTGCTCAGAAACCCGAGATTATTAAAGCCAAAGATACCGTTGCAAAAACCATTAATCCTTTAGCACCAGCCAAAGCCGCTTTTTATTCAGCCATTCTACCCGGATTAGGACAAGCCTACAATAAAAAATATTGGAAAATTCCAATCGTATATGCTGGTCTTGGAATTTCAATTTACTCTTACAATTTCAATCAAAGAGAATATCACAAATTCAGAGACGAATACAAAAGAAGATTAGATGGAACATTCGACCCCAACCATCCCATTTACGGAAATTTGGACAATGAACGTTTAATTAGTGCTCAAAAATTTCACCAAAGAAACAGAGACCTATCCATGTTAATCACTGTGGGAATTTACATTCTAAATATTGTTGATGCCAATGTTGATGCCCATTTAATTCAGTTTAATGTCAACGACAATTTATCCATCAAACCCGATTTATACCAAAATCAATTAAACAGCAGGCAAAATGTTGGTCTAACCCTAAATTATAATTTTTAACTATAATTAACGCTAAATTCTGTAACAAACACAAAAATTTACATACATATCTTCATGAAAATTGCACTACTAGGCTACGGAAAAATGGGAAAAGTTATTGAAAGAATAGCTTTAGAAAGAGGTCATATCATAGTCCTAAAAAAAACCAGTAAAGACACCTTTGAAGGATTAGAACATGCAGATGTTGCCATTGATTTTAGTGTTCCATCTTCCGCCGTTACCCACATTACAGAATGTTTAAATACAAATATTCCAGTAATCAGTGGCACAACAGGCTGGTTAGAAGATTATGAAAAAATAGTAGCGCTGTGCAACGAAAAGAAAGGAAGCTTTATTTATGGTTCAAATTTCAGTTTAGGAGTAAACATCTTTTTTGAATTAAACGAGTATTTAGCAAAAATGATGAACAACCTCAAACAATACAACGTTTCCATGGAAGAAATTCATCATACACAAAAACTTGATGCACCAAGCGGAACAGCCATATCATTAGCCAACGGAATACTAAAAAACACAGCATACACCAACTGGACATTAGAAAATCCAAAAAATAACGAAATACACATCGAAGCCAAAAGAATTGAAAACATTCCAGGAACACACAGCATATTTTATGATTCAGAAGTAGATCAAATAGAAATAAAACACACAGCACACAGCAGAGAAGGTTTTGCCTTAGGGGCAGTAATTGCTGCCGAATGGTTAGTAGGTAAAAAAGGCGTTTTTACTATGAAAGACGTTTTAGGCATTTAGTTTGGGAGAATGAAGAATATAGAACATGAAACAAAGAATATAGAACAAAGAAAATTATGCGTCATAATTATAAAAATTTAAAAATATGGCAGCTTGGAATTGAAATAACAAATGACATATCAGACATTTTAATTGATTTTCCAAAACATGAACGATATGATTTAAGTTCTCAAATAAGTAGATGTTCCGTTTCTATTCCCAGTAATATAGCTGAAGGCTCTTCAAGAACAAATAAAGCATTTAGCACATTTATTGATTATTCACTAGGTTCATCATTTGAATTAACAACACAATTAATTGTTGCAAAACATAGAAAATATATAAACGAGGAAACTTTTAATAAATTAGAAACAAAAATTGAAGAATTTCAGAGAATGACAATGTCATTTCAAAACGGACTTAACTAGTCTATTTTCTATTCTCTATTTTCTTAAATCTTAAAAAAATAAAAACATGACAGCATTACAATGGTTATTCTTCATACTAATAGTTCAAATTATTCATGGATTAGGAACTTGGAAACTATATGTTAAAGCAGGTAGAAAAGCATGGGAAGCCTTTATCCCTGTTTACAATGCAATAGTCTTAATGCAGATTATCAACAGACCTAAATGGTACACTTTTCTGTTATTCGTTCCAGTTATCAATCTAATCATGTTTCCTGTCGTTTGGGTAGAAACCATTAGAAGTTTTGGCTACAACTCCACAAAAGATACCCTATTAGTTATTGTTACTTTAGGTTTTTATATCTACTACATCAACTACACACAAAACGCAACATACATCACTGATAGAAATTTAGTACCCACTAATAAAACAGCCGATACAGTTAGTTCCATTTTATTCGCAATTGTAGTTGCCACATTTGTGCACACCTATTTTATTCAACCCTTTACAATACCAACATCTTCGTTAGAAAAATCATTATTAGTAGGCGACTTTTTGTTTGTAAGCAAATACAATTACGGAGCAAGAACACCTATGACTACTGTTGCTGCTCCAATGGTGCATGATACTATTCCCATCATCAAAACAAAATCATATTCTTCTTGGCCACAATTACCTTATTTTAGATTACCAGGTTATGAGAAGATTAAAAATAATGATATTGTTGTTTTCAATTGGCCTATTGATACGGTCTATCAGTTTAGAGATGCTTCACATAGACATACTTGGAAACCAATCGACAAACGATCAAACTATGTAAAAAGATGTGTAGGAATTCCTGGAGATAAAATAGAAATAAAAAATTCTGATTTATATGTAAATGATAAATTATTAGTACTACCTGAAAGAGCTAAACTTCAATTTTCTTATAGTGCTAAATTTAAAGAAGGAACGTCAATAGATGAAAATTTTTTACTAAGTCTGAATACTTATAATAATGATAAATTTCAACGATATAACAACTTTGTAGTCTTTCCTTCTTTAACAGATGAAAGTTTAGCTAAATTAAAAACGTTATCTAATTTAGAAGAAGTAACAAAAAATATTGATACTATAAATAAAAGATTTTCTTACGTCTTTAAATTAAAAGATAATTATCAAGATACTGATATTAATCAAATAGTTTCAAAACTAAAAGACAATAAAATAAATGCTGCAATTAGAGAAACTGACAAACTATTATTTGTAGATTATCCTGAAAACAGTATTGTTGAATTCTTAAAAAAACATCAATCTGTAATTTCAACAACTGAAATTACTCCTATTTTCCCAAATAATAATAAAAAATGGACTGTTGATAATTTAGGGCCTTTATATATTCCCCAAGCTGGAAAAACTGTTGATTTAAGTTCAGAAACCCTTCCATATTATAAGAGAATAATTACCGTTTATGAAGGAAATACACTACAACAAACAGGAAATGAAATAAGAATAAATGGTCAAATCGCTACATCCTATACTTTCAAACAAGATTATTATTGGATGATGGGAGACAACCGTCATAACTCAGAAGATTCACGCTATTGGGGTTATGTTCCTGCTGACCACATTGTAGGAAAACCAGTTTTCATTTGGATGAGTTGGGATTCAAATGCAAAAGGCATCATGAATAAAATTCGTTGGGATAGATTATTTACAACCGTTAGCGGTGAAGGTCAGCCACAATCGTATTTTAAGTATTTCTTAATATTGTTAGCAGCTTATTTTGCCTATGATTATTTTAGAGGTAAGAAGAAAAAAGAACAACAATAAGCAGTAGCATTTACTTAAAGAAAAATGAAAACCTTACTTCACCCAACCTATTTCCCTTCTATAAGCCACTATATTGCCATGGTTCAAGCTGAAGAAATTGAGTTTGAAGTTGATGACAATTTTCAGAAGCAAACCAATAGAAACCGAATGTACATTTACAGTGCAAACGGTATACAAATGCTAAATATTCCCGTTAAACACTCCAAAGAAAAACATCAAAAATACAAAGACATACATATTGAAAATGCCTTTGATTGGCAAAAAAAACATTTCAAATCCCTAGAAGCCAGTTACAGAACTTCTCCATTTTTTGAATATTTTGAAGATGATATTTTACCTATTTTTCAAAAGAAACATACCTTCTTATTAGATTTAAATTTTGAGGTATTTGATGTTGTAAACAACTGCTTAGGCATAAACTTACCCTTTACAAAAACACCTGAATATTTTCACACAGTAGAAAATGCTAATGATTTACGATATTTAGCCAATGGCAAAAAAGACACAACTGTTTTAGAACCATATACTCAGGTTTTTAATGACAAGCATGGTTTTATCAATAACCTAAGCATTTTAGATTTGTTATTCAATGAAGGAAGACACGCTGTAGATTATCTAAAAGAACAACGACTATAAATCCTTATTTATCTTTCTTTTTCAATTCCAATCTTGTAGAAAGCGGAAAGTGATCACTATTGAAAATTGTATCAAAAGACTTGTATGCTTTAACTTGAAAATCTTTTTCTACTAAGAAATAATCAATTCTTGCAGGATAATATTTGAAGTTATAAGATTTTCCAAAACCAGTTCCTGCCTCTTCAAAAGCATCCTTCAAATCCCCTTTAATAAGTCGGTAAACGTATGAAAAAGCACTGTTATTCATATCACCACAAATAATCTTTGGCAACTTACAATCATCAAAGTTTTCCTTAATCAATTCTGCTTGCAATTGTTGCTCCTTAAAAGCTGCACTTATTCGTTTGAAGATGAACTTAGATTTTTCTTCGTCTATATTTTCATTAATATCTGTACTAATTTTTACAGATTGCAAGTGCATACTATAAACTCTAATAGTGTCTTTCTTTCTTAAAATATCAGCATAAATAACCTTATTAGAAGAATTGGGGAATGCAATTTCTCCTTCATGAATTATTTTAAATTTAGAATAAATTGCTTGGCCATATTTGTTCTTGTTGCCCTCAACATTTACATATTTATACCTATACTGTCCAAAATTTATAGAATCAACAGGTGAAAATTCCTGAATACATAATATATCTGGATTTTCTGTTGAAACAAACGAACTAATTTCTTGAGGCACATTTTTTTTGGGTAACCAATCGTATAAATTAAATAAGCGAACATTATAACTCATAATACTGAAATCCTTTTCGCTTGTTGGTAAATTAGTTTCAGAAAATTTATAAAGTTTATTGATGAATGTTATTCCTAACAACAATACAATACCCGAAATAAACGTGTACTTTTTTAACTGAATCAACCAATACACAAAAAAAAGAAAATTCAAGATTAGCAACAAAGGTAAAACTAGCGATAGAACACTTAAAAAAGGAAACAACTTGGGTGCTAAAAAGGGCAATACATAAGCTAATACTGTAACTACAACGAGTACAATATTAAAAAAACGCATTACTTTAGTCAGCCAAGATTGGTTTTTCATGGGTGTTTATTTTCCTAGTTTAAAAAGAAACTCCTTTTCGTCTTTAGACAAACTATCGTAACCCGATTTACTAATTTTATCCAAAATATCATCTACCCTTTTCTGTTCCACATCTGACTTTGCCGTTTTAGAAAGATTAGATGTGTTCTTATTTACGTGAACTTTTGAAAATGGGGTTTTCTTTTTAGCAGATTTTTTAAACGATATCTTAGAAAAAGGTTTTGACAAATCTATTCCTTTTTTTAACAAATAAACGTATAAAAATCCGAAAAATGCACCTGATAGGTGAACAATATGACCTCCAGTGTTTACCAATAACAATTGTAAAACATCAATCGTAAGTATCAAAGCCGTTATATGCCATAATTTTATTCTTCCAATTAAAGGAATTTGTAAAATATAATAAGGCGAATAAGCTGTTACAACAACTAATAAAGTCATTATTGAACCACTTGCACCAACAACAGGTATGGTTTTTCCAAGAAAGTGATAAATTAATACAAAAACCAATCCTCCAAAAATTCCACCTAACAAATAAACTACTAGATATTGCTTTTCAGTAAAAAATGTAAGGAAAAATCGACTCACAAAATGCAACATCAACATATTAAACAACAAATGAATAAATCCTGAATGCACAAACATATAAGAAACCAATGTCCAAGGTTTTGTAGCCAACTCATTTAACGAAGAATAAAGAGCTACCCATTTTGGAAATGAAAAAGCTCCTGTTTTAAAACTATAAAAGAAAATAATAGTCAATAAAAAAACACCAATGTTCCAAAAGATAACTTTTTGAACAATGCCATTAGTAGCATACTGACTTTTTAAATCCTGAAAAATATTCATGTGTATTAAAATCTATATTCTGATTGCTAAAATCTAATTCCAACGTTTATCATTAAACTGGTTTTTCTTCCAATACCACATCATTAAGTATCCACAAATAGCACCACCTAAGTGAGCAAAATGAGCTATTCCTGTTCCACCATCTCCAAATATTGAATTGCCTTTTAATCCTAAAACCAAATCAATTACTAAAATTCCTGGCACAAAATATTTAGCTTTTATGGGAACTGGTATAAACATTAAGGCCAACTCTGCATTAGGATACAAAAAAGCAAACGCAACCAATAGACCATATATTGCTCCAGAAGCTCCAACGGCTGTTGATTGATTAATCTTTGCTGCTTCATATAAAACTAAAAAATCATCCTGATTAATTTGATATTTTTCTAATATCTGTTTTGAGTTTTCATACAATAAATCAGCTCTATAATAATTATCAGAAACCATATTTGCATCTAAAATCTTAAACAAGTCAGTTTTACTAATGTTTAAGTCATTTATATGATTCAAAACGGAGTGAAATTCGTAATAACTAAATGCCGAATCCAAAAGAGCTGCTCCTAATCCACAAGAAATATAAAAAAATATAAATTTTTTGGCACCCCAACGATATTCTAAGGCACTTCCAAAAGAATATAAGGCAAACATATTAAAAGCAATGTGCATAATTCCTCCATGCATAAACATGTGCGTTAGAGGTTGCCATACTTTAAATTTATCGCTTTCAAAATAATGCAGCGCTAAAAACTCATAAGAAGTAGGAACAAAATAGCTACCAATAAAAAACAGTATATTGATTATCAACAGTTGCTTAACCGTTTCTGTAATATTCATCATATAGAAAATCGTTTATCTAAATCATCCACTGTTAAAGTAATGAAAGTTGGTTTATGAAAAGGTGATATATTAGGATCTTTACACGCAAAAAGAGCATTCACCATATTATCTATCTCTAATTGTGTTAAATACGTTCCCGTTTTGATTGCCAAACTATTGGCCATAGATTTTGCTATACTATCATTTTGTGAAAAGCTGTTCTGAGGAAAATCTTGTTGCAAATCAGAAACCAAATCATCCAATAAACTCGGCACTTTTCCTTCTTGAACATTAGTAGGAATTCCGGAAAAAATAACGGTTTCTTTGGTAAACTTGTCAAAGACAAAACCAGTGTGCTCTAACTGTTCTTTTAATTCTCTGATAATATCCAATTCTTGTGATGACATAATTATTGATAAAGGAAATAACAATTGTTGACTGTTCCCTTTTAGAATTGTAATATTAGTTAGAAACTGTTCATACAAAATACGTTGATGTGCTTTGCGTTGGTCAATAATCAACAACCCTGATTTTATGGGACTAACAATATATTTCTTTTGCAATTGGTAGTTTTTTTGAACTACTGACTCAACTTCTACATCATCAAACAAAGAAGTTGCAACTTCGTCTGATTCATAATGATTGCTTTTCGATTGAAATTCTTCTGTTAATCCTACATATAAACTTTCCCAATTAGCGGTTTCCTTTTTTGGGTACACTTGTCGAGCAGGTTTATCCTCTGAAGATTTGAAAGGATTAAAAGTAGTATCAAATTCCACTACAGGTATGTCTGCTTCTTTTTTAGTGTATTCGTAGGGTGTATCTAAATTAGAGTCACGTTCAAAATCTAAAATAGGCGACACATTAAATTGCCCTAAACTGTGTTTAATACTAGCTCTCAAAATAGCATAAATGGATTGTTCATCATCAAACTTAATTTCTGTTTTTGTAGGATGAATATTAATATCTATGGTATGCTTTGGAACATCAAAATACAAAAAATATGAAGGCTGTGTACCATCCTTAAGCAATCCTTCATAAGCATTCATAATAGCATGATGCAAATAACCACTTTTTATGAAACGGTCATTGACAAACAGAAACTGTTCGCCTTTGTTTTTTTTGGCAAATTCTGGTTTAGAAACAAATCCATGAATGGCAACTATATCCGTGTTTTCGGTTACAGGAACTAATTTTTCATTGGTTTTCCCAACGAAAAGGTTTACAATTCTTTGTCTATAATTTGATACAGGTAAATTGGAATAATCTTCTCCATTGTGATACAAAGTGAAATGAATATTGGGATGTGCCAATGCCACACGTTGAAATTCATCAACAATGTGTCTAAATTCTACAGTATCTGTTTTTAAAAAATTTCTCCTTGCAGGAATGTTGTAAAAGAGATTTTTTACTGAAAAAGAAGTTCCTCTTGGAGTAACCACAACATCTTGCGAAACGATTTTGCTTCCCTCAATAACAATGTGTGTGCCCAGTTCTTCTTCTTCTATTTTGGTTTTAAGTTCCACATGAGCAATTGCCGCAATTGAGGCTAAAGCTTCACCGCGAAATCCTTTGGTATGTAAATCAAATAAATCTTCAGCATTTTTTATTTTTGATGTTGCGTGACGATCAAAACACATTCTGGCATCAATAACATTCATTCCTGAGCCATTATCGATAACTTGTATTAGCGTTTTCCCAGCATCTTTGATGATAAGTTTTATTTCAGTAGCGTTTGCATCTACGGCATTTTCAATCAACTCTTTAACAACAGAAGCTGGTCGTTGAACCACTTCTCCTGCAGCAATTTGATTGGCTACATGGTCTGGTAATAATTTTATTTTTGCTGACATTAATATAAATCGATATTTAACGAACGTAAAAAGAAATAACAAGCTAAAATTAAAACTCCTGCAATAATAGCAACTCTAAAACTACTAGATCTTGAGGAGTGCACTTTGCTTTCTGCATGCCAACCTTTTCTGAAAGAGATTGGTTTTTCAGTATCTCTCAAAAGTCGTCTGTTTTCAAGCCTTTGTTCTCTTTGTTCTTTTTGTTCATTGTAATAGCGAGGTTGATAATCAAACTTTCTATGGGAATGAAGTCTTAACAATGATTTAATAAACATAGCAATTCGTTTTTTAAATAAAATCAAATTTACAGAATTATTAGCTAAATGCCATAAAAAAACCTACTCAAATGAGTAGGTTAACTATTTTTTAAGTCTCTTTTAACCTAATGTTACCATTTTGATAGCAGCAATAGCAGCTTCGACTCCTTTATTGCCGTGTTTTCCACCACTTCTATCTAAAGATTGTTGCTTGTTATTGTCTGTTAATAGGCAGAATATTGTAGGAATATCATACTTAATATTCAAATCTTTTATTCCTTGGGTTACGCCTTCGCAAACAAATTCAAAATGCATAGTTTCTCCCTTGATTACGCATCCAATGGCGATAACAGCATCTACTTTTTGTTTTTCAATCATTTGTTTTGCTCCAAAGATTAATTCAAAACTACCAGGAACATTCCATCTTTTAATGTTTTCTGGCAAAGCTCCACAATCAACTAATGTATCAAATGCACCTTTATACAACCCTTCTGTAACGTCATCATTCCATTCTGAAACAACAATCCCAAACGTAAATTGCTTTACATTTGGGATTGTGTTTTTATCGTAATTGGATAAATTTTTATTTTCTGTTGCCATATTTATTCAACTCTAGCAATGTATGCATCAATATTTGCAGCTTCTGTAGAAGTGCTATATTTTTCTTTAATAGTTTTGAATGATTTCAATGCCACGTCATTTTTACCATTCATCATGGCTAATAATCCGTGTTTCATCAAATATCTTGGAGATGTAAAATCATTGTCAGAAGCTTCTGCTGCTTTTGCATAGTAAGAAAGTGCATCATCTACTTTTTTCAATTCAGAGAAAGAATCTCCAATTGCTCCTAATGCAATAGGCTTTAACATTTCATCGTCAGAAGAAAATTGCTCTAAATGCTCTACTGCTTTTTTATAATCTTTTAAATTCAAGTAAGCCATTCCAGCATAGTAATGTGCTAAATTAGCAGATTTTGTTCCAGAATATTCTGAAATTATTCCTTCAAATCCTAATTTACCTTCACCACCTTTTAAAGATAAAGTAAATAATGAATCAGGTGCTACTTGTGCATCCACTGCTTGTTTGAAATATTGTTGTGCTTGAAACATTCCATTAACCGCTTCATCTTCTTTTGGCTCCACGATAAATCTATCATAAGCAAAGTAAGCAACTAATGAAAGTACAATTGCTCCAACAACTCCTATTATTAATTTTTGGTTTTTAACAACCCAATCCTCAGCTTTATTAGCTTGTGCGTCTAACGTTTCAAAAACTTCAGCAGTAGTACTATCTGTATCTAATACTTCTTCAAATTCATTAGTTGCATCATCTGCAATATCTTTTGGTTTAGGTGCTTTATGTCCTCTTTTGTTATACGTTGCCATTTACTTTTAATTTAATGAGGTGCAAAAATATAACTTTTATTGAATAAGCCATAAAAATTTTAAGAAAATTAAAAACATTCTGCCTATTATTATTCGATAATTTACGCTTAAATTTGTACTTTATATATTTTCCAACTTTAAAACCTCAAATTTTACTAGTGTTTTTAAAATCCATTTCTCTACTCAATTACAAGAATATAAACGACTTACAGTATGATTTTGATACTAAAATCAACAGTTTTGTTGGTAAAAATGGTATTGGTAAAACCAATGTACTTGATGCTATTTATCACTTGGCTTATGGAAAAAGTTATTTTAACCCATTAGCAAGTCAAAACATTAAACATGGCGAAGATTTTTTTGTCATTGATGGTATTTTTGAAAAGGAAGAAAAAGAAGAAAAAGTGGTTTGTAGCCTTAAAAAAGGACAAAAGAAAACCATAAAACGCAACGGAAAAATTTACGAAAAACTTTCTGAACACATAGGTTTTTTACCTTTAGTAATCATTTCACCTTCGGATTCAGATTTAATTACAGAAGGCAGTGAAACAAGAAGAAAATTTATTGATAGTGTCATTTCTATTTTAGACAACTCCTATCTAAATGAATTGATTCACTATCAAAAATTAGTAGCACAAAGAAATGCTTTACTCAAATATTTTGCTGTAAATCATGTGTTTGACAAAGATAATTTGGCTGTTTATGATGAACCTATAGCTGAAATTGGTTTTAAAATTTTCAACAAAAGACAACAATTCTTGGAGAATTTCATTCCTATTTTTCAAAAACATCATCAAACTATTACAGATTCTGCTGAAAAAGTGCAATTAAAATACGATAGTCAACTGTTTGAAAACTCATTAGAAAATCTTCTTGAAAATAATTTAGCCAAAGACAAAGCCTTGCAATACACTTCTGTAGGTATTCACAAAGATGATTTGTCTTTTGAAATTGATGGTTTTCCCATAAAAAAGTTTGGTTCACAAGGACAACAAAAATCATTTTTAATTGCCTTAAAATTAGCTCAATTTGAGTTCATCAAAGAAAAAAGTGGTGTGTTACCCATATTATTATTCGATGACATTTTTGATAAATTAGACGAAACTCGCGTTCAAAAAATAGTTTCAATGGTTAACAACGATGTTTTCGGACAAATTTTCATTACAGATACACATGAAGAACGAACGGAAAGTATCATTAAATCTACACATCAATCATATAAGATTTTTAGGTTATAAAATGTAGTAACGAAATCCAATTACCTTTTGCCCATTACCATTAAAAGTTTACATTTGCACTTTACATTTTAGCTATGAATTTTCAATCCAACTTTCAATTAAAAGAGTACAATACCTTTGGTATTTCGGCTACAGCCAAAGAATTTATAGCCGTTTCAAACCCGACCGAACTTGCAACCGTTTTAAAGGCCAATCAAAATATTTTTGTGCTTGGTGGTGGAAGTAATATGTTGTTGACTCAAAACATTGATAAATTAGTAGTTCACATTAATTTTAAAGGCATAGAAGTTGTAAAAGAAGATGAAAATCATGTATGGGTAAAAGCCCAAGCTGGTGAAAATTGGCATGAATTTGTCCTTTGGTGTATAGATCACAATTTTGGAGGCATTGAAAATTTATCACTTATACCAGGAAATGTGGGCACTACTCCTATTCAAAACATTGGTGCTTATGGTGTTGAAATTAAAGACACTTTTGACCATTGCACAGCCATGGAAATTGCTTCGCAAGAACTGAAATCATTTGATAAAGCAACTTGTAATTTTGGCTATCGAGAAAGTATTTTCAAAAACGAATTGAAAAACCAATACATCATTACCGATGTAACTTTTAAACTTACTAAGAAAAACCACAACATCAATACTTCTTATGGAGCTATTGATACTGAATTAGCAAAAAACAACATTTCAAATCCAACGTTGAAACAAGTTAGCAATGCTGTAATTGCTATCAGGCAAAGTAAATTGCCAAATCCTAAAGAACTTGGAAATAGTGGAAGTTTCTTCAAAAATCCAATTATTTTAAAAACAGATTACGAAAAAATCAAACTAAATCATCCAGAAATGCCACATTATGTAGTTTCTGAAACTGAAGTAAAAGTACCTGCTGGATGGTTAATTGAGCAAGCTGGATTTAAAGGAAAACGCTTTGGTGATGCAGGAATTCATAAAAATCAGGCTTTAGTTTTAGTCAATTATGGCAATGCAACTGGGCAAGAAATTTTAGCTGTTTCTAGAGATATTCAAACCACAATTTTTGAAAAATTTGGCATTCATATCGAAGCTGAAGTGAATGTGATTTAGAGATTATGTATTTTCAGCTGTTTGGATATTCAGATTGTCTGAAAATCTATCATCCGAAAATCTGAAAATCTAACAATACTTTCTTATCTTTGCACAAATAAAATTTACATATAAAATGAAACTTATTTTACTTACCATAGGATTATTAGCACTAGCTTTTTCTGGTATTGCAATTAAAATTTGGGCTAAAAAAGACGGCAAATTCGCAGGAACTTGTGCCAGTCAAAGTCCGTTTTTAAACAAAGACGGTGAAAATTGCAGTTTTTGTGGAAAAACTCAAGAAGAAATGAAAGATTGTAAAGAGACTTCTCACAGCTAATATTCTTCAATGGAAATAATTTTTACCATTTTACTTTTTACATTTATTGCAATTGTAATTCTTCAATTTATATACTATGTTGGGTTTTTTGGGCGTTTTACATTTGCTAAAAACCAACAAATAACTCCTAAAAAAGTTCCAGTTTCAGTAATAGTTTGTGCTAAAAATGAAGCTGAAAATGTAAAGAAATTTTTTCCGCTTTTAGTCAATCAAAATTATTCGGATTATGAAATTGTTTTAATTGATGACGCTTCAAGTGATGAAACTTTAGACATTTTTGAAGAGTATGAAAAGCAATATCCAAATGTAAAATTGGTTAAAGTGCAAAACAATGAAGCTTTTTGGGCAAACAAAAAATTTGCATTAACTTTAGGTATAAAAGCTGCTTCAAAAGAGTATTTGGTTTTTACTGATGCTGATTGTTATCCTAATTCTAAAGATTGGTTGCAACAAATCACATCTCAATTTACCATGAAAAAGACCATAATTTTAGGCTATGGAGCTTATGATAAAATTAAAGGTTCTTTTTTGAATAAAATTATTCGTTACGAAACTTTATTGACAGCCATTCAATATTTTTCTTGGGCAAAAATGGGCAAACCATACATGGGTGTAGGTAGAAATTTAGCTTATAAAAAATCCGTTTTCTTTGACAATAGAGGCTTTATGGATCACATGAGAGTACGTTCAGGTGATGATGATTTATTTATCAATCAAGCGGCAAATAAAGAAAATACTGCTATGATTTACACTCCTGAAAGTTTCACCTATTCTACACCAAGAACATCTTATAAAGATTGGTTTAACCAAAAAAGAAGACATGTAACAACTGCCAAATTATACAAACCTTTTGATAAATTTCAACTGAGTTTATATTTCTTCTCACAAGTGTTATTTTTCGTTTTAGCAAGTATCCTTTTAGCTTTTCAATACCAATGGATGATTGTCTTGGGAGTTATTCTTTTTAGGTATTTATTTACATGGATTTCATTAGGTTATGGGGCAAATAAATTAAAAGAAAAAGATGTAATGTATTGGTATCCAGTTATAGAATTAGTACTTATATTTACACAAATTAATATATTCATCACTAATCTTTTTTCAAAACCTGTACATTGGAAGTAACATCAGTCATCATACAAACTAATATTGAAAAAGCAAAAGCAGGTGATCAAGTTGCCTTCACTTTTTTGCTAGATTTTTATTGGAATGAAGTCTATGGTTTTATGATAAAACGTACTGAAAATGAAACTGACACAGAAGATATTGTTATAGAAACGTTTGCCAAAGCCTTTGATAAAATTGGAAGTTACAATGCCGAATATGGCTTTAACACTTGGTTGATTGCAATTGCCAAAAATGTTCACATTGATATGCTTCGCAAGAAGAAATCTTCTCATTTTGTAAATAATGATGATGATGAAAATTACAAAGACACAATAGTAGACGAATCACCAACCGCAGAAGACGAGTTAATTATTGAACAAAATTTAGCGCAATTATTACTTTGCATCAAAGAATTAAAACCAGCTTATCAAGAAGTAATTCAAATGCGTTATTTTCAAGAAATGAGCTATCAAGAAATGGCTGACCAATTGGAAGAACCTTTGAATAATATTAAAATCAAATTGCTTCGTGGTAAAAAGTTATTGGCAGAAATTATTAAAAAGAAGTAGTTTTTTAGATTATAGATTTTCAAATAATGAATATCCAAATTAACTTTTCTTAATAAACTCATAAGGTTTCCAAATTTCTAATTTCTGAATTCCAATTTCTGAATTCTAAATTCTAAATTCTAAATTCATTATCGTATCTTTGCTTTTCAAATTTTATACCCATGAACAACGCTATAGAAAATGTGCTTCCAGCAAGAGAACCAAAACCAAAATGGTTGCGTGTTAAACTGCCAACTGGTCAAAAATACACAGAACTTAGAGGTTTAGTTGACAAATACAAACTGAACACTATTTGTGCATCAGGAAGTTGTCCAAACATGGGTGAATGTTGGGGTGAAGGAACTGCTACCTTTATGATTTTAGGAAATATTTGTACGCGTTCTTGCGGTTTTTGTGGTGTAAAAACAGGTCGTCCAGAAGATGTAGATTGGGATGAACCAGAAAAAGTAGCCCGTTCTATCAAGTTGATGAAAATTAAACATGCCGTTATTACAAGTGTAGATAGAGACGACATTAAAGACATGGGATCAATCATTTGGGCTGAAACTGTAAAGGCTATCCGAAGAATGAATCCTACCACAACTTTAGAAACCTTAATTCCAGACTTTCAAGGAAACACTAGAAATATTGACCGAATTGTTGAAGTCGCACCAGAAGTGGTTTCACACAATATGGAAACCGTAAAAAGACTAACACGTGAAGTTAGAATCCAAGCCAAATACGAAAGAAGCTTGGAAGTGTTGCGTTATCTAAAAGAACAAGGCATTAAAAGAACCAAATCAGGCATCATGCTAGGTTTAGGAGAAACCGAAGAAGAAGTAATTGAAGTATTACACGATTTAAAAAATGCTAATGTTGATATTGTAACTATAGGACAATATCTTCAACCTACAAAAAAACACTTACCAGTTAAAGAATTTATCACACCTGAACAATTTGAAAAATACGAAAAAATTGGAAAAGAATTAGGCTTTAGACATGTAGAAAGTGGTGCTTTGGTTCGTTCGTCCTATCATGCTGAAAAACATATTTTATAAAATGGTTAAGAATTTAAAAGGTTATGAGGTTAAAAGTAAGACTACTCAAACCCTTTTAAACTTTCAAACTACTAAACTTTTAACCCATAAAAATGATACGAATTGCTATTAATGGTTTTGGTAGAATTGGTCGAAATCTATTTCGATTACTTTTAAATCATCCTACTATTGAAGTTATTGCAATTAATGATATTGCTGATACAAAAACCATGAGTCATTTGATTAAATATGATAGCATTCATGGTGTTTTAAAAGAAAAAGTTTCCCATACTTCAAATTCAATTGTAATCAATGATAAATCCTATTTATTTTTTAGTGAAAAAGACATCCAAAATTTAGATTGGAAAAGTTTGAATATTGATGTAGTGATTGAAGCTACAGGAAAATTCAAAACTTCTGCATTGTTAAACCAACATATTTCAGCTGGTGCTAAAAAAGTAATTTTATCAGTTCCACCAGAAGATGAGTCCATTAAAACAGTAGTTCTAGGTGTAAACGAACACATTTTAGACGGTTCTGAAACCTTGATTTCTAATGCAAGTTGCACCACTAATAATGCAGCTCCAATGCTTAAAATCATGCAAGAACTGTGTGGCATTGAACAAGCCTACATTACAACCGTTCATTCCTACACTACAGACCAAAGTTTGCACGACCAACCTCATAAAGATTTACGCAGAGCTCGTGGTGCTTCACAATCCATTGTTCCTACAACAACTGGTGCTGCAAAAGCATTAACTAAAATTTTTCCTGAATTAGAAGGTAAAATTGGAGGTTGTGGCATTCGTGTTCCTGTTCCTGATGGCTCTTTAACAGATATTACTTTAAATGTAAAACAAAAAGTAACTATTGAAGAAATTAATGCTGCTTTTCAACTAGCCTCACAAACAACTTTAAAAGGAATTTTGGATTATACCGAAGATCCCATTGTTTCTGTTGATATCATTGGCAACACAAATTCCTGTTTATTTGATGCTCAATTAACTTCAGTAATTGATAATATGGTAAAGATAGTTGGCTGGTACGACAATGAAATTGGTTATTCATCGAGAATAATAGATTTGATTACTTACATAGAAAAATAATTCTTACATTTACTATATAAACTACTCTATGAATGAAAAGATTGATTTTTTTAATTCTTCTTTTTTCGGGCATTTATGCTAATGCAAATTCTGTTATTACTAATACCGTTTCTAGCATTCAAATATCAAATACTATTTCCATAGATACAAAACCATCTGAAACGGTTATTAAACCAGAAAATAAACATTTCAATAAACTTATAAATCTACTTAGTATTGCAATTGTAGCCATTTTATCGCTATTGAGTTTATCCTTGTACAAAAACAACATTATTGAATATAAAAGCAACAATCTGCTAAAAGAAAAAAACAAAGAGCTAGAAATAGAAAAAGAGAGATCTGAAAAAGCCATAAAAGCCAAAAGTGATTTTTTAGCCACCATTAGTCACGAATTAAGAACACCACTCAACGCCATCAATATAATCTCTGAAATATTGATGAACGAAAATCCAAAAGAAAGTCAGGTTGAAAATCTCATTTCTCTAAAAATTTCGACTAATCATTTGATGAATCTGATTAATGATGTTCTTCAAATTAATAAGATTGAATCTCCTAATTTCAAAACCGAAGAGATAGAATTCAGCATTCAAAAAAAAATAGAAAATATTGACAAATCACTTGCTGAAATTGCCAAACTTAATGATGTGAAGTGTTTGACTTTTATTGATGAGTCAATTCCCAAAATAGTAATTGGAGATCCCATAAAATTAACTCAAATTTTAATCAATTTAATTTCAAATGCTATAAAATTCAGCAGCAACGGAATTGTTACCACTAATGTGAAATTAATCGCAAAAACATCACAAAACGTTACTATAAAATTTGAAGTTATCGACAACGGAATTGGAATTCCTAAAGACCAACAAGAATTGATTTTTGAAGATTTTACGCAAGGTTCATCTGAGATAAGTAGAAAATTTGGTGGAACAGGTTTAGGCTTATCTATTGTAAAAAAATTATTAGAGCATTTAGGAGGCACAATTCAACTGGAAAGCGAAGAAAACGTTGGCAGTAATTTTAATTTTCAATTGACTTTTAAAACAGACAAAAATTATATTGAGTCAACTGAAAACCTAGATTATTTTGCTTTGGAAGATAAAAAAATCCTGTTGGTTGAAGACAATAGCATTACTCAATTGATTACCCAAAAACTCATTGAAAAGTATAATGCCAATTGCACAATCGCTTCTACTGGCAATGAAGCTCTAAAATTATATGAACAGAGTAGCTTTGACCTCATAATAATGGATATAAATCTTCCTGACATTAATGGTGACAAAGTTGCTGAAGAAATAAGAAAATTGAACACCACAATTCCCATTTTAGCTTTCACAGCAATACATAGCGAAGATTATATCAAAAAACTAACTTCAAAAGGAATGAATGATTATATCACTAAGCCTATTGATTCTAAATTATTTTATGATAAAATCATAAATCTATTAAAACTTGACAATTAAATTTTTAATCAAATTTCGCACATGAGGTTCAGCTTTTTTGGCTGCTTTCAAAACTTCCTCATGATTTACTTCATCAATATTTTCTAAATCTCCCATATCCGTTATAACTGAAACCCCAAAGCAATCCATATTCATGTGCTTGGCAACAATAACTTCTGGAACTGTTGACATTCCTACACAATCACCACCGATAGCTTTAATCATTCTATATTCGGCTAAAGTTTCAAACGTTGGCCCTTGTAAACCAACATAAATACCTTCTTTACAATCAATACCTAATTCAACTGCTATTGTTTTAGCTTTAGCAATCATTGTTCTTGAATACGGCTCACTCATATTTACAAACCTTGGCCCAAAACGTTCCTCATTTTTTCCTCTCAAAGGATGTTCAGGCATCATGTTGATATGATCCGTAATAATCACAACATCACCCACTTTATAATTAGGATTAACACCACCAGAAGCATTGGAAACAATCAAATTTTGTAACCCTAAATATTTCATCACCCTAACAGGAAAAGTAACTTCTTGCATGGAATAACCTTCATAAAAATGAAATCTTCCTTGCATGGCTACCACCTTTTTATTTTCTATAGTTCCAAATAACAAAGCTCCTTTGTGTCCTTCCACAGTAGATAAAGGAAAATTAGGAATGTCTTTATATTCCAAAATAAATTCAATTTGAATATCTTCCGAAAAACCTCCTAATCCAGAACCTAATATTACTCCAAAATCGGGTTGAAAATTTTTAGTTTTTGATTGAATATAACTAACGCTTTCTTGAACTTTGTTCCACATAATTTAGTATTTTTTTATCAAAATCATTTTCTTCATGCATAAACTTTGACTGAATAGGTAAAAAATACAATTGCTCTTTAGGCAGTTCATCTTTCAATCGCACAAAATCTTTTTCAGTTGTAATGATTTTATTGTTTTTTGCCTTATCAGAAATAGCCTTAATATCATTTGCATCAAAATTGTGATGATCAGAGAAAATCATTTTTTCTTCAGTTTTGGTTTTTAGAAAATCAAAAAAAGGATTGGGTTTAGCAATGCCAGCCACCACAATTTTATCTTCTGCAATAATTTCATTTACCGAAAATTTTAAATTCCCATTATAAACATGAGTATCATAAGCAATCGTAGTAAAATAAACAGGCTGTGAAACGTGCAATTTCTCTTTGATTTTCTGTTGTGCAAGTTCGTTTAAATCGTTTGGGCATTTAGTGACAATTATCATGTCAGCACGTTTTTTTCCGAAACTTGGCTCACGTAGATTTCCGAAAGGCAAAATAAAATCATCACAAAACAAATCATCATAAGCTGTCAACAAAATATAAAATCCAGCTTTTACTTTTCTATGTTGAAAAGCATCATCCAAGAGAATGACTTGCGGTTTATCATTCAAATCCAACAAAATTTCTATACCTTCAACTCTATCTTCATCCACTGCAACAATAGTGTTCGGATATTTTGTGTAAAATTGAAAAGGTTCATCACCAAGCGTTTTAGCATTTGCATTATAGTCAGCCAAAACAAAACCTGTCGTACTTCTTTTGTAACCACGACTCAAAGTTGCTACTTTATAATTTGCAGATAACAATCGGATTAAATATTCAATTTGAGGTGATTTTCCTGTGCCACCAACACTCAAATTTCCTACAGCAATTATCGGCACATCAAAAGTTTCGCTCTTAAAGACACCAACATCATACAGAAAATTTCTAATAAAAGTCACTAACCAATACAGCAGTGCAATAGGAAAAAGGAGTTTTCGTAGTACATTCATGGTACGAAAATACAATTTTTTTACATCTAATTTTTATCTTGAAATGATTATTCGTTACTTTGTTTCATAAAATTTAAAGCTACATGAAAATCAAAGATACACTTGCAATTCTTGAAGAAATGGCACCACTTGGTTATGCTGAAAGTTTTGACAATGTAGGTTTGCTCGTAGGAGATTCAAACACTAACTTAACAGGAATTTTAGTTTGTCACGATGCTTTAGAAGCTGTTATTGATGAAGCCATTGCTCAAAAGTGCAATTTAGTAGTTTGCTTTCACCCGATACTTTTTAGTGGTTTAAAGAAAATCACAGGCAAAAATTATGTAGAAAGAGCCATTATCAAAGCCATAAAAAATGACATAGCCATCTATGCCGTTCACACAGCATTGGACAATCATAAAGATGGTGTCAATAAGATTTTTTGTGATGCTTTAGGTATTGAAAATTCAAAAGTATTGATACCAAAACAAAATTATATTCAAAAATTAGTTACCTATACCGTACCTGAAAATGCAGAGCAATTACGAAACGCTTTATTTGAGGCTGGAGCAGGAAAAATAGGCAATTATGAAGATTGCAGTTTCAACAGCCAAGGCATAGGAACATATATGGGCAATGAAAACAGCAATCCAGAAGTAGGTTCTCGATTTGAATTTGTTGAAGCCCCAGAAATTAAAATTGAAGTCACTTTTGAAAAGCATTTACAACCCAAAATACTAAAAGCCCTATTTTCAAATCACGTCTATGAAGAAGTAGCCTATGAAATTTATAACATAGAAAATGAACATCAAAATATTGGCTTAGGAAGAGTTGGCTCGCTCAAAAATGAACTTTCAGAAACAGATTTCTTACAATTAATTCGCCAAAAATTAGATTGCAAAGGCATTAGACATAGTCAATTTTTAGGAAAACCCATAAAAAAAGTTGCCGTTTTAGGTGGTTCAGGAAGCTATGCCATAAAAAACGCAATTGCTTCTGGAGCAGATGCTTATCTCACAGCTGACCTAAAATACCATCAATTTTACGAAGCTGAAAACAGCATTTTATTGGCAGATATTGGTCATTTTGAAAGTGAAAGATTTACAAAAAATTATATTGTTGATTATCTTAAAGAAAAAATCACTAATTTTGCAATCATTTTATCAGAAGAAAATACAAATCCAGTTAAGTACTTTTAAAATATGGCGACTACAAAAGAATTAAGCGTTGAAGACAAATTAAGAGCATTATATGCTTTGCAACTAATCGATTCTAAAATTGATGAAATCAGAAATGTTAGAGGTGAATTACCTTTAGAAGTAGAAGATTTAGAAGATGAAGTAGCAGGTTTAACTACTCGTTTAGACAAATTGAAGGCTGACTTGGAAAACATTGATGAAAAAATCAAAGAAAAGAAAAATGCCATTGAAGACCACAAAGCTTCTATCAAAAAATATTTAGAGCAACAAAAAAATGTTCGTAACAACAGAGAATTCAACTCTTTAGCTAAAGAAATGGAATTCCAAGAATTAGAAATTCAATTGGCTGAAAAGCACATTAAAGAATTGAAAGCTTCAGTTGAACACAAAAAAGAAGTTATTGCTCAATCAAAAGAACGTTTAGAAACAAAACAAACGCACTTAAAACACAAAAAAGCAGAATTAAACGATATCCTATCTGAAACTGAAAAAGAAGAAACTTTCTTAACCAAAAAATCAGAAGAATATCAAAAACAAATTGAAGAAAGATTGCTAAACGCTTACAATAGAATTAGATCTAGTGTAAGAAACGGAATGGCAGTTGTTTCTATTGAAAGAGGAGCTTCTGCAGGTTCATTCTTTACCATTCCACCACAAACCCAAATGGAAATTGCTGGTAGAAAAAAAATCATCACAGACGAACACAGTGGACGTATTTTAGTAGACAGTATGTTAGCTGATGAAGAAAGAGAAAAAATGGAAAAACTTTTCGCAAAAATGTAATACAAATCCCGATGCAAATCGGGATTTTTTTTGGTTTAAATTCTTATTTAGTTGTAGTTGGTTTAGTTTTTTTTGTAGTACTATGTATTGCATCAAGTTTCTTATTTTTTTAAACACATAGGCACATAGATTTTTTTGTATTGAGTTCCGTATAGTTTAACATAGCTTCTTTAAAAACTCTGCGAAAAACTTTAAACCTTTACGTTAAAATTCAACCTCTCAATCTTGTCAAGCTGAACTTGATTCAGCTTCTCCCCTTTTCATAAACAAATAGCTTCACAAACTCTGCAAAAAACTTTAAACCTTTGCGTTAAAACTTCAAAACATTTATACCCATAAGTTTTAAATAATTCATATTTCATTTTTTCCCTATCTTTGCTTCATGGAAGAAAATGCAACACGTATCAATAAATTTTTATCAGAATCTGGCTATTGTTCCCGTAGAGAAGCAGATAAATTGATTGACCAAGGAAGAGTCACCATCAACGGAATTGTACCAGAAATGGGCACCAAAATCACCGCAAAAGACCAAGTTCGTGTAGATGGTATTTTGATCAATGAAAATACTGAAAAACGCATTTATTTAGCCTTTCATAAACCCGTTGGCATAGAATGCACCACCAACCAAAGTGTCCGCGATAATATTGTAGATTACATCAATTATCCCGAACGAATTTTTCCTATTGGACGATTAGACAAAGCCAGTGAAGGGTTGATTTTTATGACCAATGACGGTGATATTGTCAACAAAATTCTTCGTGCCAGAAACAATCATGAAAAAGAATATATAGTTACCGTCAACAAAACTATAACAGAACGCTTCATACAAAGAATGGCAAATGGCATTCCCATTTTAGATACACTGACTCGAAAATGCAAGGTAGAACAAATCAGCAAAACCGTTTTCAGAATCATTTTAACACAAGGCTTAAATCGTCAAATTCGTAGAATGTGTGAGTATTTAGACTATGAAGTTGTTGCCTTAAAACGAACTCGAATCATCAATATTTCCTTAGATATTCCTGTGGGAAAATATAGAGATTTAACGGATGCTGAAATTCTTCAATTGAACGAATTAATAGAACCATCAAGCAAAACCGAAGAAGCCAGTTTACCAAAAGTAGATCGAAAAATTCCTGGACAAAGAGCAACTCCTACTAAAATTTTCAAGAAGAAATAAATTCCTTTTACTACGTTTATGAGGCTTATAAACACCTGTAAAACAAATTTTTAAAAAAGCCAGAACAAACAAGTCAGTTACTTTCCATTGTTTGCGAGATAGCTATGCTACCCATTTATTAAAAAGTGGAACATATTTAAGATATATACAAGAATTACTAGGACACAATAGTAGTAAGACTACAAAAATTTATACTCATGATAAGTACAAAAAACTTACAACAAATTAAAAGTCCGTTTGATGATTTGTAATAACTATTTTATATATTTGGTTTAACAAAAAGGATGACGTTTGTCAGACCAATCTACCCAAATTTGGGTGTATATGTCTGATTTTGTCAGACATATATACAAGTTAGTGGCAATTTTTGAAAACCGCATAATGAAACAGATTTTACTCATATTGACAACATTTTTGACATTGGCTTGTAACGGACAAGAAACAAAGCAAGACAAATTTGTATTGACCGTTTCGCCTATTATTGACAAGACTGACAAAACCAATCAGACAATTATTGAAACTTTGACTGAATTTCTAAATATCAAAAATAATTCATTGACAGAAAACAAAAATTGGGTTCAATCTGATTTTCAAAAATTCATTTATCCATATCTTGACATTTATAATATTGAAAATTCAAAGTATGGTAAAGATTTTTATCGACCGACTTTGGTAGAAATAATTCCGACCGAAAAACCAAATCAAAAAATTGTAAAACTTGCTTTTATCGGACATAACAATGAAACGAAAGAAAATCAGCTAAAATCAATTTATAATCTTATAGCAAATATTCATCAAGACAAAGTTTTGTTTAGCAGATATTTGGTTTTCTCGACTGAAAAATGGAAAACAGAAAGCAATGAAAGTTTAACTTACAAAATATCACCGAATAAAAAAGTTAACGAAAAAGAAATCGCTGAACAACAAAAAGACATCGACAAAATTTGCAATTTCTTTCAATGCAAACCAATATCAATAACCTATTTTTCTTGTGTAAACCCGAAAGAACTTTTTGAAATCAAGGGTTTTGACTACAATCCAATGATGTATGTTGACAAAACTGGTGGACTTGCCGATTATGGTAATATTATTTTTTCAGGGAATAACTCTGAAATTTATACACACGAAATAATTCATATTTATACGAGTAATCTTTTTCCTAAAATTGACAAATTTATTGACGAAGGTTTGGCTACAATTATGGCAGGAAGCGGAAAATACAGTTATGAATGGCACAGAAAAAAACTTGACAAATTCCTAAATGAAAATAAAGATTACAATTTTGCGGCACATACAGACGCATACAAAAGAAATTATTTTGAAAACGAAACTTCAATTCCATATTTGACTTCTGCCTTAATTTTGGAAAGAACATTAAGAGTTTACGGTAAAGAGAAGTTAATGGAATTATTAAAGTCTGAAAATGAACTTTGGACAACTCTAAAAACAGTAGGTTTGACAAAAGAAAATATAAACGAAGAATTACGAAAACAAATAAAACTGCCACTAACATCGGTTTGGCAATATGGCGGCTGAAATGCTTCTATGAAACACTTGTGCAAGGTTCAACATTAGGAATCCTATTGAACTTTTGTGCTAAAAATCCGCCACATCGCCAAGCCGAAAACCGTTGGCGGTAATTATTTAGGACGTATTGACTTCTAAGAAAAAATCCGTACATTTGCATTGTGAAAACAAATTCTTACATACGATTTACCGATGAACAGTTGTCCAAAATCGGCAACACCATTATCTATCTATCTGAAAAAATTCCTCATTTGTCAAAAACGAAAGTTTTAAAACTTTTATATATTTTAGATGAACTTTCTATTAAAAAAAGTGGAATTCCATTTTTAAACTTGCAATATAAAGTTTGGAAATTTGGGCCAGTTTCAGAAGAATTATTTATAGATTTATCTTCCGAAACTGCTTTGTTAAAAGGGTTTGTCTCTAGAAGTAATGATGGAGACAGTTTTATAATTCCAGTAAGTAAATTTGACGATGGAGAATTCTCAGACAATGATATCAACTTAATGGATTTCGTTGTTGAGAGTTTTGGTTCTAAATCAGCCAAAGATTTAATATCTTATACACATAGAATAAATTCTCCTTGGTATAATGCTGCAAAAGAGAATTCTGTTTTAGAATTACTTGAATCAGAAAAAATCAATAACACCGAGTTTATAATTGATTTAGCTAAACTTGTTGAGCACGATCCTAGAAAAAAAGATATTTATTATCAGTACACTGAAGCAAATTAAAGATGTACTCGGAAGGCAATATCATTTATTTCGATCCTTTTTATTTCAAAAACGGAAATACAGCAAAAGAAAAATATTTTGTTGTTCTAAAAAGTATTAATGGTAAAGCAATTTTGGCTTCATTACCAACTCGTAAAGATTATATTCCTGACAAAGATGTTATTGAAAATGGTTGTGTTGAACTTCCAGATATTAGTATGAATTGCTTCGTGATTTCTCCAAATATTGAAGTAACTGAATGTGGAAAACATTTTGATTTTAAAACCCATCTTTATGGTTATGAAATTGATTCCTACGAAACTAAATTAATGTTAGAAATTTACCAAATTGAAGGTACTGATTACGTTATTTGGGGAAAAATGAAAAATGATATTTTCAAGTCTATGATGGAATGCTTTAAAAGTTCTCAATCCGTAAAAAGGAAGTTCAAACATCTTTTATAATAACTACCGCCAACAGCGGTTTTGCGCTATAGCTGGTTTTATTTTTCTAAGCCGGAAATTACTCAACCGGTAAATTGTATATATTTACAACAAAGCGGTAAATTGTCGCTACAGCGCAAAGCCGCGAAACGTTAGCAGATATTTTACCTCACAAGCTTATGAAAACATACTTCAACTTAATTCTTTTCTTGTTTTTTACTAACTTGATTTTTGCACAAAAAAATAATGTTGTTGAATGGATAGATTCTAATGCAATTGTTTTGAAAAATACTAATTCTGAAAAGAACTTAAACCTCTCTTCCAATTATTTAAATCCATGTTTCAGTAGTTCTATAATTTATGGTTTTGGAGAAGCAACACACCACAATAAAGAATTTTTTGAAATTAAATCTGAGTTTTTTCAGTATTTAGTAAAAAATCAAAATGTGAAAATATTCATCTTGGAAGAAAGCTTTGGAGCATGTTATTTTTTAAATGAATATTTACAAGGTAAAGAGGGAAATCTTACAAAACTAATTTCAAATTTTAGACAACATATTTGGAAAACAAGTGAATTTAAAGAATTTATTAATTGGGTAAAAAACTATAATGATTCAAAATCAAAAGAAGATAAAATTAAATTTTATGGAAATGATTGTATGTTTAATTATGAGCTTATTTCTATTTTAAAAATAAATTTAGAAAATAATAATATTAAACTTGAAGTTGAGGAAGCAAATACACTAGAACTATTTATTAATGAAATTTATTCAACTAGTAAAGAATCTGATAGCATCCAAACGAAAATAGAAGAAACAAAAAAAATAATCTCCAAATTAAAAAAAAATAAAAACATAAATTTTGATTTAATCCTAAACATTGACGCATTTTCAAATTTTTTAGATTTTTTTATTAAACCTAAACAAGCAGTTAGAGATGAAAAGATGGCAAATACAGTTGAACAAATTTATAATTTTTATAATGAAAAAATTTTTATTTCTGCACACAATGACCACATAAAAAAAACTTTTGTTCACAAAGAAAATTCACCATCAATGGGTAATTTACTTAATCAAAAGTTTGGAAATAAATATTATGCTACTGGTTTTGAATTTGGAAATGGTGAATTATTCAGTTATGATCTAGAAGAAAAAAAAGGTAAGTATGTAATTTTAGATAAACCAATAAAAAACACCAATTCCGAATTTTTCTTTGATTCAAAATCTGATATATTTTTCTTGGATTTTAAAACAGCAGTTAAAGATGATTTAATGAAACAATTTCTGTCACAAAAAAGAGATTATATAATGATTGGCGGTTATGGTTTTAACCCAAAATATCTAAAATATTATTATAAAAGAGAAAAATATATTGACATGTTTGATGGATTAATTTATGTAAAAAAAATAAGTAAAACCAATCTATTAAAATAAAAAACAGCTGCTAACAGCTGTTTGTAGCAATTGCTAGGCTTGGCTTGTGTTCGGAATTTTCTCCGAAAATTCCACGAGGAGTTTTGTACTTGTAATCTTTTACCTTAAATTTACGCAACTGCCACAAGTGGCAACACGTTAGCGGTCAGTTTAGCGAATCGGTCGATAATAATTACAAAATAAATAAAATTAATTAAAAATTAAAACGATAAACAAACCCTTTTATGAAAAAAAACAACCCGTTATTTGGAATTGGAATTTCAGCATTATTTGTAATTCTAGGAATATATTTAGTTTTAGAAAAAGCTAACGCAAAAGATATCACTAATCCGCTGCTCTTAAGAATAGTCGGTATTTCTTGTATTCTTTTTTTTGGCACTTTATTAGTTTTAACAATATTAAAACTTGTAAAGAAATAGCTTGAACTGAAAAATTTGCAATCTGATTAAAATTTTGCAATTCAGTTAAAAAAAAACGAACCGCTAACCGTAGTTTGGTAATATGGCGGGTTCAGTGCTAAATTGAACATTTGGTTTTCAAATGAACATTAGTGCAAAAATGAAAGTAAGTGCTTAAAAATCAGCTACTTCGCTAAGCCGCAAAACGTTAGTGGATATTTTGGGACGAAAATTGCGTATAAGAAATATTAAAAAAAATAGAAATTGAAACATTGAATATAACGTTATGAAATTAAAACTTTTAAAAATAATCTTTGCGATATTTATCTTTTCAAATTTATCTTTTGGACAATCTAAATCACCATTTTTAATAAATAACGAATTGTTCGAATTACCAGGAAAATGGAAACATATTGGAAAAATTGAGAATTCTGCTCAATGGAGTTTTGCAAATGAAAAGTTAAAACTCACATTGCTGATAAATGTTAGAAAACCAGAAAATTTTGAATTTTACAACAAAGAATTATCTGAATTTGAATTTTTAAATAAATTCTATATCTGGGAAACCGAATTTTGGGGGAAAGATGATAAAAATGTAGAAATTGAAAAAATTGAAACAAACGAACAAGAAAAATATATAATTTGGAGATTAAAGATTATAGATAAAAATATTGAAAGTTTTATTTTTAGCGGAGTAAGAAATAACAAATTAATTGGAATAAGTTTATCCGACGAGAATAAAAAAAAGCCAAAAAGCAGAACCGAAAAAATTGAATTTCTGAAAAACATATACTTTAAAAAATAAAAATATCCGCTAACAGGCGTTTGGCAAGATTGCGAATTTTGTGGTAAATTCACGTTTACATTTCGCAAGAAATTTTATCTTTGATAAAAAATAATCGGTTCCGAAATTCGCAACCTCGCCAAGCGCGGGAACGTTACCTCATTTCCAAACAGAACACTAAATGAAACTATTTCCCACTAATAATTACCAATTTGAACTCAAAAAAGATAGTTCAGACGCATTATTGGAATTAGAAAAAAATACTCTGATAACTGAATCACTTGTATCAGAATGGACTAAAAAAGTATTCATAGGGCAAGTAAATAAAAACAGCTTTAAAATAATCTCGTCAAAACCCGGTCGAGGAGCATTTTGTGTTTTAGTAGGGCAATTAGATTCAAAAAGAGGAACTCTTGAAATCAGAATCCATAAAACATTTCAGATAATGCTATCACTCATCTATTTATTCCCAATAATCGGATTCACAATAGCATTATTCACAGAGAAAAAAGAAGTAATAATTTCATTGATAATTCCAACTATAATGGCAATTATAACATTTAGATTCATTATGACTGAATTAGCCTTTAGAATTATATCGAAAAACGGATTGAAAAAATTGACAAAAATAATCGGAATTACACAACTAAAAGAAAACAAGACACCTACCAAAATAAAATAAGCACCGAACAAAATAAACAAAGCTTTGGCGCATTTAGTTAAAGCTTTGGCTCGTTTAGTTAAGGCATTGGCGCAACCCAACAAGACGTTGGCTCAACCCGATAAAGCTTTGGCACAACCCGATAAGGCATTGGCGCAACCCAACAAAGCTTCGGCTTACCCAAAATTCCCTCCAAAAATTCCAAAACGAGTTTTACATTGGCAACAACCAGCAATAAAACAACAACTACAACCTTCCCCACGTACTATTTTAGGAAACACCCCATCTATAAACAGCCATAAAGAACCATTTGAAACCCAAAACAAAATTGCTACACTTACCACAAACCAAATATCCATTTTTCACAAGAAAATAGTATATTAGCCAGAAAATAAACATCATACAGCACTACTACTACACCAAGCCCCAAAGTGACAGTAGAAAATTCAGACCCAAACATCATAAAATATATGATAACTAAAAAATGCCTCAATTGCGAAAATAAATTAACCGACAACTACTGCTCCAGTTGCGGACAAAAAGCAAACACACATCGCATCACATTCAAAAACTTTATTTTCCACGATGTACTCCACGGAACATTTCATATCGAAAAAGGCATGATTTACACCGCCAAGCAAGCATTAATACGTCCAGGAAAAGCAGCCCTAGAGTATATTTCAGGAAAAAGAGTAAGATACTACAATGTCTTTTACCTAATCTTAATCACCATTGGATTAATGATATTCTTTCGCCACATAGACGAATTGATATCTGGAGAAACCATTGAAACCATCAAAGATAGTCACAAAATGAACGAAGCCAGCAAAAAAATCAACACCTTTTTTGCACAAAAAAACAAATTCATCATTTTCCTTTTCGTCCCTTTCGGCGCCCTAAACAGCTTTATTTTATTCAGAAGAAAAAAACTCAACCTAAGCGAACATGCAATAATATCAGGAATGATACTCCTTGGGATTTTATTGATATCAACATTCATCAACATATACTTCAATTTTAACCACCTCATAGGCATCAATAATTCAGTAGCCAGTTTTATTGCAACACTTACCATTCTATGTTATGTAGGATATGGCTATTACAACGCCTTCAGCGAGAAGTACACCAAACTAGGAATTGCATACCGCATTGTATTGTTTTTCGCATTACTATGTTTAGAAACATTTATCCTCATCTACATACTAGTTGGATTTATCACAAATTGGAAAATGGGAAAAATTACCCTATCCCCTTTCAGTTAATACCTTTAGTAAATAATTCTCCAAATAACAATCCAAAAGTGAACCATGAGAGCATATTTAAATTATACATTCCTTTTCATCTGTTCCATTTGTTTTGCACAAACCGCAATACTTAAAGCCAAGAAAGTATATCCAAACGAAAGAGAAAAAAACAACCACATAAAATTTATTGTTAACCAACACACCTTTGGCGAAAAAGACACAACCATAAACCTCAACATAAACAAAACCAATTTTGACAATCTATATGCAATTATAGATACTGACACCCTGCACTTTAAAACAAAATTTAAAGAAAACGAAACCTATGAAATTAAACAAGGCTGTTGTTGCGCAGCATTTACACTAGAAGCACAAAACAACCCAAAACGAGGCGTAGTAAAATATAAAAACAACACCAAACAAAATGAAGTATTAATTGTAGCACAAGCCAATATTGAAACCGTAAAACCAAATGAAACACAAACAATTTATGCTTCCGAGTCCGCAATGTGCCTCTTTAAACCCTGTAGCATTTTAGTAACCCATGAAGCATACATTGCAGACAAATATGATTATAAATCAGACGACAGAGATTATGAAACATTATGGAAAGAACAAGAAAAATTCATAAAAGCATCAACCTGGTTTCATTTTCTACACGGAGAAAAAATAGAAATTCTATACGATGAAAAAAACAAAAACATTGAAATCAAACTAATCGGATACCTAACCCAAAAAGAATTTCAAAAAGCCATAGAAAAATAAAAAAAAACAGCAACCCAAAAAAGTTTTTCATAAATACTTCATACTACCCATAAACCCCCATCCAAAAAATCCTTAGCCCATCAGATTTTTTCCCTAGTTCATTTTTTTGTGATTGTTTACCCATCCAGTTCTACATAGTTTTGTCCCATAACAATAAAATGTATAACCCCTAAAACATAAAACAATGAACAAAGAATTAATCTTTTTAAGAACCTTTGCCCTAGCAACCACAATCGGAATTTTAACCATAGGAACCATGTCCTTTAACAAATTCGGCAACCAAAAATTTTCAGAAATTGATGTAGAACGCATTAACATAGTAGAAAAAGACGGCACAGTAAAAATGGTAATTACAAATGTGGGAAAATTTCCAAACGGCAAAGACATCATTAACAATCGCCCAACGAATGAAAGCAGAAAAAAACGTTCAGGAATGCTCTTTTTCAATGAAGATGGCATAGAATGTGGCGGCTTTATCTATGACGGTCAAAAGAACGAAAACGGACACAGCAGCGGTTTATCATTAACTTACGATCAATACAATGGCGATCAAGTAATGCAATTACTCACACAAGATTACCAAAAAGGAGACAAACGTTTTGTAACCAGCAGCCTAGCTTTTAACGACAGACCCGCAAAAGAAAACCAACTCAAAACTGCGGAAATCATGAAAGAATTAGACGAACTTGCAAAAAAAGACCCAAAAGCAATGCAAGAAAAATTTAAAGCCTACGAAGAGCAAGGCCTAATCGGAGGAGTACCAAGAGTAATGCTAGGAAAATCCAGAAGCCAAAACAACGGTTTATTTCTTTTTGACGATAAAGGCATGCCAAAAGCCATGTTCTATGTAGATAAAGACAACAACGCCAAACTAGATTTCTTTGATGACAATGGAAACGTAATCGCATCCTTCCCAGATAAAAAATAACAGTTAATACCACCATCCATAGCCCTATATAAAAATATAGGGCTATTTTTGCAACCACAGAAATTAAAAATTATGCCAAAAATAGTTTCTAAAATAAAACAACACCGTTACTTCCTATCTTTCATTTTACTCTTTGCTTATGTACAAACAGTTCAAGAACGTTTTACATACAGAAGAGTATTTGACAGTTACCTTTTTACACCAGAAGCAGCTGTTGCACAATTTTTTAGTGCCTGCATTTTATTCCTAATCATCCGTTTATTACTCAAAAAATGGCAAAAATCAACAGCAATTGAAATCAAAAAATTAGTTTATATCCTCATAACTTCAATCGTCATCTATTATAGCGTAATGCTCTTTTTAGGCATAATAACTGCCCTAGCATTTGATACTTTTGAAAGAAACTTTAACACCACCACACTAATCATTAATGCATTTATGCATGCCCTAAACGCTCTGATTTATGGCAGCTTTTATTTAACCTATTTCTATTACCGAAAAAACAAATCACAACAAGAACAACTAACAAAATACAACCAAGCCCTAGCCGAAAGCAAAATCATACAACTAAAAAACCAAATCAATCCCCATTTCTTATTCAATAACCTAAACGTGTTAGACCAACTCATCGAAGAAGACAAAACCACAGCTTCCGACTTTTTAAATAATTTTGCCGAACTATATCGAGTAGTTTTAGAAGTATCCGATAAAAAATTAATACCCCTAAAAGAAGAAATAGCCTTCGCCAAAAAATATTTTTACCTAATTCAACAAAAATTTGGCAAAGCATACACCCTCGAATTTACCAGTGATGATAAACAAGGATACATTGTTCCAATGACCCTTCAATTACTAATAGAAAATGTCATTAAACACAACACAGGCACAGAACAAAATCCAATAAAAATTGAAATAAAATCAGCCCAAAGCATAACCATTTCAAATACTTTAAAACCCAAACTAAACACCCCATTAACTTCTGGAAAAGCATTAAACAACTTAAAAACACAATATAAGTTATTAAGCAATGAAGAAATACATATCCTGAAAAACGAAAGCACCTATTCAGTAACAATTCCCATAATCAAAAAAGATCAATGATGATAAAAGCACTACTAATTGAAGATGAAATTCCAGCCAGAAAAAAATTATTGCGATTCTTAAATGATGTAGAAGAACCCGTTGAAATAGTCGCAGAAATTGATACCATAGAAAAAGCCATTACCTTTTTAAAAGATAATCCAGTAGATATTATTTTTTCAGATATCGAACTTTTAGACGGTCAAGCCTTTCAAATCTATGAGCAAGTCCAAGTAAATTGTCCCATTATTTTCACAACAGCCTATGACCAATTTTGGATGAATGCATTCGAAACCAATGGAATAGAATATTTGTTGAAACCCTTTTCCTTTGAACGTTTTCAAAAAGCATGGAATAAGTTTTTAAAATTCCAAAAAACTCAAGACAATGACATCGTTACTAAATTATCCCAACTACTAAAAACCACACAAACTTCAAATACCTACAAGAAAAGATTTGCCGTAAACACTAACAATGGCTTTTATTTCCTAGACACAGCAAACATAACCCTATTTTCAGCAGAAGAAGGTGTAGTATTTGCTTATGACACAACAGGCAAAAAACACCTTTTAACAGAAAACACCCTAAAAACCATTGAAAATCAACTTGATCCAATTGAAATTTTTAAAATTAATCGAGGAGAAATAATAATTAAACAACACATTGAAAAAGTTGAGCGATATTCTAAAAATTCAGTAGCCCTAAAAGTCAAAGCATTTGACAAACATTTGATTGTAAGCCAAAGTAATACACCCACATTTAGAATATGGTTAGAAAAATAACCTCAAAGTAACTATTTTTCAAACTAATCCACATTAAACCACTACCATACATCAAAATTATTGCAAGACCATCAAAACCCTTTATACAAATTGTAACAAATTATTATTCCATCCGTCAAATTACAAAAAAACAACTTGTATGATACGCTCCATAGTACTCTTGATTTTCACCTGCCTAAACTTCGTTTCTTTTGCCCAAAATCAAACCATAGAAACATTTAAAAACGACAGTATAATCACCATCAAACAAAACCCCGAAAAAGGATTTTCAAACGATTATATTTTATTCATCCCAAAAGGAACTCCACTAAACAAAAAAATATTCCTACTCGTAGAAACAAACAATACTGGCAAAACATCAGACAGTATGGCCGTTCATAAAAAATACGCCATTGATTTAGCAACTGTAAGTTCAGTTGGAAATAATATTGCCACAATGCTCAAAATTCCTATACTCGTTCCCATATTTCCAAGACCAGCCAAACAACCACTTATATACACTCACGCCTTAGACAGAGATGCAATAGAAGAAAAATCAGCCAAACTAAAGCGACTTGACCTGCAATTACTAGAAATGATAAATGATGCTAAAAACACCCTTTCATCAATGAACATTCAAATAGAATCAAAAGTTCTAATGAGTGGCTTTTCCGCTTCAGCAACCTTTGCAAACCGCTTTTCATTCATACATCCCGAAAAAATAAAAGCTTTAGCCATAGGAGGATTTAATGGAAAACTCATGCTACCACAAAACGAAATAAACGGAATTAAACTCAACTATCCCCTTGGAATAAATGACTTCACATTATTATTCAATAAACCATTTGACATTGAAACCTATAAAACCATACCACAATTCATCTATATGGGAGAACTAGATGACAATGATGCCGTTCAATTCGATGACGCTTATGATGAAAATGAACGCATAATCATCAACAATAATATTGGAAGATTTGTACAAGAAAGATATCACAATTGTCAAAAAAAATATCAAGAAAATATTATCACACCCATCTTCAAAACGTATGAAGATGTTGGACATTGGACAACAGCAGCTATTAATCTCGAAGTTATAAAATTCTTCTTCAATCAAATAAAAGAAAAATAAAAAGACAGATAATAATTTCCCATTTATAAGTAAATTTGATAAAATCAATTCCACAAATATTGAAAAAAATGAAAAAACATTATAGCCTAAAAATGAAAACACTATTCATACTCCTGTTTATTACAAATTCAATACTAGCACAAGAAGTTGAATTAGTTAGCAACCATTTGAATACATTTCAAAATGTTAGAGATTTTTGCATCTCAACAGAAAATGAAGAAGCCTATTTTACCATTCAAAGCCCTAATCAAGAAACTTCTCAAATTGTATGCGTAAAAAACAACAACTGGAGCCAACCAGAATTAGTTTCATTTTGTGATGAATACTCCTATCTAGAACCTTTTTTATCACATGATGGCAAAAAGCTTTATTTTGCTTCTAATAGACCTAAAAACGATTCCATAAAAACAAAAAGCGATTACGATATTTGGTTTGTAGAAAGAGATAATACCAAAGCCAAATGGTCAAACCCCATAAATTTAGGCAACAAAGTAAACTCAGAAAACGATGAGTTTTATCCCACACTTTCAGCCAATAATAATCTGTATTTTACAATGGATTCAAAAGCAGGTTTAGGAAAAGATGACATCTATTATTGCAAATTTGATGGTAAAGAATATGCTGAACCCGTAATGTTAAGCTCAAAAATAAATTCTGTAGGATACGAGTTTAATGCATTCATATCAAAAGACGAATCCTTTTTAATTTACACCAAATATAATGCAATAGGAGGATTAGGAAGCGGTGATTTATACCTTTCAAAAAAAGATGATAAAGGAGCATGGACAATTGGAGAAAATATGGGAAATATCATAAATACAAAATACATGGAGTATTGCCCTTTTTATGACAGTGAAACCCAAACCTTATATTTCACAAGTAAACGCTCCACTCTTAATTCAAAAAAATTTAAAAATTTAGAAGAATATCAAAACTACATCACCAATAGAGAAAATGGATTAAGTAAAATTTATAAATATAAGATACAAATCAACTAAAAGAATACATCAGAAAAGCTTAAGCTTATTATATTTCTTTCTCCATCACAAAATCTTCCATTAGGTAACCATTTCCTATGGCAATATCTTCTTCATAAGCAATATTAAAACCCAATCGTTTATAAAATTCTTGAGCTTTATTGAATCGGTTTACATTTAAAAAAAGCACATCATTTTGGAATGATTTAGCGCTTTTCTCTATTTCATTAATAAGTTGTACCCCAAAACCCTTTCCCTGAGTCTCTGGCAAAACATATATCTTATGAATCTTAGTTTTGTGATTTTCAATATTCAATTCATAAGAAGCAAATCCAACAAATTTTCCGTTTTCTTCTATCAATAAAAAAACATGATTACATTCTTCCAATTGCTCCGTTAAAGCTTCTAAACTATAGAATTTATCTAACATATAAGTCAATTGCTCTTTTGACAAAATTTCACCATAAGCGATAGGCCAAATTGCATAAGCTAACTCAGCAATTATAGGCAATTGAGATTTATCGGCTTGAATTATTTTCATGTTATTGTAGAAAAAAAATCACGAATTCACACTAACAATAATGCAAATTCGTGCTAAAAGTTGTACTATATTTATTAAAAAAAATTATGCGTTTTTCATTCGCTTTTGTTCTCTGGCTAAGAGTGTATTTTTCAACAGCATGGCAATAGTCATTGGTCCTACTCCACCCGGAACTGGCGTGATGTGAGAAGCCTTTTTAGAAACATTTTCAAAGTCAACATCACCCGTAATTCGGTAGCCTTTTTCAATAGTTTCGTCAGCTACACGCGTAATACCCACATCAATTACCACAACATCATCTTTAACCATTTCCGCTTTCAAATAATTAGGAACTCCCAAAGCGGTGATGATAATATCAGCTTGACTTGTGATTTGATTAATATTCTTAGTATGACTGTGTGTTAAAGTAACTGTTGAATTTCCAGGAAAACCTTTTCTTCCCATCAAAATACTCATAGGACGACCTACAATGTGACTACGACCAATTACTACTGTATGCTTCCCTTTGGTTTCCACATTGTAACGTTCTAACAATTCTAAAATTCCAAAAGGTGTAGCCGGAATAAAAGTGGTCATATCCAAAGCCATTTTTCCAAAATTCTCAGGGTGGAATCCGTCAACATCTTTGCTTGGATCAATAGCCATTAAGACTTCTTGCGTATCAATTTGTTCTGGCAATGGTAATTGCACAATAAAACCATCAATATCATCATTTTCATTCAGCTCTTTTATTTTTCTAAGCAATTCAGTTTCAGAAGTTGTACTTGCCATCTTAATTAAAGTAGATTCAAAACCTACTCTTTCGCAAGCTTTCACTTTACTGCCCACATAGGTTAAACTTGCTCCATCATTACCCACAATAACCGCAGCTAAATGAGGTACTTTTTCACCGTTAGCTTTCATTTTGTCTACTTCAGCAGCAATTTCGTTTTTAATGTCTTCTGATACTTTTTTACCGTCTAATAAAATCATGTTGTGTGTGTTGTTTGTTCTGAATTTCAGAATCTGTTGGACTTTTGTAGTTAGTTGTTTGTAATTTTATCTAAAAAAAAGACGCGATAAAACGCGTCTTTATATTATTTCATACCTTTCATGCCTTGCATCATTCGCATCATGTTTTTGCCTCCGCCACCTTGCATCATCTTCATCATTTTGCTCATTTGCTCAAATTGTTTCATCAATTGGTTGACTTGTTCTATTTTTGTTCCAGAACCTTTGGCTATTCTTGTTTTTCTTTTAACGTCAATTAGAGAAGGTTTACTTCTTTCCATTGGAGTCATAGAATGGATTATAGCCTCAATATGCTTGAATGCATCATCTTCAATTTCAACATCTTTTAAGGCTTTTCCAGCACCAGGAATCATCCCTACAAGATCTTTCATGCTTCCCATTTTTTTGATTTGCTGAATTTGCGTTAAGAAATCATCAAAACCGAATTCGTTTTTAGCAATTTTCTTCTGGATTTTTCTAGCTTCCTCTTCATCATATTGTTCTTGCGCTCTTTCTACTAAGGAAACAACGTCACCCATTCCTAAAATTCTATCAGCCATACGTGAAGGATAGAACACATCAATGGCATCCATTTTTTCACCAGTACCAATAAATTTAATAGGTTTATTTACAACGGATTTGATAGAAATTGCCGCTCCACCTCTAGTATCACCATCTAATTTTGTTAGAATAACTCCGTCAAAATTTAATCTATCGTTAAAAGCTTTGGCAGTATTTACAGCATCTTGACCTGTCATGGCATCCACCACAAATAATGTTTCTTGCGGTTGAATAGCCTTGTGAACGTTTGCAATTTCGTTCATCATTTCTTCATCCACTGCTAAACGACCTGCGGTATCGACAATTACAACATTAAAACCATTAGCTTTTGCATGCTTAATAGCGTTTTGAGCAATCTCAACAGGATTTTTATTTTCTGGTTCAGAATATACCTCAACGCCTATTTGGTCACCCACAACATGCAACTGATTTATTGCCGCTGGACGATAAATATCACAAGCTACTAATAATGGTTTTTTTCCTTTTTTGGTTTTTAGATAGTTGGCTAATTTTCCAGAAAAGGTTGTTTTACCAGAACCTTGTAAACCTGACATTAAAATTACCGATGGAGTTCCTGATAAGTTAACACCTGCAACTTCACCACCCATTAATTCGGTTAACTCATCTTTAACAACTTTAACCAACAATTGTCCTGGTTGCAAACTTGTTAATACATTTTGACCAATAGCTTTGTCTTTTACTTTTGTGGTAAAATCTTTAGCAATCTTAAAGTTAACATCGGCATCTAATAAAGCTCTACGAACTTCTTTTAAGGTATCGGCAACATTTACATCTGTAATTTTTCCGTGACCTTTTAGTATATGAAACGCTTTATCTAATTTATCTGTTAAATTATTAAACATAATGGTTTGTGATTTTAATAAGCTGCAAAGATAGTATAAAGTTATAAAGTTGCAAAGTGAAGAATGGGTTTAAACCAAAACTTAAAAATTATTATCATTTTACTAAAATGCAGCATAAATTTGAATACCAAACAACTTAATAACAAGGATTTGCTCAATCTTTTTGATAAAACCAAAAAACAGTCTTGAAAAAGTATTGGATTAATTTATAATTATATATTTGTGAAAAAAAATGTGAGGTTTATGTGTTTTTGAAAGAATCACTAATGAGCAAAGTCGTTTTCTATATTTTGTAATGACAAAAACTGAGAATAAATAATAACTTTTTAGATTCATGAAATTCAAAAACATATTCAAACAACAACTAACAACCAAAATTTAATACATGATTTTAACAACGACCAATTCCATAGAAGGCTTTAGCATTGCAGAATACTTAGGTATAGTTTCAGGAACTGCTGTGAATATGCAAAAAATGAAAATGACTTTTAACATGCAAAAGTATTATGCAGGAATAAGTGAAAGCATGTCTGAAGTCAAAGAACAAGCGTTTCAAGAACTTAAAGACAATGCTAATAAACTAAATGCTACTGCTGTAGTAGGTATTAATGTGGATGTAGAACTAACAACAAGTAATTATGTTACTGTTACTATAACTGGTACAGCCGTTAATATTATTAAAAAGCGATAAATGATATTGGTTAAAATTAATAGTTAAGTAGCTACAGTAATACACCATATCTATATAAAAAAACGCCTCGAAAAAATCGAGGCGTTTTATATTTATTTTGAATAAAATTATTCTGCTTTTTTAGTAGCTGCTTTTTTAGAGGCACAACATCCTCCAGCTTTTGCATCAGTACTACAAGATTTTTTTTCTTCTGTTGAGCAAGATTTTTCCGTTTTTGCTTTCTCTTTTTTAGTTTTTTGTTTTGGCTCTTGAGCGTTAACATTCATTGACAACATAAAAGCAGCAACAGCTAGGATAGAAACTAATTTTTTCATTGTATTTATTTTTTAAATTGTTATTTAATCTTTTTATTTTCATTGCGTTGTGACAAATATATATAATTTTAGAAATAATACTCTTAATTTTTAATTAAAAATGCAATTAGGTCTATTTTAAAGTAATCTCACTAAATAAATTTTTATCTATAATTTTATTTAAAACCAAAAATGAATTAATTTTAAATCTCTACCTTTGTACCATTAAAATTTATTTCAATCTTGAAAAAATTAGTTTTCATAATTATAACATTAATGCTTATCAAACCTGTTCTTCCAGTTGTTGATTATGTTATTAATTATGATTACATTTCTACAAAGCTTTGTAAAAACATAGATAAACCTGTCTTAAAATGTAATGGTAAATGTCATTTAGCAAAAGAATTGGCAAAAGCTTCAGAAGATGAAAAACCATTAAATTCTGATAAAAAACAAAACTTTAAATTTGAAATTGAAGTACTCTTTTGTGAAACATTTTCAAACCTGAATTCTATTTATAATCCAAATTTTGAGGCTAAACAAATTACTTCTTTTTATCAAAATTTATATTTTTCTGAAGTTTCAACTTCTATTTTTCATCCACCCACATTTACTTGTTAATTTAAAATAGCAACTGTTGACTTATTCATAATTCAACAAGACAGTTATGTCTAATTATTTGGAAAGAATATTTCCAAATTAAAAACCTATATCTATAAATTAACATTTAAATAAATTATAATGAAATTTCAATTAAAAAATATTGCAATCGCTTTGGTTGCAACACTTACTCTTACTTCATGTTCTAATGATGATGATGTCACAATTACTGCAAATGACGAAGGAAGTATCGTCCTCAAATTTGATAACATTTATGCTGGAGCTGATTTCGCTTTTGATACACAATATACCCATTCTAATGGAGAGAAAATAAAAACTGCAAAAGCAAAATATATTGTTAGCAAGATTGTTCTAACTCGTGCAGACGGAAGTTCATATACAATACCAAAGTCAGAAAGTTATTTTATTGTAGATGAAGCTACGTCGTCAAGTACTTTTTTAACATTACCAAAAATACCTGCTGGAGATTACACTCAAGTAAAATTTGGTATTGGCGTTGATGAAGCTCAATGGCAATTAGGCGTTGAAGGTCAGGGCAATTTCTGGGCTCAAGCTCAAGCAGCTGGCATGGAATGGGGATGGACAGCAGGATATCGTCATGTAGTCTTTGAAGGTTCTTTTACATCCGCAACAAATGTTGATCCAATTAATTTTCAAGCACATACAGGAAGAACTGCTCAAAATTATAATTATACAGAAATAACACTAACTTTCCCTGATGGTGACAAGGCATTAGTTAGAACTTCAATCACACCTCAAGTTCATATAATGGCTGATTTATCAAAAATATTAGATGGCGAAAACAAAATTAATTTAGCAGAAGGTGCTGGCATTCATGGTGGAAACAAAACAACATTAATCACACAAAATGTTTCAAATATGTTTTCTGTACATCATGTTCATAACGATTAATATTTGTAAAAAGATGTGTTATAAAATACTCCTTCTGTGGTTTGCCTTTGCGTTTTGGAGTTGTTCCAATAATAGTTCTGATGAGTATCAAAACATTCCTATTGAATTTCAAGTACCTTCAAATTTTCCGTCATCAACATACAATTTTGAAAACAATCCTTTGACTCAAAAAGGCTTCGAACTCGGAAAAAAACTGTTTTATGACGGAAGGTTGTCTTCTGATGGTATAATTTCTTGTAGTTTTTGTCATATTCAACAAGATGCATTTACTCATCACGGTCATTCTTTTAGTCATGGAATTGGTGAAAATATTGGAACAAGAAATGCACCACCTATTCAAAACATGGCGTTCCAAAGTTCGTTCATGTGGGATGGCGCTACAAACGATTTGAATTTATTGTCTATTATTCCTATTTCCAGTGCAATAGAAATGAATGGTAATTTTAATGACATTGTGGCTATGTTGAATGCTGATGCGAGTTACAGAACGTTATTCAATCAGGCATTCCCAAACAAACCTATTGATACTGAACATTTGTTAAAGGCTTTGGGACAATTTATGGTTATGATGACTTCTAGCAATTCAAAGTTTGATAAATACAGAAGAAATGAAGTTGGTGGCAATTTAAGTTTAACAGAATTGGAAGGCTACAACTTGTTCACTCAGAAATGTGCTTCATGCCATGCAACTGATTTATTTACTGATAATTCATTTCGCAATAATGGTTTAGCTATCAACCCTCAAATAAATGATTTGGGAAGATTTAATGTTACTCAAAGCGACACAGACAAATATAAATTTAAAGTGCCTAGTTTAAGGAATATTGAAAAAACTGCTCCTTATATGCACGATGGTCGTTTGTTTACATTGGAAGCTGTATTGAATCATTATGCCTCAGGAGTAGTAAATTCTACAACACTCGATGCCAGTTTAAATAACAACGGAACTTTAGGAATTCCATTAAGCAATGACGAAAAAACAAAAATTATTGCTTTCTTAAAAACGTTGACAGATCATGAATTTATTACCAATCCAGAATTTTCAGAATTTTAAAATGAAAAAAATAATATACATAACAATCATGTTGTTTGGATTCCTAAATGGATTCTCCACAGAAAAAGATAGCCTATTGTACCAAAAATATTTTAAAACTATTTCTCTTAAATCAACTGTTTTTGAGGACTATTGTGATGCTTGTGGCTGTTCTGCAAGTGGTGGAAGCATGGGTTTTGCCTCTATGTTAAATTCTAATTTTGTGGGTTTACGATACTTTAATCAATCGTATAAAAGTAACGATGGTTTATATAATAATTCTCCTTGGTATGATGAAAATTTCAATACCATACAGGTTTGGACTAGGTTTCCTATTGTAAAAAACATACAAATTTCGGCTTTAGTTCCTTATCATTTCCACAACAGAGAAAGTGCTACTGGTAAACAAGATATCTCTGGAATTGGTGATGCAACTCTAATAGGAATGTATACACTATTTCAAACTACAAAAGATAGTGTTAGTGTTTATCACACCTTTCAATTGGGTGGTGGAATTAAAATGCCTTTAGGAAAATTTGATGAAGCCAATAATGGAAGTGTCAATCCTAGTTATCAAGTTGGAACAGGAAGTTGGGATTATCTTTTAGCTTCAGAATATGTTATTAAAAGAAATAATTTTGGTTTAAATACGATGTTGAATTATGTAGTGAAAACTGAAAATGAAAAGAATTATCGCTTTGGAAATCAGTTCAATTATGCCAGTACATTATTTTATTTGATTGAAAACAATAAATTTTCAATTGTTCCACAAATTGGAATTGCTGGTGAAGTTTACGAAGACAACTACCAACTCAATCAAAAAATAAGAGGCACTGCTGGTGACATTTTTATGGGGAAAATTGGTTTTGAACTAGGGAAAGATAAATTTTCTTTTGGAGCCAACACTATGTTGCCTATCAATCAAAATTTGACTGGTGGTAATGTAAAAGCCAATTATCGTTTGAGTATTAACCTAAATTATAGTCTATAAACAAAAAAGGGATAACTTAAAAAATTATCCCTTTTTTATATGGTTTTAAAAATTCTTATTTTACAGAATCATTTGCAACTGGTTCAGCAATTTGTCCTTCTGAAACAGGTTGCACAATTTCATCTTTTGCTTTTTTAGCTCGGTTTTCGCATCTATCACATAAATCTGTGATGTTTTTTGATTCGTAAGCCGTTGCTACTGTTCCTTCAAAAATTTCGTTAGTTCTATTGCTGTTGATGTAACCACAATCGTTGTATAAATGGTAACTTTTTCCTGATTTTGTCCAAAACACATTGTTAGAACCTGTTAAATCTTCCACTTGACGCGTTTCTTCTGTGTATTTTTCTACTGATGCCATGTTAGATTCAAAACCACCAATTCCTGCAATTAACAAGGCTACACCTGCTATACTTCCTAAGATGGCTTTACTTTTTCCGTCTACTTTTTTATTGGTTAAGATAAAAATAATTAAAGGTAGAAAAGCTACAAATGCCATAATTACACCCAATTGATTTTGCATGTAGTATAAAAATTTATTCTTTTCGGATGGAGGATCTAATCTGTTAGATTTTTTCCATAGCATAGAACCTGCGAAAACTAATATTAAATCTAAAACGATTAAACCAATTACCCAAACATTTACGGGTGATTCTCCAGTATTAACTGCTTTAAGAAACATTCTTATGGCAAAAACTTGTGCTACTATTGCACCTAACCATAATAATACTGCAAACATTCGGAACTGGGTTGCTTTTCCTTTGTTTTCTGCTGAAGGCACAAAAGTGTAATCAGATTTTGAAACAGTTTCGCTGTTTTCTCCTACTTTGGTGATTTTTTTATTAGTACTCATAATTGTATATGTTTTTTTCAAAAGTATTATTTTTTTTAAAACAATATTTTTTTTGTTAAATTTTTTATTAACCTATTTTGCTTAAAAAGTGTTAACAACTGAAAATCAAAAACATAGCATTACATATTAGCTTTTAAACGAATAAACAATACCGATTATCGAAAAAATTAAAACTGGAAATATATAAAAGGCTGTGGTCCTGCAGAAGCTGTGGCATAAATCAACCAAAATAATAAGCCAAACAATACTGCTTTCAAAGGTAGAGGCGTTTTATTGAAACTCATTCTCAGTATGTCGATAATTTTTGTGGGTAAAAAGTGCCAAATAAATCCAATAGCCAAAAGCAAGAAAACATTTTTATAGCCTAAAATGATGGTTTGCCATTTTTCAATATTAAATGTTAGATTACCAATGTTTTCTACTATTTGAAAAGCCGTTGTGAAATCTTTTGCTCTGAAAAACAACCAGCAGAAAACCACAAAATGAAAGGTTAAAACTACTTGAATGAAACGAACAAAATAGTTTTTAGGCAACTTGATTAATTGACCGAAGAATCGTTCTACAGCTAAGGCAGAACCATGCAAAACTCCCCAAAAAACAAATTTCCAACTAGCTCCATGCCACAATCCACCTAGCAACATCGTTAAAAACAAATTGATATATGTTCTGAAGTTTCCTTTTCTGTTTCCACCTAATGAAATGTATAAATAATCTCTTAACCATGTGGATAATGAAATATGCCATCTTCTCCAAAATTCAGTGATAGAACCTGATTGATAAGGTGTTCTAAAGTTTGGCGGTAACCAAAATCCCATCAATAAAGCTAAACCAATAGCTATATCAGAATAGCCTGAAAAATCGCAATAAATTTGAATAGCATATCCATAAGAAGCCATTAAATTTTCAAATGCTGTATAACTATTTGGAGCATCAAAAACTCTATCTACAAAATTAATGGAAATATAATCTGAAATAACCGCTTTTTTTAATAATCCTCCAATAATTAGAAACAAGGCATTGTTAAATTCTTCTTTGGTTAGTTTTAGTTTTTGATAGATTTGCGGAATAAAATCTTTGGCTCTTACAATTGGACCAGCAACTAATTGTGGAAAGAAGGATACAAAGAACAAAAAGTCCATAAAACTCTTTGTGGGTTCTAATTCTTTTCTATAAACGTCAATGGTGTAACTAAGTGTTTGAAAAGTATAAAATGAAATTCCTACTGGTAGAATAATATCATAAAAAGCAAAATTTCTATCTAAAATTGTATTGATATTGTCAATGAAAAAGTTTGTGTATTTAAAATAGGCTAATAATCCTAAATTGATTAGAACACTAACTACTAAATAAAATTTCCGATAGCCTTTACTGGTTTCTTCATGTATTAATTTGGCTAAAGTATAATCTAAAACAGAGGAAAATATCAAAAGACCAAAGTAAATTCCACTGCATTTATAATAGAAGAATAGGGAAAATAAAACTACATAAGTAACTCTAAAATAATGTGTTTTTTTAGTAAGTATGTAGATAAAATAAAAAACAATAAAAAAGCCAAGAAATAATGCACTGTTGAATAACAAAGGTCTTTCTGGATTGTAAACAAACCAACTTCTTATAGTTTCAACATCCAAAACGCCTATGTTTTGAATAATCCAATTATTAATATTATGAATTGTTTCCAAAGATTATTTAGCTGATTTATAAAATTCGTAGGATTGCATGAACGCCTCAAAAAAGTCGTCTGCTTGTTTTTTGTAGCCTTTGTGTGTGTAATGTACTTTATCTGAAGTTATTATACCATTTCTGTAATTGGAATTAACATTTTTGGCACCACCTAAATCATTATACATATCCCAAACTGCATAATTTTTTATTTCTGCTTGATCAATAATACTTTTGGTATATTGTTCCACAAGATGATTTTTATGTCTTCTGCCAAACTGAGAAGGTTGTGGTGTTGTCACTACTATTTCTGCATCATAGTTAAACATTCTAATACTATCGATTAATTGGTTTAATCTTTCTATAAAAGTATCATTGTCTAATTTGTCAAAACTTTCATTGGTTCCAAAGGATATCACAACCAAATTAGGTTCTAAAGCAGGTAATTGCTCAAAAAATAAATTGTATTTGTTAAAATCTGAACATTTTGCACCATTGACACCGATTGAACTATACACTACACCTGGATTATCCTTTTCTAAGATAATTCCGTTAAGGGCAAATTCATCATGCTCATTATTTGACACTATAAAAATTTCACTTAAAGGAGTTGCACTGTAATAATCATGAGAAATAGGTTGAGAAACTTGATTAAGTAACACGAATTCTTTTCTAGTAACTTCTTTGGTAACTATTTCATACTCAATAGAAGCTATATCGTTTGTATCTGGTGCTTCAATCGCTATTTTTTCAATAACTGTGGTTGGAATTTTTAGTGTTTTTCCGCTGTTAATTCTATCTGATTTTAATTTATTCAATTTCTTAATTTCGGAAACTCTCACATCATATTTATCGGCAATTCTGGATAAAACATCACCGCTTTTTATTTTGTGTGTTATTATTTTTGTTGACTTCTTGGTTGTATAACCCGTTATTTTTTTGGGTAGTTCTTTGGGTACTTCTGTTTGAATAATTTCGGTTTTAGTTTCAAAATTATTGGAAACAAAAAGCGAATTGACATTATTAGGTGTTACCAATCGGATTGAATTGAATTTGTAATTTTCATTCACCTTCAAATCAATTGAAAAATCTTTGTTTTTGGTATAAAGTGCAATACCACTTAAACCAACAGGGAGTGAATCTAAAGGTTTTATATTTCTGTAATTTGAAAATGAAGTAGCAGAACTCATTTTGGCATAAGTCATCCCATTAGTTCCAGACATTTTATACGGAAAAGTAAACCCTAAACCTGCATTGCCAAATTTACTTTGAAAATTTTGACGAATATAATCTGTCATCACATCTGCTTGAATATGAGAATCTCCAATATGAACAACACGTAATTTTTTGGATTGCTTATTTTCAATAGCATCTAAAAGTTGGAACGATTTAGCAATAGCTTTATCATTAATTATTCTATTGGTATATTCAGGAAAAATTACAGAATCTGAGGCAACATAAACCGAATCGGTTTCAATATACAGTGAGTCTGTTTCTTGTGAAAAACAAAATTGAAAGATAAACACCATAAAAAACAATAGGTATTTATTCATTTGTACTATCAATTTTGGTATAAACGCTATCATTTTTTCGTTTTGGAACAATTATTCCTTTATTTAATGATTTGAAAAGTTGGTAACCGTTGTTAATTTCATCAAAGATTAACTTTGCTATTTCTTTAGAACCTGCAAAATTAAAATGGGTATAATCTTTATTAGCTTTAGCAGGAACTCCTTCAACCCATTGAACCATTGAGCCATCACCACCCATCAAAGTGTATAAATTTACAAATCCTGCTTCCGATTTTACGGCATATTTCTTTTGAGCCATTGCTAAAGGCACTACGGCAGAATCGGTTTTCATTTCTAAATCGTACTTGGTAGATTTATCAGCTGTTGATACAATTAAAACGGCAACTCCAGGAAAACATTGTTTAATATGCTCAACAACTTTTGTCATTCTTTTTTCGTACCAAGAATAATCATAAGAACCATAATTCAACACGTTTGTTCCATAATGCAAAACCACTAAATCATAGTCTAATTTGCTGTTAAAAGCTTGCATCATGCCTACATTAAAAATCGAAATTGGCAATCCTGAATTTCCTCTATTAGAAAAATTATCTACATGAACTCCTTTTCCATCATCAAAATTGAAGCCATAAATAGGCACATTTTCTGCATTGATGAAATTTACTTTGACGCTTTTTAAATTGTCTGCTAATTTTAGGGTATTCAATTGATTTTCGCCATTTAGCTTTTTATAAATGGTGTCTTTTCCAATAACATAGGCAATTTTAGCTTCTTTATTGGTTGAATTTCCGTAGAATAAAGTTGGGTTATTCAATTGTGTCAAATACTTATAATTGCTTGCTTTATACTTAACCCAAGTGGAATTTAAAGTATCATTAGCAAAAAACACATGACCATTTACACCAAAAGAGCGAATGGGTTTTTTAACTTTTAAATAAGATTGTGTTTTCCAATTGGGTGAAAACTCATGCGTAACAGTAGCTCTAGAACTGGCTGATTCTGAAGTTATATTTACAAAACCAACTCCTTGACCACCAAATTTTTCTTGAAAATGTCTGCGAATATCTTGCACAATCATGTCACCATCATTCATGGAATCTCCAAAATAAGCAATTCTAACACTACCTGTTTTTGTGGTTTCTAGTTGTTGCAATTTTTCGTAAAACGGAATTACATGTTGATATCCTTTATAATTTTCAAAATTTTCTGAAGTGTATTTTACACCTGTTTTTGAATTGGCTTTATATGTAATTATTTTTTTAATTAACGAATCTTTTTCATCAACTAACTCACTATTTTTAGCATGAGAATCTTCTTCGATAGCATCTAAAAGCAAACTATCAATCACCACATTTTTAGATTCTAACTTGGTTTGCTCTAATAATTTTTTAGGCAAAATGGTTTTAAAAGCAATAAAAGCTCCTGCTGAAATAAGCAGCAAAAAGAAAGCCTGAAAAAAATAATTTTTGTTTGTTTCCACAGAAATAAAAATGAATTACATGCGTTCTGGAACTTGAATTCCTAATAATTTAAATGCCGATTTTATAGTATTTCCAACTGTTTGTGACAATTGAACTCTGAATATTTTTTTTGCTGTATCACTTTCTCCAAGGATAGATACATTTTGATAAAACGAATTGAACTCTTTAACCAAATCATAAGTATAATTAGCAATCAACGCTGGACTGTAATTAGCAGCAGCATTTTGAATTACATCAGGATACAACTGAATTTGTTTGATTAATTCTTTCTCTTTTTCGTGTAATGTTATATTTACGGCTTTGCTATAATCAAAATCTGCTTTACGCAAAATAGATTGAATACGAGCATACGTATATTGAATGAAAGGTCCAGTATTTCCTGCAAAATCAACTGATTCTTCTGGATTGAAGAGCATTTGTTTTTTGGGATCTACTTTTAGCATATAATATTTCAAAGCTCCTAGACCAATCGTTTCATATAAACTTGCTTTTTCTTCTTTTGAATAGCCGTCTAATTTTCCTAATTCTTCTGATATTTTTTGAGCTGTTGCGGTCATTTCTGCTATTAAATCATCTGCATCTACAACTGTTCCTTCACGCGATTTCATTTTTCCTGAAGGCAATTCTACCATTCCATAAGACAAATGATATAAACTTTCTGCCCATTCAAAACCTAATTTTTTCAAGATTAAGAACAATACTTTGAAGTGATAATCTTGCTCATTTCCAACCGTATAAACCATACCACCAACATCTGGATTGTCTTTTACACGTTGAATGGCTGTTCCAATATCTTGTGTCATATAAACCGCTGTTCCATCTGAACGACGAACTATTTTTTCATCTAAACCATCTTCGATTAAATTAACCCAAACGGAACCATCTTCTTTTTCATAGAAAAGACTCTTATCTTTTCCTTTTGCTAATTCATTATTTATAACTTCGTTTCCTAAATGATAAGTATTACTTTCATAATAGTAGCTATCAAAATCAACTTCAAGTTTTTTGTAGGTTTCTTCAAAACCATCATAAACCCATTGGTTCATTTTTTTCCACAGCGAAACTACTTCTTCATCACCAGCTTCCCATTTACGGAGCATTTCTTGGGCTTCAATATGAATAGGACATTTAGATTCTAATTCCTTTTTAATTATTTTAAATATTTTTAAAGAATTATTTGTATCAAACTCTAAATCTAAATTATTGATATATTTATTAATATTAGGAATTTGATTTTTAAATTTAGAAGTTATTTCTTTAATTCTTAAATTTGCAGTTGGAAGATATTTGTTAGAATCTGGATTAAAGTTTAATAATATTTTATTTGAATATTCTTCATTTATATAACTATAATCTAACAATTTTTTATATATTAAATACTTCTTAAAAGCCGAATCATAAGCTTTCACAATTAACTTTACTTTAGATTCTGATTCTAGTTGTCTAGTTTTTATATTATTATTTGAATTATATTTTTCAAATTCTTTTTTTGCTAAAACATAAATTTTTTTTAATTCTTTTTTTAATTCATTATTGTAAATAACATAATATTTTCCAACAAAATGATCTCCTTTTTTTAATTTTTTATTTTTTGTTGTAAATGGTGTTGTTCTTTCACCAAATTTATTTTTAGGAGCAAATTTTTGCCAAGCCAACATTGATTTACAAATATGAATTCCTCTATCGTTAATGATTTGGGTTTTATAGGCTTTTTTGCCTGAAGCTTTGATGATTTCTGATACAGAATAGCCTAATAAAATATTACGAATATGTCCTAAATGCAAAGGTTTATTGGTATTTGGTGAAGAATATTCAACCATAATGGCTTTAGCATTATCATCTACTTTTACAAACCCAAAATCTTCATTATCCTTGATAGAATGAAAGAATTTTACATAAAAATCATCTGAAATTACTAAGTTTAAAAAGCCACCAACAACGTTAAAACGCGCAACGATGTCATTTTTATCGGCTAAATACGTTCCAATTTTGGTTCCAATTTCAACAGGATTTCCTTTTAAAACCTTTACCAATGGAAAAACTACCATAGTTACATCTCCTTCAAAATCCTTCCTAGTCGCTTGAAATTCAATTGTTTCAATTGTTAAATTGAAAAGTTCTTGAATAGCGTCCTGAATCTGTTGGGTAAGAATTTGATGTAAAGTCATTTAATGTATTTTTTGAACGTGCAAAGGTAAGAATTTTAATCATAGAATAGTCAAATAAAATTTTAGATTTTTTTCATGCAAATGTTAAAAAAAATTAAAAAAATAGAAAATCTGTAACATTTAACAATTGTTTAAGTCTACTAATCATAATCATCAATCCTTTTAAAAAACAAAAAATGAAACTTAAACTAATCATCACTTGCTTATTGTGTTCTATTGCATTTGGATTTTCACAAAATTCGGGAAGTATTAAAGGAAATGTAATTGACAAAAACACTAATGAACCAATTCCGTATGTAAACATTATTCTTAAGGATAATGATAAAATTGTTACTGGAAGTGTAACCACTGACGATGGAGATTTTGTCATCAATAAATTAGCCTTACAGAAATACACTCTAGAAATTCAATTTATTGGATATGCTACTTTGGTAAAAAGTATCGATTTAACAACTGATACGAATCAAAACTTAGGTACTATTTCAATTTCTGAGGATTTAGTTGAATTAAACGACGTAGAAGTAGTTGCTGAACGTTCTAATATGGTTCAAAAAATTGACAGAAAAGTAATCAATGTTGGGAAAGATTTAATTGCTTCGGGAACAACTGCTTCTGAAATTATGAACAATATTCCTACTGTTAGTATTGATCCTCAAACAAAAGAGATTAGCATGAGAGGAAATAGTAATGTTAGGGTTTTGATTGACGGAAAGCCTTCAAATGTTTCTGTGGAGCAATTATTACAACAAATTCCTTCTGCTTCTATCAAACAAATTGAATTGATTACAAATCCTTCTGCAAAGTACAATCCTGAAGGTATGAGTGGAATTATCAATATTATTTTGCATAAAAATTCGCAAGATGGTTTTAATGGTTCTTTAAATACGGGTGTTACTTTTGGTATTACACCTAAAACGAACTCTTCTTTGAACATGAATTATCGTGTAGGAAAAGTAAATTTTTACACCAATTATGGCTTTAATCACGGAATTAATGCAAACAACGGTTTTGTAGATAGTGAAAGAGTGAATCAGGAAAATCTGCAAGAATTTAAATTTAGAAATAAAAACAATTCGCATTTGGTAAAATTTGGAATGGATTATTACATCAATGATAAAAACACCTTATCTGCTTACACAAATCAAAGTTTTACGTATGGTAATGGCAATGGGTTAACAACTGTAGCTTATGATGATATGATTTCCAACAGGAATACTACTCAACTTTTTGGAAGTTCTGGTAATAATAAAAATCAAACTTATGATATGGTTTTTAAACATGATTTTGATAAGAAAGATGAAAATTTAGAACTTCAATTTAACTACTCGCATACTGTTAATGACGAAAATACCATTTATGATGAAACTGTTATGAATCCAACTGAAACTTATGAAAGAATCAATCTGGTTTCTGGGACAACTGATTATTTTCAGTTTAATGCTGATTATGTGAATCCATTAACAGAAAGTACAAAATTAGAATTAGGGGTTGAATCGAGAATTCAAAATTCGGGCAACCGTTTTAATGACATTAATCCTAGTTTTACAAGTGCTAACAATTCTTTCGAATTTGGTAGAAATATTTATTCCGCTTATGCTAATTTAGGCAAGCAAATTGGAAAATGGAGTGGTCAACTTGGGGTTCGTTTAGAATATTTTGACTTGGATGCTAATTTTGAAATTAATGAAACCAATCCTAGTTTTACTGATGCTCAAAATATTTCTGACGACTTATTTACTGCTTATCCATCAGCGTTTTTGACTTATACTGCAAATGATAAAAATTCGTTCAATTTTAATTATTCAAGAAGAGTTGACCGACCAAGTATTGGACAAATTAGCCCAATTAGAGAGTGGACAACACCTTTAATGGAATCGAGAGGAAATCCAGATTTAGTGCCACAATTTACAAATTCATTTGAAGTGAATTATACTAGAACAGCTAAAATTGGTTCTATTACAAGTGGTGTGTTTTATAGAAGTATTTCTGATGAAATTTCGAGAGTAGTTTTCAATGACCCAAATAATCCAAACCGAAATATTTTATCTTATGCAAATTTTGACAACAATGATGCCTTTGGAATTGAAACTTCTGGAAACTTAAAATTTACAAAATGGTGGTCCGTTAACGCAAGTGCAGATGTGTATTTTAAAACGGCAAAAGGAACCATTCAAAATGCAAATACAAATGCTCTGGAAAATGCAGAAGTAGATGTAACCACTTTTAACACAAGAATTAATAACAGCTTCACTGCTACAAAAAATTTACGTTTCCAGTTATTTGGAATGTATAGAGGAAGAGACCGTGGATTGCAATTTGATAGAAAAGAGATGTACAGAATGGATTTTGGTACAACATACAACATTTTAAAAGGAAAAGGAACAATCACAGCGCGTTACAATGATATTTTTGAAAATATGCGTTTTGCTTTTGATGGTAATATTCCTTTTAGACAACAAGGTGCTTTTTATTGGGAAAGTCAAACCTTTTATGTAGGATTTAACTATGTTTTTGGAGGTGGAAAAAACCGTGCTCTTGCAAGAAAACAAAGAGATCCTAATGAAACTCAAAGTGGTGGGGGAATGTTTTAGAGGTACGAAGTAAGAAGTACGAGGTGCGAAGTAAAAAAAAGCGTTCTGAGTTTCAGAACGCTTTTTTTATTTTTATTTATTTTGTGTCTATTACCATCTAATAATTACGCTTCCCCAAGTAAATCCACTTCCAAACGCAGCTAGGACTACTAAATCACCTTCTTTAATTTTTCCGTTTTCCCAAGCTTCGGTTAAAGCAATTGGAATGGAAGCTGCTGTTGTGTTTCCATATTTTTGAATGTTATTATAAACCTGGTCATCGGTTAACCTAAACTTACTTTGAATGAATTGTGAAATTCTCAAATTAGCTTGATGAGGAATCAACATATTTATGTCTGAAACTTGTAGATTATTGGCTTGTAAACCTTCATTGATGACTTCGCTAAAACGAACTACTGCATTTTTAAACACAAATTGTCCGTTCATATAAGGATAATAACTTTCATCTTCTAGGTTGTTCTCAGCAATGATATCTGTTACCCATCGTTTTCCCATTCCTGGTGCAATTAATGCTAATTCTTCTGCATGTTGCCCTTCTGAATGTAAATGCGTAGATAAAATTCCTTTTGATAAATCTTCTTCTCTAGATAAAATGGCTGCTCCTGCTCCATCTCCAAAAATTACAGAAACTCCTCTTCCACGAGTTGTCATATCTAAACCTGTAGAATGCAATTCCGAACCAATTACTAAAATATTTTTATACATTCCTGTTTTGATATATTGGTCTGCAATTGAAACTGCATACACAAATCCAGAACATTGATTGCGAACATCTAAAGCTCCAACGGTTTTTAAACCTAAATCCCTTTGTACCAAAACTCCTGGTCCAGGAAAATAATAATCTGGACTAAGCGTTGCAAAAATTATAAAATCTATATCGTTCTTATCTACTTTAGCTCTCTCAATTGCAATTTTGGCTGCTTTTACACCCATTGAAGTTGTAGTGTCTTCTCCTCTGATGATATGTCTTCGTTCTTTAATTCCTGTTCGCTCTTGAATCCATTCGTCATTAGTTTCCATTTTTTTTGACAAATCATCATTAGTTACTACATTATCTGGAACGTAAAAACCTAAGCCTGTTATTTTTGAGTGGTACATATTTTACAAAAGTGTTATATTACAAGTACAAATTTACCAAATTATCAAAATAAATATTCGTTTTAAGTGTATATGTTTTAAATTATTATTCCTTGACGTTAAATTTTATCAATTTATTAATAGAATTAATAAAATTTTCAGCTTATTTTAGTGCCTTCAAAAACAAAAACAACTTTTACATGAAATTAAAATTTTTAAATTCACTTTTCCTTTTTATAGGATTTGTTGGCATTTCGCAAGAAAACATAACTTATCAAATGCCCCCAAAAGAAATTTTAGCGTTAGCTGATTATGAGAGAGCACCATCTATATCAATGGATGAAAATAGAGAATATATCTTATTTAGCTATAGAAATACTTATAAAAATCTTGAAGATTTAAATCAAGAAGAAATGAAACTAGGTGGTTTGCGTATTAATCCTATTACTAATATTTCTAGTACCGTTACTTACATCAACAATTTAAAAATTAGAAAATTTGCAGATAAAGATTTAACTCAAGTTTCTGGTTTACCTACAAATCCTAGGATTACTAATATTTCTTGGTCACCTAATTACAAGAAAATTTCTTTTACACACACAACACAAAAAGGTGTTGAATTATGGGTAATTGACGTGGCAAGTGCTTCAGCTAAAAAATTAACTGAAGATATTATCAATGCAAACATAGGAAATCCTGCGAGTTGGTTTAAAAACAGTGAAAGCATTTTAGTTAGAACACTACCTGCAAACAAAGCTGCCTTGATTGATACCAAAAAAGATATTCCAACTGGTCCAACCGTTTCAAGTAGTGATGGTTCAAAATCACAAAATAGAACTTATCAAGATTTATTGAAAAACAAAACTGATGAAGCTAATTTTGAAAGTTTAATCACTTCTGAATTATACAAAGTTGGATTGAATGGTACAAAAACATTGTTCAAAGAAGCTGGCATGTATGCTGGTGAAACTTTTTCTCCAGATGGCAATTATTTGATGATTAATACCATTGAAAAACCATTTTCATACATAGTAACTGTTAGTAGATTTCCAATAACTACAACCGTTTATGATGCCAATGGAAAACTAGTAAAAGTGGTTAATGAAGTTCCATTAGATGAAATAAGACCTAAAGGTTTTATGGCAACGAGAAAAGGCAAAAGAAGCATGGGTTGGAGAAGTGATATGCCTGCATCTCTGTCTTACGCAGTAGCTTTAGATGAAGGTGATCCTGCAAATGAAGTAGAGTTTAGAGACGAAATATTTTCTTGGGATGCTCCTTTTGCGGCTAACCCAACAACTATTTTAAAAACAAAACAGCGTTATGCTGGTATCGTTTGGGGTACAAAAAATATTGCAATAGCTTATGATAGCTGGTACGATACCCGAAATACTAAAACTTATCTTTTTGATCCATCAAACAACAGTGTTGCTCCAAAAGTAATTTCCGATAGAAATTCTCAAGATGTTTATGCTGATCCAGGAAATTTTGAAACCCACAAAAACGAATATGGTCAAAATGTATTGTTGATAGAAAACAATAATTTATACCTAATGGGTGATGGATTTACAAAAGAAGGCCAATTCCCTTTTATTGATGAGTTCAGTTTAAAAACTTTAGCTACGAAACGTTTATATCAATCAGCATATAAAGACAAAAAAGAAGATTTATTAGCTATTGACGATATTAAAAAAGGAGAAGTGATTGTGATGCTTCAATCTAAAAATGAGTATCCAAATTATTACTTACGCACTTTAAAAAACAATAAAATAAAACCCATAACTACCTTTGCAAATCCTTTTGAAAGCATCAAAAATGTGTATAAAGAAGTGATTAAATACAAAAGAAAAGATGGTGTTGAATTATCTGGAACTTTATATTTACCTGCTGGTTATGACATGAAGAAAAAAGAGAAATTACCTTTATTAATTTGGGCTTACCCAGAAGAATTTAAAGACAAAAACAGTGCAGGACAAAGTACTCAAAACCCAAATGAATTTACATTTCCATACTATGGCTCGTTTGTTTATTGGGTAACTAGAGGATATGCAGTGTTAGATGATGCTTCGTTTCCAATTGTAGGAGAAGGCACAACAGAACCAAACGATACCTTCATTCAGCAATTAGTTGGAAATGCAGAAGCTGCTATTGATGCGGTAGATAAATTAGGATATATCAACAGAAGCAAAGTAGCCGTTGGAGGACACAGTTATGGAGCATTTATGACTGCAAATTTATTAAGTCATTCAAATTTATTTGCTTGTGGAATTGCTAGAAGTGGTGCCTATAACAGAACATTAACTCCTTTTGGTTTCCAAAGCGAGCAACGTAACTATTGGGATGTTCCAGGTATTTACAACACCATGTCACCGTTCATGAATGCTGAAAAAATGAAAACTCCTTTGCTATTAGTTCATGGAGAAGCTGATAATAATCCTGGTACATTTACCTTGCAAACAGAGCGTTATTTCCAAGCTTTAAAAGGTTTAGGAGCACCTGTTAGAATGGTTCTTTTACCAAAAGAAAGTCATGGCTATGTTGCACAAGAAAACATCTTTCACTTATTATGGGAACAAGATCAATTTTTGGAAAAATACCTAAAAAATTAAACTAGAAATAAAATAAAAATTAAAAAACCGATAGTGAGATACACTATCGGTTTTTTTTTTGGTAAAACTTCAAAAAAGAAAATGTATTTTTACGATACAGAAAAGAAACCAAATGAAAATAATTGAGAATTTTAAGCTAGACCGTGAAAAAGAAAATTTTAAAGATGTAATAGAATCCATCTACAATGGTGTTGAATTTAAAGGCACTAATCTTTGGGTTTTAGTATTTGCCATTTTCATTGCCTCATTAGGTTTAAATGTAAATTCTCCTGCTGTTGTTATTGGAGCCATGTTGATTTCGCCTCTAATGGGACCCATCATGGGTTTAGGTTTAGGAATGGCTATCAACGATTTAACATTGCTAAAAAAAGCAGGCTACAATTATCTTTTTGCAGCTGGAGTTGGTTTACTGACTTCAACAATTTATTTTTCCATTTCTCCTATTAATGATGCTCATTCTGAAATATTAGCTAGAACTTCACCTACTATTTATGATGTTCTCATTGCTTTTTTTGGTGGTTTAGCCGGAATTTTAGCTACTTCAAGCAAGTTAAAAGGAAATGTAATTCCAGGTGTAGCTATTGCAACTGCTTTGATGCCTCCTTTGTGTACTGCTGGTTATGGATTGGCTACTTGGCAATTAGACTATTTTTTAGGGGCATTTTATTTGTTTATAATCAACACCGTTTTTATAGCTTTAGCAACATTGATAACTACTAGGCTTTTAAACTTTCCATTTAAAGTGCATCCTAATCAACAAGAAAAAACTAAAGTAAACAGAATAGTTTGGGCAATAGCTATCATCACTTTATTGCCTAGTATTTATTTTGGATATGATATTGTACAAAAAAATAAATTTCAAAAAAAAGCCGAACTATTTGTTGAAAACGAAGCCGCTTTTCCAAATAATTTTCTTTTGAAAAAAAATATTAATCCTAGCACAAAAGAAATTACCTTAACTTATGGTGGTTTACTTATAAAAGATAGTGCTATTACTATTTTAAAATCGAAGTTAGACAATTATGAATTAGTAGATTGTCATCTAAATATTCAACAAGGATTTTCATATTTAAATGAGAGTGCTCAAAACGATGAGAAAGATAACTTCCTCTCAAAAACATTAAACAACAAATCCAAACAAATTGAACTTTTATCTTATAAATTGGATAGTATTTATAAACAAAATGAGTTGAGCAAACAAATTTACAAAGAGTTTAAAGCGCAACATCCTTCTGTTAAAAATATGGTTTTAGAAGCCTCAACTATGATAGAAGATACAATCCACAAAAACGTTTGGATTTCAAATGTAACCTTAAATGAAAAACTAAATGCTTCAGAGGAAGAAAAAATAAAAAACTGGTTAAAGGTTAGACTTAACACTTCTAATTTAATTATACATTTTGAAAATTAACTCATGAATTTAAACATAGAAACACCTGCATTGCTCTTCTCAGCTACTTCGTTAATTTTATTAGCTTACACGAATAGGTTTTTGACAATTGCACAAATTGTAAGAGGATTAAAAAAAACTTATGATCAAGAACATACCAAAAGTATTTTGATTCAAATTAAAAATTTAAACTTACGATTAACACTGATTAGATATATGCAACTTTTTGGGGTTTTATGTTTATTTTTATCCGTTTTTGCGATGCTCTTATTGTTTTTAGACCAACAATTGGCTGGCATTTTTCTTTTTGGAATCAGTATGCTTAGCTTATTGATTTCTTTAGCATTATCCTTTTGGGAAATTAGTATTTCGGTTAAAGCTTTAAAAGTACATTTAAGTGATTTAATGGAGGAAAAAGACAAATAATTATTCTATTATCCAAAGCAGTACAGGCTTTTTTGTTTCTTTTAATTTTTCATCTAACACTTTCATGAAATCATTGGAAACCGCAGGACAGCCCCAACTTAATGGTGAAAATTTGGGATAAATTTCTTTGTTTTTAACAGCATTCCAAGAATGTAGTACCACTACCCTTTCAACTGCATTTTTATTTGATTCCTCCAAACCATGCAGCCAATACTTAACATTAATTCCCCAGCTACTATAGTCGCGTGAGCCTATTTTATATTTTCCTTTGGAAGAACAATGACTGTCTTTTTTATTGCTAAATTTTACTTTTTCTCGTTTGGTTTCATTGTCTTCAAATTTATCACAACTTCCATGTGTGACTAGATTTTCATCAGTAACTTTTTCTACAATAAAATCGTACACAAAAAATCTATTTTTACCTGAATGAATACTTAAATCTACCAAAAAATAAAATTCTTCGTTAAAATCATTCTCTTTGCAAAAAGTCAACGCTTCTGCATTTATCTTAGTATAATCTTTAACATCATCTTCACTAGCAGTGATTCCTGAAAATAATTTGGGTGTATTAACTTCTTTACAACTAACAAAAAGAAATAAGATGAATAGTAGCGCTTTTTTCATAATGGATGACTAGGTAAACTGATTAACTCAAAAATCGTAAATTTTATTTTATTTACCTTTGCAAAAATTATTCCAATGAACATCAAACTGATTGCAATAGGTAAAACCGATAACAAAAACCTTCAACATTTAATTGAAGAATATACCAAGCGTTTATCGTTTTACATAAAGTTTGATTTGGAGATTATTCCTGATATTAAAAATGTAAAAAATCTTTCGGAAGCACAACAAAAAGAAAAAGAAGGGGAACTTATTTTATCGAAAATTTCATCTACTGACAACTTAATTTTGTTAGACGAAAACGGAAAAACATTCTCAAGCATAGGATTTTCAGACTTTTTACAAAAGAAAATGAATACAGGAATTAAAACCTTAGTATTTGTAATTGGTGGTCCGTATGGTTTTAGTGAAACGGTTTACCAAAAAGCTAATGGGAAAGTATCTTTATCTGAAATGACTTTTTCACACCAAATGGTACGCTTGTTTGTTATTGAGCAGCTTTATCGTGGTTTTACGATTTTAAAAAATGAGCCTTATCATCATCAATAAGAGACAAAATCTATATTCTAATAAATATAAATTTCTGTATAATTCCTTTTGATTTCAAGGGTTTGGATTTCAAGTAAAGTTTTAAGCAATAAATCAAAATTTGCATTTTCATCTATTGCAATATAAATTTTACTTAGTTCTGATATCTCAACTTCATCTTCTAAATATTTTTCTATTGAGTTATGTGGCAACAATTTTCCATCAATAAAAATTTCTTTTTCCTTATTTAAAAATAATTCAATACCATCTAATGGTTTTCTTGTTTTGAATTGCATCTTCGTAAAAGGGATAAATGCCAAATTATTTCCAATACTGTCAGCATAAGAGAAAACATCAATAGCACCTTCTTTTTTATGAGAGGAACTTCTCTTTTTCTCTTGCAACTTATTGATTTCTGGAATAACCAATTTTAAGGGTAATCGCTTATCAACATTATAAACCCAATTGGTTGAACTTATGGTGTTTTGACGGTTGACTTTCACTGTAGTATCTTTTTCATTTACTCTAAAAAACATATACACTGGAGAATGATCTTTTATGTCTTTTAGAATTGTTCTGTCCGATTTTGGCAATTGCACTTGCTCTTTGTTACAAGAAATTAGTAAAAAAATAGCAGATATAAAAATTATTTTTTTCATTTAAGCATTTAATTTATTGAATAATTTAACACACTCCACAGCTTCCTTAACATCATGAACTCTGAGTATTTTGGCTCCTTTTTGTAAAGCAATTGTATTTAAAACTGTAGTGCCATTTAGTGCTTCCTCTGGAGAATTTTCTAATGTTTTATATATCATTGATTTCCTTGAAATTCCAGCTAAAAGAGGTAATTCTAACATAGAAAACAACTCTAATTTTTGAAGTACTTCGTAGTTTTGCTCCAATGCTTTTGAAAATCCAAATCCAGGATCAATAATAATATCATTCATTCCAAAACTTCTAGCAACTTGAATTCTCTCTGAAAAATAAAAAATCATTTCTCTTACAATATCATCATAGCTGGTAAGACTTTGCATGGTTTGTGGATTGCCTCGCATGTGCATCATAATGTATGGAACATTCAATTTTGCAATAGTTTCTATCATTTTTTCATCCAATAATCCAGCCGAAATATCATTGATTATACAAGCTCCTTTTTCTATCGCTTTTTCCGCAACATTACTCCTAAAAGTATCCACCGAAATCAAAATATCAGGAAATTTATTTACCAATAATTCAATAATAGGTAACAATCTATATAACTCTTCTTCTTCAGAAACAAATTCAGCATTGGGTTTACTAGAATAAGCACCAAGATCAATAAAAGTAGCTCCCTCAAACAACATTTTTTCAACCTGATTAATAATTTCAGCTTCATTTTGATACTTTCCACCATCATAAAAAGAATTGGGTGTAATATTCAAAATCCCCATGACTTTAGGTTGTGATAAGTCAATAAGTTTTCCTTTACAATTAATAGTTGGTTGTTCGTGATTCATATCTAATCTGAAATCTATTTTCTGTTTTATTAAAATCCAAAATCTTTATACTTAATACTTCAATCTTAATACTAAATTATCTATTTTTGAAAATTATACACAAAGATACAATTCTAATGAAGAATACGTCACAACAATATGATGCAATTATTGCAATTTGCAGAGAATTATATTCCAAAAAAATGAAAGATTATGGCAGTGCATGGAGAATTTTGCGTTTGCCATCACTAACCGATCAAATTTTTATAAAAGCCCAAAGAATAAGAAGTCTACAAGAAAATGAAGTAAGAAAAGTAGACGAAGATGAAACTTCAGAATTTATTGGTATCATCAATTATTGCATCATGGCACTCATCCAAATTGACAAAGGAATTGCCGATCAACCCGATTTAGGCTTTGAAGAAGGTGTGCAACTTTATGATGAAAAAGTTACTCTTACCAAAACATTAATGGAAAACAAAAACCACGATTATGGAGAAGCTTGGCGAGAAATGCGTGTGAGTAGTTTAACCGATTTAATCCTTCAAAAATTACTTCGCGTAAAGCAAATTGAAGACAATAAAGGTAAAACGTTAGTTTCCGAAGGTATTGATGCCAATTATCAAGACATGATTAACTATTCCATTTTCGCTTTAATTTTAATGGGAAAAGATTCCGAATAACAACGCGATAACATACTATTAACAAAATTTAATTTTAGAAATTGTACTTTTACTTTTCTAAAAGTATTAAGTATTAAGACTATAAAAAATGAACAAATACGCTCTTTCTTGGATTATCAGAATCATAATTGCTGCTCTTTTTATTGTTTCGGCAATTGCAAAATTATATCCATCACCTTATTTTGCTATTTCAACTTTTGAAGTAAAACAACTATATCCCTTAGGTTTTTCCGAAAATATAGCTCCTTATTTTTCTAGATTTTTAATTGGAATTGAACTTGCCTTGGGAATCTTATTTTTATTGCCTGTCAAAATCAGAAAAGTAATTACACCTGCATCGATACTGCTTTTGGCTGTTTTTACAATTCATTTAGCTTATGAAACTTTTAAAACAGGTGGAAATTCTGGAAATTGCGGTTGTTTTGGTAGCTTATTACCTATGACTCCCATTGAGGCTATCATTAAAAATATAATTGCCATTGCCCTTTTAATTTGGTTATTGCTGTTGAAAATTCCAGATACTGTAAAAAATCGCTTGTGGTTTACATCAACCATAACTTTAGCTTCTATTTTAGGATTATTTATGTTGGCTCCGATAAGACCTGTTGAAACATCAATTAACAATACTATTCCCGAAGAAATTAATGCTATAATTCCAACAGTTGAAGATTCAACTTTTATTAATAATGAACCTATTGTTTCTGAAACGAAGAAAGATACTGTTAAAAAAGTTGAGGAAGTGAAAGAGGTCATTGACGAACCAAAAGCTTCAAAATCAGGCTACGCTAAATTTTATGCTGACATTGATAAAGGCAAAAAAATACTTTGCTTTTTTGCACCAGGTTGTGACCATTGCCAAGACACAGCCAAAGAATTAACAGCAATGCGTAAAAAAGACAAGAATTTCCCTGAAGTAAAAATCATTTTCATGAATGAAGAAGCCTTCAAAATTCCTGAATTTTTCAAAATCGCAGGTGCCAATTATCCTTATAAAGTCATTGAAATTATTCCGTTTTGGAACGAACTTGGAAATAATAGAAACACACCAGGTGTTTTATACTTATGGAACGGAAACAAAATTAAAATGTATGATGGTATAGATGCTAATCAATTTGATGGTAAAGCATTAGAAAAAATGGTTAAACAACCATATTCAAAAATTAAATAAAATTCAAAAAAAAGATAAAGATTATGAATCAAGTTTAGAATGACAAAAAAGCACGTTAATACTTATCAAGCTGAACTTGATTTAGCTTCTAAAAAAAATAATTATGAAAAAAATACTTTCCCTATTAGTTATAGCTTTAAGCACATTATCATGCACACAAGCACAACAAACCGAATTCAAAGAAGAAGCTCTTTCAAACACTATGAAATCTGTTGAAAACACAGATATTACCTTTCAAGAAATTCTAAAAAAATATGAAGGTAAAACAGTTGTTATTGACGTTTGGGCTTCATGGTGTCCAGATTGCATCAAAGGAATGCCTAAAGTAAAAGAACTTCAAGAAAAATACCCAGATGTGACTTACCTTTTTATTTCAATGGACAAAAACTATGACGCTTGGACAAAAGGTATTGAAAAATATGACGTTCAAGGCGAACACTATTTAACTTCAGATGGCATGAAAGGTATTTTTGGAAAATCAATCAAATTAGATTGGATTCCAAGATATATGGTAGTTGATAAAACAGGAAAAATTGCTCTTTTCAAAGTAATTGAAGCTGATGATACTAAATTGATTGAAACATTAGAAAAACTTAAATAAGATAGTTCGATTATTAGATTCTTAGATAATTCAAATCTAACAATCTAACAGTCTAATACTCTAAAAATCTAAACAAAATGAGAAAACACATCGTTGCAGGAAACTGGAAAATGCACAAAAACAATCAAGAAACAATTACACTACTTGAAGAAATTATAGCAAAAAAAGCATCTAACACTACTGAAATTGTAGTTGCTCCCACTTTCGTAAATCTTTTAACGGCTGTTGAAACAACTAATGGAAAAGGAATTACAGTTGCCGCTCAAAACATGCATCAGGCAGAAGGTGGTGCTTTCACGGGTGAAATTGCTGCTGATATGTTGACTTCAATAGGTGTAAACACAGTCATTTTAGGTCATAGCGAAAGACGTGCATATTTTCATGAAACAGATGCATTATTAGCCAACAAAGTAGATACAGCTTTAAAACATGGAATGAGAATAATTTTCTGTTTTGGAGAAGAACTAAAAGACAGACAAAAAGACAATCACTTCAATATAGTAGAATATCAATTGCGTGATGCTTTATTTCATTTGAATAAAAATGATTGGGCAAATATTGTTTTAGCTTATGAACCTGTTTGGGCCATAGGTACTGGTGAAACAGCTTCTCCTGAACAAGCACAAGAAATGCACAAATTCATTCGTACTTTAATTGACAAAGTTTATGGTCAAGAAGTAGCTGATAATGTTTCTATCCTTTATGGTGGAAGTGTAAAACCTGATAATGCAAAAGAAATTTTCTCAAAACCAGATGTTGACGGTGGACTAATTGGTGGTGCAGCATTAAAAGCTGATGATTTTTTGGCTATAGTGAATGGGTTTTAATAAATAAATATAATTTATAAAAAAGGGTTCATTTTAATAGATATGAACCCTTTTTATTTGTTTCATTCTTTCAAGAAAACCTATCTTTGCTGGCTTTTTAAAATTTAGAAAATGTCGAATAACAACATTATAAAAGGAGTTTTTTTAGTTGGATTAGGTGCCACAAGTTATGGCATGCTAGCTACATTTGTAAAATTAGCCTATAAAGAAGGCTTTACTACAGCAGAAGTAACTTCAGCGCAATTTATATATGGAATTCTTGGAATTTTAATCATCAATTTATTTCAAAAACAACAGGCAAAAACTCCAGTTTTAAAAGCATCCAAAAAAAATATTTTTCAATTAATGATTGCTGGAACTTCTTTAGGGATGACGAGTGTTTTCTATTATTTATGTGTAAAATATATTGATGTTTCTATAGCAATTGTTCTTCTTATGCAAACCGTTTGGATTGGTGTTCTATTAGAATGGATTTTAGATAAAAAAGCACCCTCAAATCAAAAAATAGTAGCTGTAGTTGTGGTTTTAATAGGCACATTATTGGCAACAAACCTTTTAAATTCTCAAGTAGAAATTGATTGGAGAGGTTTAGTATTTGGCATGTTAGCTGCTTTTTCTTTTACAACAACAATGTTCACCGCCAATAAAATTGCCCTAGGAATATCATCCGCTCAAAGAAGTTTATATATGCTTTTAGGTGGAGCAATTGTTGTTGCAGGATTTGCTTTATTTACACAAGTTACACCATTTAACTTTGATATTTTTTTAAAATGGGGAATTATTTTAGCACTCTTTGGCACCATAATTCCACCAATGCTAATGAATTCTGGTTTTCCAAAAACCGGTTTAGGATTAGGAAGTATTGTATCCTCTTTAGAATTACCAGTTTCCGTGATGATGGCTTATTTTATCTTAAATGAAACCGTAATTCTCTCACAATGGCTTGGTGTTTTTATAATTATTTTTGCAATTATAATCATGAATTTTAACTTTAAACGGATTAAATAGCCAAAAATCGATAAAAATTTAACACTTTCTAATAATTTTCAACAACTAAGCTACTTTTTTATTAAATTCGATTAACTAAAAATAAGTTAAATGAATTTACCTTGGCATCAATATGTAATGGGATTGCTATATGTTTTAGCTGGCATAAATCATTTTAGAAATCCACGCTTATACCTAAAAATAATTCCACCTTATTTTTCAAATCCAAAATTACTAAATAAATTAAGTGGATTAGCAGAAATCATATTGGGAATTGGAGTTTGCATTCCTATAATTTCATCCATTAGTGCCATTGGAATTATTATACTTTTACTAGCTGTTTTTCCTGCCAATATTTATATGTATCAAAATGAAAAAGCACGATTAGGACTACCCAAATGGGCTGTTTTACTTCGATTGCCTTTGCAATTGCTATTAATCTATTGGGCTTATATATATGTTTAAAATTAACCTAAATAAAAACTAAAATTTAAAATTATGAGAAAACTATTAGCAGAATTTTTCGGAACTTTTTGGCTTGTATTTGGAGGTTGTGGAAGTGCATTATTTGCAGCAAACTACCTTTTACCTGAACAGGTAGAAACCAGTTTAGGAATTGGATTTGTGGGCGTTTCATTAGCGTTTGGTTTAACGGTTTTAACTATGGCTTATGCGGTTGGACATATTTCAGGTGGACATTTTAATCCAGCTGTTTCATTTGGTCTTTGGGCAAGTGGTCGTTTTGAAACTAAGGATTTAGCACCTTACATTGTATCTCAATGCGTTGGAGCAATTGCTGCTGCGGGTTGTTTGTATTTAATTCTTTCAGGAAAAGAAGGTTTTGCAATTGACGCCACACAAGCTGGTGCATTTGCTACCAATGGTTTTAATGAATTTTCTCCAAGTGGTTATTCTATGACAGCTGTTTTTATTGCCGAATTTTTACTAACCATGTTCTTCCTAATCATAATTTTAGGAGCAACAGATAAATTTGCTAACGGAAAATTTGCAGGAATTGCCATTGGATTAGGCTTAACATTAATTCATTTAATTAGCATTCCTATTTCTAATACTTCTGTAAATCCTGCTCGTTCTTTGTCACAAGCATTATTTACTCAAGGTGAACCTTTATCTCAAGTGTGGTTGTTTTGGGCTGCTCCCATTTTAGGAGCTTTAGTAGGTGGATTTATCTATAAAAGCCTTTTGCAAGACCATAAATAAAAATTACAAAACCATTTTAATTAAAAAATAGCGGTGTTACTTTCATCGCTTTTTTTTATTTTTACAACATGTTAAACCTCTTTCCAGAAGAAAAAATAATTCTAGATTTACCTGATGCCATTTTTGAGTATTATCCAAATTTCTTTACCCAAGAAAAAGCAGATGAACTTTATAAATTGTTACTCGAAAATACTCCTTGGCAACAAGATATTATTACAGTTTATGGCAAAAACCACTTGCAACCTAGACTAACAGCTTTATACGGAAACGAAGGAAAACCCTATAAGTATTCAAACATTATCATGCATCCAAACCCTTGGAATGCAACCTTGATTTATATGAAAGAGTTGGTTGAAGAAAAAGCCAATCATAATTTCACAACCGTTTTATTGAATCAATATAGAAATGAAAAAGACAGCAATGGTTGGCATGCAGATAATGAAAGAGAATTAGGCAGAGATCCTATTATTGCATCCATAAGTCTAGGAGAAGAAAGAAACTTTCAGTTGAAACACAACACAAAAAAGGAAGTCAAACAAAACCTAGTTTTAAAACATGGAAGTTTAATTTTAATGAAAGAAGGAAGTCAAACTCATTACAAACACCAAATCCCTAAAGTTTCAAAACCCAAAAACACAAGAATTAATTTAACATTTAGAACCATTTTATAATAATAGTTTAAAAAGGTAAGTGCTTTAATATTCAATATTAACAATTTATTAAAAATTAATAGTTTTTTAAAAAATTGCACATTTTTTGCTAATATTGTAATAAATAATCCTTAAAACAAAGTGTGAATTAACTTTCATAAGATGAAAAAAAGAAAGATTTCGGAATTAAACAATGAAACTTTAGAGAGAATTGTTAGTATGGCTCAAGAAGAAAAAAAACCTTACGAAGTCATAAGAGAAGAATTTGGCATTGTTGAAAATGATGTTAATGAATTGATGAGAAAAAAACTCGGAAAAGACAATTATGAGTTATGGAAAAAGAAAGCTGTTGCTAGCAAACCAAAACCTAAACCCATGAAGTTTAATATTATTGAAGATGACGATTTAGATTCCAAATACTACATTAAAAATAAATTTGATTAAATTATAACGCTTGTTTATCAAGCGTTTTTTTTTGCTCAGATTTGGAAAAAATCTATTTAAATATAACTTCAGCTCACATTTTTAGACTAAAAACTACAACTTTATTGCTCAAAAATCAATTCAACATCAATAAAATTTAAAAAATATTTAATTTTATTTATTTTATAATAAATATTATTTACATTTGCTTAAATAATATTTATTATGAAACCAAAATTTCCTAAAAATTGTCCTAGTTGTGAAAGCACCTTAGTGGTCACACAATTAAGTTGTCAAAACTGTGAGACTAAAGTTTCTGGACAATATCCATTACCCATTTTATCCCAACTTTCTGAGGAAGAACAAAACTTCATTCTACAATTCTTTTTAACTAGTGGAAGTCTCAAAGAAATGGCTACTCAAATGGGAAATAGCTACCCAACTGTTAGAAACAAATTAGATGATATGATAGAAAAAATCAAACAATTAAACGCTTAATATCATGGAAGAAAAAATGCTATTTGAAGAAAAGCAAAAATTCAACCAATGGTGGTTGTGGTTGCTACTTTTAGGGTTAAATGGTTTCATTTTTTATAAAATTTTTATACAAGAAGACTACGGGAATGGCTCAAAAACTGCTGGTATTGTAGCCCTAATTGGAATGTTTTTGCTTTTATTGTTGTTTTATTTCATAAATCTAAAAACTAGAATTTTCAACGATAGAATTGAACTTAAATTTTTCCCTTTCATAAACCATTGGAAAAAATATCCTTTTGAATCAATTGAAAAAATGGAAGTCATAAAATACAATCCAATGCTAGAATATGGAGGTTGGGGAATTCGATTAGGTGCTTACAATATTTCTGGAAACAAAGGCTTGAAAATTCATTTTATTCCAAAAAAATCATTTAAAGATACCCTATTAATTGGCACTCAAAAACCAGAAGAATTAACTAAAATTATAAAAACCATTCAACTATGATAAAAACATTTCTAAATCCATTTGAAAAATATACCGAAAATAAATTATTCTTTTTTGGATTGTTATTGCTTATAATTGGCTCTTATGCTGGATTTCTTTTTAATGCTTATTTTGATAGTATTTTGCATATTTCTTTCATAAAAAACAGTGTGTTCGTTGCTACACTGATTCAGAACGTAATAATAGCAATATTGCTTTCTTTAGCGCTTTACGCTTTAGGAAAATACATCAATCCAAAAACGCGATTTATAGATATTTTGAACGTAAGTTTAATTGCTCGCATTCCGTTTTATTTTTCATCATTGGTTAACATCAATAATTCAACTTTCAATTTGACAGAAAAGCTAATTGACAACAAATTTTCTATTGAAAATATTCAGTTTTCTACTTCAGACTATTTTATGCTTTTGTTCTCAACCACTCTAGGATTGCTATTACTCATTTGGTTTGCCATTTTATTGTGGAACGGTTTCAAAACAGCTACAAATGCAAAAACAGGTAAAGAAATTATTCTTTTGATTGTATGCCTTTTACTAGCCAATTTCATTTCATCATACCTAATTCAACTTTTAACTATTTAAACATGAAAAAAATTATCATTACACTTTTATTGCCTTTTTTAACTTTTAGTCAATCCATTAAGACCGAAGAAATTGAAGTCAATTCACTTTTAAAAGGAACCTTATTTTCATCAGAATCTACAAATTCTAAAAGCAATTTAGTAATCATAATAGCAGGTTCCGGAATTCCTGATAGAAATGGAAATCAAGAAGGCATGGTAAACAATTCGTTGAAATTTTTAGCAGAAGCTATTGCCAAAGAAGGAAATGTAGCATTTAGTTTTGACAAAAGAACCATTGCTTTAATAAAAGCTGGAAAAGCAGAAGAAGGCTCACTAGTATTTGATGATTTTATTAGTGATGTAAAAGACATTATCTCCTACTTCAAAAATCAAAAAAAATATCCTAAAATAATCATTGCTGGTCATAGTGAAGGTTCCTTAATTGGAATGGTTGCAGCAAAAGATAACGCTGATGCTTTCATATCACTAGCTGGACCAGGAAGAAGCATAGACTTAGTAATCACCGATCAAATAGTAAACCAAGCCCCATTCTTGAAAAAAGATGTGGAAGAAAGTTTTGACAAATTAAGAGCTGGGACCACTTTTGAATTAAAAAACGAAATGTTAGCCACAATTTTTAGAGAAAGTTTACAACCATATCTAATATCGTGGATGAATTATAATCCTCAAGAAGAAATTAAAAAATTAAACATTCCTGTCCTTATCGTAAACGGCACAAAAGACATTCAAGTTGGAGAAAACGAAGCGAACCTTTTAAAAGAAGCCAATCCAAAAGCACAACTAAAAATTATTGATAAAATGAATCATGTTTTCAAAGAAATAAATGAAGATAGTGAAAACATGAAATCCTATTCAAATCCTGATTTACCGATTATGAAAGAATTGTCAGAAAGTGTTAATTCATTCATAAAATCACTCTAATTTGTAACATTTTTTCAAAAAAGCTACATATCGTTATACTAATTTTCAGCATCAAAGAGAAGCTAAAATAAATTTAACTTTAAAATGAAAAAAATAATTCTAACTCTTGCTCTGGCAAGTTTTCTTTTCAGTTGTAAAACAGCAACCACTTCTTCAAAACAAAATGATGTAGAAGTAACTATTGATTTAGTAAATGTAAAAGAGGATAAAGTAATGGTAAGCATTCTTGCTCCAACTTTCACCACTGAGACAGCTACTTTCAACATTCCAAAAATTGTTCCAGGAACTTATTCTGATGATGATTATGGAAAATATGTAGAAGATGTAAAGGCTTTTGATGCCAAAGGAAATTCATTAAGAATTACAAAATTAGATGTCAACTCTTATTCTATTAGTGATGCTACAAAACTTTCAAAAATTACTTATTTAGTAAATGACACTTATGACATTGAAAAAGGTGGTGGTTTTGGAAACAATACAGATGTGTTTTCTCCAGCAGGAACAAATATTGATGCAGGAAAAAACTTCATGCTAAACTTACATGGTTTCGTGGGTTATTTTACTACTAAAGAAGAAACAGCTTATAAATTAACTGTGAATCATCCTTCAACTCTGATAGGTGTTTCAGCTATGAATGATTTAGATGCTAGTGAAACTTCAGATGTGTTTATGGCATCAAAATACGCTACTTTGGTAGAAATGCCAATCATGTATTCTAAACCAGATTTCACTTCTTTTATGGTAGATGATATGGAAATTATCATTTCAGTATATTCTCCTTCAGGAAAATATACAGCTAAAGAAATTACTCCTTACATGGAAAACATGATGAGAGCACAAAAGAAATTTTTAGGAAAATTTGATGCTACAAAAAAATATGCCATTTTACTATATCTTTCAAGCATGTCACCTACAGATGCTAAAGGATTTGGAGCTTTAGAACATCCAACATCTACAACTGTTGTTATGCCAGAAGTTATGGAATTAGAGATGCTACAAGAACAATTGAAAGACGTGGTTTCACACGAATTTTTCCACATTGTTACACCACTAACTGTTCATTCAAACGAAATTCAATATTTTGATTTCAACAAGCCACAAATGTCTGAACACTTATGGATGTATGAAGGTGTTACTGAATATTTTGCCAATTTATTCCAAGTAAATCAAGGCTTAATTGAAGAAGATGCATTCTATGAAAGAATGGCTGACAAAATAGCACAAGCAGCTAATATGAACGACAACATGAGTTTTACTAAAATGAGTAAAAATGTTTTAAAAGAGCCTTACAAAGATCAATACATCAACGTGTACCAAAAGGGAGCTTTAATTGCCATGTGTTTAGATATTGAAATCAGAGAAAAAAGCAATGGTAAAAAAGGAATTTTACAACTAATGCAAGATTTATCTAACGAATATGGTACTAAAAAAGCATTCAAAGATGAAGAATTATTTAATAAAATTACAGAACTAACCTATCCAGAAGTTGGAGCATTCTTAAACAAATATGTAGCTGGTGAGACTTCAATTCCTTACGCAGATTATTTTGCTAAAATGGGTGTAACTGAATCAAAAATTGAAGCAACTGGAAATCCTTTCTTAGTAGGCGGAAACCAACCTATAATTTCATACAATCCAGAAGCTAAAGAATTTTTCTTTTTACCTGAAATTGAAATTAATGCATTCATGAAAGAATTAGGTTTAAAAAACAACGACATCATTTTAGAAGTAAATGGCGAAAAGCAAAACATCAACAATATCAACCAAACTGTTGTTGGTTCATTCAATTGGAAAGATGGTGATGCAATTACTATGAAAATTAAACGTGATGGCAAAGAAATAGACATCAAAGGAAAAGTAATTATGCCTAAAGAAATGAAAGAAGGTTACATGGCAACTGACGAAAGTAAAAAAGCTTTACGCCAAACTTGGTTAAAAGGTTAATCCTCCAATTTTGTCATCCTGAACTTGATTCAGTATCTAAATAAACAACAATTATCAAAACAGAATCCTCAATTTACATCGTATTTTGAGGATTTTTTGTTTATTTTCGTTACCTAAACAATTGAAATGAGAACAGCACCTTTTTTTACAGATGACACTATAGTTTTTGGAATATTAATGCTTTTACTGGGATTTGTCTTTTACACATCCTCCAAAGAAGAAGGTTTTTGGAAAAAGTTCTATGGTATAGTGCCAGCATTACTAATGTGTTATTTATTACCTGCTATTTTAAATTCTCTAAATATTATTTCTCCTGAATGGACAACACTTAATGAAACTGGAGAAGAAGTTGCAGGAAAATCAAACATCTATTTCATTGCCAGTCGTTATTTGCTACCAGCAGCATTGGTATTAATGACTTTAAGCATTGATTTAAAAGCCTTATTAAATTTAGGCCCAAAAGCATTAATCATATTTTTAGCAGGAACTGTTGGTATTATTTTGGGTGGACCAATTGCTGTTTTATTAATTTCAATTGTTTCTCCAGAAACCGTTGGAGGAGCTGGTCCAGATGCAATTTGGAGAGGTCTTTCAACCATTGCAGGAAGTTGGATTGGTGGTGGTGCCAATCAAGCCGCTATGTTGGAGATTTTTAAATACAATTCTAATAAATATGGTGCAATGGTTTTAGTAGATATTGTGGTGGCAAACTTAGGAATGGCTTTTCTATTGTATGGAATTGGAAAAAAAGAAATCATCAACAAATGGTTAAAAGCTGATAATTCTTCTGTGCAAGAGTTACAAGATAAAGTTTCAAATTACCAAGAAAGTGTAAAACGTAATCCATCTTTGAATGATTACATGATTATTTTAGCCATAGCTTTTGGTGCCGTTGCCTTATCTCACTATGGTTCTGGTTTACTAACAACTATTTTCAAATCTAATTTTGAAAGTGTAAATGATCCTAAAAGCTTTGCTTCTACTTTTGGTGATGCTTTCTTTTGGATGATAACTATTGCTACTTTCATGGGAATATTTTTATCATTTACACCGCTAAAATCTTATGATGGGGCTGGAGCAGGAAAAATTGGAAGTATTTTTATTTACGCTTTAGTAGCTTCAATAGGAATGAAAATGGATTTAGGATCAGTGATGGATAATCCAGGATTAATTGCTGTAGGAATTGTTTGGATGCTGATTCATTTCATAATTATTTTTGGAGTTGCCAAACTAATTAAAGCTCCGTATTTTTTTATTGCTGTTGGAAGTCAGGCAAACGTTGGTGGAGCAGCATCTGCACCAGTTGTAGCTTCTGCTTTCCATCCTTCATTAGCTAGTGTTGGTGTTTTGTTGGCTATTTTTGGTTATATTATAGGAACTTATGGTGCTATATTGAGTGCTTATTTAATGGAAATAGCTTCTCCAAAATAAAACTCGGCTAAAAAAGATACAAAAATTAAAAAATCAATTACTTTTGAAAAAAAATAATCCAACTTAAAAATGATTAAAAAAATTATTGTTTTAGTGTTATCTATAATGACACTTATTGCTTGTAAAGACGACAAAAAAGAGAATACAAACCTGCACCTTTCTGGCAATATTAAAGGTTTGAGCCAAGGAAAACTATATATTCAACAGTTAAAAGATTCTACATTAGCAGTCATTGATAGTATTACCATCAAAGGTGATTCTAAATTTGAAATTGATTTAAAAATTGATGGTCCAGAAATGCTATATATCTTCTTAGATAGAGGACAAACCAACTCTATTGACAATAATTTGCAGTTTTTTGCTGAACCAGGTAACATGACAATTGAAACTACTTTAGATGCATTTTTTGCTAATGCCAAAGTAACAGGTTCTAAAAACCATGATTTATATGTTGAGTTTAATGAAATGAAAAGCAAATTTAATGATAAAAAGATGGCTTTAATTGAACAGGAGTTTAAAAATATCTCTGAAAATAAATCCAAAAACAATGACAGTATTATTGATGCTAATAATAAATTAATACGAAAAAGATATTTATACACTGCAAATTTTGCTAGCATTCATGGTGATAAGGAAATAGCACCCTATTTAGCACTTTCAGAGATTGCTGACATCAATATTAGATATTTGGATACTATTGAATCTAAAATGAAGCCAGAGGTCGCAAAATCAAAATATGGGAAGATGCTAAAATCTTATATTGAGCAACGAAAGAAAACAGAAACCAAATAAAAATTAAAAAATGCCTTTTCAAAAAATGAAAAGGCATTTTTTTTGAAATTGTTTAAAACAAAAAAGAGGAAAGTTTTCACTTTCCTCTTTACATTTGAGCCGGCGGAGGGACTCGAACCCACGACCTGCTGATTACAAATCAGCTGCTCTAGCCAGCTGAGCTACGCTGGCAACTCAAATTTCGAGTGCAAATATAAGTTTGTATTTTTAATTTCCAAACAAAAACGGCACTTTTTTTATTGATTTTTTTAATTTAATTCATTCACTTTTGCAACAAACTGATTAGCAGCTGCTTCGTACTCTGAACGAATTTGTTTGAAATGTGCTTTTTTATTTTCAACATTCTTTACGTTTGCTTTTGACATTAAACCGTCAAATGTTTCGTAAATCTCATCTACTAATTTATCAGAAGCTTCTGTTGGTTTTCCTCCATTAGTCATTTCCCAAACGTAAACGATGTTTACAATATCTCCTAAAACGTAGTTGATTTCTTTTTTCAAGTTTTTAACGCTTGCCATTTTTTCTTATTTTAAAATTTGATGCAAAATTACACAATATATTTGTCAAACAACAAATTAAATAGAAATTTCTAATAATGTGGCATTTCCTTTTAGATATACTTCTTCCAAAATAGCTGGCAATAAAATGGTATCTCCCACTTTGTAAGATGTGGTTTTTTCATTGTACTTCAACTCAAATGCTCCTGCTGTACACATTAAAACTGTAAAAGATTCTTTGGTTTTTTTCCAATGGTATGCTTCTTTTAATGGAATTATGTTTGTCTTAAAATATGCACAATGAACTACTTTATTACTTGTGTTCGCTTTAGATTCATAAGAAACATGAGCTGCTGTTGTGTTATAATTTAGGGCTTCTAAAGCCAATTCGGTGTGCAGTTCTCTTTTGTTGCCTTTGTCGTCTACTCTATCAAAATCATATACTCTATAAGTGATATCACTGGTTTGCTGGATTTCCGCAATAACTATTCCAGCTCCTATGGCATGAATGGTTCCTGTTTCTAAAAAGAAAACGTCTCCTGCTTTTACCTCAACTTCATTTAAAATGGAAACTAAAGTATTTGACGCTAAGGCTTTTTTATAAGTCTCTGGACTAGAATTTTCTTTAAATCCAACAATTAAACGGGCATTTTCATCGGCTTGCATTACGTACCACATCTCGGTTTTCCCGTAAGAGTTGTGTCGTTTTTTAGCTAACTCATCATTAGGGTGCAACTGAATGGATAAATCTTGTTTGGCATCTAAAAACTTGAACAGTAAAGGAAATTCAGTTCCAAATCTTTGAATAACTTCTGCTCCTAAAAAGGCTAATGGATATAACTCAATAAGTTCATTGATGTTTTTTCCTTTTAAAAAACCATTATGAACAACACTAACATCGTTTGGAACGGATGACAACTCCCAACTTTCTCCTGTAATTTCAGAAGAAATGGGTTTATTCAAATAGGTTTTCAATTTTGTGCCTCCCCAAATTCGCTCTTTTAGTATAGGTTCAAAAGTTAATGGATATAAGGATTTCATTTTACTTTTTTTTTAAAACATTACAAATATGCAAAAAGTTTATCAATAGCCCTTGCTGGAACGGCATCCTTTTTTGCAAAAAAAGATATAGTGTAAGAAAGGTATTACATAACTAAATAAGCCCAAGCCTTTTTGCTCCATATATTGATGACTACATAAAATCTACATTTTCTTAATCATTTTTAAGGCATGTTCTATATGTACATTGGCTTTAATATTATCGAAAACAGATACTATTTTACCTTCTTTATCAATAATATAGGTTACTCTTCCTGGCATTAATCCAAAAAAGTGGGTTGGTACTCCAAAGGCATTTCTAATTTTTTTATTACCGTCTGATAATAAAATAAAAGGCAATTTATATTTTTGAGTAAATTTATCGTGTGATGCTTCTGAATCTCCACTAATACCTATTACTTCTGCTCCTAAATCTTGAAAGTCTTGGTATTGGTCTCTAAAACTACAGGCTTGAGTGGTACAACCTGGTGTATTGTCTTTAGGATAAAAGTAAATAACCAAAGGTTTTCCTATGTAATTAGAAAGCTCAAATGGTTCTCCTGATTGGGTTTTTACTTTGAAATTAGGAACAATATCTCCTTCTTTTAGTGCCATATTAGTTGCCTTTATAGGTTACAAAATTACGTGGTGTTTCATATAAAACAACTTCTAAATCATTTTTAGGTTCAATGTGTGGTCGCAATTTATTCCAAATCACTACGGCTATATTTTCGGCTGTTGGATTTAAGTCTTGAAAATCGGGAACATCTAAATTTAGATTCTTATGATCAAATGCATTTTCAATATGTTCTTTTATTAAATCTGACAGTATTTTTACATCTATAACAAAACCTGTTTCTTGATTTATTGGTCCAGTAACACTGACAATTAATTCGTAATTGTGTCCATGAAAATTGGGGTTGTTGCATTTTCCAAAAATAGCATCGTTTTGTTCCATAGACCAATCTTTTCGGTATAATCTGTGTGCTGCATTGAAATGGGCTTTTCTGGAAACGGTTACTCTCATTTTTGGTGATGGTTTATAGGGTATGGCTTTCTAAATAGTGGTAAAATTTATCAAATATGATTTTGAACCAAACAGTATAAACTCCTGGGTGCACTTGCATATCGTTTTTGATGTCTTCAATTTTCATCCATTTCCAGCTTTCTACTTCTTCGTTGTTGATCTTAGGTTCTTCGTTGTAATAGCCAATCATTACATGGTCAAACTCGTGTTCGGTCAAGCCATTATCGAAAGGGGCTTTGTAAATGAAATGAAATAATTCTTTTAAATCTGTGACAAATCCCATTTCTTCTTGCAATCGTCTCTTTCCTGCTTGAGTATTGGATTCTCCAGCACGTTGATGACTACAACAAGTGTTAGTCCATAAAAGTGGGGAATGGTATTTGTGAAAAGCGCGTTGTTGTAACATCACTTCATTCTTATCGTTTAGTATAAATACAGAAAAGGCACGATGCAACAAGGCTTGCTCATGGGCAGCCATTTTATCCATTAAACCTAGTGGTTCATCGTTGGTGTCTACTAAAATTACTTTTTCTTCAATCATGTTTTAAATATTCCCTTCAAAAATACGAAAAAAGTAGCATTTTTTGGCTTGAAAATAATTTTAGCAAAAGTTTAACGGCTGTTGAATTATGATTTTAGGATTTCGGCAATTTTTAAAGCACATTTTTCTCCATCTATGGCTGCTGAAATAATTCCTCCTGCATAACCTGCTCCTTCGCCACAAGGATATAAGCCTTTGATTTGAACATGTTCTAAAGTTATAGTATCTCTAGGAATTCTAACTGGTGATGATGTTCTGCTTTCTGGTGCATGCAATATGGCTTCATTGGTAAAATAGCCTTTCATGGATTTGCCAAAATGAGTAAAACCTTCTCGCATAGTTTGGGTTAAAAAATTAGGAAAAACATCTCCTAATTCAACTGAGGTTGTTCCTGGAACATAAGAGGTTTTTGGAATGGATGATGAAACTTTCTTTTGTGTAAAATCTATCATACGTTGTGCTGGAACTTTTTGGGTAGAACCGGCTAATTGCCAAGCTTTTTGTTCAATGGTTTTTTGAAATTCCATTCCTGCTAATGGACCAAACTTGGCATAAGGTTGAAAATCCTCGAGTTTTAATTCTACGACAATTCCTGAATTAGCTGTGGCTTGATCTCTTTTGGAAGGTGACCAACCGTTGGTAACTACTTCTCCTGGACTTGTAGCACAAGGGGCAATGACTCCACCCGGACACATACAAAACGAATACATGCCGCGACCTGCTACTTGTTTTACAATTGAATAAGGTGCTGGTGGCAAAAACTCTCCTCTAAAATCACATGAATATTGAATTTTATCTATTAATTCTTGTGGATGTTCTGCTCTTACTCCTAGTGCAAAGGGTTTGGCTTCTATAAATATATCTTTTTGATGTAATAATTCAAAAATATCTCTAGCTGAATGTCCTGTGGCTAAAATAACTTTGTTGGACGCAATGACTGTTCCATCGTGTAAAACAACGCCTTGAATTTCCTTGTTTTTTAATTGGAAATCGGTTACTCTTTTTTCGAATAAAACTTGACCGCCAGATGCGATAATTTTTTCGCGAATATCTTGAATAATTTGTGGTAATTTGTTTGTTCCAATATGTGGATGGGCTTCTACTAAAATTTCTGGTGTGGCTCCAAATGCGACTAGTAATTTTAAAATTCTATCTACATCACCGCGTTTTTTACTTCTGGTGTACAATTTACCGTCCGAATACGTTCCTGCTCCTCCTTCTCCGAAACAGTAATTGGAATCTTCGTTTACAATTCCGTCTCTATTGATGGATTTTAAGTCTCTTCTTCTGCCTCGAACATCTTTTCCTCTTTCGATTACAATGGGTTTTAATCCTAATTCTATCAATTGGAGAGCAGCAAACAATCCAGCTGGACCTGCGCCAACTATAATTACTTCTGGTTTATTGGAAACATCAGGGTAATTTGGCATTTCAATGGCTGACTCAACGAAGGATTCGCTTTGTAAAAAAACTTGCCCTTTTATATTGAATTTTATAGCTTTTTGACGGGCATCAATGGAACGTTTTTGCACAACAACTTTCTGAATATCTTTTGAGGCAATATGCAATTGTTTGGCAACAGTTTGTTGTAACAAATTTTCATTTGAAGCTACTTCTGGTGCAACTTGGAATTGGAATTCTTTTGGCATTTTTTTTTAGATATTCGGAATTCGGATTATGGATGTTTTGATAATTGGCAAATATACTTATTTGATTTTGTTTTTTTCTTCAAAAGCTCTTAAGGCAAATGATGCTAACCAATGTTCTCCTTCATAATTTCCATCTACCACAGAGGGTAATGAAAATTGAAAGTGTTTATCTGCTAAAGGTTTTAAATGTGAAAACTCTTTTGGATATTGATTCATTAGGGCATACATATTCCAAGCTCTACTAAAATTTAAGCCATCTAAATGTACTAAATGACCATCTGTTCTATCTGAAACTTGTGCTACTTCCCATGCAAATTTTTTATCAAATAATTGTGGTGCAAACTTTTTAGCCCAAGGCAAAAATTCCTTTTTATCTAAAATTTTACTCATCAAACCTAGTTCTTCCATACATGGTGACAAGAAATCTGTTCCACTAGGTTCCCAAGTAAAAGGGCAATCTTTGTCTTTTAAAAATAGTCGTTTGGCATTTTCTTTTATACTTTGTTGTAAGGTAATATTTCCTGATAGGACAGCATAATCCCAAGCATTTGACAAACCAAAACCTGTATTGGAATGTGTTCCTACACGAATTGGGTATCTTAATTTAGGTAGAAATTCGATATATCTTTCAATAATTAAATTGGTTAAGGGAAGTAGATTTTTAGCTAATTCTTTTGAAAATGGTTCTTTTGAAATTTCTAATTCTTGTTGCAACTTTAACAGCCAATTCCAACCATAAGTACGTTCATAAGACTTTTCATGTGGTTTATTAAAATAAGCTATTTCTTGAGTAATATTTTCTTTGGAAAGGTTTGTTTTTAGTTTCTGAATTATTTCATCTTTATTTTCTAAATTTTTAAAATTATTCAACAAATAAACTAAACTCCAATGCCCGTGAACTGAAGAATGCCAATCAAAACAACCGTAAAAAGTAGGATGTAATTCTTTAGGAGATTGAATTTCGGTGCTATCCAAAAGCATTTGATTTAACTTATTTGGATATTCTTGTTGCAAGCATTTGATGGGTAAAGTGGCTAAATGATTAGCTTGTTCTATAGTCAACTCTTGGGAAAAAGCTGTTTGAAATAGTAAGAATAATGATAATATTTTAGTTTTCATGTTTATTGATGTTCAGATTTTCAGAAAATTAATTATACAAAAATAGTAATTTGAAAATTGACTTTGTAACTTTGATTTTTGAAAATGAAAATATGCGAAAAATAAAACTAATTTGGGATTTTAGAGGTGAAATGGCAGCCAAAACAGCGGAACATCACGAAATTCATTTGAAAGAATTTATAACCTCTGAAAAACTAGAGCTAAACATAACTGGTTTTGAAATTTTGAATGAAATGTATGCCATTGCTTTTATGGTAGTGGAAGAAAAAGAAATGATTTTTGTTAGGGATGCTCTAAAACCTCATCGTGGGGAAGTGTATTGATAATTTAGTTTAAACAGTTTTTTGTAAAAAAAGCGAATTCTAAAATACCTCATTACAGCATATTACTTTCATGAAATAGTTTAAAATTCGCAAAAAAATTATGGTTTTATTTTACTGGCAATTCTCTCGTTAACCAACCGCTTTTTCCAGCTGTTGCAATTGAATAAGGTGTTATCCAAAATAAGCCAAACGTATATAAAATACTGTAAGTGTATGCCCAAATTGATTCAGAAAAATTATATCTTTTTGCATAAAACAACACTGGAAAAGAGGATACAATTAATATACTGGCTAATGTTGAACTCAAAAATAAAATAGGGTGAGTTGCTATAAAAAACAGCATAAATAACAATAATGGATAAGCCAAAACTATATTTAAGGATTGATTCAAAAATAGAAGTCTAGCACCTATTTTGGATTCTTCTCTGAAATTGGTGAAAACGTATTTTGCCATCATGATATTTTCGCGAACATTACTTCTTCCCCAACGGATAAACATCTTGTATAAGCCTTTGTATGACTCAGGAACATTGGTAAGCACATGTGCATTTCTTTGAAACAAAACTTCATGTCCTTGTTTTAGAATCATGTTTGTCATGGCTCTATCTTCTCCAATATCAGAAGGTTTGTCCATGAATGTTTGATTGATCCATTCAGGAAGACAATTAAATACTGCATCTTTGCGATAAGCGGCCAAGGCTCCTGGTGTACAGAGAACTGAACCTAACATGCTTTCTGCTGAACGAACAAATTCAAAACTCATTACAAAACTAACGTTTAACATTTTGGGCAACATGGCTTTTTCATTATTCAAAACTCTAACATTTCCTGCTACTGCTCCACAATTTTCATTGGTAACAAAGGGGCTTACTAAATTACGCAAGGTATTTTCTTTAATGATAGAATCGCTATCAATGGTTACAAAAACATCTCCTGTACCAAGATTAAAACCGCGATATAACGCATGACGTTTCCCTTTGTTCTGTGGTTGTTGAAAAATGGTTAAACGATCTCCTAAATCTGATTTGGCTTTTTGCATCCAAGACCAAGTGTCGTCTTTGCTTCCATCATCAATTGCTAGAATTTGCAGTTTAGCTTTTGGATAATCACTATTAGCAATACTATGCAGTGTGTCCCAAACTAATTTGCCTTCGTTGTAAGCTGGTACGATGACAGTACAAGTGGGTAACTCTTCGTCTGCAACTGATTTGATAGATTTATAACGTATATATAAATAAATTTTAAAAAGGAAAAAACTGGCTTTGTAAGCTAATAGTGTTATTGAAATCGTCAAAAATATTTTTCCCCAAGTTGAGTTTAATTGTTCTATATTGTATTGTTCAAAACTAGGTTGTAGTTGATAAACTAAGAAAGCTGCTCCAATCATCATTAAAAATGTAACTATCAAAACGCTTTCGTTCAATACATTTTTCCTGGAAAAATTAGTCAAAAATGAGGTGTTTAAATACTCACGGATATGGGTTACTTTTTCTGAAATGATTTTGTGTACTGATTTGCTATAAATAGGCAATATGTAACTATTCAAATTTTGTTCATTGTCTCTTTTTTTGTTTGAAGGAGAACTGAAAGGTGAAGAATTTTGGCTTTTCATAGTTTATGCATTTGTATTTTACTTCTGTTTTAATGTGAATTTGATTTGGTTTAAACTACTTGTCACAAATAATTTAATAACTCACATTAAACAATAGGCAAGCTGTGTGCCTTTATTACAAATACCTGAAAAACAATATTTTAATAATTTGTTTGTAGTTTTCTAATGTATCTTTTTTACACAATTGTGATGGAATTACACAGCTAAAAATCAAAAAATTTGTATGATTTGGTGTACTAAGAAGGGTTTAAATCAACTTATTTGATTTAAAAATTCTTTTGGAGTCATTCCTGCATGTTTTTTGAATAACTTTGAGAAATAAGAATAATCTTCGTAACCTAATTCATCTGCAATTTGTGCGATTGTTTTTTGCATTTCTGCTAAAAGACGTTGGCTTTCCAATACTACTCTTTTGGCTATTAATTCGGTTACTGTTTTGTTTACTATTGTTTTTGATATTCTATTTAAATGTTTCAAAGATATTGCCATCTTATTAGCATAAAATGAAGGTGATTTTTCGGTTTTATAATGGTGTTCTAAAAGGGTTTCAAATTCCATCAATTTGCTATTATAGCTGTGAATTTTGTGTTGGTTCGTAAAGTTATAAATTCTCAAAATTTCAATATGAATACAATCCAAGAGGTTTAAAATTTTGTCTTTCTTTAGGATTTTATCGAGTTTGTTTTCTGCAATCATTAATTCAAAATAGGGAATTATACCTTGCATTTCTTTATCATTTAAATAAAGTTCTGGATTATTATTAGACGATTGAAAAAACAAATATGTCTCTATTTTTTTCATTCCAAAATGAAGATTGTAAATCTCTTGAGAATAAAAAACGATATAACCTTCAATGTCTGCTGATAGTTCCCATGAATGAATTTGTCCTGGTTGCATCAAAAACAGGCTTCCTTTTTTAATATCAAATTCTTCAAAATCAATTTTGTGTGAGCCTGTTCCCTTGGTAAACAAAACCAAAACATAAAAATCATGACGGTGCAATGTTTCAATAAAACTGTGCTGTTCTAAATGTTTATGAAAGGTATTTACATATAGATTGCTGTGGAAAGCATTTTCTCTGAAATTATCAATACGATAAACATTATTCATGATTTATGTCTTTTTTATACCATAAAAAGCGAAAATACTAAACTTTACAATGGTATCAATGTTATAGATTTGTCAATAAAAATTACTATGCTTAAAAGTTTTATAAATATACTAAATAATAAATGTCCGAATTGTCACAAGGGAGATGTTTTTAAACATCATTTATTTCATTTTAATTTTAGTTTTCCTAGAATGAATGAAAAATGCAGCTATTGTGAAACAAAGTTTGAAAAGGAACCTGGTTTTTTCTTTGGAGCTATGTTTGTTAGTTATGGTGTTGGGGTTGCAGAGGCCATAATTACTTATGGCATTGCTTCTTTATTTTTTGAAAAGAATTTTGATTTGAGAATTATTCCGATTATTGCTGTTGTTATTATTGTGCTAACAAGGTTCAATATTAAATTATCTAGAATGATTTGGATTTATTTATTCAAGAATTATTCTTTATAAAAAACCCTCAAAAATTTAATTTCTGAGGGTTCATTTACATATTAGTTTTAATTCGCTACTTCACTGATAAATTTAATTCGCATTAGGCGTAATTCTTCTGTGTCATAATCACCATCAAATTCTTTTAAAGCTACATCAATTTTATCGGATTCTGATTCCATAAAATATTCATGAATTTCTTCTTGTTGGTCATCATCTAAAATATCATCAATCCAATATTTAATGTTCAGCTTTGTACCTGAATATACTATTTGTTCCATTTCTTTCAACAAGTCATCCATACTTAAACCTTTGGCTTTTGCAATATCATCAAGTGCTAATTTTCTATCCACATTTTGAATGATGTATAGTTTTAATCCTGAATTGGCTCCTGTTGATTTTACTACTAAATCATCGGGTCTAATAATATCATTGTCTTCAACATATCGGTTGATTAATTCGATGAAAGGTTTGCCATATTTTTTAGCTTTTCCTTCTCCAACACCATGAATATTACTCAATTCTTCAATAGAAATTGGATATTTCAATGCCATGTCTTCTAAAGAAGGATCTTGGAAAATTACAAAAGGAGGAACGCTTAATTTTTTTGCTTCTTTTTTGCGAAGGTCTTTTAGCATTGTCATTAAAACTTCATCAGCGGTTCCAGATGATTTTGAAGCGGTTACTATAGCATCATCTTCTACTTCATTGTATTCATGATCTTCTGACATCATAAAGGAAGAAGGTTTTTTCAAATAGTCTTCTCCTTTTTTGGAAAGTTTTAAAACGCCATAGCTTTCAATGTCTTTGCCCAATAATCCATCCACTAAAACTTGACGAATTAGAGCCATCCAATATTTTTCATCAAAGTCTTTTCCTTTACCAAAATAAGATTGTGCATCAATTTTTTGAGCTTTAATAATGGCATTTACCTTTCCTACTAAAGCAAAAATTAATTCTTTGGATTTGAATATTTGTTTGGTATCTTTTACCATATTTAGCAAAATAACCACTTGGTCTTGGGCTTCTACTTTTTTCTTTGGATTGCGAACATTGTCGTCCATGTCTGCTCCTTCACCGTTTTCATCGTCAAATTCTTCTCCAAAATAGTGTAGTAAAAATTTTCTACGACTCATTGAGGTTTCTGCATAAGCTACTACTTCTTGTAAAAGGGCAAATCCAACTTCTTGTTCAGCAACTGGTTTTCCTGACATGAATTTTTCTAATTTTTCTATGTCTTTATAAGAGTAGTAAGCTAAGCAATGCCCTTCTCCTCCATCTCGTCCTGCACGACCTGTTTCTTGATAATAACTTTCTAAAGATTTTGGAATATCGTGGTGAATTACAAATCGCACATCGGGTTTGTCAATTCCCATTCCAAAAGCAATGGTTGCTACAACAACTTCAACATCTTCCATTAGGAACATATCTTGGTGTTTGGCTCTAGTTTTAGCATCTAATCCTGCATGATAAGGCACTGCTGAAACACCATTTACTTGAAGCACTTGAGCTATTTCTTCAACTTTCTTTCGACTCAAACAATAAATAACCCCTGATTTTCCTTTGTGTTGTTTAATGAAACGAATGATATCTGATTCTATATTTTTTGTTTTGGTACGTACTTCATAAAATAGGTTTGGTCTATTAAAGGAAGCTTTGAATGTATTGGCATTAGACATTTCAAGATTTTTTAAAATGTCTTCTTGCACTTTTGGTGTAGCTGTAGCTGTTAATCCTATGATAGGAATGTCACCTAATAACTTGATGATGTTTCTTAAATTTCTATATTCTGGTCTAAAATCATGCCCCCATTCTGAGATACAATGGGCTTCATCAATCGCTACGAAAGAAATGGGCACCTCATTGAAAAATTGTATATAGTCTTCTTTAGCTAATGATTCTGGTGCAACATACAATAACTTAGTTACACCTGATTTAATATCTGATTTAACCTGATTGATTTCAGTTTTGGTTAAAGATGAGTTTAAAACATGTGCAATACCATACTCAGAGCTTATACTCCTCATGGCGTCCACTTGATTTTTCATCAAAGCAATCAAAGGTGAAACAACAATAGCTGTTCCGTCTAATACTAAAGCAGGAAGTTGGTAACACAACGACTTTCCTCCACCAGTTGGCATAATAACAAATGTATTATTCCCAGTAATGATGCTTTTTACAACACCTTCTTGTAAACCTTTAAATTGATTGAATCCAAAATATTTTTTTAATTCTTTATGCAAATCTATTTCGCTTGATTTCATTCTTGTATATGCATTTAATTTTTTGAAGGACACTCCTATTGAATCACACAAAAAAATTAAGTAAATTTTATACTTAACTATTTATAACGTATTAATATGATTTTGCCTAAATTTGCAATTATAAATATACAACTTTCTTTAAAAAACAAAAAAAAATTAAATAATAAATTTTGAACACATCCGAAACCATCTTATTTAACGCAAAAAAAACAATACTGTCTGAAAGCGAAAGCATTGCAAAATTAGTAGATTACTTAACTGACGATTTTACAAGTAGTGTTGAAAAAATTTTTAATTGTAAAGGAAGAGTAATCATAACGGGAATAGGCAAAAGCGCCATAATTGCTCAAAAAATAGTAGCTACTCTAAACTCAACTGGAACTCCTTCAATGTTTTTACATGCTTCTGAGGCGGTTCATGGTGATTTAGGTATGTTATTAAAAGAGGATATCATTATTTGTATTTCTAAAAGTGGTAATAGTCCTGAAATTAAAGTTTTAGTACCTCTATTAAAACGTTTTGGGAACACGTTAATAGGCATGACTGCTGATTTAAATTCTTTTTTAGGAAAAGAATCGCATCATATTTTGCATGCTTTTGTGGAAAATGAAGCTTGTCCTAACAATTTAGCTCCTACTAATTCAACAACTGCACAACTAGTTTTAGGTGATGCCTTAGCGGTTTGTTTGATGGAAATGAGAAACTTTAAAAGTGAAGATTTTGCATTATATCATCCAGGTGGTGCTTTAGGGAAAAAACTATTACTTCGTGTAAAAGACATGTTAGACACTACGCATACTCCACAAGTGAGTCAAGATGCTAGCATTAAAAAAGTCATTATGGAAATTTCCGAGAAGCGTTTGGGTGTAACTGCTGTTGTAGACAACAATCAAGTTATTGGAATTATAACGGATGGTGATATTCGTAGAATGTTGAACGATAGGGATACTTTTTCTGACTTAACTGCTAAAGATATTATGACTAAAAACCCCAAAAATATTTCTTCAGGGATTTTAGTAAGTGAAGCATTAAATGTTTTAGAAAACAATGCCATTACTCAATTGGTAGTGATTGATGAAGGACAATACAAAGGTATCATTCATTTACACGATATTCTTAAAGAGGGAATTGTATAATGGCAAAGAAGAATATAGCAGAAATGTCTTTTTTAGATCATCTGGAAGAATTGAGATGGTTGTTAATTCGTAGCACTATTGCCATTTTGGTTTTTGCAGGTGCTTCTTATTTTTTTATAGATTTTATTTACAACGATATTTTATTTGGTCCAAAAAATCCGCAATTTATAACCTATCAGTTTTTTTGTGATATTTCTAATTATTTTGGATTTCAAGATTCTGGCATTTGTGATGCTAAAATGCCTTTTATCATTCAAAACACTAACATGGGCGGTCAAGTTTCTTTTATGATTTGGACATGTATCACGGTTGGTTTTATAGTAGGATTCCCTTTTATTTTATGGGAAATTTGGAAGTTTATTAGTCCAGCACTCTATGAAAAAGAGAAAAAATATGCTGTCCTTTTTATTGTTGTTTCTTCTTTACTTTTCTTTGTAGGTGTTTTGTTTGGCTATTTCTTAATAACACCTTTATCTGTATACTTTTTTGGTTCTTTCTCAGCAAGTCCAGAAATTGTGAACGAATTTAATTTAGAATCCTACACGGGCATGATAAAAACTTCGGTTTTAGCCAGTGGTTTAATCTTTGAATTGCCTATTTTAATTTATTTCTTAACCAAGTTAGGATTAGTAACACCAGATTCATTAAGAAAATATAGAAAATATACCTTAATTATAGTATTAATACTTTCTGCAATTATAACACCACCAGATGTTATTAGTCAAATTATTGTGGCTATTCCTATCATGTTGTTGTATGAAATTAGTATTTTAATAAGTGGTGTTGTCGTAAAAAAAGAACTTAAAAAAGCGTAAAAAATGTCAAATGTTGTAAAAGAGTTTAATGATTATCGTTCAAAAATGAATGAAAAATTATTGGCTGATAATAATAAAATCGTAAAACGTATTTTTAATTTAGATACAAATGCTTATGCGGAAGGTGCTTTAGATGTAAAGACTAAAGAGCTTTTAGGACTTGTAGCTTCTGCTGTATTGAGATGTGATGATTGCATCAAATATCATTTAGAAACGGCTTATAAAAACGGGATTTCTAAAGAAGAAATGATGGAAGCTATGGGAATTGCCACTTTGGTAGGTGGAACGATTGTTATCCCTCATTTAAGAAGAGCTTATGAATTCTGGGAAGCATTGGAAGAAAACGTTCAGTAATCAGAAAATAAATTATTGTTAATTCGTTTAACTGTTAAATTGTTTATTTGTTTATTTGTAATTAAATCTCAGCAACTAAAAGAAATATGAAATTAAGAGCAGAAAATTTAATCAAAACCTATAAAAAAAGAAGTGTTGTAAAAGGCATTTCTGTAGAAGTAAATCAAGGTGAAATTGTGGGGCTTTTAGGTCCAAATGGTGCTGGGAAAACGACTTCTTTCTATATGATTGTAGGATTGGTAAAACCAAATTCTGGTAACATCTACCTTGACGATATGAACATCACGGATTTCCCGATGTACAAAAGAGCACAAAACGGAATTGGTTACCTAGCTCAAGAAGCATCTGTTTTTAGAAAATTGAGTATTGAAGATAATATTTTAAGTGTCCTACAGTTAACCAAAAAAACCAAAGAGGAGCAAGTGGCAAAAATGGAAGAATTAATTGCCGAATTCTCTTTAGAACATATCCGAACAAATCGTGGAGATTTACTTTCAGGTGGTGAGCGTCGTCGTACTGAAATTGCAAGATGTTTGGCTACTGATCCAAAATTTATTTTATTAGATGAACCCTTTGCAGGTGTTGACCCAGTTGCTGTTGAAGATATTCAAAGAATTGTTGCTCAATTGAAAAATAAAAATATCGGAATTCTTATCACAGACCACAACGTACAAGAAACCTTAGCCATCACAGACAAAACCTATTTGATGTTTGAAGGTGGAATTCTAAAAGCTGGAATTCCAGAAGAACTGGTTGAAGACGAAATGGTTAGAAGAGTTTATTTGGGTCAAAATTTTGAATTAAGAAAAAAGAAGTTGGAATTTTAAAAAAGTATTCAGTTAACTATGTCATGTAAAAATCTGTCATCCATAGTTCTGAATTCTAAATTCTGAATTCCTACTTAACACATTGCTCCATTAATTGAATTTTTAAACCGTCATAAACGTTTACATCTACTAACCCATCAATGCCATTTACTTGAGCTTTTTCAGTAAATTGCCACAACAACCAGTCGCTATCCATTTCTTTTCTCCAAAAGTTATAATTGGCTATCCAAAAAGGATATTCTGAAAACTCTTCTTTCAAAAAATCATTGTAATAACTTTCTCCAGAATAAATTATGGGTTTGATTTTATAATGTTGTTCTATCTTGAGTAACCAACGTTTTAAACCTACTTTTAAGCTGTCAATGGATTGTGTTTTAGGCAATTTTTCAATATCTAAAATGGGAGGCAAATCTCCTTTAGAAAGTCGCACCGTTTTTATGAAATTTTCAGCTTGAAGCAATGAATTTTCATTGGGACGATAATAATGATAGGCTCCTCTGATATACTTTCCTTTTATATTTTTCCAATTGTCTTTAAATGTTTCATCAACTTTATCTTTACCAGCAGTGGAACGAACAATCACAAAATCTACCACAAAATTTTCATCGATTTTCTTAATTTCAGACCAATCAATTTTTCCTTGATATTGTGAAACATCAATGCCTATAGTTTTCTCCTTATAGGTTGATAATACTTCATAAATTCTAATATCGTGTAACTCTCTATCTTTGGTAGACAAAACATTTGAATGTTTGGATTTATACCCTAAATAATATAAAATTCCATCTCTATATTGATAAACAACTACGGCAAGCATAACCAATAACAACGCTAAAACAGAAAACATCACTAATTGAGTTAGTGATGTTCTTTTATTTTTTTTGGACGATTTTGCTGTTGTTTTCTTTTTAGCCAACTGTTGGTTTTGTTTTTGAGTTTAGCAATATGGATAAAAACACATAAGACAATACTATAATTGGAATAGCTATAAAATCAAGAAATAAAAACAATACTACGGCAAACCCCATGAATAAGTATTGCAACTTAGCTGCTGCCCAACCAAATGATTTTAATTTTAATGAAAATAATGGAATGTTTGCATTCAAGAAATAAGCACTTAATAAAGTAATAAGCATCAATACAAATGGGTTGTTTAATAAATCTGTAACCCAATCATAAGCATTTACATACTGAATCATTGGAATACTCATAATAAGTAGTGCATTTGCTGGAGTTGGTAACCCAATGAAAGAATCTATTTGTCGTTTGTCAATATTAAATTTGGCTAGCCTGTAAGCTGACGCAATTGTAATCAAAAAACCAAAATAGGGTATAATTCCCATGTAAATAGTATCTTCCGTAACATTATATTGTGTTTGAGTATTCTGAATTGTTTCTATCAATCGAAACATCATTAATCCTGGTACTACTCCACTGGTAACCATATCGGCTAATGAGTCTAATTGTAAACCTAATTCTCCCGAAACTTGAAGTTTTCTTGCTAAAAATCCATCCCAAAAATCAAAGAAAATTCCCAAACAAACAAAGATAAAAGCTTCGTCATAATAGCCTTTAAAAATAGCTATTACAGCTAACAAGCCTGCTGAAAGGTTTAACAATGTGATTAAATTAGGTATGTGTTTTTTAATTTCCATAATTGTTTATGCATATTTATAGCAAATGTAATACAATAAGTTAATACTTTTGGAGTTTAGTAATTAAGAATTTTATTCGATATTTGTAAAAAAACAATTGCATTGAAAAAGTTAGTAGTAATTTCCCTCATATTACTTCCTGTATGGGTATGGAGTCAAGCCGTGCGTAAATATTCAAACGAATTTTTAAGTATTGGTGTGGACGCCGCTGCTCTAGGAATGAGCAATGCCGTTGTAGCTAGTACCAGTGATGTAAATGCTGGTTATTGGAATCCTGCTGGTTTATTAAAACTAGAAGACAAACAAGTAGCCTTGATGCATGCGAGTTATTTTGCCAATATTGCTCAATATGACTACGCGGCTTTTGGAATGCCTATTGATGACAGAAGTGCATTTGGTATTTCATTAATTCGATTTGGTGTAGATGATATCCTAAATACTACCCAATTAATAGACAGTCAAGGAAACATCGATTACAACAGAATTTCATTGTTTTCTACAGCTGATTATGCCTTGACGGTTTCTTATGCGAGAGCTTTACCTATCGAAGGTTTTAACTATGGAGTAAATGCCAAAGTTGTTAGAAGAATCATTGGAGATTTTGCCAATTCATGGGGGTTTGGTTTTGATTTAGGGTTTCAATTTGAAAGCAAAAATGATTGGAAAGTGGGATTAATGCTAAGAGATATTACCACTACATATAATACTTGGACAATTAATGAAGAAGAATTTCAAAAAATAAAAGATGCGGTTCCAGGTGAAAATCAAGATTTGCCAGAAACTAGTGAAATTACGCTTCCAAAAGCACAATTAGGCTTATCCAAAAAATTTGAGTTCCACAACGAAATGAGTTTATTGGCAGCAGGAAATTTGAACATGCAATTTGCTCAAACGAATGACATCATTTCCACAAAAGCTGTGAGTATTGATCCTGCACTTGGTTTTGAATGGGGTTATACTGATTTGGTTTTTGTGAGAGCAGGAGTTGGAAACTTTCAACAAATCACTCAAATTGATGATTCAAAAAGAATTGGTTTTCAGCCTAATATTGGTTTAGGATTCAAATACAAAGGCATTCAAGTGGATTATGCTTTAACGGATTTAGGAGACCAAAGTGTGGCTTTGTATTCTAATATTTTTTCACTTAAGGTAGATTTAGATATTTTTAGCAGATAATTTTTTTGTTGTCTGTTGTCTGTTAAAATAGTTAATTGTTATGGGTAGAACATTACTTTCATTTTTATTTTTACTTGGTTTTTTTCAGGGATTTTCTCAAGGAAATCAATTGTCAGAAAACACTAAAGTTTCGATTATAACTATTGGAACAGCTTCTCCTTCTTATGCTTTATATGGTCACACAGGAATTCGTTTTAAAGATAGTGCTACTAATCTCGATATAGTTTTCAATTATGGTGCTTTTGATTTTGAAACACCAAATTTCATGTTGCGTTTTGTTAAAGGTGATTTGCAATATTTTGTAACGAGTAATACTTATGCCGAATTTGAATATGCTTACAGATACGAAAATCGTAGCATCTACGAACAAGAATTAAACCTTCCTATTGATAAAATAAGAACATTGTTTGCCACAATCAATAATTCTTTAACTTCTGACGAACGTTTTTATACCTATAAATTTATCGATAAAAATTGTACCACTATGGTAATTGATAAAGTCAATGAAACTTTAGGAGATAAAGTTGTAGATTTTCAAAAACCACAAGAAAAAACTTATCGAGCAGTTTTGTTTCCTTATGCTAACGAACAGTTTTTACAGCAGTTAGGTATCAATGTAATTTTTGGAACTAAAGTCGATCAAGATGCTTCTAAATTATTTCTTCCACTAGACTTAATGCATGAATTAAAATCTGTAAAATACAACGGAAAACCTTTGGCAAAAGAGACAACAACCGTTTTTGAAGCACAAAAAGAAAAAGCTCCTTTTAATTTTTTTGATTCTATTTATCTTTTAATAGTAGTTCTGGGAAGTATAATTTTACTTAATTACAGAAAACTGACTTTTGCTTATTTTATAGTATTGGGATTATTAGGTTTATTTTTTAGTGGCATAGGGTTATACTCTTGGCACGAAGAAGTGCTTTGGAACTACAATGTTTTATTGTTTAATCCTTTTTACCTATTATTGATTTATTTCTTTACGAAAAAGAATGTGGTAAAATTCAAGCGTGTTAAATGGTTAATTATACTGATGTTGCTTATTTATGTAATTGTAGTAAGTTATAAAGTGTATATAATTTCTGTTTTACCAATAATCATTGCTAACTTCATTTTACTCTTAAGAACAAGAATGAGTAATTCACACACAAATTAAAAAGTATAATTTTTGGAATTTGAAATTTTAAAAAATTATTGACCTTTATAAAACAAAACCGTTCCAATAGTTTTAATCAAAATATTTATATCTAAAAAGATACTTCTATGTTTGATGTAAAACAAATCATATTGAAGTTTTATCAAGGCATCGTCTATAGTATTTGTATAAGCATGATTGACTTGTGCCCAACCTGTTAAACCTGGTTTGATAACATGACGCGTTTGGTAAAAAGGAAGTTGCTCAGCAATTTGTTTTACAAAAACAGGACGTTCAGGTCGTGGACCAACAACAGACATATCACCCTTCAGAATATTGATAAATTGAGGTGCTTCATCTAAACGTGTTTTGCGAAGAAATTTACCAAAAGGGGTTATTCTTGCATCATTGGTTGTGGCAAAAACAGCTCCATTTTTTTCTGCATCTTTCACCATGGTTCTCAATTTATAAATGGTGAAAATTTTATTGTTTTTACCTACTCGTTCTTGGGTATAAAAAAAAGAACCTCTATTCCAAAACAGATTTAAAAGTAATAATAAAGGGGATATTCCTAATCCAATTAAGATTCCTGTAAGGGAAAGTGTTATATCAAAAAAGCGAGATACAATCAAATAAAATTTGTTTTGATTGCTTCTGCTGAATGGAAAATATTTATAAAAATCTTTTGAAAGATAGTTGACAGGTAAACGGTTTGTACTGCTTTCATAAACTTGATCGTACTCTCTGACCACAACGCCGTTTTCAAGAAGATTCAATAATTTATCGTATAACTCAACCGAAATTTCGTCCTTACGTTTAAAAGCTATAACAATCTCATTAAGAAAATTATCAAATACAAAATCTTCTAATTCATCAAAAGGTATTTTAAAGAAAGAAGATTTATTTTCTGCTTCTACGCTTGCAGCTACAAACCCTAAAACTTGATAATGTGGATTTACTGACACTAAATCTTTTACCATTTTATTCAAAGATTTGCTATCACATACAAATATTACTCGTTTTACAAATCTTGTAGAGGCGAAAAATTTTAAATAAATAAAACGCCAAATTAATAAAGCTCCTGAAACTGCTAAATAAAAATAAATAATTTGGGTTCTATTTTCTGGAAGTATTGGGGTATAAATTGGAGTCAGCAAATAAAACAAAACAGTTGATGAAGAAGTTAAAATGACACTTTTAACCATTTGATATTGATTACTAGCTACTTGCAAGTTATACAATTCAAATATAGTTCCAAAAAAGATTAAATAAACTCCTAAAACTATAGCCCAATAAAAATTATGAAAATCAAGTTGAAAATAAGAAAAATCAAATATTTCTCCCACAAAATAAAGCGCACACAAAACAAAAACTACATCGATAATTCGAAGTAGAATCTTTCTTTCCGAAATTTCTAAATGGATTTTCTTTTTGGCTTTCATGTGTTGGTATTACCAATGCAAATTAACCAATAAATTTGCAGTTAATCTATAAAAAAAGCTTTTTTTTGAAGATGAATTAAGCCAACAATTGATGCCATTGAAGCTTTACTTGCTGCCAATCCATACTATCAACCAATGATTTAGCATTAACTGTAAGCTTTTGAACCAAATGAGCATCAAACAATAAAGTTTCAATAGCCTGTGCCATAGCATCAGATGCATTATCGTGAACTAACAATGCGTTTTCTTGATTAGTCAACATATAAGGAATTCCTCCAACATTGGTTGTCACAATGGGTAATCCTAGTGCCATAGCTTCAATTACACTCACAGGAGTGTTGTCAAAATGAGTGGTATTTATAAAAATATCATGCTTGCTTGCTAAATCAGTCCATTGCTTTTTAGAAAGTTTTCCTGTAAAGTTAACTTCTAAATTTAAACTTTTAGCCAGTTCTTGTGTTTCCAATAAACTACCATCTTTATCGGGTCCGACCATGGTGAGTGAAGCAGTTGGATTTTTTTCTTTTACTGATTTTAAAACTTCAACAGCCATTTTTGGATTATAAATACTTGCAAAAGCCCTTACCCAAAGCAATTTAGGTTGCAATTGAATTCTATTTTTAAATTCATATTCTTCCAGTTGAATAGAATTGGGTATAAAAAGTACATTTTCATAACCGTATTTCTTAAATGCTTCAAGTAAATAATGGGAAGGAGCTACATTGGTGTATGCGTTTTTAAAAATCAATTTACATAAATAAGGATTGTTTTTTAACCTATTTGGCAAATCACCTCCTCTTAGCAAAGGAATATATTTAGTTTTAAAGAGCCTTGCTATTTGACTACAAAAAAAGGAGTACCAAAAACTGGAGGTGCTATAAGCATCAATCAAAATATAATCTACCTTTCTAGCTTGTAAAAACGTAGTTACCATCATATCGAACAACCTGATGAATTGGTTTCTTTTATGAGAAGTGTATGTAACGGTATAACCTTCTTCTGCTAAAAAAACACCTAAGGTTTCAATAGATGTTTTATTGAATCCATGGCTATGCAGTTGGTTTCCTATGTAGAGAATCTTCTTCTTCATCAAATGATACTTTTAGTAATGATAATGCATATAAAAAAGCTGGAGCAGCTATTCGCATGGCTGCATGATTTATGGTAAGCAACCAAAAGAAATAAAAAGAAAATAAAAAAATATTACTTCTATTGCTAAAATACAAGAACAAAGGAGTTAACAATAGAATCAACAAGTTGATTACACCTAAAACACCATGCTCGGCTAACATTCTTGAAATTTCATTATGAGAAGCTGCTTCTATTCCTGTTAATTCTTCTCTAAATTGTTTGTTTACTCCAACACCAACTCCTTTTATTGGGTTGTCAATAAACATTTCAAATTCACTTTCAACTAATTTTTCTCTTCCTGAAAATTTACTTTCTTTCTCTCTTCCAAGAGCATCTTCTCCAGCATATCGTTTATTAATCATTCCTCCTGTTTGATAGGAACTAAATGCAAAAATTAATATTCCTAAAAAAGTTGCCAAAATCAATATTAAATTAATCCTCACTTTTCCTTTAACATTAGTAATCAAATATATAGAGCCTAAACACAAAATAATCATTATAATTCCAGTATATACTCCACCTCTTGAAAAAGTCAAAATTCCTCTGTAAGTAATAAAAGCTAATAAGAAAATATTTAGTAATTGATATTTTAATTCTTTGGTATATAATATCAAACGTATAAAAACAAGGAACATTCCTAAACCTAATATTGTGGAAACTTGATTGGGTCCAAAACCTCCTGATGTTGCAAAATTAGATTCCGTGCCTGTAAATACATTTCTATTGCTTGGTGTGTATAAGTACATATACGTAATCATAGATACTATGGGAAAAATCATTGCACAGATTAAAAGTTCTATTTCCTTTTTACTAACTTTTCTTTGATAGGTGTATATAGCAGAAATAGCCAAACAAACTGGTCCAGATAAATTAAATGCAATAGCTTTTCTTATATTAATTTCAAAATTTAGAGCATATACTCCTATAAATACACCTGGAATTAAAAACAGTATAAAAAGCCAATAAACAAATGATTTTTTTGAAAATCCCGAAAAATACATTCCTATTATTAAAAACAATATGGCACTATATTTTCCATATTCGTTATTGGGAACTCCATTTGTCATTCTAAAAAAAACTTCGCTGGCAACAATGTAGGCTGCAAATATTAATGCTTCATTGCCTTTATTTCTTTTTTTAATAATGACCGCTATAAAAAGAAAAAAGAGAATTATAGTAATTATCTTGGATATAAATGGAGCAATAAAAACCAACACTCCAACAAGAATGTGAAACAGTAACAGCTTCAAATAGGTTGCATTCTTAATTTCCATTTAATTTAAAATTTCTGATTGTAATTTTGAAATATAATTGGTAAAAGTAAACTTTTTAGCTAGAATGGATAGTTTTTTTGCTTTTCTCTCTAGTAAACTTGTGTCTTCATTAAAAGCTTCATCTAGTATCAAATCATATGATATAGTTGAATTTCTTTCCCATAAAAAACCGTTAGACTCATTAATGTAATGGCTTATACTTCCAACTTTAGATACAATTGGAATAGTTCCATAACAAGCTGCTTCTGCAATTACCTTGGGAAATCCTTCTGATTTAGAAGGTAATAACAAAAAGTGTGATTCAGCCAAAATATGATGAACATCTTGTTTATTTAAAACACCATGAAAAACTACCTTTTCTCCTAAAAAAGATGCCTTTTCTTCAAAGAAACTTCTTTTTTCACTGCTTCCAATAAAATGTATTTTTTCAATTTTTCTCAAATCTGTTTTTTCTAATGCTTTTAAAATAACATCAACACCTTTTGCTTCATCAAGTCTTCCTACAAAGCATAAGGTAAATGTATCTTTAAAGTTTTTATTTTCAATGATGCTATTTCCTAAAATAATGTCCTCATCTGTTAAACAAGGATTTTCAAAAGACAAACAGTGCTTAGGTTGATTGTCCCAAAAACCATTTATAGTAACTTTTGAATGTGTTGCTTTAACCAATAAACTTCTTTGAAACTTGTAAAAAAAAGGAAGTGTTGCTGCATCCCAACTGCCTGCAAATTTGTGCCACCAAATTTTATTCTTCATAAAAAATGAAAGAACTGTTGCGATAAAAGCTGGATGAGAAGGAGCTCTTGTATGAATAACATCTGCTTTTGCAACGTACTTTAAAATTTTAAAAAAAAATATGGGATAATTGAAAAAAATATTCATAAAATCAATAATTGATTTTCCTCCTATTTTATGCAATAATATAACTTTGACATTTGTTGACTCTATTTTAATTAGTGTCTTATCTTCATGCCTATTGGGGTAATTATACCCTATCCAAATAATTTCATCAAATAAATTCTCAAAACTTTTTATTTCATTGACTACGGCATTAAAACCATAAAAAGTTCCATTTTTACAATAAAGTGCTGTGTCCGAAACTATAGTTAAGGTCTTATGCATAATAAATGTTTTTTAACTTCTGATAGTAAGCTGTTTTACTAAAATATTTCACGAAAACTTCTTCCATTAATTCTGTATTTTTTGGAGTCTCGATTAATGTTTCAATTCTCTTGACCCATTCATCAACATTAAAATTATCAATAAAATATTCTGGAAAATAAGGTTTTAGGATTTTTGCAACTTCGCCTGTTTCATAGGCTAAAAACGGAAGGCCTTGGGCTAAATACTCTATTAAAACTAATGGTCCAGATTCTGAAATTGAAGTATGTAATCCTAATTTAAAATTTAATAGAATAGGCTGAATGTTCTGGATATCTTGAACAATTTCAACCTCTAAATTTAATTTTTGATGCATCAAGTCATCGAAATATTCTTTATCTTGATTTCTACCAATTAACATCAAAGAAAATTGACTTTTATTAGCAATACTGAGTGCGAATTGGTTGTTTTTTATTCGCTTTATATTTGAAACTAAAACCAAATCTTTACAGTTTGAAATTTTCTGAAAATTAGTTGTTTTTACAATTATATTTTGAAGGACAAAAACATTTTTATCATTAAGATTTAAGTGGTTAATTGCCCAATTGGTTAATGAATTACTAACTCCAATATACCTTTTAGGTTTTAACAATCCTTTAAACATAAAAGGAACTTTTTTATTTACATCAATTGCCCCATAATGATCGTGTAAAATTATTCTTGATTTAACCCTAAAAATTAAACTTATTAAAGCAATATATTTATAAACGTGTCTGAAGTGACAATGTATGACATCGTATTGTTTTAAAATCAAACTACATTCATGCATTTTAGAAAAACTCCATTTATTGTTTCTTTTTAATGCTTTAAACAATATGTTGCTATTTAAATCTTTGTGTAATTCACCTGGTGTTAGTAAATAGAGAACTGCTACATTTTCATCATTTTCGTTTAAAACATTGCACATGTCCACAAACACTCTTTCTCCTCCTCCAATATTTAGAGTATCTATAACCTGTAATATTTTGAGACTATGATTACTCATTTATAATTTATTTTTTAACATTTTTGAAGCTTCATGCCATGATTTTAAAACTTGAAACAAAACTAAAGGTAGAAAGATTGGTAAAAAAATAAAGGATAGTAATTTTAAAATTTTACTCGATTTTAATCTATAAGGAACTAAAGATGGAAGAACTGTTTTCATCACATAGAATACTGACAGTTTATTTCCAAAATATTTTCGCGAAAGGTATAAAACACTTGGAACTGGTCTTGGTCCAAAAAGCTTTTTAGGTCGCCATCCGTCCCAACTACCCATTTGACGCAAACCTCCCTGGCTTACTTTTAAGTGTATTCTTTTGGCTTTATAGTTAGAAATATTTTTGTAACCATTTAAGTAACAACGTAATCCATATTCTCCATCACCCATGCGTTGTTTTTCAAAATGTAAATCAAAAAAACCAATGGCATAGAAAATTTCTTTTTTTAATAACACATTACCTGTATCTAATTGGTCACTCCATCTGAAATAGTTGTAATGTTTTGGCACTTCAGCACCAACAGTACTGATAGAAACTCCTGAAGACAAATCAGCTTTGTAAAAATCTAAACATTTTAAATGTTCATAAATCCAGTCTTTTTCTACTAAAGAATCGTCATCATATAATAAAATATAATCTCCATTTGCCGATTGAATAGCTTCATTTCTAGCTTTCCAAAGAGCTTTCTCTTCTTGAAACCAAAACTTTAAGTCTAAGTTCCAACCTTCATAAAATTCTTTTCTAAAATCATCGGTTTGATCTACAATAATGACTTCAAAGTTTTTGTAGGTTTGGTTTTCTAAATCTTTTAGAACATCTTTTAAATACTCATATCTATTTAGAGTAGGAATAACAACAGAAATGAACGGATTTGAAGCTACTAACTGGCTTTCAAATTTTTCATATCTAGAATTATTTAATATGTTTTTTGAATAGTCAACTCGTTTTACTTTTCTAGTTTTTAAAAATCCATTAATCTCTTTAAAAGGATTATGAAAAGTGATTAAGCGGAGTAATAAAACATAAAAAACCCAAGCTTTGTGGAAATTTTTTCTTAAAAAGTGATATTCATCTTCAATTGGAAACTTATTTTTTTTCCAAACATCTAATCCAGATTGAAGTTTCTCAGCAATAAAACCTGATTGAAAAGCTGTCCAACTTAAATCATGTGCTTGGGCAATTTCACTTTTATAATTGGTATCTTCTTTTAAATAAAATCCAGCCTGTTTTAATTGCTCTTTCGTTGGAAAATAACAATAATCCTTCTTGGATTTTAAATTAAAATACCAAATAGGCTTTACATATTTTATATAATTAAAAATCATTAAAATTTTATTTTTGACAGATTTTTTAGCTTTATGTTAATTACTCTCATTTATCAACAGTTGTAACATATTTTCTACAGAAAGCGTTTCTTTCCACAATTTTCTATTACTGATTTGCAAATGTACAAATTCATTACTTGATAAATTAGTATGGAATTTAGAAACAATTTGAGCTATATTTTCACGTTCTTTCCATTCTACCCAAACTACATGATTCTTCCAATTGATTTTATCTTCAAAAGGCAACAAACAATCTGTATTGACAAAAACGGGAATTTTACCCATCATTAGTGTTTCATAAAATCGAACCGAAAAATTTCCTGCTCCTCTAACGCATAAAACATAATCTGATGCTAAAATATTGTTGTAATATTCTAATGTGGTAGTTGCTCTTTGTTGTTCTGTTATAGCTCCTGCTCTATAATGTGCTCTATTGATAAAGTTTGTTTTCACTTTATTTGATCTTTCAAAATGGGAAAGTAGTTTAGCTCTTTCATAAGCGGATGCAAATAAAGGTTCATATACTTTTCCGAAAGGGCTATTTATAAATCGTTTTCCATTTTCTAATAAGCATTTTGTAATTTCTTTGGCTCTTTTAGATACCGAAAATGTAGCATGACCACAAAATCCAACAGTTGGTAAATTTTCCTTTTCTTTTGGAATAGGGTTTTCTAACTTGTAAATGCCTTGAAAATGATCGGAAAGTCCGACTGGAAATCCTTTATTTTGATGGCTTAATTGTTTCTTGAAACCTCCTTGTCGAAAATAAATTAGGTTTGAAAATTCAGCGAGTTGTATCCCAAAATCTCCACCAACATAGCCAAAAGCTTTTATGTTATTTGAAGCACAAATTGTATTGATTTCTTCTAGTAAATGGCTTTGGTTAGATTGAAAATAGTAGTTAATTGAAAAGGGCAACAAAACAATATCTGCCTTATTAATATCTATTTCATATTGAAAATTTTCTGCGGTTATAGATTGCCAATTGGAATCTTTCAAAAAAGGTCTCGTTAATATAAAAAGGCTTTTTTTGTTTTGAATTGGAATATCTTTATGTGCAATGTATACTTTCAAGTCTAATTAGCTTTTATAGAAATCAACAAATTGTTTAATTTGATTTTCAATGGTAAAAGTAGCGTTTATTCTATCAATTGCATTTTTAATTATAGTTTCCTTTTCTTGATTGGACATTTTTAAAACTTCGTCAATTTTACAGGCCAACAATTGGGAATTTCTCTTTGGAAGTACAAAACCTGTTTTATTATCTAACACATTTTCTTTTAATCCATCTGCATTGCTAACTATACAAATTTTACCCATCGCTTGTGCTTCTAAAACGGCATTACAAAAGCCTTCTTGCAAACTGTATTGTATGTAATAAGTTGCTTTTTTTAATTCATTTCTTACCTCGCTATGACTTAATTTTCCTAAGAAGACTACATTCTTACTTATTCCTAATTGATGGCTTAAAAACAATAAACGTTCTTTTTCATTTCCTTCACCGATTATGGTATATTTAAAATTGATTCCGTTGTTGTGCAACATTGATAAGGCTTCAAGAGTATAATCTAGACCTTTTATCCAATGTAATCTTGCAACAGTTATGAAATTAATATTATTTTCAAATGTCGTTTGACTTGAAAATAATTGTGTATCAATTGCTGGTGTTATTTTAGTTATTTTCTCCTGTGCAATGGAAAGTTTTATCAAATCACTTTTCATACCTTGGGAAAGCACATGATACTTAACTTTTTTTGTGAATAATAATTTATAACAATCATTATTTTTTATAGGATATACATAATGATCAAATCCTCTAAAGCTCACAGCCATTTTAGCTCCAATAGCTTCTGCCACATTTTCTCTACCAATAACCATAGTACCAAAACCAAAATGCAACCAATCTAATTGTTGGGTAAGTAGATGACTGTTAATTATTATACTTTTGATTCTTTGCTTAAAATCTAAACTATCTTTCTTGTCTAAGTTGTATAATTTTTGAACGTTTTTGTAATTTAAAATCAAAGTTTTTAGCAAATAAAAGAGGCTTATAAAACTATTTTTAAGTTTGCTTTTTGAAAATTTAGGAGAAACAACTATAGTACAATTAAGAGCTGTTTTGGCAGCAAAATTATTGACAAACAAAACTACTTCAAAGCCATTAGCTTGAAGGCCTTTTATCTTACTGGAAAAAAAAGTCTCGGAATATCCAGGAACAGACGGAAGCACTATACCTATTTTCATGTGGTTAGTTTTTCATTAGTTACAGTATCATAAAAAGAATTAAATCCTGCAATCATCTTTTCTTTTGAATGTTGATTTTCAATAGTTAATCTTGCCTTTTTTGTCATTTCATTGTATTCTATTGAGGTTAAGTTATTAACTTTTAAAATTGCATCAGCTATTGCTCTAGTATTTCTTACTGGCACAATAAATCCGTTTTCTTTATCTTTTATAACCTCTTTCATGCCTCCACAATCTGTTGAAGTAACAAGTGTTCCTAAAGCCATTGCTTCTAAAACAACATTAGCAATACCTTCTTCTAAGCTAGGTAATAAAACAATATCTGCTTGATAAATTTCTGTTACTATTTTTTGAAATGAAACGCTTTTTTGGAAGGTAACTTCTTCTTTTAAATTTAATTGATTTCTTTGAAAAATTAATTCTTCTTCATTATCAATCCCAATAATTGTGTAATGAAACTTGATGCTTTCTTGTTTTAAAAGAGCAAAAGCATCTAAAGCATAATTATAACCTTTCAACCAATGGGAACGTCCAATAGAAAGTACTTTTAATTCTGAATTTATAGTTGTTTTTGGTTTATATGTTAACGTTTCTAAATCCAATCCACTATAAATAACAGCTGTATTTTTTAAATTGGTTTCATAGGTTTTAGCTTGTTCTAGAATAGTTTTTGAAACCGCATGAAAGCCATCCACCTTATAAAAATTAGCCTTGTATTTTTCACTCAAAGTTGCATCAGCAATTGGACTAATGGATATATGTGTTCCTCGCAAACTTAAAACAAACTTAATTCCGAATTCTTGAACCCAAAGCCATTCTTCTATTCCTTTTGCCCATTGCAAATGAAAAATATCGGGTTGATGATACAAAACTGGGTAATATTTTAGCTGTTTTATTTTCTTATTCCCTTTTTGATTGGCTATAATTCCATCTAACTTTTGTTTTTCTTTGGACTTGAAAACAGAAAGCAAAATAGTATATTTGAGTAAAGTAGTAAATTTATTGAACTTGTTTGAATAAGTATATTTCTTAATGTTTTTAGGGCATACAACTTTCTTTTTTTGTTTTCCAAAAAGATAAATGGTATTTCCAGTTGAGGCTAGACCTGTGACTAATCGCTCAATAAATGTGGTTGATGGAATTTCTCCTGAATAAATAGCTATCGTTTTATTTTTCATAGTTGATTTATTTTAGAGAATAAAGAAAGCGTCAACAACATACTCAAATCGTGTGAATAATAAACGGAATCTTTATTTTTGAAATTGGCGTAATACTCTTGAACAAGTTCTTGGCTTAATAAAGTCATGAATTTTTCATTTTCAAACAACCATTTTTTGAGTTCAATCTCATTATCTTTTCCTAAAAATTGTAATTCCCAATTTCTTTGAATGAACTGTTTTTTTGAAACAACACGCTTCAATTTATCAAAAACTCTAAAAGGAAAATTATAGGGAAGTTTATTTCTTTTGTAGGTATATAAATTAAATGGTCTGTGCTCTTGCCAAGTAATCTTTGCTAAAGCTGGCATTCTTAATTTTATATATTCTATTTGTATTTGTCTTCCTGCTAAATATTTTTCTGGTATACTGCAAATGAACTCACACATTCTGTTATCATAATAGGGTAAAGCAATGGGCTTTACAGCTTCAAAAACTGATAAATTGGTACTGGTCCATCGAGATGCCCAATACAAACTTTTGAACGCTCTAATTTGCGCATTTGCACTGGTTGGAATATCAATTTCATCAAGTAAGGCTTTGATTCTCTTCTTTAAATAGTCTTCAAAATTTCCTTCTAAGTTCCATGACTTCCATAAACTAGTGGCTAGTGCTAAGCCTCCTTTTTTTACTACTTTTTTTAATAGTATTTCTACTTGCTGTTCATTAGTTAAATCTTCAGCAACATTCATATCATCAAATAAAACATCACCCCAATGCCCTAAACTGAACATATCTCCCATAGCAGCATATTTTTCTATAAAAGCCATTTGTCTTGGGTGTGTGAATTCGGAATAGCATTGATTAATTTGTGCCAATGCTTCTATTTTATCCCATAAATAGCCTTCATTTACTTTCCATTTTTGAAACGAAAAGCCACATGCTTTGGCTATTTTTTGACTGTAATGTGTTTCGTTATGTCCGTTTTGAAATTCGTAACTGTAACTATTTACTTTATTACCTAGATGATATAAGGCTGCTGCTTGAGTGCGACTATCTAATCCTCCAGAAAGAGGTAAAATAACAGTTTTATCTTGAACTTGCTCTTTTATGATTGTTTCAAATAGTGAAGCAAACTCTTGAACGATTTGTTGTAATGGTCTTTCTATTGGAGTATAATGCCATTTAAAATTAGATTCTTCAGCAATTATTTTGTTGTTTTCAATGGAATAGGAAGTAGCAGGTTTTAGTACTTTTAGTTCTTTATAATAAGTATCACTATCTAAAAAAAAGCCAGTAGCTGCAAAAACACATATAGCTTCATAATCAAGCGTTTTCTTTTCTCCAACAAAAGTTGATGAACTAGGAATTATTGTGTTTTTAATAGACTGCATGATGCTTATTTAACTAATTTAGTATATAACAATTCGTGTTCTGTAATAAATTTTTCATAGGAAAAATGATCAACACAATATTGTCTTAATTTGTTTCCTATTTCTCTTCTTTCATTTGTTGTTTTTTGAAATATATCATTAATTTTATCCGACAATTCTTTTTCATTTTTTGCTTCAAACAGCAATTCAGGAAAATCTTTCAACACATAGTTTATTCCTGAAATATTGGAACCTAAGACTGGTTTTGCCATACACATTGCTTCTACTAAAGCCATAGGCATTCCTTCTTTTCTACCTTCATCAAGTGTAGGAATAACATACAAATCTGCTTGAGTCAAAAAAGGTCTCACATCATTATGTTTACCTAAAAAGGCAATCTGATTATGCAAGCTTAATTCAGTTACTATGTTTTTTAATTCGGAAGCATATTCGGCTCTATCGTCACCAAGAATTTCAAGATGTATCTTTTCATTTGAAAGCAATTGTATTGCCTTAATTAAAACTTCAATTCCCTTAACAGGAACTAAATTGGCAACTGTAATGATTTTGAAATTAGTTAAATCTTGCTTTTGGAATAATTCAGGATTATAATAACTAGTATCTAATCCTAAAGGAATTAATTGTTGTGCTTTTTTTGTTGGAAAATAGTTTTTCATTTCTTCATTGATTGTAATGATGAAATTACTCAGATAGCTTTTTATTTTCCAATGGATATTGCCCCAAGTCATGGCTTTTTTGGTATAAATAAATTTTGCACCACCTAAACGAGTGGCTAAAACTTCTGTCCAATCACTGCTCCAATGCCATGAATGTACAATGTCAACATTGTTGTTTTTTATAAATTGAATGTTTTCTTTTAAGCGAAACAAGAGAGAATAATAGGGTCTTAAGGGTTTTGTTATGGGTCTAATAAAAATAGGGAATTCTAACTTTTTTACTTCTTCAAAAAAAGGACCTTTGCTGTTGGAACAAGCAATTATGACTTCAAATTTTTCTTTGTCTAAACCTTTGGCTAGATCATAGAGTACTTTTCCGCTTCCTGCGGTATCGAAATTGGGTATGGTGTAAAGGATTTTTATTTTTTTATTCATATTAAACTTTAATTACTCCTATTCCATATTTTCTTTGATTTTTATTTTCAAAAAACTCAACATATTCATATTCTTCTTTTATTTCATTCCAAAGAACATCTACATAGCAATTCAAGTTATGATGATAATCTGTATTGGCAATATCATGAAAACCAATTAATCCACCTTTTTTAACTAGCCCTTTGTACATTTCAAAATCAGATTTAACACCTTCATATGTATGATCTCCATCAATAAACAGAAAATCAATTTGCGAACCATTTAGCACACTAACTAATTTATCTAAAGTGTCTTTTTTATGAGAATCACCAAGTATGATGGACACTTTACTATTTTTATGATCGCTTAATAAATATTTCAAAAAGGGAATTTTCTTAGGATTAAATCCTCCTCCATGAATACCTCCAGGTAAATCAATTGAAATTAAGTGATTTGGTTTCAAATATCTTGCCCATATAAAAAAAGAGCCTCCTTTTTTAGTTCCTATTTCAACTACGATTTTAGGATTGGATTGCTTTATATGTTTTGCAAAATCTAAAAATTCACTTTTAAATTGATTTAGTGATAATCTATCAAAATGCCCTTTACCTACATAGCTTTGAGCAAACTCATACAAATCATCTAAGTCATTTAATGCAAATGCTTTTTTTATTTTATATTTTGAAAAAATTAATGCTGGAATATTTAACAAATCTCTCTTTTTCATACTATTATTTTTTAAAAAATTTTCTTTTTAAATATGAAAACCACCTTTTGTCCATTGGATTTTTTAGATAATACAAAAATAAAAAGAATACAAATTCATATTTGTTTTTATGTGACAATTCCATTTGATGCTGTGTCGTCATGGCAAATTTAAAATCTTCTTTTTTAATAATTTCAGGATATTCATAATAAAACGACCGTATTAATTCTCTAGAAGCTTTAAACATTTTCTTTTTGTTTGCTGTAACTGAAGTTCTATCTTTTTTTCTATCTAGCAAAACAAGTGATTTTGGAATTCCATAAATTTCTGAATGCAAACTAAAGCGTAATACATAACTCCAATCTATACCTACGCTTGGATAATGTTTTGAAAAATACAACCCATGGTTTATATGTACTTCTTTTCTAAACATCATGCAGCTATTAGCTACTTTGACTTGATTTTTATAATTTAATAAAAACATTTCTTCTCCTATTGGATATTGTTTGCCACTAACTAAAATGCCTGGAAATCTAAAACTTATTTTCTCTCCATTGTAAAAATCGGCAATTCCTGAAACCATTCCTACATTTGGTATGGTATCAAATATTGTTATTTGTTCTTGTAATCTATATTCATAATAATGGTCATCTTGCTCTGCTACTGCTATTAATTCTCCTGTAGCATTTGCAACCAACTTATTCATTGTAGGCCCTAAACCAAGATTGAATTCATTAGTTAAAATCTTAAGTTGTAAAAAATTTTGCGAAAAACTTTTAACTATTTGAATTGAATTATCATTACTTCCATCTATACAAACGACCAATTCAAAATCTTTGAAAGTCTGATTGGCTAAGCTTTCAAGGGTTTTGGCAATTGTTTTTTCGCCATTATAAATAGGTAAGATTACTGATAGTTTCATTGTAAAAATGAATTATAAAAAAAATCAACTTCTTTTGCTATGTTCTTCCAATCATAATTTTTAGAATGTTTTACGGCTTGGTGTGACATCTTACTATTCAACTCGTTATCTAAAAGTAATTTTACAGTGATATCGATTATAGCATCATAATCATTAAAAGCCACTAACTTACCATAACCGTCTTTAACATAACTTTGATTTCCTCCTACATTTGTGGAAACGATTGGTAACCCGCAAGCCATAGCCTCCAAAATAGAATTACAAGCAGTGCTATTTAACAAAGGTAGAAACAATAGTGTTGCTTTTTGATATAATGTTCTTAATTGTAAATCATCTATACCTGAATATACCGTAATGCAAGAATTGGGATGAACCTTATTCGCAAAATCTTTTCGCAAGACTACATTGACTTTTAAATCTGGAATGAATTTACTCAGTTTAGGAATTGTGTAATTAAAGGCTTCAAAGTCACGTAAATGTTGACCGACAAATAAGATTGTTTTTGATTCTTTAATGGATGTGTTTGGTACAAAAAAATCAGTATCAATTCCATGAGGGATATACACAACTTTTTCTGTATTCAACCAGTTTTTTAAGAAATCTACTTGATTTTTGCCTACTGCTATTGCTCCATCTAATTGTTTGAAAACTTTATTTTTAAAATTTTCTTTTAAAATTTCTGGTGGTTTATGAAAAGTAGCTATAAACTTATAATTCTTTTGTCTTTTATTGATTTGTATACCATATCTAATGTCTCGTTCTCCATTCAAATAATGAACTATTCCTTTGTCATCGTTCTTGAAAATACGTTTGCATAGTTCATAATCCTTAATAACACTCATGGTGTCATAATTTCCATATTCATTACTCACCATACTGGCTATACCTTTTGCTATTCTATATGGAAATTTAGATGTTAAATAGGGTAACTTTTCTCCATCTAAATAATCTGCTAATTGACCATAACCCGAATTTTGAGCATGGTGTTTAGAACGATGGTGAATAATTATGTTAGCCATTATAAAGTATTTTGAAGCATAAAATTAAGCATTCTTTTTACATTTTCTTTAGGATGCACATTTTGCTCAAAATATGACCTTGCATTTTTGGCTAATGAGTTACAAAGTTCGTTATTATACATGGTATTTTGAATAATTGTTGGAATTTCTTCTTCGTTTTCAAAAAACAATACTTCTTTTCCATGGGTTAATGGAATAGGTAATTCTGCCGTTAACTTTTCAGCAATTATTACTTTTCCTTGAGATAAATATTCGGGCATTTTCCATGCTGGGGAATTTACAAGTCCTCTAGTGTATATAACTATTTTTGCTTTTTTTATTAATTCTAGATATGAATTTGCATCTGTAAGCTGATCTGTTAATGCTTCATTATATTTCGTTTCAGCAATTTTTGAAGGAATTATTCCTCCTTTAAAATTTTCTCTAAAATTTTCTTTCAACAGCAAAACAATACGTAATCTTTGTTTATGTATTTCTAATACATCTGCTTGATCTTCATTTGAAAAACATCGTGTTTGAAAAAAAATGTAATTTTCTAAATTAGTAGTTGAACTTTCATAAGTAGTTAAAAAACTAGACTTTTTATAATTAATCCAATGCTTTAATTGTTTTTTTAAACTTGATGTTATTCGTTTAAATAAATAACTATCTAATTTAATTGAAAGAAGAAAATTTGACAATATTAATCCAATCAAAAACTTATAGGATTGTTTATTGTTACTTGATAAAACCTTAAATGTTAAACCTAAAGGCACTATTTTTTCTTGATATTTTTGAGGCAAAGATTGAATACTTTTTCTTTCGAAATTTCTTTTAAATACAAAATCGCAATGTTCTAAAGCATACAAAGAAAAAGAAAAAGAGGCATCATATAAATCAGTAGCAAATTTTATTTTTTTACCAGAAGTTTTATCTTCTACTTCATAAAAAGAAGTCTTAGGATGTGGTTCATTGGTTTGAACAAGTTTATTATTTTCTATTTTAATGGTTCCTAATCTTTTGGATAAAGAAATCTTTACATTAGTTTTTATTGTACCTTCCTTTTCTAATTCAAACAAGCCTGTTTGAATATAGGAGGAATGATTTAATTCTTGAGGTGTAAATATGTTGACTTTTATGGAACTCATTTATTGCAACGCTGATTTTATAGATTCATGCAAAACTTCAATAGTGTTATTTAAACTAAATCTTTTTTCAACTTTATTTCTTGCGTTAACACGCATTCTTTTTAATTTTTCTTTATCAGAAAGCAATTGAAATAGAGCTTGACTATATGATTCTTTGGTTGTTAAAATTCCATCTTCATTATTAGAAATAATCTCATCTGGACCACCTGAATCTTTTAATGCTATTACTGGAACTTCACATGCCATAGCTTCTGTCATAACCATACCAAATGATTCGTGTTTACTAGGCAAGGCTAAAATATCACTATTTTGATAATATGTCACTAAATTTTCATGAGAAATTGTTCCTAAAAAATGAATAGTATCTTGACAATCTAATTTTTCTATTAATGAGGTTAATTCATCAAAATAAGCTGAATCACTTTTAGGTCCAATAATATTTAATTGTATGGTATGCTTTCCTTCTTTTTTACAGTAGGCAACTGCTTCAATAGCTAATTCAATTTGTTTCAAACGCGATATTCTACCCACAAAAGTTATTGTATGAACTTCATTTTGATGTGGTTTTTCAATCGGTTTAAAATAATCAGTATCAATTCCTAAAGGTAAAACTCGAATATCAAAATTTGAAAAATTAGGCTGTTTTAATAATTCTTGTTTTTGATAATTTGTATGAACTATAATATGATGAGCGTTTTTATAATAATTTAATGCTTCACCATCATAGGACATGTGTAATCCACCAATCATTGCAATGTATTGCTTATTTTTCTCTTTTATTTTTTTGGCAAGTTTGAATGTATATTTACTTCCATGACCAGACATATTGATAATGGTAACATCAGGAATTGAATTATTATATGAATTAAAATGACTTTTAGAAAACTGATTTCTCCATTGATGTCTTTTGATTAATGGAAAAGAAATGGGCCAAAATTGTTTTAAAACTCCATTAATACTTTTTTGTTTTTTGAATAGTGATCCTGTAAAATAGTCAATTGTAAAAGTAAGTTTTTCATCTTTTTTTCTAATGGCTTGTAAAGCTAGAACATGAGGTTTACTGTGAGACTCTAGTAAATCTTGCTCCTGTAAACCAATGGCTTTTGCTGAAAACGGATGAAGAAGAGAGATTTTCATATTACAATAATAACTTGGTATTCAATAATTAAAGTGCTATTTAAATTTACTTTTAATATCATCAATTTTGTAATCAATTAAATGAACTATACTGAAGCTAAACAGTATGAGTATACAAAAATAAGGTATAAAAGCTGTAAAATTTAGCTTAAAAGCATTTTTGTTAATTATTCCATAGTCATTAAAAAGCAATAGGAACAGAATTAATATCATTTCGTGAGATAAATAAAATACATAGCTATATCTACCAATATAGTTATCTATTTCCTTTATAGATTTCTTCTTATATTTTGTATGAAATAAAAATAAAATAATAAAAGCTGCTAAAATAAAATTAATATAAATTGAACCTTGTTTTGTATAGTTATTTATACCAGAAAATAAGTATGCGTTTATTAAAAATAAGATGTAAAAAAGTATAACAGTTATAAATTTAACTTTAAAAAACTTTAATTCTTTCATCCAATAGAGAAGAGATCCAATGGCAAATGGCAGAGAAGCAGCTGGAATTGCAGCATATCTATAATTATCTAAATTGAAATAATAATATGTAAAAATGTAATATAAAACACTGATGAATAACCAAAAAAAAGTTCTGTTTTTTGTTTTAGAAATACCTAATGAAATCAATAAATAAAAGATAATTTCATTTGTCAAAGCCCAACTTGAAGGTAATAGCTTTGGTTCTATGCGTGTTGGAATCCTATCTGGATAAATTAAACTAAAATTAAAGAACCATTCGCTAAATTTAGTTGGTAAGTTAATTGAACTACCTCTATTAGCATCTGGGTACACCGAAATAATTAATATCGTTAAAAATAATAAAACCCAATAAATTGGGTATAATCGCAAAAATCTATTGATCCAAAAATTGCCAAATCCTCCAAAAGTGAAGTGATAATTCTCATGCATTATATAAGTCATTAAAAAGCCTGACAATACAAAAAAGAAATGAACTGAATAATTTCCTAGTGCAGGAATTCCAAAAATATGCAATAGAACTACGTTAATTGCTAAAAGTGCTCTTAAAATTCCAAACATTTTTTTACTTTTCTTTTAATTCGTTTTGTTATTGATTTTGTTTTTAATTTAATAGTTCTGCTACTCTCTTTTCTATAATATCCATTAAATATATTTGTAAAATTTTTCGATAAAACTTCAAAAAGTGAATGCCTTTGATAATGAATGCTTGAATAAGAAATGTAAAATTCACTGTTTTCTGCATCATAAAAAACTTCATTCCTTTTCATAGTTTTTTTCCAATTGATAAAATGCAAATACATGACTTCTTCTCTTGTACAGGTATTAATCATTTTGCCATTTTTCCACATCCATCTATCTAAATAATACTCTTGATGTGAATCTTTTCCTTTTTCTTGATTTAATAAAATTGTTGGCCAATATACTTTATATTTAAATGCATTATCAGTAATATTGTTTTTAATGAAGTTTGTCACAACATGTTCATCAAACCATTTAAACTCTGGTGCTTCAAATAATGTTTTATAATTGGGTATTTGTTTGTAAAGATTGTTTAGTGATTCAGTGTTTTTAAACAAATTGAAATGTCCTGAAATTGCTTCTTTTCTACTCGAAATTATATCATAATCTTCTAAAATTTTTTTTGTAATAAACTTTCTGATATCTCCCCAAATAATATCTATATCACAAAAACCCCAAAAATCATATTCTTTAATATGTTCACTAAATATAGCTCCATATGCTGGTTTTAGGTCACAAAATTTCCTTGGTGTCAAAGGTACATTTGTTTCAACTATTGTATTCACTTTAGCATTTAATTCTGCTAAACTTATACTAACAAACTTAATGTTTTCAGGATAATTAGTAGGTAAGTCACAATCCGTAACGATTAACCAATTAATTGTAGGATTCTTAGCAATAGACAATAAGTGAGCCTCAAACCAAATAGGCCATTTACCAAAATAGGGCAATATGAGGATTATGGGCTTCATTGCTTTCTTTTTGCTCTTCTTTTAAGGCTATCAAAACCCTTTTTTGTTGAATAATTATATAAAAACCAAAAGAACATTTCAATGTGGCTTATGGAAAAACAGTTTGCAAAAAAACTATAATTTTTAAAAAATATAGTTGTTTTGTTTTTACAGATAATGCTTTTATATAGTTTCCTTCCATTTCTCTTAGCTTCATTTACTATATCTTTTTCTAAATAGAAGTTTTGCTGTAATTTTGAGGATAGATAAATTAATGAGTTTACTTGTTTTAAGTTCATTTTGTTTGCCAAAGCAGATATAGAATCTACACTTTCTCTATGATACCATAAACGTGAATCAGTAAAAACCATTTTTAAATTTTGATTGAAAACTCTAGTAAAAAACTCAAACTCTTGTGCCTTATGCAAGTTTTCATCAAATTCAAAATTTTCAACAACCTCTCTTTTAAAAATTACATCTCCTGTTAAAATTGAAATTCTATTTACTATATACTCTTTATAAAAATTTGTTGTTTCAACTACTCTTACCTTTAATAATTGTTTATCAAAGGAGGCCTCAGTTTTATTATTCATACATACTAACAAATCCGCCTCAAGATTTAATAAACTTTCCATCGATAAATTGATTTTACCAATATCCATTATATCATCACTATCGAACCAAGCAACAAACTCTCCTTTGCTTAATTGAAAACCGTAATTCCTACATGCATTTGCTCCTTTTGGTTTACCACTAGGTCTTTTATGAAATTGAAATCTATTATCAAAAGTTTGATATTCTTTCAAAACTTCATCTGTGTTATCTGTTGATCCATCGTCAACAATTATACATTCCCAATTGTCATAAGTTTGTGCCAATATAGAGTCAAGCGTTTCACTTATTAAATGAGCTCGATTGTATGTTGGAATTATTATAGAAATTAAAGAATTATTCATAAAAAGATACTGCAATTGAGCAATCGGAATGTATTATTTTGTCTTTCTCATCACTATTGTGAATCCTGTTCTTTCATAAGAGGTTAGTCCCATTTTTTTAAGAATTTCCATTCCTTTTAAAATTACTTTAACCAAAAATTTATTGTTTTTATTAGAAAATTGGATATTTGGATTTTTATTTTCTAAAAACCTATAGGTTAATTCATCGCAAACATAGTTCTCTGAAACAATTTCTCTTGTTCTTGAGTTTTTGTTTTTTCCACCTAAATAATTCATAATTACTCCAGGGGAATAGGGTTTAACATGTGACAAATCATCGTAAAATCCACTCCATAATATGGGAGCTGAAACCACAATAAAGCCACCTACTTTTAAACATCTATCCATCTCTTTTAAAGTTTGATAAAAAACATCAGGAGTTAAATGTTCAACCACATGACTACAATGAATCAAATCAAAAAAATCATTCTCAAAAGGCAAAATGGGTAATTCTCCCAAAAAGACATTAGTATTTTCTTGTTTCAAAAAATTAACGGTTTCTTGATTGCCATCAAATAGGTAAAAATCATTTCTTTTACAATAACTTGAAAATTTACCACTTCCTGCACCAATGTCTAAAACTTTGGAATCAAATTTTATATTCTTGTTAGCAATTTCAAAAAAAGGCTCTCTTGCGTGTGTTGCATATTTTTTATTAACCATAAATTTTCCAATTAGCGTCTTGTATTATTGAATATCCATTTTTACTTGAGATTGGACCATCTTTTTTTATTGCACCCTCAACTACCTCAAAATTAATAACTCCTTTTAAAAAATCATACGAAATTGCCGAAGTACCTAACCATAAATTCATTTCATACACTCCATGAACTAATGGCAACGACTCAACAGTACATTCTATTGTATTCTTTCCTTCGTTTAAAGTAAAACTTTCTCCTACATGTCCTGAATATATTTGATATATTGGTTGTGACTCAATAGTGCTAACTGATAAAGCAAATTGAGTAATTGCTGAAATTTTAGATTCAACTTCTACTTTGAAATGAAAGGATTTACCTGTTTTTATATCTGATAAAACTTTAAAATTTTTAATATAAACTTCCTTTTCAGATTTATCAACTGAATATTCTTTAGAGAAATTTATTTGATCATTACTTAAATAGAAATCTATTATATCTTTAGTATCACCATAATTTATAATTTTTCCATGCTCCATCAATATAGCTTTAGTACATAAATTTTGGACAGAAACCATATTATGACTCACAAACAAAACTGTTCTTCCACCTTCTTTGGATATGTCCTGCATTTTACCAATAGCTTTCTTTTGAAACTCTGCATCTCCAACTGCTAACACTTCGTCTACTACTAAAATTTCGGGTTCTAAAAAAGCAGCTACTGCAAAGGCTAAACGAACCGTCATTCCAGAACTATAGCGCTTTGTAGGAGTATCAATGTATCGTTCACAGCCACTAAACTCAATGATTTCATGAAGTTTTGAAGTGATTTCATTTTTGGTCATTCCCAAAATAGCACCATTCAAATAAATGTTTTCTCTTCCTGTCAATTCTGGATTAAAGCCAGTTCCAACTTCTAATAATGAAGCTATTCGACCACGAGATTTTATAGAGCCTGTTGTTGGGGCAGTTACTTTAGAAAGTATTTTTAATAGGGTTGATTTTCCTGCACCATTTTTCCCAATGATACCTAAAACTTCTCCTGCTTCAACCTCAAAATTTATATCTTTTAAAGCCCAAACATATTCACTTGAACCTTTTGAACTTCTATCATTAACTTCCCCTACTTTTAAATAAGGATCTTCTTTGCCTCTTATCTTGTGCCATAATCTATTTAAATCGTGGCTTAAAGTTCCTGTACCAACAGTTCCTAAACGATATTGTTTAGAAATATTCTCAGCTTTTAATATGATGTTTTTATTGTTCATTTTAAACGGTATCGATAAAGCTTTTCTCTGTTTTATTAAAAATCAACAATCCTAAAAGTACGATTACAAATGTTATTATAACGGTATAAATCATTCCAAATCCTGAAATGGTTCCTTCTTTTAGCAACAAGTATCTTGAAGTTTCAACAATATAAGCTAATGGATTATATTCAATTAGCCAACCTAAAGATGGTAATTTTTCTTTTAATAAAGCCATGGGATACATAACGGCTGAAAGGTACATCAACAGTTGTACACCAAAACCAACCAAAAAACTCAAATCTCTGTATTTTGTTACCATTGAGGAAATAATCATTCCTAAACCTAAACCTAAAATACCCATTAATATAACCAACAAAGGAAATAACAACGAAAAAGTGCTCAATCTAACTTCCATACCTTCATAGGCATAATAGATGTAAAAAGCCACAAAAATTAAAAACTGAATACCAAATTTTAAAAGATTAGAGATAACAATAGACAATGGCATTATAATTCTAGGAAAGTAAACTTTACCAAAAATATTGGCGTTTTTCTTAAAAGTATCGGAAGTATCATTCAAACACGAAGTAAAATAATTCCACACCATTATTCCTCCTAAATTGAATAAAAAAGGTGGAATAGAACCTGTATCAATTCCTGCTACATTGTTAAAAATGATAGTAAATATTATGGATGTGAATAAGGGTTGAATCAAATACCACAAAGGACCTAATACCGTTTGTTTGTAGACAGTAACTATGTCTCTATTTACGAAAAGAAACAGTAAATCTCTATATTGCCATACTTCTCTAAGATTAAGTGAAAAAAAATTGTTCTTTGGTTTTATTTCAAACAACCATTCTTCGTCATTATATGTGTCTTTTTTCATTTAAAATCAAAATCTTATAGTTGCCTCAAAATTAAACTAAATTGAAGTTAGGAACAAACTTTTTAATTACTAATCCATGTTATCATTTCAATAATAACAATTACTTTTGTAAAAAATAAAAAGGTGATTTCAATTTTCAAGAAAAAACAATATTTAAATGATTTAATTCCTACAAATTTTGTAGACATCCATTCCCATATCTTACCCGGAATTGATGATGGTGCAAAAACCATAGAGGACTCAAAATTTTTATTGGAAAACATGATTAATTTTGGGTTTTCAAAAATCATTACATCTCCTCATACTATTGAAAATATTTGGAATAATACTCCTGAAAGCATTGCAAAAGCTTTAGCATTTACAAAAGAAAAATTACCTATTCTAACCGAAAAAGTAACTTTAAAAGCAGCTTCTGAATACATCCTTGACGATTATTTTGTTACCTTATTTGAGCAAGGAAACATTCTAACCATAAAAGATAAATTTGTATTAGTAGAAATGTCTTACATAAATCCTCCCATTCAATTGTTTGATTATTTATTCAATCTTCAAGTGGCAGGATATATCCCTGTTTTAGCTCATCCTGAACGCTATGTTTTTTATCATGGTGATTTCTCCAACTATACAAAACTGAAAAAAGCTGGCTGTTATTTTCAAATGAATATACTTTCGGCAACGGGATATTACGGTAAAGAGGTAGCTAAAATTGCTGATGAACTATTAAAAAAGAATATGATTGATTTTGTGGGTTCTGATTTCCATCACAAAAATCATATTGCTTCTTTTTCAAATCCAATAATTATTAAAGAGATTGATAAAATAAAAAAAGCTGCTGAGAATAATTGCTCTTTTAATTAAAATCAAATATCAGATAATATCCATTACTTACCTCCCAAAAATCTTTCTAATCCAAGATTTCTTCTCTTCAACTTCTGCACCATAGCCGTAACCATAGCCGTAACCATAACCATAGCCTTTGTTAGTGTCTGTATCATTTAAAATGACCGCCATATTAGGTAATTTCTTTTCTACATAAAGTTCTTCTGGGATTCGCAACATACGTTTATCTAAAACATTTGCTCTCACAACATACAAGAAACAATCGGCCTGTTTGGCAATTACAAAAGTATCGGTAACTAATCCCACTGGTGCAGTATCTACTACGATATAATCATAATTTTGCTTAAGAGTCTCAAATAATTCATCTACCTTTTTACTCATCAACAATTCCGCTGGATTAGGAGGAATAACTCCTGAAGGTAGAATATAAAATTGATCAAAACTTTCATGCTTAACAATAAATTTTGAAACATCTTTAGCATCAGAAGTCAAATAATTCGTCAATCCTGAAGAAGGAACACTCAAATATTCATTTAACTTTGGATTTCGAACATCCATACCTACTAACAGTACTTTTTTACCTGACAGTGCAATAGTAGCTGCAATATTTATAGACAAAAAGGTCTTCCCTTCTTTAGGGAAAGTAGAGGTTACAAATATAATCTTGGCAGTACTACTATCCGTTTTATTGTTAAACAAAAACTCTATATTAGTACGAATAATACGCAATGCTTCGGCTGTACTAGAACGGCTGTTAATGTCTATTATCTGATCTGAAGAATCAGACTTAGGCACGTCACCTAAGAAAGGAATAGATGTGTTTTTCTCTACATCCAATCTAGTTTTAATTTTAGTATCCAATAAATTTTTAAGGTAAATCACACTAAAAGGCAACAATAAACCTACTAACAATGAACCTAAATAAATAATCTTTCGGTTAGGGGAAACGGGATTCACACTAGAAATGGCAGGGTCAACAACTTTTGCATTAGCAGAAGTAATAGCCAAGGAAATAGCAGCTTCTTCTCGTCTTTGCAACAAATACAAATACAAAGACTGTTTAATATTTTGTTGCCTCGTCAAGCTTCTATATTCTTTTTCTTGCCCTGGTATTTGTGAAATTCGTCCATCTAACAAGGCGCCTTGTCTGTTTAAATCGCGTCTTCTTATTTCTAAAGTTTGTCGCAAACTCCTTAAACTGCTTTTCACATTTTCTTTCAACTCCGCAATTTGCTTATCAATGGCTAACACTCTCGGATTATCGGGTCCTGCACCACTTTCTAAATAACTATTACGAGTTAAAATTAGTTGATTAAATTGATTAATTTGATCACTAGCACCACTTTCTGAAGTAATAATAGTAGCTGGAATCAATTCTTTATCATTATTGGAGATATACTCATTCATGGAAGCAACCACTTTAATTTGGGTTTCATTTTCCACTACTTTTTTCTCGTATTCAGAGGCATTTTCTAAAAACAATCCAGCTTCTGAAGGAATATCAGTAAGCTTATTTTTAGTTTTAAAGGATTCCTCATCTGTTTCTACATCTTCTAGTTCTTTAGAAATCAGAACCAAACGTTGATCAATGAAATTAGAAGTACTTTCGGAAATATAATTTTTATCCGCTATGGCATCCAAATTATAATTCTTAACCAAGGTATCTAAAAAATCTTCAGCACGAGCTTTATTTGGATCCGTTATAGACAATTCGATAACACTAGTGTTTTTACTCAATGCAGAAACTACTAAACGACCTGAAAGGCTTTCAACCATACTTTTCAAAGGAACTACTTGCACTACCAATGAAGTGTTTTTATCACTTTTAGCATCCTGATTCATAACCACTACATCAGAAAAAGGGAGCTTAATCTTTTGACCAAAAGCAAAATCTCCAATCTTAGTATCATTAGCATCAAATAAACTAAATCTTTGATTGTTAATTTTAGTTATAGTGTATGTTTTACTTAATGTGTAAAATTCATCTTCATAATTAGAGAAAAAAACTTTAAGAGGAAGATTAACATATAACTCTCCATCCTTAACTCTTCCTTTATTATAATATTTAATATTAAGATTTAAATCCTTAATTGTCTTTTCTATCAGTGTCCTAGATTTGATAATCTCAATTTCATTGTCCACATTACTCTTTGTTCCAGATAATATACCTAATTCTGAAAAAGCAGCCAACTCATTTGCAATACCTCCTTTTCGATCATCCTTAACCAAAATAGTAGTGGTTGACTTGTAAATAGGTGTTGAATAACGCAAATAAAAATAAGCCAATGCTAAAAAAATAATAGCACTCAACAAAAACCAGCGCCATTGCAATACATATTTTTCAACCTCTTCCCTTATATTTATAGAGTCATCTTGTTCTGGGTGGTATTTGGTATATTCTTGCATTTTATCGTGTTGTTAAAGCTACTATAGTAATAATTAAAGATAAAGCAGAAATCCCTACGGTTATATTAGGACCTATAACAGAAGAATTGACCCTCGTTTTATTAGGCTCTACATAAACCATATCGTTTTGGGATAAATAATAATAAGGTGAATTAATAAAATCTCCTTTAGTTATATCTACTTTTTGAAAACTTTTAACTCCATTTTCCTCACGAATAATGAGAATATTGTCGCGTTTTCCATAAATTGTTAAATCACCAGCCATACTTAATGCTTCTAACAGAGTTATACGTTCTGTAGCTATGGTAAAAGTTCCTGGTTTATTAACTTCTCCTTGTACTGACACCTTATAATTTAAGATGCGAATTGTAATAACAGGATTTTCAATCTTACCTTCCAACAACTTGCTAATATCCGCCATCAACTGATTTCTAGTTTTTCCGGCAGCTTTAACAGTACCTAAATTGGGCATTTGAATATTACCTTCTTGATCAATTTGATAATTCAATTGTCTTTGTTGCATTATACCAATTTCGGTTTCAATACTAGCGACATTTACAGTAGATAAATTATAGGGTTGAGATATTAAAGGATTATCAGTTGATATAATAATCATCAACAAATCATCTGGTTGCAAAGTAGCTTGAAAGTCAGCGGTTTTCTCTTTATCATTAGGAGCAACGTTTTGCAACAAAGCAAACTTTTCAGAGGAAGCACAAGAACCCATCAAAAAACCAAGGGTTATAATAAACATGACAGAAAGGGCTTTAGGCATAATATTTTTTTTAAAAAGACAAAGATACATTAATTTAAGAGCTATGAAAAGGAACACAAAAATTAATCCAAAACTTCATAGGTAGAATTCAAACTTTTATATTCTGGAACTATTTGCTTCATACATTGTACAATTTCTACTTCATTTTTTGTCTTGGAAATTGCAATTAACTGATCAATTGCTTCAATCACTTGATGATAATCCTCTTCCTCTTCCTGAGCTATCATGATTTTTTCATGATGGGTAGGTAAGGTTTTAGAAGTATCATTCAATAATTCTTCATACAACTTTTCACCTGGCCTTAACCCAACTATCTTGATGGCTATATCTTTTTCAGGCTCATAACCTGCTAATTGAATCATTTTTCTAGCCAAATCTATAATTTTAACAGGTTTTCCCATATCAAAAATATAAATTTCGCCTCCATTACCCATACCTCCAGCTTCTAACACTAATTGACAAGCCTCAGGAATAGTCATAAAATAACGGATGATTTCTGGATGGGTTATGGTAATAGGACCTCCTCCTTCAATCTGTTTTTTGAACAAGGGCACTACAGACCCATTAGAACCCAACACATTGCCAAAACGAGTGGTTATGAATTTTGTACCTTCACCTGTTTCAAAACTGCTTTTGTAATGCAACGATTGTACATACTTTTCAGCAATTCGTTTACTTGCTCCCATAACGTTACTAGGATTTACCGCTTTATCTGTGGAAACCATAACAAATTTTTTAGCATGATACTGTAAAGCTAAATCTGCAACATTTTTTGTACCTAGTACATTTGTACAGATAGCTTGAAATGGATTATCTTCCATCAAAGGAACATGTTTGTATGCAGCGGCATGAAAAACTACATCGGGTTTGTATTTTTCAAAGGCTCTCGTTATACTAGGTTTGTCGCGTATGTCTGAGATAATAGTTATCACTTTTACCTTATTGACGGTTTTACCAATTTCTAAAGACAAATGGTGTAAAGGTGTTTCAGCTTGATCGATTATAATCAATCTTTTGGGGTTAAACTCCAAGACCTGCCACACGATTTCACTACCAATTGAACCAGCCGCACCTGTAATCAAAACAGTCTTATTGGACAATTGACTTGATACCAATTTATTATCCAAAACAATAGGTTTACGCTCTAATAAATCTTCAATTTGAAAACTCTTAATCTGTTTGGAGATTTCTTTTTCATTTTCCCAATTGGTAATAATAGGAATAGTATAAACCTTGATATTGTGTTCTAAACAATCGTCAATTATGACTAATTTTTCATCTTTAGAGAGTGACTTTTCCGCTATAATCAAAGCTTTTGCTCTGTAACTACGCATGATAACCGAAGTTTTCTTGCTGTTGTACAATATGGGTAAACCTAATATACTCTTAGACTTGTTGGATTTAGAATTATCTATAAAACCTACAACCTTAAATCTTGCAGGACTTTCTGTTTTAATAGCATTAGCAACGGCAATAGCATTGGCATCAGACCCATAAACCAAAGTAGGAACCAATTCTTTAGAATTTGTAGAAACAATAAAATTTTCAAAAATAAATTTTACTGCAATTCGAAAGAAAAACAAAAAAGTGAAAGATAGTACAAAACTCAAAATTAGCCCCGGAAACAAGTAGATTTTAGCACCAAATATAAAGTAATAACAATAATTAATAACTGCTAAAACTAGTAGGGAAGAAAAAGTAGAAAACAACAACTTTACAGCATCTATAAAACTACTATGACGAATAATTCCTGCATAAGTTCTAAAGAATACAAAAAAGATAACGTTGACAAAAACAATAAGACCATACCGTTCATAAACACCTAATGTATCATAGAAACGAGGAGTAAGATTAGAGAGCATTGTATAAGTAAGAAAATTGGCAAAAACCAATATTGTTATATCAATGCAAAAAATAATCCACCTAGGTAAATAGCCAAAAGCGTTTACTTTTTTGGTGAACGCAACTTGCAGGGCTTTATGCAGTAGGTTTTTTTTCAAAAGCTAGGACAATTAGAAAAACTTAAAAAAATGTTAACACTACACAAATGTAGCAAAAAAAGTTTGGATATTTTGCGCTATACGTACTTTATCTGTTTCAGTCAAATTAGAGCCTGAAGGCAAGCATAATCCCTTGTCAAACAATGTCTCAGCAACTGTACCTCCGTAATAAGGATAGGATGCAAAAACTGGTTGAAGATGCATCGGTTTCCACAAGGGTCTAGATTCTATATTTTCACTTTCCAAATACAAACGCAAGGCTTCTCTTTGATCAAATGAAGGCAAAACAATAGCACTCAACCAATGATTTGAAAAATAATCTTCAGTAGGTTCTTTGAATACGGTTACATACTCATTAGTCTTAAAAAGATCTTGGTAAAAATGATGCATAGCTCTTCTTTGAGACACTCGCAAATCTATAACTTCCATTTGACCTCTTCCAATACCTGCACAAATATTACTCATTCTATAATTATACCCAATTTCAGAGTGCTGATAATGTGGGGCATTATCTCTTGATTGTGTAGCAAAAAAAACAGCCTTATTTTTATGTTCATGGTTAGCACAAACTAAAGCACCTCCTCCTGAAGTTGTAATAATTTTATTACCATTAAACGATAATGCAGCCAAAGGACCAAAAGTACCACACTTCTGCCCTTTGAAAGTACTTCCAAGAGCTTCTGCACTGTCTTCTAAGACTGGTATGTCATATTTTTTAGCAATAGCCAATATCTCATCTACTTTAAAAGGCATACCATATAAATGAACCCCAATAATAGCCTTGGGTTTTTTACCTTTGCTAAGACGATCAACAATGGCTTCTTCCAAAGCTAAAGGACATAAATTCCATGTATCAGCTTCACTATCTATAAAAATTGGTGTAGCACCCATGTATAAAATAGGATTGGCAGAAGCGGAAAAAGTCATACTCTGACAAATCACCTCATCACCTGCTTTTACTCCTAACAAAATCAAACCCAAATGCAAAGCTGCTGTTCCTGAACTCAAAGCAGCCACATGCACTGAACCATTAAGATAATTCTCTATTGCAGTTTCTAAACCAGTAACATTAGGCCCCAAAGGAGCCACCCAATTACTAGCAAAAGCCTCCTGCACATAATGCTGTTCATTACCACCCATGTGGGGAGAAGACAACCATATTTTTTCTGAATTCATGAATTCGTGTTTTAAAATATTTGTAACCTATTAAGAGTAGACAAGTTAAAAAATTACGTTCCTCTTTAATTAAAAGCTTTTCAATAGATTAATACCAATCAGCGTGTTTAGCTTTATCTCCTATATAAAACATCAACCCCAAGGAGAATGTTGTTGTTTTTCCTTCTGAATCCTTGTATTCAGGAGACAAAAGTACTCCATCAAAACCGTAATGTTGTTTAAAACGGATAGCATAAGACACATCAGCATATAAACCTATTCTATCTGAAATTCTAAACTGTGGTGTTAAGCCCAATCGAGCCGTTCCGATTCGTTCAGTTTCATCAATACTTTCGGGTTTAGCAAAGGTAAAACCAGCACCCAAATGGGCTAACAATCCCAAACGTTCATTTGTGCTATAAGTCAAATTAAACAAACTTCCAACATTATAAACAGCAGAAGCAGAAATAGTATTATAAGTCAATCCTGTAGCTTCATGCGAAAAACAATCCCTTGCATAGTTAACTTTTACTCCAAACTTTGAATCAATCATATAACGAACTCCTAAATCAAAATGATTAAAACTAGCATAATCAGCTTGTTGGTTAGGAGAAGTAACCAAGTTGGATGGGGATACATACCCATAAGCCGTTTCGATAGAAAATGAATTGAATTTCTTTTCTACTTGAGCAAAAGTCATAACGCTACTCAATAGAAGTAACAGAGAAAGTAAATGGTGTTTAGTGAACATAAGTTTTTTGTTTTTTGACCTAAAATTTTAGGCTTTTAATAATGAATTATAAATTGTTTTTGTGATTTTTTTTTAAAATGCTTGCTACTGTTTTCAAAATTATTTGCAAATCTAACAAAATACTTTGATTGTAATAATACGATAAGTTCATTTTTACTTTATCAGGAAAAATAACGGTATCATTATACGACAAAGGGTCAATTTGGTCGATGAATAGTTTTTCTTCTTGGGCATATTTTAAAGAGGCCTCAGAAGTTAAGCCTGGTTTTAGATTTAAAATCTTCCGTTCTTCACCTTGCAAAGCATCATAATAGCCTGCAATATCTGGTCTGGGTCCCACAAAACTCATCTGACCTAATAGAATATTAAAAAGTTGTGGAAGTTCGTCCAGTTTAGTTTTTCGCAAAAAAGCACCGAAAGGAGACAAATGGGAAACACCAGTACGCATCGATTTGATTTTGAATATTGTAAAGGGTTTTCCATACTGCCCTATACGTTTTTGAAAAAAAAGACCAAATGATTTAGTGTCTATTGAAGCTACAAAAATACATAGAATAATAATCCAAAAGCAAAAAAAGATGGAAAAAATAGCTAAAACTATATCAAAAACCCTTTTTAAAATCGAATGCATCAATTAAATTTAATGGGTTTAGCGGGTATTCCTACGGCTGTACAATTTTCAGGTAAAGTTTTAGATACTACTGCACCAGCACCAACAACTGTATTTTGACCAACTTCTAGTTGATTTATTATTTTTGCACCAGTTCCTACGTATACATGATTACCTATAACAACATCGCCTGAAATGTTGACTGAAGGCATAAAAGATGCAAAATCGTTAATAATAGTATCATGACCTACTGTACAACACAAATTTAAAGTTACAAAATCACCTATTTGTATGTTACAAGTCACTATACAACCTGCGCAAATCAGAGTACCTTTTCCAATATGCACGGCGTCATTGCTAACTAGAGCAGTAGGATGAATTAATATGGGGAAATTCAAATTAGAATTTGTTAATCTGGAAACTATTTTGGCTTTAATCTTTGGATCACCTACTCCGAGCGCAACAGCAGTTTTGGTTTCCACTCGATTCAAATCTTCAATAGTACCCAAATAAGGCAGACCGTTATAACTAGAAGCTAAATTTTCTGCATCATCATAATACCCTAAAAGATTAAATTTTAATTCAACTTGGTTTAATTGGTCGAGCAAAACTTTCACTTCTCTTCCAAATCCTCCTACTCCAATAATTACAATATTTTCCATTTTTAATACTTTATTGATCTCCTTTAAAAACTTCCATAGTAGCTTGTCCTTCTTGTGAAATACCTTCTCGCACAAATACTTTTTTGAAAGTTAAAAATAATATTTTTAAATCCAATAAAAAACTGCAATGTTCTACATACCAAACATCATATTCAAATTTTTGAGTCCAGCCAATGGCATTTCTTCCATTAACTTGCGCCCAACCTGTTATACCTGGCCTTATTGCATGTCGCTTTTTCTGAAAAGTATTGTATAAAGGTAAATACTGAACCAACAAAGGTCTAGGCCCTATTAAGCTCATATCTCCTTTTAAAACATTAAGTAATTGCGGTATCTCATCTAAAGATGTTTTTCTAACAAAGGAGCCAATAGCTGTTAATCGTTCAGAATCTGGTAACAAATTACCTTCAATGTCTTTTTTATCATTCATGGTTTTAAACTTAATGATTCTAAAAAGCTGCTCGTTTTTGCCAGGGCGTGTTTGAAAGAAAAAAGGCTTGCCTTGATTGGCTATAAAGAGTCCTACAGTTACCAAAATAAAGATGGGACTTAAAAGAATAAATCCAATAAAGGCTATAACAAAATCTATTACTCTTTTGAAAAAAAGTTTATACATTATTCATTCTTTTTATAATTAAATTATATGAAACTGAAACATCATATTTAGCATTCAAAAGTTTCCATGCATTTTCTTTCATTGCTAAAAATTTTTCTTCATCAACAATAATTCTATCAATACTTTTTATCATATTTTTGACATCTCCTGATTGAACCGAAAATCCGCAACCATTCTCTTGAATTACTTTACCAATATCAGTAATAGAATCAGTAGCAGCTATAACAGGTATTTTCATTTCTAAGTAAGACAACAGCCTAGATGGAAAATTTGGAATCGTAAAATGAGGATGTAAAAATATTAAACCAATGTCGCAAGATTGTAATAAAACATCATAATCGTACTTTGGTAAGCTCGATAATAATTTAGCATTTGTAGGCTTATTTTCTAAAAACCACTTTTCTATTTTAGGGAATTCTGTTCCAGAGCCCACAATTAAAAAAAACACCATAGAATTTTTACAATTTTCAATGGTTTGAATTAAAAAATCTAGTCCTTGTGGCTTGCCTAAATTTCCGCCATAAACAAATATCTTCTTATCTAAAGGTAATTGATATTTTAGTTTTATATTTTCCTTTTCATCATCCGATATATGCTTTGAAATAGGTTCAATAGTATTTGGATTAACTTCAATAGTATTTGGATTGAGATAAGGATTATATTTGATTACATATTGTTTATTAGCTTCTGACATACAACCTATTGCATCCGAAAGTTCATATAATTTTCTCTCCTTTTTAACAAAAAGCTTATGCAAAATTCCATTTTCTTTCATCATTTTCATGTCTATCGCATTTTGTGGAAAAATATCTTTAAGCAACAAATACGAAAACGCATTATCTCTATTTTTAATGTAGCTAATTACTTTTGAAAAGGTTATTGGTGGAGTGGAATAAAGTATTAAATCAAATTTTTCATTGTCAAAATATTTCTTAATAGCCTTTAGATATTGGTACTCGATTAACAATGTCCCTAACCCTTTTTCAATCAGATTTGTTTTTTGAATATTAAGTGTTTTTACGTTTAGAATAGTTGTATTTTCTTCGTAAATGCAAAAGGTATTCTTCTTTTCTCTTCGCTCTACAGGATTTACTACAAAAATTTCATGACCTTCATGCTTAAATTTTCGCAATAAATCTGTATAAATCCCTCTATCACTGAGGGATTTTGTTTTTACTAAAGTTAAAAAGAGAATCTTCATACTACTTGTTTATATATTTTCGCTCCAAACAACCCTTTTAATATAATTGGTATAACTCAAAATGATGCGAACCATTTTTTGAGAAACATTTGGCATGGAATAATCTGCAACAGGTCTAAAATTACGCTCGCTGCCAGTTTTTTGACTCAAAACTTGCACTAAACCTTGCATAATTCTCTCAGTATTTAACCCAACCATCATTACGGATGCTTCTTCCATAGCTTCTGGTCTTTCGTGTGCTTCTCTAATGTTTAAAGCTCTAAAATTTAAAATAGATGATTCTTCTGATATGGTTCCACTATCCGACAAAACTGCATATGATTTCATTTGCAATGCATTATAATCGTTAAATCCTAGTGGCTTTAGGAATTGAATTTCAGGACGCATTTTGATTCCTTTTTTATCAATCATATTACGTGTTCTTGGGTGTGTACTAACAATGATTGGGTATTGATATTTTTCAGCAATAGCATTAAGACTATCCATTAATCCTTTGAAATTCTTCTCGCTATTGATGTTTTCTTCTCTGTGCGATGAAATCACAAAATATTTACCTTCTTGAAGATTTAATTTTTCTAAAACATCTGAGTTCTCAATTGCTGGCAAATAATGATTTAAAACTTCAAACATGGGTGAACCTGTTTTTATGATTCTGTCTGGCGAAAGTCCTTCGCGCAGCAAATATTCTCGAGCTATGTCACTGTATGTTAAGTTAATGTCCGAAATATGATCTACTATTTTCCTGTTAGTTTCTTCTGGAACTCTTTGATCAAAACAACGATTTCCTGCTTCCATGTGAAAAATAGGAATATGTCTTTTCTTTGCTGGAATAGCACATAAACAACTATTTGTATCACCAAGAACTAGAAAGGCATCAGGTTTTTCAGATTCTAAAAGTGGGTCAATTTTAATTAAAATTTGTCCAACAGTTTCAGTAGCGGTTGCCCCAGCAGCATCTAGAAAAAAATCAGGTTTTCTAATATCTAAATCGTCAAAAAAAATTTGATTTAATTCATAGTCATAATTTTGTCCTGTATGAACTATAATATGTTCAATGGCTTCTGAATAATCTAATGCTGCCATAACTCTTGACAACCTGATAATCTCAGGTCTTGTTCCTACAACAGTCATTACTTTAAGTCTTTCTTTCATGCTTTATTTTTTAATTCTTTTATGTTGGAGATTAAACATTTTCAAAATAGGTATCATGATCATTTGGGTCATAAAACTCATTAATCCAAAAATTGGTATATAATACTTCCTCTCCTATGTTTTTAATATTATGTGTGTACCAAATGGGCATATCTACATACGCAGGTTCGTTGCCATCCAAATAAAAATCTAATACTTCATTGGTTCCAATTTTTCTTAGTTGAATCAATGCCCTCCCTTTAATGACTGCAAAACGCTCTATTTTTCGTGTATGATAATGATTTCCTCTTGTAATTCCTGGAACAGTGGTAGAAAATGAAACTTGGCCTCCCATACCTAAACGAATGACTTCTACAAAACTTCCTCTTGGATCTATGTGTTGGGTAAACTTTACTGGAAAATGTTCTTTGATATTCATGTAACATCTATAAGTATTGAACAAATTCAATTCAAAAGTAGTATTTAGAACAGGAATTTCTCCTTTATCTTGGTAGATTTCTTTGTAATGTTGCAATAAACTTAAAACCTCAGAGACCTTTGCTTCGTGGGTGTGATTGACAATATAACTTGATTGATTGTTCTTTTCTTCGATAGCTTTGATTATTTCGGCTACTAATTCTCCAACATATATTAGCTTTAATTGTCCATCTACCTCAATTTTTGGGGTTTCTCCATGAGCCACTTGATGTGAAAATGTAGCTATTACCGAATTGTAATAAGGATGCCCAAACGGTCCAAAAACGTTTGGAATAATCATTCCCGTAAAAGTAGCATTTGCTTTTATTGCCCAATTTGCTAATAGTTCTCTTCCTTCTTTTTTAGATTTTCCGTATAAATTATCACGTTCTTCTTGTGAAGAAGAAGAAATAAGTACATGGGCTTGACTCTTTGTTCTCTCTAAAGAAGCTATTAACATTTTTACCAAGTTAACATTGGTATCATAAATGACTTCAGCTTCACTATGTCGGTTTAAGGCCGCTAAATGAACAATTACATCGCATTGATTTACAAAAGTATCTAAGGTACTTTCGTTATCAAAAAAACTACGCTCAAAAGGAATTCTTTCAAACTCTTCTGGTTGTAATCCTAAAGTATTGAATAGATGTGTGCCTACAAATCCGTTTTGACCTGTTATTCCTATTTTTAACATTTTTTCTTATTTAAAATAATTGTTATCCAAACGATATTCGTCTTTTATGTCACCCAAAAGATAATCTGACATTGCCATTAATTTTGATTCATCTTCTATGGCTTTAATGCTTGTAATATGTCCTTTAGGCACATGCAAAACATCTGAATTAGTTGAATTTATTTGGTATACAAAAGCTTGTAAATCTTTTGATGGATTTTCCCAATTATCTATTTTTATTACTTTTATTTCAAAAGCACCTTTTACACACATAAACCACCTTTGCTCGATTTGATGCCCTTGCCAACCTCTTATAAAATCTATAGAATGGTTTTCTATAAAATAAATTCGCTTTACTTCTACAACATTAAAATCATTGTTGAAAATGATGTTCCCACGTTCATCTGAAAAACTATTCCCTTTGATTATATGAGGTTCAATATACATTTTAGATTGGCATTTGTATAACTTCTTCTCCGAAAACTTCTTTGCGAATTAAGGGTAATTTTGAAATTAACTGTTTCAATCCTTCTACTCCTTCTTGTTTGGTATTGTGTGAATGATAGTCTTCAATTTTAGATACATCTTGTTCCCCTTCAGAAAAATATTTAGCATAATTCAAATCTCTATTGTCAGCTGGAATTCTATAAAAATCACCCATATCTTCTGCTTTTAGCATTTCTTCACGCGTACAAAGTGTTTCGTAAAGTTTCTCTCCATGACGTGTGCCGATTATTTTAACTGAAACTTCTTTTTGAGTTAACTCCATCAATGCTTTTGCCAGGTCTCCAATAGAACCTGCTGGTGCTTTATTGACAAACAAATCACCCGAATTTCCATGTTCAAATGCAAAAAGCACTAAATCCACCGCATCATCTAAAGACATGAAAAAACGCGACATATTAGGGTCTGTAATTGTAATAGGCTCTCCCTTTTGTATTTGGGTTAAAAACAAAGGAATTACTGAACCTCTAGATGCCATTACATTACCATAACGCGTTAAACATACTGTTGTGTCTGTTAAGTTTCTTGATTCAGCTACGGCTACTTTTTCCATCATGGCTTTTGAAATTCCCATGGCATTTATAGGGTATGCTGCTTTATCGGTTGATAAACAGATTACTTTTTTTACTTTATTTTGGGCACAAGCGCGTATTACATTTTGTGTTCCTTCTACATTGGTTTTTACGGCTTGCATAGGAAAAAATTCACAGGAAGGTACTTGTTTTAAAGCTGCTGCATGAAAGACATAATCTACACCTCTGGTGGCTGGCTCAACACTTGCAAAATCTCGTACATCTCCAATATAATATTTGATTTTATTATTTTTATAGAGATTTCGCATATCGTCTTGTTTTTTTTCATCACGTGAAAAAATTCGGATTTCACTGAAATGATCTGTGTTCAAAAAACGATGTAAAACTGCGGTTCCGAAGGAGCCTGTTCCACCTGTAATAAGTAGTGTTTTATTTTTTAACATAATGGTTATATTGTATTGCTATGTTTTGTAAATATTGAAAAGTATCATTTGAACAATTTTGCCAAGTATAATTTTTAGTCTTTTCAAAAGCTTTCGTTGCAATTACTAGTCGTTGATTTGAATCCAACAAAAGTTGTTTTATTCCATTATATATACTTTCTGAATTTGTGGCATCAAAATAAATTCCAGCATCTTCTAAAACTTCAGGCATGGGTTGTTTTTCACTACAAGCTATTGGCAAGCCCGCTGTCATTGCTTCAATTAAAATAATTGGCATGTTTTCGCAAGTGGATGCAAACACAAAAGCATCTGCTTCTTTGTAAAAATTTGACAACTCTTCGTGAGGAATACTTCCTAAATAATTGATAACCTTTACATTTTCTTTCTTTTGCAAAAATACTGATAATTTTGATATACTTTCATTTGTTGATGGTCCAATTAAACTCAATTGAATTGGAAACCCTTCTTGATGTAATTTTAATACTGCTTCTGCAACATTCCATTGATGTTTATAAGCAGTCACTATAGAAACATATAAAATTTTAAAAGGACTTTCTTTGGAATAATTTTCTATACTTTTTTGATTTTTGGGCTGATTCAAAAAATTTTTACTTATCCCATGAGGAATTATAGTGTTCTTTTTATCATTCAATTTTATTTTTTTTGATATAAAATTTAAAGCATAATTAGTTAAAAAAACAATTCCGTTAGCTCTTTTAAAAGTGAAAGATTGCAAAAAAAACAATATCAAAAAACGCAATTTAACTGAAAAACTTTTAAATCTAGATACTTCTTTGAATTCAAAGGGTAACATGTTTTGAGACATTGTTACAAAGGGTTTAAAACTTCCTAAAAAAGTACCTCCTGGAACAAAAACAACATTACATTTTTTTTGCTTTGCCATTTTGGATAGGATAACTATTTGAAAGAAAAAAGAGGCTAAAAAACCTTTATTCAAATAAGTATGAGATTGTTTATTTAACCAATCAAAATTAGGTAATTTATCTAAAGTTGCTTGGCTTGACCAAATCACTACTTTATCAAAACCAAATTGACTAGGAGTAGCATTTGAAAGTACTTCTTTTAAATGAGTTAAACCGCCTCCTGTTCTGATATTTGTAGCATCAATTCCTAAAATCATTTTTTTAATTTATGGTCATTACACTCATTAAACTTGCAGCTGATATTTCTGGAGTAACTCTCATAGAAAGTTGTTTGCTATTGTCACCCATTTGTACAATTTGCTCATTAGACAAATTATCATAAGCCTTTAAAACTTTATATATGGCTTTATTTGAATTTGGTTCAAATACAAGAGCGTTATAATTATGGATAGCAAACATGGTATTGGCACCACAAATATTGGTTACTAAAAGAGGAAGACCAGCTGAAGCCATTTCATGAATAACCAAACCCCATGGTTCATATATACTTGGTAAAATAAATCCAGTTACATCATCAAGCTCATGTATTAATTCATTGGGTTGTACAAAATTTTTAACAATCACATCTTCGAATTCAAAAGATTTCACAAAATCAAGTTCAACTCCACCACCAATTAGTTTTAGTTTTAATGTTGAATTGGTTTCTTGCTTGAATTTTTTAAATGCATATAATAACGAGTCAATTCCTTTTACTTTATCAAATCTACCTAGAAAAAGGAGCGTTCTTTTTTCTTGAATAGTAATTTGATTATTTTTTAAAATATCAATATTAGCGGAATAGCAATTGAAAATAATGTTTTGATTGGCAAAACCTAATCTTTTCGCATATTCATATTGCCAAGGTCCAGAAACCCACAAAAAATCAAACATTTTTTTATGATAAAATGGAGCTATGTAAGAAGCCAATTTGTGCCTTAATGAATTGGCCCATTGTGTATCCGAAGCTGCAATTATTTTTACTTTTCCGCTCTTTTTAAATGCTTTACAAATTTCGAGATAATCTTTATCCATCCAACCTGAAACTACAACTAAATCTGGGTTAAATGAAGTGCAAAATGATTTTAATGCTTCTTTTTCAAAATCTTCTTTAAAATGGAAATTTATATTTTCTTCTGCAAAATCAATTTTATAAGAAGTTAATTTTTTTTTCCAACTAACAACCGTAACTTCTGCTTTATATTTTTTTGAAAGAATATTTAAAACAGGAATGTTATAACCCATTATTTCTGCATATAAGTATAGTATTTTCATAATCCTTAATTTTAAATAATACTAATTTAATTTTTTGCTATTCTTAAAATATAATTTATACAAAAAACTAAATCGAATCATTGTATACATAATTACAATTCTTTTATTGTTAAAAAAAGCTTTACTAAATTTAACTTCATTTTTTATTAGTTCATTAGATCTTTTAAAACCTTCTTCTATGTCAAAAAAACTACTACGTCCAATGTATTGAAAACAAAATTTCACTATTCTATCATTTATGAAAAATCTATACTTATCCTTTGTGTCATTTTTCTTGTAATATGCAATAATATCTAAAATAGAATTAAAAGAATTTAGGTGTTTTTCCAATGACATAGAATCAATTTTACTTATTGAATTTTCCCTAAAAACCCATATATAACATGGCTTTTGATAAAAATAAAATGTTTTTGCATTAAAAAATAATTTTGAAGAAACATTCCAATCTTGGCAATAAGGTAAAGTCAAAAAATGAATATCTTTTAAAATTTCTTTTTTTATAAAACGAGAACAAATGTTTGTCCCAAAATTTTTTAATATTGTTTTTCTATTTTTTTCTAAAGTTAAAAATTCGCTTTTTTGAATAAAATTATAAACTATTTCTTGAAAACTTAATTCATTTCCTTTGAATCGAGCATGCTGAAGATTTACAGAAACCACATCAACATCATTGCCTCTTGTTATTTCATCAATCTCTTTTAAAACATTTTCATCGCTAAATTGATCATCACTATCTAAAAAGAAAACATAATCACCTGAAGACTTTTCATATCCAAATTGCCTTGAACTATTAGCTCCCTTTTCAATATTATAAAAAAGTTTCAATTGAATTTCAGAATTTGAAAATTTAGATTTTATTCCTTTACAAATATCCTCAAACTCACTAACGGAAGTACCATTTCCTACAATTATAACTTCAAAATTTGTAAAGATTTGGCTAAGTAATGAATCTAACATTAGCTCAACATATTTGTCATAAAAATATAAAGGTACAATTATTGAAAACTTCATCTTATTTTTTTATTTTTTTGCAAAATAATTAGTAAAATCATTATTATAATGTAAACATTCCCACTAAAATTTCCTAATCTAAAATAAAATAATCCAGAAATTAAAAAATGAATATAGAATGTATATGTTAGCATATATTTCATCAAATTATTTCTTGATCTCTTTAAATTATATCTGAAAAATTCTATAAATATCACCAATATAATAATAAGTACAAGAAAACCATTAATACTATAGAAGTCTGTTAAAAAAGTTCCAAAAGTCCACTCATATTGTTCATACCTATCAAACTCTTCATTTTGAATTCCAAATAAACTGTTAATCAATGGGAATCTTAATGAGAGACCATAAAAATATTCGCTACCTAAAACACTTCTTTGATCAATATTTTCAGCAAAAACATATGGCTGAGTAGCTATATAGCCCATAGTTCCATTTGATGAATCATCAAATCTATCATTAGTAAAAGAGGTTAAAAAATATATTGAAATAATACTTAATAAAATACCCCCATAAACTGTATACTTTTTAATTTTTTTATTAAAAGTATTCCAGTAATTCATAACAAAAATTAACCCAAATACTAAAAAAAACAACAACCCATCTCTAGCAGTATAACATAATGAATTAATTATATATGAAAGTGATATTACAAATAAAAAGATTTTTTTGTTTTTCTTTAGATTACTTTTAAATGATAAAAAAAATATCGCTAAATAAACAGTTGAAAATGTTGCAAAAGCTACTGCAATTGTCGTAAAAACATTTTGAGGCAAAACACTAGTCTCCTCAAGTACTAAAACATAAGTTCTAATTTCCTTGGCACCAAGCTTTACTGAAGTAATTGCAAATGGCAACATGTAAAAAAAAGCAAAAAGACCTCCAATTATTGAAAAATTTAATATTTTTTTTTGATTCTTACTAAAAATATAACCTTCAAAATTAGGCCTATTCTTTTTAGTTCTTATAGTATATAATGGACTCAAGGAATAGCAAATTAATAATCCATAAATGATAAAATAAAAAACATTATACTGTTCTGGTCTTTTAAACCCTGACATAGTTTGTGGGTCGAAAAAAATTGCAAGAAAACTAGAAAGAAAATACGCCCCCCATATCACAAATATATCTAAACTAGTATCCTTTTTAATAAAAGGTATTATAAAAATTATTGAAATTAGAAGATTTAAATATATACCAGTCAAATTAATTTAATTTAAATTTAAGTTTAGATTTTGAATCAAATGAAATGATTTTAAAATAGTAAATAAAAGTAAAATAAAATAAGCCATAAATTACTAATGTGATGATAAAAAATATTATTTTATTAACTAATTGAAAGTTTACTAAATAATCTAATAAAAATGTTATTATTATTGAAAACAAAGAGCTTATTGTTATAAAACCTAATTTATGCAATGGAATAATCAATTTTAACTTTGTATCAAATCCTTTTGAAATTAGTAAGAGATTAAAAGGTACTGTCCAAAACAATACTGAAATAACAGTTCCTAATGCAACACCTAAATATCCAATAAATTTAAACAATAATATACTTAGTATTAGATTTATTATAAGTTCAATAACACTTCTTTTCATTAAAACTTTAGATTTACCTAAAGCAATTAGTATATTTCCGTACTGAATTATTCTTATAGGTAGTAATAATAAATAAACTCTTAATACAATATAACTATCTGTATATGTTTTACCAAAAACAAAAATAACAAACTCTTTTGCATACAAAAACAAATATACAAATGAAGGAAATATTATTAATGCTGATATAGTTGTAACTTTTTTAAATAAAATATTGGCTTTTTCAAAATCACCTTCTTTACAATAATTTGTAAACATACCAAATGAAGCACCAGCTAATGAAGACGTAACAATAGCAATTAATGGTATTTCAAATGCTCCATTAACATAAATAGCAAATTGTTCCTTTGTACAAAATGAAGACACTATAACTTTATCTAATTGATATGAGACGACTCCAATCATTAATGAAAAAGATAAAGGATAAGAATATTTAATTATTTCTTTACATTCTTCAAAAACATTTATCATGTTAATTTTAAAATTCTTAAAAACTCCTGTTTTATTACATAATAACAGGAATGAAAACATATAAACTATAACTCTCAATATAATAATATTTTCTAAATTATTATAGTAAGAAACAATAATTAATAACAATATTAATTGAATAAGATTAGAAATGAAATTAATTATAATATTAGTTTTTGTTTTGTCTTCCAATATCAAAAAGGAAAATAAAACAGTGTTAGAAAGTGAAAAAAAGGAAAATATTCCAGTATAAAATAAAAATTGCTTTATGGAATCATTGTTTAAAAAAGTTGATATTAAATAATTAAAACCAAAAATCATTAATATCTCAAACAACAAACTTGTTAAAAAAATAATTAACATCGAATTAAATAATAATTTTATTTTATTGAGATATCTAGGATAAAAATAAAAAATTGAACTCGAAAGACCTAAACCTATTAGAGGTGCCAATACTTCGAAAGGTAAAAAAACTTGCCTATATGTAGCGTAATCATTTAAAGCACAATATCTACTTAATATAATTAAAACTAAAAATTGTGTACTAGAATTAATTAAATTAAATATAATCAAATTTAATGTGTTCTTTTTCATATTCTAAGAGTTAGGATAAACTTTAGAATAGATTAATTCTTTTTTAATCGATTCTTTAAATCTAATTAAATCAATAGAATTTATAACTCTTTGTCCTGCACCAACAACAATCTCACCATCGCTAACATCTTTTGAGATGACAGCACCCATTCCAATAATAGCACCATCACCAATTGTAACTCCTGGAGTGATTGATACATTCATGCCTATCCATACACCTTTTCCAATTATAACAGGTTTTATAATATATTCATCATTATAGGGAATCATATCACTATTGAAATCGTGATTAGCACTATAAATTGTTATATTTCTAGATAAAATAGTATGATCGCCAATGTGAATACCTCCTTTTCCGAAAAGAAAGCATCCATAACCTATTCTAACATTATCTCCTAAATAAATATTATCAGCATCTAAAAATCTTGTGTATCCAACAACCTTTACATTTTTGCCTTTATTTTTAATTTTATTTAAATTGGATATACCCCATGACTTTCTGATACGATACATAAAATAATGCTCGTAAAAAGTCAAAAAATGAGGTAAAATTTTATTAAAAAAAATATTAATCATTTACTTATTTATATTGCTCTTCATAATACTTCTGATACTCCCCAGAAGTTACATTTTTTAACCATTCCTCATTTACCAAATACCAGTCAATAGTTTTGGCTAAGCCTTGTTCAAAAGTTACTGAAGGCTTCCATCCTAATTCTTTATTGATTTTTGAAGCATCAATAGCGTAACGTAGATCATGTCCTGGTCTGTCTTTTACGTAGGTAATTAGTTTTTCAGAAGTACCTTTAGTTCTTCCTAATTTAACATCCATTTGTTGACACAATAATTTTACTAAATCTATATTTTGCCATTCATTAAATCCTCCTATATTATATGTTTCATGATTTTTACCTTCATGGAAAACTAAATCAATAGCCTCAGCATGATCCTCTACATATAACCAATCACGAGTATATTTTCCATCACCATAGACAGGTAGAGGTTTATTTTCAATAATATTATGGATAAATAACGGAATTAGCTTTTCAGGAAAATGATTAGGTCCATAGTTATTAGAGCAGTTCGTAATGACATAAGGTAAACCATAAGTTTCACCATAAGCTCTAACAAAATGATCTGAAGCCGCTTTTGAAGCTGAGTAAGGAGAATTAGGATCATAAGCAGTTGTTTCTGTAAATAAACCTGTTTCACCTAATGTTCCATAAACCTCATCAGTAGAAATATGATAAAAACGTTTGCCTTCCATATTATCATGCCAATGCTTTTTTGCAACGTTCAATAGATTCATGGTTCCTATAACATTAGTTTTCACAAAAGCCAAAGGATCTGTAATAGAACGATCCACATGAGATTCTGCTGCTAAATGTACGACACCATCAAAATTATGCTTTGTAAATAAGGCATCTAAAAAAGCTTCATCTAAGATATCGCCCTTGACAAAGGTGTAATTAGGCATATCCTCAATATCCTTAATATTTTCTAAGTTGCCCGCATACGTTAAAGCATCTAAATTAAAAATATGATATGTAGGATATTGGGTTACAAAGCGTCTTACGACATGAGAACCAATAAAACCAGCTCCTCCAGTAATAAGTATATGTTTCATCAACAACAAATTAGCGTTTCAATTATATAGTAATTGGCAAAATTAAACTTTATTTTTGGAAATTAAGGTTATTTTTGGATTAAGTGTTTGTGGTTTATGATTTATGCTTTTTTGTTTGTGGAGTTATTTGTAGATTTCAATGTACACTAGAATAGTAACATTTTGAAGTTGTACCAAAAAGATTTAAAACAAAGAAAAAAATCTCTAAGAAAAAACAATAAAAACATTATGCAACTCTGTTTAAATTTAACCGAAAATTTGCAAATTATTTAACACAAAGAGACAAGGCTTTAAAGACTCTCCAATTTATATTCCAAAAATCCGTTCTAATCTGCGTTTGACAAAGTCAATCCGTGCCATCCGCGTTCCTAAAAAACAAAAAAGCCCTGCAATAAGCAAGACTTCGTTAATATTATTTAAAAAACTATTAAAGTTTACCATCTACTCCACTACCTAATATCCCTTTAACATCATATAAAACACTCTTCTCTTTCTGTAAGGAAGGAATATCTAATTGTAAAAATTCTTTGTGAGCAACCCCTAATACAACTGCATCAAATTGTTGATTAGGAACTACAGTAGTGCTTAAAAGTTTATATTCATGTTGAACTTCTGCTGGATTAGCCCATGGATCGTAAGTAGTGACTTCGATACCATATTCTTCAAGTGAAGCTATTACATCTACAATTTTAGTATTACGCACATCTGGACAATTCTCTTTAAAAGTAATTCCTAGCATTAATAATTGTGCTCCATTTACAGTAACGCCTTTTTTAATCATGGCTTTGACTACTTGTGAGGCTACGTACTCGCCCATGCTATCATTCAAACGTCTTCCTGCTAAAATAATTTCAGGATGATAGCCTTTTTCTTGGGCTTTTTGAGCCAAATAATAAGGATCAACTCCAATACAGTGTCCTCCAACTAAGCCCGGTTTGAATGGTAAAAAATTCCATTTTGTACCAGCTGCTTCTAACACATCATGTGTATTGATGTCCAATAAATTAAATATTTTAGCTAACTCATTCACAAAAGCAATATTAATATCTCTTTGTGAATTTTCAATAACTTTGGCTGCTTCTGCTACTTTAATTGTTGGAGCCAAATGAGTACCTGCAGTGATTACGCTTTTGTATAAGTCATCTACTTTTTTTCCTATTGCTGGAGTTGAACCTGAAGTAACTTTTAATATTTTTTCAACCGTATGTTCTTTGTCTCCTGGATTAATTCGCTCTGGAGAATATCCTGCAAAGAAATCTACATTAAATTGCAAACCGCTAACTCGTTCTAAAACAGGAATACATTCCTCTTCTGTTACACCTGGATAAACGGTAGACTCATAAATAACTATATCACCTTTTTTCAATACCTTACCAACTGTTTCGCTAGATTTATACAAAGGGGTTAAATCAGGTCTGTTGTTTTTATCAACGGGTGTGGGAACAGTAACAATGTAGTAATTGCAACTTTTAATATCCTCTAAATTGGCTGAACAATATAAACCGTTGGTATCAGAAGGAGATTGAACCAAGACTTTTTGCAAAATATCATCTTCAACTTCAAGCGTATTGTCTTTCCCTGAGTTAAGTTCTTTAATTCTATTTTGATTGATATCAAAACCTATCACAGGATATTTTGTAGCAAATAATCTCGCTAAAGGTAATCCAACATAGCCCAGTCCTACAATTGCAATTTTTGTATTCATTTTATTTTATTTATTACGAACCTATTGTTTGATAAACAAACCCTATCTGTTCTAATTCTTTTTTATTTAATAAATTTCTTCCATCAAAAACGAAAGCAGGCTTTTGCATAGCATCATATATTTTTTGCCAATCGTATGTTTTAAATTCATCCCATTCGGTTAATATGGCAATGGCATGTGCATCCTTACAAGCTTCATAAGGATTATTAACTGTTTTTAAATCACTTCTATTCAATTGTGATGGTCTTGTTTCTAAATAATCTAAATCGTAATATATTTGTTCTTCTTTTACCTTTGGATCATAAACAACAACATTTGCTTGTTCCGCCAATAAATCATCTGCGACATAAATAGCAGCGGATTCTCTAGTATCATTGGTATCTTTTTTAAATGCCCAACCTAGAAAAGCTATTTTCTTTCCTGAAACTGTATTATATAGGGTTTTGATAATATTTTTAGCAAATCTTCTTTTTTGATGGTCGTTCATAATAATTACTTGTTCCCAATAATCTGCCACTTCATGCAATCCATAAGATTTAGCGATATACACTAAATTTAAGATGTCTTTTTGAAAACATGAACCTCCAAAACCAACTGAAGATTTCAAAAATTTTGAACCAATTCTACTGTCCATACCAATGGCTCTAGCTACTTCATTTACATCTGCTCCTGTTTTTTCACACAATTCAGACATGGCGTTTATAGAAGAAACTCGTTGAGCTAAAAAAGCATTGGCTGTTAATTTGGACAATTCTGAGGACCAAACATTAGTGGTTAAAATTTGCTCTTTAGGCACCCAATTAGCATAGATGTCAACCAAGGCTTGTATCGCTTTTTGTCCTTCATCACATGAGTCTCCTCCTATTAAAACTCTATCTGGAGCTAATAAATCTTCAACTGCTGTTCCTTCTGCTAAAAACTCAGGGTTAGATAGTATTTGAAACTGAACTCCATTACCAGTGTGGTCTAATATACTTTTAATAGCACTTGCCGTTCTAACTGGTAGAGTTGATTTTTCTACTACTATTTTATCAGATTTTGCTACTCGAGCAATTTGTCTAGCACATAATTCAATATATTTTAAGTCTGCTGCCATTCCTTTTCCAACACCATACGTTTTGGTTGGCGTGTTAACAGAAATAAAAATCATTTCTGCTTCTTCGATGGCTTTGTCAACTTCTGTGGAAAAAAATAAATTTCTACCTCTTGCTTCTTTTACTATGGCACTCAAACCTGGTTCATAAATAGGAATATTCTCCACATTAGGATCATTCCAAGCAGCAATTCTTTTCTCATTTAAATCAACAACTGTAACTTTAATGTTAGGACACTTTTGAGCAATAATAGCCATTGTTGGCCCTCCAACATAACCTGCTCCAATGCAACATATATTTTTAATCATTCTAATTTATTTTTTATCAGTAAACAATATTTTAATCTTTTTTATTTATATGCAAACTAAAGGCTTCAATAGCTTATTTAGTTTTTTATTTCAAATTCTTCCAATACCAAGCAACGGCTTCTTTTAATCCTTCTCGCATAGAATACTTTGGCTGATAGTCTAAAAGCTGTTTGGCTTTATCAATACTGGCTAAGGAATGCGGAATATCACCTGCTCTGTTTGGTCCGTAAACAATAGCTACATCTGCTATGGCAGGATCAAACTCAGACAAAAATTCTTTTAAATAATGCACTAAATCATTCAGGGTGGTTCTATATCCAAAAGCTGTATTATAAACCGTATTTATAGCCTCTGGATGATTTGCCAATAAGGCTTTTTCATTCATCTGAATAACATTGTCAATATAAGTAAAGTCTCTAGAGAATAAACCATCCCCATTAATAACTGGACTTTCGTGTTGAATCAACTGTGCTACAAATTTAGGAATTACTGCTGCATAAGCTCCATTAGGGTCTTGATTTCTTCCGAAAACATTAAAATAGCGCAAACCAATCGTTTCTAAACCATATGTATTACTAAAAATTGTTGCGTAAAGTTCATTTACATATTTAGTGATTGCATAAGGGGATAATGGTTTGCCAATAACATCCTCTACTTTAGGCAAACCTTTAGAATCACCATAAGTGGATGAGCTTGCTGCATAGACAAAACGTTTCACTTGAGCATCTCTGGAAGCTACTAACATATTCAAAAAACCTGAAACATTGACGTCATTAGATGTGATAGGATCATTAATAGAACGTGGTACACTACCCAATGCTGCTTGGTGTAAAACATAATCAACGCTTTGAACAGCTTTTTTACAAGTTTCCAAATCTCTAATATCTCCTTCTATCAAAGTAAAATTAGGATTAGTATTAAATTTTTCGATGTTATGTCGATGTCCTGTAGCAAAATTGTCCAAACAAACTACTTGATTATTATTAGCTAAAAAATATTCGCATAGATTGGATCCAATAAATCCAGCTCCACCAGTTATCACTATTTTTTTGCCTGTAATATTCATTATTGTTTTTTCTTAAATTTATTTAATAACCCTTTCTTTAGTGATGATTGCAAATAACCTTCTTCATAACTACCATAACCATAACCATAATTATAACCGTAACCATATTTAGATTTATTCTGAAAATCATTCAAAATGATACTTATATTATGTAACTCGCCTCTTTTATGCTTTTCATTAACCACAGATAGCATTCCTTTTTTTGTAACACTTTGTCTTACAATATAAAGTGTAGCATCACAATATTGTGCTAATTCTAAAGCGTCTGACACTAATCCTACTGGCGGTGTATCTAATATGATGTAATCGTAAATTTCTTTTAATTCTTCTATTAACTCATTCATAGAATCACTGATGATTAGTTCAGCAGGATTAGGTGGAATTGGTCCAGAAGTGATTACATCTAAATTAGGTATATGTGTGTGTTGAATAATTTCATTTAATTTTTTCTGTCCAATTAAATAGTTTACTGTACCCACATTGTTATCAATACTAAAATCATCAAATATTCTAGGTTTTCTTAAATCTAATCCTACAATAATTGTTTTTTTGTTACTCAACGCAAAAACGGTCGCTAAATTTACAGTACAAAAGGTTTTTCCTTCACCACCAATAGATGAGGTCAACATAACAATTTTTGAACCTTGAATTTTTTGCTTTTTATAAATAAATTGTAAGGAAGAACGAATGCCTCTAAATGACTCTGCTATGGCTGATTTAGGTTTGTCAAAAACGGCTAAGTTACCTATCTCTACATTTTTACCTATAACTCCTATTATTGGAATTTTAGTAAGTTTTTCAATGTCTTCGGTAGTGTTAATGGAGTTATCCATTAGTGTTTTAATAAAAATGATAATGAATGGAATTCCTAATCCAAGCAGTAGGGCTAAAATATAATTTACACCTGTTTTAGGACCTATCAAACCATCTCCAACATCTTTAGCAGGGTCAATAAATTCAATGTCTGAAAGATTTGAAGCTCTTATAATGTCTGCTTCAGCTCTTTTTTCTAGAAATGTGGTATAGATGTTATCTTTTAAGTTGAATTTTCTGGTGAACTTTATTAAATCTTGTTGTTGTTCTGGCAACTGGCTTATTGTTCCTTCAGCTGTATTGATGTTTTGTGACAACAAAGACAAGTCAATTTGTATGGCGCTTTTTGAACTGGCAATATTATTTAATAATACTTTTTTAACGGCATCCATCTCAACATCAAAATCCTGAAACATCTTATTGTTTTTAACCATATAGGCTTTCTCTGAACGCAACTTGGATAGTTCAATTAATCTTGAGACATTGGCAATAATATTAGGATCTTCAATTCCAGCTACAGTGGGTGCTGGCAATTTTGAATAATCATTGTTTTTTTCCAAATAATTTTTCAGTAAATTGTAATAGGCTATTTTTCGATTGACAATATCTTTTTGCACATCATATTCCGATAATTTTGAAGTTAAGGCTTCTCCACCACCTTCGAGCATATAAACATTTTTATCTCTTCTAAAGTTTTTTAGCTCTCCTTCTGCCTCATTCATTTGTTTTTCGACATCTACTAAGGTACTATCAATAAACTGTATGGTATTTGTAGCAAATTGATTTTTACTGTCTAACTGACGTTTTTTTAGTGTCTTTACGGTTGAATTAAGAAAATCTACTAATCTTGCCTTATTAGTTCCTGCTTTGGCAATTTTAATGATTGATCCTCCTTTTATATCCGCTTCAACATCTACGCTTTTATAATTGGCAACTGTGGCATTAAAATCAGAAAACTTGATAAAATATTCTTGTTTCAAATTATTAAGATTCATCAAATCTTGTGTCAGTTTGAAACTTAAAAAAGGGAGTTCTACTTTCTCATTGACTTTAAAGGTGTTGATATAATCTCCTGTAGGCACTTTAACTGTACTTCTTGTGTTATCTGCATAATGAAACAATTCAGCCGTAGGATTTTCAAATGTGGTTGATAGTTCAAACTCATTTTGATTGATGAATTTGATCTTTAACAGTTGATTGGCTAATTGTCCTTTATTTTCATCAATAACTACTATGAAAGGGGTTTCTCCATAAGCATCTATAAGATTATATTTTCCTTCTTTATAATAATTAATATAAAATTGAAGATTTCTAACTACAATTTCATTGTGTGATCTTGATTTTAATGTTGTGATGACAGTCTGCACTTTATCAGAAGTTCCTCCCCAATTGAAGACTAAACTTGTGTTGGACGAAAAAAGTTGGTTGTTTTCATCTTTAACCACAATTAAAGTTTCCATTCCATAAATTTTTTCTTTACGGATATTGACTTGATAAGCAACTGTAAAAGTTAAAATCAGACACAGCACAAACCACTTCCAATAACTTATTAGCTTGGATAAAAAGCCTTTAAAATCAAAGCTATTTTGTGTTTCTAATATCGTAAAGTCTTTTATATCTAACATATTTAATTTCTAAGCAATAAAATGGTAGTGGTAACTAAAGATAATGCTGTTATTATGGTTGCAATGGTTTGTGTACCTGTTGTACCTGTTCCCCAAGATTTTTGTTTGAGAGGTTTTACAATGATATAATCATTTGGCTGAATGTAAAAATTAGGAGAATTAACCACATTTGCATCTGTCAAATTCAAGGAAAACATTTCAAATCCGTGAGGTTGTTTTCTTAGTATTTGAACTTCTTTTCGATTTCCTGTCATGGCAATATCACCTGCATTGGCAATAGCTTCTAAAATAGTTACTTTTTCTTGAAATAATACTTGTGTACCAGGTCTTCCAATTTCTCCATTGATTGTATAATTAAAACCTGCTAATTTTACGGTGACAAATATTCTTGCTTCAGCTGTAAAATAGTCATCTGTTAATTTTTTTTCTATTGTTGTTCTAATTTCATCCAAGGTGAATCCCAACACATTTACTTCTCCTAAAACAGGAATTCTTATGTTTCCATGTTGATTTACATTATAACCAGAAAAATAAATTGTTTGTGCATTAGGCAACTGATTTTGCTGTGTTGAAGCATTAAACATATCAACCAGTTTTTGATCAAGGGCTTTTATGTTTATGCTTAATATATCGTTAACCTGAACTCTATAAGGTTTGGCATCAAATGGATTGATTGTGATTCCTTCGGGTGTATTGCCATAATCTTGTAAATAAATTAAGTCTTTATTAGGAATACAGGAAAACAAGGATGTGGCAACTACAAAAAGCACAAAAAATTTAAAAATTCTCATTCCATAGAAATTAGTTCGCAAATATAAACAAAACCTTTAAAAGTGGTAATAAATATAACAATATTAAACGGTTAAACGTTTTTAATAGACGCTTCAAATGGGATTCTGTGTAATAAACTTCTACCCAGTGTTATTTCGTCTGTGTATTCTAATTCATCTCCAATGGCAATACCTCTGGCAATGGTTGAAACATTTATGCCATAATCTTGTATTTGTTTATAGATGTAAAAATTAGTGGTATCGCCTTCCATAGTGGAACTTAAGGCAAAAATAATTTCTTTTATTTCTCCTACTCTAACCTTTTCTACAATGGGCATAATACTTAATTGCGAAGGACCAATGCCATCAATTGGTGAAATTCTTCCGCCTAAAACATGGTACAATCCTTTGTATAAACCTGTATTTTCAATTGCCATAACATCTCTAATGTCTTCAACCACACAAATAATTGTGTTATCTCTTTTTGGATTGGAGCAAATTTCACAAATATCATTATCGGATAAAGTGTTGCAATTGTTACAAAATTTTATTTCCTCACGCATATTTTGAAGAGCTTCTGCCAACGAATGGGTTTGCTCTTTAGGTTGTTTCAACAAATGAAGAACTAATCGCAAAGCGGTGCGCTTGCCTATTCCTGGTAGTTGAGCCATTTCATTAACGGCTTTTTCTAATTTTTTTGATGATAATTCCATACTCTACAAATATAGTTATTTCAACAAAAAATTTGAACTTAATTTTATTCTATTAATTTTGTAAAAAAACTGATTCTATGCAACCCATCTCGATACTAATTCTCATTGCAGCTTACTTTGCTGTTCTTATCTTATTTTCCTACTTCACTGGCAAAAAATCAGATTCTAGTAATGAAACCTTTTTCAAGGCAAACAAACAATCTCCATGGTATTTAGTGGCTTTTGGTATGATTGGAGCTTCTCTTTCTGGAGTAACTTTTATTTCTGTTCCAGGCAAAGTTGAAGCTGCTCAATTTGCTTATTTTCAAATTGTAATTGGGTATATTTTAGGTTATTTTGTAATTGGGACCGTACTTTTGCCTTTATATTACAAGTTGCAACTGACTTCTATTTACACGTATTTAGAGGAACGTTTTGGAACTTATTCTTATAAAACTGGTGCTTGGTTTTTTATAGTATCAAGAACTGTGGGTTCTAATTTAAGGCTTTTATTAGTTGCAGATGTGCTACAAACTTTAGTTTTTGAACCGCTTGGAATTCCATATTGGATTACGGTGACTTCAATTATATTTTTAATTTGGGTGTACACCTACAAATCGGGAATTAAAACAATTATTTGGACTGATACTTTGCAAACGCTATTCATGTTGGTTTCGGTAGTAATTTGTATTGTGGTTGTTTCTCAAGATTTGGGGCTTTCAATTACTTCCATTTCAGGTTATATTGCTGATAGTGATTTTTCTAAAACTATATTTTTAGACGATGTAAGTTCGCCTAAATACTTTTGGAAACAATTTTTCTCTGGTGCTTTTATTGCTATTGTGATGACTGGTTTAGACCAAGATATGATGCAAAAAAACTTGACGTGTAAAAGTTTAAAAGATGCTCAAAAAAATATGTTTTGGTTCACTATTGTTTTAACATTTGTGAACTTCTTATTTCTTGTGTTAGGCCTTTTATTTACTGAATATGCTCTAAAGAATGGTATTGATGCCCACAAGGATCAACTATTTGGCGTTTTAGCAAATAATTATTTAGGTGTTGTTGTAGCTTTTAGTTTTATTTTAGGACTGATTGCTGCTGCCTTTTCTTCTGCGGATAGTGCTTTGACATCTTTGACAACTTCATTTAGTATTGACATTTTAAATATCGAAAAAAGATATGAAGCTAAACAACAAATTGCTGTAAGAAAGAAGATTCACCTAGCATTTGTTTTGGTTTCCATTATTGTAATTCTTCTATTCAAATATGGTTTTAATGATGCAAGTATCATTGACAAAGTTCTCAAATTCGCTGGATTTACTTATGGTCCTTTGTTAGGATTATATGCTTTTGGACTATTTACTAAATGGAACATAAAAGATAAATTAGTCCCAATCGTGGCTCTTTTGGCAGTAACAATTTCGTTGTTGTTAAATGCTTATGGAGAAGCTTGGTTCAATTATACTTTTGGATTTGAAATCTTAATGGTAAATGGTTTTTTGACTTTCCTTGGATTAGTACTGATTCGTAGCCAACAAAACTAAGGTGCAAGCCTCTTCATGTTTAATGCCATTTGCTTTAAGCAATTGATAAAATTCTGGGTTTTCAGTGCCTGGATTGAAAAGTACTCTTTTAGGTTCTAAACTGATGATGTAATTGTAGTAATCTCTCTGTGCTATGGGATTCAAATACAATGAAACTGTATGAATCTTAGTTACTGGAATTGCTTTTGCCTGAATTTTAACTCCAGCTACTTCTCCAACTTTTTGTCCAACGGCAACTACGGTATGATTGTGGTTTACTAAACTAGTAACGGCTTTAAAACTATATCTTTCTGGGTTTGTTGATGCTCCTAAAACTAATGTCTTCTTCATTTTTATAAATTTTATGTAAAATTACGAATAAGCAAATTATAAATATTTCATAACCGTTGTTTTTAACTTTAATTTTATAATTAATTTTAAAACAAAAATGCTTTTCAACATTTCTCATAATGATAAAAAAACAAAGAAAATCATCAATGATTTAGTGGGAAATCCCTTTGGAATTTTAGAGAATTTTAAACTAAAAGGTATTGGTTCTCCTAGACTAAACATAATAAAGACAAGTCAAGATATAGCCTTGATACTAAACAAAACCAATGTTTTAAAATTTGCTAATATTGAATTGCGTCCAAAAGGAATCATCATTGGTTTTCAATCTCAACTTGAAGTTTTTGCTTTGGTAATTCCGTTTTACAAACTTGTTATTTTTAAACCCGGAAACAGCATTACTTTTCATATTGACCAGCATTTTATAAGCATTGATACTTCTAAAAACACCAAAAATATAATGGCTTTTATGACTAAAATTGATGTGCAAAAAGCAAAACAGTCTTACGAATTCATAAATTAATCTTTTATTAAAATAAAATAAAAACATTTTATAGTACATTTGTAAAAAAAACAAATGGAAGTATTTGTACTCTTATTTGCTGCTTTGTTTTCTGTCTTAAATCCTATTGGAACCATACCCATATTTGTAGGATTGACAGATGGTTACACTAAAGCAGAACTTTCAAAAACATCTTTGTGGACTGCCATTAATGTGTTTATCATATTGATGATTGCTTTTTTTATAGGCCAATATGTTTTGTCTTTTTTTGGAATTACTATAACTGCTTTACGAATTGCTGGTGGAATCTTAATTACAAATTCAGGTTTTGCTTTATTGAATGGAAAATTCAGCAAGAATAAGGGAATTAATAAAAAAGTAGAGGAAGAAGCTCAAGAAAGAAGTGATATTGCTCTAACTCCATTAGCTATGCCTATGTTAGCTGGTCCAGGTTCAATGTCGTTATTGATTGCTTTTTACCAAGAACATAATACTACTAAAGAAATTATTTGGTCTTGCATTGCTATTTTAGTAGTTGCCATTGTAATTTTTTTAATTTTAAGAAGTGCTTATTATTTGTCAAGACTTTTAGGTTCTGCGGGAATTGTAGCCATTTCTAGAATCGTAGGTTTTTTAACGATTGCTATCGGAATACAATATATAATTAGTGCTATTTTGAGCATCGTTAGAGGTATTTAAACAATTCCTAAAATTTAGCCAACTAAATACAAGCATTTCTTTTTTTCTTAACTTTAAGAAAATTTATCGAAATGCGAATACTTCTCACCGGTGCAAATGGTTATGTTGGCAAAAGACTTCTGCCCGAATTGTTAAATAACGGTCATGATGTTGTTTGCTGTGTTAGAAATAAAAACAGACTCGGTTTAGATCAGGCTACTCTTGCTAAAATTACCATTTGGGAAATAGACTTTTTAGATCAACCTATTCTTGAAAATCTTCCTGAAAAATTTGATGTAGCCTTTTTTTTAATTCATTCGATGACTTCTTCAACCGATAAATTTGATGAATTAGAAACCAAAGCTGCTGCAAATTTCAACATCTATTTGAATACCATTGGTGTAAAACAAGTTATCTATTTGAGTGGAATTGTAAACCAATCTTCTCTTTCAAAACACTTGCAGTCTAGATTAAATGTTGAAGAAATTTTGTATCAAGGGAATTTTAAAACAACTGTTTTGAGAGCAGCCATTATTGTAGGTTCAGGGAGTTCTTCTTTTGAAATTATTAGAGATTTATGCGAAAAACTTCCTGTGATGATAACGCCAAAATGGGTTTTAACAAAATCGCAACCCATAGCCATTCGCGATGTAATTCAATATTTAATTGGTGTGATGTTGAATGAAAAATGCTATGATGACTCTTTTGATATTGGTGGTCCAAATGTTATTACTTACAAACAAATGATGTTGCTTTACGCCAAAACTCGTAAAATCAGATTATGGATTTTTACTTTACCTGTAATGACTCCAAAACTTTCATCGTATTGGTTGTATTTTGTAACCTCAACGTCTTATAAATTAGCCATAAACCTTGTAGATAGCATGAAAATGGAAGTGGTTTGCAAAGATAATCGCTTGCAAAAAATTTTAAACATCAACCCTATTTCTTATGTGGATGCTATAAAACTTGCCTTTCTAAAAATCGAACAAAATTTAGTGGTTTCCAGTTGGAAAGACAGTTTAGTAAGTGGAAGATTTAAAAAGGAACTAATAGGTTATGTGCAAGTACCTACTTATGGTTGTTTGAAAGATGAAAAATCTATAAAAGTTGAAAATACTGCTGAAGTTATAGAAAACATTTGGTCGATTGGCGGAGCAAAGGGTTGGTATTATGGCAATTGGATGTGGGAAATTAGAGGTTTTATGGATAAATTAGTAGGTGGTGTTGGTTTGCAAAGAGGTAGAACTCATGTCAATGAAATAAATGTGGGAGATTCTTTAGATTTTTGGAGGGTTTTATTGGCTGATAAAACTGAAAAACGATTACTTCTTTTTGCAGAAATGCGTTTGCCTGGTGAAGCATGGTTAGAATTCAGAATTGATGAAAATAATGTTCTTCATCAAATTGCTACTTTTAGACCTAAAGGATTATTGGGTAGATTGTATTGGTATAGTTTAGTGCCTTTTCACTATTTTATTTTTGGTGGAATGATTCGGAATATTGCTAAAATGACTTAAATAAATTCAAAAAAACTCCAAATTCCAGATTTGAATTGAAATTTGGAGTTTCTTTTTTATTCTACAAAGCCTACCGCTACAGTATTATTAGTTTGTTGGTCAATCAATATAAAAGCTCCGTTTTGTTTGTTTTGTGAAAATTTATCTAAATAAATTGGATTAGCCAATCGCAATTTAACTGTGGCAATGTCATTTAATTTAATTTCTGCTGTTTGATGGTTTTCTAAAGGTGTTTCTGGTTTTATTAAATTTATAATTTCTTGCACTTTACCTACTTGGATTCTGGAACCTGCTTGAATGTAATATTTAGCTGAAGTATTCAAAGGTTTTTCATCTAACCAAACTATTTTTGATTGAAGTTCTTTTTCAAATAAGAATTCTTTTTGTTCTTTAACAAACATCATTCCTCTACTAATATCAATATCTTCTTTTAGTCTAATTTGAATTGAATCGCTTTCTTGAGCTTCTTTTAAAAGTGTTTTGAACTTTCTAATTTCAACAACTTCTGCTTTTTTCGCTGAAGGTAAAACAAAAAGTTCATCTCCTATTTTAATATTTCCAGAGTTGATTCTTCCTGCATACGAGCGATAATCTACAAACTCTTTGTTTTGCACATGATAAACTTGTTGTACATCCATTCTAAAATCTGAGGAAACTAAAGTGTCTTTTTCAAATGAATGTAGTACTTCAGACAATGTTTCATTGGAATACCAAGGCATTTCTTTTGATTTAAAAACGACATTATCTCCTTTTAAAGAGCTAATTGGAATGATAGCAATTTTTTGGTTTAAAGGTTCTAATTGTTGAATCATTTTATTGATTTCAATTGAAATTTTCAAGAAAACATCTTCGCTATAATCAACTAAATCCATTTTATTGATACAGAAAACAACAGATTCTAATCGCAATAATCTACTGATAAAATAATGACGATGTGTTTGTTCTAGTAATCCTTTTCTAGCATCAATTAAAATTATAGATAAATCTGAATTTGAAGCTCCAGTTACCATATTTCTGGTATATTCAATATGTCCAGGACTGTCGGCAATAATAAATTTTCTTGTTTCTGAAGAAAAATAAATGTGTGCTACATCAATGGTTATGCCTTGTTCCCTTTCTGCAATTAGTCCGTCTGTAATCACAGAGAAATCTAGATCGTTTAGCCCTTTTTCTTTTGTTTTTTGTCTGATTAATTCTTCTTGTTCAATAGTAAGTGCGTTGTTATCATTTAAAAATCGACCTATTAAGGTGCTTTTTCCATCATCTACACTTCCTGCTGTGTTTATTTTAAGTAGTTTCATAATTAAAAATAACCTCCTTTTTTTCGTTGTTCTAATGCGGCTTCTGATCTTTTATCGTCTATTCTTGCTCCTCTTTCGGATGACTTTGAAGTTTTATTTTCATACATAATATCATCAATTGTTGCAGCTACTGAAGGTAATGCAGCAGTACAGGTCATGTCTCCAACAGTTCTAAATCGCACTTGATTTTCTACGATTTCATCTGTTTCTACAATGTTTAAAAATTCTGAATAGGCTAAAACTGCTCCATCGCGTTTTACTAATTTTCTGGTATGGGAAAAATAGATGGATGGTAATTCTAGTGCTTCTTGTTTGATGTAGCTCCAAACATCTTCTTCTGTCCAATTACTTATTGGAAAGGCTCTGACATTTTCTCCAAAATTGATTTTTCCATTCAAAATAGTAAACATTTCTGGTCTTTGTTTTTTGGCATCCCATTGGCCAAAATCGTCTCTTACTGAAAAAATTCGTTCTTTAGCTCTAGATTTTTCTTCATCTCTTCTAGCTCCGCCAATACAAGCATCGAATCCGAATTCTTCAATAGCATCTAAAAGTGTTACGGTTTGCAAGGCATTTCGACTTGCGTATTTGCCTGTTTCTTCTTGTACTTTATTGTCATTTATACTGTCTTGAACATAACGCACAATTAATTCTACATCTAATTCTTTGATTAATTTATCTCTAAAGGTTATGGTTTCAGGGAAATTATGTCCTGTATCAATATGCATAAATGTAAACGGAATTTTTGCAGGATAAAATGCTTTTTGTGCCAATCTTGCTACCGTAATTGAGTCTTTTCCTCCTGAAAACAATAACACTGGTTTTTGAAATTGAGCGGCAATTTCTCTTAAGATATAAATGCTTTCGTTTTCTAATTCTTCTAAATGATTTCGCATATTTTCATTTATTTATTGTTATCTATGTGTACATGAAGTCCACATTCTTTTTTACCATTTTCCCACCACCATCTGCCTGCTCTGAAATCTTCGTTTTTTTCAATAGGTCTTGTGCATGGAGCGCATCCAATACTTAGGTATCCTTTTTTATATAATGTGTTGATTGGAATTTTATTTGTTTCGACTAAGTCTTCCAATTTTGCCAAACTAAACTTTAACAGTGGATTGAATTTGATTAAATTATTATCGCTATCCCATTCTAAAAATTGCATACTTTCTCTATTTTGAGATTGTTCAGCTCGGAGCCCAGTTATCCAAACATTTGTATTTTGAAGAGCTCGTTGCAAAGGTTTTACTTTCCTAACAAAACAACATTGTTTTCTACTTTCTATGCTATTGTAAAAACCATTAATTCCGTCTTTTGAAATATAATTTTGAACGTCTTTTTCTTCTGGATAAAATACCTGAATATCTATCTCAGGATATTTGGATTGTGTTTTTTGAAAGACTTCATAGGTTTCATTGAATTGTCTTCCTGTGTCTAAAGTAAAAACCTCAACTTTATCATGATGTGAACTCAAAAAATGAGTTAGTACTTGATCTTCTATTCCAAAAGAAGTGGAGAATTTTATTTTTCCTTTTAAATTGTTGACTACAAATTGAATGCTTTCTTCTAAAGTCAGTTCTTGTAGTTGTGTATTATATTTTTCTAAATTGTCTTTTATTTTGTCCATTTTGTCCAGGCTTTTTCATGTAAAAAATATAGAACCATTTTTGAGAAAACCTCAAAACCTCCTATTGACAAAGCGACCACAACCTTTCCTGTTAAAAAGTAAGAAATAATTATGGTATCTATTGTACCCACAATTCTCCATGTCACAGCTTTGTAAGCTGCTATTTTTGATTCTTTGCTTATTGGTGTTTTAATAGGTCTTAATATATCTAAAATCATAGAATTTAATTTTATTTTTCAAATATACTATTAGTCTATCGATTTAGTAGACTATTTTAACAAAAAAATATTAAAAATTCGCTAAATCTGCTAAAGATTTGTTTTCCAAAACATTAAGAACGTTATCTCTAACTTGAATTAATAATTTATTTAGAGAACAGGCTTCTTCATCAGGACAATCTACACACTTTTCATAAAAATTAAGGCTTACACATGGTAATAGTGCAATGGGGCCATCTAAAAAACGAATAATATTTGCTACGGAAATATCTTTAGGATCTTTGAGTAGATAATAGCCTCCTCCTTTACCTTTTTTTGAGCCTAGTAAACCATACTTTTTTAAATCTAGTAAGATGGTTTCAAGGAATTTTTTTGAAATATTTTCTTTTTCTGAAATTTCAGAAATGAGAACAGGCATTAATTTATCTTGTTTAGCAATATAAATCAATGCCTTAATTCCATATTTTGTTTTTCTGGATAGCATATTAGTTTTTTGGTAAAAATATTTCAGCCATCATACAACGTGCACTTCCACCACCACAAGCTTCAATCGTATCTAAACTTGAACTTAAAATAGTGGCGTGTTTTTCAAGTTTTGCTATTTGTTCTGCTGTTAAACTTTCGTGTGCTGATTTGCTCATTACCAAGTAATTTTTATCATCAGTACCTTTTAATTGCAGCATATTTCCAGCGAAATTATTTACTTGTTCTTCTGTGATTAGAATGATTTCTTTTCCATCTTCTTTTAAGCTTTGTAATACTTGTTTTCTCTCGCTTTTATCATCAATACAGTCTGCACAAATAACAACAAATGTTTCGCCTAAACACATCATCACATTGGTATGATAAATCAATTTTCTTTCGCCATCAACCGTTTGATAGGCTTCAAAAATAATTGGCCCCATGTCAAAATCTTCACAAAACTCAATCATTAATTCTTCTTCTGCTCTTGGTGATAAGGCGCAATAGGCTTTTCCGTTAGCTCTATCTAACAGAAGACTTCCTGTTCCTTCTAGAAAAATACCGTCTTCTTCTGCTGAAGTGTAGTCAACAACATCATTTAATTGGAAACCTTTTTCTTCCAATAAATCTAAAATATCTTCTCTTCTTTCGGCACGACGATTTTCGGCAAACATAGGATAAAGGGCTACATCTCCATTTTCGTGAAAAGAAATCCAGTTGTTAGGAAAAACGCTGTCTGGTGTATCTGGATCTAGAGTATCATCTACAACTGTTACATCAATACCAACCATTTTGAGTTTTTGTACGAAAGTATCAAACTCTTCTTGTGCTTTGGCGTTTACATTTTCTGGAGTTAATCCGTCTAAAACTTTTTGGTAATAATTATTTACGGCTGTTTGTTCGTTCATGCGAAATGCTACTGGACGAATCATCAGTATGGAATTTGTGGTTTGTTTCATATTTTTATTTGTTGTCAGTTATCTGTTGTTTTTGTTTTTGTTTATATATAGTAAAAATCATGACTTCCATTTATTTTCAACGTATCTTATAAAATTGAATATTTTTGCTCCCAAATTATCATAATCTATGATATATCTTTCTATATCAGGTATTAATTCTTTATATAAATGATTAATTTTTATTAAATGTCCTTTTGTTTCTAAACAACTTGAATGTGAAAAAACTAAAAATCTAATAAAATCAGCTTTGTAACGATTTCTGCCATAACCTTCAACAATATTAGAATTTACCGAATCTGAAGAACGTCTTATTTGACTACCCAACTTATATAACTCATATTTTGGCAAAAGTAATGAAGCTGGATGAATCTCATAAAATAATGCTAAGCTAATTTTGTATATATCTAAATCTTGATAACTGCTCATTTCTAAACAATTTATTTAATACATTACTGACAACCGACAACTGACAACTTTTCTATTCTCTAATTAACGGTAAAGTTGAACATCTTAGCAATCCTTCTTGTTTGGCAATTTCTGCGTATGGAATTTCTTCTACTGTGAAACCTTGTGCTCTCAACCAAGTATTTAATCTTGTGAAGTTTTTTTCTGAAACTACTACATCTGGTGCAATAGAGAATACATTTGAATTCATGTGATACATTTCATCTCGTGTGATGTGAAAAAGATTTTCTTTTCCAAAAAGGTTGACTAAATACATATAATCGGCTTCTTCACGGAAACCGCTTTTGTAAATTATTCCTTTGTCTTTTCCTACAGGCTGAAAACAGCAATCTAAATGTAGAGCATTATCGCGAGCTTCAATTTTTGACTTTACTAAATCAAACTCTTTTACGATTTTGTGTGGGAATAATTCTTTTATATAATTTACACCTGCCATGTTTGTTCTTGCAGTGATGTAATCTTTATAATCTGAGCCTTTGTATGTTCCAATGAAAATATAATCATTCCATAACATTACATCGCCACCTTCAATATGCACTTCTTCTGGTGGTCGAACTACTTTTTTAGGATCAATCTGGTCAATAACGTATTGAATCGCATCTAATTCTCTTTCTCTATCAGGAAGGATATTGGCTTTCACAAAAACATCATCAATAACAAAACCTATATCTCTGGTGAAAATTTGGTTGTAGTTTTCAATCATTTCTGGTCTAAAAACTTGTACATCATACTTTTGAAAAACTTGGTTAAAAGCTTCCATTTCTTTCACCATATCTTCTTCAATAGGGTAAGTTCCTGCAATGATGTGTTCTAATGATTTGGGGTCATAAGCCTCTTCTACTGTTGGAGTTGGTCCATTACTTATTGCTGAACCTAATACTACTGCTTTTAATCTTGACGATTCGTTTTTTACATTTAATTGTAACATACATTTGCTTTTTGGCATTATGCAAAGATAAAAAAGAGCAGGTGTTTTTAACGATAAAAAAGTAGAATTATAATAGGTTAACTATAAAATAATATTTTTATTTAAATCTTTTCTATACATTTGATTTACAAAAAATTAAAAACAAATTAATTATGGGAATTTCAAATTTTTTTAGTTCACTTTTTGGTAAAGCCAAAGGAACTGCTGAAAACATTAGTGAGAAAGTTGAAGATATAGCTGAAAATGCTATTGACAAAGCTACGGAAGTGGCTGGTGATTTAAAAGAAAAAGCTTCTAAATTAGTAGATGACGCTTCTGGAAAACTTGATGAAATGGGTGTTAGTGAAAAAGTTTCGGGTTTTGTGGATGCTGCCAAAGAAAAATTGGAAGATGCTTCAGAATGGGTTGAAGAAAAAGCAGTTGATGCCAAAGAGGCTGCCTCTAATTTTGCTGCAAAAGCAGAAGATAAAATAGATGAATTGAGAGGTAAAAAAGAAAACTTTGAAGAAGCAGATTAATTCTTTTCTAAATAAAAAAATCCCATTTCTTGTTCTAGAAACGGGATTTTTTGTTTTTACCTGTCTTTAACTTCTTTGAAAGGTCTTAAGTTATATCCTGTATAAACTTGTCTTGGTCTTCCAATTGGTTCTTTGTTTAAACGCATTTCTTTCCATTGTGCAATCCAACCTGGCAAACGTCCGATAGCAAACAGAACGGTAAACATTCCTACTGGAATTCCCATAGCACGATAAATAATTCCTGAATAGAAATCTACATTTGGATATAAATTTCTTGATTTGAAGTATTCGTCTTCTAAAGCTACTTTTTCTAATTGTTTTGCAATATCTAATAATGGATCGTCTACTCCTAAAGCTGATAAAACATCATCTGCTGCTTTTTTAATGATTGTTGCTCTTGGATCGAAGTTTTTATATACTCTATGACCAAATCCCATTAAACGGAATGGATCGTCTTTATCTTTTGCTTTTAAGACAAATTTAGCAACATCTCCTCCATTGTTGTGGATTTCTTCTAACATTTCTAAAACGGCTTGGTTTGCACCACCGTGTAATGGTCCCCATAGTGCAGAAACTCCCGCAGAAATTGATGCAAATAAACCAGCATGTGAAGAACCTACAATTCTTACTGTTGAAGTAGAACAGTTTTGTTCGTGATCAGCATGAAGAATGAATAATTTATCTAATGCGTCTATTACTTTTTTATCGAATTTGTATGGTGCAGTTGGCAATTCAAACATCATTCTCATGAAGTTTTCTACATATCCTTTAGTATTATCGTAGTAATTTAAAGGATAGCCCATAGTTTTTCTGTATGTCCAAGTTGCAATTACTAGAAATTTTGCCATTGTTTTACAAACAGCTTCATACATTTCTTTTTCATTGTGAGGATTAACAGCTTTTGGGTTAAAAGCGGTTAAAGCACTTGTAAGTGAAGCTAAAACACCCATTGGATGAGCCGTTTTAGGAAATCCATCAATGATGTTTTTCATTTCTTCATTGACTAACGTATATTTTCTAATATCGTTTTCAAACTTTTCTAATTCTGCTTTTGTTGGTAATTCTCCAAAAATCAGCAAAAAGGATACTTCTAAGAAATCCGCTTTGTCTGCTAATTCTTCAATGGAATATCCTCTATAACGAAGAATTCCTTCTTCTCCATCTAAAAAGGTAATTTCACTTTTACATGAACCTGTATTTTTATACCCTGGATCTATTGTTATTGCACCTGTTGCACCACGTAAAGTCTCTACTTCAATAGCAACTTCATTTTCAGTTCCTACAATTACTGGGAACTCATATTTTTTTCCATCTAATTCTAATGTAGCCGTTTTTGACATAATTTTGTTAGGGTTTTAAGACTTGAATTTTTATCAATTCCACAAAATTACTGAATTACTTGTTAACTTAAAAAGAAATTTACCTTACATTTCGTTAATTATTGTATAAAATTGCAAAGTTGGTATATATTTCAATTTTTTTTCGCACTTAAATCAATTGATTATTGAAAATTTGATTATTAAAAAAAACCTGTAAAAGATTTGAATCTCTTACAGGTGAAAAAATATTAACAAACAAAACTTTTTACTCTTTAACTAGCTTTTCAACTTTTTGGCCATTTTCTGTTTTAATCATCATAAAATAAATACCGTTAGTTAAACCAAAAACATCTATTGTTTCATTTTCAACGCTCCTTATTTTTTTCTGAATAATTCTTCCTTGGACATCATATATTTCAACAGATTTTATAGTGCTATTAGCCTTTATGTTTACAATATCATTAGTTGGATTTGGGTAAATCCCCACAGAATTATCAATTGTTACTACTGCATTACTTAATACTTGGAATGTGGTGTTGGCAAAATTTGTCTCAATTGGGAAATTGTAATCAAAATAAATATCTGCTTTTTTAGAAACCATATCACTAATTACAAGATCTTCTTTTGTTCTTATTTTTAGTAATATATTTCCATGACCTCCTGTATCTAAATTTATAGTTTGAAAAATAAATTCAATTATATCTCCATTAATTCTTGTAGTAACATTGTGAGAAGCTTCTAACAATCTTAGTGTATTTATGTCAAAATCAGCTGGATTTATAGTGGTTTTTACAACTATGTTTTCTGCTTGATAGGTTCCTGTATTCTCAAAATTAATCACATAATGAAGGTATTGACCAATGTATGATGGACTGACTACGTTGCCTTCAATACAAGTAATATCATTTGGATCATAAGAACCTACAACGGTTTGATTGAAATCAAAATTGTTATCATTCCAGTTATCATCTGTTGTAACATCTATAAAGGCATTGAAAGCTAAAATATCTCCATTATTAACTGCTGGAATTTCCTGAGGTGAATTTACATTCAGCGTGATTGTTATACTTCCTGATTGAAATGGAACTAATCCTGGCATAAACCAATTCATCATTCCACTACCTGCATTTGTTGGCGTAACTGATGAAGAAACTAAATCTAATAGTGCATCATTGTATGTAAAGTTTACATATCCATCAACAATTTGATTTCCTTTGTTCTTGTAAACAATTTTATATACTGCATCAAAACCTGGTCTTGCTGGAACTAAAGGTACAATTACGATTTCTAAATCTGAATGTACTCCATTTGCACTAATACAGAAGTTTTGTGTTGTTGTTGTATTATCAATAACTGGAATAGTTACAGCTGCTGGACTTGGTGTAATGTTAAAATAGGTTGGTTCTTCTAAATTAGGCACTAATTCAAAAACTCCTTGTTGACTTGCAAATAGTGCATAGTTTCCTATACTATTGGTAAAAACAGAAGAGTTAGTGGTTATTCCATTTAGATTAACTGCTAATCCTAAGAACTGAACTGGAATATCGTTGACATCGCATCCGTTGTTATTAGTATCAAATTGAGCTATACCTGAAACTGTATTAAAATCTCCATTTGGTGTAAATGAACAATAAGTATTGGCAATAGGATTTGGTGTTGTAAAGAAATATTCATAGGTATCATTCTCATCCACACATATATATTGTTGTGTATTATTTATATTTCCAGATGATAAACTTATATCTAAATTGGTATAACCATTCTTAAGATTTATATAATTTAAATTGACATTGTTGTTTACAGAAAGATCTAAAATATTGCTCAGTGGCAAATTATTTGGCTCATTTTCAAATGCAATTGTTGAAAAATCAACGCTTGTTAAGTTGTTATTTTGAGCTTCAACTCTGTATAAAAAGGGTAAATTATTTAATTGTAAATCTGTTAATTGATTAAAACCAATTTGTAAAGTTCTTAGATTTTTATCTTGTATTTGAAAACTTGTAATAGAATTATAAAAAGCAACAATGGATGCAATTTGTTGATTGGTATCTAAATTTAGACTTGTTAGTTGGTTATTTCTAATCACAAGGCTTGTTAAATTAGGACATTGTGTTAAATCAATTGATGATAGTAGATTGTAACTACAATTTAGAATTTCTAGATTAGGACAATTTGTCAAAACTAAATTTGCTATTTGAGCATTAGTTGCATAATAATATTCTAATTGCGGGCATACGCTCAAATCAACGGTAGTAATTTGATTATAGCTACTTCTTAACCATTTAAGATTAACAAAAGCCTCCAAACCTTGTAAACTTTGTATTCCACCATTTACATTTATTGTTCCATCAACATTCATATACACGATAGCTTGAGCTTCTGAAAACTGAATTTCACCATCTTGATTAGTATCTACTTTTGAAAAAACATTAGGAGTAGCGGAACTATTTGGATTAACATTTGAAGCTATATTATTTGTTACATCGGCAGCCAATAACTTTGCTTTAAAGTTAGTATCTGGTATAAAAACTATGTTATCTAAAGCTACAATCAAATCAAAATTAGTTATTGAATAACAACCTGATGTTGCATCTTCTACTCTAACATAAATGGTTTGAGGGTTTGTAGTATTTGTAAAAGCCGTTGGATTTGCTATTGCATTAGTTCCAGATTCTGCATCTACTTGAGTATTAAAATGTATCAAACTAACAGAAAAAGGGTCAATTCCATTTAATATACTCGCGTTTTTTGAAGTTAAATCAAAAGTGGCAACTCCAACTACTGGGTTTTGGTAAACTGTTAAATTTGAAGGTTGAACGATATTTGGTGATAAACCTACAATCAAATCAAAATTAGCAGTTGCATAGTTTGTTGAATTAGCAATTTCTTCTACTCTTACATAAATAGTTTGAGGGTTTGTAGTATTAGAATAACTGAATTCATTTACAATTGCAGCAACATTATTTTGCGCATCAATTAAAGTGTTAAAATATTTTACATCATACAAACTAGGATTCAATCCATTTAATGTTTGTGCTTCATTTGTTGTCAAATCAAAAACTTCAAATCCATCTCCATTTCCATCACAAGCAAATAAATTACTTGGTTGTGCAATGGGTGGTTGCGCATATAAAGTTCCTGTTATAAAAAGTAGTGCTAGTAGAATTTGTTTCATGACTTTATTATTTTGTATAAATTTAATATCGATTTTTTTATTTTTTATAAGTTAATGAGTAAACAAGTGTTTTGATTTAGAATTCGAAGCCTTTGTTTAGATTCTGAAACAAGTTCAGAATGACAGATTCTGGTTTTTAAATAGTTTTCAAAATTTCTTGCAAACGTTCTTTTTTTCTTTGTGAAATTGGTAAATGACTTTCATCTGCCATAATCACATAACCTCCATCTTTTTTGATATAGGATTTTAAAAAATTCAAATTAATTAGATGTGATTGATGTATTCTTTCAAATCCGTGTTCGGTTAGTAATTCTTCATATTCTTTTAATGTTTTAGAAATGAGTACTGGTTTATTGTTTTTGATGTAAAACTTGGTATAATTATCTTCACTTTCACATCTAATAATATCGCTAATTTCAAATAAGTGAATACCATCTGAAGTGGAAAGCGCTATTCTTTTAAAATTATCCACTTTCTTTCTTATGTTTTCTAACAGCAAATCAATGTGTGCATAATCATTTGTTTTTTGTAAAACTGATTCGATTTTTACAATCACTTTTTGCAATTCGTCAGGATCAACAGGCTTCAATAAAAAATCTAATGCACTAAATCGGAAGGCTTTTATAGCATATTGTTCGTGAGCTGTAATGAAAACAATATTCGATTTTATAGTTCCATTCTTAGCAGCTAATTGTTCTAAAATATCAAAACCTGTTCCGTCATTTAATTGAATATCTAAAAAAACAACTTGTGGTTTTAAAGTATTTATGACTTCAATACCTGACAAGACGCTATCTGCTTCTCCAATGATTTTTATATTGGTTGCAAATCGTTCTAACAAACCTTTCATCCCTTCTCTAAGGTTTTGGTCATCATCAATTAATACTGCTGTAATCATTTTTTAGTGATAAGTTGTTAGTGAATGGTTTTATTGTTTGTTACTCACTAATTACTAGTTATTAAATATATTGTAAAGGTAATTCTAAAATTACTCTTGTTCCTTTTGTTGTGCTATTTTCAACTATTTCTTCAATTTCAATGGTAGCTTTTTTGGATGTTGATGAGGCAATCATTTCTAAACGTTTTTTGATGATGTCTAAAGCCATTGATTTATGTGCTATAACTGAATTTTCTTTGTTTTGTTTGGATTGATTAATTCCAATTCCATCGTCTAAAATAGTACAAACTAGAGAATTTTCTTTTATTGAAAAGTCGATTGTAACATTTCCCACTTCTTTTTTAGGTATAACTCCATGAATTATAGCATTTTCCACAAAAGGTTGAATAATTAGAGGAGGAAGAGCAACATCATCTTCAATCTCGGGACTTTTTCGGATGTTAAAATTGAATTTGTGATTAAATCGCAGTTGCTCTAGCTCCAAATAATTTTGCAAACTTTCAATTTCTTTGTCTATTGGGATTAAAGATTCTTTGGAATACTCTAATGTGAGACGCATTAATTTTGAAAATTTTGACAAATATTTTATTGCTGAATCTGTTCCGTTTTGTACTATGAAGCTAGAAATTGAACCTAAGCAATTGAATACAAAGTGTGGATTCATTTGTAAATGCAAAGCTTTTTGTTCGTATTCGGCTAATTCTTTTTGAAGTGTTAATGTCTTTTTTAATTGTGTTCTGTTGTAAATTAGGAAGCCTATTCCAAAAAGCAATAATGCAATTAATCCTCCAAATAATAGTTTTAGTTTAGAACTTTTAGCTTCTTCTTTTAGCAATAATTCTCTCTTATTATTCTCTTCTTTTTGAAGTAATTCCTTTTTTTCAAATTCATAATTCAAGGATGCTTCAACTGATTTTCGGATATTTTCTTCGTTGGTTAAGCTATCTTTTGCCACACTATATTTTTGAAAATATTCTAAGGCTAAAGCTGCATTTCCTTTTTTCGAATAAATTTCACTCAATAATTTTTGTGAAACTGCTTTTTGTTCTAATACATTAATTTCTGAGGCTAGTTTCAATGCTTGATTGGCATTTTCCAATGCTTCGTCTAATTGGTTTTTTGCAGTATAAAATTGTCCTAAAAAAATATATGTATCTGCTAATCCAAATTTATCATCAATACTTTGAAAAGTAGTAATGGCATTTTTCCAATTTAAAACAGCTTCATTGTCTTGATTTTTCTCTTTATAATACAATCCTACATTGTTATACCATTCTCCTAATGCTCTTGGGTTTGGGTATTTCTCTAAAGCTTTTTTGGCCAAAGTATAATAATCATTGGCTTTATCGAAACTTTTTTGTTTTAAGTAAATATTTGCTATGTTGGTTAAAGTAATTCCAACATTTGCATCTTTTAATTTCTCTTGAATTTTCTGAGCTTTGATAAAATATTCTAAGGCTTTAAAATCTGCATTTTGGGATTTGTAAACTACACCTATGTTATTGTAAAGTTTAGAACATTTGCTTTCATCGTTTAAACTTTCGTAAATTTTTACAGATTTCAGGTAGAATTGTAATGCTTTGCTATAATTGCTTTGTTCTGAAAAGACAATTCCCATGCTTCCATAAGCTTTAGCTAAACCTTGAGCAATTTCTTTTTTGGAGGTTGAAGTGGTACTTTCTTCAAAAATTTCTTTGGCTAAAATGAAATTATCTAGTGCTTTTTTATAATCTCCTAGTATAATATTTGCTGTTCCAATATTTGAATAAGCACTTCCTTCTTCAATTTTATAATTGATTTTTTGGGCTAATTGTAAGGCTTGATTTCCATATTCTACCATTTTATTTGGGTCAGAATATTTATATTGATCCGCAATTGCATTTAGAGCTATGGTTTTATCTATATCGTTTTTTGCATTTTTAAGTTCATTTTGCAAGCTATCCATCACTTTATCTTGTGCTTGAATAATTATTGAGATGAATAAAAATGAATATAAAAGTATTTTATTTTTCATATATGTAGAATATATTTTTTAAAGGTCATATATGGTATCGCTTTTATCAATTTGTTTTAGGCGATTTCATTTATTTATAATTGATAAACAAATGTAGCATTTACTTTTTAGGAAATTACAGTGATTTAGAATTTGAGTGTTTTGGGTGAGAATTTGAGAAAAAATGAAACCCTTCTAGAGTTTGAAACTTTAGAAGGGTTTAGATGCTGAAACAAGTTCAGTATGAAAATATTTTCTTATCTCTGTTTAAAAGCTCTCATTCCTGGGAAATAAGCTACATCAGCTAATTCTTCTTCAATTCTTAACAATTGGTTGTATTTTGCCATTCTATCTGAACGTGAAGCTGAACCTGTTTTAATTTGCCCACAGTTTAGAGCTACAGCTAAATCTGCAATTGTATTGTCTTCTGTTTCTCCTGAGCGGTGACTCATTACTGAAGTATAACCTGCATTGTGTGCCATATTTACAGCAGCAATGGTTTCAGATAAAGTTCCTATTTGGTTTACTTTAATTAATATTGAATTCGCAGTGTCGTTAGCAATTCCTTTCGCTAATCTTTCAACGTTTGTAACGAATAAATCGTCTCCTACTAATTGCACTTTGTCTCCCACTAATTCTGTTAAAGTTTTCCAACCAGCCCAGTCGTTTTCGTCCATTCCATCTTCAATAGATATGATAGGATATTTTGTGGTTAATGCTGCTAAATATTCAGCTTGTTCTTGTGAAGTTCTAACTTTTCCTGAAGCTCCTTCAAACTTTGTATAATCGTATTTTCCGTCCACGTAGAATTCTGCTGCAGCACAATCTAAAGCAATCATTACATCATCCCCAAAAGTGTAACCAGCATTTTCTACTGCTAATTTGATAGAATCTAAAGCATCTTCTGTTCCACCTGCTAAATTTGGTGCAAAACCACCTTCATCACCAACTGCTGTTGATAGATTTCTATCGTGTAATACTTTTTTAAGGTTATGGAAAATTTCTGTTCCCATTTGCATAGCATGTGTAAAGTTTTTTGCTTTAACAGGCATAATCATGAATTCTTGAAAAGCAATTGGAGCATCAGAATGTGAACCTCCATTGATGATATTCATCATTGGAACTGGCAGAGTGTTTGCAGAAACTCCACCTACATATCTATATAAAGGCATTCCTAATTCGTTTGCTGCTGCTTTTGCAACGGCTAAAGAAACTCCTAAAATAGCATTGGCTCCTAAATTTGATTTATTAGGTGTACCATCTAACTCAATCATCATTTTATCAATGGCATTTTGCTCAAAAACAGACATTCCTACTACTTCTGCTGCAATAGTTGTGTTTACGTTTTCAACTGCTTTAGAAACTCCTTTTCCCATGTAGGCTTTTCCTCCATCACGAAGTTCAACGGCTTCATGTTCTCCAGTTGAAGCACCACTTGGCACAGCTGCTCTTCCTAAAATTCCGTTTTCTGTAATTACATCAACTTCTACTGTTGGATTTCCGCGAGAATCTAATATTTGTCTTGCGTGTACTTTGATAATTATGCTCATTTTTAATGATTTTTTAAAATTCTATAAACAAATTTAAACATTCTATATTTTAAACCCGAAAAAACTTATAAACGATAACGTTTTAGTGAAAAAGCTCTTTTATTTTATTAGGAGCGAATGGCTTGGGCTTTATTTAGCTACCATTTTCCTGCTGTCCGTTCTATCTCGTCCCAAAAGACGAGATGCCACTCCCATCAGGGCTAGATGATTTATCTTATACCTTTTGTAAGGTTTGGGATTTTATATTTTCAATAAAAGTATCAAACAAATATTGAGAATCATGTGGTCCTGGACTAGCTTCTGGATGATATTGTACGGAAAAACAGTTTTTAGATTTCATTCGCATTCCAGCTACAGTTTCGTCATTTAAATGTAAATGCGTGATTTCCATGTCTGGATGTTGTTCTAACTCTTCTTTATTTACAGCAAACCCGTGATTTTGCGAAGTAATTTCGCCTTTGCCTGTCAATAGGTTTTTTACAGGATGGTTAATTCCTCTGTGACCGTTGAACATTTTATAAGTCGAAATTCCATTGGCTAAAGCTATTACTTGATGTCCTAAACAAATACCAAATAAAGGTTTGTTGTTGGCAATAATTTCTTTAGCTGTATTTTGGGCTTGATGTAATGGTTCTGGATCACCTGGTCCATTCGATAAGAAATAACCATCTGGATTGAAACTGCTTAAATCTTTATAAGAAGCATCAAAAGGGAATACTTTAATATAACAATCTCTTTTGGCTAGGTTTCTTAAAATATTGGTTTTTATTCCTAAATCTAAAGCTGAAATTTTATAAGTTGCATTTTCATCACCATAGAAATATGGCTCTTTAGTAGAAACTTTAGAAGCTAATTCTAAACCTTTCATGTTTGGCACATTAGCTAATTGTGCTTTTAAATCTTCAATTGAAGTTCCGTCTGTTGAAATAACTGCATTTTGCGCTCCGTTATCTCTAATGTAACTAACTAAAGCTCTTGTGTCTACGTCTGAAACGGCAACTATATTTTGTTTTTCAAAATAGTCATACAAACTTTCAGCAGCATCTGGTCGGGAATAATTGAAACTAAAGTTTTTACAAATTAAACCTGCTATTTTTACGCCGTTTGATTCTACTTCGTTCACATTAACACCATAATTTCCAATATGAGGATTGGTTGTTACCATGATTTGTCCGAAATAAGAAGGGTCTGTAAAAATTTCTTGATATCCGCTCATTCCTGTATTGAAACAAACTTCTCCAAAAGTTGTACCGCTAATTCCAATAGATTTTCCGTGAAAGACCGTTCCATCTGCTAATAAAACGATGGCTTTTTGTTTTGTAGTATATTGCATTTGTTGTGTGTTGTTTTGCAAATTTAGTATAATTCTTTTTTCTAAAAAAATAAGTTTATAAACAATCAAATGGATTCTCTTTTAGCCCTGATGGGAATGGCATCTCGTCTTTTGGGACGAGATAGAATGGACAGCAGGAATTACATAACTAAATAAAACCCAAGCCTTGATGCTCTAAAAAATAAAACCAAAAAAAAAGGATAAACTAGTAATTAGCTTATCCTTTTTTGTATTTATGAACTGATATTCATTATTCAGCTGCTTTTTCAGTAGATTCTTCAGAAGAAGTTTCAGGAGCAGGAGTTTCTGCAACAGGAGCTTCGGTAGTTGTTTCAGCTTTTTTAGCTTTTCCACCACGACGGCTTCTTCCTTTTTTCTCTTCTTTTTTACCTCCGTTGTACAATTCATTGAAGTCAACTAACTCAATCATTGCCATATCAGCGTTATCTCCTAAACGATTACCCAATTTGATGATACGTGTGTATCCTCCTGGACGATCTCCAACTTTAGCAGCTACTTCTCTGAATAGTTCAGTTACAGCATATTTGTCTCTTAAATAAGCGAAACAAATACGACGATTGTGAGTTGTGTCTTCTTTTGATTTTGTTACTAACGGCTCAACAAACTGTTTTAAAGCTTTTGCTTTAGCAACTGTTGTGTTGATACGTTTGTGTTCTATAAGTGAACAAGCCATATTTGCAAGCAAAGCTGCTCTATGTCCTTTTTGTCTACTTAAATGATTGAATTTTTTTCCGTGTCTCATGACTTGTTATTTAACCTTCATCTTGCTACTATCCGCTTTGGAGAGCAAAATATGAAGTAATTTATTCTTTGTCTAATTTATATTTTGCTAAATCCATACCGAAAGTAAGACCTTTTACAGCGACTAATTCGTCTAATTCTGTTAAAGATTTTTTACCAAAGTTACGGAACTTCATTAAGTCGTTTTTGTTAAAAGAAACTAAGTCACCTAGAGTGTCAACTTCTGCTGCTTTTAAACAATTTAAAGCTCTTACAGATAAATCCATGTCCACAAGTTTAGTTTTTAACAACTGTCTCATGTGTAATGATTCTTCATCATATGATTCTGTTTGAGCAATTTCATCAGCCTCAAGTGTAATTCTTTCATCAGAAAACAACATAAAGTGGTGAATCAACGTTTTAGCTGCTTCGGTTAATGCATCTTTTGGATTGATAGAACCGTCAGTTTGGATTTCAAAAACTAACTTTTCATAGTCTGTTTTTTGTTCCACACGGAAGTTTTCAATTGAATACTTAACGTTTTTTACTGGTGTGTAAATAGAGTCTGTATATATTGTACCAATTGGTGCATTTGCTTTTTTGTTTTCTTCTGCTGGAACATAACCTCTACCTTTTTCGATAGATAATTCCATATTGATTGATGTTTTGCTATCAAGGTTGCAGATAACTAAATCTGGGTTTAAGATTTGAAAACCTGAGATGAATTTTTGAAAATCACCCGCAGTTAACACTTCTTTACCTGATAAAGACATTGAAACAGATTCGTTATCGATATCTTCAATTTGACGTTTGAAACGTACTTGTTTAAGATTAAGGATAATTTCTGTAACATCTTCAACTACACCAGGAATAGTAGAGAACTCATGTTCTACACCTTCTATTCTAACTGATGTTATTGCAAAACCTTCTAATGCAGAAAGTAAAACTCTTCTAAGTGCATTACCAACAGTCAATCCGTAACCAGGTTCTAAAGGTCTGAATTCAAACTTACCTTCAAAATCGGTTGAATCGATCATGATAACTTTATCGGGTTTCTGAAAATTAAATACTGCCATAATTCGACTAATGTGTATTTTTATTTGTTATACAACTCTACGATTAGTTGCTCTTTAATATTTTCTGGAATTTGAAGTCTTTGAGGAACTGACACGAAAGTACCTTCTTTGGTATCGTTGTTCCAAGTAATCCACTCATAAACTTGAGATGCATTAGATAACGAACGATCGATAGCTTCAAGAGATTTAGATTTTTCACGAACAGCTACTTTGTCACCAGGTTTAAGGTGATAAGAAGGGATGTTTACTAATTCTCCATTTACAGTAATGTGTCTGTGAGAAACGATTTGACGTGCACCTCTACGAGAAGGAGCAATACCCATTCTGTAAACTACATTGTCTAATCTTGCTTCACACAATTGTAAAAGAATTTCACCTGTAACTCCAGAAGCTGCAGATGCTTTTTCAAATAAATTTCTGAATTGTTTTTCTAAAATACCATAAGTATATTTAGCTTTTTGCTTTTCCATTAATTGGATTGCGTATTCAGATTTTTTTCCTCTTCTTTTAGACATTCCATGTTGTCCTGGAGGATAATTTCTTTTTTCGAAGGCTTTGTCTTCTCCGAATATTGCTTCGCCAAATTTACGAGCAATTTTAGTTTTTGGACCAGTATATCTTGCCATTTCTAATTGTTTAAGATAGAGATTATGAATTCAGGTCTAATCCTTCGATAATCGTAATTCTATCTTGGTTATACTTATTAATTATTTTTTAAGAGTGCAAATATAGTAAAATATTTGATTAAACTCTTCTTCTTTTTGGAGGACGACATCCATTATGAGGCATTGGTGTTACATCAATAATTTCAGTAACTTCAATTCCACCATTATGTAATGATCTAATTGCAGATTCTCTACCGTTACCTGGTCCTTTAACGTAAACTTTTACTTTTTTAAGACCAGCATCAAGAGCTACTTTAGTACAATCTTCTGCTGCCATTTGAGCTGCGTATGGAGTATTCTTTTTAGAACCTCTAAAGCCCATTTTACCAGCTGAAGACCAAGAAATAACTTCACCTTTCTTGTTTGTTAAAGAAATAATGATGTTGTTAAAAGTTGCACTAATATGAGCTTCTCCTGTAGATTCAACGATAACTTTACGTTTTTTTGTAGTTGCCTTAGCCATATTACTTACTTATTATTTAGTTGCTTTTTTCTTGTTAGCAACAGTTTTTCTTTTACCTTTTCTAGTTCTAGAGTTGTTTTTAGTTCTTTGACCTCTTAAAGGAAGACCCGCTCTATGACGAATTCCTCTTTGACATCCGATATCCATTAAACGTTTGATGTTTAATTGAACTTCTGAACGTAATTCACCTTCAATTTTGAAATAAGAAACGGCATCACGAATTGCTCCGATTTCGTCATCATTCCAATCTGAAACTTTCTTATCTTCACTAACTTGAGCTTTTTCTAAAATCTCTTTAGCTCTGCTTTTACCTATACCGAAAATGTATGTTAAAGCAATAATTCCTCTCTTTTGTTTAGGTATATCTACCCCTGCTATTCTTGCCATAATTATCCTTGTCTTTGTTTAAATCTAGGATTCTTTTTGTTGATTACGTATAATCTGCCTTTTCTGCGTACAATAATACACTCGGCACTTCTTTTTTTAACTGATGCTCTTACTTTCATGCTATTAGATTTAGTATCTATATGTGATTCTTGCTTTTGACAAATCGTAAGGACTCATTTCTAGTTTCACTTTATCACCAGGTAATAATTTGATGTAATGCATACGCATTTTTCCAGAGATGTGAGCAATTACAATGTGCCCGTTTTCTAATTCTACTCGAAACATAGCATTTGATAATGCTTCAATTATTGTTCCGTCTTGTTCTATTGCTGATTGTTTTGCCATAAAATTAAGCTACTGCTTTTCTGTTTTTACCACTTTTCATCAACCCATCATAATGTTTATTCAATAAATAAGAATTTATTTGTTGAATAGTATCAATTGCAACTCCTACCATAATTAATAACGATGTACCTCCATAGAAATATCCCCATGAACCTTGAACACCTAATAAACTAACTGCTATAGCTGGGAACACAGCAATAAAAGCAAGATAAAGTGAACCTGGAAAAGTTATTAAAGACATGATTTTATCTAAAAAGTCTGAAGTTTCAGCTCCTGGTTTAATACCTGGAATAAAACCACCACTTCTTTTTAAATCATCTGCCATTTTATTAGTTGGAATTGTAATCGCGGTATAGAAATAAGTAAATACAACAATTAATAGTGCAAATACTAAATTATATACTAATCCAAAAGGATCTTTAAACATTGTAGCGATTGATTGTGCACCTTCTGATTGTGACAACCCAGCAAGTGCAGCTGGAATAAACATAATTGCTTGTGCAAAAATGATTGGCATTACACCTGATGCGTTTAATTTTAATGGAATAAACTGTCTGTCTCCTCCACCCATTAAATCTTGTTCAAAATCACCAGAAACTGTTCTACGTGCGTATTGAACTTGGATTTTACGTACGGCCATTACTAATAATATACAAGCTACAATTACTAATAACCATATAATGATTTCAATTACTATCATAAGTGCTCCACCATTTGCTTGAGATGTTCTTGAAGCAATCTCTTGCATGAATGCTTGAGGCATTCTGGCGATAATTCCCACCATAATTAATAATGAAATACCATTTCCAATACCTTTATCAGTAATTTTTTCTCCTAACCACATGGCAAAAATAGTACCTGTAACTAAGATTAAAACAGCTGAGAATAAAAATTGGAAGGAGTTAAATCCTAATAAAAATGCATCAGGAGGAAGTGTAGAATAAAGATTATAAATATATCCAGGACCTTGAACTAAAGTAATTGCAATAGTTAACCATCTTGTGATTTGATTTATCTTTTTTCTTCCACTTTCACCATCTTTTTGAAGTTTTTGTAAGTAAGGAACGGCAATTCCCATCAATTGAACAACAATCGAAGCAGAAATATACGGCATAATTCCTAAAGCAAAAATAGATGCTTGAGAGAAAGCCCCACCTGTAAAAACGTCAATTAACCAACCAATACCTTGATCGGTTTGGTCGGTTAAATTAGCTAGTTTAGTAGCGTCGATACCTGGAAGGGTAACTTGTGCACCAAATCGATACACTAATAATAACCCAAGAGTTAACAGAATTCTGTTTTTCAACTCTTCTATTTTCCAAACATTGACTAAAGAATCTATAAATTTCTTCATTTTACTATACTATATTGTTATAAAATCACTACTTCTCCACCAGCAGCTTCGATAGCAGCTTTTGCAGTAGCAGTAAATTTGTGTCCACTCACTTTAAGCTTAGCTTTTAATTCGCCTCTACCTAAAATTTTAACTAACTCGTTTTTTGTTGCTAATCTTGCATCAACTAAAGCTGTAAAATCTACAGTATCAGTTACTACTCCATTATCAACTAACAATTGAAGCGTATCAAGATTAACTCCTTGATATTCTTTTCTGTTAATATTTTTAAATCCGAACTTAGGAACACGTCTTTGAAGTGGCATTTGCCCTCCTTCAAAACCAATTTTCTTAGAATAACCAGAACGAGATTTTGCTCCTTTGTGTCCACGAGATGCGGTACCACCTTTACCAGAACCTTCTCCTCTACCTAATCTTTTGTTTTGGTTGTGCGTTGAACCTTCCGCTGGTTGTAAATTACTTAAATTCATAACTGTATATGTTATTTAGTTTCAACAGAAACTAAGTGTTTTACTTTGTTTACCATTCCAAGGATAGCTTGGTTGTCATCATGCTCAACAACTTGTCCCATTTTTTTTAGACCTAAAGCGATCAATGTCTTCTTTTGTGTTAGAGGACAATTGATTTTGCTTTTTACTTGTTTTACTAATATTTTTGCCATTTTTCCTTGAATTATTAACCTTTAAATACTTTTTCTAAAGATATTCCTCTTTGTTTTGCAACTGTGTAAGCGCTTCTCATTTGCAATAATGCATCAAAAGTAGCTTTTACAACATTGTGAGGGTTTGATGAACCTTGAGATTTTGATAATACATCATGAATACCAACTGACTCAAGCACCGCACGTACTGCACCACCTGCAATAACTCCCGTACCATGAGAAGCTGGGATTAAGAATACTCTTGCTCCACCAAATTTACCTTTTTGTTCGTGAGGTACTGATTGTCCTTGTAGAGGAATTCTAACTAAGTTTTTCTTTGCATCTTCTACTGCTTTTGCAATAGCTTCTGAAACATCTTTAGATTTTCCTGAACCATGACCTACTACACCATTTTCATCACCTACTACTACAATTGCAGAAAAACCAAATGCTCTACCACCTTTTGTAACTTTAGTAACACGATTAACATTCACCAAACGGTCTTTTAAATCAAGTCCTCCTGGTTTTACTAGTTCTACGTTTTTATAGTTATTATACATAATATCTTAGAATTTAAGTCCAGCCTCTCTTGCGCCTTCAGCTAATGATTTAACACGTCCGTGGTATAAATATCCACCTCTATCAAAAGAGATTGTTGAAATACCAGCTTTAAGAGCTTTTTCAGCTACCAACTTACCTACTGCATTAGCAGTTTCAATATTTGTTCCTTTAGTAACATCTTTATCTCTTGAAGATGCTGCTACTAATGTAACACCGTTCACATCATCTATGATTTGAGCATAGATTTCTTTATTAGATCTAAAAACAGCTAGTCTAGGTTGAGAAGCAGTACCGCTCACAATCTTTCTAATTCTGAATTTTATTCTTTGTCTTCTTTCCGTTTTTGTTAATGACATAGTCTTAAATTTTAAGCTGATTTACCTGCTTTTCTTCTTAATACTTCACCTACAAACTTAATTCCTTTTCCTTTGTAAGGTTCAGGTTTACGAAAAGCTCTGATTTTAGCAGCAACTTGACCTAATAATTGTTTGTCAAATGATGATAATTTTACTATAGGATTTTTACCTTTCTCTGATATTGTTTCTACAGTTACTTCAGAAACTACTTCAAGTACAATGTTGTGAGAGAACCCTAAAGCTAAATCAAGTTTTTGACCTTGATTAGATGCTCTATATCCTACCCCTACTAACTCTAGTTGTTTTGAAAAACCTTCAGAAACACCAACAATCATGTTGTTAATCAAAGAACGATATAGTCCGTGTTTCGCTCTCTCGTCTTTATGATCTGATGAACGTTCAACGATAACTTGGTTATCTTCTATTTTTACCGTTACATCAGAAAATTCTTGAGTAAGCTCGCCTAATTTTCCTTTTACTGTAACCACAGCGTCTTTAACATCTACTGTTACTCCTGCTGGAATTGCAATTGGATTTTTACCTATTCTTGACATTTTTCTTTTATATTAGTATACGTAACAAATTACTTCTCCACCCACGTTTAATTGTTTTGCCATTTTTCCTGTCATCAAACCTTTTGATGTAGAAACGATTGCAATACCTAATCCGTTAAGAATTCTTGGAATCTCTGAAGAACCTGAATATTTACGTAAACCTGGTTTACTAATTCTTTGAATATCTTTAATTACAGATTCTTTTGTTTCTTTATCGTACTTAAGTGCGATTTTGATAGTACCTTGAACAGTATTATCTTCGAATTTGTAACTTAAAATATAACCTTGGTCAAATAAAATCTTAGTGATTTCTTTTTTAAGGTTTGATGCTGGAATTTCAACCACTTTGTGATTAGCTCTCACAGCATTTCTAACTCGCGTTAGGTAATCCGCTATTGGATCTGTATACATATCTGTATTGAATTACGGTTATGGTTTTCAAAAGGTACTCACCAGTTGAACCTTTAACCAGTTAAAATTATTTTTTGGATTGCAAAAGTACAAACTTTTTGCGAGATTACCAAGATGCTTTTTTAACACCTGGAATTAATCCTTGATTAGCCATTTCACGGAATGTAACACGAGAAAGACCGAATTGACGCATATACCCTCTTGGTCTTCCTGTTAATTTACAACGATTGTGTAAACGAACTGGAGATGCATTTTTAGGTAATTTTTGCAATGCTTCATAATCACCAGCTTTTTTTAAAGCTTTTCTTTTTTCAGCATATTTTTCAACTGTTGCTTCTCTTTTTACCTCGCGGGCTTTCATTGATTCTTTAGCCATATCTTAGTTCTTTTTAAAAGGTAATCCTAGTTCTGCTAATAATGATTTTGCTTCTTTATCTGTGTTTGCAGATGTAACAAAAGTGATATCAAAACCTGAAATTTTGTTTACTTTATCTATATCAATTTCTGGGAAAATGATTTGTTCCAAAACTCCTAAGTTATAATTACCTCTTCCATCAAATCCTTCAGATTTAATTCCGCTAAAATCTCTTACACGTGGTAAAGCTGAAGTTACAAGTCTATCTAAAAACTCATACATTCTTTCTCCACGTAAAGTTACTTTAGCACCAATTGGCATACCTTTTCTTAATTTAAAAGACGCAACGTCTTTTTTAGAAATTGTAGCAACTGCTTGTTGTCCAGTAATTTTAGTCATTTCTTCTACAGCATAATCTACTAATTTCTTATCAGATACGGCTGCTCCAACTCCACGGCTTACAACAATCTTTTCAAGTTTAGGAACTTGCATAACATTTTTGTAACCGAATTCTTCTGTAAGTGCAGCAATTACTCTGCTCTTATATTCTTCTTTTAGTCTAGGTATATAAGCCATCACTATAATACTTGATTAGATTTTTTTGAGAATCTCACTTTCTTATCTCCTTCTTGTTTGTAACCAACTTTAGTCGTTTCTTTTGACTTAGGGTCGATTAATGACAAGTTTGAAATATGAATAGCTGCTTCTTTCTTAACGATTCCTCCTTGTGGATTAGCTGCACTAGGTTTAGTATGTTTTGAAACCATATTTACACCTTCAACAATCGCTTTATTTTTCTCACGTTGAATAGTTAAAATTTTACCTTCTTCACCTTTGTGATCTCCAGCAATAACTCTAACTAAATCTCCTGATTTTACTTTTAATTTTGTCATCATTTTTAGAATTAAAGCACTTCTGGTGCTAATGATACAATTTTCATGAATTGTTTTTCACGAAGTTCTCTGGCAACCGGACCAAAAACACGAGTTCCTCTCATTTCACCTGCAGCGTTTAACAATACACATGCGTTATCGTCAAAACGAATATAAGATCCATCAGCTCTTCTCACTTCTTTTTTGGTACGTACAACAACTGCAGTTGATACAGCTCCTTTTTTTACGTTTCCGTTAGGAGTAGCATCTTTAATAGAAACTACAATTTTATCACCTACAGAGGCATAACGACGTTTCGTTCCTCCTAATACACGGATAGTCAAAACTTCTTTTGCTCCTGTATTGTCTGCTACTTTTAATCTTGATTCTTGTTGTACCATAATTATTTAGCTCTTTCAATGATTTCAACTAATCTCCAACATTTTAATTTACTCATAGGTCTTGTTTCCATGATCTTTACAGTATCTCCAATGTTACAGTCGTTTGTTTCGTCGTGTGCAACGTATTTTTTAGTTTTTAACACGAACTTACCGTATAATGGGTGTTTTACTCTTCTAGTTTCAGAAACAACAATCGATTTTGTCATTTTGTTGCTAGTAACAACCCCAATTCTCTCTTTTCTTAAATTTCTTTTTTCCATCTTTCAGCAGTGTACAATTATTGTAACTTTTTAGTCAATTCAGTAGTAACTCTTGCAACAGATCTTCTTAAAGCTCTTAGTTGTAATGGATTCTCAATTGGAGAAATCGCGTGAGCATTCTTTAGGTCAGCGTATGTTTTCTTTAACTGGCTAAGTTTTTCTTGTAACTCAGTTGCTGATAGACTTATAATTTCTGATTGTTTCATAATAAATTTTGATTATGCTTCAAAGTCTCTTGCAACAACAAACTTAGTTTTCACTGGAAGTTTTTGTGCTGCTAAACGTAAAGCTTCTTTTGCAACTGATAGTGGAACACCACCAACTTCAAACATTATTTTTCCAGGTTTAACAACTGCAGCCCAATATTCAACTGCACCTTTACCTTTACCCATACGTACCTCTAAAGGTTTTTTAGTGATAGGTTTGTCTGGAAATATTTTAATCCATAATTGTCCTTCTCTTTTCATGAAACGAGTTGCAGCAATACGCGCAGCTTCGATTTGACGTGAAGTTAAGAACATTCCTTTTTCGTGTACAGATTTAATACCAAACATTCCATTTGAAAGTTCATGACCTCTACCAGAGTTCCCTTTCATTCTACCTTTTTGTACCTTACGGTATTTTGTTCTTTTAGGCTGTAACATTTTTTCTTTAGTTTAAATAATTACTTTCTTTTGCTTTTGTTTGGTCTACCATCTCTTTTTGGAGAAGATCCTGTAGTTTTAGACTGTTTTTTGTCCATACCTACTAACGGAGAAAGATCTCTTTTACCATAAACCTCACCTTTCATTATCCACACTTTGATACCCATTCTACCATAAGTAGTATGTGCTTCAGCTAATGAATAATCAATATCAGCTCTGAAAGTTGACAAAGGAATTCTACCTTCTTTGAATTGCTCAGAACGTGCCATTTCAGCTCCATTTAAACGACCAGAAATTAAAACTTTAATTCCTTCTGCATTCATTCTCATAGCTGCTGCAATAGCCATTTTGATTGCTCTTCTGTAAGAAATTCTATTCTCAATTTGACGTGCGATACTTGCTCCTACTAAAAAGGCATCAAGTTCTGGTCTTTTGATTTCGAAAATGTTGATTTGAACTTCTTTGTCAGTAATTTTCTTAAGTTCCTCTTTTAACTTGTCTACCTCTTGTCCACCTTTTCCGATAATGATACCAGGTCTAGCTGTAGTGATAGTAACGGTTACAAGTTTTAAAGTTCTCTCGATAATTATTTTTGATACACTAGCTTTTGATAAACGAGCGTGGATATACTTTCTGATTTTATAATCTTCAGCGATTTTGTCGCCATAATCATTTCCACCGTACCAGTTTGAGTCCCACCCTCTGATGATACCAAGTCTATTTCCTATTGGATTTGTCTTTTGTCCCATACTGTTTATTAATTGCTTTGTGTGTTATCTAATTGTCCTAACACGATTGTAACGTGATTAGAACGTTTTCTTATTCTGTGTGCACGACCTTGAGGTGCTGGACGAAGTCTTTTTAACATCGCACCACCATCTACTCTAATCTCTTTTACAAATAAACCTGCATCTTCAATACTAGCTTCACTATTTTTTTGTGTCCAGTTATTAATAGCTGATAACAATAGTTTTTCTAATTTTCTTGAAGCTTCTTTAGTACTAAATCTTAAAACATTAAGAGCTAGTTCTACTTTTTGACCTCTTACCATATCCGCAACTAAGCGCATTTTTCTAGGTGAAGTAGGGCAGTTATTTAATTTGGCAAAAGCTATAGACTTATTAGCCTCTTTTCTTGCATCTGCTGTTTCTCTTTTACGAACTCCCATTGCTTCTTATTTTTTACCTTTATTTTTTGCACCTGCATGACCTCTAAAAGATCTTGTTGGTGAAAATTCTCCTAATTTATGTCCTACCATGTTCTCAGTAACATATACTGGAACAAATTGACGACCATTGTGAACTGCTATAGTTTGTCCAACAAAATCTGGAGTAATCATTGATGCTCTAGACCAAGTCTTAACAACACCTTTATTACCTCCTTCAATATTAGCTTGAACTTTTTTCTCTAACTTATAATGTACAAATGGTCCTTTTTTTAATGAACGTGCCATGTCTATCTAATTATTTCTTTCTGCGTTCAACAATATACTTATTACTCGGGTTAACCTTAGAACGAGTTCTATAACCTTTAGCTGGTAAACCTTTTCTTGAACGTGGATGACCTCCTGAAGAGCGTCCTTCTCCACCTCCCATTGGGTGATCAACTGGGTTCATAGCTACTGGTCTAGTTCTTGGTCTTCTACCTAACCATCTTGATCTACCTGCTTTACCAGATACGATTAATTGGTGATCAGAGTTCGAAACCGCTCCAATTGTTGCTGAACAAGTCAACAAGATTAATCTTGTTTCTCCTGAAGGCATTTTAATTGTAGCATATTTTCCATCTCTTGCCATCAATTGAGCGAAAGTACCTGCCGAACGAGCAATAACTGCTCCTTGACCTGGTCTTAATTCAATACATGATATTACTGTTCCTAGAGGAATTTTACTTAAAAGTAAAGTGTTTCCAATTTCTGGAGATGCATCTGGTCCTGAAACTACTGTTTGCCCAACTTGTAAACCATTTTGAGCAATTACATAAGTTTTTTCTCCATCAACATAAGCAAGCAATGAAATGAATGCTGAACGATTTGGATCGTATTCGATTGTTTTAACTGTAGCAGGAATTCCATGCTTAGTTCTTTTAAAATCAATCATACGATATTTTTGCTTATGACCACCACCTGTGTAACGCATGGTCATTTTTCCTTGACTATTTCTACCTCCTGAACGTTTTTTCGGAACTAATAATGCGCGTTCCGGCTTATCAGTTGTAATAGTGTCAAAGCTATTTACAACTCTAAATCGCTGTCCTGGGGTAATAGGTTTTAATTTTCTAACTGACATTTTCTTTTATTAGATATTATTATAAAAGTCTATTGCTTCTCCTTCTTTCAGTTGTACAACTGCTTTTTTATAAGCATTTGTTTTACCAACGATTAAACCACTCTTAGTGTATTTAACCGATCTATCAGATCTGTAATTCATTGTGTTAACATTTTCAACTGTAACTCCATAAGAAGCTTCAATAGCATTCTTAATTTGGATTTTATTAGCTTTTTTGTCAACCACAAAACCAAAACGGTTAAAAATTTCACCGTCTTTTGTCATTTTTTCAGTAATGATAGGTTTAATTATAACATTCATACCTTCTTATTTACTTAAATTAGTTTCAATTTCTTCTAGCGAACTCTCCATTAAGACTAACTTATTAGTATTTAAAATACCATAAGTGCTTAATTCAGAGGTAGTTATAACGCTAGATGCTTTTAAATTGCGTGACGACAAATATACATTTTTATTTGACTCACCCAACACAAATAGAGATTTTTTATTATCTAACCCTAAAGCTTTCAAAACGTTAATGAAATTTTTAGTGTTTGGAGTTTCAAAATTGAAGTCTTCAACTACTACTAAATTTTCTTCTTTTGCTTTGATTGAAAAGGCAGATTTTCTTGCTAAACGTTTCAAAGATTTATTCAATTTGAATGAATAACTTCTTGGTCTAGGTCCAAATACTGTTCCTCCTCCTTTAAACAATGGGTTTTTAGCACTACCAGCTCTGGCAGTTCCAGTTCCTTTTTGTTTCTTAATCTTACGAGTACTTCCAGCAACTTCAGCTCTTTCTTTAGCTTTGTGCGTTCCTTGTCTTTGATTAGCTAAATATTGCTTAACATCAAGGTATACTGCGTGATTATTTGGTTCAATTGCGAAAACTGAGTCAGAAAGTTGTACTTTTCTACCCGTTTCTTTTCCGTTTACATCTAATACTTTTACTTCCATTACTTCTGAATGATTACGTAAGAGTTTTTATGTCCTGGCACACATCCTTTTACTACTAAAAGGTTTTTGTCAGCTACAACTTTTAAAACTCTAAGATTTTGAACTGTTACGTTATCTGTTCCCATTCTTCCAGCCATACGCATTCCTTTGAATACTCTAGATGGATAAGAAGAAGCTCCAACTGAACCTGGCGCTCTTAAACGGTTGTGTTGACCATGAGTTGCTTGTCCAACACCACCAAATCCGTGACGTTTAACAACTCCTTGAAAACCTTTACCTTTAGATACACCTTGTACATCTACAAATTCTCCTTCTGTGAATAAACCCACATTCAACACATCACCTAAGTTGTGTTTTTCTTCAAAATACTTGAATTCAACGACTTTCTTCTTAACATCTGTTCCTGCTTTCTTGAAGTGACCTTCTTCGGCTTTAATAGAGTGTTTGTCAGTTTTGTCATCGAAACCAAGTTGAAGAGCTTCATACCCGTCAACCTCTAAGGTTCTGACTTGGGTAACTACACATGGTCCAGCTTCAATAACAGTACAAGGAATATTCTTTCCGTTCTCATCAAAGATGCTAGTCATGCCAATTTTTCTTCCGATTAACCCAGACATATTAAACTAATTATTAATTACTATTTAGATTTTTGTACATAAATATATAAATGCACTATTTTTTTCGAGGGTGCAAATATATAAATATTATTTAATTAATACAAAATTAATTACTTAACTATTTTTTGATAATATAATTAAGTAATTAACTGAGCACTAAAGATTAAAAAAACCGCAGTAATTTAATACTAACGGTTTTTATTTTTAAACTGATTTAACAGTGTTTGAAACTAAACTTTAATTTCTACTTCAACTCCACTTGGCAATTCCAATTTCATTAGAGCATCAATAGTCTTAGAAGAAGAACTATAGATATCTAATAATCTTTTGTATGAACTAAGTTCAAATTGCTCACGTGATTTTTTGTTTACGTGCGGTGAACGCAACACAGTAAAAATCTTTTTGTGTGTTGGTAATGGAATTGGTCCAGTTACTACAGCACCTGTACTTTTTACAGTTTTTACAATCTTTTCAGCAGATTTATCTACCAACATGTGATCGTAAGATTTTAATTTTATTCTGATTTTTTGACTCATTTTCTTTAGAATTAAGCGTTACCTTTTGCTTTTTTGATTACCTCTTCTGATATATTAGAAGGCGTCTCTGCATAGTGAGAAAACTCCATTGTAGAAGTAGCTCTACCTGATGATAATGTTCTTAATGTTGTTACATATCCAAACATTTCAGATAAAGGCACATCTGCTTTAATAGTTTTTGCACCATTTCTATCACCCATATCATTTACTTGACCACGACGACGGTTTAAGTCACCTACGATATCACCCATGTTTTCTTCTGGAGTAATAACTTCAATTTTCATGATTGGTTCAAGAATTACAGCTCCAGCAGCTTTTGCCACTTCCTTGTAACCCATTTTTGCTGCTAGTTCAAAAGAAAGAGCATCAGAATCCACAGGGTGGAAAGATCCGTCTGTTAAAGTAACTCTTAAACTATCCACTGCATAACCTGCTAATGGACCTGTTTTCATAGCTTCACGGAAACCTTTTTCAACTGCAGGTATATATTCTTTTGGTACGTTACCACCTTTAACCTCATTAACAAACTGTAATCCAATTGCTGGTTTACCATCTACATCTTGAGCTGGCTCTAAACGGAAAACAATATCTCCAAATTTACCACGACCACCTGATTGTTTTTTATAAACCTCTCTATGTTGAGCTGCTTTAGTGAAAGCTTCTTTATATTCAACTTGAGGTTCCCCTTGGTTTACTTCAACTTTGAATTCACGTTTCATACGATCTACAAGGATGTCTAAGTGTAACTCACCCATTCCTGAGATAATCGTTTGACCTGAAGCTTCATCTGTTCTAACTGTAAAAGTTGGATCTTCTTCTGCTAATTTAGCTAAAGCCATACCCATTTTATCTACGTCAGCTTTAGTTTTAGGTTCAATTGCAATACCAATTACTGGATCAGGAAATTTCATTGACTCAAGAATGATTGGGTGTTTTTCATCACACATTGTATCTCCAGTCTTGATATCTTTAAATCCTACTGCTGCTCCAATATCTCCTGCTTCGATATAATCGATTGGGTTTTGTTTGTTTGCGTGCATTTGGTAGATACGAGAAATTCTTTCTTTGTTTCCAGAACGTGTATTTAAAATATACGAACCTGCATCTAAACGACCTGAATACGCACGGAAGAAAGCCAAACGACCAACATAAGGGTCAGTAGCAATCTTGAACGCTAAAGCAGCAAATGGCTCTTTTGGATCAGGACGACGTAAAATTTTCTTTTGATCTTCTTCTAATAAATCAGCATCATCAGGGTGAATTCCTTCGATACCTTCTTTATCCATTGGAGAAGGTAAATATTTACAAACTGCGTCTAACATAAACTGAACTCCTTTGTTTTTGAAAGAAGAACCAGCAATCATTGGAATGATAGCCATGTCTATAGTAGCTGCACGTAAAGCATTATTAATTTCTTCTTCAGTAATAGAATTTTCATCTTCCATGTACTTATCTAAAAGATTTTCGTCATAAGTAGCGATTTCTTCGATAAGGATTGAACGATATTCTTTTACTTCATCCACCATATCAGCTGGAATATCAATGATGTCAAAAGTAGCTCCTTGAGTTTCATCATGCCATACAATAGCTTGATTTTTCACTAAGTCAACTACACCTCTAAAATCATTTTCTTCACCAATAGGCAAAGTGATAGCAACTGCATTTGATTTCAACATATCTTTCACTTGTTGACATACTGCTAAGAAGTTAGATCCTTGACGGTCCATCTTGTTAACAAATCCCATTCTTGGAACTCTATATTGATCTGCAAGTCTCCAGTTAGTTTCTGATTGAGGCTCAACACCATCAACAGCACTAAATAAGAAAACTAAACCATCTAATACACGTAACGAACGGTTTACCTCTACTGTAAAGTCAACGTGACCTGGAGTATCGATAATGTTAAAGTGATAAGGTATTGATTCTGGTAAAACTTTACCTTGTTGTGTTGGAAAATTCCACTCACAAGTTGTAGCAGCAGAAGTAATTGTAATACCTCTTTCTTGCTCTTGTGCCATCCAGTCCATTGTTGCAGCACCATCGTGTACTTCACCAATTTTGTGTGATTTTCCAGTATAGAATAATATACGCTCAGTTGTTGTTGTTTTACCAGCATCAATATGAGCAGCAATTCCTATATTTCTTGTATATTTTAAATCTCTTGCCATTTCTTATTTATTAAAATCTGAAGTGAGAGAATGCTTTATTTGCATCTGCCATTTTGTGAGTATCCATTCTTTTCTTAACTGCTGCACCTTCTTCTTTAGCCGCTGCTAAAATTTCTGATGACAATTTTCCAGCCATAGATTTCTCATTTCTTTTTCTAGCATAAAGAATCAACCATTTCATTGCCGTAGAAATTTTTCTATCTGGGCGAATTTGCATTGGTATTTGGAATGTAGCTCCACCTACTCTACGACTACGTACTTCTACGTGAGGCATAACGTTTGTTAAAGCGTCTTTCCATAATTCTAAGGCTGTTTTTTCATTATCACCTTTTTTTGCTTCTACGATATCTAATGCATCATAAAAAACTTTAAAAGCTGTTGATTTCTTACCATCCCACATTAAGTTGTTTACAAAACGTGTTACTAACTGATCGTTAAATTTTGGATCTGGTAAAAGGGGTCTTTTTTTTGCCGCTCTTTTTCTCATGTCTTTTCTTTAAAAATTACTTTTTAGCGTCTTTTGGACGTTTTGCACCATACTTAGATCTTCTTTGTGTTCTACCGCTAACACCGGCAGTGTCTAAAGCACCACGTACAATGTGGTATCTAACTCCTGGTAAATCTTTTACTCTTCCACCTCTAACTAATACTATCGAGTGCTCTTGTAGATTGTGTCCTTCTCCAGGAATGTAAGCATTCACCTCTTTACCATTTGTTAAACGAACCCTTGCTACTTTACGCATTGCAGAGTTTGGTTTTTTTGGTGTAGTAGTGTAAACACGTGTACATACTCCTCTTCTTTGAGGACAAGAATCTAAAGCAGCCGATTTACTCTTCTTAGTCATTTGGGTTCTCCCTGTTCTTACTAATTGTTGAATTGTTGGCATAATTAAATACTAATTTTTCTTGTGATTTATTAATCCCGCTTTTTTACGGGTTGCAAATGTATGAATATATTTTTACAAAACAAATCTAATTTATTAATTTTCAAAACATTGTTCGAACTGTTTGTGGTTAATTGTTAATTGTTTATGGTTTGAAAGGTTTAAATTGAAATTAATTTTGTTTTTTTGCGTTAGTGATTGTAACGGCATCCTTTTTGTCTCGTTCTCAAAACGAGACAAAAAGATATAGTGAAAAGCACGACCCTTGTGGTAACGCCCAAATTATGAAAAAAATATTCATTATACTATTCTTCTTTTATTTTCAGCTCTCATCTGCTCAACAATTTGAAATGATTGTGGAAGGTAATTCTATAGCAGAAACTAAAACAATCGATAGTATTGGATATCTAAAAAAACATCCAACTGTTGCTTCTATAATTGAAGAGCAAAAACTCTTTGAGCAAAAACTACAACAAAAAGGGTATTTTGAAAGCGAATTATTACTTCAGTCAAAAGTAAATGATAGTGCTTTTTACTTTAAATATTATCTTAGAAGGCAGGTGAAATTTATACATATATATATAGGTGAAAATTCTTTTGATGAAAAACAACTTTTAGCTATTGAAAATGACACTTTAAAACTAGCTATCGATGAAGTAGAATCTTTTATGCAAACAAAAATTGCTATTTTAGAAAAAAAGGGGTTTTCATTGGCTCAACTAAAATTAGCTGATTATACACAAAAGAAGGATTACTTTCAAGCTAAATTGATTTTAAATTTGAATAAAAAAAGGGAATTAACTGATATTGTAATTGAAGGTTATGATAAGTTTCCATCTGGCATAAAAAAGGCTATTTTTAAGAAAGCTAAACGTTTGGATTTTAATCAGGATAATGTTTCTAAAATTCATACAGATTTTAACGAATTGCGATTTGTTACTCAAACTAAATATCCTGAAATTTTATTCACTAAAGATTCCACGAAGGTTTATGTTTATCTTGAAAAAGCTAAACCTAATAAATTTGATGGTTTTATAGGGTTTGCCAATGATGAAAATTCTAACCTTCGCTTTAATGGTTATTTGGATTTACAATTGCAAAATATTTTAAATTCAGGCGAAAAGCTGAGTTTGTTTTGGAAAAATGATGGAAAACAGCAATCGAGTTTTAATTTAGGGACAGAAATTCCATATATGTTCAAAAGTCCTTTTGGAATCAAAGCTGATTTGCGAATTTTTAAACAAGACAGTACGTTTCAAAATACTAAAACGGATTTGAATTTAGGGTATTATTTTAAGTACAATTCGAAGGTTTTTTTGGGTTATCAAAAAACGACTTCTGTTGATATTCAAAATATAAATTCATTTAGCATTAATGATTTTACGAATACTTTTATTACTTCTACCTTTGATTTTGTTACCTTTAATAATGACGATTTTATTTTTCCTGAAAAGACAAGGTTTAATGCAAAAATTGGAACAGGAAACAGAACGATAAGTTCTTTAAAAACCAGTCAGTTTTTTGGACAAATTAATTTTAGTCACAATTTATATTTGAATGCTAAAAATAGTATCAATATAAAAAATGAAACTTTTTATTTACAAAGTGACGATTATGTGGTTAATGAATTATATCGTTTTGGCGGTATAAATTCCATTCGTGGTTTTAGTGAGAATAGTCTACAGGCTAATGCTTACAGTGGTATTTTAACAGAATATCGCTATATGATGGCTCCAAGTATTTATGTACATTCTATTATTGATTATGGTTATTTTCAAGATAAAACTTCTAATTTGAATAATCGTTTACTGGGTTTAGGCTTTGGTTTCGGGCTCTTTACTAAAAACGGTTTGTTTAATTTTATTTATGCTAATGGTTCTACGAATGAGCAAACCATCAAGCTTTCTAACTCGATTGTTCATGTTAGTTTTAAAACTTATTTCTAAGAAAAGATTGAAAAATTAAAGGATTGAAAAATCGAAAGATTTCTTAGTTTACTCAAAACCTTATTAACCTTATATCCTTTTAAACTCCTAACCTTTTTAAAATTCTAATAAAAAGACTATTTTTGCCAAATGGAAAGAGATAATCAAATATTTGGAATTCGTGCTATAATTGAAGCGATTCAATCAAAAACAGAAATTGACAAGGTGTTTTTACAAAAAGAGCTTCAAGGCGACTTGATGAAGGATTTGATGAAAGCCATGAAACAGAACAACGTTAATTTCTCCTACGTTCCTGTAGAAAAATTAAACCGTTTGACTTCTGGAAATCATCAAGGAGCTGTGGCAACGATTTCTCCAGTTTCTTTTCATGATTTGGAAACTTTAGTGGAAAGTGTTTTGGCTAAAGAAAAAACTCCGTTATTTTTAATTTTAGACCAATTATCTGATGCTCGTAACTTTGGAGCTATCATCAGAACAGCTGAATGTACTGGTGTTGATGGAATTATTGTTCAAAAACAAGGTTCTGCTCCTGTAAATGGCGACACGGTTAAAACAAGTGCTGGTGCGGTTTTTAATGTACCGATTTGTAAAGTAGACCATATTAAAGATGCGATTTTTCATTTGCAAGGAAGTGGCATAAAAACCATTGCTGCAACTGAGAAAACAGATCAAAATATTTATGATTTAACCCTAAACGAACCTTTAGCTATCATTATGGGAAGCGAAGATAGAGGTGTAAATCCATCTGTGTTGAAAATTATAGATGAAAAAGCAAAATTACCAATGTATGGAACCATTGAATCATTAAATGTTTCTGTAGCTTGTGGTGCTTTTTTGTATGAAGTTGTGAGACAGAGACAGTAAAAGAGTATTCAGTATACAGTTTTTAGTTGGCAGCTAGTAATTGAAATAATTTTGAATTATGAATAAAATAATATTTTTACTTTCTTTTTTTTCAATATTATACTGTAACGCACAAACTGAAACTCCTTTTTACGAGCAAATTGCTTTAGATTTTTATAATTCTGAAATTATATCGAAGTCAAATTTTAATGTAAAACTTAAAATTTCAGACAAGTTGGAATCAATTCATTATATTGATGCAGAATGCCTAAAAAACAAACTAATCAATGAAAAAAATATTACTAGTTTAAAAAAATCAAAAGTATCTCAAGGTTACAATTTAAATCTTAAAAATCTTGATAAAAAAAGATTTAAGAAAGTAAAAAAAATTAAAAATTATTTAAAAAAAGAAACCTATGTTGTTGTTTCAATTGCTCAAGAATTTAACAATAGAATCTTTGTAGTAATTAACGAAATAGTTGAAGGCAAAGGCAGAATGTTTACATTTGAATTTGACTTAGATGGAAAAATAATTGATTGGTGTAATTCAGCCGAATATGTCCAAATAATTTTTGAATAAACTACCTTTTGAACTAAAATTCAGCTACTAAATACTCATAAATTGGATGCTGAAACTAGTTCAGCATGACAAGAGATTGTGTTAAATGAATTTAAAATTCTACAATCGAAATTGTAAATCTTCAATCATCACTCTTTCTTAATCCCAATAAACTCATAAATCACTTTAATAGATGAATTGAAATATTCTCTAACCACTTCTTCTGGTTTTGGTGGTGGAGCGAATTTTCCATTTTCGTCAAAATTTTTCATAAAAGGATCATTTTCTGGATTGAAATCTGGACTTTCCCAATCGTAATGAATGGCTTTGTCAAATTGTGGTGTTCTTAAAAAGAAACTCAATACAAATCCGGTTAAGAAACCGAATAAATGACCTTCCCAAGAAATGTTATTTTTGCCAACTTCTGGAAACATGTACCAAACCATTCCTCCATATAATAAAATTACGGTTAACGAAACTGCTACCAATCTAAAGTATTTGGTGAAAATTCCTTTGAAGAAAATAAAACTCACCAAAGCATAAACCAATCCACTGATTCCGATGTGATAACTTGGTCTTCCAATCAACCATGTGCCTAATCCTGAAAATAAAATTCCAACTATTACAACTGTTAAAGCTTGTTCTCTGTAGAAATATTTCAAGAATAATAGAAGTACAAATAAAGCAATAGAGTTATTAAACAAGTGTTCCAAATCACCATGAAGAAATGGACTAAAAATAATTCCTTTTAATCCAAAACCTGTTCTTGGGTAAATTCCGTAATGCGAAAAATCAACATGATAATGATGCTCTACCCAAAACACAATCCATAATACCAATACGAAAAGTAACGGAAACAAAATTACCGATGGTGTGAATTTGAATGGATTGTCTTGTATTTTTTTCATGTTAAAATGATTTCAAAGATGAAGCCAAAAATAGTTCTATGCACATTTGTCATAAATAAACAAATTTTGTCATAAAAACAGTTTTATCTTACCTAAAATATTGTGCAATTGGCAAAAAGCTATATATTTAATTCGTGGAAAGATTAAGAAAAAAATTAGAAGAAAAAGTAACCATTTCTGAAAGTGAATGGAAATTCATTGCATCTAAATTAGAAATAAAAACCTATAAGAAGAAAGAATTTCTTATTTCAACAAGTGCCATTGAAAATAAAATTTATTTCATTTTGGAAGGTGTCTTTAGATTATTTATTGATTTACCTGAAAAAGACATAACGGTCGATTTTGGTTTTCCTAATAATTTCATAAGCAGTTATTCTTCTTTCCTTACACAAAACCCTAGTGTATCATGCATTCAAAGTTTAACTAAATCAAAAGTAATTTATATTACTCGTGAGGATTTACATGAAATTTATGAGCAAACCAAAGTTGGAGAATCCATTGGAAGAATTTTTGCAGAAGAATTTTTTAGATATAAATCAAAGCGCGAATTAAGTTTTTTGATAGACTCACCAACTGATCGTTATTTAAATTTGGTAAAAGAACAACAACAATTAATACAACAAATCCCTCAAAAATATTTAGCTTCCTACATTGGCATTACTCCACAAGCTTTGAGTAGAATTCGCGGAAAAATTTAATAGTAACGAATTTGTTAACCCAAGTTCATTGTTTGACATTCAACTTCAAGCTTTCTTTGCTTAAGAATTTTAAACTAAAAAAGTATGGAAGCAAATCAATTTATCGACACTGAAAAAACGAGTTACGCATCAAAAAACAAAAAACTAGAAACTATCGTAATGCAAAAACCCACAAGTGCTTTTATAGGAGCCTCATGGATTGCACTTCTAACAGGAATGGTTTCTTATTGTATTGGCCTTTGGAATGCAGCAATGCAATTGAATGAAAAAGGATATTATTTTGCTATTCTTTTATTTGGATTATTCTCTGTTATTTCTGTTCAAAAATCGGTTAGAGACAGATTGGAAGGAATTCCCGTAACCGATATGTATTATGGAATTAGCTGGTTTACAACAATTATTTCAATTCTTCTTTTAATCATAGGTCTTTGGAATGCAGACTTACTTTTGAGTGAGAAAGGTTTTTATGGAATGTCTTTTTTATTAAGCTTGTTCTCTGCGATTACGGTTCAAAAAAACACTAGAGATTTATTGTTATTTACACACAATACAAAATCCGAATAAGAGTTCTCATTTTCATAACTAAAAAAGGTTTGAAGCTAAAAATTCAAGCCTTTTTGTTTTTCATACTATTGAAAAAATGTAATTTTACCAAATGGAAGCACCATTAGCCGAAAGAATTCGTCCAAAACAATTATCAGAATATATAAGTCAACTGCATTTAGTGGGCGAACAAGGCTCGTTGACACATCAGATTGCGAAAGGAATTATTCCTAGCTTAATTTTGTGGGGACCTCCTGGAACTGGAAAAACGACTTTGGCTCAAATTATGGCTGAAGAAAGTAAACGTCCGTTTTATATTTTGAGTGCCATTAATAGTGGCGTGAAAGATATTCGTGAGGTTTTAGACAAAGCAAAGCAAAGTGGTGGTTTATTTACAGCAAAAAATCCGATTTTGTTTATTGATGAGATTCACCGATTTAGTAAATCACAACAAGATTCTTTGTTGGCTGCTGTGGAAAAAGGTTGGGTCACTTTAATTGGTGCTACAACTGAAAATCCAAGTTTTGAGGTCATACCCGCTTTATTGTCAAGATGTCAGGTTTATGTTTTGAATCCGTTTTCGAAAAATGATTTGGAGGCTTTGTTGCATCGAGCTATAGAAACTGATGCATATTTGAAAACAAAAGAAATTCAATTAAAAGAAACGGAAGCTCTGTTGCGACTTTCGGGCGGTGATGGTCGAAAATTATTGAATATTTTTGAATTAGTCGTCAACGCAAGTGAAGGAGATTTGATTGAGATTACTAATGAAAAAGTAATGCAATTAGCTCAAAAAAATACTGTTTTATATGACAAAACAGGAGAACAACATTATGATATTGTCTCTGCCTTTATAAAATCGATACGTGGTAGTGACCCAAATGGTGCGGTTTATTGGCTAGCTCGAATGATTGTAGGAGGTGAAGACGTGAAATTTATTGCTCGAAGAATGTTGATTTTAGCCAGTGAGGATATTGGAAATGCCAATCCAACAGCTTTAATAATGGCTAATAATACTTTTCAAGCTGTGACCACAATTGGTTATCCTGAAAGTCGAATTATTTTAAGTCAATGTGCTGTTTATTTGGCAACTTCTGCTAAAAGTAATGCAAGTTATTTAGCCATTGGAAAAGCCCAACAAATAGTAAAACAAACAGGTGATTTGCCAGTACCTTTACATTTGCGAAATGCTCCTACAAAATTGATGAAAGAATTAGGCTATGGTGATGAATACAAATATTCGCACGATTATGCCAATAATTTTGCTGAACAAGAATTTTTACCCACAGCAATTTCGGAAACTAAATTTTTTGAACCTGGAGAAAATGCCCGTGAAAAAGAAATTCGTCAGTTTTTGAAAAATCGTTGGAAGGATAAGTATGGTTATTAATTTCTTTTAATTAAAAAGTGGAGAAGATGGGATTCGAACCCACGACCTCTACGCTGCCAGCGTAGCGCTCTAACCAACTGAGCTACATCCCCAAAATATCTAGATTAGCAACTAAAATTTAACTTTAAATTCTTCTACCATTAATACTTCATTTTGGTAACTTTCAAATTTAGCATCATTGCCATTTAAAGTTAAAATACCTGTGATAGCTCCTTTTTTTGCATTAAAAATACTTGGATTTGAAGTTTTTAATAGTTCAAATATAACTCTGTTATTGCTATCCAACAAATTATATCCATTCTTAGTAATTTCAGCAGTTAAAATTTCACTATTAGACTGCTTTTTTTCTTTGGTAGATTCAACTGTTTCAGTTTTTACCTCTACTCTATTTGAAACAATTTCTTCTTTATTACTATTTTTATAAGGAATAGCTAACTTTCCTCTCAAACTTATCAAGGCTCCTCTAACTACCTCATTGTACCCTTTATAATAATCTTTCTCCTTAGTTTTTACATCAATACTATGCAGCAAAACCTCTTTTTCACAATCTTTCAAATCAATATTAACTTTTGTTGTAAAGATAGAACCGATATCATTTATATTTAAATATAAAAGTTCACAGCGTCTTTTATAGAGATCTTGTTCTAACATTTCCTCTTCATTAACAACTTTGAAACCTTCTTTCTCAAAAAACAATTTACATAAAGTGTTTATATTGTATTGATTTTCGCTTTTTTGAAAATCAAATTTCTTAGGTATTACTATTACTTTATAGTTTTCCTGAGCTGTCAATAGCAATGAAAACAAAAACATTGAAAAGGGTATAATTTTTTTCATGATTATAGTATTTTTTTTAATTCTAATAAGTGATTAATTTGTAAAACTTTGTGTGTACTATCAATTTTGTCTTCATTGAAAAAGATTGCATCCATTCCAAAATCTAATGCTCCTAAAATATCAGCTTCAAAACTATCTCCTATCATTAAACTTTCCTCTTTTGATGCATTAGCTGTTTTTAAAGCATATTCAAAGATAATAGGATTTGGCTTTTTTTGTCCTGCTATTTCCGAATTTGTTATGGTTTCAAAATAATGACCAATGTTTGAATTGGTTAATTTCTTATCTTGAACTTGACTAAAACCATTAGTTATAATATGTAATTGATAATTAGGCTTTAAATAATCTAACAACTCGATTGCTCCATCAAACAAATGATTATACTCAGGCAAATATGTAATATATTCATCCGACAACTGATGAATTAACTCATCTGAAACTTCAAAATTTAAAGCATCAAATACATCTTTTAAACGATAATAGCGTAAATCTTCATGCGAAATCTTATTGACTTGATATAATTTCCAATAATGTTGATTTCTTGGAATATAAATGTTTAAAAACTCTTGTAATGAAATATCAAATCCTTTTGTCTTAAAAATTCTATCGAAAGCAAAGGCAGAATTTTTATCAAAATCCCAAAGCGTATGATCTAAATCAAAGAACAAATGTTTTTTGTGTTTATACATCTATTTCTTAACAATTACAGCATCTTCAATATGATAAATCCAATCTTCAATATCTGTTTCATTATACCTAAATATTCCTTTTAATGTTACATATTGATCTGTATTCAGCTTAGGTAACGCTCCCCTAAACTTTATTCCTGCTAACGTTTCTGGCCCTGATTTTCCGCAGAAAAAACAGGCTGCAAACACATTTTTACTAATAGCATAATTTTTGGAATCGATTGGAATAATAAATCCACTGATAACAACTGTTTTCTTTCCAAGTGTTTTCAATTTTGGATTTACAACAGGAAAATCAACTTCTCCATAATCTTTAACGGTTTTCTTTTTATAAGAAATTGTTCCTAGTAATTTCCATGTTAAAGTATCTTCAACAATTATTTTATTTGAAGTTGTCTTGAAATTTGATTTTGTAGCATTCGAAAAACTAAACATGAAAAATGCTGTAAAAAGTGCTACAATAATTTTGGTAAACTTACCCATTTGCTAATGTTTTTGATATATTTAAATTATAGGCTTTGATAGCCGGAATTAACGCTGCTATGATTCCTACAAAGATAGTGAGTAAAAACAATATTCCTTCTTTGTCCCAAATAAATTCATAAGGATTAAAACTCATTTTAAAATCTTCTTCTGCGGAATTAGATAGTACCGTTAGTGCAATTCTTCCAAGAATCGTTCCAAAAAGAAATCCAACAACACACAACAATAAACTTTCTATCAATACTAATGAAAGTAATTTGAATCGTCCTGCTCCACTCACTCTTAAAAGAGCAAATTCAAATTTTCTCTCTTTTAAAGTATTGAACAATGCAATAAAAATTGAAATGCCCGAAATTAGCATAATTCCGTATGCCAAATATCTAAGAGCATCAATTCCAATCCCGAATAATTTGAATAATCTATTCACTTCAATCGCTGGTGAAGCAACTTGCATTTTGGTGTTTTGAGCAATGATTCTTGGCCAAGTAACAATTCCCATTTTATTTCTAAATTTTAATAAAACAGCTGTAATTTCCATTCCTGGTTCATCTATAGTTAAATCATTTTCATGCTCATCATGAATATGTCCTTCATGTCCATGTGGTGGATTTTCTGCAACTTGTTCATGGTCGTGATTGTAATTTTCATCGTGTACATGATGGTGCTCGTCTTCATCATCATGATGTACGTGCCCTTCTTCTCCATGAGCAGGATTTTCTACATTTTCTTCGTGATTGTGTTCTTCATGTCCTGTATGCATTTGCCAAACACTTGGTATGGTACACAAAATTAAGTTGTCAATAACTTTTCCTGTTTTTGATGCTATTCCAACCACTGAATAGGCTTGATTTTCATGTACTTCTCCTTCTGCTGCATCACCATGAGAACCAAAGAAAGTATCTCCTACTTTAATATTTAATTTTTGAGCAATGTCGTGTCCAATTACTACTTCAAAATTGTGTTCAAATAATTTCCCTTCTGAAATTTTTGCTCCATATTTCTCAAAATAATCATGAGTTGTTCCTAAAATTTTGTATCCTCTATAATTATCTCCAAAAGCTAAGGGAATTGCTTTTTCAACAAATGGATTCTTCATCCAAACTTTTGCAGAATCATAGCTAATATTTCCTGTTGGTGCATCAACTTGATATACTGACGAAAGTATTAATTGCAAAGGGCTTCCTTGCGCTCCCATAACTAAATCAACACCATCAATATTACTATTGAATTTTTCCTCAAATTGCTTTTCTAACAAAATCAGAACAGTAATTATTGCTACACTTGACATCAATAAAATGATACTCAAGATAGTATTTAAGGGTTTGAACCAAATATTTCTCCAAGCTAATTTTGCAATCATATCATTGTAATTTGGTTGTGAAACTTCTCTTTTATTCGGCTATCGTGTGTTACAATTATTAAAGCTGCTTTGTATTCTTTAGATAAAGAGGTTAATAACTCAATAACTGTTTCAGCGTTTTTATCATCTAAACTTGACGTTGGTTCGTCTGCCAAAAGTACTTTGGGTTCGTTCATTAAAGCTCTAGCGATTGAAACACGTTGCTGTTGTCCTACACTAAGCTGTGAAGGCAATTTTGAAGCATGGTCTGTTAAACCCAATTGGTTCAATAATTTTTTAGCTGTAGCTGAATTTTTCTTTCCTGTGGCTAACCAACTTGTCATTTCTAAATTTTCTAAAACATTTAGTGAAGCAACAAAATAAGGCTTTTGAAAAACCACTCCAATATTTTTTCCTCTAAAAGAATCGTTTTTTCTTTCAGATAAGGTTACAATATTTGTTGAATCAACTTCTATTGAACCAGACTTTGGACGAAGTAAACCTGCCAAAATATGCAAATAAGTTGTTTTTCCTCTACCTGAATTTCCAGTAATAAGAATGGTATTTCCAGCCGTGCAATACAAATCTGGCATGTGAAACAATTCTCCTTTTGGATATTGAAATGTGACTTCTTTAGTACTTATCATACTTCTTAAATTCTAAATTCTGAATTCTAATTTTACAAGTGGCAAGATAACAATTTGTAATGTATTTATTTCTTAAACTTTTCTAAAATATTCCATTATCATTGAAGCTGTAATAACCATTCTCAGTAATGATAATATGATCCAAAACGTTTATTTCTAAATACTTTGAAGCTTCTTTTATTTTTTTTGTTATTTCAATATCTGAATTACTTGCTAATAATTTTCCAGAAGGATGATTATGTGTCAAAACTATAGATATAGCGTTGTATTCAAAAGCAATTTTAAAAATTAGTCGAATATCAACTACAGTTCCTGTTAATCCTCCTTTTGAAAGTTGAGTTTTATGGATAACTTTATTGGAATTATTGAGGTATAAAATCCAAAATTCTTCATGAGGTAACTCACCAATGATGGGTTGCATGATTTCAAAAATCACCTTGCTTGAAGTAATCTTTTTTAATGCTAAAGTTTCTTCTGCTCTTCTACGTCTTCCTAATTCTAAAGCCGCTGTGATGGTTATCGCTTTTGCTTCACCAATTCCTTTGAAATTTGTTAATTGATTGACAGAAACTTTTCCTAATTGATTAAGATTGTTATTTGCTGCTGCTAAAATGCGTTGACACAATTGCACTGCGCTCTCATTTCGAGAGCCAGAACCAATTAAAATAGCCAATAATTCGGAGTCTGATAAGGAAGATTTTCCTTTGAGAAGAAATTTTTCACGTGGGCGATCATCTTCAGCCCATTGGTTGATTGGTGTATACATATTTTATTTGGCTTATAATTTAAAGTACAAATGAAAATAATTTTACAATAACTTCAAAATAAAAACGTTAGAATTTTTTGAGTTTTACACTAATTGCACGAATCATCACAAATCTAAAATTATCATGAAAGAGTTTTTATACATTTTCTCAATACTATTTATCCTATTTTCTTGTAAAAAAGAAGTCGAACTGACTAATGAAATTGCTTCAAATCAAAAGGAAATTGTTCAAGATAGCGTAATTGAAAAACCTAACTCTTTTGCAGAAAAATTATCGAATGCTGCTATTGCTATCATTGATAAAGATGTTGTTTACACACCTGATTATGTTTCTATAAAATACCCAAATGGAGATGTTCCTGCAAAAACTGGAGTTTGTACTGATGTAATTATTCGTGCTTACAGAAAACTAGGAATTGATTTGCAAAAAGAAGTTCATGAAGACATGAAAGCTAATTTTGACAAATATCCTAATTTAAAAAAATGGGGTTTGAAGAAAACTGACACAAATATTGACCACAGAAGAGTTCCAAATCTAGAAGTTTTTTTTGAAAGAAAAGGAGAAAAATTAAAGATTACTCAAAATGCTTCTGATTACAAAACAGGTGAAATAGTAACTTGGATGATTAACGGAAAATTACCCCACATTGGTATAGTAACCCATTTAAAATCTGAAGATGGGAAAAGAAATTTAATTGTACACAATGTAGGTGGTGGACAAGTTTTGCAAGATTGTTTGTTTAGTTATGAGATTGTTGGGCATTATAAATATATGATTAAAGATTAGCACTTTTTGAATTATTCAGTAATTGCTAATCTTCAATCAACAATCTTAGCTCATCAACCCTTTCACCTCATCAAAATCCAGTCCTCCATAATTTCCTGAACTCATTAATAATAAGGCTGAATTATCAAAATTTTGGGCAAATAAGAACTCTTTAAATTCATTTGGATTGGTGTAAATAATCAAATCTTCTCTTTGGAAAGATTGGGCAATCTGGTCATACGTTACTTCTTCTAATTGCTTAATTTTTACAGCATCTGGTGAATAGAAAACAACTGCAACATCTGCTGAATCCAATGCTCCTTGATATTCTTTTAAGAATTCTGCATTTAAACTGGAATAAGTATGTAATTCTAAACAAGCTATCAACTTTCTGTCAGGATATTGATTTTTAACAGCTTTTGTGGTGGCAGAAACTTTACTTGGTGAATGAGCAAAATCTTTATAGGCAACTTTTCCTTTTCCTTCTGCAATTTTTTCTAAACGTTTACTTGCTCCTTTAAAAGTGGCAATGGCTTCATAAAAATCGGCTTCATCAACTCCCATGTTTTGGCAAATCCATTTGGCACCAGCTAAATTATTCAAATTATGTGCTCCAAAGACTTCAATTGGCATTGGTCCTTCTGGTGTATCTAATAAAGTTGTTCCATTTTCAACTGTATAACTTGGTGTTTGATACGGAAGTCTTCTGATGGTATTTTGAGTATCTTCTGCTACTTTTTTCACCGCTTCATCTTCTTCGTTATAAACTAAAATTCCACCTTTGGTAATTTGATTTACAAATATTTCAAACTGTTCTACATAATTTTCAAACGTTGGAAAAACATTAATATGATCCCAAGCAATGCCAGAAATTAAAGCAATATTGGGTTGGTATAAATGAAATTTTGGTCGTCTATCAATAGGAGAAGACAAGTATTCATCGCCCTCTAAAACTATAAAATCATTTTCGTGTGTTAAATGCACCATTGTATCAAAGCCTTCTAGCTGAGCACCAACCATATAATCTACTTGAATATTATGAAAATGCATTACGTGCAAAATCATAGAAGTAATGGTAGTTTTTCCATGTGAACCTCCAATTACAACTCGTGTTTTATTTTTAGATTGTTCATATAAAAATTCGGGATACGAATAAATTTTCAAACCTAATTCTTGTGCTTTTAACAATTCTGGATTGTCTGCTTTTGCATGCATTCCTAAAATAATGGCTTCAATATCAGAAGTAATTTTCTCAGGAAACCAACCCATCTCTTTTGGCAATAATCCTTTTTTATCTAATCTTGATTTTGAAGGTTCAAAAATAGCATCGTCGCTACCAGTAACTTGATATCCTTTATTGTGTAATGCAAGAGCTAAATTGTGCATGGCTGCTCCACCAATGGCTATGAAATGTGTTCTCATGTTGTATTTATGGTTAGTGGCTTATTGTTTGTAGTTGAATTAACAGAAACAATAAACTATAAACTTATTTTTCAAATTCTTTTTTTAATTGACTTGCTTTGGTTTTATCTTTTATTTTGTTCAAATACAAATCATATAATTTTTCATAAGTTGTTTTTGAATTGCCTATTTCGTGGGCTTTTTTATAATTGGTTTCTGCTTTTGTGTATCGTTTAAAATAAACATCAATATATCCTTTAGCTAAATATCCATCTACTTTTGAAAGATTCATAAGTTCAGAAGCATATTTTTGAGCTTTGGTTTCGCTTCCTCCAACAATTCCTGGTAGTTCTATATACAACATTATTAAGGCCCAGCGAGTATCAATGTGTTTTGTGTCTAATTTTGCAGCTTTTAAAAATGCTTCTTCAATATCACTTATCATTCCTAAAGCTTTAAATTTATTAGATTCTTTAGCTTTCATGCCCATGGCTCCACCATATTTGTACCAATAATTTGCACTTGAAGGATGTTTTACTTTTAATTTTTTATAATATGAAATTGCATCATCCCATTGCTTTTGACTACCCGCAATATCCCCTAAATACTCCATGGTTTTTATATGATTTGGATTGTCTTTCAAATAATCTTCAAACAGTTTTTTTGCTTCGGAAAATTTTTTCTCTGAAAACAATTTTTCTCCTTTTTCAAAAGAAGATTGAGCAAATATGTTGACGCTTATAAATAGAATTAAAACTAAATAAAATTTCATGGTTCAAAAATATCTCCAAAAATAGTAAAATGATTTTGGTTATTATTTACAAAAAAAATATTTATCCTTATTTCCAACCTTTTTTGTATTTTACATCTCTATTCTATAAAACTCATTTATGTATAAAAAAGTATACCTCGTATTTTTAATTTTTAGTTTAAGTTTTGGATACAGTCAAGATTATTCTGACGAATGGAAAGATGTTTATAAATATGAATTAAATGGTCAAATTCAATCGGCTCAAAAAGAAGTCCAAGGAATTTACAAAAAAGCGAAACGCAAAAAAAACGAAGTTCAAATTGTGAAATGTTTTTTCTACTTATCCAAGTTTGAACAAGTTGTTGATGAAAAGGCTCAATCGACTATCATTAAAAATTTACAACAAGAAATTAAAGAGGCTAAACCCGTTTCAAAAGCTCTTTTAAATTACATCTATGTTAGTGTTTTGGAAAGGTATGTGGGCTATTTCAACTACCAAATTAGACAAAGAACTCCTTTAGAAAACCAAAAAAACAAAGACTTTTTGACTTGGAATTCTCAAGATTTTTACAATGAAATTGACAAAACTTACGCTGTTATTCTTAAGGACGAAAAAGAATTAAGAGATTCATTTTTAAATACCTATAAAGATATTTTTGAGATTTCACCAAGTGTAGATGCTAAAAATTTTAGTGTGTATGATTTTCTTTCTCAAAAATGCAGTACTTATTTTAAATCTAAAATTTCATCTTGGAAACTAAAAAACGATATTAATTACTCTCCAAATATTTCGTTTTTTTATGATGAATCTAAAACATTTATAAAATATGATGTAAAAAAATTAGAAGATGAAAACTTAAAAAAATTAATCTTACTTCTCCAAAATAACGAGAAATTTTATCTTTCTACAAATAAGGAAAAAGCAGATTATGCTTATTATGAACGATTAAAATTCATACAAGAAAAATTTTGGGATGACGAAATGTACTTGAAAAAAATATTTGCTCTAGAAAAGAATACTTCAAATGTTTTTTTGAAACAGTTTATCCGAGTTGATAGAGCTAAATTCTATGAAAAGAAAGCGTATAAAAACAATGGCAAAAACTTATATCAAGACGCATTAAACCTTATTGATACCATCATTAATGCAAAAGTAAACATTAACGCATTAGCAGAAGCTGAAATTTTAAGAAATGATATTTTAAGAAAATCATTAAATATAAGCCTCCCAAAAACCATTTATTCAAATCAAAATACTAGAGCTTATGTTGATTTTAAAAATATAGATTCTCTAACTGTTTCATATTATCAACTACCTCAAAAATTGAATTATATTTTTGAAAGTTACTATTATCGAGATACGAACAAAAGAATAAACAAGGATTCCATTGTAAATGCTTTTTTGAGTAAAAACAATCCTGTAAAAAAGCAGTTTGTAAAATTGCCTAATAAAAATGACTATTTTAATTACACTACTGAATTTTTGCTAGATAAATTAGAGATTGGCAATTACTTAATTTATGTAGAATCTCCAAATGATTCCACAAACTACAAAAATGCTTTTGCTTATGAAAGACTTCAAGTTACCAATTTATTTATTGTAGAAGATGATGAGAAAAATGAAGATACATTCTTTATATACAATCAAAAAACAGGCAAACCCATTGAAAATGTCAAAGTAAAGAATGAAGAAGAAGCCTCTTATAGCAACTCCATCGGAAAAGCTCTTTTCAAAAAGAAAAAATATGAGCAAAACAAAAAATACAACAGCTCACTCCAAATCGTTTTTCAAAACGATACAATTACAAAAAATTACAACCGAAATTTTCAATATTCAAGTGAAATTGAAGAAGATGAAGATGAAGAATATGAAAATTTTGAAGCAAAGGCAATGGTCTATTATGACAGAGCTATTTATCGACCTGGACAAAAAATGTATTACAAAGGTGTTTTAATCCAAAAAAAAGACCACAAAAAAAGTGTTGTTCCATTTGTAACGGTACACGTCAGCATATACGATGTGAACAGTACTGTTTTAAAGGAATTTGATGTTCAAACCAATGAATATGGAAGTTTTTCAGGCGAATTTGACATTCCAAAGAACACACTAACAGGTGATTTTTATATGAAAGTTGAAGAACCAGATGATTATGAAAATGACAAAAAATATTATATCCAAAAAGAAGATGAACATACATTTTGGGATAATGTAAATTTTGAAAATTATTCCAATTTCTATTTTAAAGTAGAAGAATATAAACGTCCAACTTTTGAAGTGAAGTTTGATGAAATTAAAGAAAATTACACTATTGGAGACACTTTAAAAATTAGAGGAAATGCAAAAGCTCTAGCTGGAAATAATCTTACCAATGCAAAAGTGGCTTATACAATTTCAAAATCAACTAGCATAAAAAACAACTATATTCCATATCAAGAAAATTTTATCAATACAGAAACTACAACTGATGAAAATGGAAATTTTGTTATTGAATTTGTGGCAAAAGACTCTCTCGTTTCTAATGAAGATATTTATTCATTTAATTATACTATAAACGTAACTGTTACTGATAGTAATGGTGAAACTCGCACCAGTAGCGAATCGGTAATTGTAGGGAAAAACAGGATGAAAATAAACTTAGTTATTCAAAACGAATTGATTGCCGAAGAAAACAACAAAGTAATTATAAAAGCAACTACATTAAATGATTTTCCAATAGATGCTAAAGGAGAACTTAAAATCTATGAGCTTCAAAAGAAAAGTTATTTAAAAAACAGGCTACATGGTATTCCAGAAATTCAAGGATTTACTCGTGAAGAATTTCAGCGTTTATTTCCGCATGAACCTTATGACAATTCTGATTATGAAACCAAAGAAATTTTAGTAAAAACTATTCCTTTTGACACAAAAAACAGTAAAGAAATACCTTTAGATTTTTTAAAAAACTATAGAAATACAGATTTTAAAATTGTAGCTGAAGCCTATGATTTGAGCCAAAATTTAATAACCAATCAACAAGTTTTTGAAGTAAAATCAAAACAATTTCCTTATTCAGAAAAAGAATTATTTACATTTAAAGATATTACAGAAGAAGAATCAAAGTACTATATTGTTGAAATTCAGTCCATCATTCCAGATTTGCATTTAACTGCTAGAGAGTATGTTGATAATACACTTTCAAAAGATATTCAAACCATTCAATTGATTAATGGAAAAGGAGTTTTTAAATTTTATAAAAATGACTCTTTCAAAATAAATACAACTTTTCATTTTTCAAGTATTTGGGAAAATCAAGGTTATGAAAAACTACATCAAATTAAGCGTGAAACCATAGAGAACAAACTTCAAATAGAAGTTGAAAGTTTACGCAATAAAATTGAACCTGCAAGCAATGAAAATTGGTCTTTCAAAATAACTAATCCAAAATTAGAAGCCGAAATTTTAGCCAGTATGTATGACAGTTCTTTAGACCAATTTACTACAAAAAATTGGGAAACTATTTATTTTAGTACTAATGGAAATTACCCAAACATACCAGAAGTTGAAAGATATTACCAAACGTTTAGCATAAATATAAATAATTTCGATTATTACAGAAATTTTTATCCAGTCTATCAAAGAAATCCAGAACTTAATTGGTTTGGATTTAACTTTAACAACCCAAAAGATGAATATGTTTTAAGAAGATATTTAGCTCAAATTAGTGATATTAATGAAATTCCTGAAAACTCTAAATACATAACAGGAATTGTTTCAGATGAATTAGGTCCATTACCTGGAGCAACAGTTGTTGTAAAAGGAACTACAAGAGGAACAACTACCGATTTTGACGGAATGTTTTTACTTGAAGCAGCAAAAGGAGAAACGTTAGTTGTGAGTTATGTTGGTTTTAGTGATATGAAAATCATAATTGACAAGAGAAAAGAGTATGAAATTAAATTAAACTCTAATGAAAATCAATTAGAAAGTGTTGTAGTTGTTGGTTATAATAGCCATAAAAAATATAGAGATGGTGATAATAATGAGGAAGATGGTATTTATACTTCAAAGTCAAAAGCCATATCAGCCTCTATGACTGTAACTAGCGAATCTATTGAATATAGACCTAATGAATCTCTTTTAGAATCATTGCAAGGTAATTCGCCTGGTCTGTTTTTAATATCATCTTCAGGAACACCAGGTTCTGACAAATTCGCTGGCTTTATTAGAGGTAATTCTTCAATAAATGGCGAAACAGATCCCTTGATTGTAATTGATGGATTAATTTCAAGTCAAGATGATTTTAAAAAACTACTATCAAATGATTTAAGTTCGATTAACATTTTAAAAGGAAAAGAAGCCACTTCACTTTATGGCAACAGAGGAGCAAATGGTGTTATAATCATCACCACAAAAAATGCTTTAAAAGAATTAACACAAGTGAAAACTAGAACTAATTTTAACGAAACTGCTTTCTTTTATCCGCATCTTAAAACAGATAGTAACGGAAGATTCTCCTTCCAATTTACAACTCCAGAATCTTTAACCAAATGGAAGCTTAGAGTATTTGCGCATAATAAAAATGCCGAAACAGGAAATTTTGAAACAGACATTATTGCTCAAAAAGATGTCATGATTCAAACCAATATGCCAAGATTTGTTAGAGAAAATGACACCATTACACTCTCAGCAAAAGTGGTTAATATGACACCTGAAACAAAATCTGGTGTTGCCATGTTAATGCTATATAATGCTACAACTATGGAAGTAATAGATAAAATTACAATGAATGCATCCAACGTTAAAAACTTTAGTTGCAAACCAAGAGAAAGTGTTCCAGTGAGTTGGACAATTTCTATTCCAGAAGGATTGCAAGGGTTACAATATAAAATCGTAGCCAAATCTGGAAACTTTAGTGATGGTGAAGAAAATATTTTACCTGTTATGAGTAACAAAATTTTACTTACAGAAAGTATTCCAATATGGTTAAAAGGAGGAACTAAAAAAGAATATACTTTTGAAAACCTTCTGAATAATGATTCCAAAACATTAAAGAATCATCAATTTACTTTAGAATATACTTCTAATCCAACATGGTTAGCTTTGCAAGCCCTTCCTTATTTGATGGAATATCAACATGAATGTGCAGAGCAAACCTTTTCAAGATATTATGGAAATTTCATTGCTACCGAAATTATTTCTAGTAATCCAAAAATTACAAGCTTATTTGAATCATGGAAAAACAACCCAAAAGCAGTTTCAAAACTTACGCAAAATGAGGAATTGAAATCAATTGTTTTAAATGAAACACCTTGGTTACTTGATGCTGAGAGCGAAGAATTAAAAAACAAACGCTTGGCTCTACTCATGGATTTAAATGTTATGAAAGATTCACAAGAAAGAACTTTAAAAAAATTAGAAGAAAAACAATTATCTTCTGGAGCTTTTTCTTGGTTTGATGGTGGTGAAGAAAATTTGTTTATCACACAGCACATTGTTTCTGGTCTAGGCCATTTAGGAAAAATGTTTCCAGATAAAACAGCTTTATTTGAAAAAATCACAACTAAGGCTATTCCTTATTTAGATGCGAATTATATAAAATATGGCACGCTAAAAAATGAACGTATTAATTATTATGCTTATTCAAATCTCCATTATTTATATGCTAGAAGTTTTTATACAGATAAAATGCCTATTTCTAAAAGAATGGATTCTATTATCAATGTTCAAAAAATAGAATTTAAGGCTAATTGGCTAACCTATAACTTGTATCAAAAAGCCTTATTAGCGATAACTATGTATAGATTTGGTGATCAAAAATTTGCAGAAAAAATCATCACAAGTTTAAAAGAATCAGTTGCCCGAAATGAAGATTATGGAATGTATTGGATTGAAAACAAAAATGGTTACTATTGGTATCAATCTTCTATTGAAACTCAAGCTTTACTCATTGAAGCATTTGCCGAAATTGAAAAAGACAAAACCTATGTTGACGAAATGAAAGTATGGCTATTAAAGCAAAAACAACTTAACAATTGGCCAACAACAAAATCAACAACTGAAGCCATATACGCTTTGTTACTACAAGGAACCGATTGGACAAGTCTAAAAGACAATACCAAATTTAAAATTGGCAATGAAAAAGTACTGACCAAAAAACTTACAGAAAAAGAGAAAGAAACAGAAACAGGTTACATCAAAATGAATTGGAATTCAAATGAAATTACATCAGAAATGGGTAAAATTTCAGTGGAAAACAAATCCAAAGTAGCTGGTTTTGGTGGTTTATATTGGCAGTATTTTGAAAATTTAGAAAACATAAAAACAGACAGTACTTCTACTCTTTCCATTACAAAAAATTTATATAAAAAAGTAAAAACTACAAATGGCAATCAATTAGAAGAGATTAATAATGACACCTTAAAAGTTGGTGACCTAATCACCATTCGATTAATAATAAAAACAGACGATGATTTAGAGTTTGTACACCTTAAAGATTTAAGAGCTTCATGTTTTGAACCAATAGATGTACTTTCAAACTATCAATGGAATGCTGGTTTTAGTCATTATAAAAGTACCAAAGATGTTGCCACACATTTCTTTTTCGACAAAATAAACAAAGGAACTTATGTCTTAGAGTATGATGTTAGAATCAACAATTCAGGTAATTTCAATGATGGAATTGCAACACTTCAAAGCATGTATGCTCCTGAATTTTCAAGTCACTCAACAAGCATAAAAGTTAAAGTAGATTAATTGCATAAAAAAAGGCTTTCCATTCAGAAAGCCTTTTTTAAATTTTATAAAGTATAATTATTCTATGATTATCTTTTTAGTTGTCAAAACATCATCACTTTTAATTGTAACAAAATAAACCCCTGAAGAGATAACATCAAGTGTAATTTCTTGAGATAAACTATTGTTTTGGTTATATTGTTTTTCGAATACAATTCTTCCAGAATTATCAAAAATTTCAATTGAATAATTCTCAACTAAATCTTTTAATTCAATATTAAATGTTCCTTTATTAGGGTTTGGATAAACTGAAAAATTACTTCTAACAGCAGCAATTTCACTAGATAATACATTTTGATTAAACTGACTTGAAATTACATTCAAATAGGCTTGCATTGCATTTTTTTGTCCAACTGTAAACATATACATACATGCATCATCAGAATAATCCATATAATTCATAGATAGTACTTTTTCACCTGGTACACAAGCATCAACTGACCCAGCGAAACTACAACCATAAGTACAAGCAGCTTGTTTTGGAGTATCAGCAATTCCGTCAGCATCTGGTCCAGCACAATTAGTTGAATTAGGATTTGCTGATTTAAAAGTATGATTTAAACTAAAAAAATGTCCTAACTCATGAGTAACCGTTCTTCCTTTATTATAAGGTGCTTGAGGCATATATCCTGAACAACCGTTACCAGTTGTTCCAAAACAAAATGTATTCATAACAACTGTATGACCAGATGCTGGTGAACCATTTAAAGGAGAATAACCAAGTAAATTATTTCCTATGTCTCTAACCACAAAATTCATGTAACCTGACCATGAAAAATCTTGGTCTGCACCATTTAAAAAGGCAGTTCCAAAAGTAACTGCAACTTGTCCATTTGTTAAACCTGATCCAGCTGGATGATTTTGAGTTGCGATTACAAATTCAACATCTAAATCTCCTACATTAACTCCTGGATAAAATGCACTATCAGAAGTCCAATTAGAAATATCAGTATTAGTTGCATTATAATCTGCATTAATTACGTTAATTTGGCTTTGAGCTAAATTTCGTAAACAATTTTTTACGGTTTCAGAAGCGGTTGTAGCAACTTCAGGATAATGAACTGCTACAGGAATTTGGAGAGTAACGTTAGGACTTGCAAGCTTACCTTGGTTAGCTTGTTGTGCCATAATTTTTTCATATTCTGCTCTCACAAGAGATTGGCGCTCTAAAAACTGTGCTCTTCGTATAGGATCTGCCATAATTGTTTCCATATGGTGATCCATTCCACAAGTTCTTTGTTGTGAATTTCCTAATTGAAATATAATTAGAAATAAAAAAAGTAGTTTTGTTTTCATTTTGTAAAATATTTTTGCCAAATATATATAAAAAAATGAAAATATTTCATTAATCATTCAACATTTTCCATAATTTATCTTTTAATTCTCCTAATCCTTGATTGGTAATAGAAGAAATGAACATGTATGGAATTTTATTAAATTCTTTATCTAATTGAGATTTTAACTCTGATTTCAATTCTTCATCTAACATATCTGATTTAGAAATTACAACTAATTTGTCTTTGTCTAACATTTCAGAGTTGTATCTTCTTAATTCATCTATTAAGATTTCATATTCTTTTTTAATGTCGTCTGCATCTGCTGGAATTAAAAACAATAATGTTGAATTTCTCTCAATGTGTCTCAAAAAATAATGTCCTAAACCCTTTCCTTCGGCTGCTCCTTCAATAATTCCTGGAATATCTGCTATGACAAATGATTGAAATTCTTTATAGGCAACAATTCCTAAATTAGGTTTTAATGTTGTAAATGGGTAATCTGCAATTTTTGGTTTAGCTGAAGTTAGTACTGAAAGTAAAGTTGATTTTCCTGCATTAGGAAATCCTACTAAACCTACATCTGCTAATACTTTTAATTCTAAAATTACGTCAACTTCTTCTACGGGCATTCCTGGTTGAGCATAACGTGGCGTTTGATTTACTGAATTTCTAAAATGCCAGTTTCCTAATCCACCTTTTCCTCCTTTAGCTAAAATTTTAGTCTCATCGTGCTCTGTAATTTCAAATAAAACATCACCTGTTTCTTTGTCTTTTACTATTGTTCCTAGTGGCACTTCGATATATTTATCTTCACCATCAGCACCTGTGCTTCTTGAACTTCCTCCATCACCTCCATGACCTGCTTTTACATGACGTAAGAATTTCAAACTAAACAAAGTCCAAAGGTTTTTATTTCCTCTTACATAAACGTGTCCACCACGACCACCATCTCCACCATCTGGACCACCTTTCTCTATAAATTTTTCTCTATGTAAATGCGATGAACCTTTTCCTCCTTTTCCAGAAGAAACATATATTTTTACGTAATCGACGAAATTTCCTTCAGTCATAACAAAGTTAGAAGTTAGAAGTTAGAAGTTAGAAGTTTTCCAACTGTTATTTATTTTGCAAAGGTAAGATTTATTACTGAATGTGAAACTCTATTCGTTACGGACATTTTTTACCAAAATTTTATCAATTTTGACACCATCCATGTCTATCACTTCAAACATCAATTCATTCCATGTCAATTTTTGACCTTGTTTTGGAATTACACCTAATTCTGTGATGATTAAACCACTAACTGTTGTAACCTCGTAATCAGACAAAAACTCATCCATTTCAAAATGTGTTAAAAAGTCGTGAAGCGAATAATGTCCGTCGACAAGCCAAGTTCCATCTTCTCTTTCAACCAGTTTAAATTCTTCTTGATAAAAATCTGAAGCATCTCCAACTAGGGCTTCTAAAATATCATTTAAAGTAATCATTCCCTGAAAAACACCATGCTCATCTGTAACCAATGCATAATGAATTTTTGAAGTTTTAAAATGCTCTAAAGCCTTATAAGCTAGTGTATATTCAATAAAGTAGATAGGTTCGCTGGAAATACTTTTTAAGTCAAAATTTTCTTTTTCAAAATTTAAAAATAATTCTTTGAGTGTTACAATTCCAACGACTTCATCTAAATTTTTTTCACAAACTGGATAATGGGAATGAAGGTTTTCTAAAACTTTATTTTTAATAGTTTCTTTTGAATCTGAATATGACAAATAAACTACAGCATTTCTGTGAGTCATCAGCGAATTAATTCTTCTATCACCAATATGAAAAACTCGTTCAACGATATCTTGTTCAATTTCTTGTACTTCTCCTACTTCTGTCCCTTCTTTGATGATTGCCTTAATTTCTTCTTCGGTAATTTTACCATCTGTGGAAGGTTTTATTTGCAATACTTTTAATAAAAATTCGGTTGAAATTGTCAATAACCAAATAAATGGCTTTGTGATTATGGACATAAATTTCATGGGAATGGCTACAATTTTTGCAATTCCTTCTGGATGATTTAATCCAATTCTTTTGGGTAATAATTCTCCCAGAACTAATGAGAAAAATGTTAAAACAACTACAACAATACCAACAGCTATTGAATCTGCATAAGGTTTTAAAATTTCAAATGAGCTTACAAAATTTTCAACATCTGTTGTGATTTTATCTCCAGAAAATATACCTGTTAGAATTCCAATGAGTGTGATTCCTATTTGAACAGTGGATAAAAATGTATTGGGAGAATTAGCTAAATCTAAAGCGGCTTTTGCATTTTTGTTTCCTTTTTTTGCTGCGGTTTCTAATCGATTTTTCCGAGCTGAAATTAGTGCAATTTCTGACATTGAAAAAATTCCATTCAAAAGAATCAAAAATAAAATAACTAAAATTTCCATATGTAAGGTCTAAAAAAAGAGCTATTGTTAAAAATAGCTCTTTACTATAAGTGCAAATATCTGAAAATTTTATAAAGTATCGATTACTTGACTCAATCTTTCTGTTACTTCAGCTATGCTTCCAATTCCGTTAACGGCTTTAAATTTATGTTGTCCTCTGTAATAATCCATTAAAGGAGCTGTCTTTTGGTTGTATTCATCATAACGATTTCTGATTTTTTCTTCGTCTTGATCGTCCGGTCTTCCTGATGTTTTTCCTCTTTCTAACAAACGTTGTACTAGAATTTCATCATCGGCTTCTAAAGCTACTGTTGCTGTAATTTGTTGATCTTTTGACTTTAAAAATGTATCTAAAGCTTCTGCCTGGGCAATGGTTCTAGGAAATCCGTCAAACAAAAAGCCTTTAGCTTGTGGGTTTTTATCTACTTCACTTTGCAACATTTTTATAGTTACTTCATCTGGAACTAGATCTCCTTTGTCCATGTAAGTTTTTGCCAATTGACCTAATTCTGTATTGTTTTTGATATTAAATCTAAAAATATCACCTGTTGAAAGATGTACTAAATTGTATTTTTCTTTTAAAAAATCGGCTTGTGTTCCTTTTCCTGCTCCGGGTTTTCCGAATAAAACTATATTAATCATTTCTTTATTTGAATTTGTATTGGCTAATTGAAAAACATCTGGTAAATTTCTTCCTAATCCATCATAATCTAAACCAAAACCAACGATGAATTTATTTGGAATTCTAATTCCTACATAATCTAATTTGATGTCTTTTTTGTATGCTTCTGGCTTAAAGAATAGGGTTGCGATTTTTAAGTGTTTTACTTTTTTCTCTTTTAAAATTGTTCTTAATTCTTCGATGGTGTTTCCTGTATCAACAATATCTTCAACTATTACAACGGTTTTTCCTTCTAAATCTTCATTTAAACCTATTAATTGTTTGACTTGATGGGTGGTTTGTGTACCTTCATAAGAAGCTAATTTTACGAAACTTACTTCGCACATGCCTCTGTAGTATTTCATTAAATCGGAAATAACTTTGAATGAGCCATTTAAAACTCCAATAAAAACAGGAACTTCATCAAAAAAATCATCATCCATCTGTTTGGCCATGTTTTGAATGGCAAAATCTATTTCTTCAGAAGAAATAAAAGGTTCAAAATGTTTATCGTGTAGTTGAATCACTTGAATAGTTTTTTATAGTTGTGCGTACAAATTTAAGGAAGTATAATTTATTGCATCTAATATATTTATACTTTTTTGCAAATTTGATATATTTACCAAATGAATACAGCAATGTTAATCAAAATTGACCAAAGTACAGCTCACAAAAAAAGTAGAATTACAGTAAGTAATTTTGCCATGAAGAGTGATGCAAATTTGGCTGAGTTAGTAGAAATAGCATTTGATATTTCACATAAAAATCACGTAAAAGCCTTTTGGTCTTTGGAATTAGTATGCGATAAAAAACTGAAATTATTTATTCCTTACTTAGATAAATTTTGTGAGGTTTTATCAAAATTAAAAGATGATTCAGCAGTGCGACCAGCTACAAAAATATGCCTGTTTTTAGCCAAAAGTAATCACCGAAAAAATGGAATTGACTTAACAAAAGAGCAGGAACACAATATTATTGAGAATTTAGTTGATCGTTTAATTCAGGAAGAAAAAGTAGCAGCAAAAGTATATGCCATGAAAGCTTTGTTTATTTTTGGAAAAAAGTACAATTGGATTTATGAAGAATTGAAACCTATAATTTCACAAGATGCTTTTGAACATTCTGCTGCTTATCAGGCATGTGCTCGCAATATTTTGAAGAAAATTTAAATTTTTCCAATTTCTAAATTTGATTTTTAGCATTTGGAATTTGGAATTTATATCTTTGCTCAAACACAACTACAAATGAATTATTTCTCTTCAAATTTTAAATTAGGAATTCTAGGTGGCGGACAATTGGGCAAAATGCTATTGGCTGACACCCGAAAATTTGACATACAAACTTTAGTATTAGACCCAAGTGAAGAAGCTCCATCACAGTTTGGATGCAATGCGTTTTATAAGGGTAGTTTGATGGATTTTGACACTGTTTATCAATTTGGTAAAATGGTAGATTTATTAACTATTGAGATTGAAAATGTAAACCTTGATGCTTTGGATAAATTAGAAGAAGAAGGTTTAACTGTTTTTCCATCGCCAAAAACGTTGCGTATGATTCAAAATAAGGGAAAACAAAAAGATTTTTATGTTGAAAATAATATTCCCACTTCAAAACATTTGCGATTTGTAGATTTAAATGATTTGAAAAAAGCCCTTGAAAAAGATGTTTTAGAATTTCCTTTTGTATGGAAGTGTGCTCAGTTTGGGTATGATGGAAATGGTGTAAAAATTTGTCGTTCCGCTTTAGATTTAGTAAAACTTCCTGATGTGGAATGCATTGCTGAAGATATGATTCCGTTTAAAAATGAATTAGCAGTGATTGTAGCTCGTTCTGTTTCAGGTGAAGTAAAAACTTATCCTGTTGTAGAAATGGAATTTCATCCCGAAGCAAATCAAGTGGAATATGTAATTTGTCCGGCGCGAATTGACGAAAAAGTTGCTCAAAAAGCTATTGCAATTGCCTTGAAAGTTTCTGAAGCATTCAATCATGTTGGATTATTAGCCGTGGAAATGTTTCAAACCGAAGACGATGAAATTTTGGTCAACGAAGTCGCTCCAAGACCTCACAATTCTGGACATTATTCTATTGAAGCGAGTTATACTTCTCAATTTGAAAATCATTTGCGTGCGATTTTAAATTTGCCTTTAGGAAATACAAACAGTAAAGTGGCTGGAATCATGGTAAATTTAGTTGGTGAAGAAGGTTTTTCAGGTCAAGTTGTGTATGAAAATATTGAAAAAATCATGGCAATTGATGGTGTAACGCCGCATATTTATGGCAAAAGAGAAACCAGACCTTTTAGAAAAATGGGTCACGTTACAATTGTAAATGAAAATATGGTTGAAGCTAGGAGAATTGCTGAAGATGTGAAGAACTCGATTAGGGTGATTAGTGTTCAATAATTACCGTTTATAGTCTAAAATCAAAATTCTAATCTATTTTAAAATTTCTTGAAATTGGAATTGCATCTTCATTTTTCATGGTAATTCCGGTGCTTGTAAAATGTTTTATATGATTTTTATTGATGATATAGGATCGATGGCATTTTACAAAATTAGGTGGCAATTGTTTTATAATTTCTGAAAGTTTTCCTCGTACAAATTCTTTTTTAGAAGAAGTATATAAATACAAATAATGGTCTTCGGATCTTATGTAAATTAAATCTGATAAATAGATTTTTGATTTATTTTTTAACACAATAAAGTTGTCTATAACTAGTTGTTTTACCGAATTTAATTCTTCTTTTATTTGATTAGTTTCTTTTAATATTTCAAATTTTTCTTGATCTAATAATCTCTTCTTTTTATCTACTTTTTTCCAACGAATAAAAGAATATAATGCTAATAGAAAAACTAAAAATATCAAAATTCCATACAAAATTTTGTTGCGTACAAATCGTGTTTCTAAACCTGACAATTGGTTGATTTTATCGTCTCTTTCTTTGGTTTGAAACTTGACATCTATTTCATAAAAATTACTGTTTTTAGCAAAATCATTGACTAAACTGTCTAGTTTATTAAACAATAATTCGTGTTTTTGGGCTGCAATTGTATCGTTTAATTCTTCATAAACTAATTGCTTTTGTTTGGTGACAATTCGAGCTATTTTTATACGATATTTTTCATTGGGAATAGCTTCTATTTTATCCAAATATTCTAAGGCTCTTGTATGATTTTTTCGGATTCTTTCATTAACTCCTAAATTGATTAATGCATAAACTTGGCGTAAATAATCCTTGTTTTTTGTGGCAATTTGCAAACTATGATTTAAATTTTGTTCGGCTAAATCATATTTTTCTAAACTGGTGTAAATACTCCCTAACCCTAATAATATTAGAGATTTGAACTCTGCATCTGATTCGTAAAAATTTGTATTTTGAATTTCTTTTATCTTCTTTAAACCCCAATTAGCATCTAAACTATCGCCATAAATATCTTTAAAATTTTCATATTCAATTTTGGCAAACCATTTGTCGGAAGTTTCACTTTTAGCCAGTTTTTTCAATTCGTTAAGAAAAAAACGTCTGTCCTTATTGTAATTGTGTTTGCTTGATTCTGTTTCGTGTAAACTAAAAAGCAACTTTTTGTATTGTTCTTCGTTTAGCGATTTTTGGGTTTGTTCTTTTTCAAATATCTTATAAAAAGTAGCATAAGCCGAATCTTCACAATTGATGTTAACGTATAATTCGGCTATGGCTATTTGTTGTAAAGTCTTAAAATCTTGATTTACCAATTCCTTTTTCAATTGCACAATTTGTTGCATTTCTTTACCATAAAAATAGTTGTAAGAAACGGAATCTATGGGAATGCTTTGCCCAGAGAGTATTGTAGAAAAGAGTAGGAAAAGATATTTCATTTTTTTAAGGTATATCTATAATTCCTAGAACGCCACCATTGCCAGCTTGTCTTGGTTGAGCATTTGATTTACTTCCTGATTTTAAACACTCAAAATCACCTAGCTCTAAACTTGTATCTAATCTATATGTTTCAAGAATCGCATGAAAACATTCTAAATTGTTTGCTGTATCATCTTCATCATTCCAATAAAAAACTCTTAATTTATTTTGTGTTGTTAAGATGTTTTCCTTGAATGTATAAGTGTCATTTCCTAAACGAATTACATCTTTGCTATCTAATTTAAAATGAAATATAATAGCATATTCACCAAAAGAATTATGTATCAACACTGCTTTATTTGCAATTTTAATTCCTTTACTATCAATTCCTACTAAAGATAAGAAACAAGTTGTTTCTAATTTATTTATTCTGTATGCATTTAATTTTATTTCCATGATTATTGTTTTATTAATTAATATCTTACTAAATTAAATTTTTCTGTTGAAATTCAAAATTTTATTGTTTTGTTAATTTGTTATTTATTGATTCTTTTAAGGTTTTCATTTTAACAATTTATGTTAAACGAGTAATTTTCAGTTTATCATCAGGTAATCTTTCAATGAAAAACTTCTTGAATGTATTCGTGCTTGTTCTTGAGGTTGAACTTGAGGTTGACCTAAACTAGTTACTGCTCCTTTGAAAATTCTGGCAAATCCAGCGGAGAATACAGCTGTTGTGAAAAAATTAGGTACTTCTTGTTCTCCATAAAGAAAATACAAATATGAACAACTAGAAAATATAGCTATTGCCAGTAGAGTGATTATCCAATAAACCGATGATTTTAAGACTGATGGAATATTTCCTTTTGCTATCTCATACCTGAGTTCAAACCAATAAATAAATTCTTGTAATATGCATCCTGCTAGACACCATAGATACAGCATACAATTAGAAATATTTCTAAGCTCAACATTTGTGCCTTCATCCTGTCCAAAAACAATTAAGGACAGTAATAATGCTATTGAAATAAAAAGTGTTTTTTTCATCTTAACTAAATAATTTAAAGTTTTTAAATATGTTATTTCCTTCTAATTGGGGACTTTGAGGATATCTGTTGTTTGGCAAAATCGTCCTAATTTCATTATGTAATTCTTTATAAGTTAAGTTGGGATTAGATTTAATAATTCCTATAGCAAATGCTGTAAATGCTCCGTTAAATCTATTATTTATATAAGCGTCATAGGAATATTCTGTTGCATTACAACCCGTTAAAAGCAATTCACTCATATTACTTTCTGGATACAAAAATCTTTTTCTAATTGGCAATGTAAGAGTCTTAATTGCATCAGAGCTGTTTTTTGGCGGCATGTATCTTGGAATTAAAGAATTTGAATCAATATTTTCAAATCCGTCAATTGCAAAAGCTTCAATAGATTTAGATCTCAACAAAGCTTGTCTAGACAACATTTTTCTTGTAACAGTCCCTGAGTGACAAGAATCAGAAATTATCGTTAATCTTGCTTTAGGATTTAGGGTTAATAGAATTTTTCGAATATCATCATCAAGAATATTTTCATCATATGCACAAATTGCTTCATCTCTATTATCAGCTTCGTCACTGTCATTATCATAAACCCAAGTTCCATGACCAGAAAAGGTGAATACACCTACATCTCCATCGCCAAGATTAGAAATTAACTTCTGAAGATTGTTTAAAACATTGTGCTTTGTTGCCTGCTCATCGAGTAGCAAAGTATTATTTTGAAAATCAAATTTTGATTTCAGTAGGTCTTGCCAATCATTTGCATCATTAACACAACCATTTAAGTCGTTCGAGCTTTCTGGATAATTATTTATCCCAATACTTAGTGATATTTTTTTCATTTTAGCTATTATTTTAGTTATTCATATCTTTTAAATTTTTTGAAACATCTAGCTCAAGAATATCACAATTTGTTTCATTGTATTGTGATCTGATTTATTAGAGTTTGTTCAAAATAGTGTCAGAAATTGTTGTAGTTTGTCCGCAAAAAAGGCACAGAAAGTGGTTATTGTTTTTCCATACTATTGAATTTAAAAGGTTAGTTTAATAATTGTAATCCAAAAGCAATTCTTTCGGTTCTTAAGCTAGGTTCGCTTGCTAGATTTGTTCTTAGAGCTATTCTAAACTTGCTGTCAACTGTTATAAAAAATGAAAGATTAGCATTAAAAAAAACTCTGTTTGGTAGGTCTAAATTTTCTCTAAAATCTTTTAACCCATAATGAATATTATGACTTGCACTAAGGGCAAAATTAAATTTATTATTATCTGAAGTTATAGCCAAATATTGCGAAATTCCAAAACTAAAATTTGCAGATGTATCTCTAATATCGCTATCAAAACCTTTTATATCAGCAGCAGTTTTCAAGTTAATGTAGGTGTAACAAGAGAGAACGTTTTCACTGTAGTTTGTATAAACAGGAAGTGTAAAATCTAAATAAAAATTTCCACCACCATTCAACAATTTTTCTAAATCCTTATCATTTTCTTCAGCATTGCTATCTTCTGTTTCATCCTCTTCTGCTTCATCCTCTTCTGTTTGCATATCATTTTCATCAGAAAATGCTACGACAGTTCCAAAGGAGATTCTAAAGGAAGATAAGTTATCTGTTACCAATTCCGTAGAAATTGTATTATTTGTGTTGTTTCTTAATATCGTTAAAGCATTTAAAAAATTAGTGTGTTCTGTTGAATTATTGTAATGTGTACTAAAAAAATAATCTCTAAAAAAACTAGAAGAAGGAAGAAACTTATTTGGATTATACTTATTTTCCGCAAAAATATTTTCGTTGTTTTCTAAATTTTTTTTTGAAGCTAATAATTTTTCCTTTTGATTTTCAATCTTCTTTATTGCAACAATATCAACCGGACTTTCTGTTTTTTCTAATTCGATAATTTTATCATTAATCTTTTTTATTTCACTTTTATAATAAGCTTTAAACATTTTATTAACTGAATTTGAATCTGCTTTTTCTGCTAAACTAATTTTTTGCTCAATCATTAATTCATTTTTCAACTTGAGTAATTCTATGCTTTCAATTTGACCTTCAATTTGATTTTGCTCTTTTTTAATTTCATCAATATTTTTGTTGTATTCACTATTAAGATAATCTAGAATTATATTTTTTTCATCTCTTTCTAACTGCAAATTAGCATTAATTCCTTTTTGCCTTTCAAAGTTCAACACAATCAGTCTTTCATTATTCTCTTCTTTTCTAGTTTCTAATTCATTAATTACATTTTGATAATTTTCATCAATTGAATCTAACAATGCTGCTTTAAAATCGGTTAAATCTTGTTTTTGTATTGGAGTACTTTTTTCAATTCTATAGTTTTCATTTATAGACGGAATTTGCCCAAAAACAAATCCTGAAGCAAACAAAAAGGCAAATAATATAATAGCTTTTCTCATGATTTCTATTTTTTTAGTTGATTAAATTTTATTCAAACCTCTAACAAAATCAAGGCTTAACCAAAAAAATGTCGTGAACTGCGCAAAAAACAACGCGAACTGCAATATGTGATTTTAAAAAAATGAATAATTCGTTTTTTACTAACAAATTTTAAATATTTACTTCCTATAAAAAGATGTATTTTTGTAAAAAAAATGAAACTTTATTTCGACTAATTAAGTAAGATTAAAAAAATAATTTAAAACCCTACTTACCCCTAGTAGGAATTTTCCTTTAAGGAATAGGGGGACTTATATGAAAGTAGCTATAATAATGGGTTCAAAATCAGATTTACCCGTAATGCAAGAAGCCATAGACATCTTAAAAGGATTTGACATCGAAACCGAAGTTGATATTGTTTCGGCACATAGAACCCCAGAAAAATTATTCGATTTTAGTAATAATGCACATACTTGTGGAATTTCAGTAATTATTGCTGGAGCTGGTGGTGCTGCTCATTTACCAGGAATGGTTGCATCAATGTCGCCACTTCCTGTGATTGGTGTTCCTGTAAAATCTAGTAATTCTATCGATGGTTGGGATTCTGTTTTGTCAATTTTACAAATGCCTGGTGGTGTTCCTGTAGCAACAGTTGCTTTAAATGGTGCCAAAAATGCTGGAATTCTTGCCGCTCAAATTATTGGAACTTCTGATAAATGTGTATTAGATAAAATCATCGCCTACAAAGAAGGATTAAAACAAACCGTTTTAAAATCTTCGGAAGAATTAAAAAAATAAAATTTTAATTTTCAAAAAACAGCTCTTCCAGAGTTTAAAACTTTGGAAAGGTTTAATAATAAAAAAATGAAACTATTTACTCAAAAATTCAATACAAAATACGATACAGCTCCGTTTTCGCAAATAAAAATGGAAGATTACCAACCTGCTTTTGAAGAAAATATCAAAGCTGCTAAAGCCGAAATCGATACTATTATCAATAATCCAGAAGTACCAACTTTTGAGAACACTTTGGAAGCCTTAGATTTTTCTGGAAACACTTTGGACAGATTGTCTTCTATCTTTTTTAATTTAAATTCTGCTGAGACTTCTGATGAAATGCAAAAAATTGCACAAGAGGTTTCTCCCTTATTAACAGAATTCAGTAATGACATTACTTTAAACGAAGATTTATTCAAAAGAATTAAAGCCATACATGATCAAAAAGATAGTCTGAATTTAACGACAGAACAGCAAACTTTATTGGATAAAAAATATAAAGGTTTCGTTAGAAATGGCGCTCTATTAAATGATGAGCAAAAAGCAAAACTCCGTAAAATTGATACCCAATTAGCCAAATTAAAATTGAGTTTTGGCGAAAATGTTTTAGCTGAAACCAATAATTATCAATTGCATATAACCCAAGAAAGTGATTTAAGCGGTTTACCAGATGGTGCTATAGAAATGGCTCATTCATTAGCAAAATCTAAAAATTTAGAAGGGTGGATTTTTACTTTAGATATGCCAAGCTATTTACCTTTTATGACTTATGCTGACAATCGCGAATTACGAAAAGAATTAGCCATTGCCGCTGGAAAAAAAGCCTTTCAAAATAACCAATACGACAATCAAAATAATGTAAAAGAAATTGTTCGTTTACGACATGAACGTGCTAATTTATTGGGGTATGCTTCACATGCTCATTTTGTTTTAGAAGAACGAATGGCTCAAAATCCTGATAAAGTAAAGACCTTTTTAAATGATCTATTGGAAAAAGCTAAACCAGCAGCTGAAAGAGAATTTACTGAATTAACTGCTTTCGCCAAAGAGTTAGACGGAATTGACTACCTTGAAAAATGGGATGGTACTTATTATTCTGAGAAACTGAAACAAAAATTATTCAACTTAGATGATGAAAAACTAAAACCTTATTTCAAATTAGAAAATGTTTTAAATGGAGCTTTTACCATTGCCGAGAAATTATTTGGAATCTCTTTTAAAGAAGTTTTTGATATTGACAAGTACCATGAAGACGTAAAAACTTATGAGGTTTTAGATTTTGAAAACCAATTAGTAGCTGTTTTTTATGCAGATTTTTTTCCAAGAAAAGGAAAACGAAATGGTGCTTGGATGACTTCTTTTAAATCGCAATCTATTAGAAATGGCATCAATGAAAGACCTCATATTTCTAATGTTTGCAACTTTACGCCACCAACACCAAGCAAACCTTCACTCCTAACCTTCAATGAAGTTACAACTTTATTTCACGAATTTGGTCATGGATTACATGGCATGTTAGCCAATACCGTTTATCCGAGTTTATCTGGAACTTCTGTGTATTGGGATTTTGTAGAATTACCAAGCCAAGTAATGGAAAACTGGTGCTATGAACCAGAAGCTTTGTCTTTATTTGCAAAACATTATGAAACTGGAGAAATCATTCCACAAGAATACGTTGAAAAAATCAAAGAAAGTGCTAGTTTTTTAGAAGGAATTGCAACCATGAGACAAATTAGTTTTGGACTTTTGGATATGGCTTATCACGGAAAATCACAGACCATCGAGGACGTGAAATCTTTTGAAGAAGCTGCTTTTGAAAATACAAAACTATATCCTGATGTAACTGAAAATTGCATGAGTGTTTCTTTTTCTCACATCTTTCAAGGTGGCTATTCTTCTGGATATTACAGTTACAAATGGGCAGAAGTTTTAGATGCTGATGCGTTTGCATATTTCCAAGAAAAAGGAATTTTCAATAAAGAAGTCGCTACAAAATTCAAAGAAAATGTACTTTCTAAAGGTGGCACAGAGCATCCAATGACTTTGTACAAAAAATTCAGAGGTCAAGAACCTCAACCGGAAGCTTTGTTGAAAAGAGCTGGACTTTTATAATTTATAAACTCCGACAGAGTTTAAAACTCTGTCGGAGTTTATTTCTATTCACCAATATAAATTTTTGAACAAAATTAAACAAACTTTCATTTTTTTTTGAAACTTTAAAAACTTTTATATATCTTTGTCTTATCAAACTGAAATAATTCTAAAAAATGGAATTCAAAGAAGCTAAAAATAAATTTGTTCAGACTTGGGGTGCATTAGGCAGTCAATGGGGAATTAACAAAACCATGGCTCAAATTCATGCTCTTTTGATGGTTAGCAACGAATCTATTTCGATGGAAGACATTATGGACGAATTGCAAATTTCTCGTGGAAATGCTTCAATGAATCTTCGTGCTTTAATGGATTGGGGAATTGTTTACAAAGAATATAAAGCTGGTGAAAGAAGGGAATTTTTCACAGCAGAAAAAGATTTAGATGAATTAGCCGTAAAAATTTCAAGAGAAAGAAGTAAAAGAGAAATCAAACCTGCTTTAAAAGTTTTGAAAGAGGTTTCTACAATCGACTCAAAAGCTACTGAAGAAGAAAGACATTTTATAGATCAAACTACTAAATTATATGATTTTGTTTTAAAAGCTGACAATATGTTAGAAAAAGCAACTGAATTTAAAGATAACTGGTTAGGAAGATTGGTTATTAAAATAATGAAATAGAACTAAAAAAATTTAATCAAAACTTTCAATTTTTTCTGAAAGTTTAAAAATAAAGAGAATTATGAAAACCACATTAATGCTATCAAAAATCATAAATATTATTGCACTATTGTTTCTTTTATTAGGAGCTTACGGAATAGCTATAACAGGAGCTCTTCAAGTTTTGGCAGCAATGCTTTATTTTTTATCCTTTCCAAAAAATAAATTAATTTATATCTATTTTGGATTAGTAGGTATATTTTTTATTTTTTGGAGTGGAAGTTTTAATTGGTGGTTTTCTATTCCAATTTTCTTACTAGTTTTTCTAACTTATATTATTCACTTTCAAAAAAACAAATCATGAACTTAACAATCCCAAACTGGCTAATTATTCTAAGTGGAATTGGTCAAATTTTCACAGCCTTAATTTACCCATATATTCGTCATCAAGTTTTTGATTGGTATAATGATGTAAAACAATTAAAACCTTTAAATCAAGAAATTGCAAAAACTTATGGAAGATATATTCAAGGCTTGAATTTCTCTTTTGGATTAATAGCTATTCTATTACCAAATGACTTAAAAAATCAATCTCATTTAGCCATAGCGATAACTGGATTAATTGCTGCTTATTGGGTTGGAAAAGTTGCTACTCAAATTGCATATTATCCAATGTATGATATTCCAAAAAGAAAGCTTTTTAAAGTTGGTAGCTATTTCATGAATATGTTGTTTGTGCTTTTTGCAATTGTGAATACTTTATTATTAATCTATAATATAATGGACTAAAAAAACCTAACATCATGAACTTAAACATCATTGGATACGTAATCTACTTATCCATAACAGCCATAATCATATTAAAAGTGGGCAAAATCTGTTATACAAACGGAAATGTTTTTGTAGCACAATTAATTCCTAATCACGAAGATTTGTGTTTAAAAATCAATCAGGTATTATTGATTGCTTATTATCTTTTCAATCTGGGTTATTGTGCTATTACTTTAATTCAATGGAACATGATTACATCTCAAACAGAGTTATTTGAAACCATTGCTATCAAAACATCAATCATTTTATTTTTAATCGGAATAATGCATTATTTCAATATTCTACTCATAACCAAACAAGTAAAAAAATTAATTTAAATATTCTTATTATGGAAACTTCAAAAATTTTAATCGGTTACGCTATTTATTTACCTATTGCAATTGGACTAACAATCTACGTCTCAAAAACATTATTCAAAAACAGTTTAATTTACATGAAAGATATTTTCAATGGAAGAGAAGAAATTGCAAAAGCAACCAACAAATTATTCGAAACAGGATTTTATCTATTGAATCTTGGATTTGCCTTAATGATTTTAGAATTATACTTACATCAAAATTCATATCAAGAATTAATAGAAAGATTGAGTTACAAAATAGGTGGATTTGCCATTTATCTGGGAATAATGCTATTTGTAAATCTATATTTCTTTTTTAGAGGAAAAAGAAAAGCAAATCAGGCAAAAGCAGAACAAAGAATTGTAATTAATGGTTAATCTCATAACTCCGACAGAGTTTAAAACTCTGTCGGAGTTATCTTTCTACAACCAGCAATAAAACCAACCAAAAAAACGGAACACTTTCCACCCAAAACGAAGTGTAATATTTTGTTCTTCTTGAATTAGCAAAAAAAGTAAAAAGTCCAATAATTAATGCAACAAAAAATGTAATTCCAAATTGCTGCAAAGTAATATTTGGCTTAAAAAAATCCAAAAGTAAAAACAATACTACCAACAAATAATTTACACTTTTTGTTGCCTTTACTCCTATTTTTTGAGGAATCGTATGAAGCTTTAAATCGTCAAACTGTAAGTCAATAATCTCAAAAATTATCATCAAAACAAAAACCAAAATAAATCGTTGAATGCATTTCAAAATTACGATAAGTGAAAAATCAAGTTCAGCATTTACAACTGGCAGAACAACTGTAACTCCAACCCAAGCAATGGCTACCAAATAAATTTTTAAACCACTCCAATTTCGCATATTCGATTTGTGTGGAAAAAAAGGTAATGCATATAAAATTGTGAGAAGTAATGCTCCAAAACCAATCAACTTAGTATTGGATTTTAATGCCAAAAAAAAATAAACCGTAGCTAAAGCTGAAATAAAACTCAATCCAATTATAGCTTTGAATGTATTTGTCAATTTTGTTTTTCTTATACGAGCCAGTTCATCATATTTGATAAAATTATAGCCTACAATCGTTCCGAAAAAACCAAAATAAACCACAGACTCATCATAAGAAATGTTTAACTTTAAAAACGTTATTCGTATTAAAGCATAAACAGCTAATGCAACATGCAAACTGCTTTGAATGTAAAAATCAAATAAATATTTTAATATTCGCATTCAACAAAAATAATCAAAGTGTTAATAAGAACGGCTTTTAGTTGAAAAAAAGACAAAAATTCAACTAAAATTAAGAATAAATTTAAAGTATAATAATTACTTTTGCACTTCAATTCTGAATTTATTTTCAGTTAGTAAAAACAACACAATTACACACTTTATCTTTATATAAATGAAAACAGACTCATTTGCGTTAAGACACTTAGGACCAAGAGAAAACGATTTACCAAAAATGTTGGAAACTATTGGTGTTGAAACTTTAGATCAATTAATTTATGAAACTATTCCATCTGATATTCGTTTGAAAAATCCTTTGGAATTAGAACATATCATGACCGAATATGAATATGCAAATCATATCAGAGTTTTAGGTCGTACCAACAAAGTTTTTAAATCATACATCGGTTTAGGATACCATCCAACTATTGTTCCTCCAGCTATTCAAAGAAATATTTTTGAAAATCCAGGATGGTACACTGCTTATACACCATACCAAGCTGAAATTGCTCAAGGTCGTTTAGAAGCTATCTTAAATTTCCAAACTACAGTTATCGAACTGACTGGAATGGAAATCGCAAATGCATCTTTATTAGATGAAAGTACAGCTGCCGCAGAAGCAATGGCATTATTATTTGACGTTCGTTCAAGAGATCAAAAGAAAAATAATGTTTGTAAATTCTTTGTTTCAGAAGAAATTCTACCACAAACTTTATCTGTATTACAAACTCGTTCTACACCAATTGGTGTTGAATTAGTAATAGGAAATCACCAAGAATTTGATTTTTCTAATGACTATTTTGGAGCCATTCTTCAATATCCTGGAAAATATGGACAAGTATATGATTATGCTGATTTCATCAAAAAAGCAAATGAAAATGAAATTAAAGTAGCCGTTGCTGCTGACATTTTATCTTTAGTAAAACTAACACCTCCAGGTGAAATGGGAGCTGATGTAGTAGTTGGAACAACACAACGATTTGGAATACCAATGGGTTATGGTGGACCACACGCTGCATATTTTGCCACAAAAGAAGAATACAAACGTTCAATGCCAGGAAGAATTATCGGAGTTTCGCAAGATGCTGATGGAAATCGTGCACTACGTATGGCTCTTCAAACACGTGAACAACATATCAAACGTGAAAAAGCAACTTCAAACATCTGTACAGCTCAAGTATTATTGTCTGTTATGGCTGGAATGTTTGCTGTGTATCATGGCCCAAATGGTTTAAGATACATTGCTGACAAAGTACACGGGATGGCTTCTACTCTAGCTGATGCCTTAAATAAACTAGGCGTTTATCAAACAAACACTGCTTATTTCGACACAATTGTTGTAAAAGCTGATGCTAAAAAAGTAAAAGCTATTGCTGAAAAAAATGAAGTGAATTTCTTCTACATTGATGATGAAACGATTTCAATTTCTTTAAACGAAACGATTTTATTTAGTGATGTTAATGAAGTAATTGCCATTTTTGCTGAAGCTGTTGGAAAAGAAGCCTTTGAAGTTTCTGAATATACTTTAGAAAACAATTACCCAATGCACTTAAACAGAAAATCAGAATTTTTGACACATGAAGTGTTCAACAAATACCATTCTGAAACCAGTTTAATGCGTTATATTAAAAAATTAGAACGTAAAGATTTGTCATTAAACCATTCGATGATTGCTTTAGGTTCTTGTACAATGAAATTAAATGCAGCTGCTGAAATGCTACCATTAAGTATGCCTTATTGGAACACCATTCATCCATTTGCTCCATTAGATCAAGTACAAGGTTACACAAAAATGCTTAAAAAATTAGAACACCAATTGAATGTAATTACAGGTTTTGCAGGAACCACATTACAACCTAATTCTGGTGCTCAAGGAGAATATGCTGGTTTAATGACCATTCGCGCTTATCACCAATCAAGAGGTGACGATCAAAGAACTGTTTGTTTAATTCCTGCTTCGGCTCATGGAACAAATCCTGCTTCAGCTGCAATGGCTGGCATGAAAATTATCGTGACCAAAACTATGGAAAACGGCAATATTGATGTAGAAGATGTTAGAGAAAAAGCCATTCAATACAAAGATGAATTATCTTGTTTAATGGTAACTTATCCCTCTACTCACGGTGTTTTTGAAAGTGCTATTAAAGAAATTACTCAAATCATTCACGATAATGGTGGTTTGGTTTATATGGATGGTGCAAACATGAATGCACAAGTTGGATTAACAAATCCAGCCACCATTGGTGCTGATGTTTGTCACTTAAACTTACACAAAACATTTGCCATTCCTCATGGTGGTGGTGGACCAGGTGTTGGACCAATTTGTGTAAACGAAAAATTAGTTCCATTTTTACCAAGCAATCCATTAGTTGATGTTGGTGGTGCACAAGCCATCACAGCAATTTCAGGTGCTCCTTATGGTTCTGCTTTGGTTTGTTTGATTTCTTATGGATATATTTGCATGCTAGGTTCAGAAGGAATTACAAATGCAACAAAATATGCCATTCTAAATGCCAATTACATGAAAGCACGTTTGGAAGAGCATTATCCAATTTTATATTCAGGTGAAAAAGGAAGAGCTGCTCACGAAATGATTTTAGATTGTAGAGCTTTCAAAGCAAAAGGCATTGAAGTAACTGACATTGCAAAACGTTTAATGGATTATGGCTTCCATGCTCCTACAGTTTCTTTTCCAGTTGCAGGAACTTTAATGGTCGAACCAACAGAATCAGAAGATGTTGCTGAACTAGACAGATTCTGCGATGCTATGATTTCTATTCGAAAAGAAATTGAAGCAGCTACAATTGAAGAACCAAACAACGTATTAAAAAATGCACCTCATACTTTAAATATGTTAACTGCGGATTCTTGGACATTACCATATTCAAGAGAAAAAGCAGCTTATCCATTAGAATATGTAACTGAAAATAAATTCTGGCCAAGTGTTCGTCGTGTAGATGAAACTTATGGTGATAGAAACTTAATTTGTAGCTGTGCTCCTATTGAGGCATATATGTAAGTACTAGTTACGAAGTTATAAATACGAAGTTAAAGGTTTCAGATTAATTTTTTGAAACCTTTTTCTTTTTAATGATAAATGTCAGATTTAATCCTATTCATTATAGTAACTTTGTGAAAATTTTTACAACATGAATGACATTGAAACTAGAGAAGATATTCTTTTAATCATGCGAGAATTTTATGGTAAACTTTTGGCAGATGAAAACATAAATTTTTATTTTACCCAAATAACTCACGTTGACAAACATTTAGAAGAACATTTTGAAATTTTAGTCACTTTTTGGGAACAATCTTTATTTATGAAAGGTGGTTACAACAACAATATGTTTCAAATTCACAAAGACTTGCATGAAAAACATGCTTTTACAAAACAACATTTCGATATTTGGCTTCAGCATTTAAATGCAACTATCGATAATCATTTTAAAGGAAAACATGCTGAACAAATGAAAACAAATGCTTTGAGTATGGCAACAGTAATGCAAATAAAGTTTCCTCAATAATTTTCAATATTATTAACTATTCTATATTTTTAACAAAACATCCTTAAACATTCCATAAATCGTAATCATTAATTTAAAAGAATAACAGTTATTATTTTTTTTAACATTAATTTTACAAATTAATTAAATTCAAATGAATATAAAGATAACAGGTTCTGGAAGTTATATTCCTTCCCAAAAAATCACGAATTTAGATTTTTCTAATCACGAATTTCTTAATGAAGATGGCTCTGTTTTAGCATATCCAAATGATGTAATTGCTAAAAAATTCACTGAAATTACGGGTATAGAAGAGCGCAGATATGCTTTAGACAATCAAAACACATCTGACATAGCTACTATTGCTGCCAAAAAAGCCATTGAAGATGCAGCAATTGATCCAGAAACGCTAGACTACATTGTATTTGCTCATAATTTTGGAGATGTTAAAAAAGGAGCCATACAAGGCGATATGTTGCCTAGTTTAGCTTCAAAAGTTAAGTATAATTTACGAATAAAAAATCCAAACTGTGTAGCTTATGATATGCTTTTTGGCTGTCCAGGTTGGGTAGAAAGCGTAATTCAAGCACAAGCATTCATTAAAGCAGGTATGGCAAAAAAATGTTTAGTAATTGGAGCAGAAACCTTATCAAGAGTAGTTGACCCACACGATAGAGATAGTATGATATATTCTGACGGTGCTGGTGCAACAATTATTGAAGCAACTGATGAAGATGGTGGAATTTTATCACACAAATCAGCTACTTATACTTATGACGAAGCCAATTATCTTTTCTTTGGAAAATCATACAATCAAGACAATGACCCTGATGTTCGCTACATAAAAATGTATGGCCGTAAAATTTATGAATTTGCATTAAGCAATGTTCCAAAAGCCATGAAAGAATGTCTTGAAGATGCTAAAATAGAAATCAATCAAGTCAAAAAAATATTGATTCATCAAGCGAATGAAAAAATGGATGAAGCTATTATTCAACGTTTTTATAAGCTTTACAAAACTTCAGTACCAGATGGCATTATGCCTATGAGCATTCATAAATTAGGAAACTCCAGTGTAGCTACTGTTCCAACGCTTTATGATTTGATTACTAAAGGTGAAATTGAAAATCAATCTTTAAACAAAGGTGATATTATTCTTTTTGCATCTGTGGGTGCTGGAATGAATATCAATGCCATAGTTTATAAAATGTAAAAAATTGATTAATAGTTTGTAGTTCATTGTTAATGGTTAATTTTGCAAAACGAAAAACAATGAACTATAAATAACAAACTGTTCTTCATGTACGAAAAAACATATCCAAGTAAACGATTCAATATTACCTTAGATTTTCTAAAAAAACATGTTGCTACTTCAGAAACTATTTTGGATTTAGGTGTTTCAAATCCTTTTTCTAAAATTATGGTTGAAAATGGATATACTGTTTTGAATACAAAAGGAGAAGATTTAGACAACAATCAAACAGCACTACAAAACGAAGATTATTCAGTTTTTACAGCTTTTGAAATATTTGAACATTTATTGAATCCATATACTGTTTTACAAAATGTAAAATGCGATAAATTGTTGATTTCAATTCCATTGCGTTTGTGGTTTTCACCAGCATATAGAAGCAAAACGGATAAATGGGACAGACATTATCATGAATTTGAAGATTGGCAATTAGATTGGTTGCTTGAAAAAACTGGTTTTCAAATTGTGGATAGTGTAAAGTTTACTCATCCTGTTAAAAAAATAGGTTTTCGCCCTTTGTTGAGATACTTTACTCATAGATATTATTTGGTTTATGCAGAAAGAGAAAAAAGATAAAAGAACATAGAAAATAGATTTTATCTTATGAAATATTACATTATTATTCCTACATATAACGAAGAAAAATTTATTGCATTAACCCTTCAATCGTTAGTGGAACAAACCATTTTGCCTTTTAAAATTGTGGTGGTTAATGATGGCTCTACTGATAAAACAGAAGAAATTGTGCAATCTTTTGTTTCCAAATATCCTTTTATTACCTTAGTTAATAAAACTTCGGATGCCACTCACTTACCAGGTAGTAAAGTTATTCAAGCCTTTCAAAAAGGATTAGCAACTTTGGATGATGATTATGATATTATTGCCAAATTAGATGCTGATTTAATTTTTCCAAAGAATTATTTTGAAACTATAACTAAACATTTTGAGTTGGATAGTCAAATTGGAATGGTTGGTGGATTTTGTTATATCGAAAAAAACGGAGCATGGGTTTTAGAAAACCTTACTGATAAAGACCATATCAGAGGTGCTTTGAAAGCTTATCGCAAAGAAACTTTTCAACAAATTGGTGGTTTAAAAGCTGCTATGGGTTGGGACACCGTTGATGAATTAATCTGCAAATTCTACAATTGGAAAGTTGTAACTGATGAATCATTGCACGTAAAACACTTAAAACCAACTGGTGCAAGTTATGATAAAACGGCACGCTACAAACAAGGTGAAGCTTTTTATAGTTTAGGTTACGGATTTTGGATAACAGCCATTGCTTCTCTAAAATTGGCCTTAAAAAAGAAAAAACCGCTGCTTTTTATAGACTATTTAAAAGGGTTTTGGCAAGCAAAATCTTCTGGTAAAAAATTGCTGGTTACTAATGAACAAGCCAAATTTATTAGAAAATATCGCTTGAAGAAAATGAGGGAGAAACTTTTCTAATGTAAACAAGTTCTTTGCGTTAGTAATAAAAACAGCATCCTTTTTTGTTTTCTTAAGCCTAAAAGATATAGTGGACAGCACGACTCTTTTTCATTAAAAAAACAAGAGGAACGCTCAAAAAAATCTTAAGACATAACTCATAACTCATAACTTCTTAGTATTTTTGACTATATTTTAAAACTATGATGCTAATTCGATACCTATCGCAAATAGGTCGCTATTTTATAATGTTGAAAGAAGTCTTCAACAAACCTACTAAGTGGAAAGTAATGAAACAGCTTATCTTAAAGGAAGTTGATGATTTAATTATTGATTCTCTAGGAATTGTGGCTTTTATCTCATTTTTTGTGGGTGGTGTTGTGGCTATTCAAACGGCTTTAAACTTGACAAATCCTTTAATTCCTAAATATTTAATTGGCTTTGCCACAAGACAATCTGTAATTTTAGAGTTTGCTCCTACATTTATTTCAATCATCATGGCTGGTAAAATGGGTTCGTTTATTACTTCAAGTATAGGAACCATGCGTGTTACTGAACAAATTGATGCTTTAGAAGTCATGGGTGTGAATTCGCTTAATTATTTGGTTTTTCCAAAATTGATTGCTCTTTTTTTATATCCTTTTGTTATTGGAATTAGTATGTTTTTAGGAGTGCTTGGTGGTTGGATGGCTGGAGTTTATGGCGGTTTTACTTCAAGTGCTGAGTTTATTGAAGGTATTCAAACTGATTTTATTCCTTTTCATATAGCTTATGCCTTTATCAAAACAATTGTTTTTGCGTTTATTTTGGCAACAATACCTTCATTTCACGGTTTTTACATGAAAGGTGGTGCTCTTGAAGTTGGTAAAGCAAGTACGGTTGCCTTTGTTTGGACATCGGTGGTGATTATTTTATTAAATTATGTATTAACGCAACTCCTTTTAAGCTCATGATAGAAGTTAAAAATTTAGAAAAAACTTTTGGCGATCAAAAAGTATTAAAAGGTATCTCTACTAGTTTTGAAGCTGGAAAAACAAATTTAATTATTGGTCAAAGTGGCTCTGGAAAAACGGTTTTCTTGAAGTCTTTATTAGGAATTCACACTCCTGAAATCGGAACAATTTCTTTTGATGGAAGAATATATTCTGAACTTTCAAATGATGAAAAAAGAGAATTACGAACTGAAATAGGTATGGTTTTTCAAGGAAGTGCCCTTTTTGATAGTATGACTGTTGAAGAGAATATTGGATTTCCTTTAAAAATGTTTACTAAAAAAACGCCTCAAGAAATAAAAGAACGTGTAGATTTTGTTATTGCAAGGGTTAATTTGGTGGATGCAAATGATAAAAAACCTTCTGAAATTTCTGGTGGAATGCAAAAACGTGTTGCCATTGCAAGAGCTATTGTAAATAATCCAAAATATTTATTCTGCGATGAACCTAATTCTGGTTTAGACCCAAAAACTGCCATCGTGATTGATAATCTTATTAAAGAAATTACTGAAGAGTACAACATCACTACGGTTATCAATACTCATGATATGAATTCTGTAATGGAAATTGGTGAGAAAATTGTTTTCTTAAAAAATGGTTTGTTGGCTTGGGAAGGTTCAAACAAAGAAATTTTCAAAACAGACAATGAGGCTGTTACTGATTTTGTATATTCATCTGAATTATTCAAAAAAGTTAGACAAATGTATTTGGAAGAAGACCAAAATTAATAAGAAACATACACCCAACCTGTTTTATTTTCTCCTTCATTAAATTCTAAAACATAAAAATAAGTTGCTGCAGGAACTCTCTTGTTGTCATTCGTTTGTCCTTTCCATTCGTTGATGTAATTATCTTTGTCATAAATCAAACGACCATATCTGTTGTAAATATAGATTTTCTTAACACCATAACCTGTTAAATCAAAATAGTCATTAATGCCATCGTCATCTGGAGAAAATCCATTTGGAATGAAACAATTTGTATTTTCGACTAAAGCAAAATTACTTGATTTGCAACCCAAAACATCTTCAACCTCAACATTATAATTCCCAAATTGTAAATTAGGAACAATTATATTTTGTGAAAAGCTAACAAATCCATTTGGACCTGTCCAAGAATAAGTTGCATTTGGAAAATCTGCTGCATTTACAACTTTTATCTCATAATCATTACCATTACATCCATGTTCTAAAACAACCTCAAAAGAATTTACTTTTTCTATAACTTCGATTTCTCTTTCAGATGAACAGCCATTTATATTGACTATTGATTTATAGGTTCCAATTTGATTGATTTGTAAATTTGAACTTGTTTCCGTAGAAAGCAAAATATCGTTAAAATACCAACTTATGGAAGCTAAAGTTGTATTAAAATTTGATGGGTTAATGGTTAATGTTTCACTTAATCCTAAACATAACGAAGTAGCTCCATCTATTGAAAAATCTGGAAGTGGGTTACTGTTTACAATAATTTCTTCTGTTGCTGAATTACAACCATCAACGGTTATATATACAAAATATGAACCGTCATTATTCTCATTAAAATCTTGAATCGCTGGATTTTGCTCTGTTGAAGTAAAACCGTTTGGACCAGTCCAAAAATAAGTTGCATTAGCCACTAAATCCGCATTAAGTTGAACTATATCACCTCTACAAATTGGACTTGGAAATGTCAAAACTGGAGTTGCAGGTAAATCCTTGATTGTAATGATTATGGAAGCAGAATCTGATAAAGCACAAAAACCATTGACAGTATATGTAAATTCGTAATCTCCAACACTAAAGTCTAAAGGATTAATAATTGCACTTACAATAGCACCATTAGAATCTGTCCAAACGCCACCATTGTCATGAGGATTTGTTAAAAATGTGTTTAACCCAATTTGTTGATCTTCTCTACATACAGATAAAGAGTTGTCTTCACCTGCATTAGGATTAAAACCACTAGGATTTATTGTATATTGAATGGTTTGATTGATACAGCTATTTGCATTAGTTGTTGACAATTGCACCGCATAAGTCCCCACATCGACTGAACTGTTAAATGGAGAAAATTGTAGTGTATTTGACGTACTTAAAATTACAGATGGATTTTGCACATTATACCATTCATAGTTTACAAAAGGAAAATCTTGGATTTCAAGCTGACCATTATTACCATCACAAAGACCTGAAGCTATAATAGATGGTTCTGGAAGTAGTGTTACATCAAAAACTCTATTCACAAAATTACCGCACACATCTTCAACTCTGAAATTATAAATTGCAGGCTCTAAACCATAAAAAGTATTAGAATTTCCATTATTCACAACAAATGGTACATTGTTTTTTGATGTTATGCTATATTCAAGTGGTGGAAGACCTTGTGCAATAACAACAACTTCTTGTGTATTATTTTGACAAGGAAATGCCAAAGCATCAATAATTTTTGGACCACCATTAAATTCAAATTCATCTAAGACTAAAATACATCTATTTAAATTTGTTACTCCATTAGAATAGTTTAAAAAAGCTTTGACAATTCTAAACAAACCTGAATAGGCTAAATTAATATTATTAGTATTATTAATTAACTGCACAGCATTTGTAGTTGTTAAATTAGCACCCGAAACATAATCAAAACCTGTACCTGGATGCTCCCAAACATTATCTTGAGGATTGTATTTTTGTAACCAATAAGATTGACTACTAGCACTACTTATGTAGGCTAATCCTAAATTAAAAGACCCACAATTTTCTGTTATATCTAAACCTGTGTTTTCTACATTTAAACCTAGAAGAGTTCTCTCAAAAATCCTATCAGCACCACAATTGTCTACAATTCTAAATCTATAAAATCCTGCTGGTAGAGAGTTCATATATAATGACCCATTGGTTGCAATATTTGCTGATATATCATAAGGTAAAGCAAAACCAAATGAAGAAGGAGCATCTAAAATTTCAATAAAAGTGATTTCTGAATTTTGTACAGAAATTACAACTGATGTAAAACCTACCTCACAACCATGTCTATTTCCTAAAAAAATATTTCCTGATATACCACCAACTATAACCGTGTGTGAATATAAAGTCCCGCAAGCATCTGTTAAATCAAAAGAATAAGACCCTGCTGGTAAATCTTCCATAAATAGGATGTTATTTGTCACAACAAAAGAAAAAACATCTTGAGGAAGTGGACTTGTGTAAGAAGATGGTGCAGCAGTTAAAACTATAGTGCTAATGGCTCTTATTGGACTAAAATAAAGCGAAAGACTTCCTGTATTTCCACCACATTCCGAAGATGTTGATGAACTTTCAACAATTGGAGTTTGTGGTTCTTCTACAATAAAAACTTGCTGTGATGTATTTCCACAAGAATCCGTGACTTCAACTAGATAGCTTCCTTCTGGCAAGGAATTATTTAATCCCCCAAAATTGACTCCACCACCGTTATATGGTCCAGGATAATTTGCATTAAAATCGACTGGATTAAAACCTACTGGTGTACTAATAAAATTCACATTAAAAGGAGGAAGATAATTCTCTAAAGAAATATTTACAAAATTATCATCACACCCTGCTATTCCAACTACTGCATCAATATCAAATGGAACTTCGAGTACATTACCATTAAGAACAACAACATTACCACAGGCATCTGTTATCAATAAATCATAAGAATATGATTCGTTATTTTCCATTGGAATATTAAGATTTATTGAAGTTCCAGAGGTAATGGTTTGATTTGTTACTATTGGAGGTCCTGTTGGTGGGTTTACTGTTGTTTGGACAGTTATTGGATATAAAAATTGATGATCAACATCGAGTAAAAGTGTATGTAAAACATCTAAAGAGGAACAACTAGAAAGTTGATCTGAGTCGTTAATAGAGGGATTAGATACTCCTATTAAATCAAAATCAACAATATTGTTATTGAGTGAATAAGTATTGCCACAATTATCAGTGATTAATAGATTATAAGGGTAGGATTGGTCGTTTTGATATGGAATAATTAAATTGATCACATTTCCACTAGGTATTACTTGTGTTGTAACACTAGGTGGTCCAGTAGGAGGATTCACTGTGGTTTGTACCGTCAATGGAAAAGCAACTTGTGTAGCAGATCCAGCATTGAAATTATGAAACACACTTATTGAATTACAATTCAACACATCAACAAAATTTGGTGGTAAAATTTGAAGCGATGATGTAGTTGTGAGCAATGTAAATGCCTGAACTATTCCATCACCACAATTATCGACAACCCTTATGTTATAAATCCCAGCCTGCAAGCCTGTAAAGAGATTACTTGACTGAATACCTGTAGTTATTGGACCTGCTAAAATTTGATAAGATACTGCTGTTGAAGAGGCGTTTACTGTAATTGTTCCATCATTTCCGCAAAGTACATTTGTTCCAGTAATTGAAAATGTTAAGGGAACGATGTTATCTAAAATTGTTGCATTTTGAGAATCAGTTGTTTCTACACCATTAAGTGTTTGGGAAGCTATTACCAAATAATTTCCTGCTTCTAATCCATTTAAAGAGTTAGTTGAAACAGTTGCCAATGGTGTAGTTGTATTAGGCAATAAGTATACACTATAAAAAACTGGAGCATTTGAATCAAAATCAGATATTACAAATGTCAATGTACCGTTACCAGTACACGTTTCATTAGTTGCATTAACTTGTAATTCTAAAGCAAATGTTTTTTGATTAGAAATACAAAAGAAAATGAATAATGCGAAGAGTATTTTTTTTCTCATAAGTATTTTATAGTCTATAAAAATGCAAATTGTTTATAATTTAGAAACAATTTTTTTAATATCTTGTTCTTTTGTTTTTGGATAAATCAACAAAACATCTTCTCTGTCAACAATGATGTAATCGTCTAAGCCATCAATAACAATTATTTTTTTGTTATCTGCTCTTATGATATTGTTTGAAGCGTTCTCCAACACAACTGTTGCATTTACAACTGCATTATTATTAGTGTCTTTATCTAATTTTTCATGTAAGGAACCCCAAGTTCCTAAATCATTCCAATCAAAAGTTGCAGGTAATACATAAACATTATTTGCTTTTTCTAAAATGGCATAATCTATCGAAATGTTTTCTGCTCCTGCATAATTATCATTAATAAAATCTTTCTCTGCAACTGTATTGTATCTATCTAAACCCCTTAAGAACAAATTGTTCATTATGGGTTGAAACTCTGAAAAAGCTTCCGTAATAGCTTTTGCACTCCAAATGAAAATTCCGCCATTCCATAAAAAATTGCCACTTGCTAAAAATGATTTAGCCGTTTCATAATCTGGTTTCTCTCTAAATTGATTCACTTTTTTAATTGGATTTGAATCTGTTTTATCAAATTCAATGTAACCAAAACCTGTGTTTGGAAATGTAGGTTGAATTCCCAATGTCATTAATGCATTTTCGGAACTACAAAAATCAAAACATTTTTTTAAATTATTGGTAAACTCCTCTTCGTCTTCAATCCAATGATCGCTTGGAGCCACAACCATAACTGCGTCAGGATTTTGTTTTTGAATTTTTAAAGAGGCATATAAAATACATGGTGCGGTATTTCTCATAGCAGGTTCTAACAAAACTTGCTCTTGTTTTACCATAGGCAATTGCTCTAAAACCAAGTGATTGTATTTTTCATTGGTTAAGATTAATATATTTTCTGAGGGAATTAATTTTGCTAACCTTGAGAAGGTTTTTTGGATTAAGGTATCACCAGTTCCTAACATATCGTGAAACTGTTTTGGAAAATCCACTGTACTAACTGGCCAAAAACGTGAACCTACTCCACCAGCCATTATTATTGCGTAATAATTTTTGTTCATAATATTATTTATATGACTAGCAACAAATATATCAATTTTAATTGAGAATTATTCTAGCCTGGAATCATTTCTACTTCTGCGTTTGCATTAAACAAATAGGTTTTTCCACTACTCATTTCTGTGCATTCATATCTTTTTACTCGTAATCCTATCTTTTGAAAAATTCTACCATTTTTTATTCTGAATAAACTCCCGTTAGGTACTTCGTGAATGAAGAATACATCAGCTTTTCTTTCGTCAAATTGTTTTAGGGCGAAAGCCAATCGTGCATCTGTATCGCTACTTGCTGTTGGATTTCTAAAATGATTAGCCACTAATGAGAGAACTGAATTTGGAAATATTTCTGGACGAATGAAAGGCACCATCAATCTTTGAAAAGTATGTTTCCATTCTATTCCATGTGGTTTAATGTGTCTTCCAAATTTTTGAAATGCTACTAAATGTGCAATTTCGTGAATTAATGTTATAAGGAATCTGTACTTATTTAAATTTGCGTTAATTGTAATCAAATGAAAACCTTGTGCGTCTTTTCGATAATCACCATGACGAGTTTGCCGTTCATTGACAATTTTTAAATGTACGTGATTAGCTTTGATTAGTTCAAAACAAGGCTCAACTGCGTGAGAGGGCAAATATTTTTCTAAAACGTTACTCAATTTTATCGTTCTCTTTTTTTAATTGAATTAGTGATTTAGAATTTAAACTTGTGACTACTTTTTCACCTGTTTTGGATTCTAATTCTTTAAGAGCAACATGAGCAACGTTTCCACCTTGTTGGGCAACTTTAGCATTTTCTTTAAATGTTTCAGGGTTTGTTGCTTTTGAAATATCTTTTGTAGAAGCTTCTGCTAACATATTTAAAACCAACTCCATATTTGTCATATTATCCCGAAGGTTTTCTTTTTTTAATTCTTTTAAAACTTTATACTCTTTTGTTGTTTTTCCTGACCAAGCTTTTGAAATTATATCTGTTAAAATTGCAAATTCTTGTCCTTCTTTAACACCTCTTTTTTTCCACTCATTAGTAAGCTCTTTTCGTATTTCAATACTTTTTAAACGTTGATTTATCCAACTTTCAGAATAACCTAATTGTAGATATTGTTCTAAAGCTCTATCAATGGTGATTTCAGGGTTTTGCATTTCATCTAGTCTTTCTGCTGCAATTTGTGATAACCAAAGTTTAAATGGTTCAGCTTTTGGCGATGGGATAGATTGAATTAACCTAAAAAGTTGTTCGGTATCGGCAACGTCGGTCAATCTCATTTTACCGTCAGGAGCTTCCATTTTCAACTGTCCGATTTTATCGGACACTTCACTTCCTTCTTTTTTTAGTTTCGATTTTAAATCGCTCCAGTACTTTCTTGGACGGTCAGTTGCTGTTAAAATTTCAATTACATCAATAATAGAAACAAACCATTTTTCTTGATTTTTATCCCAAGTGGTTCTTACTTTTTTGTCTTCAAATAATTGTATGGCGTTTACTTTTTTCATCTGTTATAATTTTAAAAGAAAATACAATTTACAAAAAATTATGGTGTTGTTGAGGAAACCTGTAACACTTTTCCGTTATAATATTTATTTCCTGTTAAAGCAAAATCGTGAATATAATTTGCCATTTCTAAGGCTGAAAGAGGAGCTTCGTATCCTGGAAAAGCTTCTTGTAGCATTTCTGTGTTTACAGAACCTAAGGCTAAAACATTAAAACTTATTCCTTGTTCTTTGTATTCTTCAGCTAATAATTCTGATAATGTAATTACTGCTCCTTTACTTGAACTATACGCTGCTAAACCTGCAAATTTCATACTTCCTTGAATGCCACCCATAGAACTTATGGTTATAACATGACTTCCTTTTTGAAGATACGGAATACAAATTCGTGTTAAACTTGCCACTGCAAAAACGTTTACTTTATAAATATTTTCAAATTCACTTGAAGTAATCTGTTCAAAAGGTTTGTGCAATAAAGCCCCTGCATTGTGAATTAAAACATCTACTTTTTTGAAAGTGTTTTTTATGAAATCTTCAACTTCGTCAATAGCAGAATCTATACCTAAATCAACTGACAAACAGGTTATGTTTTTATGCTCTATTAGTGCTTTGGGCGTTTTTCTGGATAAAGCTAAAACGTTGTGCCCTTCATTGGCAAATTTAAGTGCTAATTCATATCCAATTCCTCTGGATGTTCCTGTAACAATTATGCTTTTATTTGTCATTGATTTTGATTTCTTTGGTTGGTTGGTTCATCATGATTTCTAAAACAGGAATCATTGTGTTTACCACATTTGTCATGTGTTTTGGATCCATTAATTCAAATTCATCATCTGGTTTGTGATAAAAATCGAAATTTTCAAAATCAAATGTTGATACGGTTTGAGCTGGCACTTCAAATTCTGTGAAAAATGGATAATTATCTGAGGCTCTGAACAATTGGTATTTGGTTTCCGCAGGAATATATCCAATTACTTTCTCTCCTGCATATTCATTCATTTTTGAAGCCATATTGGTTTTTCCAAAACCTGTTATGTACAACAAAAAGTCTTTTTCTTGCATTGGCACACCAATCATTTCAAAATTGAACATAAAATACAAATCTAAATTTTCAGCTTTTAATTTTTTGGCTAAATGTTTAGAACCTAACAACCCTTTTTCTTCGGCTGAAAAGAAAACAAAAATTAGACTTCTTTTGTTGGTTTTGTTTTTTGCAAAATACTTCATCACTTCGGTAACAGCTGTTGAACCTGAAGCATTATCATTAGCTCCATTGGCAATATCATCACCATTGACGGCTGCTATTTTTCCAATATGATCGTAATGTGCTCCAATGATTACGTATTCTTTTTTAAGTTTTGCATCATTTCCTTCGATATAGCCAACAATGTTATAAGCTGGTTTATCAAAATTTGAAAGTGTATCTCGATAAGTTTTGAAATATGGTTTTATGCCATTTTCTTTCATTAATTTTTCTAAAAAAATACTCGCTTTTTCAATTCCTTTGCTACCTGAATCTCTTCCTTCATTATCGTCAGATGCTAAAAATTTTAATGTACTTGCTACGTTCTCTTCTTTAGCAAAATCTATTTTACTATTTTGTGATGAAGTTGTGGTTTCAACTGAATTGCTGGTTGACAATATTTTTGGTGAGCCACATGCTATTACTAATAGTGAGGCAAAAAAATATAATTTTCTCATGTTATGTAAGTTTTAGTAAAAATAAAAAAATCCCGACAAATTCGGGACTTTAATTGTATTGTTTATTGTTAAATCTATCAACAATTATATTTTTAATTTTAGGAGTGTTGGGATTTTCTCTTTATTCATAAAGATTAAAAAAATGCAGCAAATAGCTGTAATATTTGCAAGAATGAATAAAGTACCTCCGTCGTTATTGACTTCAATTCCTAATTTGGTTATGTGTGATAGAATTGCCCCAGCCATTGTGCTTAATCCAATGATAGCTCCTAACAATGTTGTTCGTGGAATTAAAATTAATATGGAAGCGATTAATTCAACAATACCTGAACCGATTCTACCATAGGGTTCTATCCCTAATGTTGTAAATATGTAGACACTTTCTGGTGCTGCTGTGAATTTGAAAAATAAGGTCTGTAACAGAATTACAACTGCTATAAGTTTAATAACCCAAATTAAAATTGATTTTTTCATAATTTACTTGATGATTTTTTTCCAGTTAGTATCTGCTTTTTTCTTTAAATTGTTTTCGTCTTTATTCCAACTTTTTAAAGTATTATTAAAATAGGCATTATAAAAAAGATATAATTTTCCTTCTATAATTTTAAAAGTCTCTGGATTAATTTCTACTTTATCTCCTGAATCACCCATTGCATAGGCACACCAACCTCCATATTGGGGTTCAAAGGACATTGGACTTTTCTTAAATGCATCTTTGTTTGCTTGGGTGGAAAAGTAATAAATTATACCTTCATAACTTACTGCTAATTCTTTTTTTCCTTTCACAGCTTTACTTTGTTTGAAATAGGATACTACGTCATATCCTTGAACGGCAACTTTGTTTTTTTCTATATTAAATTGTTCTCCTCTTTTTGTTTCGGTTTGAGCAATACCAGCGATTGAGATGAAGGCTAGGATGATTATTAATAATTGGTTTTTCATTATTTTGGTTTTTAAATTATTAAGCAAATCTATAAAAGCTTTAAAAATCAAAATGTTAGTTATATAACTAAAACCGCCAAAACATTTTAAAACAAAAAAAGTCCCGATAAAAATCGAGACTTTCTTTATATATGTGAACAGAAAATTAAGCTAACATCGTAACTGGATTTTCCATAAATGCTTTAAATGTTTGCAAGAATTGTGCTCCTGTTGCTCCATCAACTGTTCTGTGATCACAAGCAAGAGTTACTGTCATAGTATTTCCTACAACAATTTGCCCATTTTTAACTACTGGTTTTTCTACGATTGCACCAACGGATAAAATTGCAGAGTTAGGTTGGTTAATAATTGAGGTGAAAGATTGAATTCCAAACATTCCTAAGTTAGAAATTGTAAAGGTGCTTCCTTCCATTTCATTAGGTTGGATTTTTTTGGCTTTAGATCTTCCTGCCATATCTCTAACGTTTGCTCCTATTTGCGTTAAGCTCATTTGGTCAGTAAATTTCAATACTGGAACTACTAAACCATCTTCAACAGCAACAGCAACTCCAATATTTACATGATGATTGATAATCATTGCTTCTTCTTTCCATTGAGAGTTTACTTGTGGATGTTTTTTTAATGCCATTGCAGAAGCTTTTATTACCATATCATTAAATGATACTTTGGTATCTGGCAATCCATTAATTGTATTTCTTGAAGCAATAGCATTATCCATATCTAACTCAATAGTTAAATAGTAGTGTGGAGCCGTAAATTTAGATTCTGCTAAACGTTTTGCTATTACTTTTCGCATTTGCGAATTTTTTATTTCTTCTTGATACACTTCTCCAGCTGGTACAAATGGTTTTACATCACTTGAAGTAGCTGTTGCTTGTGCAACTGGTTCAGCCGTTTTTGCAGAAGGTGTAAAGTTTTCAACATCTGATTTAACGATTCTTCCGTTTTCACCAGAACCATTTACTTGATTTAAATCGATTCCTTTATCTTTTGCGATTTGTTTTGCTAATGGAGAGGCAAAAATTCTTCCACCATTTGAAGATGATGAAGTTGTTTGCGTTGATGTTGCTTCCTTTTTTGGTTCTGTTTCTTTCTCTTTAGTTTCAGATGCTTCTTGAGATTCTGATGTATTTGAAAAATTATCAGCAATTCCAGTTACATCAGTTCCTTCTGGACCAATTATAGCTAAAACGCTATCCACTGGAGCTGTTTCACCTTCTTGAATTCCAACATATAACAATGTACCTGCATTGAAAGACTCAAATTCCATAGTGGCTTTATCGGTTTCGATTTCAGCTAAAATATCTCCTTCACTTATCTTATCTCCTACTTTTTTCAACCATGTTGCTACTGTTCCTGTAGTCATTGTATCACTTAAACGAGGCATCGTTATCACTTTAACTCCTTTTGGAAGTTCAGTGTTTTTTGGTTTAGATGCTGAAGTTTCTTTTTCTTCTTTTTTTGCTTCTGCTTTGGGTTCTTCCTCTTTTTTATCGTTTGAGGTTCCTCCTTTTAAAAGTTCAGCAATGTCTTCACCTTCTTTACCAATAATAGCTAATAATGAATCTACAGTTGCCGTTTCACCTTCTTGAATACCAATATGTAAAAGAGTTCCTGCATTGAAAGATTCAAATTCCATTGTAGCTTTGTCGGTTTCAATTTCTGCTAAAATATCTCCTTCACTAACTTTATCCCCAACTTTTTTTAACCAAGTTGCTACAGTTCCTTCCGTCATTGTGTCGCTCAAGCGAGGCATTGTTACTACTGTTGCCATGTTTTATAATTTATGAGGTATGAATGGATAATTTTCTTGTTCGTACACTACGTCATACAATTGTTGAATTTCAGGGAAATCTGATTCTTCAGCAAATGTTGCACATTCTTCTACTAAATCTTTAACTCTTTCGTCAATAGCTTCAATTTCAGTTTCTGTGGCGTAATTGTTTTCTTTTATGATGTCTAAAACTTGTGTTATTGGATCAATTTTTTTGTATTCTTCTACTTCGTCTTTTGTTCTATACAATTGAGCATCTGACATAGAATGCCCTCTGTATCTGTATGTTTTCATTTCTAAGAATGTTGGACCATCTCCTCTTCTTGCTCTTTCCATAGCTTCATGCATGGCTTCTGCTACTTTAACAGGATTCATACCATCAACTGGCCCACAAGGCATTTCGTATCCTAAACCAAGTTTCCAAATATCTGTGTGGTTTGCGGTTCTTTCTACAGAAGTTCCCATGGCATAACCGTTATTTTCACAAATAAATACTACAGGTAATTTCCAAGTCATTGCCATATTGAAAGCTTCATGCAAAGAACCTTGACGAGCTGCTCCATCACCAAAATAAGTTAAGGTAACTCCGCCTGTTTCAAAATATTTATCTGCGAAAGCCATACCTGCACCTACCGGGATTTGAGCTCCAACAATTCCATGTCCTCCATAGAAACCATGTTCTTTAGAAAAAATATGCATTGAACCACCCATTCCTTTGGATGTTCCTGTAACTTTTCCTAACAATTCTGCCATTACTTTTCTAGGATCGACACCCATACCAATAGGTTGAACGTGATTACGATAAGCTGTAATCATTTTGTCTTTTCCACCTAATTCCATAACATGTAATGCTCCAGCTAAAACAGCTTCTTGACCATTATATAAGTGTAAAAATCCTCTAACTTTTTGTTGAATATAAAGTGCAGCTAATTTGTCTTCGAATTTTCTCCAAAACTGCATTTCTTCGTACCATTTTAGGTACACTTCTTTTGTAATTGGCTTCATTGTTTGTTATTATTTGATGAAATTTACTTCATAATTAGCAAAAATACTATTTCCTAGCTTATTGAAAAAATTAAATTTCATGATTTTTATGTTTTTTACTGACAATTCATTAAAAATAATTAACGAAATCGTTATAGGTGGTTTTTATCGAACATTAATGGCAATAAATTTTGCAATGAGTCTGATTTATAAATTTCACCTTTTGCGCCCATAAAATAAATTTCTATAGGAGCATTTTGTTTAAACTCATACTCTGCTATTGATTGTCTGCATGAACCACATGGTGGAATTGGAATATCCGAATCTCTATCGTTTGGTGAAGCTGTGATACAAAGTTTTTGAATTTTTGCATTTGGAAATTGAGAACCTGCATAAAAAATCGCTACTCTTTCAGCACATAACCCAGATGGATATGCTGCGTTTTCTTGATTGGTTCCAACTATTATTTCGTTGTTATCTAACAAAAGTGCAGCTCCTACGGAAAACTTTGAATAAGGAGCATAGGCAGTTTTTCTAGCTTCAATGGCTTTATTCATTAACTGTTTGGTATTTTCATCTAACTCGTTGATAGATTCAAAAACTTTAAAAGAGGTATTTATGTGGAGTTCTCTCATAAATTTGTGTATTAGGGAAAAAAAATCCAAATACTTAAAATTAGCATTTGGATTTTGATATTTTTTTATTTTATAGATTAATATTCGTCATATTCATCTCCAAAATTGAACGTTAGTGAAAAACGCAATGTGTTTTCTAGTGGGTTTCTAACTTTAGATGCAGAAAATAGATATGATAAATCTACCTTAACTACTTGGTATTTAAAACCCGCTCCTAGTGTGATGTATTTTCTTGCTCCTTTTTCTACACTTTCATTAAAGTAACCTGTTCTGAATGAAAACGAATCTTGATAGTTATATTCAGCTCCTAATGCCCATGTAAATTCTTTTAATTCTTCAGAAAACCCATCTGGAGCATCGTTGAATGACTGGAATACTCCTGATACCCAACTAATATTTCTGTAATCGCTAAATAATTGAGAAGAATCTTGACTATCGATTTCTCCATCACCATTAACATCTGTGATTTCTGGAGGAGTTGGAACTAACAATTTTGTAACTTCTCCTGTTAACGCCACTTTATTATATTCATCAAAGATAAAATCAAAACCTGCTCCTAATCTTAAGTTTGAAGGTAAGAAGTTTGTATTGGTTACATCGTTGTCGTATTTGATTTTTGGTCCTAAATTTTGCAAATTGAAACCTGCTCTCCATCTTCCGTTAAAATCTGAATAAGCTTCTTCTTCTGATTGATAAAAACCTGCTACATCAAATGCAAAAGTAGTTGCTGCTGAAGCATCCGTATTTCCATCTGGAATTTTTAGATTTGAACTGATAAATCTACCTGCAATTCCCATAGCAAATCTTTCACTTAATTTTAGTGAGTATGAACCATCTATGGCTAACTCATTTGGCGAAACTGTTCTTGGCACATCATCAAAAGATTGTCTCAATTCAATGTCTCCTAAACCAAAATATCTTAAACTTCCTGCAAAAGCACTACGCTCATTAATTCTATTATAATAAGTTACTTGTCCTAATGAAATATCATTTGCGATATCTGTTAAATAAGGAGTGTAACTTAACGAAAAGCCCTGACTAATTTCAGAAAAGGCATATTTTGCAGGGTTATATTGTTGAGAATAAGCATCCGCAGAAGTAGCAACTCCCATATCAGCCATACCCGCAGAACGTGCGTCAGCTGCAATTAATAAAAACGGAACTCCTGTTGTGATAACTCTATTTTGCTGTGCTTGAGTTTTAAAAGTTGTGATTATTAAAATTATTAAAGCAATTTTTTTCATTTTTTTTAATTCTATTTAATTGACAAATATACTATTTTATTAAAGTATTACAAGTTTCTCGTGTTTTTCTGATTTTTTACCGTCGATGGTTGAAACTACTGTTAATTTATACACGTAAACTCCTTTTCCTATTTTATCTCCGAAATCGTCTCTTCCATCCCATTTAATTTCTCTTGATAGAAAACCTTCTGTTAGGAGGGATTGATTTATCGTTTTAACTAATTTTCCTGTTATGGTGAAGATTTGTACTTGAACATCTAACATTTCAAATGGTCGATTGTGGTTGAACCAAAACTCTGTATAGCTCACAAATGGATTTGGATAATTCAACACATTACTCAAGGTTACACCATCGTCCCCTACAACTACAAATTGAATTTCTGCTGTTATCAAATTGTTGTAAACATCCCATGCTTTGAAGGTTATGGTATGCAAACCTGGTTCTAAATCTCTGAATGGAAATCTAACTTTTCCTTTTTGATAATTATCTAATTCTGTTTCATAATAATCATTCAATATATAAGGGTTTAGCTCATCTCCATCTAAAATTGCTACAATATCATGACCTATTCCACTGGCTGTGTTTATTCCGTGTTCATCTTCTAAAAATGCTAAGAATATTGGAGATTCGTTTGTGATTCCACCATATACGAAAGATTCATCATTCATGTATAATCTAACTGTTGGAGGCGTTGTATCTTCTGGAGCATTGAGATTTATTCCTCCTATTTTAATAGAAAAATCATGACCAGTTTGATCTTGTAATGTTGGAGTATTGGACTTGGCGTAGAAACTTACTTTACCAGTTCCTTCGGCAATTTTTATATCTTTTGGCACTACAAATCCAAATTCAAATTTACCGTTTACTACTGAGGCATTTCCTCTAAAAATGGTTTCTCCTAGTGTTGTAAAATTCATAACAATTAAGTTTCCTGAACCATTAACAGCACCATCATTTCCTAAAGTTTGACGTTGGATATTTTTGTCAAAAATCTGGATGGCTATATCGCCATTGTAATTATTTAATAAATTATCATTTACATTTCTAACTTCACCTGAAAGGGTTACATAACTAAGAGCATTTAAAACATCTGTTGGCTGACTCACATCTACACCATTTATTTTTGTTAAAACAACTTTTGGTTTTGGAATGGCTAACTTTATTGCTGGGTCACCAATATTAAAGACTACTCTTCTGTTAACATTTGTATTATCATTTTTAGCTCTTCTCAAAGCTTCACCAATTGACAATTGTTGATTGTTAGCATCTGGATATAAATAGAAATTGAAATCCACATTCATAGTAGATGCCACAGGTACAAAAATTAACCTTGTTGTGGTTACTAGACTTATTGCACCTCCTTTAGGATTCCAGAAAGTAAATTCACCTCCAGTTTGCAAGTATGGGTTATCAAATCTACTAAAATCACATGTCATTGTTATGAACAAAGGTAGATTATTTGTGTTTCCTAATTCAATAGCTTCATTAATTTCATACAATCGTTCTTGAGCAAAACCGTATTCTCCACCATGACCGTAGTAATTCATTACTAAAGCGCCTAACTCAATGGCATCTATAAGATCTTGCTTGGCTTTTGGGTAGCGATTTCCACCTGCAGAAACTTCTTGAACATAAGCATCAGTGTGAATTTTTTTAGCATTTATAAAAGGATGTGTAGTGTTCAAATTATCCATCATTGTATTTAACCCAAACTGTAAACCAGAGTCAGGAACAGAATCAGCATCATCTGATAAAATTATGTAACTATTTCTCCATCTTCCATAAGACTTTTCATCATGATATCTAATTACTTTGTTCACCACGTCATCTGCTTCTTGAACAGAACTGACAACCATTCTTCCTGCAGCTATATCAATTTCTTCTGGACCGCTAAGCATCTGACCTTCATTATCGTCCATTAAACCAAAAAAATCATCAGACATGAACGTTGTTAAAATAGAGAAATTTGTGGTATTGTTGCTCATGTTTGCATTTGGATTTAATCCATGAAAAACAGGAACGATATTGGTATTGTTAGGAATTCTGTTTTTATAATCAAATGAGGCGTCACCAAAAAGGTTTACATATTTTACTCTGTTTTGAGGAATTGATGCATTATTATACACGTATCGAACAAAATTTCGAATGGCTGCAACGTCTTGTTTACCCGAAGAAAATTCGTGATATATGTTATCTAAAATAACTGTCCTAACTTTCAAACCACTATAATTTCGATGAAAGTTTGCCAACTTTTCTGCTTGATTATACAAGAAGCTAGGAGTGATAATTAGGTAATCAATATCTTCAAAAGCACCCTGTGAAGCATTAAAAATTGTTCCTTTTAAGTTTTGATTAATAACTTTGGCATTAGATTCTTTTGAAGGGTTGTAATAATCATTAACATCAACAGCTATGTATTTTTTGGATTGTCCTAAATTTACTTTAAATGAAAAATTTGATTGACTGTTACTGTATTTTCCAACATTATATATGTCTGTAATATCCCAAACTTGAGAAATTGATGCTGCGTTTGAAATAGTGTATTGCCCAACACCAATATTTGTTTCTTCCTCTAGGTTTCTAAAAATAAATTGATTGCCATAACCTGTTAGATTTCTTTTTGCTTCTAATATTATGTAATCCACATATCCTCTTGAAGCAGGAACGCCTCCATTATTATAAGTTAGCTTAATGGAAATATTTTGATTGGTTGCATTGAATGTTGTTTGTAAAAAATTCTCAACAGCTGAAACAAAATCTATTGTTGCCAATGAAGTGAAAGATACATTTCCAATACTCTGTTGATTGGCTTGCACTTGAAAGCTTGAATTTCCAAAAGAAGACGAAGCTAAATTGGTATAAAACTTAACGGGTGATGAAGTAACAATATTAGGAATAGTAAAATCAAAAGTTCTTTCGCTTTCTACACCAAATTGATCTCCTAACCATTTTCTACCAATTCTTCCGGGATTAAATAAATCTTTTTCATAAAACTTATAATCGTCAAAAACAGTAAAATTCATTGAAGGTGTTCCAGAAGGCTGACCATTTTCTTGTATTCTTTTTCCAGTTCCTAATGATGATGTTACATAATAAAAGGACTTATCCTCAAATAAATTTAAATGTGTTCTGTTTTCAGCGCTCCAAGTATCAGTTCCTTCTGCATAAAACAAAATATAATCTTGGCTTGAAAAATTTCCATCTTCTTCTCCTATAAACTGAATGGCATTTTCTTCTAGGTCTAGTGGATAAGAAGCACTATTTAACAAAGGAACCATTCGTCCTCCATTACCATAAATCCTGATGTTTCTTGGATCTACATTTGTATTAAACCCTAAACTTTCTAAAAATCCTTTTGTAATTTTATAAACTCCAGATTTTTCAACATAAAATCTATACCATTCTCCAGAAGCTAAAACGGAATTTTCAATATTTTGAACGGAGCTGTTATTTATTGCGGATCTTTGAGTGTTTACTACTTCATATTCAAAAGAAATCACTCTTTTAATAATATCGTTTTCAATATATATAGGATTAAAAGAATAGCTTATATAAAATTCATCTCTTGCAATAGCAACATCTGAAGTGAAATTTATATTTTTTTCAAGTTGCTTTTTATCTAAATCAAATAATTCACTTTCGTTAATTACTTCTGTTTCAAAATTTATGAGATTAACACTATTAGATTGTAATCCTATAAATTTACTTTTGAAAAATAATTTTTTATTATCTATATCAACATTATAATATTTTTCTTCAAAACTAGGAAAAACATATTGTTTATCTAATATAGCAAAATCAGAACGTTTCCATTCAATTTTAATAGTCTCTTTATTTTGAGCAAAAATTGCAATAGAAAACAGCAAAAAAATGGTAAAACTAAAATATTTCTTTTTCATCAATAGCAAAACGAAAAACTTAAAATTATATTACAAAGAGAGAATATTTTTTTCTTCTAAACAATAAAAAAACAATAAAAATAAAATTATAACGTTATCAATTTGAATGTAAAAATTCATGTATTAAAAAAAAAATAAAAAAATGTTGCGATTTAATGGTTAATTATTATCTTGCGAACCAAAATTTATTACCTACTTAAAGTATGAAAAGTATCAAATTCAAGGCCTTGCCTGTTTTATTAGCTGTTGCTGCAACAGTTAGTTTTACAAGTTGCAGTAAAAAAGGTAGTTCTAAAGGAGCTTCATCTGCTACTGGATGGAAGATTAATGACAAAAAAGGTGGATTTCAGTACAATGCAAAGTACAAACAACAAGAAAATCCTCCAGGAATGGTTCCAGTTGAAGGTGGAACATTTACTATGGGTAAAGTTCAGGATGATGTAATGCATGATTGGAATAACTCTCCTAATCAACAACACGTTCAATCATTCTTCATGGATGAAACAGAAGTTACTAACTTTATGTATACAGAATATTTATTCTGGGTTAAAAAAGTTTTCCCTCCAACAGAAGAGAGTTATAAAAATATATATGATGGAGTTGTTCCTGATACATTAGTATGGAGAAACCGTTTAGGATATAACGAAACAATGACTCTTAATTACTTAAGACACCCAGCATATGCTAACTACCCAGTGGTTGGTGTTAACTGGATTCAGGCTGTTGAATTTAGTAAATGGAGAACAGATCGTGTAAACGAAAACATACTTGAAAAAGAAGGTTTCTTGAAAAAAGATGCTAAAATTACTGACGTTCAAGCTGATGCTAACTTTAGTACTGAAACATATCTTGCTGCTCCAACTCAAACTTATGGTGGAAACGAAGAAATCGTTTTACAAAAAGGAGCTAGAGGTTCTAAAGGTAAAAAAGGAGAAAACGCTGATGAAACAGCAACAAATGTTTATGCTCAAAGAAGTTCTGGTTTAATTTTACCTGAATATCGCTTACCAACTGAATCTGAATGGGAATATGCAGCATTAGCGCTTGTAGGAAACAGAGAATACAATTTATACAAAGGACAAAAGAAATATCCTTGGAATGGACAATACACTCGTTCTGGAAAAAGAAAGAAAAGAGGAGATCAATTAGCTAACTTTAAACAAGGTAAAGGTGATTACGGTGGAATTGCTGGATGGTCTGATGACGGTGCAGATATTACACAATATGTTAAAGCTTATGCTCCAAATGATTTTGGTTTATATGATATGGCAGGAAATGTTGCCGAATGGGTTGCTGACGTTTACAGACCAATCGTTGATGATGAAGCTAATGATTTCAACTATTATAGAGGTAACGTTTATTTGAAAAATAAAATTGGAGAAGACGGAACAGTTGAATTAGTATCACAAGACAATATTGCTTATGACACTTTAAGTAACGGTAAAATCATTGCTCGTAACTTCCCTGGACAAATAGCTCAAGTTCCTGTTGATGAAAATGAAACATACTTAAGAACTCAATTCTCAACTTCTGACAACAGAAACTACAGAGATGGTGACAGACAATCTACTCGTTATTTTGATTTTGGAAATACAGAAGAAGAATCTGAAGCTGAAAAAGACAAACACAGAATGTACGATTCTCCAGAACATTCAGTTTCTAGAGATAGTTTAGGTGATTTATTAAAACAATATGATAAATCTAACAAAAGAACAACTTTAGTAGATGACAATGTAAGAGTTTACAAAGGTGGTTCATGGAGAGATAGAGCTTATTGGTTAGATCCAGCATCAAGAAGGTATTTCCCTCAAGATATGGCAACTGATTACATTGGATTTAGATGTGCAATGTCTAAAGTAGGTCCAAAAAGTAATAAGAAAAAAGCAAGAAATTAATTTTTATACTTTGCAAAAAAAAGCCCTTTTTAAAAAGGGCTTTTTTTATATCTTTACTTTATGGAAATGAAAAATATTTATTCTAAATTTTTAGAATGCACATCTGTTTCTACAGATACTCGAAAAATTGAACATAACTCACTATTTATTGCCTTAAAAGGAGAAAACTTTGATGCCAACACATTTGCCAAACAAGCCTTAGAAAAAGGAGCTAAATATGTAATTATTGATAACGAAAGTTATTTTATTGATGCAAGAACAATTGTAGTCAAAGATACATTACAAACACTTCAAGAATTAGCCAAATACCACAGAAGACAATTAAATATTCCAATTATAGGATTAACAGGAAGTAATGGAAAAACCACTACTAAAGAATTAATAAATGCTGTTTTATCAGAAAAATATAGAACAATAGCTACCATCGGAAATCTGAACAACCATATTGGTGTACCACTCACCCTTCTCAGGCAAACTAATGAAACAGAGATTGGAATTATTGAGATGGGAGCTAATCATCAAAAAGAAATAGAGTTATTATGTTCAATAGCAGAACCTGATTTTGGTTATATAACAAATTTTGGAAAAGCACATTTAGAAGGTTTTGGTGGTATTGAAGGTGTTATTAAAGGAAAAAGTGAAATGTACACTTACCTGAAGAGTAACAATAAAACCGTCTTTGTAAATTTAGATGATGCTATTCAAAAGGAGAAAACTCATGAGATAAATAGATTTACTTTTTCTGTAAATGAGCCTAAAACTGATGTACATATTTTATCTGTAGAAGCAAATCCTATGGTTAAAATAACATTGAATGAAGAAACAATGCAATCAAATCTTATTGGTCTTTATAACGCCAACAATATTAATGCAGCCATAACTATTGGAAAATATTTTAAAGTTGACATAAATGCAATTAAAAATGCAATTGAGAAATATATTCCAGAGAATAATCGTTCTCAGATGATTCAAAAAAACAGTAATGAAATTATTTTAGATGCTTACAACGCAAATCCTAGTAGTATGAGCGAAGCCCTAAAGAATTTCTTTCAGCTTAAAAAAGAACCCAAAACGGCTATATTAGGGGATATGTTTGAATTAGGCGATGAAAGTTTCAACGAGCATCAAAAAATCATAACAATTTGTTTTGATAAAGATACTATTGACTTTTATTTTATTGGAAAACATTTTTACCAATCAGAGAAAAAAGTAAATCATCTGCATTTTTTTGAAGATTTTGATTCATTTCAAAACCACTTACAATCAAAAAAGATTTCAAACAATCTAATTTTGATAAAAGGCTCAAGAGGAATGGCCTTGGAAAGAAGTTTAGAACTGATATAAAATGAATCATTATAACTTTTGTCTTTCATCAGTATTTTTTAATATAAAAGATGCGCTTACCATTTGAATTTTAATGATTGCTTTTAATATAAATAGTTGTGATGACCATTAATACACAAGAGAGAATTAAAGCAATGTCCGTGAATGTTATATTTTTATTTTTCATCTTATTAAAGTTTAAAAGTTAAAATTCTGTGATTTAAGTTTGGTTCATATTTTTATTCTAATTCGTTTTGCTAATGTAAAAAAGAATAATTATTATACTCTAGAGCGTAAGAACAGCCCTACGCCAAATGATTACCTTACTAAATAGTCCTCTAAATATTTTTAGCCGAAGTGTGTCTTTATCCACTAGTTTTAATTTAGCTTCATACTCTTCTTCTAATTTATTATCATAGTAAGTTCCTCCGTATAATTTAGTGTCTGATTTTTTTACCATTTGTATCAAAACCTCTTTGCCTATCATTTTTTTATTATCGCTATTCTTAACTTTAGCATAATACCTTTCTTCTACTGTATAGATTTCAATGCAAAGTTTAGCTTCTTCAGATTCCCATGTTCCGATAAAACTGTCTTGTGCTAGAGCTTGTAAACTATTACAACAATACAATACAACTATAAGTATATATTTTATCATAATTTAAGTTTTTAAGAATGTGCCCTTACGAAATGCAAGAGCACTTTTTTATTATTCCCATCCGCCACCTAAAGCACGGTATAGTTCAACATTTGCTGACAACCTATCTCTTTTTAAGGCAACTAATTCTAGTTCAGCTTGTAATAAATTTCCTTGGGCTACAATAACTTCTATGTAATTAGCTAGACCATTTTTAAACAAAAGATTTGCATTATCAACAGCTTTTTGGAGCATCTCTTTGCGCTCTTTCGCAAAACTATATTGTTCCTTAGTCTTTTCTACCTTTACCAAGGCATTTGACACTTCACCCACAGCAACTAGAACCATTTGTCTAAATTGAATGACTGCTTTTTCACGTTCTACTTTTGCTATCTCATACTGTGTTCTTATGCTTTTACGATTTAATAATGGAGCCGTTAATCCTCCAGCTACAGAGCCAAATAATGATGCTGGAATATTAAACCAATTACTCGCCTCAAATGAAGTGACTCCGCTGGATGCTGTTATGTTTAATGAAGGATAGAAATAGGCTTTTGCTACTCCCACACTTGCATTAGCAGCCTGCAATGCTAATTCCGCACTTTTTACATCAGGTCTTCTACTGACTAACTGAGCAGGAACACCTGTGGCAAAATTATCACTAACTATTAAGCTAGTAAGTGAACTCTTTCTTTCCATTTCTTCGGGAAAACTGCCTGTTAGGAGACTAATAGCGTTTTCTTGCAATTGAATATTTTGCTCTAATTGCGGAATTAGTTTAGCAGCAATTAAGCGTTGAGCTTCCGTTTGTTGTTTCGCTAATAAAGTCACTTGACCAGCTTCGTATTGTAAATTGACCATAAAAACGATACTATCGTTTAATGCCAATGTCTTTTTAGCAATTTCTAATTGTGCATCTAACATTAATAACTCAAAAAATCCTTTAGATACATTCGCTACTACAGCGGTTTGTGTTGCTTTTTTTGCCTCTTCAGTTTGTAAATAGAATGCTAATGCTTTCTTTTTTTGATTTCTAAATTTACCCCATATATCTGCCTCCCATGACAGATTTATTCCAGCGTTATAATCTTCAATATGGTTCTTCCCTAAAAAAGAACTTGTACTAAGTCCATTAAGACTATTATCAGAAAGACTAGTGGTTGTTGCTGTAGCATAAGCATTTACTTGTGGTACATTATTCCATTTGGATTGTTTGAACTGTAAATTAGCAATATTAATGTTTTTTTCGGCTATTTGTAGATCATTATTTTTTACTAGAGCCTTATCGATTAACACTACTAAATCCTCTTGCGTAAAAAAGTCTTTCCATTTTATGGTAGCAATTGAAGTTGTATCAGCCAATACACTGTTCCTATATTTTTGAGGTACAACTTCCGCTATTTGCTTATTTTGTGCCCCTGCGTTAAAAGTTATGATTAAAAACGCAAAGGCTATATATAAATATGTTGTTTTCATTATTTTTAAAACTATGTTGATGTATAATTAATGTACAGTAGTATTTTCATTATGAAGTACAGCCACAGGTTTACCTGAAACCTTTTCTTGTAAATATTGGAATATGACAAATAGAACTGGGATAATAAATAATCCTAGAATTACTCCTGATACCATTCCACCAGCTGCCCCAATACTAATTGAGTGATTCCCTTGAGCTGAAGGTCCCTTAGCACTCATCATAGGTATCAATCCAACCACAAAAGCCAATGAGGTCATTATAATTGGTCTCAAACGCAATTTTGCTGCTTCTATAGCTGCTTTTGTTAATTCTTGTCCTGATTTTCTTTTTTGAACTGCAAACTCCACAATTAAGATGGCGTTTTTAGCAAGTAATCCTATAAGCATAACCAAAGCTACTTGAACATATATATTATTTTCAATTCCAGTTAAGCCAATGGCTGCAAAAACACCGAATATTCCAGTTGGTATAGATAAAATAACGGCTAAAGGCAAAATATAACTTTCATACTGAGCTGCTAATAAGAAATATATAAAAATAAGACACAGTAAGAAAATAGTTGCCGATTGACCTCCAGATGATATTTCTTCTTTTGTTTGACCTGAAAACTCAAATGCATAGCCTGCTGGCAATTGTTGTACAGCTACTTCTTCTATTGCTTTTATTGCATCTCCTGAACTAAATCCTGGACTTGGTATGGCATTAATTGAAATGGAGTTGAACAAATTGTATCTTGAAGCGGTTTCTGAACCATAAACACGAGTTAACTTTACTAAAGTATTTATAGGAACCATTTCTCCACGATTATTTTTTACAAAAATGGCATCTATAGCAGATGGGTCAGCCCTATCCGCAACATCAGCTTGTACTACTACTCGATAATATTTTCCAAATCGATTAAAGTCCGATGCTTGAGCACTACCAAAATAAGCTTGCATGGTTTGCAAAATATCTTGGACTTTTACCCCTAACTGATTTGCTTTTTCATCATTGATATCCAATTGCAGTTGTGGATAATCAGCTTTAAAACTTGTAAATGCTACTGCAATCTCTGGTCGTTTCATTAATTCACCAATAAAAGTTTGAGAAATCCCACTAAACTTATCCAATTTTCCACCTGTTTTATCTTGTAGCACCAAATCTAAAGCTTCCACATTACTAAATCCTGGTACAGTTGGAAAACTAAACACAAAGAAACTTCCACCAGAAATAGCATTTAATTGACCTCGAACTTGGTTCATGATATCGTCTATATTTTTTATTGCCCCACGTTCTTCGTTAGGTTTCAACAATACAAATACAACTGCAGAAGAAGGACTGGTAGAATTAGTCAATAAATTGAATCCAGAAACAGCTGTTACATCTCTTGACGCATCAAGTTTTGATAAGGCTTCTTCTGCCTCTGTCATTACTTTTTGCGTTCTGTCTAGCGAAGTTCCTGATGGAGTATTTACTGCAATGGCAATGAATCCTTGGTCTTCTGTTGGGATAAATCCAGAAGGAGTTGTTTTCAACATTACTATGGTTGCTATAGTTACTAAAACCAGCCCTCCTAAACTAAGCCATTTTCTACGAATAAGGAATCTCAAGCCTCCCACATATCGATTGGTTAAAGCATTGAAACTACTATTAAAAGCACTAAAAAATTTCTCTTTAAATCCTTTTTTAGGAATAGACTGAGTACCTTCTTGTGAGGTATGATTATCTTTTAAGAACAATGCAGCCAAAGCCGGACTTAAGGTTAGCGCATTAACAGCTGAAATTACAATTGCAATTGCCATTGTGAAAGCAAACTGACGATAGAATACCCCAGTTGAACCTTCCATAAATCCAACAGGTAAGAATACGGCTGCCATCACTAAAGTAATTGATATAATGGCACCTGTAATTTCATGCATGGCTTCATGTGTAGCTACTTTTGGTGACAAATGTTTGTGCTCCATCTTGGCATGTACAGCCTCAACCACCACAATGGCATCATCAACCACAATACCAATTGCTAATATTAAAGCAAACAAGGTTAATAGATTAATAGAAAAACCAAATAATTGCATGAAGAAAAACGTACCTAAAATAGCAACTGGAACGGCAATGGCTGGAATTAAGGTAGATCTAAAATCTTGCAAGAAAATAAAGACTACGATAAAGACCAATAAAAATGCTTCTAGTAAAGTATACTTAACTTGGTCAATAGATTGGTCTAAAGATACTTTAGTACTGTAAAAGATGTTCTTCTTGATGCCAGCAGGGAAACTTTTGGCTTGCTTTTCCATCAATTCATTAATAGCAACCTGAATATCATTTGAATTAGACCCAGCCAACTGAATGACACCAATTACAATTCCTTTTTTACCATTTAGTCGTGTTAAACTGTTATAGGAATAAGCGCCCAACTCTACTCTGGCTACATCTCTTAAACGCAGTATGGATCCATCTGTGTTTGAACGAATAGCAATATTTTCATAGTCTTCAGCCTTTGTTAGTTTTCCTTTGTATTTGATTACATATTCAAAAACTTCTTGGCTTCTCTCCCCAAACTTGCCTGGTGCCGCTTCCAAACTTTTATCCTGAATTGCAGCCATTACTTCACTTGGTGTTACTTTGTAGTTTGCCATTTGCGTTGGATTCAACCACACACGCATTGAATAGTCTTTTACACCTCCAAAAATACTGGCTGAACCAACACCAGGAATACGTTTAATTTCTGGAATAATATTAATTTGCGCATAATTGGCTACAAAAGTCTGATCGTATTTAGATTCATCTTCTGTATACATCCCAATAGCCATGATGAAACTATTTTGCTGTTTGGCTGTGATAACTCCCTGCTGCACTACTTCTGTGGGTAATTGACTGGTAGCCTGTGCTACTCTGTTTTGAACATTAACAGCAGCTTGATCTGCATCAGTACCTAGTTTAAAGAAAACAGTAATGGCTAAAGTTCCGTCGTTACTAGCTGTAGAACTCATATATGTCATGTTCTCTACTCCGTTTATAGATTCTTCTAAAGAGGGTGCCACAGAGCGCAATACAGTTTCAGCATTTGCTCCAGGATAAACTGCCGTTACTAAAACTGAAGGGGGTGCAATATCAGGAAATTGCTGTAAAGGCAATTTAGTAAGTCCAAGTACTCCAAGTATCACCAATAAAATGGAGATAACAGTTGCCAATACAGGTCTTTGTATAAATATTTTGAACATTTTAATAAATTATTTTTTGTTAATTACTTGTGCTACCTCTGTCTTTGCTTTATCTGGTTGAATTTGCTGTCCTTCTTGTAGTTTATCGATGCCGCTTAGCACAATTTTGTCACCTGCTTTTATTCCGTCTTTGATAAGATAGTTGGTGCCACTTTTTCCACTAATATTGATTGGCATTTTGGTTACAGTATTGTCTTTACCCACTGCAAAAACAAATACTTTATCTTGCATTTCAATAGTGGCAGATTGCGGAATTAAGATAGCCTCTTTGTGGTTGATTCCTAAGTGAACTTTTCCAGTATTTCCAGAACGTAAAGTACCGTTTGCATTTGGAAAAGTAGCTCTTAATGTAATTGCCCCAGTGTTTTTATCAAATTGGCCATCGACCATATCAATTTTACCAGAATGTGGATAGGCGCTGTTATCTGCAAGCATTAAAGTTACAGGTGGTAATTTTTTGATTTTATCTCCAATTGTATTTCCTGCATATTGAGCTTTGAACGCTATGAAATCCGTTTCGCTTAAGGAAAAATAAGCAAATACATCATGCACATCAGAAAGGTTGGTTAAAGGCTCTATGTCATTAGCCGCTACTAAACTCCCTTGTTTTTTGGGTAATCTACCTATGTAACCACTTACAGGAGCTGTCACAATAGTATATCCTAAATTGATTTGAGCAGAAGCGACCATGGCTTTAGTTTGTTCTAAATTGGCTGCCGCAATTCGTAGAGAAGCATTAGCTGACTTTAACTGGTAATCAGATACAACTTTGTTTTTTACTAAAGTGCTTAACTTATCAACTTCTAACTGTGCATTAATCAAAGCCCCTTCAGCAGCATGAAAAGAGGCTAAAGCGTTATTTAGTTGTTCACGATAAGGACGTTCATTAATTTTAAAAAGTGTTTGACCTTTTGTTACATAAGCTCCTTCGTCAACAAAAATGCGCTCAAGTGTGCCACTTACTTGAGGACGAATTTCAACGTCAACAGCTCCTTGCAAAGCCGCTGGATATTCTACATCGGTTACTGCTGTTGTTTTTTGAATGGCTAAAACAGGTAAAAGCGGTGCAGCGGCAACAGCTTCAGGTTGTTTATCAGCACAGCTAATTAAAAATAAAGCAACTATGCTTACTAATGTGATCTTTTTCATGATGGGTATTTTTTTAAAGATTGAATTTATGGTATTTGTATTTGGAATAATCGTTTCAGAATTCATGCTGTTTTTTATTAAGAATTTCGTTTACTGTATTAATAATTCTGAACCAATCGTTTCAGAATCAATGCTGTACCTTATAATTTATTTATAAATATAGATTACACTATCTGAAACAGATGTTCCAGAATTTAATCAAAAAAAAACTATTTAAATATATTTTTAATCAGAAATTCTGACATTTTTTTTATTTTTATTGGATCATTATGTAGTATATAAGATTGCTTCCATCCGGTAAAAGAAGTAGCGATATACTCCGCCATTAATGCTGCATCTTCTGAATCATCCATTTCGCCATTATCCATGGCTCTTTGCACTACACTAGCCATAAAGGCAATAAAGACATCATTGTTTTTACTCATTTGATTTCGAACAGTGCAATCATCAGTAGCAACTTCAAAACTGGTTTTCATTCCAAGACATCCAGTATCATTAGAGATAATCCATTCTGCTTTATCTTTTATAATGGTAATCAGTGCTTGTTTAGCAGATTCATGTTTGCTAACTTTTTCTTTTATTTCTGCCATGGCATTGTCAAAATAGTTACCAATGCACTTCATAAATAACTGATGTTTGTCGCCAATAGTATTGTATAAACTACTTCTGTTTATCTGCATAGCATCCACAAGATCCTGCATTGAAGTAGCATTATATCCTTTCTCAGAGAATACATTCATTGCTTTTTCAATTTTTTCAACCTCATTAAATTCTACACAGCGTGCCATTTTGTTTTAATTTATGCTGCAAATATATATTAATTTTTGAAACGGTTGTTTCAGAATTAACTTTTTTTTATGTTTTATTTTCTATTATTTCCATAATGTTTTCCTTTTGGACATACTATTTTAAGAATTGAAGGCCATAAAATAAATTCGGATAAAATAATGGAAACATCCAAAAAAAACGTGAAGAAAGGCTCCAAACCCAACTACCAATATTAAATGCAATTAATCGGTTTACTACAAAAGTAATGGCAAAAAAAGGGAAAGAAGAATATCAAAAAAAATGGCAATGTGCTTATTTGATTACATCACTCAATGGCCATCCATGAATTAAACCAATTGGCTGTCCCTCTCCAAAATCAGTTATGTGAAGTTTTACGCCTTTTTCTACTTCAATATACTCTGCTCTTCTAGCTGAAGCAGCAACTCTTTTTGTCTGTGAAAACAATATATTATTCGTTACTAATGTTGTAAATAATGCGATTGTTAAAATTAAATTTTTTAATAGTAATTTGATAAAGCAAAGTTGAAGCGAAAAGGGTAAGTATTCAATGACCGCTTTTCGCTTAACATTGCTCTTTTTTTTAAGCGTTAATGAACTCTAGAATATCTTTGTTGATTGTGGCAGCTTCTGTAATTGGCATACCATGAGAGAATCCTGGATAGATGATTAGCTTTCCGTTTTTTAATAATTCTGCAGCCTTTACAGCGGTGGTTTCATAAGGTACAATTTGGTCGTCATCACCATGCAATACCAAAACTGGAATGGTTACACTTTTTAGGTCTTCTGTAAAATTAGTTTCAGAAAATACTTCAATACAATCGTATTGTGCTTTGATACCACCCATCATGCCTTGTCTCCACCAGTTGTCTTGGATACCTTTATTAATTTCAACGCCTTCACGGTTGTATCCAAAGAAAGGAATAGTAATGTCTTTGTAAAACTGTGCTCTGTTGTGTAGTGTGTTGTAGCGAATATCATCAAAAACTGATAAAGGAACACCGTTTGGATTGTTTTCATCAGCAATCATATAAGGTGTAATGGCACTGATTAAAACCACTTTTGCTACTCGGTCTTTTCCATATTGAGATGCATAGCGAATGGCTTCTCCACCGCCTGTTGAGTGACCAACGTGTATAACGCTTTTCAAGTCTAAGAATTCTACTAATTCAGCCACATCAGCAGCATAAGTATTCATGTCGTTTCCTTGAAAAGTTTGGGTTGAGCGACCATGACCACGTCTGTCGTGTGCAATTACTCTAAACCCTTTTTCTAAGAAAAACATCATTTGGGCATCCCAATCATCTGATGATAATGGCCAACCATGATGAAAGAAAATTGGTTGTCCGTTTCCTAAATCTTTGAAATAAATTTCTGTTCCGTCTTTTACTGTAAACTTGTTCATGATTTTAATATTTAAAATGTTAGTATTAATTTGATGAAGCAAAGTTGCGTCAAATAGCAAAGGATGACAATGGACGGTTTTCGCTTTGAATTGCACTTTTTTCCCATTTTGCAAAAACAAGTTGATTTTTAATGAATTAATGTAGGTTTAGGGATTGTATAAATAGAAAAAGTACGACAATTGTGGCATGCTATACTTGTAATTGAGTGGTCTATTTATCTTTAAAATTGCTTTCTAAAAGAAACTGGAGATAAACCTGTATTTTTGGTAAAAAATCGAATGAAATAGGCATCATCTTCATAATTGAGGCTATAGGCTATTTCTTTTACTGTCATTTTGGTATGAGCTAGAAGTCGTTTACTTTCTAAAACTATTCGGTCTTTGATAATCTCGTTAGGTGTACTTTTACTAATTAAACCAATTTTTTTACTAAGGTTTTTGGGAGTTACAAACAATAGTTCTGCATAATCAGCAACGGTGTGGTGTGTTTTGTAATGTTGTTCTACTAGTTTACTAAACTTTCTCAGAAATTGAACATCGGTATGTTGTTCATTTTTGGCTAGTTGATGTTGCTGCTTCCAAATTCGTGTTGACTTAAGGATAATGAGTTTTAACAATATGCGAAGCATTTCTTCGGTATTAGTATCTTCGTTATTCATTTCTGTTTTTATTTCTTCAATAATTTTTTGGATTTCTTTAGATTGATTTTCTTCTAATTGAATAAAAGGAATTTCAAAAACATTATTATACAAAATGCCATCGCAAGCCACTTCTTGATCGTGAATTTCGATACAATAAAAATCTCTATTAAAGTAGATTAACTGACCATTAATTGTTTCGCAAGGTTTTACAATTACTTTAGGATTAATAAACAAAAGAGCATCAGTTTTAATATGGAACTCTTGAAAATCAACTTGAATGGTAGCATTTTTTGGAATAAATAAAATTTTTATGTGCTCTGCTATTGAAGAAAAAGCAACTTGCTCCATACCTTTTTTGCTGAATTCGATATTACCAAACTGTTTATATGAAAATTCTTTTAGCATATTTTGATATTCATTTTATAGTATGCATTAAGCTTTAATTGAACTCAAATTTACTCAATTTAGTTCATTAATAATTATAAATCAATATTTGCTGCTTTTGAGGTATATTAAACTTGAAACTTATCTTTCAAAACCTTTAATTGTGGCTTACTTTTCTATCCAACACCATTGCATGATGCAGCGTTGTATAAAGGTTTTTATATCTTAACATTTTGCTAACTGTTTCAATAGACATTCAATTGATGAGTATAGGGGAAGTAATAACTGTATGCTAGTACAGTGCTTGAGAGAATTTAGCGAGACCCAAAAATGTAAAAATTTTTAGGGTCTCGATTTTGTCCCTTTCGCATTAAGATTGAATGAATAATTTGGTATATGTCCAAAAGCAAAAAGCCGATAAATCTTAAGATTTATCGGCTTTTGTGACCATTTGTTTTTAAATGTGTGGGCGATGAGGGGTTCGAACCCCCGACCCCCTCGGTGTAAACGAGGTGCTCTGAACCAGCTGAGCTAATCGCCCTATTTTGTTTCGCCATACTTGTTCCGTATTGCGAGTGCAAATATACATTAGTTTTTTAATGTAGCAAACAAATAAGTGAAAAAATTAAACAATTTCTGCAACAACAAATGTGCTACCTCCAATATATATAAAATCATTCTTTGCAGCTTCTAACTTTGCTAAAACATAAGCTTCTGTAACAGAATTACATACTACTCCTTTTAAACCAAAACTCAACGCTGCTTCTTTTAAATCAACAACATTTAAACCTCTTAATACATTTGGTTTACAAAAATAATAAAGTGCATTTTTTGGAAATAAAGGCAAAATTGAATTTAAATCTTTGTCATTTACAACTCCTAAAACAAAATGTAACTTATCAAATTTTAAATTATTAACCTGATTCATCACAATTTTAAAACCGTCTGCATTGTGAGCGGTATCGCAAATTATTGTTGGATATTCTCCAAGTTGTTGCCATCTTCCCAGTAAACCTGTGTTTTTAACTACATTTAATAAGCCTAATTGTATAGCTTCATCAGAAATGGTAAAGTGTTTTTTCAATAAAGATATGGCTTGTAAAACAGTTTTCTTATTTTGGTTTTGATAATCTCCAAGAAGACCACATGGCAAATTTGCATCTGCATTTTCTTGAGCAAAATAGATAAAACTTTGGTTTTTATTGGCAAACTCTACAAAAACCTCTTTTGTTTCTGATGTATATTCACCAATTACAACTGGAATTTTGTGTTTTATTATTCCTGCTTTTTCTTTTGCTATTGATGCTAAGGTGTTTCCTAAAAACTGTGTATGATCAAAACCTATATTAGTAATGACTGATACTAATGGAGTAATGATGTTAGTAGAATCCAATCGTCCACCCATTCCTACTTCAATTACTGCAATGTCAACTTTTTCATCTGCAAAATATTGAAAAGCTAGGCCAACTGTCATTTCAAAAAAACTCAATTGGTTTTGCTCAAAAAAAGATTTGTTTTGCTTTACAAAACTAACTACGTAATCTTCAGCAATTTCTTTTCCATTGATTTTTATTCGTTCTCTGTAATCTTTTAAATGTGGTGATGTGTATAATCCAACTTTATAACCTGCTTCTTGAAGTATTGAAGCAATCATGGAAGAAGTTGAGCCTTTACCGTTTGTACCAGCTATATGTATGGATTTGAATTTATTTTCAGGATGGTTTAAGTGTTTTGCTAAAGCCAAAGTATTTGACAAATCATTCTTATAAGCTGAAGCTCCCTGATTTTGAAACATAGGCAATTGATTGAAAAGCCACTCTGTTGTTTCTTGGTAATTCATTGAAATTATTATTCTCCTACACTAAAGTTAATCTCTACAAACCCGATTTGGCTATCAGGTGCATCAGGTGCTTGATTCCATTTGAAGGTTTTAGCTGTTGCAATGGCTGGTTGAATTAAACATTGGCTAGTTGAATTTGATCCTTTTGCAGAATATTGTGCATCAACGACTCTTCCTTGTTTATTTACCGTAACTTGTATTACAATTCTTCCTGATTCGTTACATTGTTGTACTACTTTATCTTTTCCAGCAAGATTTCTACCTTTTAAACCCCATTTTGTACCTGAACCACTTCCTGTTCCTGTACCATTACCCCAATAAGAATTGCCATACATGGTTCCGCTTATTTGTCCTTTATTGCCATCTGCATCACCGTCACCTTCGCCTGATGAAGGTTTTGTTCCTTTACCTTTTATCATATTGGCAGCAGCGTTGTTCAAAGTAGGCTTAGTAGCTTCTTTGGTTTCTGTTTTAGTATTTGTTTTGGTGGGTGGTGTTTTAGTTGGAGTTGTATTGGGTTTTACTTTCTCTTTTTTGGGTGCTACAACTGGAGAATCATCTTCTTGTGTAGATAAGTCATCTTGCGATTCTACTGGTTTACTCACAGGTTGTTGAGCAGCTGCTTGAGTTTCTGCTGGTTCAACATCCCCTCTACCATTATCACTGGTTCCAAAATTAACGGCAATTCCGTTTTCTGGTGGCGGATCCATGTATGTAAGTCCGAAAAATATACATATTAGTGCTATAATTACAAAAATTGCTGATGTAATTGCAAATGATTTTTTTTCTTCAGGTGTATCTAAAACATTCATTTTTTTGTGGTATTTACCTGTTTAAACCCTAACTTGTATCTTAACGTGAAACCCTAGCCCAGATAGTAACGACATCCTTTTGTTTCGTTTTACAAAACGAGACAAAAGATACAGTGGATAGCTGGAAATAGCTCCTAAAAACAATTCAATATAAAACCTAAAAACTTATTTAGGGTTAACTGCTAAAACTGTCTTTATTTGATTTCGGTTTGCAATATCCATAACATATATGATGTTATCGTATTCTACCGTTTTCTCTGCTCTTAAAACTATGGCTCTAGCTTTGTCTCCTTCTGTTGGAAGAATGGCTAAAAGTTGCTCTTCTAACTGTTCTTTTGCTACAGGGTTTTTGTCAATAAAAAATTCTGAATCTTTTGTTATATTAACTGTAGTGTTTTTATTACTATCTGTTTTTCCTTTTGCTTTTGGCAATACTAAATCTAATGCATTTGTAGTTACCATAGTTGATGTTATCATGAAGAAAATCAATAGCAGGAAAACAATATCAGTCATGGATGACATATTGAATTCTGTAGAGACTTTATTTCTTGTTTTACCTAACTTCATTATACTGGTTCGTTTAATAAGTCAAGGAAATCTACAGCGTTTGCTTCCATTTGATTAACTACTTTGTTTGTTTTTACTACAAGGTGATTGTATCCAATATATGCTATAATACCAACAATAAGTCCCACTACGGTAGTTGTCATTGCTGTGTAAATTCCTTCAGATAATGCTCCAACTTCAATTTGACCTCCACCACTTGCCATTTTATGAAAGGCAAGAATCATACCAACTACCGTTCCTAAGAAACCAATCATTGGTCCTGCCCCAGAAATTGTTGCTAACATTGAGGTGTTTTTTTCTAATTTATATAGTTCTAGTGTTCCAGCGTTTTCAATTGCTGTATTTATATCTTCAAGAGGTTTTCCAATGCGAGAAATTCCTTTTTCTATAAGTCTTGCAACTGGCGAATCTGTTTGTGCGCATATCATTTTTGCATTATCAATCTTCCCCGAAGAGATATTCATTTTGATGTTATTCATAAAACTAGAATCAATTTTACTGGCTTTATTGATTGCCATAATTCTTTCAAAATACAAGAACAATGCAAAAAACAACAATATAAATAAAACTAACATGATGGCTTGACCACCTATTCCACCACTCGTTAATAATGACCAAATAGAAAGTGTTTGTTCTACCGGTTGGTCATTTGCTAATGCTTGGTTTGCTACCGCTAAACTGTCTGTTTGAAGAAATATACTCATAGAATTATAATATGTATTAAAAACGTAAATGTACTATAAAAATTGTATTATGCCGCATTTAATAAAAAGTCTCTTAACAATACGAAAACTGCAAATCCTGAAAGGAAACCTATTAACGCTAACCAACCTATTTTTTTAAGGTACCAGAAGAAATCTATTTTTTCCATTCCCATTGCAACCACTCCTGCTGCTGAACCTATAATTAATATACTACCCCCTGTACCTGCAGAATAAGCAATAAAATGCCAAGCTGGCTCATCTGTTGGAATAGAAAACATTCCAATGCTTGCTGCAACTAAAGGTACGTTATCAATAATAGCTGAACCCATTCCAAGAAGTAGCACCACTAAATCTGAGATATGAGTTGACGCTAATTCTGTACCTAAAAATGGGACTGAACTTTCTAAAATTCCTGCAAATTCAAACAGCATTCCTAAAGATTCTAACGCCGCTACAGCCATTAAAATTCCTAAAAAGAACAAGATACTTGGCATTTCAATTTTAGACAGTGAATGGTGTATTGGACTATTATGGTTTGCTGGTAAAGCATCTCCTCCTCCTGCTGAAGATCCTGCAAGTGTGAATTTTGAATTACTAAAGTATTCTGCAAAAATTGAAACTATTGCCAATGATAACATCATACCCATATATGGTGGCAAATGTGTGATTGTTTTGAAAATAGGCACAAATAAAATTCCTGCTAATCCAAGATAAAACATTGTTGCGCTATGCTTAAATTTTGATTTTTCTTCAGCAAGTGAATCTGTTGCAATTTCTCCTTTAAATATTGCTAATCTTGAGGCAATAAAAGTAGGAACAGCATAACAAAAGATTGAAGGCAATAATACGTGAATAATTAAGCTTGAAGCAGTTACTTTATTGGCAATCCAAAGCATTGTTGTTGTTACATCACCAATTGGAGACCAAGCTCCTCCTGCATTAGCGGCAATTACAATTAAACCAGCATACCACAAACGCACTTCTTTTTCTTTTACTATTTTTTGTAAAATTGTTATTAGGACAATGGTCGCTGTTAAATTGTCAATTATAGCAGATAAAACAAACGCTAAAGTTGTAAATAACCATAGTAAACTTACTTTTTTCTTGGTTTTTACATAAGACTTTATGGTTGAAAATCCGTCGAAATAATCAATAATTTCAACAATTGTCATTGCTCCTAATAGAAAGACTAATATTTCAGCTGTTTTCCCTAGATGGTGTAATAAAACACCTTCAATATGATGAGCCTCAAGTGATTTTGTTGCTGTATTAACTTCATATACATCTAAATGGGCAACTGCAATAATTGCCCATAAAATTGCCATCATTCCAAGAGCAGGAACAAGTTTGTCAATTTTTAAATTATGTTCTAATGCAATGGCTAAATATCCAACGATGAATATTATAATTAAAATTGCTTCCATTTATATTATTATGATTTTAAATTAGTTGTTTCAATGCAATTTCAAAAGCTGTTGCACTAATGTTTTTCTTATCAGAATTAAGATTATATGCTTTCTGAATAGCATTTTTAATTATTGAAGAAGTATCAGAAAAGATAGCCTCGTCTGTCATTTGAACTTTTTTCTCCATGAAATAAGCAAAAACTCTTGCCATTCCGCAGTTAGAAATGAAATCAGGTATTAAACTTACTTTTTTATCCGTTTCTTCCATAATTGGTCCAAAGAAAATTTCTTTATCGGCAAAAGGCACATTGGCTCCACATGAAATCACTTCTAAACCTGAAGCAATCATTTCGTCAATTTGCGACTTTTGAACTAAACGTGAAGCGGCACAAGGAGCAAAAATTTGTGCTTCAATTTTCCAAATTTTCTGATTGATTTCATCAAAAGGAATCATATTTTCGGCAACAAGTTTGTTTCCATCTTTGTTTAAAAATAATTTTGTAATTTCTTCAAATGAGAAACCTTCCTCGTTTATTAGTCCACCATCTCTATCAATTATTCCAACGATTTTGGCTCCCATTTCTGCTAAGTAAAAAGCGGCTGCTGAACCCACATTTCCAAACCCTTGAACAATGGCTTTTTTACCTTTAACATCACCACCATAAATATCATAATAATGACGCACAGCCTCAGCAACACCATAACCTGTAATCATGTCTGCTACTGTATATTTTCGGGAAACATCAGGTGAGAAATTAGGATTTTCTATCACTTTAATTACACCTTGACGTAATTGTCCAATTCTATTAATTTTATCTGCTTCAGTAGGTTTAAAATGACCGTTAAAAACACCTTCTTGTGGATGCCAAACACCACAATCTTCTGTCATAGGAATAACTTCATGAATCTCATCTACATTTAAATCGCCACCTGTTCCGTAATAATTTTTCAACAATGGAGAAACGGCTTTGTACCAACGTTCTAAAACTCCTTTTTTTCTTGGGTCACTTGGATCAAAATTGATTCCAGATTTTGCACCACCAATTGCTGGTCCAGAAACTGAAAATTTCACTTCCATTGTTTTGGCTAAAGAAAGCACTTCATTCATGTCTAAACCTTTTCTCATTCTTGTACCACCACCAGCTGCTCCACCTCTAAGAGAATTGATAACTGTCCATCCTTCTGCCTCTGTTTCTGGGTCTTTCCAATTAAAAACTATCTCAGGCTCTTTATTCTCAAATTTTTGTAATAAATCTTTCATTAATTCTTTAAAATTGTATTTACAAATATACATATTCTGAATGATTAGCTAAAACAAACCTAAAGTTTTAGTAATTTAATAACATCTGAAAAAACATACGCAACTAATTTACAGTTGATTATGGTTTTTTGAAGATTTTTCCACTGCTGTGATTTTTTGAAGCACCTGTTACCGATGATAAAACATTGTCCTCATTTCTTAGTTTTAAAACTCCTAAAAAAGCAAAGATTAGAGCTTCTTTAAATTCAATTGTTTTTTTATCAGGAATAACAATTTTTGTTTTAGGTAAATGATTTATTATGCTTTCAATTAAAAACTCATTGTAAACTCCACCACCAGTAATAAATAAGGATGCGTTTTTTTTATCAATAACTTTGCTAATTTGAATGGCAATATGCTCCACAAAGGTGTTCATTTTATCAAATGTAGAAATGCTAAATGAATTAAGTAATGGGAAAGTATATTCATTTACAAATTCAATTCCTAAAGATTTTGGATAAGGTAATTTGTAAAATGAAAGATTATTTAATTCTTCAAGTAAATTGCTATTCAAATTACCTGTTTTTGCTAGAGAACCTTTATCGTCGTATGGAAAGCCTAAAGTAGTCGCATAAAAGTTTAAAACCGTGTTAACTGGCGAAATATCAAAAGCTATTCTCTTGCCATTTTCATCAAAAGAAATGTTCGAAAACCCACCTAAATTCAAACAATAATCATGTTCGGAGAAGAGCAATTTATCACCAATGGGAACTAATGGAGCACCTTGTCCACCCAGTTCAACATCTTGAACTCTAAAATCACAAACAATAGTTTGATCCGTTAATGTTGCAATAATTGGAAGATTTCCTATTTGAAGTGTATATCCTAAGTTAGGTTTATGCAAAATTGTATGTCCGTGACTACATACCGCATCAATAGTATGAATGTTATTTTCCGAGATAAAATCTTTGATAATTTGAGCCAATAAATGAGTGTACTCCTTATTTAAAATATCTAATTCAGAAGTAGAAAAATCAACCGCCTTTTTTAAAATAGCTAACCAATCATCATTATACGGAACTGTTGCTGTTTCTAAAATCTCAAAATTCCAATGTTGATCGTTTGTAAATTTTATATGAGCCAAATCAACTCCATCCAATGAAGTTCCCGACATTACTCCGATAACGTTATAGTTCTGCTTAAACATGGGTTAAAATTACAAATAGTTATTGAAAATTTGCTAATAAATAAGTACATTTGACAACTTATTTTAACATAAATTCAAAACATTATATTTAAGAATATGGATTTCAAATTAAACGAAGAGCAAATAATGATTCAGCAAGCTGCGAGAGATTTTGCTCAAACAGAATTATTACCTGGTGTTATTGAAAGAGATGAACATTCAAAATTTCCAGAAGAACAAGTCAAAAAAATGGCTGAATTAGGTTTTTTAGGAATGATGGTCGATCCAAAATATGGTGGTGCAGGTTTAGATAGTGTTTCCTACGTATTAGCTATGGAAGAAATTGCAAAAGTTGATGCTTCAGCAGCAGTAATTATGTCTGTAAATAACTCTTTAGTTTGTGCTGGAATTGAAAAATATTGTAATGAAGAACAAAAACAAAAATACCTAGTTCCACTTGCAAAAGGTGAAGTAATTGGTGCTTTTTGTTTGTCTGAACCAGAAGCAGGTTCTGATGCAACATCTCAAAAAACTACTGCAATTGACAAAGGAGATTACTACCTATTAAACGGAACAAAAAACTGGATAACAAACGGTGGAACTGCTTCAACATACATTATAATTGCACAAACTGATGTTGAAAAAGGACACAAAGGAATTAATGCTTTTTTAGTTGAAAAAGGTTGGGAAGGTTTTTCAATTGGACCAAAAGAGAAAAAAATGGGAATTAGAGGTTCAGACACTCATTCATTAATGTTCTCTGATGTAAAAGTTCCAAAAGAAAATAGAATTGGTGAAGATGGATTTGGTTTCAATTTTGCGATGGCTGTATTAAATGGAGGAAGAATTGGAATTGCATCACAAGCATTAGGAATTGCACAAGGAGCTTATGAGCTAGCTCTAAAATATGCGCAAGAGCGTGTAGCCTTTAAAAAACCAATTATTCAACATCAAGCTATTGCATTCAAACTGGCTGATATGCATGTTCAAATCACCGCAGCAAGAATGTTGTGTTTGAAAGCTGCTACTGAAAAAGATAATGGAGAAGATATTTCACACTCTGGAGCTATGGCAAAATTATTTGCTTCTGAAACAGCTATGAATACTACAATTGAAGCTGTTCAAATTCACGGTGGAAACGGTTATGTAAGCGAATATCATGTAGAAAGAATGATGCGTGATGCAAAAATCACTCAAATATATGAGGGAACTTCTGAGATTCAAAGAATTGTAATTTCAAGAGGTTTAACGAAATAATAAAATAAAATAATTTTAAAAAGGAGTTCTGCTAACTAGTAGGACTCCTTTTTTTATTATCTTTAAAATAAAAAATGCTGTTTGAAAATTGGAAAGAAAATTTAGAACCATTAATTGATACATACAGAGGAAGAAAACATCCTTTAAACTATAATAATTTGTATCAATTAGTAATAATGGTAATTTTATCTGCACAAGATTCTGATGATAACATTAACAAAGTAACTCTACCATTTTTTATTAAATATCCCAATTTAGATAGCTTATCAAATGCAAGTTTTGATGAGATCATGCCTTATTTTTCAAAAGTTAAAAACTTTTCCAATAAAACTCTGTGGATTATCGAAATGGCTAAAACATTAAAATCTGACACTAACATTCCACATAATTTATCAACATTAACAGCTATAAAAGGTATAGGCAGAAAATCAGCAAATGTAATTTTAAGAGAAACAAATCAAAAAGCAGAAGGTATTATTGTTGATTTACATGTAATAAGAGTAGTGCCTAGAATTGGTTTAACAGCAGAATACGATGATGGAAATAAAATTGAAAAACTATTAATGCAACAACTTCCGTATGAAATTTGGAATGATATAGGTATGTCTTTTTCATTTTTAGGTAGAGAAATTTGCAGACCAACCAATCCTAAATGTCAAATTTGTCCTATAAATTTAAACTGCAATTTTTTTAATCAACTTTAATATCTCTTTCCTATCTATCTTAATAACTATATTTTATTATACTGATAATCTGCAAGTTGATTCTCTACAGCCTGCTTTTGTATTAAAATTATTGTATCAAAAACAGACATTCAGTAATTCCTATACATTATTTTCTTGATAAAACAATATTATTTAAATAAGAGTTATACAAAATAGTATCAAAGTTTTGGTAAGAATTAAAAAAAGTTATTTTAAAACAAAAAACCCTTATCAAAAATGATAAGGGTTTTTAAAAAGAAAGGCGACGACATACTCTCCCACATTACTGCAGTACCATCTGCGCAGTCGGGCTTAACTTCTCTGTTCGG